>ERZ773181.1-NODE-1-length-476246-cov-22.780701_pt1 | contig 476246 bp, 442 predicted proteins | sample MGYA00581001_ERZ773181 | MGnify/ENA primary metagenome ERZ773181 (study PRJEB29015, sample SAMEA2737780) | human gut metagenome | biome: human gut; feature: human-associated habitat; material: faeces | place: China | collected 2012 ...
TTTTATGATATCGGATATAAAGCCGTATCCGTCCGCTGAAATATTTAATAACAAATACAGAAGAAGGTCTGTCGGTTTAACCGGCAGACCTTCATTTTGTCCGAAATTTATTGAAGAATCAGGGTATTTATACTTCTTATTTCATGCCGTCTTCATAAGCCTTGATCATCTTCTTGACCATCTGTCCGCCGATAGAGCCGGCCTGCTTAGAAGTAAGGTCGCCGTTATAACCCTGCTTGAGATTTACACCAACCTCATTAGCAGCTTCCATTTTGAATCTGTTAAGAGCTTCCTTAGCTTCCGGAACAACGTTCTTGGAACTTGACATTTGAAAACACTCCTTTTCATTACAATTTGCGTTTGCATTACTATTTTTTACATTGAGCGTTTTTATATTAAATAAAATAAATGCTAAAAATGTTATTTTTTGTAACTTAATAATCGGATATTTCAAATGCGTTGTTTGATTCTATATAAAACTCTTTTAAAGACGAGCTTATTATATGTGAATTTATTTTTCGTATTTTTACTCGTTTCGGTGTGATTCTCATAAAATCGGCGGCTTGAATTTCGCTTCAAAACCCACCCAAAAGCTGTCAATTTTCGTTTCAAAAATCATAAAATTTCCAAATCAAAGCCTTTCATATTCTTTGCCGATAAACCCTAAAGCACGGTGCATTAAATCTTGTTGACCGTGTATAGATTGCTCTTTTGCTCGCCGCCGATAAACCGCTTTGAAATCGTTATGTACCCACCGCTTTCCAGCGAATGCAAAACTTTTCTGCAAGTAGATGCACACATCGAACAGCTTTTTGCAATCATAGGCACCGACCAAAAACTTTGCCCCGCCGAGTCCTTTGCCCGAACGAGAAAAGAATAAACAATGAACTCGTTAGGCGATAACCGTTCATCAAAAATTCTGTTCGGCAAAAGAAAAAATTGCCCGTTGCAATTTTTACGCATACGAAAACCTCCTTCCAAATTATTCGAGAGAATATTTTGCTGAGTGAAAACCAAAAAGAAAAAGTGCTTAGAAAAAAACACCCTCTACTATACGGAGAAAAATTCCCGTTTTGTTCGGGTGTTTTTCAAAATTCTTTACACCTTGTTTACATTTGATTTTACTATAAAAAAATACCCCTCTATAATACAGAGAAAAATTCAAGTTTTGTTGATGTGTTTTTAGAAAAAATTTATAAATTATTTTACGCAAAAGAGGTTCGCCCCAAAATGTAGGGCAAACCTCTTTTATACTTGCAACTGATATTTTTTCAAGTTAATATGCAACACAATGTAATATAAAAAAATTTCTCGGAAATGCGAATTCTGAGAAATGAGTTAAAGCGTTTTCATTATGATTTTACAAAATTATTCAATTTATTTATTTGCTTTTTCTTTTGTTCAAATGATGAGTGAACATAGAGTTCCATCGTAGTTGAAACATTAGCGTGACCGAGAATTTCACTTAGAGTTTTATAATCCATACCAAGTTCGATACAGCGTGTTGCAAACGAATGGCGAAGAGCGTGGAAGTTAATTTTGTCAATTTTGCAATCTGATATGTAGACCTTTTTTCGCTAATTTTATGTTTTTAATATGTTTGACCGCCCACTATGCAAAATTTTCGAGTCTCGAAACCGGCTTAAATAGGGTGTTTTGAAAATTTACTTGTTATTTAAACTGTCTATCAAATGCAGGCTGTAAATGTGCCAAATTTTACTTGTTTTATAGTTTTAAATATTGACTTTTTATTTGTCATTTGATAGAATAACCGCGGTTAGCTTGTGCTAACTAAAAATTTTAATGTCAAGTTAGCAATGGCTAATAAAATACGGAGGACAAATATGTTTAAAAAATTATCGATTTTATTGACTGCATTAGTTTTTGTACTTGCACTTACCTGCACTTCATTCTGTGCGTTTGCAATGGGTCCGAGCGAGGACGGCGTTTACGAAGTGCCGATTGAAATGTGGCACGCAGAAAAAGAAAGAACATCTATGGGTGACAGCTATATTGTTCACACCGCACTTCTTACAGTTGACGGTGATGAAAAAACGCTTACAATAGCTCCTGCCAAAACAACAAGCGATATGCATTTTTGGTATTACAAGGACGGCTCTGTTGAGGGCGACACAGTAGAAGTTGAGCAAAAGAATAATGTTGAAATTGACGGAACTGAATATGAAACGGCTTTTGAATTTCCGATTAAGAGCGACAATGAATTTGTCGGCGTAAAATTTGCCGCTTCGGCTATGCCTTTATCACCTTCTGCAAGAATTAAAATAGATTATGACAGTGCAAAAAAAATCAGAGATGTAAAAAAAGAAACAACCACCAAAAAAACCACTACCACTACAACTACAACGACAACAACAAATACTACAACGACAGCAACAAATACTACAACGACAACTACAACAACTACTACAACTACAACAGCACCAACCGTTACCGAGCCTAAAGAGGAAACGGTTAAAAATAAAAAAGTTCCGATCGCCATTGCCTGCGGCGTAGTGGGTGCGGTTGCATTTGTGCTTGTAATGACTGCTGTTATCAAGAAAAATAAACATGACTGATTGGGGCGAAGTATGAAAAAAATATTTAAGAAATTTCAAGTTAAGGATTTTGTGTTTTTGGCTGTCTTATCCGCAGCGATGACATTGTGCGGCGGAATAACGATGCCGCTTGTTATGCACACCACCGTTTTCGGACTGCGTAACATGGCAGCCGCACCTATTTATTCGATTTTCGTAGCAATTGGACTTATGAAAGTAAGAAAGCCGGGTGCTCTCACAATTATCGGACTTTTTTCGGGCGCACCGCTGATTTTCTTTTCGACGGTTATGTTTTTTAACAATTTTGTTTCCGCAATCATAGCGGAATTGATTATGCTTTTGATTTTCAGAGGCTATCAAAAGAAAGTTTCCGTTTTCGTTACAACGGGAATATATATGCCGTTTTCACTGCCGATTTCGGTTCTGTTCAGTCTTTGGCTCAATGGGCAAAGTTACGCTCAGTTTACAGCAAATCCGAAAATTTCTGTTTTAACATCAATCGGCACAATTATATTGGCATTTTTGGGTGCGGCAATCGGAATGAAAATCGCCGCAGAACTTCAAAAGGCAGGCAAATTAAAACCGTACGGAGAAGATGATAATGCTTGAAACATTTGAGGCTAAAAAGCCTTTTTATCCGCTGATTTCATTTTCTGTTTCCGTAATAGTGCTGATATTCGGAATGCTTTTTTCCAAAAATCTTTTGGCATTTGCTTTTGCCACGGCAATTTCTGTGCTTTACTCGGCATTCGGTCTTTTTAAAAGCACATGGAAAATGACCGTTGCAATGGCGATTTGCGGACTTATTATAGGCGGTCTGTCATTTTTGACAAACAAAAGCTTAGACGCATTTTGGCAAACACTTTTAAGAATGATTCTCTTGGGATTGTGTGCCGTGCCGATGGTAAGCACATCACCCTGCGATCTAACACGCTGTCTTGCAAAGCTGAAATGCCCGAGAGTTATAACGCTCGGCATGCTTGTAACACTTAAATTTATTCCGGTTTTAGTGGGTGAAATAAAGCAGATCTGGGAGGCGATGAAGGTCAGAGGTGCAAATATGAATTGGTACCGACCGAGTTGCATTTACCGTGCGTTTATTATTCCGCTCGTTATGCGAATCATCGGAATATCGGATACTCTTTCCCTTTCGCTTGAAACAAGGGCATTTACACTTGATGACAGTACAAGCTCGGTATATAAAGTAATAAAAATAAAAGCAAGGGATTTCGTATTTCTTGCCTGTGTTATCGTGCTTTGCGCAGGTGGAGGTGTTATGATATGGGCATAGCGATAAGACTGAAAGAAGTTTCTTTTAAATATGACGGTGCTAAAGAAAATGTGCTTGAAAATATAAATCTCACCGTGGAATACGGCGAAACCGTGCTTTTGTCGGGCGTTTCCGGCGAGGGAAAAAGCACCCTGCTTTCGATAATAAACGGTGTTATTCCGTTCGTTAATTCGGGCGAATTTTCAGGCAGTGTGGAAATAGACGGCAAGGATGTTACAAAGCTAAAAATCAGCGAGCGTTCAAAGCTAATCGGCACTGTGCTTCAAAATGCGGACGAACAAATTATTTATGATTTAGTAAACGAAGAAATCGCTTTCGGCTGCGAAAATCTTAATATTGCGTCCGAAGAAATCGACAGACGCATTGAACGATTCACAACGCTTATGCAAATAGAAAAAAACGCAAAAACAAAAACACTTTCCGGTGGTCAAAAGCAACGCCTGATAACCGCTTCTACCCTTGCGATGGAGCAAAAAATCATTATTCTTGACGAACCGCTTGCAAATTTGGACACCCACACAGCACACATTTTGCTGAAAGCACTTCGTAATTTGGCAAACAGCGGATACGCCGTTTTAATAGTTGAGCACAGGCTTGATGTTGTGAAAAACTACATAGATAAAGTTATGCGAATCGAAAATAAACAGCTTTTTACAAGTACGGACATAAACGACTTGAACAGCGGAATAAAAACAATTCCTCATGCTGACGGCTCTTTGCCCGGCGAAGTGCTTATAAAAGGTGAAAAACTTTTCTTTGCCGCAGGCGACAGAAATATTATAGATGGACTTGATATAGAAATTCGGGCAGGCGAACGAATAGTTTTGCTCGGTGAAAACGGATGCGGAAAAACCACCCTTATGCGCATGCTCGCAAGACTGAATAAGCCGAATGACGGTGCGCTGAGCCAAACAATAACAAAAAGCAAAAAAGCAAACAGCAAATGGTTTTCAAAGGTGGGATATGTTTACCAAAATCCAACCTATCAGCTTTTTATGCCAACACTTTTAAGCGAGATTTCTTTTAAGGCAAAAAGCGAGGAAATGGCAAGGGAAATGATAAATGCCTTTGGACTTTCGGGACTTGAGCAGAGGCATCCGCAATCACTTTCCGAAGGGCAAAAACGGCGTGCCTCCATTGCTGCCGTCTGTGCAAGCGAGCCGACCGTACTGTTTCTTGACGAGCCGACGGTGGGTCAGGATTACAAAAACCTTTGTAAAACGGTTGAAACCGTAAATAAAATAAACAAGAACCTCGGCACGGCAATTGTTACCGTAACACACGATAAACGATGTGCCGGTGCTCTTGCAGACAGAGTGCTGATTATGGAAAACGGTAAAATATCACGGCAAGGCGATTACCGCCTCGCAAATGAATTTTTGGATAAATAACTTAATTGAGGGAGAAAAGAAATGATTAAAACAAGACTTATAGAGCAAGTGCCTTCTTCAAAGAAGTACATTGCCCTAACAGTTCTTGCGCAGTGGTTGAAAACGGTTGCAAACATCGTTATGATTTTCATTCTTTCAAATCTACTTGCGCAAATTCTCGACGGTAAAGCATTTGATTTTAAAGGACTTTTGCCTTATTTGGGCGCAATTGCGGCGGTTATGCTTGTACGCTATCTTTGCGGATACGCAAGTTCTCAGACTTCGTTTTTCGCTTCAAGCGAAGTAAAGAAAGTGCTTAGACAAAAAATGTATAAAAAGCTTACACGAATGGGAGCATCTTACAGCGAAAAGGTATCAACATCAGAGGTGCTTCAGGTTTTTGTTGAGGGTGTAGACCAGCTTGAACTTTATTTCGGCAAATATCTGCCGCAGTTTTTCTTTGCTATGCTTGCACCGATAACGCTTTTTGCCGTGCTTGTGTTCGTAAGCTGGAAAGCGTCGGTGGTGCTTCTTATTTGTGTACCCCTTATTCCGCTTTCTATTGTTGCAGTTCAAAAAATCGCAAAAAGACTTCTTAGCAAATATTGGGGAGTATACACAAACCTCGGCGATACTTTCCTTGAAAATATCCAAGGCTTAACAACACTCAAAGTTTATCAGGCGGATGAACGCAAGAATGTTGAAATGAATGAAAAAGCCGAAGAATTCAGAAGAATTACTATGAAAGTTCTTACAATGCAACTCAATTCCGTAAGCGTTATGGATATTGTTGCATATGCAGGAAGTGCAGTAGGTGTAGTAATTGCAATCATTCAGGTAAAAAACGGCACAATCACTTTACCTCAGGCATTTTTAATCATTATGCTTGCGGCTGATTTCTTTTTACCGCTCAGGCTTCTCGGTTCATTTTTCCATGTGGCTATGAACGGTATGGCGGCAAGCGACAAACTCTTTAAGTTGCTTGATACAAAAGAGGACGAACACGGAGCGGAGATTCCTGAAAATCTTGACGGGGATATCGAAATTAAAGACCTTTCCTTTTCTTATGACGACGAAAAAACCGTACTTAACGATATTTCGGCAACCTTTAAAAAGCACGAGCTTATAAGCATAGTAGGTGAATCGGGTTGCGGCAAAAGCACGCTTGCTTCCCTGCTTTGCGGAACAACTAAAGGCTACATCGGCAGTATAACAATCGGCGGTGTTGAAATAAAAGATATTGATGAAAAAACACTTATGAACAACATCACTGCCGTAAACTTTAATTCCTACATTTTTGCAGGAACGGTTAGGGAAAATATGCTCATAGCCGACAAAAGTGCCAGTGACGAAAAGATGATTGAAGCATTGAAAATGGTAAACCTTTGGTCATTTTTAAGTGAGCAAGACGGACTTGATACTAAACTTAATCAACAAGGCAGCAATTTTTCGGGCGGACAAAGGCAAAGGCTTGCCATTGCAAGAGCCTTGCTTCACAACACACCGATATATGTTTTTGACGAAGTAACTTCAAACATAGACGCCGAAAGCGAAAACGACATTATGACCGTTATTCATAATATGGCTAAAATCAAAACCGTTATTCTTATTTCCCACAGGCTTGAAAATGTGGTAGGCAGTGACAAAATTCTTCTGCTTGATAAAGGCAAAATTGAGGAAAGCGGTACTCATTCTGAACTTATGTCTCTTAATAAAAAATACAAGCTGATGTATTCCACTCAAGCAGAACTTGAAAAATATGCAAAGGAGGAAGCGTAATGAAAAGAAAACAATCTGGTTTCAAAATTATGATGCGGTTGATAAAACTTGTTAAGCCGCTTGCTTTTTTCATGGTACTTGCAGTTATACTCGGCGTTACGGGATTTTTGTGTGCTATTCAAATCACGGTTGTCGGCAGTATGACGCTTCTTACAGCCGCAGGTATAAACGGTGGACTTGCAATAAAAACGGGATGTATTTGCATTATTATTTTTGCGGTTTTGCGTGGTTTTCTTCACTACGGCGAGCAAGCGTGCAACCACTATATTGCATTCAAGCTACTTGCATTAATTCGAGATAAGGTGTTCAAGTCACTTCGTCGTCTTGCTCCGGCAAAGCTTGAAGGTAAGGATAAAGGCAATCTCATATCTCTGATTACGAGCGATATTGAACTGCTGGAGGTTTTTTATGCTCACACAATCTCACCTGTATGCATTGCATTTTTAACAAGCCTTGTTATGCTGATATTTATCGGAAGATACAGTATTTGGCTTATGCTTATTGCACTTGCGGCTTACATTACAGTCGGCATTATTATTCCGCTTGTATCATCAAAATTTAACAAAAATATCGGTATGACCTACCGTGAAAATTCGGGTTCACTTTCCGGCTATGTGCTTGACAGTATGAGGGGACTTTTGGAATCAATCAGATACAATTCAACCGATACCCGCCTTAATGAAATGAACGAAAAAACCGATGAACTTAATTCACTTCAAAAGAAGTTAAAGAAAATTGAGGGGCATAATATTTCAATTACGGATATTTCGATTATCTTCTTTTCAATCACAATGCTTTTAGTTGCAATTTGCCTTTACCAAAAGGGCACAATCGGATTTGACGGACTTATTGTTTCAACCGTTGCAATGATGAGTTCATTCGGTCCGGTTGCCGCACTTTCAAACCTTGCAGGCAATTTGACTCACACTCTTGCAAGCGGTGAAAGAGTGCTGTCAATTCTTGATGAAAGCCCTGTTGTTGAAGAAAACATCAGCGGCAAAGAAGTTGAATTTGACGGTATGGAATGTAAAAATGTAGGCTTTGCATATGACAAAGATCAAATTCTTGAAAATTTCAATATGGAAATTCCAAAAAACAAAATCATTGCTATAAACGGACCGAGCGGTTCGGGCAAATCGACTGCGCTTAAACTTATGATGCGTTTTTGGGATGTAAACAGCGGCGAAATTGATATGTCGGGTGAAAACATTAAAAATATTAAAACATCATCACTTCGTAACAATCAGAGCCTTGTAAGCCAAGAAACTCAACTGTTTAACGATACGATTGAAAATAACATTAAAATTGCAGATTACAACGCAACAAGAGAAGAAGTTGAAATTGCCGCAAAAAAAGCCTCAATTCACGATTTTATAATGACTTTGCCTAAGGGATACGACACAAATGTAGGCGAACTCGGTGATTTGCTTTCGGACGGTGAAAAACAGCGTATAGGTCTTGCAAGAGCATTCCTTTGCAACTCACCTATGATTATGCTTGACGAACCCACAAGCAATTTGGACAGTTTAAACGAGGGCAACATCTTAAAATCCATAAACGAAGCAAAGCACGGCAAAAGCATTGTTTTGGTTTCTCACAGAAAGTCAACGGCAAAAATTGCCGACAAGGCATATACGGTTTACAGAGGTAGATTGTCATGAAAAAAGACAGAATCACACGAGAAAAAGAAATGTTACCCGAAATGGTAAAAATTTATTGTCACGGTGTGCATAAATCAAAAAAAGGAACTCTTTGCAAGGAATGCCAAGAACTTACTGATTATGCGCTTTTCAGGCTTGACCATTGCCGCTGGGGAAACGATAAAAACTTCTGCTCGCAATGTCCATGCCATTGCTACAAACCCGATATGCGTTCGAAAATAAAAGAGGTTATGCGCTATTCCGGGCCGAGAATTATGCTTTATCATCCGCTTGTGGGCACCATTCACGGTATTGAAACGATAAAGGGCGTTATCAAGGCAAAAAAGAAAAGCAAATAACACCAAAAAATATTGACTCTCATACAAACAAAGTCTTTGCCGAAAGGTAAAGGCTTTTTTCTTTCATAGTGAAAAGAAAAAAGCACCAATGCTCAATTAAGCATCAGTGCTGTTTTACAAGACTTGTATTTATTTCAATACAAAACGATATTTGAATTTTCTTTTGCAAGGTTTTGCATTTTTTTCGTGTAGCCGTTAATGCAAAAGAACACAAAGTATTCATTTCTGTTTTGTTTATTCCAATTTACTTTTTTCGCTTTTTCAAGCAAGTCGTAATACACATTAACACCAAGCGGTTTTTTTGTATATTTGCATTCGCCGAAGATGATATTATTGGAATTATCTGTTGCGACAATATCAATTTCTGTATCTTTTCTGTCCCACCATTTGCCGATTTTTGTGGGAGTGAAACCGAAAAATAAATGCTAAAAATGTTATTTTTTGTAACTTAATTAGCGGATATTTCAAATGCGTTGTTTGATTCTATATAAAACTCTTTTAAAGATGAGCTTATTATATGTGAATTGATTTTTCGTATTTTTATTCGTTTCGGTGTGATTCTCATAAAATCGGCGGTTTAAAACCGTATTGCGTTTCGTTAAACAAAAAAATCTTGATAATAAAGCGATTGTATGTTAAAATATTTTCCGTAAATTTTGACAGAGGGTGAAAAATATGTCAGGGCACTCAAAATGGAGTACTATCAAACGTAAAAAGGAAAAGACCGATAATGCCCGTGCAAAGGTATTTACTAAAATCGGCCGTGAAATAGCTGTTGCCGTCAGAGAGGGCGGACCCGACCCTGCCGGTAATTCAAAGCTTAAGGATTGCATAGCTAAGGCGAAGGCTTGCAATGTTCCGAACGATAATATCGAAAGAATCATTAAAAAGGCTGCCGGAGACGGCAATACCGATAATTACGAAAGCATAATCTATGAGGGCTACGGTCCGTCGGGTGTCGCCGTAATAGTTGAGACTCTTACAGATAACCGCAACAGAACCGCAGGCGATATGCGTCATTATTTTGATAAGTTCGGCGGCAATATGGGAACCTCGGGCTGTGTTTCGTTTATGTTTACCCGTGAGGGCGTAATTATTATCGACAAAGAGGATGTTGACGAGGAAAAACTTATGGAGGACGCTCTCGAAGCTGGCGCCACCGATTTCCTCACAGACGGCGATGTTTTCGAAGTTCGCACAGAGCCTAACGATATGGGTGCAGTACGCGATGATCTTGAGGCCAAGGGTTATAAATACCTGACAGCCGAGGTCGATTATATTCCATCTACCTATACAAAGCTCGAAAGTGAAGAGGATATAAACAATATGGGCAAAATGCTCGAAATGTTTGAAGATAACGACGATGTTCAAAATGTTTTCCATAACTGGGAAAACGAGGACGATTACGAAGGTTGACAGATTTTGAATTTAGGAAATATTCTGTTTTAAATTCAATGCGTAATTTAAGTTGAAGACGGCTTGATTTGTTTTTCAAGCTGTCTTTTTTATTTTTCTTTCGGCATTTGTCGAACAAGGTATTGTAAATTAAAATAATACAAAATAATGTTCTTTCGTAGCATAAAAATATATTAACGTACAAACCTTAAAAAATATGACTGATATGATTGACATTTGACAAATCTAATTATACAATGTATTTGAGGAAGATTTGAAAAACATATTTATATATATTTTTTGGAGGTGCTTTTAAATGAGAAAAACAAAAATAATATGCACCGTCGGTCCGGCTACCGATGAGGACGGAGTCCTTGAAAAGATGATAAAAGCCGGAATGAATGTTGCGAGATTCAACTTCTCTCACGGCACTCATGAAATGCATAAAAAAAGGTTTGATGAGCTGGTGGCTCTTAGAGACAAACTTGATCTCCCCATAGCTACAATGCTTGACACTAAGGGTCCGGAGATACGTATAGGCTATTTTAAAGACCACAAAGCCGTAACGCTGAAAGAGGGCGATGATTATATTCTCACCTCGCGAGATATAGAGTGCGACGAAAAGCAGGCGAGCGTTTCCTTTAAGGAACTGCCGCAGGATGTCAGAATGGGCACGATTATCAGAATTAACGACGGTCTTGTATCTCTCAGGGTCGAAAAGGTTGAAGGCCCCGATATTTATTGTAAGGTTGTTGACGGCGGCGTTATTTCAGACCAAAAGGGCGTAAATGTTCCGGATACAAATTTATCAATGCCTTATCTTTCCGAGCATGATATGTCCGATTTGGCGTTCGGGGCAAAGCTCGGATTCGATTTCATAGCGGCTTCATTTATTCGCTCGGCCGCGGATGTTGATTATCTTCGTAATTTTACAAATTCCGTGGGATTTCACAAGGTAAAAATAATTGCAAAAATAGAGAATATGAGCGGCGTCAACAATATTGATGAAATTATTGCCGCTGCGGACGGTATTATGATAGCGCGTGGCGATATGGGTGTCGAAATACCGTTTGAGCTTATTCCGTCAATACAGAAAAAGCTCATCAAAAAGGCATATACGGCAGGTAAGCAGGTTATAACCGCAACTCAGATGCTTGAGTCGATGATAACGAATGCCCGTCCCACAAGAGCAGAGATTACCGACGTTGCAAATGCAATTTATGACGGCACTTCGGCAATTATGCTTTCCGGTGAAACTGCCGCCGGTAAGCACCCTGTCGAGGCTGTTGAAACAATGGCACTTATAGCCGAGACCACCGAGGCAGATATAGACTATCTCACTAAATTCAAAAATGATTCGTCTGAGTACGATAACAGCATAACAAACGCTATTTCACACGCCACCGTTACAACCGCTCACGACCTCGGTGCAAAGGCGATTATTACGGTAACGAAGAGCGGTTCGACTGCCCGTATGATTTCAAAGCATCGCCCGTCCTCCATGATAATCAGCTGCACGACCGATGAAACCGTTTGCCGTCAGATGAATATGTCTTGGGGTATGATACCTCTTATGTGCGAAGAAAAAAATAACTCTGATGCACTTTTCTCTCACGCTGTTGAGGTTGCACGTAAGCACGGTCTCATTTCAAAAGGCGATATCGTTGTAATAACCGCGGGAATTCCGCTCGGGATTTCCGGCACAACGAATATGTTAAAGGTTGAGCGCATAAAGTAATCGGTTTTTGCGTTTTTCTCATGTGTATATAAAAACAAATTATACCGAAAATATTAAGGCTTCGTTGTTTGCGAAGCCTTAATATTTTATGTGCGGCGGTGATATATAAATGAGCGATTATGAGATTATAAAGTATATCCTAAACGATATAAACGAGGATCTCGACGATGAAGAAAAAGTGCATCTGCTTTTGAATAAAACGGTTTCAGAAAACAACGAGTGTAAAGAAAGCTTTGGGCAAAGGGCCTCAGACAGGCTTTCCTCTCTTGCCGGAAGCTGGACGTTCGTTATAGGCTTCACTCTGCTTTTGCTCATTTGGATAACAGTAAATACGGTTTTGGCGGCAAAGTCGTTCGACCCGTACCCGTTTATTCTGCTGAACCTTGTCTTGTCGTGCGTTTCGGCTATTCAGGCACCTCTTATTATGATGAGTCAAAAGCGACAGGATGAAAAAGACCGTCGGCGCAGCGAAAATGATTATAAAATAAACTTGAAATGTGAGATTCTGCTTAAAAATATGCATTATAAGCTTGACAGGATAATCGAATGTATTGATGAAAAATCAAAATAAGGCAGAAAAGCCGTATGACGCATAATATATAAAATTCTCGTTTTTTTAACCGAATTATTTGCATTTCTACAAATTGATGTTTTGCTTGCCCATTGATATAATTATAATCGGTATCGCGGTTATGCAATACCGATATTCTTTCTTCCAAGGTGAAATATATGCATATAAAACTACTTGCTCTTGATATAGACGGAACTCTTGTTACCACCGAAAAAAATATACCGGCAGGCAATAAGACGGCTATACGGAGATTTATGAAAAACGGCGGAATAGTCACAATAGCATCGGGTAGACCGATAAGCGGCGTTACGCGTTATGCCGAGGAGCTGGGGCTTAACGTCGGCGGCGGTTATGTTATAACATACAACGGGTCGCGCATTTTTGACGCACGTACTGGAGAGCTATTGTACGAAAAAAATCTCTCGGCGGAGCAGAGTGCCCGTATTATCGATGTCGCCGAAAAGTATAATGTCCCGATAACCACATACAAGGGCGATACAGCAGTTACAGACAATGCCGACGACAAATATTTTTATCTTGAGGTAAATCTCAATAACTTGGGACTGCAAAGAGTTCAAAGTCTGCGGAAAGAGGTTACTTATCCCGTGCCTAAATATCTTATAACGGGTGAGCCCGATTATATAACCGAGACAGAAAAACTGTTTAAAAACGAGCTTAGCGGAGTTTCGGTATTTCGCTCCGAACCGTTCTTCCTCGAGATAACGCCTCTTATGGTTGATAAAGGCACTGCGCTTATGTGGCTTGCCGACAGTCTCGGTATAAGGCGCGAGCAGGTTATGGCATGCGGAGACGGATACAACGATATTACAATGATAAGCGAAGCCGGTATCGGTGTAGCTATGGAGAATGCTCAGGAGCCTGCGAAAAACGCAGCCGACTTTGTTACTCTTTCCAACGATGATAATGGCGTAGCGGCAGCAATAAAGAAGTTTGCTCTTTAATTATTCAAGCGTTGATAATGGCTTTAAGGGGATACATAATTGGAAAACACATCTGAAAAAACACAGAATACAACTGAAAACAGCGACCCGAATAAGGAAAAGAAAAGACTTAAAGCTTTAAAGTCTTTGCAAAAACTTAAAGCTTTAAAGCCTTCGCAAAAAATAATGCTGATTGCGGCTGTTTTTGTTTTAGCGGCGGCAATAGTATTGACGTCGGTGTTAATTGTCCGCGGCAATAAAAAGAAGCGTGCTGCAGTAATCGGCGAGACTCAGACCGAGGCCGCTGTTACCGATGCGGAGTTAGAAGTTTTCGGCGAGGATGAGTCTGTTTCGTCAGAGGAAGAAACCACCTCGGCAATTATGTTTGAAATTGATGAAAAAATGAAAAATGTGCAGATTGCCACCGGTGACAGCAAAAAAGATGAGGACGCTGAAATCAACCGTGATTACGGTACCAATTCGTCGCGCCTTGCGCCGGCAAAATCTCCGCGGCTGAACGGCAGATTAACGGGCGTTCCGCTTTCATCAGACAGTATGTACACGTCCTCTCTGCTGTCTTTAAAATACGTGAACCGTGATTTTATGTCGGGACTTATCGATATAGACGGTACACTTTTTAATTTTGATTCGTCACACAACCCGATAAGAGGGCATAAAGCCATAAGCGATGTGCAGTATTATTTCAACGATAACGGTGCTCTTTCTTCTATGGTAGGTATTGATGTGTCTCATCATAATGGTAAGATAGATTGGGCGGCGGTGCGAGCTGCAGGCGTTGATTTTGCTATAATACGTGTCGGATTTCGTGGATACGGCGACAAGGGAACACTCAAGCTTGATTCGCGCTTTAACGAAAATGTAGAGGGTGCTTTAAATAACGGCATACAGGTAGGCGTGTACTTTTACAGCCAGGCGGTTACGGTTTACGAGGCCGTTGAGGAGGCGAGCGTGGCTGTAAACTATTCAAGAAAATATAATATAACGTTACCCATATATTTTGATACGGAGTTTTCAAACAGTGAGCATTCGGGCAGAGCAGACCGCCTCACGGCAAGTCAGCGAACCAACATTGCCGTTGCATTTTGCGAGGCCGTAAAAAATGCAGGATACAAACCGGGAATTTATGCGAGCAAAACGTTTTATACCGATGAGCTGAATTTTTCGCGTCTTTCAAATTATGAAATTTGGGTTGCGCATTATACGAGTGAAACCACGGATTTTAAATATGACTATAAGGTATGGCAATATACACCCAAGGGTAGGGTAAACGGAATCCCGAATGACACCGACATAAACATAGCTTTGTTTGATTACGGCAATAATGACGATATGAGCGACAGGGGAGGCAGCGTGGCGTTCTTTGATTCCGACACGGATATTCAAAACGCTCTGAATGCGGAGAACAGCATAAAGAAATATCAGCTGTTCAGAACACAAACACTTTATAATTCCGCGCAATCGGACATCGATTTTGTTAATCAGCCGGAAGTAAAAGCAAAGCTTTTTGATGCGCTTGAGAATTTGAAAAACAAACTGGGATTTTTGGCGGAGCCAACCAAAAACAGCGAAAATGATGAAACTACCGGTGAGCTGAGTGAGGAATAGACGGATATAACATAGTTTTAAACTTCCTATTCCCGTGTGAGGCGAACTTAAAGCCTTACGGGCTTGTGTAATTTGATTGCGATTTGAGCCATGCCTACAAAAATTTAGGCTTGCCTTAGTATATCTCGGCATCATCCTTAAAACTCGTTTTTCCTCCGATTTGCCTAAAAATTGAAAACATTTAATAAAAAATCAAAATACCACTTGATTTTATCGCTCCGATATAATATAATACTAAAGCACTTCGGGGTGTGGCGAAGTTTGGTATCGCGCTTGGTTCGGGACCAAGAGGCCATGGGTTCAAGTCCCGTCACTCCGACCAAAAAAGGTAAGTATCGTAAGATGCTTACCGTTTTTTTATTTATCCGCAACTTTTTGTAGCTATGAAATTGTTTTTGTGATACAATCATTTACAGAATATACTTTGACTTGTTAAGGAGCGCGCTATGAAAAGATTATTAAAAAACGGAACGGTAGTCAATGTCTTTACGGGTGAGCTCATAAAGACGAACGTTCTTTTTGAAAACGGAATTATTTTGGGCGTGGACGACTACGGTGACGATGAAGCAGATGAAGTAATCGACGCTGCCGGAAAATATATTTGCCCTGGCTTTATAGACGGGCATATACATATCGAAAGCACAATGCTCACTTGCCCGGAATTTGCCAAAACGGCGGTTTCTCACGGTACGACCGCGGTAATAGCCGATCCGCATGAAATTGCCAATGTCAGCGGTAAAGACGGACTTCGCTATATGATTGAATCAAGTGAGGGCCTTCCGCTTACCGTGTATTTTGTAATACCGTCATGTGTTCCGGCAACAAGCTTTGACGAATCGGGCGCGGTTCTCTCGGCGGATGATATAGAGGAATTCTATTCGGAAAGTCGTGTTCTCGGGCTCGGCGAGGTTATGAATTATGTCGGCGTGGTTGCCGGGGACGACGAGCTTGAGAAAAAAATCAAATCCGCATTGTCTCGCGGACTTGTTGTAAACGGTCATGCTCCGCTTTTGTCTGGCAAGCCGCTTGATAAATACATTTCCGCAGGAATAGGAGATGACCATGAATGCTCTTCGGCCGATGAAGCCAAGGAGCGTATACGCAAGGGGCAGAGAATAATGATAAGGCAGGGCACTGCGGCGAGAAATCTTTCGGGGCTGATTTCGCTGTTTGACGACCCGTGGGAGCAGAGATGCCTTTTGGTGACCGATGATAAACACCCGGCTGACCTTATCTCAAACGGCCATATAGACAGTATAATCCGCTCTGCCGTGCAAATGGGCAAAAGCGCCGTCACGGGTATAAGAATGGCGACCCTCCATGCTGCGGAGTGCTTCGGACTTAAAAATACAGGCGCCGTAGCACCCGGTTACAAAGCGGATTTGCTTGTCCTTGATGACCTTGATAAGGTAATCGTGCGCGATGTATACAAAAACGGAGAAAAGGTTGTTTCGGACGGCAAAACGCTTTGTTTTGATATGCCGAAAATAAATGATGCTCTCGAAAAAAAAGTGCGTAGCTCGTTTAATTTGCCCATGCTGTCTTCGTCTGATTTTGCCGTCGATTATAACGGTAAAAGAAAATGCCATGTTATATCCCTTGTGGACGGGCAGCTTTTGACCGATGATTTGGTATCGGATATTGATTTCGACTGCAATAACGGCATAGATATCGAGCATGATATATTGAAAATAGCCGTTATTGAAAGACATCACAACACGGGTCATATAGGAAATGCTTTTATAAAGGGTATCGGACTTAAGGAGGGTGCCATAGCATCTTCCGTGGCGCATGATTCGCACAATCTTATTGTGATAGGCACAAATACCGATGATATGGCGTTTGCCGCAAACCGTATACGTGAGCTCGGCGGCGGTATAGTATCGGTTAAAAACGGAAAAGTCGTGGCCGAAATGCCCTTGCCGATAGGCGGACTTATGTCGTGCGAAACAGCGGAAAGAGCGGCGGAAGAAAACGAAAAGGTGCGTGAAAGCGTGTATTCTCTCGGTGTGCCGAAGGGCTTTGAGCCGTTTATGATTATGTCGTTTTTGAGCTTGCCGGTAATACCGCATTTAAAGCTTACCACCAAGGGCCTTGTTAATGTTGATACTCAGAGAAAGGTTCCGCTTGCGGCGGAATAAATAAACTGTATTTATAAGAGTTTTTGTTGATATTATGCCGTGTGAAGCATTCTTTCACACGGCATTTTTGCGCTTAATAAATTATTAATTTTCTTGTAATTATTTGTTGCTTGATTTTGTCGAACATTATTATATAATGGAGTTACAAATTAAATCAAAGGATGTAATTGCGGTGGAAAAGCAAAGGTTAAGCATTGTTGTAAAACAAAATAATTTGTTTAAAAAAATGATATTTGTTCTGTCATTGTTGATTATTTTAATCTCAATACTGCTTGCGGTGTTCGGAGTCAAATATAATAAAACCAAGCAAAATCTAAAAACGGTTGCGGCACAAAAGGCGGCTGTGGAGCAATCGCTGAGTGAACGGGAATCGTTATTTGCGGATGAAAAGGGCAGTCTGAACGGCGAAATATCAAAGCTTAATGAGCAGGTGTCGCTTAAAAGGGAACAAGAGAGCAGGGCACTCGCCGAAGCCAATGCCGGCAAAGTTGTTTACCTGACCTTTGATGACGGCCCGTCGCCTAACACTCCGAGGATAATCGATATCCTGAATGAGAACGGAGTTAAGGCGACTTTTTTTGTGAAAAACGGCGGTAAGTATAACGGGTATATGAAAAACATAACCGAATCGGGAAACCAAATCGCGCTTCATTCATATTCTCACGATTATCCGCAGGTGTATGCTTCAAAGCAGGCGTTTTTTGACGATTTGCAGAAAATATCCGATCTCGTATACAATGAAACGGGAGTCCGTACAAACATATTTCGTTTTCCCGGAGGCAGCAGCAATACCATAAGCCGCAAGTATTCGCCGGGGATTATGACGACGCTGACAAAAGAGGTGCAAGAAAAAGGATACTGCTATTTTGATTGGAACGTTTCTTCAGGTGATGCCGTATCAAGGGAACAGCCTAAAAACACTATAATAGAGAATTGTAAAAAAGTACCGAAAACCAACACAATAGTTGTGCTTTTGCACGATTCTGCGGTGAAAAACACAACTGTGGAGGCACTTCCAGAGATAATCGCATATTATAAAAGTATGGGTTACAGCTTCGGCGTTTTAAGCGAAAAAACATATCCGGTGCATCAAAAAGTCAATAATTGATGTGTGCCCGATTTTTTTGTGTATATTCAATATGAACTAAAGCTTGCGGTTGTTATTTTGCACAAACATTTAAAATTGTTTTGATTTGTCTTTGGAGGTACAGCCGAATTATTGCAAAATCCCCCATATATCGTGTCAAAGCCGTTGACGAGGACAAGTTTTGTGGTATAATATGTTAACGGTACGAAGAAAAAACATTATTATATATCAATATTTGGGGAGAATAACTATGTACGTTAAAGATGTTCTTGTTCAAAATCAGGTAGGACTTCATGCTCGTCCTGCAACCTTCTTCATTCAGAAAGCCAATGAGTTTAAATCTTCTATCTGGGTTGAAAAGGAAGAGAGAAGAGTTAACGCAAAGAGCCTTCTCGGCGTTCTTTCACTCGGCATAATGGGTGGCACAAAGATCAGGATCATTGCCGGCGGCCCCGATGAAGAACAGGCCGTTGAGGAGCTTGTTAAGCTTGTTGAGTCAGGCTTTGCCGAGTAATTTAAATATTCAATTAAAACGGCACACCGTATTTCCTTCGGTGTGCCTTATTTTTTAACGAAGGGCGGTGAGTGCTTTGAATCCGAAAATGAAAATACTCAGAAAAAAGGCGATGAGCCTGCCTCTTTTGCCGGGCGTTTATATTATGAAAAATGCCGATGGGGAAATAATATATATCGGTAAAGCAAAAGCACTTAAAAACCGCGTCAGCCAGTATTTCGGCTCGCAAAATCGCCATCCGGTAAAAGTACGTAAAATGGTGGAAAATGTCGACCGTTTTGATTATATAGTAACGGGAAGCGAATTCGAAGCTCTCGTTCTTGAGTGCAGTCTGATAAAACAGCATTCGCCGAAATACAATATTCTTTTAAAAGACGATAAGGGTTACAGCTACATTCGCATATCCGAAGGTGAATATCGCAAGATTTCCGCCGTGTTCAATAAAAAAGATGACGGTTCGGAGTATATAGGTCCGTATCTCAGTTCGTATTCGGTAAGGCAAAGTGTGGACGCGGCCAATAAAATATTTAAATTACCGCAGTGCAACAAGGTCTTTCCGCGCGATTTCGGCAAGAGCAGACCATGCCTTAATTATTATATTTCGCAGTGCTGCGGACTTTGTACGGGTAAAATAAAAAAATCCGATTATGACGAGGCGGTGGACGGCGCGATTGCGTTTTTAAAGGGGGACAGCCGCGATATAATCGCCGATTTGCGTGTCAAAATGGAAAAGGCGGCAGAGGTGCTTGATTTTGAACAGGCTGCAAAGCTGCGCGACCGCATTAACTCCATAGAGCGAATTAAAGAAAAGCAAAAGGTTGTTTATAAATCCGTCGAAGAGCAGGATGTGTTTGCAACCGCTGATATTGACGGCAGTGTGTGCCTTGCTGTTTTAAGGTTTTCAAACGGCAGACTTTTTGACAGCGAGCATTTCTTCTTCGATGACCCCGGTGATAAGGAGGGTATGCGCTCCGATTTCATCACGTCCTATTATTCTATGCGAGACAATATTCCGAAGCGCGTTACTGTAGACGGCGAGGTTGCCGACAGAGAGCTTTTGGAGCAATGGCTTTCCGAGAAAAAGGGCAAAAAAGTTACGGTCTTTGTTCCGGCAAGGGGCGAACAGCTCGAAATAGTTAATATGTGCCGTAAAAACGCCGAGGAAAAGCTGGCGATTAAAAAGGGCAGAACCGGAAGAGAGATAGCCGTTCTCGACGAACTTAAGGATTTACTCGGTCTCAAAAAGACGCCGGAGTACATTGAGTCCTACGATATATCGCATACCGCAGGGCAGGATTCTGTTGCGGGTATGATAGTTTTTAAGGGCGGTAAGCCTTATCGTAAGGCGTATAAACGTTTTTCCATAAAGAGCTTTGACGGTAACGACGATTACCGCGCTATGAATGAGGTTCTTACAAGACGCTTTTCCGAATACGAAAAAAGCAAGGATTCAACCGAGGGCTTCGGTAAATTGCCGGACCTTATACTGCTTGACGGCGGCGTTGGGCAGGTCCATGCCGTAGAACCCGTGCTTCGTGAATTCGGACTTAAAATTCCGCTTTTCGGTATGGTAAAGGATAATCGACATCGCACGCGTGCCATTTCGGGTGACGGCGGCGAAATAGCCATAAATTCAAAACGACAGGTGTTTACGCTCGTTTCCGAAATACAAAATGAGGTACATCGATTTTCTGTGGCATATCATCACCAAAAGCATGCAAAACGCGGGCTTTCGCTATCTCTTACCGAGATAGAGGGCGTCGGAGAAAAAAGAGCATCCGCGCTTTTAAAATATTTTAAAACCATGACTGCAATTAAAAACGCTGAGGTCGATGAGCTTTCAAAGGCTCCGGGGATAACCTCTGCCGTTGCACAAAATATATATGATTATTACAGAACAAAGGATTGTTTAAAATGATTAACTCGGTTATATTCGATCTCGATGGAACTCTTCTTAACTCTCTCGACGACCTTGCAGACAGCACTAATTACACGCTCAGAACCGCGGGCTACCCGGAAAGGACGCGCGACGAGGTGCGCAGGTTTGTCGGAAACGGTATATATAAGCTTATCGAGAGAGCCGTTCCCACAGGCACCGATAAGGCGGAAATAGATAAGTGTTTTGATATATTTTGCCGCAATTACAAAAAAAATATGGCAAATAAAACAAAACCGTATCCCGGAATTATGGATATGCTAAAGACCCTTTATGAAAACGGCTTTAAGCTCGCCATAGTTACAAATAAGGCTGATTTTGCCGCGCAGGAGCTTTGCGGCGAAATGTTCGGCGATTACGTTAAAACCGTTGTCGGAAGCGTAAAAGAGCGCAGAAACAAGCCCTATCCCGACAATGTTTTGTTCGCTATGGATAAGATGGGAGCCGAAAAGAGCGAGACCGTATATGTAGGCGACAGCGAGGTTGATGTCGAAACGGCAAAAAATTCGGGGCTGAGTGTTATTTCCGTGCTTTGGGGCTATCGCGATATAGACGTTCTCAAAAAAGCCGGAGCGGAAAAAACCGCGAAAAATGCCGAAGAATTAAAGAATATACTCTTAAATTTAAAAAAATAGTGAAAACTGTTGACAATTGTGATAAAATAATGAAATAATATTAGAAGCATTTTATGGAGAGATCTTATGAGAGTTATTACCGGTATAGCCAGAGGACGTAAGCTTGTGACTCTTGAGGGCGAAGAAGTGGTGCGTCCCACTACCGACAGGGTAAAAGAGGCTATGTTCAGTATAATACAGTTTGATATTCCGGGGAAATCTGTGCTTGACCTTTTTGCGGGGTCGGGTCAGCTCGGAATTGAGGCTCTTTCACGCGGTGCCGAAAAGGCTGTGTTTGTTGATAAAAGCGTAGAGGCTTTTTCCGTTGTTAAGCAAAACCTTAAAACCTGCGGTTTATCGGATAAAGCAACGGTTGTAAATTCCGACAGCTTTAGTTTCCTTCGCAGCACCGCAGAAAAGTTTGATATAATTCTCATTGATCCGCCGTATAGCAGGCAAATGGCAGAAACAGCTCTGTCTCTTGTCGACGGTGTTTTAAAAGACGGCGGCATTGTAATGTGTGAAACCGATTACCGCGAGGACTTGCCGGAAGAAGTCGGTGATATTAAAAAATTTAAGGAATATAAATATTCCAAGACTAAACTCACTACCTATAAAAAGTAATTCGGAGGGGTTTTCTTGAAAACGGTTATATGTCCCGGCAGTTTTGACCCTGTTACAATGGGGCACCTTGACATTATCCGCAGAAGCGCGAAAATGTTTGATAAGGTCATCGTTGTCGTAATGACAAATTATCATAAAAAAAATAATTATGCCTTCACGTCGGAGGAGAGAGTTGAGCTTTTGAAGCGCTGTACCGCAGATATGCCAAACGTCGATGTGGACCGATACGACGGTTTGCTTGCCGATTATGCGCGCCGCAAAGAGGCGGTTGCCATAGTAAAGGGCCTTCGAGCGGTTTCGGATTTTGAGTACGAATTTCAACAGGCGCTCACAAATAAAAAACTCAATAACGAGCTTGAAACGGTATTTATTACAACGCGAGCCGAGAATATGTACTTAAGCTCCAGCGTGGTAAAGCAGGTTTGTGAGCTCGGCGGTGACATTAGCACATTCGTTCCTGCTGAAATACGTGAGGACATCATCAAAAGAATAAAAAAATAAACTGAGAGACAGCAAATAAGAGGTGTAAAACAAATGACTATTGAAAGCTTAATAGAGGAGCTTGAGCAGATTATTGATGAGGGAAAATCCGTTCCCTTTACTTCAAATCAGATAGTTGACGTCGAAAGGCTCAGAACCACTATCGAGGATATGAGGCTTAATATGCCCGATGAGCTTATGCAGGCGAGAAAAATAGCCTCCGAGAGAAAGGAAATACTTACTGCGGCGCAAAGCACCGCCGAGGGGATTATTACCGCGGCAAAGAAAAAGGCCGATGAGCTTATTTCCGAGCACGAGATAACGAAGGGCGCCGAGGCCGAGGCTGAAAATATTATGGCGGAAGCACGTAAAAAGGCAAACGGTATCGTCGAGCAGGCGAGAGGGACTGCAGCGGAGCTTACAGAGCAGGCTCAAAAGTGGTCAAACGATATGCGTAAAAGCGCAGGCGAATACGTTGAGAGGGTTGTATCTATGGCAGACGAGGGTCTTACCAACTCCGTAAATGAAATAAGACGCGTGCGTCAGTCTCTCAAGGCTGCCGCTCAGCACAAAAAGGCTCCCGAAGAGAGCAAGTAATTTTTGCTGCCTTATATAGTATTTTATTTCGCCTCGTTGCATATATTTGCTTCGAGGTGAATTTATATGTTCGTATACTCCGTAAAGAAAAGGCAGGTTAAAATGGCTCTGCTTGTGTTTTTTGTGGCATTGCTTGCAGTCGCGCTGATTATTGTTTCTCATCATACGGCAGAGGCGGGGAAAACGGCGGCGCTGAATATCAGAGCAGCTTCCTCCGAGGACAGAATAGCGTATCTTTCACAGTTCGGCTGGAGCGTAAAAGAAGATCCGGTTGAGGTTTGCGAAGTGATTATTCCCGCGGAATTTGATGATGTATACGAAAAATACAATGAGCTTCAAAAGGAACAAGGCTTTGATTTATCTTTGTATGCGTCGAAACGGGTAAAGCGTTGGACATATGAGATTACAAATTATACGGGCTACGAAAATACCGGCTTTATCCACGCAAATATCTTGGTATATGACGGCAAGGTAATAGGCGGAGATGTGTGCTCAACAGAGCTTAACGGCTTTATGCACGGCTTTGCAAAGCCTGATAACACCGGCGAATAAATAAGGAGAAACGGATGAAAAAAGAGCGGATAGATAAGCTTATAGCAGGCAGCGGTAAACTCAGCAGAAAAGACGTGGCAGGTCTGATTTCTCACGGCAATGTTACACTTAACGGCAGGGCTGTCAAAAGCGGCTCCGAAAAGGCTGATGCCGATTCGGACGAGATTAAAGTATGCGGTGAAATTTTCACAATAAAAAAACATATATACATAATGCTCAATAAGCCGAAAGGCGTTGTTTCGGCAAGCGACGGAAAGGGTGAAAGAACCGTTTGTGACCTTGTCCCCGAAAAGCTTATGCGCCGTGGGCTGTTCCCGGCCGGCAGACTCGATAAAGATACTACGGGCTTTGTGCTGATAACCGATGACGGCGAGTTCGCACACCGTATTCTCTCACCGAAAAACCACATTGATAAAACGTACGTTGTGTCTCTTCGTGACAATATCGAAGAAGAGGCCGTTTCGTTGCTCGAAAACGGCATTACTCTTCGTGACGGGACGGATTTTTTGCCGTCAAAAATAAAAATACTCTCCGATAAAGAGTGCGAAATTACTATTTGCGAGGGTAAATATCATCAGATAAAGCGTATGTTTTGCGCCGTCGGAAACGAGGTTACAAATCTTCGCCGTATAAAAATGGGACGACTCTTCCTCGATGAAAGGCTGAGAGACGGCGAGTGCCGCGAAATAACAGCCGATGAATTAAAAATGATTTCCGAAAAAGAATAAGTTGATGCGGTATTCGCAAAGCTCCCTTTACGGGAGCTTTTTTGACGTAAAAGAACAGGACGCTCTCCGAAGGAAGCGTCCTGTTTTGCTTATTTTAATCTATTTAATGAATTTATGACTTTCCCTTACTGCCATACTGTCGCATCGCTCATTTTCCGGATGACCCGCATGCCCCTTGAGCCAAACAATATTAAGACTGTGCTTTGATATGAGCGTCAAAAGCTCGTCCCATAAATCGGAATTCAACGCCGGCTTGCCGTCGCTCTTTTTCCAGCCCTTCCTTTTCCAGCCCTCTGCCCAGCCTTTTGTTATGGCGTCCGCAACATATTTTGAATCCGTATAAAGAGTTACGTCGCACGGCCTTTTAAGCGCCTTAAAGCCCTCTATTACCGCGGTCAGCTCCATTCTGTTGTTTGTGGTGCTGCGTTCTCCGCCCGACAGCTCTTTTTCAGCCGAACCGAAACGCAAAATTGTACCCCACCCTCCGGGACCGGGATTTCCGGAGCACGCACCGTCGGTGTACATTTCAATTTTGTCAAGCTCTTTTTTCATGTGTTCACATCCGATTTGCTATAAAATCACACGGATATTTTAACATTAAATTCGCATTAAAACAACAGATTATTTTATGGCGACGGGGCAATAATACTTTTATGCATATATCCCTCTTTTTCCCCGAAGTGCGGAATACGTATGAAAGGTACGGTGGTTTTGTGAAAGCGGTAATAGCATCTGAAGTTAGAAACGGATTTTTTAATGATGATTTTTTCGGTACGCCTAAAATTCTTTTGCCTTTACTCGGTAAACCGCTGCTCGGCTATATGACCGATATGCTTTCTTTTTACGGAATGAACGAAATTGTGCTTTTGCTTGATGCACAATCGGAAAAAGTAAGCGAGTATTTAAAAAATAATCCGACTTGCGGAGCAAAGGTTAAGCTGGTTATCGGAAAAAGTATAAACGACGCTTTAAACTCACTTTTCTGTTCTGATGAAAAAGAGGATGACAACGTTTTACTGATAACCGACAACGTGCTTTTTGATTTTGATTTGAGCGAAGCCGAAAAATATCACCGAAGTATGGGGGCGGATGTAACCGTAATAATCACGCATTGTGACGGAGTTACCGGAGAGAAGCTTGTTTTCACGTCACCGTCCGGCAGAATTACGGGCTTTTCGGGGAGCGTCGGCAGGTGCGGCTTTCTTACGGATAAGGCGGACACGGGCATTTATATAATTTCCGGCAAAATATTTAAAATGCTTCGCGACCGCACAATCACGGCTTTTTCTAATGAGATACTGCCTGAATTGCTCTCACAAAATAAAAGTCTTTTTGCATTTCGGTGCGCCGGTTACAGGCGCGGTATAAATACGGTATTATCATATTTAAAATGTACTCGCGATATGCTTGACGGAAAAACAGTATTTCCTCTGTCGGAAATATGCGACGGCATATATTCAAACAGCGAACTGCCTTGCGGCAAATACAATATTACGCCGCCTGTGTTTATAGGTGAAAATGCCGAAATTTCGGACGGAGCGGATTTAGGACCGTATACCGTAGTGGGCGACGGCTGTTTTATAGGCGAAAAAGCATTTGTTCGCGGCAGTATTATGCTCAATAAATCCGCAGCCTTACGCGGAGCCGATATATCGGGAGCCGTTATGGGTGTAAATTCGGTTGCGGAGGAAAACAGCAAAATGTCTTTAGGCAGCGTGCTGTGTGAGAAAGCGACTGTCGGCAGAAATATGGCGGTGGGCGAAAATGTAAAAGTTACACCGAAACCGCACGGCGGTATTTCCGTGCCCGAAAGTCAGCCGCAGGCTTATTATTACGCCGAAAATATTGCCGCTTTAGGCAGCCGCGATACCGATTCGCTTTTCGGCGATTTTGATATAGGCCTGTTTTGCAAAGTCGGCAGAGCCTTGGGCAGCTGTGAATTCGGTACGCGAACAGGAATAGGGTACGATGACAGCGTTTCTTCCGCAGCGGCTGTAAAGGCCGTTACAGCGGGACTTATATCCTCGGGCTCGCACGTGTTTGATTTCGGCAGATGCTTTTTGTCAGAAGTCGCTTTTTTCTCTTCTTTTTGTTCTCTCGGCTGCGGAATTTACATTTATTCGGAAAAGAACGGTATTCATTCGGCGTTTTACGGAAACGGCGGATTGCCGTTATCGCCCGATTTCGAGCAGGAACTTGAGCGCCGTGCAGAAAACGGCGAATTTCGCCGCTGCTCGGCACAGAATATGCGAGCCGTCTCCGATATGTCAAGCATGAGCAGTATGTATCGCCGAGAACTTTTGAGACAATCGGGAGATATGCTTTCGGGTATTTCGGCAAATGTAATGAGCGATAATAAGGACATACTTTTACTTATGGAGGATTGTCTTTTATCACTCGGCTGCGGTAAAGGCGATGACATCACGTTTAAGATAACAAGAGGCGGCACGGAGGTTTCGGCATTTTGCCGTGAATGCGGGTGGATCAATATGGATAAGCTGCTTTCGTTGTGCTGTCTGTATGAGTTTCAATGCGGTCATGATGTTGCTGTGCCGTATGATGCTCCGGCAGCTATAAATGATATGGCAGACGGATATGAAAAGCGTGTTTTGCGGTACCCCGTGCAGGCGAAGACGCCTGTTCGCGATGAACTCAAATATCTGTCATCAAAACAGATTTTTTTGCGTGACGGGCTGTTTATGGCGGTAAAAATACTCGGTATAATGCGCGAGACCGGATATTCTTTCCCAAAACTGCTTTCACAGATACCTGAATTCTTTGTAAAACACAAAACCGTCAGCTTTTCCTCCGTTCCCGAGGATATTTGCAGAGCTTTCCCAAATGATACCGTTTATCCGTCTCATAACGGGGCGGTAATGTATCGCAGCGGCGGCAGAGTGATGCTGAAGCCGTCTGAAAACGGCAAAACAATCGAGATAGTCACAGAGGCACTGAACTATGAGGTGTCGTGTGAGCTGTGTGATGATATTGAAAATAAACTGAGAGATTTAGGCTCTGTTCTCAATTGACATCCGAGGCAAAAAATAGTATTATATTATAATCCATGATTATGCGGTGGAGTGGTGCCGTATCTTGATTAGGATTTTACCTGCTTTTTGTACGTTTTGAAAAGCAGGATACATATATTCATTTTTTATTAAGGAGATATTTAATGTTAAAGAAAAAAACAGAGAGACTTATTCCGCAGTCGGATCAGCCTAAAAAGCAGGTCAGCCGCGGAAAGGTAACTGTACCCAAAAACTCGAAGCAAAACGCTCTCTCTACCGAAAAAAACAGTCTTGAGAACCGCAAAACAGCAAAAAAACCAACTTCCGGCAAGAAAAATTCCGCCGGTCAGAAAAAACAAAATCCGCAAAAAACAAAAAATCAAAATTCAAAAACACAGCAAAAATCCGTTCAGAAAAACGGTACTTCAAGGCCTGTGAAAAACGAACGCAAGACAACCAAAGCACCCGGTAACTCAAAGGGTCAGAGTAAGCGCCGCGGAAAAAAGAATAATGTGCCGCTTAAAATTGCGTTTCTCGGCGGACTCAATGAAGTCGGCAAAAATATGACACTCTATGAGTGCGGCAACGATATGATGCTTGTTGACTGCGGACTTGAATTTCCGGATACGGAAATGCTCGGTGTAGACCTTGTAATACCGGACTTTACCTATGTAACCGAGAATGCAAGCAAAATACGCGGTATAGTTATAACCCACGGTCACGAGGACCATATAGGCGGGCTTGCGTATCTTTTAAAGCAGGTTAACATTCCCGTGTACGGAACGCGCCTTACAATAGGCCTTATCGAGGGCAAGCTTAAAGAGCACGGTATTTTAAAGCAGTGCAGTCTTAATGTTGCAAATCCGGGCGACCATATAAAGCTCGGCTGCTTCGACGTTGAGCTGATACACGTAAACCACTCAATTCCCGACGCCGTAGCCCTTGCTATAAAATCACCCGCCGGAACCGTTATACAGACGGGCGATTTCAAAATTGATACAACTCCGATAGACGGCGGAGTTATTGATATAGCTCGTTTATCTCAGCTCGGAACGGAAGGCGTGCTCGCACTTCTTTCCGATTCCACAAACGCGGCAAAGCCCGGCTTTACCGAGAGCGAGAGGAAGGTCGGCGAGACGTTTGAAACGCAGTTCAGAAAAGCTAACGGCAGGCGTCTTATCGTAGCAACCTTTGCGTCGAACATTCACCGTGTGCAACAGATAATCGATGTTGCCGAAAGTCTCGGAAGAAAGGTCGCTCTCTCCGGCAGAAGCCTTGAAAACGTTGTTTCGATAGCAGCCGAGATGGGTTACATCCGTATTCCCGATGGCATACTTATAGGAATCGACAGTATTAACCGCTATCCTGCGGATAAGCTTGTTATTATAACCACGGGCAGCCAGGGCGAGCCGATGTCGGCACTTTACAGAATGGCGTTTTCCGAGCACAGACGTGTTGCTATCTGCCCCAATGATTATGTAATAATCTCTGCAACACCTATTCCCGGTAATGAAAAAATGGTCGGCAAGGTAGTTGATGAGCTCTTAAAGCAGGGTGCAGAGGTAGTGTACGAAAAAATGTATGATGTTCACGTTTCGGGTCACGCCTGCCAGGAAGAACTCAAAATAATGATGAGCATTACGAAACCCAAGTATTTTATCCCCGTGCACGGCGAGCAAAAGCATCTGCGTAAAAATGCCGGACTCGCGAAAAGTGTCGGAATACCTCCTCAGAACATCCTTATTGCCGACAACGGTAAGGAGGTTGAGTTGACGGAGGATAAAATAAGAATTTCAGGCGATGTACCGGCGGGTATGGTCTTTGTTGACGGCTCAGGCGTCGGAGATGTAGGCTCGGTTGTGCTGCGAGACAGAAAGCGACTCGCCGAGGACGGTCTTATAATTATTGTCGCCACAATAGATAAAGAAACGGGAGACGTTCTTTCGGGACCCGAAGTTATTTCACGCGGCTTTGTTTATGTACGCGAGTCAGAGCAGCTTATTGATAAGGCGAGACGGCTTTGCGACAGCGTTATAGCCGATTGTATGTTTGAGAGAGTTCGCGATTGGACTACCGTTAAAAATCGCCTTCGCGACGAAGTCTCTCACCTTATGTACCACGAGACTAAGCGCAGTCCCATGATACTTCCCGTTATAATGGAAATATAACTGTTTTTTATTTGCTTTTTACAGAGTGCCGCGGTTCGTCGGGCTTTAATAGTTAAAGCTTTGATTTTACGCCGCAGTGCCAAAGGGAGTAAAAATGAAATTCAAAATAAGTCATCTTGTAAAAACCTATCCGATTACATTTTTTGCGGTTATTGCGCTGTTTACGGCTTCAGCTGTGACGGCGGCAAAAGGAGTCCTTTTACCTCTCGCCATAGGCGAGGCGGCTCTTTCCGTTGTGCTTGCGGTTTCCGCAATCCTTAAAATGCACAACGAATTTCGTATAATAAAAAATGCGGTGATTTCACTCAATGCGTCGCTGTCGGATAAGGATATGTTAAAATATTTTCCGCTTCCTGCCGTAATATGCAAGACAAACGGGAAAATTCTTTGGTTTAACGACCTTTTTAAAGCTGACGTTATAAGAAACCGTCAGCCGAGAGAAGACAATATATCCGTTTTTATAGGCGGTAAGGCTTTGTCGGAGCTTGCCGCAAAAAAAACATTTTCAGCGACTTATGACGGCCGAGATTACACCGTTATAAGTGAAACGCTTGACTCTTCCGGAGAGTCCTGTACGGTTTTTTACTTTGTGGATGATACCGACCTTAAGAGTATAGTCAGAGAATATCGTATGTCAAAGCCGGCCGTAGCTCTTGTTGCGGTTGACAGCATAGACGAGTTTTACAGAGTGTATAAAGAGAGCGAATATGCCGAAATAACAAGTGCTGTTGAAAGACTTACCGAAAACTGGTTTTCTGAATTCAGCGGCGTTTTCCGAAAACTCGGAACAGGGCGATTTATAGCAATAGTACCCGAATCCGAGCTTGAAAAGATGATTTCAAAAAAATTCAATGTGCTTGAAAACGTCAGAAGCTATACTTATAACGGTGCTACTGTCGGAATAACGCTTTCCGCGGGCGTCGGCAGGGGAGATAATTTAAGCGACGCCGAAGGTGCCGCACGTCAGGCTCTCGATATGGCTCTCGGCCGCGGCGGAGATCAGGTAGCGGTAAAGGATAACGATAAGTACACGTTCTTCGGAGGCGTTTCAAAGGGCGTTGAAAAGCGTACAAAGGTTCGCACAAGAGTCGTGGCTTCCGCTATGTCGGAGCTTATAAGAAATGCGTCTAATGTAGTTATAATGGGTCACAAATTCTCCGATCTTGACAGCATCGGTGCCGCATACGGTATGTACAAGGCGGCTTTGGCGCTCGGTAAAGACGCGAAAATAGTGGTAAACAGAAAAACAACGCTTGCCCAACCTCTTATTGACTATATAGGAAAAAGTGACGATGATTGCTTCGTTTCTCCTTTAACGGGTGAGCGTCTCACAGTCAAAAAGACCTTACTTATTGTAGTCGACACTCACAAGGCGGATTTCGTTGACTCGAAAAATGTATATGAAAAAGCTCAAAATGTAATAGTTATAGATCACCACAGGAAAACAGTCGATTACATAAATAATGCTGTTATTTTTTATCACGAACCGCATGCTTCTTCAACGTGTGAAATGGTAACGGAGCTTTTGCAGTATATTAGCAAGCATCCTGTTGCAGACTCAGTTTGCGCTACGGCCTTAATGTCGGGTATTATGCTTGATACAAAGGAATTTGTTTTAAGAGCCGGAGTACGTACTTTCGAGGCGGCAGCATATCTTCGCTCCCGTGGAGCGGACACCGTAACGGTAAAATCATTTTTTGCAAATTCCATGGAGTCAAGAAAGCTTCGCGGTATGGTTGTTATGAATGCAGAAATGTATCGTGCTTGTGCGATTTCGGTTACCGATATTGAATCTGACGATATACGTGTGGTTTGCGCACAAGCTGCGGATGAGCTTCTTTCTGTAAGCGGTGTCGATGCGTCATTTGTTATATTTAAGACTGATGATATCATAAATATATCGGCGCGTTCCATGGGCAAGGTAAACGTCCAGCTTATAATGGAGGCGCTCGGTGGCGGAGGACATCAGACCATGGCGGCGGTTCAACTCAAGGATATTACCGAGAGTCAAATTAAAGATATGCTTAAAACCGCCATTGATAATTATTACAGTAATTTATGATTTCGGTTCCGAAAAACGGGGACCGTATAAAAGAAAGGATTGATAAATATGGAGGTCATTCTAAAAAAAGATGTAAAGGGACTCGGCAAAGCCGGCGAAAAAGTCAAGGCGTCCGATGGTTATGCCCGTAATTTTCTTTTTCCTAAGGGACTTGCAGTTGAGGCAAATGCTCAGACTCTCACGGAGTTTCGCAACAGCGAATCCTCCAAGCAGCATAAGATAGAGGTCGAAATAGATAATGCAAATAAAGCAAAGGCAAAGCTCGATGGCAAGACTGTAAAACTTAAGGCTAAGGCCGGTGAAAACGGCAAGCTTTTTGGCTCGGTTACGGTTAAAGAAGCTGCAGATGCAGTCGGCAAACAGCTCGGCGTTACCGTTGACAAGCGCAAGATGTCTATGGCTGACATCAAAAATTTCGGCACATATACGGCAGAGGTGAAGCTTTACAACGGAATTACCGCAAAGCTTTACGTTGAAGTCGGAGAATAAAACATAACCGGATGTGAAATAAATGGACAACCTGACTTTTGACAATTTAACAGAGCCGTATTCGCTTGAATCGGAACAGGCTGTTTTGGGCTCCGTGCTTATAGACCCGCAATGTCTTTCGGACGTAATGACGGTACTAAAGGCTGAGCATTTTTATATTCCGCAGCACCGCGATATCTATTCGGTTATTGTAACGCTTGACGCTCTCGGCTCAAAGATAGACCCGTTGATAGTTCTTGAGGAGCTCAAAAAGAACGAAGTTTATAACGATGCCGACGGCAAAAATTACCTGGCACAGCTTGCTCAGGCAGTACCGTCAACGGCAAACGTTATGAATTATGCCAAAATAGTTAAGGAAAAATTCACTCTTCGTGAGCTTATGAATGTTTCGCACGATGTACTTCACCAGTGTTCGGAACAATCGGAAAATGCTGAAACCATACTTGATTCGGCGGAGCAGCGCATATATAACATTCGTCAGGGCAAAACAACCGACGGACCGACTAAGCTCGGCGATATAGTGATAAATGACGTTATCCCTAACGTGACATTGCTTTCAACTCCCGAGGGCAAGGACCGAAAGGGTATTCCTACGGGATTTTCCGTGCTTGATAAATATATGACCGGACTTAACAAGTCCGACCTTATTCTTATCGGAGCTCGTCCTGCGATGGGTAAAACAAGCTTCGCGCTGAATATTGCACGCAATGCCGCGGTTACTTCGCGTAAAAAGGTTCTTTTCTTTTCACTTGAGATGTCAAAAGAGCAGCTTGCACAGCGTATCCTTGCCACCGAAGCGAGAATTGAAAGTTCAAAAATGAGAACGGGCGATATTTCGCCCGAAGAGTGGGTCAGAATTGCCACGTGTTCCGATGCGCTTTCAAAGGCGGAGCTATATTTTGACGATACGTCAAATATAACCGTTCCCGAAATGAAAGCAAGAGTGCGCCGCCTTAAAGATGTTGACCTTGTAGTTATTGACTACCTCCAGCTTATGACCGGAACGAAGCGTACCGATAACCGTGCGCAAGAGGTAGCTGAAATTACAAGAAGCTTAAAGCTTATGGCAAAAGACCTTAAAATACCGGTGGTTACCTGCTCTCAGCTTAATCGTCAGTCGGCGTCGGGCAAGGGCAAGGACCACAAGCCCACTATGTCGGAGCTTCGTGAATCGGGTTCAATAGAGCAGGATGCCGATATAATTTTGCTCTTGTATCGTGAATCGTATTTCGATGAGGATAAAGGCGAAAGCGTTGTTGCAGACGAGAATAAGGCGCAGGTCATAATAGCCAAAAACCGTCACGGCGGCACTACCGACGTAGACCTTAACTGGAACGGTCAGTATACCTTGTTTACGACCGCGGAGTACAACAGAAATGAACCGTGACGTATTATCGGCAACAAAAAAATACGATATGCTGTCTTACGGCGATAAAATTGTCGTGGGGCTTTCCGGCGGAGCGGACTCGGTGTGTCTTACACATGCTCTTGTTTCACTCAGGAATTCGCTTTCGCTTGAAGTCGAGGCTGTTCACGTAAACCACGGTATACGCGGCGAAGAGGCTTTGCGAGATGAAAAATTTTGTTCCGATTTTTGCAAAAGCCTGGGAATAAAATTGACCGTATTCCGCTTTGACATACCGCTTGAGTGTAAAAAGACGGGCGAGAGCGAAGAGGAGTGCGGCAGGCGAAAAAGGTATGAGTGCTTTAAAAACACGGCAGGCGAAAACGCAAAAATCGCAACGGCACACAATCTTAATGACAGTGCCGAAACCGTACTTTTGAACATTGTACGCGGAACGGGCTGCAAGGGACTTTGCGGTATACCGCCGATACGCGGCAATATAATAAGACCGCTCATTATGACTTCGCGCGACGATATTGAATTGTACTGTAAAGAAAATTCTCTTGATTTTGTTACCGACAGCACAAATCTTCAAAACGAATATAAGAGAAATGTTATCAGAAACGTAGTTTTTCCGACTCTGCAAAAAATGAATCCGTCCGTTCTTTCGGCATTTTCCCGACTTACTGAAAATGCGACGGATGACGAAAAACTGATAGAAGAAATCGCAGAGATTAAATACTCCGAATGTAAAACTTCGCTCGGCTTGGACGAAGAGAAGCTTTCGGGTTATCCCAAGGCATTGCGCCGCAGGATCTTAATGAAGTTTTTAAGCGAAAATATTAAAAAGGATATATCCGCAGTCCACATATATGATGCCGAAAATACGGTAGGCACGGCTAAAAGCATAACCTTGCCGGGTAAAATAATCCTCGCTCACAAGGACGGTTCGCTCGTCCTTTCCGAAAAAACAGAGGAAAATTTACCATTTTCCGTAACGTTCAATGTAAAAGACGGCATCGTGGAATATCCGTACGGTAAGCTTAAAATTCAGATTTTCACTCAAAAAGATTTACAAAATCTTAACAAAGTACTATTGGATAATGCTGTGGATTGTGATAAAATAGGCAATGTTCTTTCGGTGCGGAGCAGAAAAGAAGGGGATAAATTCTCTTCTGCGCGCAGAAAGAATACAAAGACGCTTAAAAAGCTGTTTAACGAAGCAAAAATTCCGCAGCCGCAGAGAGTTTGTATACCGGTTGTCAGCAGCGGAGAAAAAACCGTTTGGGTTGAGGGCTTCGGTACATCAGCTGAATTCCGCGTCGATAAAAGTACAAGAAAATTTATAATTATAACAGGTTTAACGGGGGAGAATTAATGAAGGTAGACTATAAGAATGACATTGAGAGTGTTCTCTTGTCCGAAGAGAAATTAAAGGAAATAGTTACGTCGCTCGGTAAGCAGATAAGCGACGACTACCGCGACAGCGGCAGGAAATTACTCTTGGTCAGCGTGTTGAAGGGCTCGGTGGTATTTATGGGCGACCTTATGCGCGCCATAGATATTCCGTGCTGTATAGACTTTATGTCGGTATCGAGCTATGGCTCGGGTACTTCAACAAGCGGCGTAGTCAAAATAATCAAGGACCTCGACACAAATGTTGTTGAGGGCGCAGATTTGCTTATAGTAGAGGATATTCTCGACAGCGGCAAAACGTTGAGTTACCTTAAAGATATTCTTCTTCGCCGCAATCCGGCAAGCTTTAAGATTTGTACCTTGCTTGATAAACCGGAGCGACGTCTTGTAGACCTCAAGGCTGATTACAGCGGCGCTGTGATACCGGATGCTTTTGTTGTAGGCTACGGCCTTGACTATGACGAAAAGTACAGAAATCTTCCGTATGTAGGCATATTAAAGCCTAAGGTTTACGAAAAGTAACAACCGATAGTGCAAAATTACAACTCTGAGGAGTGATTAGTGAATTGAAAAAAATTGACTGGAAAGCAATAGCTCCGTATATCGTAATTCCGCTTATATTTGTTTTGTGTATTTCGATTTACGCAACAATGGGCGATACGCAGAGAGATAAAAAACAATATTACGAAATAGTTGATTTGTTTGAAGATAACGAGGTGTCAGAGTACACCTTGAATCTTGCAAGCGGAAGCTTGGAGTACAAGTTATTCGGGGACGACGACACTACTTATAAATATACCGTGCCGAATGTTTCGATGTTTGTTGACGATATTCACGACAGCGTTGTTGAATATAATAAGCAAAATCCCGATAATCAGATTAAAATGGACTATAAATCGGGTAATTCGGGCTCGTGGCTTATAAGCCTGTTGCCTACGGTTGTCATAATGATAGTGTTGACCGTCATTATGCTGCTGATGTTCCGCAAAATGAATCAGTCATTCCAAAACGAGAATAACCGCACACTCTCTTTCGGAAAAGCAAGGGTTAAAGATGCCAATGACGGCAAACAGAAAAAAACCTTTGATGATGTAGCAGGAGCCGATGAAGAAAAAGAGGAACTCGAAGAGATAGTTGAATTTCTTAAAAATCCGTCGGCATTTAACGCGCTCGGTGCAAGAATACCGAAGGGTGTGCTCCTTGTAGGACCTCCCGGCACAGGTAAAACTCTTCTTGCAAAAGCGGTTGCCGGTGAAGCGGGTGTTCCGTTTTTCTCAATATCGGGTTCGGACTTCGTTGAAATGTATGTCGGCGTAGGTGCGTCAAGAGTCCGTGACCTCTTTGATCAGGCTAAAAAGAACTCTCCGTCTATAATATTTATAGATGAAATTGATGCCGTAGGACGTCACAGAGGTGCCGGTATGGGCGGCGGTCACGATGAACGTGAGCAAACCCTTAACCAGCTGCTTGTTGAAATGGACGGCTTCGGTGAAAATCAGGGAGTAATAGTTATAGCGGCAACAAACCGTCCCGATATACTTGACCCTGCGCTGTTAAGGCCCGGTCGTTTTGACCGTCAGGTAACTGTTTCGTATCCGGATATTGACGGCAGAGAGGCTATTTTGAAGGTTCACGCGAAGCGTAAGCCCTTAGGGCCCGATGTTGATTTGAGGTCAATAGCATCGCAGACTGTCGGTTTTACGGGTGCCGATCTTGAAAATTTGCTTAATGAGGCCGCTCTTTTGGCGGCAAGGCGCAAAAAGAAAGCTATTACAATGCCCGACATTGAAGAGGCTGCAATGAAAGTCCTTGTCGGAACAGAAAAGAAGTCGCACCGTATGACAGAGCGCGACAAGAAAATTACCGCATATCACGAGGCAGGTCATGCCGTTACCTCGTATTATCTTGAGCATAAGGATCCTGTAACGCATATTTCGATTGTTCCGCGCGGTATGGCAGGCGGCTTTACCATGTATCAGCCTGAAAAAGACGAGATGCATCTTATGAAGTCCCGTATGCTTGACGATATAGTCGGGCTCCTCGGCGGACGTGTTGCCGAAAAGATAATTTTCAACGATATTTCAACAGGTGCGTCCAACGACATCGAAAGAGCCTCCGATACGGCTCGTAAGATGATAACAAAGTACGGTATGAGCGAAAAACTCGGACCGATAACCTTCGGTACAGGAAACGATGAGGTTTTCCTCGGAAAAGATTACAATCATATGCGCAATTATTCCGAGGCGGTTGCCTGTGAGATAGACGAGGAAGTTGAGAAGATAATTCTCAAGGCTTACGACCGTACAGAGTCAATCTTAAACGAGCACATTGATAAGCTTCACGCCGTTGCAAAGGCTCTTGTCGAGAGAGAGAAGATAGACGCCGAGCAGTTTAAAATCCTTATGGAGGGCGGAACTCTTCCACCTTATGAGCCAAAGAGTGAAAAAGTTGAAAATAAAACCGAGACTGTCGAAAAAGACAAGCCGTCAGCCGTTGATGATAAAAACGCGGACGAGGCGGTAAAGGACCTTGAAGATAATTTCAACGACGAAAAGAAATATCTTACGAAGGATGTAGCCTCAGAGGCGGAAAAGGAAGTTGATTCGGATGAAAAGAAAAATTCGTCCGATGAAACCGGTAAAGAAAACTGATTTTTAAAAAATGAAAGCGTGTCCTTTTGGATACGCTTTCATTTTTTTCTGCTTTTTAAAATTCTTATTTTTATATAAAGATACCGTTGAAAATTGCAGGTCTTAGTGTTACAATTATTTATCGCGGAAGGAGAGCAATATGAAAAAATTTCGTCTTGAAAAAATTGAGATTTTGCCCGAAAAAAGCGCAAATCCTATATACAATGAACTTGAAAGCAAAGCTCATACTGCATATGAGGCGGAAAAACTGTTCTATACCTGTATCGAACAGGGAGACACAGAGCGTCTCAGCTATACCATGGACGAATTTTTTAGCAATGGGCTCGTAATAGGCAAACTTTCCGAAAACAACTTGCGTCAAATGCAGTATTGGGCGGTAAGCTGTATAACCCTCGCTATACGGTATGCCATTGAAGGAGGGCTCTGTGAATCCGAGGCATATGAGATGAGTGACAAAATGATACGCCGAGTCGATTCCATGACTTCGTCAGAGAGTATACCGCCGTTTTTGCAGGAAAAGGCAATAGAGCTTACAAATCTTGTACGCTATTCATCAATAGGCAAGGATTATCCGCCGCCTGTGAGAAAGTGTATAAGCTATATCAAGGAAAATCTTGAAAAAAAGCTTACGCTCGCCGGGCTTTCAAAGGTGTGCTCTTTGTCACCGGATTATCTTTCCGCATTGTTTAAAAAAACGACGGGTCAGAATATCAGCCGTTTTATTTTGAGACAAAAATTGGAGCTTTCAAAATCATTGCTCAAGGGCAAATATGATTACAGCGAGATAAGCTGCTATTTGTCATTTTGCTCCGAGAGTTATTTCATATATTGCTTTAAACGAGAGTACGGTGTGACTCCGCGCGAATATGCTAAGGCATTAAAATATTAAAAGGAGATGCTTATATGACTCAACTTGAAAAATTCTTTAAAAACCTTAAGGCAAGCTTTTTTGCTTCGGCGGCAATTTATCTTGTCACGGGAATGCTTCTTATGATTTTTCCAGAGCAGATAGCTAAAGTGGCATGTTATCTTTTCGGAGGCCTTTTTGTTCTTGCGGGTATTTATCTCGTAATTAAATTCTTTTCATGCCGTTCGGTTTCGTCGCTGTTTTCTATAACTCTTGTCAGCGGCATTATAATTGCCGCAATAGGCATTTTCCTTATGTTTAAGCAAGACGTTGTTTACTCTGTAATTCCGTTCATTTTCGGTATAGTCGCCATAATTGACGGACTTATCAATATCCAACGTGCCGTAATGCTTGCTCGCAATCATTTTCCGATGTGGTGGCTGTCGCTGCTTTTCGCCGTTGTAGCGATTGTGCTCGGACTCATTATGGCGATAAGACCTTTTGAAACTGCTATGTTTGCGTTCCGCTTTATCGGTATCTGCTTTGTTTTCAACGGTGTTATGGATATGTGGGGCACATACAGCTTTAATAAGTTTGTTAAAGATACAAAGGACGATTATGTTATCGAAGCAAAGACGGAAGAGAAGAACGGAGAAAACAAATGAATTTTACTAAGCTTAACAATAACGGTCTTGTTGACGGGTTCGGAATACTGACAAAATGTGAAAAAAAGACAAGCTCACGAGGCGGAGCATATCTTGATATGATTCTTTCAGACAACGACGGTGAAATTTCCGCAAAGCTTTGGGACTACAATGAAAATACACACGGAAAATTTGAAACCGATATGTTTGTCAAGGTTCGCGGTACAATATCACAGTATAACGGTGCCGATCAGCTGCGCGTTGAAAAAATGCGTAAAGTAACACCCGAGGATAATGTGGATATTACCGATTATGTCAGGCACGCGGGGTACACCGGCGAATATATGTATAATAAGATCACGGAGACAATAAACGCCTTTTCAGATGAGGATTTGAAAAAGCTTGTCGGTACAATCTTTACAGAAAACAAAGAAAAGCTTTTGAAATGGCCGGCGGCATATAAGTTACACCATGCCATACGCGGTGGACTTTTAATGCATACTCTGTCTATTGTGAAGCTTTGCGAGGGCGTATGCGAGGTTTATCCGTTTGTGGATAAAGATCTTTTGCTGTCGGGTGCCATTCTCCACGATATAGCCAAGACCCTTGAGTTTAACGTGGGTGAAACAGGGCTTGCGAACGGATATTCCGTAGAGGGCAATCTTATAGGACACCTTGTTATGGGTGCTATGATGGTACGAGAGGCAGCCGACAAGCTCGGAACTGATAAAAAACGTGAAATGCTGCTTGAGCATATGATTTTGTCTCATCACGGCGAGCCGGAATTCGGGGCAGCGGTAAGACCTCTCTTTCTTGAGGCAGAGCTTCTCTCTGAGCTTGACCTTATGGATGCGAGAGTATATCAGATACATGAGGCAATTACACCGCTTAAAGAGGATGATTTCTCCGGCCGGCTTTGGGCACTTGACAATCGAAAAATATATAATCACGGACTTGCCGATAATAAAAAGGATGTAGATTTGGACTGAGTTTAACAAAAATACGTCGACGCTTTAAAATTTGTGCATATTTTTGTTAAATTTGAGACAACTAACTATTGAAATATATTTACCTTTGAGTTACAATAATACGAGTGAATAAAAATTCAATATTCCAAAGGAGAGAGTTATGGATCAAAATTGGATGAATAATACGACCGTTATCGTAACCGGCGCGTCAGGCGGTATGGGCAAGGGAATTGCCGAATCCCTTATCGTTGATCATAGTTGCACCGTTATCGGTATCGCTCGCAGTGAGGAAAAAATGAAAAAGGTAGTTGAGGAGCTCGGTCCCAATGCCGAAAAATTCAGCTATAAGCTTTTTGACGTATCGGTTGAGCAAAATTGGATAGATTTTGCAAAGTACCTTGAGGATAATGACATTCATCCCGACATACTTGTCAATAATGCGGGAATTTTGCCGAAGTTCGACAGATTTGAACATTATTCAATGGCTGATATTGAAAAGGCTATGAATATCAATTTCTATTCGGCGGTTTATTCGATACATACGCTTCTTCCGATGATTCTCAAGTCAAAGACTCCCGGAATCATCAACATCGATAGCTCGGCTTCTCTTATGTCTCTTGCAGGTACTTCGGTATATTCCGCAAGTAAGGCTGCTCTTAAGTCTCTTTCCGAATCACTCAGAGAAGAGCTTCGCGGTAAATGCTATGTCGGCATAGTTTGCCCCGGCTTTACAAAGACCGATATATTCAGAAGTCAGGATGCTTCCGACGCAAAGGGTCAGAAGATGCTCAATGCTGTCAGCACCTCCTGCGACAGAATGGTAAAGATGATAATGCATGACATCAGAACAAGACGTCCGCTCGGCGTTCATGGCTTTGACGCTGCATTTATGAATTATTTCGGCAGACTTATGCCGGTACTCGGCGGCCATATTTTCAGCAGCGTTATGAAGATTTCAAAGCTTCCGCTCTTTGACCCCGTATTCAAGGACTGATTTAGTTTTTAATTTAGCAAAAATATATAGTTAGACAGGAGAATTGCTATGAAAATCTTTATGATCGGCGGTACAGGCCTTCTCGGCTGTGAAGCTGCCACGACTCTCATTAAGAGAGGTCACCAGGTAAAGAGCGTTGCTCTTCCGCCTCTTCCGGAGGGAGCTCCCATTCCGAAGGAAATGGAACTCGTTTTCGGCGATATCAACAAGAAGACGGATGAGGAAATTGAGCAGATGCTCGAAGGCTGTGATTGCTTTATCTTCGCAGCAGGCGTTGACGAGAGAAAAGAATTCCCGGCGCCCGTAATGGATTATTACTACAAATACAACATTGCTCCGCTTGAGAGAATCTTCCCGCTCTGCAAAAAAGCAGGCGTTAAGAGAGCTGTTGTTCTTGGTTCTTACTTCTCATATCTTTCTAAAATCAAGCCTGATATGAATCTTGAAGAGAGAAACCCCTACTTCAAATCTCGTCTTATTCAGGAAGATGTTTGTAAAAAGGCTTGCGATGACAACTTCAGCGTAGCAGTTCTTGAGCTTCCTTACATATTCGGTACTCAGCCGGGCAGAAGACCTGTTTGGACTGTTCTTATTGAGCAGATTTCCGGTATGGACAAGCTTCCTTTCACCCTTTATCCGAAGGGTGGCACAGCAATGCTTACTTGCCGTCAGGTTGGTCAGGCTATTGCCGGTGCCGCAACCAAAGAGGGTGCCAAAGGCTTTGAGGCTATTCCGATCAGCATGTACAATATGAAGTGGGATAAATTCCTCGGTATTGTATATGAGGCTCGCGGAATGCATAACAGAAAGATTGTCGGCATACCTCCGTTTATGATGAAGCTCGGTATGTACGGTATTGTTAAAGATTATAAGAAGAGAGGCATTGATTCCGGTATGGATCCGCTTCAGCTTCCCTACATTATGGACTATGATCTCTTCATAACGGATAAGTACACCCGTGACCTCGGCGTTGAGGATGACGACATTGAGGCTGCTATAACCGATTCTATCAAGGTTTCTCAGGAATCCTATGAGGGCAAGGTTAAGCTCCTTGATATGAAGGGCGAATAATCTGCATTTTGCATTGAACAGAGTACGGTTTTCCCGTGCTCTGTTTTTTTATGTTGTAAATTATTACAAATCAAGCTATCTGGCAAAATGCACAAACAATAAATTTAATAATTATCGTTTATGTACACAAATTCAACATTTGTGAACAGTTTGTTAACAATTAAAATAAATTATTGACTGTTGGTCATTTTTGGAGTAGCATTTTGAAATGTAAAAAGTGACTAACGGTCATTTTAAAGAGCTCAGAACTTTAATTTGCGGCGGATAATAAAATTCTGTTAAGCCTCAGAAATTCAACCGAAAGAGATAGTGTAAAATGCCGAGTGTGGAAGAAAACAAGCTTAAAAAACGTAATAAAATTTTAGAAGCCGCATATAATCTATTTGCAAAAAACGGTATAAACACCACCCCGATAGATGAAGTTGTCAAATGTGCAGGCGTGGCAAAGGGTACGTTTTATCTCTATTTTCATGATAAATATGACCTTATGGATCAGATAATTCTTTATAAGAGCGCAGCAATTATAAAGTCTGTTATAGAGCAGATGAAAAATATAAATACCGATAACAAAATGGAGGCTGTCGATCAACTTACTTTTTTTGTTGATGCAATTATAGATTATATGATCGAAAATAAAGAAATGCTTTCCGTTATAAGCGAAAAAAGCTCAATATTGTATTCGCTGATAATCGATAACGGCGACGATAACATCAAACTCGATTTTGATTATCTTACAGATATAATAGTTAAACTCGGAAATCCTCCCGAGAATGCCAAGAAGCTGTTGTTACTCGTTTCTACAATGATATTCACAACCGCTTCGAATGCCATCCTTTCGAGATCTCCGTTTACAATAGAAGAAATAAGGCCTGAAATTCATTTGGCCGTCAAAAAAATGTTAGCTTAGTAAATTATTATAGCAAAGGGGAGATACGATGATAGACAAAATGGCAAGGGGAATTGCAAAACACCCAAAAACAGTCCTTATAGTTTGCCTTATATTATTGATACCGTCGATAATATGTTATCTTAACACATTCGTAAACTATGATATTTTGTCTTATCTGCCGGAAGACCTTAATTCGGTACAGGGCGAGCATATCCTTGATAAAACATTCAATAACGCTGCAAGTGCCATTGTTGTTATTGAAAACGAGGATCAAAAAACCGCTGTCAAGCTGAAGGAAGAAATTTCCGAAATCGACGGAGTAAGCAATGTTATGTGGGTCGATGATATCGCTGATATATCGATTCCCGAGGATATGCTTCCCGATGACTTAAAGAACGTCTTTTACAGTAAAGACGGTAATGCCACACTTATGATGGTTCAATTTACGCAGGGCGGCGCTTCCGAGTCAACAATGGATGCTATAAAGTCCATACGTAAATGTATGAACAAAAATATGTTTATGAGCGGTGTTTCCACAATAATGTATGATACTAAGGCGCTTGCCGACGCGCAGGCTCCGCTGTATGTAGTTATTGCAATAGTGCTCGCTCTTATCGTTTTGATGTTTACCCTGAAATCGTATGTCTTGCCGTTTGTGCTTCTTATGGCACTGTGTACCGCGGTTGTATATAATATGGGTACAAACATTTTCTTCGGGCAAATATCATATATTACACAGTGTATAGCGGCTATACTGCAGCTCGGCGTTACCATGGACTATTCGGTATTCCTTATGGACCGTTACGAAGAGGAATGCAAGCATAATGACGACAGAACCATGGCAATGGCTTCGGCAATAAGCAGTACGTTTGTATCGCTGGCAGGCAGCTCATTGACTACGGTATTCGGCTTCCTCGCACTTTGTTTTATGAGCTTCAAGCTCGGTCTTGACATAGGTCTTGTAATGGCAAAGGGCGTATTGCTCGGTGTTATCACGGTTGTTACATTCCTTCCGGCACTTATACTTTTGCTTGACGATAAAATCGAAAAGACAAGGCATAAGAGCTTGGTTCCTCATTTCGGTAAGCTTAATGAATTCACCCTTAAGCATCGCCGTGTAATTGCAATAATCTTCCTTCTTCTTATAATTCCCGCATACGGAGCTTCAAAGAGCGTTAATGTATACTACAATATGGATAAGGCTCTTCCCTCCGACCTCGCGTCTATCGTTTCACTTCACGAAATGAAAGATAAATTCAATATGGCAACTACACATTTCATTATAGTAAGCGATGATATACCGAGCCAGAAGCTTGAAGCTATGGAGCAGGAAATTGAAGATGTTGACGGTATAACAAACGTAGTTGCAATGAACGAGTTTTTAGGTTCTGCAATACCCGCCGATATGATTCCCGATGATATTCGTAATATCTGCATTAAAGACGGTTATCAGCTTATGATGGTAAATACAAGCTACGCTACGGCAACCGATGAAGAAAATGCACAGATAGATACGCTGAAGAGTATTGTATTGAAGTATGACCCGAACGGTTATCTGACAGGCGAGGGTGCTATGACTAAGGATCTTGTTGATGTAACGAACCGAGACTTTATAATAACCAATATAATTTCCGTCGCGGCAATATTTATACTTATAGCGATTATCTTCAAGTCAATATCAATACCTGTAATACTTGTTGCGTCGATAGAGATAGCAATATTTATAAACGAGAGTTTTTCGTTTATGTTCGGCGAGACGATACCGTTTATCGCGCCTACAATAATCGGTTGCGTACAGCTCGGCGCAACGGTTGACTATGCTATACTCATAACCTCGAGGTTCCGTGAAGAACTGAGAAAGGGTCTGTCTAAGGATGAAGCCATCAGAAAGGCTGCCAACGAATCCGACCGTTCGATTTTCCAAAGCGCAATGGTATTCTTTGTTGCGACCTTCGGTGTTTATCTGATTTGCGATATAGAAATAGTCAAGAGCATTTGCGGTATGCTTGCACGCGGTGCAATCATAAGTGCGTTTATAATAATCTGTACTTTGCCGCCCATACTTTATATCTGTGAAAAACTCATAAACAAAACTTCGTTTAATTGGCGGACAATGCCGAAAGAAAAATTTAAGAAATCAAAGGCAAAAATAAAAGCCGTCAAGGCTAAGAAATCGGAGGCAGCAAAATGAAAAACACAAATAAAATCAAAAGTATAATCTGTGTTTTGCTTGTTTTCTCAATGCTTTGTGTCACCTTTACCGGTTGCTCGTCCAAAAAGGACGACGACACGGTAGCCGAGGTTGATAAAAAGGCTGAGGAAACTATTTACACAAACAGAATCAATAATTATAAAAAAACCGAAACGGTTTACGCTACACTTGATAACTCCGGTGCGGTTCAAAATATATCCGTTACCGATTGGATTCACACCGACACCCCCGAGGTTTACCTCAGAGATGTTACGGACCTTGAAAATGTAACAAATGTTAAGAGTGATACCGAACCCTATTTTAAGGACGGCGGCTTGTTCTGGAATATGCCGACTACCGACCTTTATTATCGCGGCACAAGTAATAAGACGCTTCCTGTAAGCATCTCAATTAAATACTATCTTAATGATGAAGAAATAGCCGCCTCCGATCTTGCCGGCAAGAGCGGTAAGGTAAAGATAGAAATACAGATGACAAACAACATCTTTAAAACCGAAAAAATCAACGGTAAGGATGTTAAGGTTTGCAATCCCGTGCTTGCTGTCGGCGGTATGATTCTTCCCGAAACCAACTTTCAAAACGTAAAAGTGGAAAACGGCATTTCTCAGGGAGACGGTTCAAAGGAAGTAGCTGTGGTGGCCGGCTTCCCCGGAATTAACGAGACGCTTGGCTTAGATTCCAAAACTCTCAAGGACGCTGCCGATATCACTTTTAACGATAACTTTACAATTACCGCCGATGTAACGGATTTTGAACTTACAAATATGTATTTTGCGGTCCTTCCTCTTTCGGCAGTAAGTAATAATATGGCTGTTCCTTCAAGCGTTGATGATTTAAAATCAAGCCTTAATCAGCTCAAGGAAATTGAATCCTCGATTAAGTCAATAGACCCCAATAACGTCTTATCGACTCTTATGTCAAATCCCGACAAGCTCGGCGAGCTTGCACAGATGATAAATGATGCAACATCGCTTTATGAGAGTAATAAGCCTCTTATTGATGTTCTTTCCAAGAACCTTACTCCGCAAAATATAGAAACGCTTAAAACTCTTCTCGATTCATCAAGTAATTCCGACCTCCAGAAGATGATAAAACTGCTTTCTGACCCCAATGTACAGCAGTTCTTAAGCCTTCTTCCGTCGGCTTCAGGTGAGTTTAAAGACGCACTTCCGCTTCTTCAGAGTCTATCAAACGATATGCAGGATCCGGAGGTACAGGCCGCAATAGATAATTTGCCTGATACCATGAGTAAGATTTCGGATATCCAGAGCGAACTTGATAGCAACCAGGAGCTTCTTAACAGTCTCAGCACTCTGTTAAATGAAGACAATATGACAAAGATAACAAATCTGATGAATTCCGTCAGCGCGGCTGATTTTGCATCAAAGCTTGAAAAATATGGTGTGCTTACCGATAATTCCGATGAGCTTTTACAGAAAGCCACCAAAATGATTGAATACGGTAACGAATATAAGATTTACTCTTCGGTTGCCGACGGTATAGAGTCAAGCGTAATGTTCGTTATGAAAACACCGAGTATTGAAAAGGCTGCGGAGGTTAATGCTCAGGCAGAAAGCAGCAAACAAAATTGGTTCCAAAAGGTGTTTGGTAAAAACAAGTAAATAATTGCTTTTAAAAACGCGTTGCTTATTTTGAGCAACGCGTTTTTTTGTGTGAAAATGCACAAACGGAGAGCCGCAAATTTGACGTTTGCAATTTGAAGTTTACTTTTTAACCAATGTGCAATATGAAGAATTAAGCACTTCTGACAAAGATATTTTTTCTGCAAAAAAAGAGTTGACTTTTGCTGTAACCGGAAGTAAACTATGGGCGTAGGGTAAACGATTACCCGTTATTTATCACAAACTGAGCAAACGATTACATAATTTTTCGGAGGTATTTAAATTGAAAGGGAAAATTTCAATGGTTGAGATTGCCGAAATGTCAGGCGTGTCCATTGCCACCGTTTCGCGCGTTTTAAATCATAACGGCAGATTTTCCTCAGAGACCGAAAGAAAAGTTATGAATATTGTTAATAAGTACGGCTACAAGGTAAATCTTAATGCCAAAGGGCTCAGAACCAATAAAACGCAGAGCATTGGCGTTATTGTCCCCGATATAACAAACGAATTCTTTGCTAAGATTATCCGTTCCATCGAGACGTCTCTGTTGCAAAAAGGCTATACCGTTTTTGTGTGCGACTCTAACGAGGACAGCAGCACAGAGGACAAGCATATTTCTTCGCTTGCCGCTAAAGACGTTGACGGTATAATCTATATCAGTACAAAGAGCGATGTTAAGCAGATATATAAAGATTACAAAATACCGGTAGTTCACATAGACCGTCGTCCTGAGCATGCGGGTACCCTGATAATTTCAGATAATGAGATGGGCGGTTTTTTAGCTACGGAGGCTCTTATAAAGGATGGCTGTAAGGATATATTGATGCTGAGCGACAAAAACTATTATTCTACCACACGAAACAGATATAAAGGTTATGTTGACGCTCACAAAAAGTATTCTTTGCCGCTTCACGAGGGAAATGTTATAAAAACGGATGTCAGTTACGCTTCATCTTATGACGCAATAATAAAAGTCATAGCCGACGGCAAAAAGTTTGACGGAATTTTTTGCAATAACGATATGATGGCACTCGGTGCCTTGCAGGCTCTTAAGGATTCCGGAATATCTGTGCCTGAAAAATGCAAGATCGTCGGATTTGATGATATTACTCTATCAGAGATATGCGATCCGCCGATAACCACAATACAGCAGGATACCGATATGTTCGGTAAAAAATCAGTTGAAACTCTTTTAAATCTAATCGAGAATAATGAGACAAAAAACAAAAATGATATTTATGTTATTCCCGTAAAGCTTGTTAAAAGAACAACCGCATAAAAAATCAGCTAACATATGCAAACGGGAAATATTATTTCCCGCATATTTTGGGAAATTGAGTAAACCTTTACCCAATAAAATGTATATACTATTCACATACGGACACAACTAATATGTGGAAATAATAGATTTCAAGGAGGAAAAAATGAGCGCATTAGTTGAGATGAAGGGCGTCGTTAAAAAGTTTCCGGGCGTAACGGCACTTAAAGATATAACATTTGACATACAGCCCGGCGAAGTACATGTGCTGCTCGGTGAAAACGGCGCCGGAAAGTCGACACTTATGAAAATTCTCAGCGGCGTTTATCAGCCCACTGAGGGAGAAATAATTGTCGGAGGGAAAAGCTATAAAAGGCTAACTCCCAAGGATTCCGCCGAAAATGGCATCAGCGTAATTTACCAAGAACTGAGCGTCATAAATGAACTTTCCATTCAGGAAAACCTTTTTGTCGGTAAGTTGCCGATGAAAAAATACGGCCCTGTTAAGGTCGTAGATTATAAGTATATGAATGAGCGTGCAAAAGAGCTGCTCTCGAAGGTAGGATTAAAACGAGACCCCAAAACTCTTGTTGAGGATATAAGTATTTCCGAAAAACAGCAGGTTGAAATAGCCAAGGCACTTGCCGCCGACAGTAAAGTAATCATAATGGATGAGCCTACTGCGTCTTTGACAAGTGAGGAAGTAAATCATCTGTTTAAGATAGTTCGTCAGCTTAAGGAAGAGGGCAAGGGAATAGTCTTTATTTCTCACAAGCTCGGTGAAATTATTGAAATAGGCGATAGGGTGTCGGTGCTGAAAGACGGAGCTTACGTCGGCACGAGAGACGTAAAAGATGTTACGGCAGACGATCTCGTTACCATGATGGTAGGAAGAAAAATTCAGAATACTTATCAGCATGAGGATGCTCCCGATACCTACGAGAATACAGAAGTCATTTTTGAGGTTCGTAATTTGTCTCGTAAGGATCAAAAGGTTAAGAATGTCTCGTTTAAACTTCATAAGGGTGAAATCCTCGGATTCTCGGGACTTGTCGGTTCCGGCAGAAGTGAAATGATGAATGCAATATTCGGGTCTGAGCCTCGCTCGGCAGGAGATATATTCATTCACGGCAAACAGGTTAAAATCAATAGTCCTTACAGCGCCATAAAGAACGGTCTTGCAATGGTAACCGAAAATCGTCGTGAGACAGGCTTCTTTTATAACTTTGATATTAAGCAGAATATTTCGATTCTTCCGTTTATCAAGACTTCAAAGGGAAAAGGCACCATAGGTCTTACAAACAATAAATTTGAAAAGGAATGCGCAGAGGAGCAAAAGAAAAACCTGAATATAAAATGCGCTTCAGTTGATCAAAATATAACAGAGCTTTCCGGCGGCAACCAGCAAAAAGTCATACTCGGAAAATGGCTTGCCGCAGATTCTCAAATAATTATTTTTGATGAACCTACAAAAGGAATCGACATTGGTTCTAAAAGCGAGATTTACACTTTGATGCGTAAGCTCGCCGATGAGGGTAAGGGCGTACTTGTTGTATCATCAGAGCTTCCGGAACTTTTGGCGGTGTGTGATACCATAGCGGTTTTCCGTGAGGGTAAGATCGTACAAACATTCCCACATAAAGACGCAACAGAAGAAAAAATAATTATGGCTTCAACTGCCGACCTTAAAGAAAGGACTAATTAAAATGTCACAGTCTAAAACATTAAAAAAAGAAAAATTAACCTTTAACACGATCTGGCAGAAGTACGGTACGTTTGGTATTCTTATAATCCTTCTTGCCATCTTGGCCATACTGAAACCAACATACTTTTTCTCAAGCTCTACGGCACCTCAGATTTTGGCACAGAGCTCGGTAAATATACTTATTGCAATGGGTGAGTTCTTTGCAATTCTTATTGCCGGCATCGATCTTTCGGTAGGATCTGTGGTAGCCCTGACCGGAATGTGTATGGCAAAGTTAATGGTGGCAGGGGTAAACCCGATAGTTGCTGTTCTTCTCGGAATTTTGCTCGGTGCATTCCTCGGTTTCCTTAACGGGTTACTTGTAAATGTTACAGGACTTCATCCGTTCATCATTACGCTTGGCACACAGGCAATTTATCGCGGCGTTACGCTTATAATCTCAAATTCAAGTGCGGTTTACGGCTTCCCGGCAAGTTTTACAAGAGTTATTTCAAAATCTGTTATAGGTATTCCTCTTGTTGCGATAATAGCGGTTATTGTAGCTTTGATCCTTGCGTATCTCACTAAAAAAACGAAGCTTGGTCGTAATATCTATGCGCTCGGCGGAAACAAAGAATCCGCTTGGTATTCGGGTATAAACGTAAATCTTCATACCCTTATAGTTTTCATTATTTCCGGTATTTGCGCCGGTATAGCCGGTGTGGTTCTTCTCGGTCGTGTAGGCTCGGCAGAGCCGGCAGCGGCAACAGGCTTTGAAACTTATGCAATAGCCGCTTCGATTATCGGCGGAACAAGCTTCTTCGGAGGCAAGGGTAAGATCTTCGGAGTTGTAATGGGCGGTCTTATCATCGGCGTTATCAACTTCGGTATGAATATTCTTTCACTTTCGAGTACGCTTCAGCAGGTTGTAATGGGCGCTCTTATCATCGGCTCCGTTGCTCTTGACCGATTCGTAGCTAACAAAAAATAACCGTGCAGCTTAAAGGAGGTATTTTTATGGAACCTATGTTTAACCCGTCGCTCATGTGTATGGATCTTCTTGATATTAAAAATCAGACGGAAATATTAAATGAGCGATGTGACCTCTATCATGTCGATATAATGGACGGACATTTTGTGAAAAACATCACTTTGTCTCCGGACTTCGTAAAGGCGTTTTCAACAATCGCCAAAAAACCTATTGACTGCCATCTTATGGTCACCGATCCCGATGATTATATTGAAGTTCTAGCTGAAAACGGAGCTGGCTATATTTGTCCGCACGCTGAAACTATAAACACAGATGCTTTCCGTATTATGAATAAAATCGAAGCATTAGGATGCAAAAAAGGTGTGGTTTTGAATCCTGCAACTCCGCTTTCTTATATCAGAGAATATATTGACCGCATAGATAAGCTTACCATTATGACGGTAGATCCCGGATTTGCCGGACAGCCTTTTATAAAAGAAATGCTCGGCAAAATCAGAGAAGCTAAGGAGCTTAAAGAAAAATACGGTTATAAGTTTTTAATCGAGATTGACGGTTCCTGCAATCAGAGGACGTTTAAGGAGCTTTATGAAGCCGGAGCCGAGGTCTTTATTGTAGGCTCGTCCGGACTTTTCTCAAAGGACAAAGACCTTAAAAAGGCTTGGGAAATAATGAGAGAAGAATTTCGTACAGCAACAGGAGCATAGTATTAAAAGCAATTTTTAAAGGAGGTGACCGACCATTGGATTTTACAATCGGTATAGATATCGGCGGTACAAACTTTCGCATCGGAATGGTCGGCCGTGACGGTGAAATTATCAACTTCGAAAAAAATTCAAGCAGAATTTTTGACAAAGGTGATGTAATCGAGACCCTGTATCTTAACATTTCGGATTATATGAAAAGATATAACGCGTCAGATTCGATAAAAGCGGTAGCAATTGGATTGCCGTCCATGGTCAGCAAGGATAAAAAGACTGTTATATCCACTCCTAATCTTAAGGGATTTGATAATATACCGTTCGGAGATACGCTCAGCAAAAAGCTTGGCATACCCGTATATGTTGACCGCGATGTAAATTTTCTTCTTCAAAATGATATTGTTACATTGGGTCTTCCGAAAGATTCTACCGTTCTCGGCTTTTATATCGGAACCGGCTTTGGAAATGCCATTTATTTAAACGGCAGCTTCTACTGCGGACGCAACGGAGCGGCAGGAGAGCTCGGGCACATACCGTTTCCGAATATTGAGGAAAAGTGTACGTGCGGAAATGTCGGGTGCAGCGAAGTAATTTGCTCAGGCAAGTATCTTGAAAAGATTACCGCGGAGCTTTTTCCCGAAACCGATATAAAAAATGTTTTTTTCGAACACGGCGACGATCCGAGAATAATCAAGTATGTTAAAGATCTTGCTATTCCTATAGCTACCGAAGTCAACATACTTGATCCCGATTATATTATAATCGCCGGCGGAGTGGTATATATGAAGAATTTTCCGAAGGACATTTTGATAGATTCGGTACACTTTCATACACGAAAGCCTTACCCCGAAAAAAATCTCAGAATCCTTTTTTCGGAGCATACACAACAGAGCGGAGTTTACGGGAGTGGAGACTTTGCATGGCATCAGCTTAAACAGTAGTTTCGACTGCTGAAAAAATAAGTAAAAAAGAGAGAGGAATTTATTATGAAAAGGAAAATTTTAAGTATCGTTTTGGCATTGACGGTAGTTATCGGCATTGTTTTCGCTGGTTGCGGAAGTAAGACCGACGACAAGAAAACGACCGACGGTTCGGGCTCTTCTTCCGGAACCGCAGAATACGCAATCATTCTTAAACCGCTTTCTAACGATTTCTGGGCAAATATGAAAGCCGGAATAGAGAAGGAAGCTAAAGAACTCGGCGTAACCGTTGACATTTTCGCCGCGCAATCCGAGGATGATACCGAGGGTCAGCTTAAAATTCTTGAAAACTGCATCTCCAAGGGCTACAAGGCTATAGGTGTTGCACCGATTTCACCGACAAACCTTATTAACGGTATAGTTGAGGCAAACAAAAAGGGTATTTATGTAATGAATATTGATGAAAAGATTGATATGGATACCCTTAAGAATGCCGGCGGAAGTGTTATAGCTTTTGCTACAACCGATAACGAAAAAGTCGGTGAAAAAGGCGCAAACTATATAATGGAACAGTTAAAGGACGGCGGCGAGGTTGCAATAATCGAAGGTAAGGCAGGCAACGCATCCGGTGAGTACAGAAAGAACGGTGCAACAACTGCATTTACCGCAAACAGCGCATTCAAGCTTGTTGCTTCTCAGCCGGCTGACTGGGACAGACAGAAGGCTCTTGATACTGCCGCTTCAATGATTCAGAAATATCCGAATCTTAAGGCTATATATTGCTGCAACGATACCATGGCTCTCGGTGCTTTACAGGCAGTTAAAAACGCTAACAAGCTCGGTAAGATAATGGTAGTAGGTACAGACGGTGCAGCCGAAGCCATAGACAGCGTAAAAGCAGGCGAGCTTTCAGCAACAGTTGCTCAGGACTCAGCGGGAATCGGTGCTGTTTCACTTAAAACGATGGTTGAGACAGTAAAAGCAGGCAAAGCAATTGATGTTAATGCTACTCCCGAAACTATCCCGGTTGATTCTTATATAGTTACAAAGGATAGCTAAAAAGGTGTTTTCCATCCGTTTATTAGATAAACGAACTCCCTAACTCACAAGCTCAGACAGCACCGATTTTTCGGTGCTGTCGAGCTGTATAACGGAATATTGAAAGAGGTTTTAATATGAAAATAGCAATAGGTAGCGACCATGTAGGATACGAACTTAAAGGCAAGGTTATTGCTCACTTGAAAGAAAAGGGTATAGAGGTAAAGGATTTCGGAACGAACAGCACCGAGCGTACCGATTACCCGATTTACGGTGAGGCTGTGGCAAACGCGGTAGCATCAAAGGAATTTGACAAGGGTATACTTATATGCGGTACAGGTGTTGGTATTTCTCTTGCGGCAAATAAAGTTAACGGTATCAGAGCGGTAGTTTGCAGTGAGCCATATTCGGCACTTCTTTCGAGGCAGCATAACGATACCAATATCTTGGCTTTCGGTGCAAGAGTTGTCGGCCTTGACCTTGCACTTATGATTGTTGACACTTGGCTCTCCGGTGTTTATGAGGGCGGAAGACACGCACGTCGCGTGCAAATGATATCCGACATTGAAGAAAGACAGAAAAATAAATAAGCTTTTATTTAAGTAAACAAAAGGAAGCCGCAGAAACTGTGTTTTGCGACTTCTTTTTTTCTTGAATTAGAGCTTTTTTTCTGATACAATATCAGCGTGTTTTCTACGGAACTGTAATGTTTGCAGCGATTGGTTTTTATTCTGTAAATGGAAAGGCTATGTAAGAATTATGAGTAAAATGTCAGAAGTAATGCCTAAATGGGGGCCTTATTCAAAAAAGTACAGCGGTGTGTCAAGAGTCACAGAGCACGAAACGGAAAAAGGCGTCAGGTTTGATTTCATTTCGCTTCCCGCAGTTTCAAATACCGATGCCAAGGCTCCGAATGTGACTATACCGGTGGGTGTGCATCCTTGGGATGTAAAAAGTGATTATTCTTTTTATTCTTACAGACAGGACCTGGAGTGGAAGGATGTTATTTATTCCGACGTTTCTTTTACAAAACTCAGCGATGAGAGTGTGCTTGTCAGGACAGAGATTTTCAATAATTCAGAGCTTATGCAAAATTGCCTTGTCAATTATTTCTCTTCGCTGCAATTTCCGTTTTTAACATCATACAGAGTTTCTCTTCCCAATAAATCGCTTATGTTTGACGCGCTTGATTACAGCGAGTTTACATATAAAACAAGCCGTCCGTGGGATAATGAAACTATGGACGCCAGGCATAAAGGCGAGTTCTTTGATGATCGCTTTACTTCGCACAGAGGGCTCGGAGACCGTGACGACAACCGATATATATTGCCGAAATATCCGCGTCTCGGAGAAGAAAAAGGCGACAAAATCGTATATAAAATAAAAAATGATTTAAACTTTTCAGATGCTGCTTTATATGTCAGATACCGTACCGTTGATAATAAGCCTTCGGCTTTTACCGTGAACGGTGACAACGTTGTGTTTCCGCCTGCACAGGATATGGGTGAAATCACGGTGCCGATAGGTAATGTGGATAAAGGGGATTATACTCTCGTTCTCGTTTCCGAGGGCGAAGGCGGCATAGAATTTGATTTCTTTGCAATATGCGAAAAAGACGAAACCAATAAAATATTAGTTGAAGCAAAAAAGAATAATTTTGTTCCGGATGTTAAGGTTCGCGACGAAATAAACGGTAAAACCATTGAGATAAAATACGAGGGCGTTGAAAAGCCTTTTGTTTTAAGAACATTTAATGATGAAACAAGACTTCGCAGCATACCCTCCGGCTGTCTTGAGGATGTACCGACTCCCCGTATATCTCAACCGGATAAAAGCTTTGACAATATGATGGAAACTTTTTCCGGAGAATTCAGTTGGAAACACAGCGACGAGGGATACTATCAGAATACTCTTGTCCACACCTTGTACATAGAGCCGGGGAAAAGTCATACCGAATATGCGGTTATTTCGTATGGCGGTGCAGAATATGAAACGCCGGAAGATTATGAAAAGATCTATTTATCGGCGTCCGGCTCGGTTGAAAAGCTAAGCTATAATGACAGCGGAAAAAAATATGAGTTTTCAAACCGCCTTTTGCGAGCTGCAATGTTCCAAAATACTGTGTATCCGCTTTATCATCACGGAGAATATGTTATACATCACACTCCCGGCAAGAGGTGGGATTCCTTTTACACATGGGATTCGGGCTTTATAGGGCTTGATATGCTTGAATTTTCACCGAAAATAGCGGATTATATCCTCGATTTGTATTTGAGCGATAAGGATAATAAGGACTATGCGTTTTTGCTGCATGGTTCTCCTGTGCCCGTCCATCTTTATCAATATTATGAAATGCTCCAAAAAACATCTGATAAATCCGAGCTGTATGATTATTACGACCGAGCAAAGATGTTTTATGATTTCCTTGCGGGAAAAATAAACGGTTCAACCACTGCTAAATTTAAGAGCGGTCTAACAACTACATTTGAGTATTTTTACAATTGTTCCGGTATGGACGATCTTCCGCCTCAAGTTCTGATGTACAAAAATAATTTGCAACTTAAAACCGCACCGTGTATTTCTTCTTCACAAGTTATAAGGACGGCAAAACTTCTCTCTGTGATAGCTGAGCATCTCGGTAAATCCGAAGATGTAAAAGCCTATTCGGAAGATATAAAGAGAATATCAAATGGGCTTCAGAAATATGCGTGGGATGATGAGGCGGGGTATTACTCATACGTAATTCACGATGAAAACGGCGAAGCAAAAGAACAACTGCGCTCTGATTCGGGCGAAAATATGAATAAGACTATGGACGGTATATATCCTCTTATAGCCGGAATAACTACGGACGAGCAGACTGGCAGAATTCTGTCTCATTTGGAAAGCGAAGATGAGATGATGAGCAAGGTTGGTATAAGTGCCGTTAATATGAAGGCCGGCTATTATGCCACTAACGGCTATTGGAACGGCAACGTATGGTTTTCGCATCAATGGTTTGTTTGGAAAACCATGTTAGATATAGGTGAGGCTGATTTTGCATATAAAATAGCCAAGGTCGCGCTCGATTCGTGGAAGCGTGAGGTGGAGTATTCGTACTATACTTTTGAAATGCTTTCTATAACTACGGGCAGAGGAGGATGGTTCCATAATTTCGGAGGCCTTTCCGCTCCCGTGAACATTTGGGCTTCTGCATACTTTAAGGCAGGCACGTTTAATCTCGGCTTTGACAGCTTTTGTGAAAATTACATCTTCGAAAACGATTTCACTCATTTTTCCGCAGACGTTTCGCATTATAACGGTAAAGACAGCATAATGCTTGTTGTTATGAATGACAAAAATAATTATGTGGTAACAGTTGACGGAGAAAAAGCCGTTTTTAACGAGCGGAGCAAAGGAACATTTGAAATAAAATTACCCTCTGATAAAAAACGTGTAAAAATTGAAGTTCAGCTTGTGTAATCCTCTACAAGCTTTTGTGCTTCTTCATCGGAATAAGCCGTAACACCTACTATTATAAGCTCCCTGTCGCTTTGCGGCAGGGAATTTGTATTTACGTCAAAGATTTCCACCGGCATAGAGTATCCGCGTTTAAATAAAGCTATTTTACCGTTATAGTCGGTTATGGTGTAAAGTGCTGCAACGGTAGTTTCTTCACTTTCCGTAAAGCTGCTTTTCTTTTTAGGAGATTTTAAAATTATCACTGTTACGGCACCCAATAAAGTCAGAGCAGCCACCGATGCGGCGATACATTTAAGTAAGGCTTTTTTCATTTTATTCACTTCCGTATATTATTTTTGACAAGAATAGGAAAAATATAATATTTTTTCAAAATTATGATGAAATAATCAACGGTTTGTGTTACAATAAATCAGTATAGTTATATCGTATCCGATCTTTTAAACGGAGGACTTTAAAATATGACTCAAAAGCGACGCGCAGTCACAAAGAGAGTACCTAAAAACAGAAAAAAACGCAGTAAGGGCGCAACGGTTTTGTTGTCGGTTCTTTTTACCGTTTTGCTTACCGCGGTTATTGTATGCTTATATCTTCTTGTGTTTATGGTGTCTTACGTAAACGGCGACAGTAAGATAAATCTTGAGGAATATAAAGAGAATCAAGATCAAACCACAATTATATATGCGTATGACACCAACAACGAAGTCACCGAGCTTTCGCGCCTTCACGGTGAACAAAACCGAGTTTGGGTAACATACAGCGAAAATCCGGATGAAAGCGTTATACCGCAAAATCTTGCGAATGCGTATATTGCACTTGAGGATAAGCGTTTTTACGATCACGGCGGTGTCGACTGGTTCAGAACATTATCTTCAGCGGTCAAATACCACTTCAAGCAGGGCGGTTCGACCCTTACTCAACAGCTTATTAAAAATCTTACGGGAGAAAACGGCAAAACCGTAAATCGTAAATTCTATGAAATACTGTCTGCGCTGAACCTTGAGAAAAATGCCTCTAAGCAGACAATACTTGAGGCGTATATGAATACGGTCTATATGAGCCACGGCTGTTATGGCGTACAGACCGCCTCCGAAAAGTATTTCGGAAAAAATGTGCAGGATCTTAATCTTGCGGAGTGTGCGTCTTTGGCGGCAATAACTCAATCTCCGTCAAAATATGATCCGCTTATTCATCCCGAAGAAAACAAAAAACGTCAAAAGGTCTGTCTTGACAATATGCTTAAGCAGGGCAAAATAACAGAAGACCAGTATAATGAAGCAATAAATTACACAATGGTGTTCACGAACAGTGAGGACTATGTGCCGAGCGAAAACCTTACAAGCGCTCAGCAGCAGACCACTACCACCATTCAGAGCTACTATGTCGATTACGTTATTCAAAAAGTAATCTCAGACCTTATGGATAAATACGGCTATACAAAGCCGCAGGCGTCTACGCTCATTTATTCGGGCGGACTTCGCATCTACTCCGCTGTGGATATGAATGTTCAGAATATTCTCGAAAACGTATATGTAAACAGAATATCATTCCCCTCCTATAATAAAAATGTTCCCGATGCTCAGTCGGCTATGACAATTATGGATTACAGCGGCAGAGTGCTCGGTATGATAGGCGGAGCTGGAGAAAAGACCGAAAACCGCGGACTTAACCGTGCGGCAAATTCGTATAGGCAGCCCGGTTCATCAATAAAGCCCCTCTCTGTTTACACACCGGCAATAGAGGAAAAATATGCTTATTGGAGCACAAGAGTTAAGAACTATGGTATTCCTCACTATTACAGCGACGGCGGAGTGGGTCCCGTCAACTACGGTAATGACCCCGGTTCTCCCGATTCGTATGTAAACGTACAAAAAGCTATTTGTAAGTCTTACAATACAGTACCGGCGCAGCTTCTTAAAAAGATGGGTTATGAATTGAGCTTTAAGTATGCCAACGGCAAATTCAGACTCGATCATCTCTATGATGTTGATAAGAACGCCTCGTCGCTTGCCGTAGGCGGTACAAGTAAGGGAGTATCAACTCTTCAGATGGCAGCCGCATATGCCACCTTCGGAAACGGCGGTAAATATTACGACCCGTACTGTTACTATAAAGTCACGAATTCAAGCGGTACTATGGTATACCTTCAACACGACGAGACCGATGGCGATCAGATTATGTCTCAGGATACTGCGGATATTATGAATGAGCTTCTGCAAACCGTTGTTACTGATACGGCAGGTGAAGCTACCGCGCGCAATTACGGCCTTAACAATATGAAACTGTTTGCGAAAACTGGTACCACAACCGAGGATAAGGATCGTTGGTTCTGCGGAGGTTCTCCGTATTATGTAGCTGCAGTTTGGTATGGTTGCGATACTCCTAAGCAGCTTTCGAATTATGTTTCGGGCAATCCGGCGGGTAAAATATTTGATGAGGTTTTGAACAGAGTTCATAAAGGACTCGCTTCTAAAGATTTTACAAAATTCTCATCTATTGTTGAGCAAAAAGAGTATTGTACAAAGACGGGATTGCTTGCGGGCAGCGGATGTTCGAGTCGCGCAACCGGCTGGTTCTCAAAGAGCAATATGCCGGGCTATTGTACATCTTGCTCCGGCGGCGGAAGTAAGGATGGCAAGATCGAGGGAGAGACCAAAAAGACAACCGACGGCAGCACTAAGCCGGCAGAAACAACAAAGGCGGCTGCTGAGACGACAAAAGCTCCCGAGGCTACAAACGCCGCAGAGGCTACCAAAGCTCAATAATCAAAGGAGTTTTTATGGGCAATTTGCTGTTTAAAAATGCACACGTTATAGACCCTTCACAAAAGCTTGATACTGTCGGCGACGTTCTTGTCGTCGACGGTAAGATTGCCGATTTTGGCAAGGCTTTAAGCTGCTCTGCCGATAATATCATTGATGCTTCGGGGCTTGTTTTGGCACCGGGGCTTATTGATTTACACGTGCATTTGCGTGACCCGGGTCTTGAATATAAAGAGGATATAATTTCCGGATGCCGTGCGGCGGCGGCCGGCGGCGTGACAACGGTTTGCGCCATGCCTAATACAAAACCGGTATGCGATAACGCAGAAACGGTAAAATATATACTTGAAAAAGCGGCTAATGCCGATGCTCACGTTCTCCCAATAGGTGCCGTTTCCGTCGGCGAAAACGGTGAAAAGCTCACCGATATGCAGGCTTTAAAAGAAGCCGGTTGCTGTGCTTTTTCGGATGACGGCGTTCCGGTTAAAACCGCAGAGCTTATGCGTGAAGCGCTCAAAGAGGCAGCAAGACTCGATATGCCTGTTTTTGCCCATTGCGAAGAAAAAACAATTTCACGCGACGGCATTGTGAATGAATGTGATGTTGCAAAAGACCTTAATATGCCGCAGATACCTGTTTCGGCAGAAGACGTGGGAACTGCGCGCGAGACAGCCCTTTTAATGTCAGCCCCTAAAAATGCACGGTTGCATATTTGTCACGTCAGTACGGGCAATTCAGCACTTCTTATAGCCTCTGCAAAGAGAAACGGATTTAATGTAACTGCTGAAACTTGTCCGCATTATTTTATATTTAACGATGAAAAGCTTTTGTTAAAGGATGCGGATTATCGAATGAATCCGCCGCTTCGCAGTGCCGTGGACCAGTTTTCTGTTCTCTACTCGCTTATTGACGGCGTAATAGATGTAATTGCAACCGACCACGCACCTCATTCACCGGAAGAAAAGGCAGATTTTTACAAAGCTCCCAACGGCGTTATAGGTATGGAGACATCTTTTTCCGCTTCATATACCGCGCTTGTTGCGTCGGGTCTTATCAGTCTTTATGAGCTTATTGATAAAATGGCGTGTAAACCGGCCGAGATTTTAAACAGACCGATAGGCACGTTAAAAAAGGGAAGTGCTGCGGACATTATTTTGATAGATGAAAGTGAAAAATTTACAGTAGATATAAATAAGCTTCACGGTAAATCCAAAAACTGCATCTTTAAAAACCGTGAACTTCAAGGCAAGGTAAAAATGACCGTTCTCAGCGGCAGAATAGTATATAATGATTTAGGAGATTGACAAATGGCTTTTGACAGACTTATCCGTGCAATTGACGAAAAGAAAAATCCTACTGTGGCAGGGCTTGACCCGAAGCTTGACTACGTTCCCGAGTTTATAAAAAAAGACTCGCGTGAGAAATACGGAGATACGCTTGAGGCTGCGGCAGATGCGCTTTTGACATTTAACAAAGGGCTTATAGATTCTCTTTGCGATGTTGTGGCGGCCGTAAAGCCGCAATGCGCCTATTATGAAATGTACGGGTGGCAAGGAGTAAAAGCACTTTATGACACAATAGCTTACGCAAAAGAAAAAGGCCTGTTTGTAATAACCGACGGTAAAAGAAATGATATCGGCACTACCATGGAGGCGTATGCCGCCGCACATATCGGTAAAACAGAGGCTTTCGGTAAAACCTTTGAAAGCTTTTCCGCCGATGCCCTCACGGTTAACGGTTATCTCGGAAGCGACGGTATAAATCCTCTTTTAAATATTTGCAAGGAAGAGGACAAAGGTATTTTTGTGCTTGTGAAAACTTCTAATCCATCCTCCGGTGAGCTTCAAGACAGATTGCTCGGCGACAAAACCGTCTACGAAACTATGGGTGAAATGTGCGAGAACTGGGGCAAGGATTCTATAACGGATTACGGATACTCGTGTGTCGGTGCGGTCGTCGGAGCAACTTATCCGAAACAGCTTTCAAGTCTTCGCAAAGAAATGCCGCACACGTTTTTCCTTGTACCGGGTTACGGTGCACAGGGCGGAGCCGCCAAAGATATTGCAGGTGCGTTTGATGAGAACGGACGCGGAGCCGTAATAAATTCCTCAAGAGGTATAATGTGCGCATACAAAAAAGGCGGCTTCGATGAAAAAGATTATGCCGTTGCCGCACGTAAAGAAGCTATCAGAATGAGGGACGAAATCAATTCCGTTTTATAAAGGGTGATTTATATGAAAAATAAAAAGGCTTACCTTGTTTTGGCTGACGGAACCGTATTTAACGGAATTTCTATGGGTAAAGAGGGAACAGCTTTAGGAGAAGTTGTTTTCAATACGTGTACGGCTTCTTACGGAGAACTGCTTTCAGACCCGACATATTACGGTCAGATAGTGGCGCAAACCTATCCTCTTGTGGGCAACAGAGGCGTAGAAAAAAGAGAAAACGGTTCAAAAATAATGGCAAGCGGCTATGTTGTGCGTGAATGGTGTGACACCGGCGATCTCGGCGAAGAAACGCTTGACAGCTATTTAAAAGAGTGCGGCATAGTAGGAATCAGCGGTATTGATACACGCCGTCTTACGCGCGCCGTCCGCGACAAAGGCTATATGAAGGGCGCTATAACCGACAATCTCAATGATTTTGACGTGCTTATTAAAAATATCAAGAATTATACAATTTCCGGGGCGGTTGAGGCTGTTACCGTAAAAGAGCCGCAGAAATTTACGGCGGAAAATCCGAAATGCAATGTTGCGGTGATTGATTACGGTTCGCCGCGCAGAACTCTTGACGGCTTTTTGTCACGAGGCTGTAGTTTGACCGTCGTCCCGGCTGACTTTACGGCTGAGCAGTTAAAGAACATTTCACCGGACGGTATTTTCCTTTCCGACGGTCCTGCCGATCCTGACGATAACCCAAAGCTTATAGAAAATATCAAGGAGTTTAAAAAACTCGGTGTTCCGATGTTCGGAATAGGTCTCGGCCATCAGATGCTGGCTCTTTCGGAAGACTTTAAAATTGAAAAAATGCCGCAGGGGCACCGCGGTTCAAATCAGCCTGTAGTTATAAAATCTACAGGAAAGCTCATGGTTACAGAGCAGAATCACGGCTATTCGGTTGAAGTTTCGAGCATCAGTGCTGATAAAGCCGATATTACAATGATAAATGTCAACGACGGCTCCTGTGAGGGACTTGAGTACAAAAATTTCAACGGTTTCGGGGTTCAGTTTACACCGGACAGCGACCGCGACAGCAGTACATCTTGGATATTTGACCGCTTTGTTGATATGATGGGGGAATGAGTTATGACAGAAAATAAATATTCAAAAATACTTGTTCTCGGAGCCGGCCCTGTGGTTATAGGCTCTTCCTCTGAATATGATTATTCGGCTGTATCTGTTTGCAGAGCGTTGAAGGAAGAGGGCATTTCAGTAGTTTCGGTAAACTCAAATCCGGATACAATAATGACAGATAAAAATGTTGCGGATACAGTTTATATTGAGCCATTAAACGGCGAAACAGTAAAGAAAATAATTGAAAAAGAAATTCCCGATGCCATTATTGGTACCACGGGAGGAGAAGCGGGGCTCGAAATTTGCCTTGAGCTTTTACAAAACGGTTATCTTGATGAGCACGGTACCAAGCTTCTCGGAATTAAGCCGGAAACCATAAAGGCAATAAGAAACGAGCAGGCTCTTCGAGATACTCTTGAAAATGTGGGCGAACCGTATGTATCCGCAAAGGTGTTGCCGACAGATGCGGAATGTGTGACATTCGCCGGTGAAATCGGTTTTCCCGTACTTATAAGTCCGGCATTCACGCCTGATTTTTCAGAGCCGATACGTTGCGAAAATGCAGATGATATTTTGTCAGGCTTCGGCAGTTGTGCCGAGCGGTCTCTCGTAAACGAGGTATACGTAAGAAAATGCGTCGATGATTATAAAGAAGTGGAATTTGTCGCAATGCGCGATTCCTTCGGCAACTGCATAAGCGTAAGCAGTACCGAAAATATTGACAGCGTCGGCATTCATTCCGGCGACAGTATTGTTGTTATTCCTGCGCAGACTCTTACAGACAGCGAAACCGTAAGGCTTCGCAGAGCCGCAAGAAAAATAGCCGATTATTTAAATATTGAAGGAAGCTGCAATGTCCGTTTTGCAATAAATTCTGATGGCAGCGAGTATATGGTTTTGGCAGTTGAGCCACAGCTTAACCGTACTACCGCTCTTGTTTCAAAGGCTACGGGTTATCCCATAGCGCAGGTCTCTGCCAAAATTGCTCTCGGATATAAGCTTTACGAAATCAAAAACGATATAACAGGCGTTACCACAGCGGCAAATGAACCTGCCATTGATTATTGTGCCGTAAAGGTTCCGAGATGGTCTTTTGAAAACTTCGATGCCGCCACCAGAAAGCTCGGCGGAACTATGCAGGCTACGGGTGAGGCACTTGCAATCGGCACTTCGTTTGAGTTGGCTCTTATGAAAGCGATACGCTCGATGAATCCGCGTACCGAATCCGTATCAATGCCCAAAATGAAGCAAAAAACCGACGATGAGATAAAGGAGCTGCTGTTAGGCTCCGATGATGAGCGAATTTTTGCTGTTTACGAAGCTATAAGACGCGGATTTGACCTTGCTGAAATACAGTCTCTTACAAGAATAGATAATTATTATCTAACTAAGCTCAAGAATATAGCCGATACGGAAACATCTCTCGGTAACGGCTTTTCGGGTGATTTGTATTTCCGTGCAAAAACTCTCGGTTTTCTCGACAGTACAATTGAAAAAATAACCGGTGAGGAGATTTCGGCACCCATAGCTGCAGGATATAACACCGTAGACACTTGCGCAGCCGAATTTGACGTTAAAAAGCCCTATTTCTATTCTTCGTTTGACGAGGATAACGAAGCCGCAATGTTCGGAAAAGCACACCCGGCATCGAAAAAGAAAATCCTTGTAGTGGGTTCCGGCCCTACATCCATAGGTCTTGGAACAGACCGCGATTATGCGGTGGTAAACTGTATAAATACACTTAAGGACTTCGGTTACTCCACTATTTTGCTTAATAATAATCCTGCGGCTGTTTCCACAGATCCGGGAGTTGCCGATACACTTTATCTTGACCCCATTACAGACGAAGATGTTAGAAATGTTGTGCTCACCGAAAAACCGTACGGAGCTGTTTTGCCGTTCGGCGGTGGTAACGCCGTCAGAAAAGCCGAAATGCTTCGTTCATTAGGCGTTAAGGTTTTCGGTTCGGATGACGAGGCTCACCGCAGACTGAAAAACAAAATCGAGTTATTTGATATCCTTGATGATCTCGGTATACGTCACACAAATAACCGACACGTTATGATTGGTAAGGGTGCCGAGGTGGATGTCCTGTCCGATGGCAGCGATATACTGGTTCCGGGAATTTGCGAGCATATTGAAAAGGCCTGTGTAAATCCCGGCGACACTACTACGGTTTTTCCGTCGATAACGCTTACCTCATCGGATAAAGCAAAGATATACGAATATACCGAAAAGCTTTGCAAAGAACTTAAAATTAAAGGGCTTATAAATATCCAGTTTGTTATATATGATAACGAAGTTTATGTTTCGTCGGCAAGCGTCGTGGCAACGCGAAACGTGCCGTTTATGACTAAGGCATCGGGGTTGCCGATAGTTGCCATGGCTACGCGGCTTATGCTCGGCGAGACGCTCGGTGATATCGGTATGGGATGCGGTATTTTACCGGAGCCTACAAGGTATTTTGTCAGAGTACCGGTATTCAGCTTTGAAAAACTTCAGGGTACCGATGTTCAGATAGGCGATACCGAAAAGTCAACGGGTGAAGTTATGGGCATAGCAGATACATTTGACGAAGCTCTTTTGAAGGGATTGATAGCTTCGGGAATGCGTATAAAGCGCACAGGCGGAGTGCTTGTATCCGTTGCCGATACCGATAAGAGGGACAGCGTTATGCTTGCCGGTGAATTTTTAAAACAGGGCTTTAAGATATATGCTACTTCCAATACTGCTAAGCTTTTAAATTCAAACCATGTTGCGGCAAATTCCGTGCGTAAAATACATGAGGGCGAGCCGAATACAATGTCGCTTATTAAGAATAATAAATTATCATATGTTGTTTCAACTGCGGAGCAGGGGCCTAAGGTGAATGAGGACGACATTCGCATACGTCGTACCGCTCTTTTGCGCCGTATTCCGGTGCTTCCGTCGGTTGATACTGCCTTTGCATTTGCAAAGTGCCTCGAAAATAACAATATTCTTGAAGAAATAAAGGTTTGCAAGCTATAATTATAGGTGAATGATTTATGTTTCAAAAATCGTATAAAATCCTGTCGACCGAAAAACTGAATAATACAACTTTCAGCTTTGTTATTTCCTGCCCGGAGCTTGCCGAAAAAAGCTGGTGCGGAAGATTTGTAAATGTCTTATGCGGAGAAAAGACTCTGCGCCGCCCGATTTCAATTTCTGAAATTGACAAGCAAAACGGTACAATAACAATCGTATTTGAAGTCCGCGGAGACGGAACAAAATGGATGTCGGAGAGAAAAGCAGGGGACGAGCTTGATATTTTAGGACCTCTCGGCAACGGATTTTTCCCCGATAAAACAAAACGCGGAATTTTTATCGGAGGAGGTATAGGCTGCCCCCCTATGCTCGGTGCTGCAAAAGAATACGGTAGCGATGCAGAGGTGATTCTCGGCTTCAGAAGCCAAGAAAATGCAATACTTACAGATAAGTTTAAGTCTGTCGCTAAGCGGGTGGAAATTACAACAAACGACGGTACCCTCGGCGCAAAAGGCTTTGTTACCGATGTGCTTAAAAATATGGTTCAAAACGGCGAAAATGCCGTAGTTTATGCCTGCGGACCCACACCAATGCTAAAAAGCGTTGCCGCGCTCTGTAAGGAAAAAAACATTAAGTGCTACGTTTCGCTGGAGCAGCGTATGGCGTGCGGAATAGGTGCTTGCCTTTGCTGTGCACAAAAGACTCGCGATAAAGACGGCGAGCATATGAAACATGTTTGTAAAAACGGACCCGTTTTTGATTCCGAGGAGGTCGTATTCTGATGGCTGATTTAGGTGTTAATATAGCCGGAGTTCATTTTAAAAACCCCGTAATTACAGCGAGCGGAACTTTCGGATTTGGGCAGGAATATGCCCGTCTTTATGATATTTCGCGTCTCGGAGGTATATCTTGCAAGGGGACTACGTTGAAAGAACGCCCGGGAAATCCTGTTCCGCGAGTTTGTGAAACGCCGTCAGGTATACTCAACTGCGTCGGACTTCAAAATCCGGGCGTCGACGCGTTTATAAAAGATGACTTGCCTTTTTTGGAAAAGTCAGGTACCGTTATAATCGCTAACATTGCAGGAAGCGCAGAAGAAGATTACGTTGAAACCGCATCAAGGCTTAACGGTACGAGTGTGGATATGATTGAGCTTAATATTTCGTGTCCTAATGTTAAAGAGGGCGGAGCTTCTTTCGGAACAAGTGCCGCGAGCGTCGAAAAGATAACGTCGGCTGTCAAAAAAGTAACCGAAAAGCCGCTTATGGTAAAACTTACGCCTAACGTAACCGACATAACTGAAATGGCTATTGCCGCAGAGAGTGCCGGTGCAGATGCCGTTTCTCTTATAAATACGCTTACCGGAATGATTATTGATATAAACACAAAAAGACCGCTTCTTCGCAATAATACGGGTGGGATGTCAGGTGCGGCGGTTTTTCCCGTGGCACTTCGTATGGTTTGGCAAACCGCATCAAAGGTTAAAATTCCCGTTGTCGGTCTCGGAGGTATAACAAAGTGGGAGGACGCTGTACAGATGCTTTTAGCCGGAGCAAGTGCGGTTCAGGTCGGTACCGCAAGCTTTACAGACGCATTCGCACCGCTTAAAATTATAGACGGTATAAACAATTATCTCGACAAAAACGGTTATAAGAGTGTGTCTGAGATAGTCGGAAAGGTTGAACCATGGTAATACTTTCGGTTGATTACGGCGATGTCAGAACCGGAATTGCCGTTTGCGATAAATTCGGTATGTTGGCGTCACCTGTTAAGGTTATTGTCGAGCGCGACAGCGGCGCTTTGGCAGATGAGATAACTGAAATAGCCACAGAAAAGAAGGCTGAAAAAATAGTATTAGGGCTTCCGAAAAATATGGACGGTTCAGAGGGCTTTCGTGCCGAGGCTTGTCGGCAACTGGCAGAGCTTATTTCAGAAAGGATTAATCTTCCGATAGATTTTGAAGACGAGAGATTGACTACCGTTTCGGCGCATAATGCGCTGAACGCCACAAATACCCGTGGTAAAAAGCGTAAGGCGGTTGTTGACGCTGTTTCTGCAGTTATAATTCTTGAAGATTACTTGAGAAAAACGAAAAATCAAAAATAAAATCAAAAGCAGCCCGTATGTCATATGATATACAGGCTGCTTTTGGCAAAAGAACAAAATTAAATTGTTTAAACACAATAGAAATTTGTATCCCATCCGGGAATGTACGGATGATGTCTGAAGTATATTTTATATTCGGGATTTACCTCGAGTATTTTTTCGGGCAAAATAAATATATCTTCGATTCTGTGGTATGCCGCAATGTTGAGTTTGGGCTTCAACCTTTTTAGCGTAATTTCGGCTCCGTTAAGCATTTCACTTTCCGCTCCTTCGATATCCGCTTTTATATATGTAATGCTTTCACTCTTTGAAATTTCATCCACCGAAACAGTATCTGTCTTTGCTTGTGCGGCATTTGAAAGATATGAATTCCTGCCGCCTTTTCCCGCAAAACCCATAGCCAATTCTCCGCTCCAAATGCCCTTGTTCACAAGAGTTATATTGCTCATACCTTTTGTGTATTCCATAAGCTTTTTAAAATTTCGCGGAGCAGGTTCGACAGCTGTTATACTGCCGTATTCGTTGCCGGAGAAATACAAAAATTCCTTTATTGTGTCGCCGTTATAAGCACCGAGATCAAGGTAATTTTCGTTTTTGCCGAGCCTTAATATATCGCTAAACACTTCTTCTTTATCGCTCTCGCAGGATAGAAGTATGTCTAAGCCTCCGCTGTATTCAAAATTGACAAACTTAAAAAACACATCTTTGGATTTTTCGTCTGCAAGCAGCGAATAAATGTTACAGATGCGGCTTTTGTTGCGTTCAAAAAATTCTCTGTTTGCTATGCCGTTTCCGTAAACCGACACGCTCGGTACAAAAGTTTTGTGCTTTGCCGCAACGCTTTTAATGTTATCGGTGACCGATTTAAGCTGAGAACCGAAGCATATTACACAGTAAAAATCGCCGAATTCATTTTCGCAGTCAGAGAGACTTTTAACTTTAAATCCGCGGAAGCTTCTGTCCCTGACAAATCCGTCACTTGCCATAACGGCAGATATTTTTATACCCAGCCTTTCAAATTCGTCAAATATTTTATCGGCGCCGTTTCCGGTTCCGTAGCAAACTATCGGAAGGTCGGCGTCTTTTAATTTTTCCCATACAGAAGGAGATTTCAGCATTTTATCAAGCATTATAACCACTCTTTTTATTTCTGCAAAAGTTCGGTATTAATTGTAACATATAACGTGAGTTTTCACAAATGTTGTTATTTACTTTGATAAAAAAAGATATTATAATATAAGTGATGAATTCTAAGGAGGTATTATTATGAACGATATTAACTCTCTTTATAAATTATGGTGCGAAAAAGCCGTGAATGATAAAGACCTTATTCCGGAGCTTAAATCAGTTGAGGGAAATCAGGATGAGATTCTCGACAGATTTTATAAAAATCTTGAATTCGGTACGGCAGGTCTGCGCGGAGTTATAGGAGCCGGTACAAACAGAATGAATGTTTATACCGTTAATCAGGCAACACAGGGCCTCTCGGATTATCTTAACAGCGAGTTTAAAGAGCCGAGCGTTGCCATTGCCTATGATTCGCGTATAAAATCGGATGTATTTGCACGTTCTGCGGCTTCGGTGCTTGCCGCTAACGGTATTAAGGTATATATCTATCGTGAACTTGTACCGACTCCGATGCTGTCATATGCGGTTCGCAAGCTTCATTGCAGCTCGGGCATAATCATAACCGCAAGTCATAATCCCTCAAAGTACAACGGCTATAAGTGCTACGACCCAAACGGTTATCAGATGACCGATGCAGCCGCCGCCAAAACCTATGAGTTTATAAGCCGTGTTGATATGTTCTCGGGCGTTAAAACCGCCGACTTCGAAGAATGCGTCAAGAGCGGAAAAATTGAATATATCAGCGATGAGGTTTATGAGTCGTTCTTTACCGAAGTGCTGAAAGCAAGAGTCAATCCCGGCATATGTGAAAAAGCGGGACTCTCGGTAATTTATACTCCGCTTAACGGCACCGGAAACAAGCCTGTTCGCAAAATCCTTAAAATGATAGGCGTAGAGGATGTAACCGTTGTTCCTGAACAGGAATTGCCCGACGGAAACTTCCCGACCTGCCCGTATCCCAATCCCGAAATCAAACAGGCCTTTGAGTGTGCAATAAACCTTTCAAAAACAAAAAAGGCAGACCTTCTTGTTGCAACCGATCCCGATTGCGACAGACTCGGCATTGCTGTGCTTGACGACGGCGAATATAAGCTTATGACCGGTAACGAAGTGGGAGCAATGTTTACAGAATATTTGCTTGAAACTCTTACTGAGCAAAATAAACTTCCGAAAGCTCCTGTTGTTGTTAAAACAATAGTTACTTCTCCGCTTATCTCGGCCATTGCTGCTGCCCACGGCGCAACTACGGCAAACTTGCTTACCGGATTTAAATATATAGGAGAGCTTGTTACAAAGCTTGAAAGTAAAAATGAGGCTGACCGTTTTGTAGTCGGTATGGAAGAATCCTACGGCTATCTCCGCGGCTCACATGCAAGAGATAAGGATGCCGTTGTAGCTTCGATGCTTGTTTGCGAAATGGCGTCATACTATAAGCTTAAAGGTATGAGTCTTTATGACTTTATGCAGAGCATATACAAGAAGTACGGCCTTTATCTTAATACTCTTCTCAATTTCGGCTTTGAAGGTGCCGCGGGAATGAAAAAGATGGCTGAAATGATGGATACACTCCGCGCTGACGGCCTTAAAAATATAGCGGGTATGGATGTCGTAACATCTTCGGATTATGAGGCAAGCATCGAGACAAATCTTAAGACAGGCGAGAAGGTTAAGATTACTCTGCCGAAATCAAATGTGCTTGCATACACCCTTGAGGGCGGTAACAGCGTAATAGTTCGCCCGTCGGGAACAGAACCGAAGATAAAGATTTATATTACGGCAGTAGGCAACACGCGCGATGAGGCTAAGACTGTTACCGATAAGATAAGCGACGATATGGAAAAAATACTCGGTATTAAGAATTAAAGGAAGATTCTGAAAATGATGCAAAAGAAATGGGCCGTTCGTGTCATAGCCATAGTATTGGCTGTGCTTATGGTGGCAACAACACTTACGGTTTTGCTTAATGTTTTTTACTTTAAATAATTGAAATAACACGTCGCTTTTGTCGCGGCGTGTTATTTTATATGTAAAATTTGTCATTATTGCTCGCGTTGTGTAATGTACACAAAAAGTGTGGTTGACAAATGCTTAAAATATGCTATAATAATTAAGCTTGCAGTTTTATTAGCAATGTTTAGCCAAGGGGTGTGCCTGTTTTGACTGATAATGATGATCTTCTGAGGTTGGTCAAGCTGGCATCTTCGGGCGATAATGAAGCTTTATCTCTGCTTGTATCAAAAATGATTCCCGATGTGCGTCGTGAGGCTTCTAAGTTTTCCGGAGCTGTCGGCGTCGATTCCGACGATCTTTTTCAGGAGGGTATGATAGGGCTCTTGTCTGCCGCGCGTTCCTATAAAACTGATTGTGGCGCGTCATTCAGAACTTATGCCTCGGTTTGCATACGTAACAGAATCATTTCGGCTGTAAAAAAAGCGTCAGGCGGCAAAAGTGTGCGTCGTGACCTTTTGGTTCCTTTGGAAACAGAGCTTTTATCTGTGCCGGAGCTTTCTTATGATGACGGTCTTGTTGTTAAAGAGGAATGTGACAGGCTTTTTGGCTTTATCGAAACACAGCTTTCCGAAAGAGAACGCAGCATTTTAAAATTATTCCTTAGCGGGTTAAGCTACGGCGAAATAGCCCAAAAACTCGGTTCTTCATCCAAATCCGTTGACAATGCGCTTCAAAGGGTTAGGCGAAAGCTGAAGAAGTATAACTAAGGCGGTAATTAATACTTCATCAAAAGCCCTTTTCTCATTAGGAGAGCATTTTTGCGGCGGTGCAATTCCGCTTAGGGTAAAAATAATTTTTTTCAAGCGAGGTAGCAAAATGTACGAAGACAAAACCCTTATTTGTAAGGAATGCGGTAAAGAGTTCGTTTTTACAGCAGGTGAGCAGGAGTTCTATGCTGAAAAAGGCTTTGTAAACGAGCCCCAGAGATGCAAGGCTTGCCGCGATGCAAGAAAGAACGCTGCTAAAGGCGATAGACAGATGTACACAGCAACTTGTGCACGCTGTGGCGGCGAGGCAAAGGTTCCTTTCCAGCCCAAAGATGATCGTCCTGTTTATTGTAGCGAGTGCTTTGCAAAGATGAAAGAAGAGCAGGCATAATTTTAACATAAATTAAATATATATGTTTCGCTGAGTCTGTTCGTTAATTCGGGCAGACTTCTTCTTTTTGTTTTTTTTTGAAAAATTTATGCTATTATAAATGTGGTGATATAATGAAAAAGACTGTTTCTGTTTTGCTTGTTGCAATCATGCTTTGTACATTTTCTTTTTGTGCCTTTGCGGTGGATAATACCGCATCCGTAAATATAGTTGAAACCGCAAGTAACGAATATACGGTTTATCTCGGATTTATCGATAACGGTAACGAGGTATGCGGCGGCAGTATGAATTTAGTATATAACAGCGACAAGCTTAAACTTGTTGATTATTCGACGGACTCCGAAAGGTGTATGATGCTGATAAATCCGGACTATCAAAATAAAGGCAATACTGTTCGTTTCGTTTTTGCCTCGGCCAACGCTTTAAGTAATGGGGAAAATTTGGCAACAATAAAGTTTTCGTCGAGCGGTGACACAGTTACATTGTCGGATTTTTCGGTATCCGAGTATAGACTGTATGATGTAAATTCGTCCCTCATAGCCAACGAAAAGTCGGTTTCTCCTGCTATTTCGTTTAATGCTTTGTCTGATAAAAACAGTGTTGACACATCTGTTGTTGCGGACGGTAAGAATACAGATTCTGTTAGGGAAAGCACCGATTTTCCAAGTAATGATTCATATTTTTCTACTGAGTCGATTGCCGAAGACATTAACAATGTATTGCCGGACGAAACTTCTGCCGGTACTCCGGTAAAACATTCTTCCAAAAGCCGTAAAGCGCTTATTATGTCGCTGATAGTTTCATTGGCTCTTGTTATTATTGCCGCAGTTATAATTTTAATTATGCGGAAGAAAAAAAGGTAATCGGATTTAAAATAAAAAATATAATTTAGGGCTTGCAAAATCCCCCGTATTATGTTAATATATTCGGGCAGTAAAAAAGCATACGTTTTATCGGGGTGTGGCGCAGTTGGTAGCGCACTAGACTGGGGGTCTAGGGGCCGCAAGTTCAAGTCTTGTCACTCCGACCATTGAATTGTGGTTACATTTGGTAATCACGACGAACGAGCGTGAATGTAAGTTGAATGTTTTGTGGGTTTTGTGCAAGTTTTCCCTTTCATTCACTTCCGTTCACTCTCGTTTTTTCCATAATTGCAGTAAAATTGCAGTAAATCAGATACATTGCAGTAAAAGACCAAACACGATTTTTCAGCAGTTATAATAGGAAGTGACAACGATAAAGTCGGCTATATGCCGGCTTTATTTTTTTCTTCTCGTCGGTTCTTCTGTCAACATAGTTATTCAGGCGTATAAACTAAGTTGTTTTCCTGTAAATATGTATTCATAATATTTACATTTTTTTGTTCGTTTGCCTCAAACACATCACAATAGGTATCAATTGTAGTTTTTATACTCTTGTGTCCTATCATTTTTTGAAGTACATCATAAGCCATTCCGCTTTCCATACTTCTTGTAGCAAAAGTATGTCTAAGCATGTGCTGATTTACGCTATCTTCTGACCGTATTCCGTACTTATCGCAAATCCTCTTAAATCTTTCGTTTACTTGACATGTAGTTATTACTCCTGTTGAACCTTTACTTTGGTTTACAAACAATAAATTCGGGTATTCTTTAGACTTTTTTAGCTTTGGGTACTGATATGTTATATACCAAGATAAGACATCTCGTAAAAAACCGACCATTGTGACTTGACGAACACCCGCTTTTGTCTTTGCAGTTCTCCCCACAATGCCTTTATCATTACCATTTGAAGTTATTGTTCTGCGAACATAAATTTTGTCGTTCTCAAAATCTATATCTTCAACATACAATGCATTTATTTCACCCATTCGCAAGCCTGCAAATAATTCAATTAAAAACTGAACGGTGTAATCGTTTGGGAATTTGTTTATTATTCTTGACTCACTTTCAAGAGCCTTGAGAAATGCTTTTTCTTCCTCAAGTGTAAAAGCCGTTACATCTCTTGTTTCTTTTGAGCTTTTAGGCTGTTTTACCATACTTTCGCTACAAAAGAAGTCATCATATATTATTTTTTTGTATCTTGCTATCGCAAAGACTTTTTTTAATAGTTGATATTCCTTTTTTATAACAGAATCGGAATAGTCAACCAAAGTGCTTAAAAATCTAATTATATCATTTTCAGACACTTTGTTTATCGGCATATCGGATATTGGGTGAGCAAGAATGATTTTTGCAATTGCCTTTTTTCGCAGCATTGTGTTGGGGGTGAGACGATTAAGTGCTTCTTCTTGCACAATAAAATTGTTTAATATCTGACCGACAGTAATATTATTAGCATCTACTATTCCCATTGCATTTTCAATAGACGCTTCTTTTACCTTTAACGATACCTCCTTTTTTGTTTTCCCATAAAATGTTTTTCTCTTAACATTTCCTAAATAGTCTTTCTGGGCGATTTGTCCTACCCAGCGTTTCTTTGATTCGCTGTAATAAATTGTACCTTCACCGTTGTTTCTGCGTGCCATTGTAATTAAAACTCCTTTCAATTTTCAAAAATCCTTTTATCCACGCTGAAAGAACAATGATATTGCGTATAACTAATATACCACAATACCGCTGTTCTTTCAATTTATTAAGCTGTTTTCCTATGAGGCTTGCTAAAATACTGTAAAACGGCGTGTATTTCCGCTTTCTTTTCTTTACCGAAATCACAACAGGGGAAATCCGGTTCGTCAAACAATTTATTCACAGTATTTCTTCCCCATCCTGTCATTTCCACTAAATCTTCGACTCCAATAAAAGTCAAATAAACTATGTTATCTTTTACTTCCATTTGAAGTTCAAGAAGTTCTTTTAACTTTTTGATTTGTTCATCAATTTCATTCATTTCCCTTGAATTGTTAATAATAAGTTCCATAACTTATTTCCTCCCTCAGAACGCAAAAAAAGCCATAATTCCCACGAATGAGAATTATAGCTAATATGCATCTTATTTATTTTATTTATTATACTAATAATATATCACCTTTTTTGATTCGTGTCAACAAATCGTGAACTACTCGGTATTTTAATACCGAGTAGTTCACACCAAGAAAGGGACAGACATCTGCAAAAACTATATGATGTTGTTTCCCAAATAAGGGTCTGAGAGCAAATGCGTTCTTGACAAACAGAGAACATAATGATATACTTATGTCATAATAAAAATATAAAAAATAATTCATATCTGCTATTCGAAAGGGTGGCAGATTTTTTTATTTATAAGTCAAAAAAATATAGAGTCGTACCGTTGCATCTTTGCAATGTTGCGGCTCTTTTTTATTTGCAAAAATTATAAAACAAAAATAAAAACCGAAAGGAGTAAATTAAGCTATGGCAAAAAAGACAACAAAAGAGTATTCGCTTGAAGACTATATTTGCGGAATGAGTCGCGATGAGTTTGAAGAAAATCAGCTCAAACTTGTAGAAGCAAAAAATGACGAATATACGGAAAGAGACACAGGATGCAGTTTTAATCTTTTACGCGAAATGAATAAAATCTACAAATCTGTGTTTGTGGCTGAATTCCAAAGTAAAAAGTATCTGTATTACAAGAGGCTGGATGACCTTGTTATAAAGGCCAAGGGTGGCAACAGAGAAGCGACGCTCGAAATAATGGCGTATGCGCTTCATTCTTGGAACCCTAACGCTATGGTACAGAAGTTCCATATGTGGAACGGCAATACAGACAGTGACGATGTTACACAAGTAATATGTCTTTCAGTTTTGTCTGCAATACAGACATTCAAGATTGAAGAAAACTGCTTTAAAAACTTCGCCGGATATTTGAAGGCTTGGGTTATCGGCGACTTAAAGTCTGCTCAAATTGATTCTGCACCGATTAAAAGTGCAGGCTCAGCCATTGTTGAAAACGATAACGGCGAGCAGGAACAGGTTGCAAAAAATAATTCCGGCAGCAAAATTTCATATCTCTACATTGACGGCTTCAAGCTTGATGATGAAGAGAGCAGAATTGAGATACCCGACCCGTCGAATGAATATGAGCAGTTTGAAGATGTAGAGCTTGACAAAGAGTTTGTCAACAGCATTAAAAGCTGGCCCGACAGAATAGGTGATGTAGTGCTTACGTACTACGGTATTGCAGCTGAGGATTGTCAAAAGACGCTACAGGCTACGGCTGAAACGTTGGGTATGACTGTTAAACAAGTCAGAAGCCGTCTTGAAAAAGGACGGAAAATAATTAAGGAAATGTATTCGGAATACAGTGATTACAGCGATATTGCGGCATAACAGCTACAAAAATCGCAAGTATTAAAAAGGAGAATTATTTATGGATAAACAATTTAACAGAGAGCTTTTCACAGTGGATGAAGAAAAGTTTGTCAAAATGACAAAAGAGTTTACGGACGCAACAAAATGGTATTATGAACCTATAAATTCTGCAAGAGTTTCAGAGGGTTATGACGAAGAAGGCGAGAAAAGGCTTTTCTTGAAAAGTAAAAGTTCTCATCTGCTTAACGGAAACGGCAAGCAGAGTCTTCCTATACGAGCCGGAATAGGCGGTGTGACAATAGGAGAACTCAGTAATGAAGACTGGATTAAAGTCCTCAACACTTGTTTTCCGTATCGCGCAGGCAATATGATTTTAAATGAGCTTGAAGGCGAAGTATACGCCGCGCACTCAGAGCAATACGCGATTATAAACATCGACGAGGTATTCGAGACAGCTAAACAGGTGTTGCATTTAAGATTTCCGAACATCACATATGTTTGCGGGTCACTCTCACCTGAGTTTGCTTTTTGTGAGTATAGTTTGGCAAACGAGCAAGAGGTCAGAGATGTTTATGAGACAGCTCTTGGCGAAACGTTCGAAAAGAGCCTTCGTCTGGTAGCCCCCACGATAAGGATATGCACAAGCAACACATCGGACAGCGGAGCTAACATTTACCCTTGTCTTAAATGTGTAGATGAGAACGGCGCATTTTACAGCATCCTTGCCGGGTCTCCGCTTGTCGCTATACACAAGGGCTGCAACAGCATAAAAAAAGTAAGAGAAAACCTTGAAATGTCGATGGATATGTTTAAAAAGAGCGCGGAGAACCTTATAAGACTTACTTATATTAAAGTCAATTATCCCAAACAGTGCTTTTTGAATATAGCCAAAAGGCTATGTCTTCCGAAGCCCGCTGCAATGGAAATTGCAGAGGAAATAGGAGATATGTTTACAGGAGGCAGAACCACAACAGCCAAATTCATTTACTTGGCGCTGACAAGGATTCTTGAAAAAACAATCAAAAAGAATGAAATGGATAGTTGGAATTTGGCTAATAACATAGCTCACGCTATGTCGCTTGATTTCAAGCTTTACGACACAAAGTCTTGCGAATGGCTCAAGAAAAGCAGAGACGAAAATCAAGTTTCTCTTTTCTCGGCATAACTCAATGTTTTTAAAGAAAAAGGAGAATTAAAATGCACGTTTTTGACGTTAATCGAAAAAGGCGTATACCCGACGTCATTTGTAATTGTGCGGATTTAACTGCACCGGACGGACATTTGTATACTCAGGACGAGATTGATGTTAAGTCCATTAACAATCCTGATGGCTCAATGTCTTCTATAGACTGGGAACTTCAAAGAAAGAACAGGTTTAGAAAGAACGTTTGGGAAAGCATAAGGACTACCGGTATCGGAGGCTCCGATGTCGGAATCCTTTTAGGAGATAACCATTATCAGACGGTTCTTGATTTGTATTACAATAAAATCAATGAGTTACCCGTTGTAGATGCTCCCGAACCTGATAGTGCTAAAGAGTATCTCTTTGATTTTGGGCACAAAATGGAGGAGTTTGTAGCCGAACAGTTTGAAAAAAGATTGTTTTGGGACAAATACCAATCCATTTTTGAAACAAAGCTTTCAGAAAAATACGGCGAAATCATAAATATAACGGATGTTAAGTGTGTCAGAGATACGAATATGTATCGTTGTCCCGAATGTCCTGCTTTGATTGCCGACTTTGACTTTTTGATTCGTTTTACTCTCGATAGCGGAAAGGTGCTTGAAGGCATTTTTGAATGTAAAACTTCTTCTCCGTATCAGATTGCAGAAAAGTGGACCGATGGTTATCCTGAAGGCTACAAGGACCAAATTTCCGATTATATGCTTGTCGGAGATTACGACTTTGCCGTTATCTGTTGTGCGGCTGACAACAATTACAACAATTTTTATTCGCATCTTGAATTCAGAGATGAAGAAACGGATAAAAGGATTATGACGGCTGCATCTGAATTTTGGTACAACAATGTTCAGACTAAAACGCCTCCGCAGACCGTTAACACGGATGTTCAAAAGACTCTTATTACTTATATAGAGCCAAACGGCAATACTGCTGACTTTTCAAGAAATTTGGTTGCTAAACATGAAATAACGTCTTATCTCGCGAACAAAAGCCAAGAAGCGGTGTACAGAAAAAAAGCGGATGAGTATAAGGAGAAAGCAGAAGTAAACAAGTCAAACATTGCTATGTTACTTCAGAATAGGGAACATGGCATCTTGAAGAGCGACGACGGAGTATATTATAATATTGATTGTAATGTAACAGAAAAAGCCTCAATTACGGCTGCGCAACGTAAAAAGCTTATCAAGGACAGACCCGATTTGAAAGACTTGATTGACAGCTATACTGTTTTTTCGACAAGTAAAAGCTATAAAATTTCAAAACGCAAGGAGAAAAAAGAAGACAAGAAAAAGAAAGCGAGTTAGAGAGCAGTGTGATTCGTTGGTACTGAGATTACACATCGGACGCATAATTATAACAAAACTTAGGAAAGTCAATATCTTTTGGTATTGGCTTTCCTTTTTTCGAAAACTTTCAAAAAAACGGGCAAATTATCTTGATTTTAGTTCATATATAATTAGAATGTTAACAGGAGGATTTTTTATTGTGAGAAAAATTACGGAGTATAGAATACAGGAATATCTTGACGAACAAAATATGGCATTTTTCGTCAAGATGGGAGTACCGGATGCCCCTTCGATTATAGAACTGAAGATGCTTCCGCTCATTGATTTTGACAATGCATTTCCATTGGCAGCGGCGGAAAAAAGGCCTCCATCGGACATGGAGATAAGACAGTTTGCTGTCGAGAATTTGGCAGCTGTACTGCGACAAAACCTTTTTATGTCGTTCGACAAAAAAGATGGATGTATAAACACGGTTATAATTGGGAATTTGTTGTTTTCAGAGGTCCTTTTTATTAACGAACCCGGAAAAGCTGAATTTGAGAAAATAAAAGACTCTATAAAAGAATATGAGTTCAGAAACAGTTGTGAACTCGAAGATAATATAAAACTGTTTCCGTGTTATATCGGTGTGATGAAAAAACGTTTGTAATTCATTGCAAAATTTCTTTCTTTCACACATTTTCTTGACAATAGATGTGTTTGGTGATATACTTAAAGCATAATATAAACATAAAAAATAACTTATATCTGCTATCTCTTTGAGGTGGCAGATTTTTTGTTTATAAGTTAAAAAATAGAGTCGTATCTTCGCTTCCGGCGAGGTTATGACTCTTTTTTTATATAAAAATTTATTTTGAAAGGAGATAATGTTTAATGGGCGCAGGAATAATACGTACTGCTGCAGAGCTTGCTTTTATTGTCTTTCTCGTAATCGGGTTTGCAAAAGAAGAAACGTTCATAGATTTTGAGCAAAATGTAAAGAAAGATTGCTTAGAAATCCGTGAAGCCTGCAAACGACAACATATAAGCAAAGTATTGTTTCTAAAGATATTGCTGTTGGCAGCAATAACCCCCAAAAATAACATAGAACAGGCAAAGCAAAAATTTTATAATACAAGGAAAGGTAAAAGAGGTAATTGAAATGGAGAAAGAAAAAAACAACGGGCTGTTTAACAGCTGTAGGCTTGTTGAAAACTATAACCCTTATGACAAAGCTGTTTGGCTTGACACAGAAGACGGAAAAAAGCCTTATCTGTGTGTTAACGAGCGCATAGAATGGTACACAAGGTATTGTGAAGAAAAAGGTTACGTTACGGTAGGTATAGCCACAGAGTACGTTCCTGAACTAACAAAACAAGGAATGATTACAATGAAGGCTACCGTTATGGTAGGTACAAGTGTCTACACGGGGTACGGCAGCAGGCTTGTTGATTCGGCTGAAGGATACAGCGGAGACGATATTGAAAGTGCCGAAACAAGAGCTATAGGCAGAGCGTTGCGTAATGCGGGTTTTGGTTCTCCTTTTGACGACAGCGAGGACAACCCTGTTGACGGTTTTAAGCCGCAGCCTATACCACAGCCGATGAGTATGCAAATGCCACCTATGACGCCTGTGGAAAAGCTTTCAGCTATGACGGAGGAAATTGATAAACCGTCAGACGCTAAAAAAGCAAAAACGGCAGGAGTAAAGATTGAACAGCAAGTGGCGGAAATGCTCGAAAAACCATATCCGTTCAAGCCGTGGCCTAAGCTTCCTTTATATGAGTTGTTAGAACAACCGGATTTAAACAAAAATCTTACTTGGATAGCCAACGAGTATAAAGGCAACCCGGAAATAGCTGAATGGGCGAAGACTTGTTTGAAGTATATTTACGCCGCAGACGATACGGATAAGGCTATTTACCTTGCCGCTCGCAAAATCTTGAGAGACAACAAATTTATTAAATAATAGTTTCGGAAAAGAAATTCGAAAAAGAAAGGAGGGTGCGTTTTTGACGGACCTTGAATGGGAAAAACAAAAGGAGGCTGCAAAAACGGCCCCTATCCTTGATGTCGCAAACATGACCGGACTGACTATCGTTAAACGCGGGCGTTATTACACCTCAAAAGAACACGACTCGCTGGTAATTGACACCAAGAAAAATTTCTTTTATCACAACAGTCAGCACGTTAACGGTGACACTATAGCTATGCTACAGCATTTTAACGGACTTTCTTATCAAAAAGCTGTTAAAGCAATAAATAACCGTTTTGGTGCCAATTGTAATCAGATGAACTACAGAAACAGCCGCAATTTGTCAACTGAAAGCGACGCTTTAAACACAGAATTTCGCTTGCCCAAAATAGCGGTTAATCTGAACGGCGAAATTCATACAAAACCAATAGAAGAGTACCTTGTGAACATAAGATGTATCTCTTCTTCTGTGGTTAATTATATGATTTCTTCAGGTAGATTGTATCAGCAGTCTATGCGAGAGAAGAAATTCACTCGTGGACGCTTTAAAAGTTGCTGCGTGTTTGTCGGCTTCCCGACCGGCAAAAATGATTGTGTTCCCTCGTTCTGCGAAAGGCGTACTATATTTCCCGCAAAAGGAAAGAGAAAAACGATGACGGTTCCGAACTCGGACTGGGAACATGGGTTTTACATCAACAACGATAGAGACACGTTGATTGTTACTGAAGGTATACTCGACAGTATGGCTATAATGACAATCTTGGACCAAAAGGGACTTGATTTCAAATGCTATGACTATCTATCGCTTATCGGCACAAATAAAACAGAGTGCGTTGCAACCATACTTGAAGAACAATCTCATATAAAAACCGTTATATTGTCGTTGGATAATGATGATGCCGGACGCAAGGCAACTGAAGTAACGATAGACATGCTTAATACAAAATTTCCCGAAATTAAGTATAGAGTAAATATATCGAAAAAATATAAAGATTTTAACGATGTTCTGATGGCTCGTGCGTGTTTAAAAAAAGCAGTATAACTTAAATTTAGAAAGTCAGCATCGTTTTTGGGTGCTGGCTTTCTTTTTCTCACTATTTTTTCAGCTTTTATATTGACATTTTTGTACGATAGTGATATAATATCAATATAATAAATAATATAAAATAGTTGCATATCTGCTATCCTTTCCGGGTGGCAGATTTTTTTGTGTTAAATAAGTTAATCAAAGAGTCATACTATTGCAAGATGCGGTATTATGGCTCTTTTTTTATATATTTTTATATTAAAAAGGGAGTTGTAAAAATGGCAAACAATATAGTTAATTTCACTAAGGACAGTCAAGAGGAATACAAAATTCGAAGAAAAAAAGACTACGAAAAAACTTGTAGAGTAAACAACCTTGTTGATGACGTATTGAACGAGGCGGGAGTACCGTTTATACGAAACAACACACACGTTGAGTTGCAGAAGCAGGGAGTGGACCTTGTTATATTTCGCAACGGCAAACCAGTAAGCGTCGATGAAAAATACGCTACAAGCTGTTGGAACAGACCACTGAACACGTTTTCGTTTGAGTTGGCATCTCGAAACAACACGAACAATGCCGGTTGGTTTTCCTCATCTTCACTTATCACACAGGACTATATGCTTGTTTGGCTCAGAGCTTCAGAAGAAACCTTGAGAGATGTTTTCTACCTCGACATAATGTTTGTCGAAAAAGAAACAATAAGAAAATACTTAGCTGAAAGAAATATAGATATACCTAAAACGCTTAAAGATTTTACGGACAAGGCTTTGTTCTCTCGTAATAACAAACGCAGAGAACTAAAGCTCCACGGCGGTATTAAGATAGTACAAAATCTTACTTTTTTCGAGTCTCCGATAAACATAATTATTCCTAAATCAGACCTCAGAAAAATAGCATATTATGAGTGCTGCTACCACAGAGACCCGTCTACGCCACAAGAAATGCGGCTTGCTGCATAATAATCTGTATCACATAATCATAATTTGGAAAAGTCGGCATCTCTTGATGTCGGCTTTCTTTTTTTGTGCATTTTCTTGACAATAGGTGTGTTTGGTGATATACTTAAAACATAATAAAAATATAAAAAATAACATATATCTGCTATCTCTTTTGGGGTGGCAGATTTTTTTGTTTATAAGTCAAAAAATAGAGTCGTACCGTTGCACTTTCGCAATGTTGCGGCTCTTTTTTATATTTTTTATAAAAAGGAGTTTTAAAAATGGAAACAGACAAAAAGGAAAATAAAAAATGCAAAAAGGAGAAGGAAAAAAATTATAAACATTGGCGTTGGCAAAGCAAGGTTATATTTGCAATTGGATGTTTTGCGATTGCAATATCATCCTTTCAAATTGCATATTAAAGACAGTTAATAAGGAGGTCTTTGTTTTATGCAGGATATACAAGACTTTATTGAAAACAACAAAAAGGAAAGCGTCTTTCTGTTTTCCCTTGAAACTTTTAAGGGCCAAAAACGAATGATAAAATTTCTTTCGTGCAGAGACACAATTAACGGATGTCCCGCTGTAAGCTACTTTACTTGGGGATATATACCTGTCGAAGAGCTGATTAAACATAAGAACGACAAAATTGAAGATATGTTTACAAATGCTTTTGAAACAAACGTCGGCGGTGTTTACAGCGAATTTTTCGACGGTGCGACACAGCAAAAGGAAATCAACAAGAGACTTTTGAGTTTTGGAAGACCCGCGGGACCGACGTTTTTAAAGAGTTCGTTACCGGCAACTAAACTCATTCCTACTCTTCGGGACGGAGAATATCTGTACGTATACAGCTATATCCCCGGAGAGAAAAAGTATGAGGTTACAGTTAGCTGTGTCGGTTCGCTTGTGATTAAGGCCACTTCAAAAGAAGAGGCTATCAGCAAAGTCTTTGATATGTCGCAAGAAGAGATTAAGAAAAAAGCAAACGTCTGCGGCTTTACACCCACTGATGCTTCCGCAGCGTAAAAAACATAACGTGTGAAAAGGAGAATTTTTATGAAAAACAATAAGATTGCAGTTCTCTTGGTAGAACCGGGGAAGTTCCCCCGTACCGTCCATATCGACAACGATTTACATACAATGCAAAGGATTGTAAACGGGTATATCGAACAGTATATGCCGTTTGACGCTGACGTTGCTATTATTTGTAACGAGGACGGTAAAATTAACGGAGAAGAGCTGAACCGTGCAATTTATGCTAACGATGCTTCGGGTGAAAAAACACCTGATGTGGTTGATATAATAGCAGGCACATTCTTAATAGCATACGCGCCGTTTGATTCGGATAAGTTTTGCAGTTTACCGGATGACTTGTTGGAGAAATACGAGAAGCTTTTCCATTGCCCTGAGTATTTCTTCCGCACGGATAAGGGGATTAAGGCTGCGAAATACGAACCAATTTCAATAGACTAAATAGGGAGGAAATATGAATTATGGAAAATCAATCGGTTTACGCCGTATTCGACGATTGCCGGACCTTAGAGCCTGAAGGTAATGCAAGCCTTGTAGGGTTAACAATTGAGGACGCGGCAGGGATAAACGAATATGACAATCCGACTGATGCTTCGGAGAATTTTGTAAAAGCCAAAAAAATTCTTGCCGATGTAGATATAGAAACTATCGCAAAGACGTGCAAAGCAATTACGCTTTTCGTAAACAATTTGCAACCGGGAGTTTCTTGCGTATACGAAAAAGACAATCGTTACAGCGCAATACAAGATGTGAAAAAAATGTTCGATGTCAGAAACGCTCTTCTCACAAACGAGAGATGCCCTAAATGTGGCAAACGTTTATATCTAAGCGACTTGCCGCAATATGATTACGTTTGCCCGTGGTGCGACGAAAACTTTTAACAAGGATGGTTATTTATTATGGCTGAAATGAGTTATAAAGAAGAATTTATTAAGATTTACAAGGACAATATCAAAAGACAGGGAGCAGACTCTGTTTTGGCGTGGCTTGAAGACAGTGATTTCTTTACTGCCCCGGCATCTACAAGATTTCACCTTGCGGAAGAAACAGGACTTCTTCAGCACAGTATAAACGTCTACAAACAACTTGGCAATGAGGCGTGGATATATGAGAAGAAGACCGGGGAAAAGTATTCCTCTGAGTCCATAGCTATTGTTGCGCTTTTGCACGATATATGCAAAGCGAATTATTATAAAAAAGATTATAGGAATGTAAAAAACAGTGAGGGCGTATGGGAAAAAGCACCTTATTACACTGTTGATGATACCTTGCCTTACGGACACGGAGAGAAATCAGCTATTATTCTCCTTCAACTTGGACTTCAATTATCCGTGGAAGAAGTCGCTGCTATTCGTTGGCATATGGGCGGCTTTGATGAAGCTGTAAAGGGTGGTTCTTATTCAATGAGTAAGGCTGCGGAAAAATATCCGCTTGTAACTTTGCTACAGGTATCAGACTTGAAGGCAAGTTACTTGGATGAGAGGTAAAAGGAGAAAAGCTATGAGTTACGTTCAAAATGTTCTTACCGGTTATTATTATTTCGGTAATTACAATAATTTCTATGATTATTGCTAAGATTGTCACAGACGAAGATGGTTGGGTACTTGGAATTTTCTTTGTCGGCGCTCTCTTATTTGCAACTGTCTTTTCGATAACACTCTCAAAAAATAAGGATGCCTTATCAAGAGTAACGAACGGACTTGAAAAAGTCACTCTCGTTTATGATTATGCCAGTGATGATGATTACGACATAATAATTCCGGATGAGTCAAATTACGAATATATTTACCGTGATGACTTAGGAACATTTTATCTTGTAAAGTGTGAAGATGCTTTGCTTCCCGGAATTAAATATTCAAGGGAAAAGATAACTTCAAAAAAAGAAAACGGAGTTATTAAAGGTGAATTGGCGGTAAAAGATGGTTCATGCAAAACCGCAGACACGGACAAAAACGAGCTTAATTCCGATGTTCCGCTTGGCGAGATAACTCAGTGAACTACCGCACACCGTAAAGGTATGTGGTTTTACGGAAAAATATTTTATAAAACTTATAAAGAAAGTCGGCTTTTACCGGCTTTCTTTTTTTGCAAAAAGGGCAAATTTACAGAAAAAATTTTCATATATAAGTGTAAGTAAATATCGGGGCGTAGCGAAGTTTGGCATCGCACTTGGTTTGGGTCCAAGAAACCGCAGGTTCGAACCCTGTCGCCCCGACCAAAACAATAGACCAACCACAGGAGGGTGCTTATGAGGAAAATATATGCAGTGAGGAAGGGAAGAAAACCGGGCCTTTATCATAGTTGGGAAGACTGCAAAGCACAAGTACACGGGTATAGCGGCGCCGAATATAAAAGTTTCGGTGACGAGAAAAGTGCCGCAGATTATATTCAAGAAGACAGAAGTGTTGAGTGTGAAAGCTTCAATGCCAAAGAAGATGCCGACAATCATCTTCTAAAAGACTCTCACGAAATACGTTGTAATTCGGATAATGAATATAAGGCATATGTTGACGGCAGCTACGACGGTAGCACAAACAGATTTTCTTATGGTGCTGTCATGGTAAAAGACGGAAAGGTTGTCGCTAAAACGTCCGGAAATTCCAAAGATATACAATCATTCTTCGGCATGTCCGTTCTTGCTATGTCTGCAATGCGAAACGTTTCCGGTGAGATTTGTGCCGCGGTTGTCGCTATACAATATTGTATAGAGCGGAAAATTCCGAGCGTTACTATTTATCACGATTATGAAGGTGTCGGAAAGTGGGCTGATGACGAGTGGAAAGCAAATAATGTATATACGCGCGTTTACAAAAATTATGTTAAAGGCGCAAGGGTCAACTGTGACGTTAAGTTTTGTAAAGTCAAAGCCCATTCCAACAACAAATACAACGATATGGCTGATGCGCTCGCCAAAAGCGCGTTAGGCATTTCCGCTGCGTAAGATGCAAAAGAGAAAAGAGGATAATCAAATGTTAAACAATAATCGGGAGGACGAATACAGTAAAATCGAAGAAGGAAACGGTACAGAAAGTACCAAACATACCGAGCGAAAAGAATTTATCAAATGCAGTTTAATTGCAGCGGGCGTTGTCATAGTCTTGTTTTCGGTTGTCTTGAGCATATATTTTGCTGTTACAGACAAAAGAGCCGATAATAAGGTAAGTGCGGGTACAATGAGATATAGTGTTATAGGGTTTGACCCCACAACAAAAAAATATTCCGGCGGTATATACGTGCCGACGGAATACACGCCGTCAACATCCGACTTCTTCGATTTGTATACCGTAACTGATAACAAACAATCTACAACAACAGTAACAACGACTAAAAGAATAACTACAACAGCTACAGAGCCTGATACAACGAAGGCAGAAAAGACAACGCAGACAACTAAAACAACCGAAACAACTAAAACAATCAAAACTTCAGAAACAACTAATCCGACAGAAACAGTCTCGGAAAGGCCGGGTGGGGTGCGTTTCGAAGACACAGCTGCATCTTGACAGCACTTTGCTATTGTGATATACTTATCATATAATATAAGTATAAAAAAATAATTTATATCTGCTATCTCTTTGAGGTGGCAGATTTTTTTGTTTTAAAAGAAAAAACATAGAGTCGTATCAGTGTAAGTGCAAAATACACTGCTGCGGCTCTTTTTTTTATTTCTGAAAGGAGAGATGTAAATGTCAAAAATGTCAAAAATGTCAATTTTTATTAGGGACAAGAAAAAACCTGTTTTATATATGTTTGTAGGTCTTCCGGCAAGCGGAAAAAGTTACTACACAAGAAAACTTGCAAAGAAAACAGGTGCAAGTATTCACTCGTCAGATGATATACGTAAAGAATTATATGGCGATGAAAGAATACAGGGAGACAGAAATACTGTTTTTAACACTCTTCACAGCCGTATAAAAGAAGATTTGCGTGAAGGTAAATCAGCGATATACGACGCTTGTAATATCAGTTACAAGAGAAGAATGGCGTTCTTGCAAGAACTTAACAACATTCCTTGCAAGAAAGTTTGTATTTTTGTAGCAACACCTTTTGAAAAGTGTTTGGGAAATAACGCTAAAAGGGAGCGATATGTTCCTACTGAGGTTATTGAAAATATGTTCAGGCACTTCGACACGCCTTCCTATTTTGAAGGTTGGAATGAAATTAAGATATGTTATCCGAAAAGAGCGTATCGTAGTTTTTACGGAACACCAAGTGCGTTTGTAGAAAGATATATAGATTACAGTCAAGACAATCCACATCACGATTACTCTTTGGGTAATCATTGTAAAAGTACGGGGTATAGGTTTACAAGAAAAGATATTCTATACACAGCGGGATTGATTCACGACTGTGGAAAGCCCTTCTGCAAAACCTATGAAAATAATAAGGGAGAAAGAACTGAAATTGCACACTATTATTCTCACGAAAATGTAGGTTCGTATAATTCATTTTTCTTTAATACTAAATACTCGGAAGAAGAACAACGAGAAGTTTCTGAACTTATCCGTTGGCACATGACACCTTATTATTGGGAAAAGAAAGGCAACGAAAAAATGAGAAACAAATACTTTAATCTTTGGGGAGAAAAACTTTATGAAAAGGTAATGTTGTTACATTCTGCCGATAAAGAAGCTCACTAAGGTTGAGGTATGTAAAAAGAAAAGGAGAAAAAATATGCATCAGTGTGTAAAAGATACTTTTAACGGAAAGGTTACTAAAACCGATATTACAAATTCTGTTTTAGCTAAAGTAAGAAACAGCGGAGACGGATATGGAACAGAATGCATAAGCTTTCCTACCGATAAAATCTTTGACACGGAAGAAAAAGCCGTAGATTTCATTGACGATTATTGCAGTGATAAGTTTTATGCCGGATGTGCCGTAAAATTTTATGATTACACGAATCTTAAACCTACGGCGAAAATTATTGAATTGAGAAATAAAATTTCTGAAAACAATAAAAAGAAAATCGAATATATCAAAGAAAACTCGGTAAAAAACCAAAAAGCCGCATACATAGGTTGTCGGTCGTGCGGTTCTAAACTCAACAAAGATAAATTAAGAGGAGAAAGTTGTCCTCTATGCTATTCTGATTTGAGGTCGGCAACCGTACTCAATCGAATTAACGGTTTTGATAAAAAGAAAGACGAATTGCTCAGTAAGATTGAAACTGAGCAAATAAAACAAAAGAAAAAAGCAGAGATTAAGTGGCTTGTCGGCTATGAATATCACTGCTAAATTGAAAGAGGCGAAAATATGGGGCAGTATTACAATGTGGTGCAGCGTTACAAATACATAAACATTGATAAAAGAATTATTGTCTGCGCAAATTATGGCCTTAAATTATGTAAACATAGTTGGCTTGGCAATAATTCAGTTGTTATTCCGATAAAGCAGCTTGTTAAAACCGAATGGCAAGGCGATAGAGTTATTCAACTTGGTGGTTATGCTGATGGAATGGCTGCTTCAACTGAGTTAAGAGAAGAACACCTGAGGTTTATCAAGAAAATCAAAAAAGAGGTTGGAATGACAAACGACCAAAGTTTGTATTGGGACAATGTGGCTGATGAAGGAGAAACATTCAAAAAATATACTTTAAAAGAGCTTTTTGACTCGTATGACTTAAAATTAGAATACGATGCAGAATACATGCCTGTACCTTTTAACGAAAAAGGTCAAAAATGTTCTTGCGACCAGTTCCGTTATTTGTATAACACAAAGCGGAAAGAATATGTTGACAGTTTTAAGATACTTCCGAGTTATGTTGAAGAATATAAATCAGAAATATATTTTTTAAAACTTGATGCATATTCGTTGCTTATAGCGATTGGAAATGGATTAGGCGGTGGAGATTACTTCGGACCGGACGAAAATTTAGTTGGCTTATGGGCTTCGACTTCCGACAGCATAATTATATCGGAAAAGTCACCTAAAGAATACGCTGAAGAAAATTCAGAAGTTGAAAATTACGCTGAACTTGTTCCTTTCTTTTGCGAACACGAACCGATTGAGAATGAAGCGTTGTTTATGCAAAGGTTTTTGAGTGATAAAGAAGAAGAAAAACAGGGTATAACCTTGTCATATAAGTTAAACGCCGAGGGCGTTTTAGAGCCTAAAAAACTTGAAATGTTGCTTGAACAACACAAAAGAAAAGTATGCTCCAAATAAAAGTAAATGAACGCCAATAGTTCTTGCACAAGGTATAATGCAGGATAATGTAAATTCTTGCAATGCTTGACAAAAGAGAAAATCTATGGTAACATACTATTATAAAATAAAATCATAAATAATTTATATCTGCTATCCGTCTTGGGTGGCAGATTTTTTATTTTCAAAACAAAAAACAAAGAGTCGTATCAGTACAAACTGTGCTGCTGCGGCTCTTTTTTTATTTTAAGGAGAAAAACAATTTATGCTGAATTTTTGCCAGTGCATAAATCTTTTGTCAAAGCTTATTAAAAAAGGTGTTTTGCAGAAAGACCCGAACAACGAAAACAATATATTGGTTTACCGTACTGCCGGATGTGATAACCCGGAGGGTTGGTATTCACAGAATATATTGGATGCGGCTACGGAGCTTTCCATGGATGAAGAGGGACAAAAGTTTCTTTTGTCTCAAATAAAAACACAAAGTGATTATTTCGAAGAGATAAAGGAACACTTTGTCAAATATATCGTACACAAAGAGGACGTCTTTAGTTCGTATAAATATTCGGATAAAAGGGCGGTAGACCTTTTAAAACAGTTTCGTAGTGCCGTCGAAAGCGGTGGTATGAAATATTCTGAAGTCTATCACGCTAACGGTATCGGAAATAATAACAAGTATACGATATACGTAGAAGAAGTAGATAATGACGGATTTGCTGTCATTAGAAAGAATATTGCCGAAATATATTATTGTTACGGCATATATGGTGGTTGTTATGTTGCCCTTACTGACCTTTCAACAAAAACAAGTTGGACTGTCGGACGTGCCTTTTAACAACAAACATAGCAAACAAAAGATAAGGAGATTTAATTATGGGACAATATTACAAATATTTTAATTTAGACAAAAAGGTTTGCCTTGCACCGAGAGGCTTAAAGCTTACCGAACACAGTTGGATGGGCAATAACGATGTCCTCGCTTTACTTCAATTAGTAAAAACTGAGTGGAAAAACGACAGAATAATACAGCTTGGTGATTATGCAGACTCCGAAGAGCATTATTCAAAGATGTTGCAAGAAATCTTGAAAGTTCCGAGCAACTTATATGACAGCAAAAAGTATAAGAAAATGAGCTTTGAAGAGTATTACGACAAAAATAAGCTTCGTTACATATCCAAGAATGTTGAAATGGAAAACAGCTCAACAGACTATAAATGGACTGAGTATATATTTGAACCGCTTGGAACGGACGGAGAACAACTTCCACTGTCGGATTTTCGCTATTTGTATAATGCCGCAAGAAGAGAATGGGTGGATTCGTTTAAAATCCCTCCGTCATATGTTTGGAACGATACGGAAAACAAAGCAATATCATTCGGAAAGCTTGACGCTTATTCGTTGCTTGTTGCAATAGGAAACGGCTTAGGTGGCGGAGATTACAATGGGCCGGATAATGATATGATAGGCTTGTGGGCTACTACAAGTAACAGTATTGTTATATCTTCACTCGGACCCAAAGAAGTGTTGGATGACGTTAGTGAATACACCGAGATTACACCAATGTTTTCTAATGACTATGATTGTGAGAAACAAGCTTGTGTTGTAAAAAACGAAGTCTTAGCATTATCAGACTATTTTAATGATAACGAACTGTTTAATTTCTTTGCCGCTAATGACATCAATGTTTGTGACTATCATATTGACTTCGAGGGAGTTTTTCAGCAACGACAGGTTAATTTGTGCTTTGAAAAAATAAAGGAGAAATACGAAAATGACAAAGGAAAACGAACTGCTTAATTTCTTTAAGGTAGCATATGCAAATTATCCGATAGACAAGAACTATTTATATAAACTTGTCAAAGAGACACCGGAGATAATTACGGCTTTTGACCCACATAGAAGTGGATACTACCCTGCTTCGTCATCTTATATAAAATGGTGGATGTCATATCTGAATTGTTCCGATAATGATTGTTATCGTTATTTTAATTACCAAAAAGTTATGGCTTCAATTACTAATACACTTAATGATGCGGGTGACGATTTTACTTATCGTTTTTGTTGTAACATAGACTATAAAATTTTAGAAAATATTGTTTCTGTGCCTTGCCTTGTTTCTCCTTGTAATGTTCAGTATCACCTTAGTGATGCGCTTTTATCAAAGATTTCTCACGAAACCGAACTGACTCATCCGGAATTGTTCCTCAAACTAAGTAATGCAGCAACACTTAATAGACTTCCTGTCGATTACATCCTTCGTTGCTACGATAGGATAATAAACCCAAGTAGTCAAATTTTAAAAAAAGTGTCTTGTGTGCAGAACTTGCCGATTCATTTTATTGAACAACGTCCCAGCAGGCTCAATTGGCAAAACATTTCAATGTACCACAATATCGACTCTTACTTTATATGTCGTTTTGCAAGCCGCATTTATTGGGAAAACATCGGGAGCACTAATCGAAATATATTTTATGATTTGTGCCTTTGCAAGAAGCCTCTTGAAGAAGTTCAGCCTTTTGTTAAATACGATTCAAGGTATATAAGACAACATATTTCAGATTGGCTTATCGACGAGTATTTTTCAAATGACATAAATTCTCCACTTGCCAATTACAAAAGAAGAATAAATGTGTATAATGCAATCTTTATCGAAAAACTTTTACAAGAAATGTACGAAAAGGACACAACAGTTAATTTTGAGCTCTTTTGCGAAAAACATATTGACCTTTTCTTTACATTGCCTACAGGCTGCATAAAGCAGCTTTTAAAGGCTTACGATTTTAGCAAGGCGTTTATTTTAGGCCATATGGAATCGTTTAAGTCTAAGAAGTGTGGAAAAGCCGCGAAAGAAAGCTTAAATATTAAATAAGGAGTGATTATTTTTGAGTGACGGAAAATACTCTGTTGAGTTACATGTTACGCCGTTGAACAAAAACGGAAAATGGGGAAAACGAGTTAAGAATTACAAAGTATCCGGAATATCAAATATAGATAAAGCTAAAGAGATTGTTCCGAAATACGTAGAGCATTTGATAAAGTTGTCCGGTCAAAAAACGAGTACCTTCTTTGCGGAAGTGTTTATTCTGAAGGACGAAAAATACATTGATTGTGATAATTCTATTGTCACTTGCAATAACGAAAAAACGATGTTTTCTTATGATGCAGCATAAAACGAAAAAACGATGTTTTCTTATGATGCAACATAAAACGAAAAAGGAGATTTATTATGAAAAAAAGAAACTTCACAGATGTAGGCTATCTTTCAATAGACAACGGAAAGATAGATATAACAGACCCTTGTTATGACAGAGATGTATGGTGTCGTGTAAATGACGTCGAAGTTGTTCCCGGCAAATACGTCTGTCAGATAGAAAAGCAAAATGACGGAATATTTGGCCGCAGGGTAAGTGCTATAAGAATTGCTCTTTGCAATTCAGACTTTTCAAAAAGTAATCCCGAAAGGCTCGAATGGTTTGATTCTATCGGTGTTGATGCCGGTCTTGCGGGCTTCTTTGTAAGTCCGAAAAAGGATTATACCGATTCTGAGTGGTCCGACTTGTGTCACTGGATGTATGATAACGCCAAAGCGTCTGAATGGAACAGCGATAAAGACAACGATTTTTACATAACTGACGCAGGATTCTTTTCAAGCAGCGGAGACGGAGACGGAGAATACGATGTCTACGTCGAAAAATCAGAAGGAAAAATAGTTGCTGTTGAAATACATTTTATTTAAGTGAGAGGGAAAAATAATGGCTTATGAAAGCAGAATAATGATTGTAAATGCTCTCCGAGAGAAAAACCCAAAAAGCGAAAATTTCGGTAAGGTTTTGTATGCCGATATTGTTGCTGACATATACCTTGGTTGTATGGGGTACAACAATGGTTGGCAAGAACTTTTTACTAAAGAAATTGATTTTGAGCTTTTTGCCGAAAATGACGAAGAGACAACCAAAGAGGACAAGTATGGTAAAATCATGAAAGAAGGCAACATAAAGACTATTATTGAATGGCTTGAAAATGTTGCTCCCGTATCCTTGAAAAAATATCGCAGGATACCGCCGTTTCTCGGACTGCTTAAAGGTATCGACCCGGCAGAGTGGGATGAACTTCATGTTGTTCACTATGGCTATTAGTAAGTAAAGAATAAAAATAACTTAGAAAGTCATCATCGAAAGATGTTGGCTTTCTTTTTTTGCAAAAAGGGCAAATGTTTTCTTTTTTAGCTCATATATATACGAGCAAATAGAAATGGGGGGGAAGATAGAAATATGATGGTTCGAACAAACGTGAAATATTGTGCTAATGGATTTGATTTGTTGTTGATGATACCTGATAATACAATCAAAACATCGTTTTTTGACCCTCAATACAGAGGTGTTTTAGATAAATTAAATTACGGAAACGAGGGAAAACAACGAGGAAAACAAAGATGTGATTTACCTCAGATGAGTGAAGAAACAATTATTGATTTTGTTCGTGAACTCAATCGTGTTACCGTAAAAAGCGGACACTTGTTCTTATGGGTGGATAAATTTCATTTGTGTACGGGTATAGACAAATGGATTGAAAACACCGATTACAATATCGTTGATATGATTGTGTGGGATAAAGGTAAAATGGGTATGGGGTATAGGTCAAGACGACGCTCGGAATATCTGATTGTTTTACAGAAAAGTCCTGTAAGAGCAAAAGGTTGTTGGACCGACCACGGAATTCCCGATGTTTGGCTTGAAAAAGTTGTTAAAAAGCATCCTCACAGCAAACCTGTTGAATTGCAAAAAAGACTTATTACGGCAACAACAGGACCAAACGATGTTGTTTTAGACCCCGCAGCAGGCGGATTTTCGGTTTATGACAGTTGCATCGAAACGGGTAGGCTGTTCTTGGGCTGTGACTTGGTTTTCGGTGACGAAAAATTTAAAGAAAAAAGCGGTGATTTCTTATGTGCAGCATAGAATTACACAACGAAAACTGTTTTGATTTTCTTCCTAAAATTGAAAGTAAAACGGTTGATTTGATTCTAATTGACCCGCCGTACTTGATTTCAAGGAATACAAATTTCCAAAGCGGAAGTCCAAAAGGAAAAGATACCGATAGATTTCGGATTTCAATGGAATTCGGAGAATGGGATAAGGATTCTCAAGATTTTCAATTTGTTCTGCAAGAATGTTATCGTGTACTTAGAAACGGAGGTACGCTGATTTCATTTTACGACTTATGGAAAATCACGATTATTGAAAATTACCTTAAAACCGCAGGCTTTGAGCAAATTCGGTTTTTGGAATGGATAAAGACGAATCCTGTACCAATAAACAGTAAAATTAACTATCTCACAAATTGCAGGGAAATAATGATTTCTGCGGTCAAGAAAAATAAGCCGACTTTTAACTCGGAATACGATAACGGAATATACCGTTTTCCTATTTGCCATGAGAAAGGAAGATTTCACCCGACGCAAAAGCCGATAGGACTTATTTCAGAATTGATAAGGAAACATTCAAACGAAGGCGACTTGGTATTGGATTGCTTCTTTGGTTCGGGAACAACGGCTGTTGCTTCGATAAACGAAAATCGTAATTTTATCGGATGTGAGCTGTCAGAAGAATATTATCAAAAGGCTCTTTTACGAATTAACAAGTCGGTAAAGTATTCTCAAAGCGTTTACAATAATGATAGGAAGGTGTATGCAGCATGATTTTAGAATTTAATCAAATAGATAGACAACCAAACCCTTTATTTGAGGGTAAAATAAAAGGTCGGGTTGTAGTTACAGGCAAAGGTACAACACGCTCTAATGATGGTTTCATTGATTTTAATGAGAACAGATATGAAATATCAAGTAACTTACATAGAGAAAAGCTTGCTGAAAAAACTGCAACTCAGGTTTCCGATATTCTAAAGGATGGTAAAAGAGTTGGATATATTTACCCTGATTTAGTTGCAACGAAAAAGTTATTGTTCCTTTCTTTTGGATATGATTATTTCAATTTTATTTTCAATGGCAAAGAATATGTTGTTTATGAAGTTGGATTAGGCCAAAATCAACATTATATTTGTGTATACAGTGGAAACGAAACTGTTGCTATTATTCATAAAGAAGATAAGAAGCACAATTACTGTGATAAATATGTGATTTATGCACTTGACGAAGCAATGTTGTTAGATTTGAGTATTTTAACATTATATTTTGATTGCATTCGTTATCCTAATCACGGAGAGTTTACTGGAGAATCTTATGTTGATGATTCTTTTTTAACAACTCAAAAAGAATTGAACAATAAATATAACCCTGAATTTATTCCAATGATAAAAGAAATGGACGGAATCACAGACTAAAGGAGGTGTAAATATGATACTTAATATAATTCAGACATCTAAAGGGTTAGTAACTGCTGATTTTATCGTAAAGCACGGAGAAAAAGAAATCGGTTCATTTTCAATGAAAGGAAGTCTTCTCTCTATTGAAGCAGATATTCGTGGAATTTTACACGACTGTCCTCGTTTTACTATGATGAGCGTCAAAGCAGTAAAATCTAAAGAGAAAGAACATTTAAGACCTTATATCATTTTGGAGCTTGGCAAAGAAAGCGGTTTGATTTTCCAAGCCAAAAAGAAAATTTCTCTGTTTAAAGGATACAGCTTTTACGAAATGAGGTGTTTTGGGAATACATATACCATGTATGCTATTGGAATGGGTAATGAAGGAGGAAAGATGCCGATATACTGTGGTGATACGCAGATTGCACAAATAGAAAAAGATTGTGTTGTTTACAATGGATTGCATAATTACAAAGTATATATTGAGCAAAATGTCCCTATTAAGGCTATAATATGGCTTTGTGCGTATCTGTATGTTACAGGTCCATATACGCCGGGAGAGAAAATTATAAGCGGTAAAACAAAGACAATATCAGTAACTACTAACAAATTGTTGAAAGAAAAATACAATCCGAAATTTACCGAAAATATAAAGGAATAACAGAATTATCTTGACTCTTTCGCTATTTTAATGTAAAATATATTTATAACAAAAATTAAAAAAATAATTCATATCTGCTATCTCTTTTGAGGTGGCAGATTTTTTTATTTATAAGTCAAAAAATATAGAGTCGTACCGTTGCATCTTTGCAACGTTGCGGCTCTTTTTTTATTTTCAGAAGGGAGAGTGAAAACATATGGCAAGAAAAGATTGCTATATAGACCATACTTTGTGTTCCGGCGCAAAGTACAGCTTTTGTGACGATTGTAAGAAAGCACAAAAGCAAGAAGAATACAAGGAAAGAATAACAAAGGCGACAACACCTGCGGAAGTGAGTTTGGCTCACATTCTGTCAAAAAACTAAGAAAAGGAGAAAATAAAATGAGTTATTGGTGCGAAATCAATTTTAAGAAAATGGAAGAGAAGGATATAATTCCTTTCCTTCGCAGCTTGAAAAAACGCCTGTATTTTGATTTTTCGGAGATTGCAAAGGACAATTACATTTATTGTCCTTTTATAAAGAAGCATCTTTTTGATTTACCAGAGAAGTGTTCAGATTCAATGATAAATGAACCCGATGTATTTAACACCTCAAGCAATTGGGCGTGTAATTTATTTACATTCAGATATTTTTATGATACTGAATATCACCTTCTTGGTGTCTTCGGAGTGCCAAATGCTGTGAAGGACTTGTTTGATGCGTCAATCGAATTCCAAAATTCTTGCGACCAAGACTATGAGGCTTCTCATTGGCGTGGAGTAAAAGAATTTGAAGAAATATACGAAAAGTGGATAACAAAAGATGTTGACGAGATTAAGGAAATCTATAACGAAAAATATAGTCCTTTCAATTTTGATAAGGAATATCCAGACCCTATAGACGCAAGCGAATATTTAGCATATTTGCGAAAGAGTTTTGCGTATGAAGAAATATGGGAAAGGTATCAAGGCGAGTTGTATAACGACGAGGATGCGATATATTTTTCGTGCTTTTCGGCAAACAACCTTGCCGTATTGTATAAATTCTTATCACACTGTTTTACATATGCAAAAATGGTTGAAGAAAAACACAAATCGGAGGAGAAAGCGAAATGATTTCAAGTAGAGAAGATTTCTTGATGACGTTTATCGGATGCGGTCAGCTTGATTTGCAGTTGATAGATGATGTCGAATATGACTGGTGTGATGTGTTAGAGCGAGTAGATTTCACTTGCTTAGGAGAAAGGAAAATGTCAGCTATAATGCACGCTGTGTTTGATGTCGGTAAGGATGAAATTAACGAAGCTATCAGAGAGAGAATTGATTATCTCGAAGACACTAAAAAGACATACGGCATCTCGGAAGAGCAAGAAAATGAACTGAAAGACCTCAAAAAGCTCAACCCATACAATGACCTTGAAGAGTATCACAATTATCTTGACACTCATGTTACCTGCGTAAATCACAAAAGTGTTTACAAGAAATTTTTATCGGAAGAGCTTGCGGATTTCGCAGAGGGAACGGGATTTGCAGTTGAGTTTTGATAAAGAAAGGAGAAAAATGATTTATGCGTTACGGTGAACTTGAAAAAATAATTAAAGATAAAGGTTTCTATTTCAAACACCAAAAAGAAAAAGACGGAAGGTATTACGCACTTCTTGAACAAAGTACACCTTTGGGCGAAGATTGGTGCTTAGAGTTCCTTTATAAGAATATTGCTGATTTGATAAATCAAATTACAGAATATTCTTACAATTACGATGCAGACGAGGAAGCTGAAATCTACATCAATATTAGAGGAAAAAACGGCGTGCCAAGTTCCATAAGAGCGTTGTTGGATGACTCTCAATGGAAAAAAGACCAGCTCACTAAGCTTGCAACTCAAATTCAAAACGCTTACAAACTAAATTACAAAGGAGAGTAAATTTCAAATGTCGGAATGTTATGTTAACAAAGTTTACGTTTCAGGAGAAAACTTGAAAGACTTTGAAGATTTTGTGTCAACAGAAAATAAAGAGTTTTCATTTAACAAGGTGATTCCGATGCCGCAAACCTTAAATTTCAATATCGGAATAATGGCTGGTTTAGCTACGTCGTTTTACATTTGGCGTCAAACCGGGGAGGGAAATCTTTATATCAAAGAAACACCTGACTTAACCAAATCCCAAAAACAATTGCTTATCGGCAATAACAACAAACCTCTTTCATTTTCTAAAACCATAAAATGGGAAAAGACAAAGGAAGAAATCGCAAATGCTCTAAATCGTCCGTGTATACAAACGCTTCAATACTCTGAAGAAAAAAGCGATACAATATCGTATATGTTTTCCGGCGGCGTTTGCGACGTTGTGCCTAAAACAACAGCCGACTTTATTGCTTTCGGAGAGAAGATAGCCGAAAATGTAACACGATACGGAGCCTCTGATTGGCATGAATGGCGAGAGAATAATTGGGGTACACCGTATGAATGTTATGATGTGGAAAAGGTAAGAAAAGCCGACAATGAGCTTGTTTACAGCTTTTTCACGAATGACAGTATTGCTCGTAACATATTCTTTACTCTCGCAAAGGCCTTTCCAAATTCAAACATAGAATGGTTTTATGCTGATGAAGAAATCGGAACGAACTGCGGTGAATTGTATGCTCAAGACGGCATCATCACTGAAATCGACTGCGATGGCGATACCGAGTTCGCCCATACATTATGGAATATTGAAGCTGTTGCAGCATAAGGAAGTAAGAATAAGAAAGGAAAAAATTTCAATGAATACGAATACAGATGAAAAGAAATTCATCGACAAGTACGGGTATGACGCACTGAAAATTATCGCTGCTTTTGAGGAAGCGTTTGAGATTGACGATGAAAAGAGATATACGACTTGGTTCGGAGATTATAACATGTATGAAACCAGCACTGACGATTTGTCATATCAGAAATTGTGCAAACGTTTCTTTGCCGGTCTACAGTATCTCGGATGCGGTAAGAACAAGGAAGATGTCTCTGCAATATGTTTTCGTCGTCCCTCCGAAGAGCTTGTTGAAAAAATGAAAAACAATCGCTTTGCCGAAAAAATGAGGAAGACAACAAACGACAGACATATAGAGAAAAAAGCAGTATAACGTTTGTGAGACAATCGACAACTACAATTCAAGTGCGTACTATGAGCAGTCGTATGTTATCACAAGAGCATACTATAACGGGTTCTAAAACTTCATAATTTATAATGAAACCTTAGAAAGTCAGCATCTTTTGATGTTGGCTTTCTTTTTTTGCGAAAAAGGGCAAATACACAAAAAAATATTTCATATATAGGTGAGGCAGATAAATTGAAAACAAACCAAAAGGAAGAGAGGTTAAATTCATGGAAGAAAAAAGAAAATTTGTTGCATTGTTGATGAAAACAACCGGGGACAGAATCAAGTATATTGTTACTGTGCCTGACTTTCCCGGTATTGTCATATCCGGAAACAGAATAGACGCTTTGGTAGACAGAACTACTCGAAAAATTAGAGAAAGATTGCAAAAAGAAGAAAGTTCTATTGTCCCAACACCTATTTCTGATGTAAAATATAACGAGGAAACTCAGTGCCCGTTTTACTTGGATGTGGGGGTGTAGCTTATTGAAACGGCTGGACGTAGCTTCTGCCGCAACCGCATTGAAAGGACTGTATCCGGACTGTGCAAAAGAAGACGTAAAGAAATTTGCGGAAATACTGTCGGGTTGCGATGAGAAGACGGCAAACATAGTTGTGCGTAGTTGTAACAAGTACAGCAAACAAACAGAAAAGAGAAAAAAGGAGATATAAAAAGTGAGTGATAAGCTTAAAAATAGAAAAAAGAAAAAAGAAAAAAAGGTTTTGTCTGTTGAGGAAAAAAGGAAACTGGCGATAAGGAAATGCATAGGCCTCATTGTCGCGCTTGCCGTGGTGTCTGTTTTAATTGCTACTATCGAGGTGGCTATAATACCGACGGGTTCTATGGCGCCGACTATAAGTCCTCCGAGTATTGTAACCGGCATACGGACAAACGGTCATGAGATAAATAGATTTGACGTCGTTTGCATCAAGATGAGTGACTCACAGGCGTTGCAAACGTCCGTTAACCCCGAATTGCCCTTGTGTAAAAGAGTAATTGCTCTTGGCGGAGAAAAGGTTGAGATAAAGGATGGCAAAATATTTATAAACGACAGTCCAACACCTCTTGATGAACCGTATCTTCCGGCAGACTATGTGCCCAATGGGAACTTTGGTCCTTTTTATGTACCGGAGGGTCAACTGTTCTTAATGGGTGACAACCGAGATAACTCGTATGATTCGCGGTATCTTGATGACCACTTCTTTAACCAGAAAGATGTTACGTCCGTAGTTTTCCTTGTTGCCGACAAAACCGGCATTGACAAAATTTAGGAAGGTGGTGATACCATGGCAAAGAAAAAGAACGGGACTGCATCTGCAGAAAACGATAATAATGCTAATCTTGACCTCGACCTCAATTTGCTTGCTATGGCAGAAAGCGTCGTTGATAACGAACCGGATTATAACATAGACAATATTCCGGAAGCTGAAAAGGAAAAGCTCAGGGATGATTATGTTGTATCAGAGGAAGAAGTAAATGGATTTCTTTCCGGATTTGATATGAATGCGGGGCTTGACAAGAAATAAATACTATGGTATACTGTTGCCATAAGAAAAGTAAAATATAATAAAAAACACAAGCTGTTACCTTCACGGGTGGCAGCTTTTTTTGTTTTCGCGAAAAATTAAACAGGAGGTCTTTTTATGAAAAAGTGGGGAATTATCATTCTCATCGCCGTTGTGGCTTTGGCTTGCGGAATTACTGCTGCGGATTTGTGGGGCTACATAGTCAATCTCATCAATCTCGGCGTTGCATATTTCTTTGACTTGTGCCGTTCCATTATCGACACCTTGTCGGGAAAAATTGTTGAAACTACCGCTGCAGCGATTACCGGCGTAATAGGCTAACGCAAGAAAAGCAGGCTTAATCGGTCTGCTTTTCTTTTTTTTGCGAAAAGGGCAAATTTCCTATATTTCCTTTCATATATTGGTAGGTAAAAATATGAAAGGACATTTGTTTATGGCAAATCAAAAACAAACACACATGTCGGTCGAAGAATATAAGGCATATCTCGAACGGCAAAATTCAAAATCGACAAACAAATATAAAAACACAACTCTTTGGTATGACGGACTTTATTTTCAGTCACAAAAAGAGCTGGATGACTATTTGGACCAAAAGCGTTTGCTTATGGCAGGAGAAATCGCCGGATTTTTGTGGCAAGGTGTGTTGGTACTGGTTGAGGGCGGAGATAGCAAAAAAGAACCTGCAGTCACGTATCGACCGGATATTGTTGTATTTCATAACGACGGAACTTACGAAATCAGAGAAGACAAAGGGAAGAAAACGCCCGCTTACAAAATAAAAGAGACAATAATACGTCAGAAGTTTCCTAATATTGCGTTTAAGGAGGTGTAAAAAATGGGAAACACAAACACTAAAAAAATTAAAATACCGACCTATGAAGTTATAAAACCGTCTATCGTCAAGACGTCTGTCGTCGGTTGGCATTACGAAACAGATGTTGTTGAAGAAACAGATTGTTGTTGTGCTATCGGAATTAAAATAGTCTATCTTAACCTTAATCTTTTTGTGCAGGACGAACAGCCCGCATGGAATTTCAGTGTTACGGTAGGCGGACACACGTTTGCTTGCATCATCTTGACCGCCGAAGACCCGGAACTGTCATACAGAAAGGGCCTCAAGTGGCTTTTAATGACGTTTGAACGCCTTGGCAAAGATTTAAGCCGAGTTCACGAAAAGCTTCAAATTGCGTGTTAGGAGGCGGTCTGTGTGGGCAAAATATTGGTAATAGCAGAGAAACCGAAAACTGCTAAGTTGTTGCGAGAAGGGCTGTCTCCAAGCCAACCCAATATCAGTTTTGTGCGTTGCGGTACATCGGCTATCGGAGCCGCTCAAGTCGGATATTACGAGAATGACAACGTAATAATAGCGTATACAAGAGGACACCTGATGTCGTTGTATGATGTAGAAGATTACGTTTACGGGGAAAACGCTAAACTGTCTAAAGAGCAAAAGTCGTGGAGCAATACGTCTTTACCGTTTGTTCCGGACAAGTTCAAAAGGAAACTGACATCAAAGAATGATAAGAGCGGTTTTTGTGAAAAGCAGTTCAAAGTTATTAAGAAACTGGTGAACCGTGATGATGTGGATTTCATTGTTCATTACGGAGACCCTGATAATGAAGGCGAGCTTCTTGTGCGGGAAGTGTTGGAAGAAGCAAACTGCACAAAGCCCGTGAAAAGACTGTTTACGAATAGTCTTGTGCCGTCCGTCATAGCATCTGCTTTTTATACGAATTTAAAAGACGACAGAGAGTATTTCTATATGTATCAGGAGGCATTAGCAAGACAACAGACGGACTGGCTTCTCGGTATAAATCTTACAAGATACATAACAATGAAGGCTGACACGGGAACATTATGGCGCGTCGGTCGAGTTATTGTGCCTATAGTTAAATATGTGTATGACAGAAACGAAGCTATAGAGAACTTTTCGTCTACTAAAACAATAGGCTTTAACGCTATTGTGTCCGACGGCGATTTTTCAAGAACAATTTCTACGAGCATACCTAAAATATCATTTCCCGAAACGGAAAAAGAAGAGTGTGAAAAGCTGAAAAGCAAGCTTGAAAAACAGCCTATGACCATTGAGAATATTGAAAAAGCTAAATTTAAAATAAAACCGAAAAAGTTTATGAGTCAAACTGACTTTAGGTGTGAAATGAACAAAATTTACGGCTATTCGATTGACGAAAGCACTGTAGTTGCGCAAACACTTTACGAGGCCGGTTTTATCACGTATCCGAGAACCGACACACAATACCTCAGCACTAAAGAAAAGGATAATGTTAAAGATATAATCAACCTCGTCAGTGCTGCTTATAATATAAATCTCAACTTCAAAGATACGAAAACTATCTTTGACGACGATAAAGTGTCAAAGGAAGGACACACGGCCTTGACGCTGACTATTAAGCTTCCGACCAAAGAGGAGCTTGATGATTTAGGCCAAGCTTGTAAAGATGGATATAAGTTGATTCTTTCCAGATTTATTTCAAACTTCTACACGCAGCCTGTTGTGGAAGAAACTACCGTCACACTTAAATGTGGCGAATTTATGTTTAAACTCACCGGAAATGAAGTCGTTGACTATGGTTTTTTGCCTTACGAAAAGAGAAATATCCTTGAAAAATTACCCGATTTTGTTATCGGACAGGTGCTTGATACGGAGTTTGAAGTCGTAGAGCGAGAAACAAAACCGCCAAAACCTGTTAGCCTTACGGAATTGTTGCATTATCTTTCCAACCCATATGAAAAAGAACTGAAGAAAGCAAATCCGAATGACGATGCGGTTTATTACAAGCTTTTAAAAGAAGGAGTGTCGATAGGAACACAAGCAACTATAAACACAATACTTAACAATGCCATTCAGGATAAGTATATTATCGCGTCCAAGAAGAGCTTTATGATAGGAGAACGTGGCAAAACTCTTATCAAGTTGCTTGATTCGCTTCAAATTAACCTATATAAAGAGCGCAATATTCAAATGAACAAGGACATAATTGCTGTCGGAAATAAATCTTTAACGCTTGAGCAAAATGTTGAGAACGTAAAAAACGAGCTTGAAAATATAATAGCAAATAACGCTCATGTTACTTTGCATGTTGACGACAGCAACCAAATTGCCATATGTCCGTTGTGCGGCGGAAAAGTTAAGTATAATCCAAAAAGCAAAATCTACTACTGTGAAAACCGAAAACCAAACGGACAAGGCGACTGGGGATGTAAATTCCGCTTCGGCGAAGATGATAAGTTTTTATCGAAGTGGGGTGTTAAAGTTACTAAAAGCGTTGTGTCTGCTTTCGCAAGAAACGGATTTATAACCTTTGCAAGCAAGAAAAAAGATAAGAATGGCAAATGGAGGCCTTGCCGAATAAAAATATCTGTAACATATCCGGAAGACAGCCAATTCCCAAAATACGTTGTTGAAAAAATATCTGAGGTTCAATCTCGAACCCAAAAGAGCGAGGAAACAAAATAGTTTTCTGTAACCCCAATAAGGGCAAAAATCGTGCTTTTTCTCTCATATATAGTTGTAACTAATGAAAGGGAGAAAAACATGAGAAAATCGAAAAAAGGAAAACTTTTAGTCGCGATAGCAGTTTTTGTGTTACTTGCAGCGTTATGTACTCTTACAGTATGGAGCACCTCTGCACAACGCAACAACACTTTGCCTGCCGGGGACTATATCAACGACCAAACAAACACGACTGTAGAACAAACGACGTGTACAACCGAAGTAGTTGAAACAACCACAGCATTAACAACAAAGGTGGCGGTTTCGGACACAACGGTAAAAGCAACAAACACTAACGTTGCTAAAACTTCAAAGCCTAAAACAAACGTATCCGCAAAACAGCAAAAATCAACTGCAGTAAGAGAAAAACAAATAAGAAACATCTATGTAACGGCGTCCGGTAGCAAGATGAGCGATGAAAAAGTGTCGTATCTTATGTCAATCATCGAAGGCTTGCCAAATAGTTTTTTTACGTGGAATGTTAAGTATATCAAAGTAGTAGACTCTATCCCCGGATACGGGAAAAACTGCAGAGGAATGTCGGTGTACGCCGAGAACACTATTTATATTAACTCAAACATCTCATCAAATTCGATGCTTCGTTCTTCTGTATATCACGAATTCGGACATTATGCCGATGCATCAAGTACGGGATTTACACTCAGAGACTGCTACACGCGCCACGATGAGTGGCGAAATGTAAGCAGCGCGGAAATGAGCCGGTTATACAGTTATTATCCCGGAATGTCAAGTTTGAGTGACGACAACAAAAACATGGAAGCTTTTGCAATGGTTTTTGATGCGTACTACACCGGTTGTATTACCGGAGAAAAAGTTGATATTAAGAGCTTATGCCCGGAGATGTACAATACCGTGAGCAATTTCTGCAATTAACTTGAGGGAGGTGACAGCACTTGATGAAAAATCTTGACAAAAAGTCAATAATACTGCTTGCAACATTGCTTGCCGTTGCTGTCATAATTATAGTTTTCAGCCAAAACATATTAGACAAAACCGGCGGAAACAAATTCGGTTCTTCTTATACCGCATCAGAAACAACAGAGACAACAGAGACAACCGTTGTCGAAACATCGGAAACGACAACCGTTGAAACAACAGAAGAATCCCCCGAAGAGCCTTCGTCGGAAACAACGGCTGTGGAAACAACAGTTGTCGAAACATCGGAAGAACCGAGAGAACTTGAGACATATGCTACAACCGAAACTATAAAGCCAACTGTTTATGGTTCTTTTGAACTTGACAATGCCTATCTGTCTATTTCCGAAGACAACAAATACTTGCTAACAAACAAAGCCGGAGACGCAGCGTTTTCAGGCAATATAAGAGATGTAAAAACCGGAGATGATATACCGGTAAGTAACCGTCGGTTAAAGAAGATAGGAATAGACTCAAAACAGGTCGATAAAAACAGAATGATTTACGTTCAATTACAATACGACAAACACGAGTTTGTTAAAGACGGGCAAACGGTAACTTGCTACTTTAACTCTAACATTCATGCAAAAAAAGACTCGTTTAACGTTATTATATTGTATGACGATAATAATGTTCCTTGTGTGTATGATGTTAACGGAGACGTGAGCAAACTCGACTTTAATAATTATTACTTCTAAACGGAGGTGCTATCTTGAAACAGAAAAGTAAAAAACAAAGCTTAAACAACGGTCCAAACAACAACCACAAAAACGGAAAACAACCTGTTCTGGTTTGTGTGCTTACAGCTGTAATAGGAGTCACGGCGATATTGGGACTTGTGTTTAGTGATAAGTTTGAAGACCCTGATTATAAGACACAATATCAGACATCGGAGTCGGATGTCAGTATGCCTACGGCTAAAGCAGGAGAGACCGAGGTGTCTACCGATGCCTATGGTAATGAGTTTGTGGTTAACCAAGACGGCTTGTATAAAAGGTCGGATGTCGGTGCAGGCTTTGAAAAGGTTTCTCAACAGAAAGTCGTTCCTCTGGTCGGCACATGGGTAAGTGATGACACGGGAATTGTTTATAAATTCGGAAACGACGAAACATTCAGTATTTATGTTCCTTATGAAAACGATGCCGGTAAATACGATTTTATGGAATATTCCGGCAAGGTGAATGTTAGAGAAAAATATACCGATTCGTTTTTGAAGTTCAAATTCAATGATATGAACGCTTTGTTTAAGTATATGGGTATTGACGGCAATTCTTTTGTAAAAGAGAATTTATACTATGTAGAATTAAAATACGATAAGATTGTTAATTCTGCAACCGGACAAGAAATACCGTTTGACGCTTCAAACTCTTCCGAGGAAGAAGCGGATGGAGCTACATTCGACGGGCTTATGTATACGTTCTGGGTACAAGATTCAAATTCATACAAGATGAAGGTTGCTTCAGCGACGGGAGATAATGTTCAAACGTTTGTAAGAAAGTAATAGAAAGAAAAGAGGGATTTATTTTGGATTTGCTTATTAAAAAATTAAAATCAAGCTTGATGTATTTTGGGATTGCACTTGCACTCGCCGTAATATTACCGATAGTGCTGAAAAATGCTTTCGCTTGTTCTGTCGGCATAGCGGCTATGTTGCTGTTCGGTTATCAGTCGATAATGTATTACAAAGCAATCAAAAACAATGATTGCATATGTATAAAGACTGAGTGTGTTAAAACATCTTTTAATGACCTTGGGGCTGCTACTTACGCGCGCAAATGTGTTTTTAAACCGCTTGACGGGGAAATTGTCAGCGGAGAAATAACGCTTCAAATAGCGAACGACGGTAACAAAAGAAACGGAACAAAAGTATATTCCGGAGGAAAATATGAACTTGTGTTTAAAAAAGCCGCCTTTAACAATGATGCTCCTGACGATATGTCAGGCTTTAGCAATGCTACGCTGATTACATATGGCCCGCTTTCTTTCGACTCTCCCAACGAAAAGAAACAAGAACACAAGGAAAACCAAGAAATTACTTGACAAGAAGTAAATACTATGGTATCATTATGACATAATAAATACATAAAATAAGAATTATATTGCTGTTATCTTTCGTGTTGGCGAATGATAGCAGCTTTTTTATGTTTTATTAAAATATTTGAAAGGAGATTTGTTTTTTATGAACAATCTTAATTTTGTAAGTCTTATAGGCAGACTCACACAGAACAACGAGCTTAGAACTAACACAAACGGTAAAAGTTTTCTTTCCAACAGCATCGCTGTTCAAAGAAGTTTCAAAAATGCAAACGGTGACTACGACACTGATTTCATCAATGTTGCATTTTCCGGTAAAACAGCCGAGTTTGTAAACGAACATTTCCATAAAGGAGATGTAATTTCCGTTATCGGCAATATTTCGGTTGCAACAAAAGAAACCGAAAACGGTAAGAGAACCTTTACAAATGTAAATGTTGATAATGTCGCTTTTGTACCGGGTGCCGCAAAAAGAACTGAGCAGACTGCTGCGACTCCTGCTGCAACTACAGCTCCTGCCGGTGACAAAGGCTTTACGCCGCTTCCGGTTACAGGTTCAATGGCGGACCTTGATGATGACAGTCTTCCGTTCTAAGAGTTTGAGGCTTGAGAGTTGTGCGAATCGTTGGTACTGAGATTACACATCAAATACATAATCAAGCTGTAAAACACAGAACAGCCGTGTAACGAAAACTTAGAAAGTCAACATCAATTAGGTGTTGGCTTTCTTTATTTTTTACACATTTTCTTGACAATAGATGTGTTTGGTGATATACTTAAAATATAATATAAACATAAAAAATAACTTATATCTGCTATCCGTCTTGGGTGGCAGATTTTTTTGTTTATAAGTCAAAAAATAGAGTCGTACCATTGCACTTTCGCAATGTTGCGGCTCTTTTTTTTAAAAAAAACATGAAAACAAAAGGAGTCTATTATTATGAACACAAAGTTTAAGGACAATATGAATGCCAGATACTCTTCGTTGGAATATCCTGATAGTACGTTGTCTCGTATAGGCATAGACAAATCTCTTCTATCGGCGCTCGAAAACGAAAGCACAGGGTATTATCTGAATGCTTTAGGAAGAAAAATACCGAACTATATTCACGCCGCAATGGTTAAACTTATGTCTTATGGCTTTTTCCAAGTTGACGTTGCAAGCAATGCTCCATCGACAGTGGAAACTACCGTTGTTGAATATACGTCTGATGTTGAGGGTGACAATTCGGCTATTGTAATCTACAAAGAGAGTACATCGGATAACCTTGTACGGATTTGTTCGTACAAAGGTGGTAACGCATTACCGGAGAATAGTCTTGAGTGGCTTGCTTCACTAATAGTCGGTGTTACAATAGCCGACAACAAAATGGCATTGCTTACCGATTTTATTACAGCAGCAAAAAATGAAGTTGAACAGACCGCTACTAATAATGTTAGTGTCACTAAGGCGTATTTTAGGTTGGTTGAGACGTTTTTTGAGAAAATTATGGATGTAGATGGAAATGTTATGTTCGCATCTTCACTTTCCGATTCATATGACTTAAAAACAATTACCAAAGAGTATGCTCAAAACACCACGGATTTTGATGACTGTAAGGCAATTCTTTCAATGCAAAGCTATTTTTTGCAAGAGCCGGACGCGCAATACTTTACCTTTATCCGTCCGAAAACGGATGTAGAAATAAAAGCGAAAATTGCGAAAAAAATGGACGAGACCGATTTCTCGATAACCGGTTCCCGTAAGTTTGATGAAACAGAGCAGGAAATGATGGCAAATACTGCGTTAAGGATGGTTAATTACATTCCTACACAGATAGCCGTCGATATGGTAGCAGCATTTTACGCGACCAATAAATGTAGCTTCGGTTCTCCGCTCAGAGCAGCAATGCTCTACGGCCCGTCAGGTACAGGTAAGACAGAAATGGTACAGTATTTGGGATATAAGCTTGGGCTTCCCGTTACAACATTCTCGTGTTCCGCAAACACCGATGAATATGATTTGCTCGGCAAACCTATATCTCTCGGCGTAACAGGTGAGGGAGACGGTAAGATTGTATATACCGAAACAGAACTCACCAAAGCCATTAAGAATGGTTGGGTGATTGAAATTCAGGAGGCTTCCGTTGTTAAAGAAACAGCGGTACACCAGATTTTCAACTCTTTATTCGACGGAACAGAGCTTGTTCAGCTGCCCGACGGCAGTATGATAACACCGCATCCGAACTTTATTGCAGTGTTTACTACGAACGTCAGCTATGAGGGTTGTAATGCGATGAATCAGTCGCTTATTTCACGTAATCAGTTTGTTGCGGAAATTCAGTTGCCTTCGAAGGAGGAAACAATAAGCCGACTTAAAACGCAATTAAATTGGCCTGAAAGTAAATCAACAGAGGCTATTGATTTGGCTGTTCAATGCATGCAAAAAATCAACGAGTTTCTTCAGGAGGAAAACCTTGAGGACGGCTCATGTGATTTCAGATGTATAAAGGACTGGCTTCAAATGTATCTCGCTTATAACGAGGTTGGCATTAAAAAGTCGCTGTTAGACCTTGCCGACTATTGTATCATTCCAAAGGCGACTTTGGATTCCGAATATCATCACGACATTCGAGCGATATGTTCGGCTATTATTCCTGCGGCATAAGAAAGAGAAGAGGTTCGCCTCTTTTCTTCTCTTTGTGCGCAGATAAGGAGAATTTTTTATGAGTATAAAAAAGCGTAATAAAGACAGAGAGGCAGTTATTAAGCGTATTCTCAAAGAAAACAAAGACGAACTGCCTGCCGAGAAGATATTATTGTCGGCGGAAAATATACGTAGGGGACAAAACGTTATCAATGCTATTACAGGACGTTATGGACCTGAAAAAGCAATATACGCCCCAACAAACAACGGAGACGACATTGCTTATACCAATGGCAGAAAAATTGTCGTCAATCTCAGTCACGACTTTATCGCGAATGAAAAAACGTTGAATGATAAAAGAATGATTGAACAAGGCTTGTATTCTCACGAGTGCGGCCACGTTTTGTTTACAGACTTTGACACGTTGAAGACTATTTTTGAGAGTTGGAGAAACGCTCAAAGCATAAGATTTAATTGCCGGAGCTATCCCTACTTCGAGCAAAAAGCGTTTGACGATATTAACCGCATATACAAAGATTACCCCGATATAATTGAGGCTGTCATTATGTGCGTAAGCAATATCTTTGAAGACGCTTACATCGAAGATAAACTGAAAAAAATATATAAGGGCAGCGTCAAAACATCAATCGACTATGCAAAAAGCAAGCTTCAGAAACAGCTCGTAGCCGCTGTACGCGACGGCAACGACAACTGGAGAAACTTATGCTTGATGGTCGCTCGCGATTGTATGACGGAAGGTATGTATTCCAAATACCCTGTATATTCAAAAATAAAACGTCTTAACGACGCTAATCTCAATGGCTTTTGTTCTTACACTGACCGCTTTGGCAGAAGCTTATCGGCAGTTTTCCTTCTTTGGGAAAGCGACATTAAGGATGAAGTTGAGCAGGCTATTAAGCAGCATAAAGTTGAAGAGAAAATTCGTGAGATGACTAAGGATGAACTTGAAAAGCTTAAAGAACAGGAGCAACATAATGGTATGGCTTCAAGCCAGACTGCTCCACCTAATTCTTTTAATTCCGATTCGTCCTCAAAATCGTCATCAAATTCCAATCAGGGGAATGAGTCCGACGATAATTCAGATGTCAAAAAAGATTTGACGTCTGCCGACGGTAACAAATCGGATGAGAATAAAGACGGTTCTGACGGTGCTGATAATTCTAAAGGTGCCGACAACCAAACCAATGAACCCGGTAAAACAGGGGAAACAGAGAGAAGTAGCAAGTCTGACAAAGGAAATAAGAAGAACGACAGTACGAACGGTAAGAAGGATTATCAGCAAAGAAGCTTGTTTGATGACCTCTTCGATTTTGACGGTTCTTCCGATTCGGATGACAACGGCCAGAAGTCGAATAACACCGACAATACCGGTAATGTCGAATTAAAGGTTATTGACAATGGAAAAGACTATAACGCGGAAATAGGCAACGGAGAAATCAGACAAATCGACGAAGACGAATACTTTGACAACCTTAATTCCGTATCTGATGCCATATTTGACAACGAGAAAACAAACGTTGGTGATGTTTTTTCAGACGAGGCGGGACTTATATCACAGGCTCTTAATGAGATTGTAAGCAATACTCCCGACTATGCCGAAAAAATCGCCGATTCTGTTGAGCTTCGAGAAATCAGAAATACTGATTTTCACAAATATGTGGACGCGAATGTGTATCATATACGATGCGGTAATCGTGATACTTACAACGACATTGTTGCAAAGGAAAATGTCTTGAGAATATCAAAAAACCTTCAACGTAAAGTCAAAAAGGATTTGTTTGAGCGGAGAAAAGGTTCTGTTAAACATAATCTTTATTCCGGCAAGAACATTGATTTAAGAGCTATTTGTAACGGCAGCAATAAAGTGTTTATGCAAAACAAACTTCCTAACAACAAGCCGCTTTTGGCTGCGTCCGTTCTTATAGACCAATCAGGGTCTATGTGCGGAACAAAAATATATAAAGCAACAGTGGCTGCTATGATGCTTGAAGATTTTTGCCGTAACCTTAATATTCCTTGTTCTGTTACAGGACACTGCACAAGTGCCAGCACAGTTAATATATATGACTATATCGACTTTGGCGAAAGAAATCCGAATGCCAAAGAACGTTTAGCCGCCATTTCCTGCGGAGGATGTAACAGAGACGGATACGCTATTCGCTATGTAGCTAACAAACTCGCAAAAAGGTCGGAAGAAACCAAACTTCTTTTTATTGTGTCAGACGGATTGCCTAACCATAGCAATTACGGCACGCACGAGCTTATAGCTGACCTCGCTGATATGAACAAAAGAAACCGTAACAATGGCATTATTATTGTTCCTATCTGTATAGAGAAAAGCTGCCTTAAAGAATTGTCGTTTATTTATGGCTCTTCGTTGGTTGACGCTACTGATTTACAGAAGTTCCCGGTAAAATTAAATACTATTCTCGCAAGAGAACTAAAGAAAAAACTTGTTTAAAGGAGAATCGCAATGAGTGATGTAATGTACACAGACAAGTGCTTTGCTAAACTTATGCTTAATAATAAAATAATAAGAGCAAACGACAAATTACATCCCGCCAGCTTAAAAAACTGGCGTAGGATATTTGCCGGTACAGATGAAACTTATACCGCTGCAGACGGGACGTCAAGAAAACTGACATCCCTTATCGGTATAGAGATAATCGACTATAACAAAAATAAAACTTCGGGAGAAAAAACCGGTAACTCACTTGAATATAATCTGTCCGTTGACAACATTAAAACAATTTCAAGAAACATTGAGAGAGGTCTTAAATTCGAAGGAGTTTTGTTCAGCAATATAAAAACTCATTCGTTTGTCAAACGACAGGATGGAAAAGGAGAGGTTGTTTCTTTCGAAATAAAGAGAGAAAGCGTAATGTCTAATGGCGTTAAATCTAAGTATCCATATTCTATTACCATTAAGAAAGGTTGGGCTTTTCTTATGGAAGAGGGTGTGGGATATAACGGTAAATCATATGAACAGGATTGCTACCTTACCGTGCGTCTGTCATATGCAGATATTACAGCCTTCTTTGACAAAGTTATGGATGGAATAGAAATATTTAAAATCGTCGAAGGTTCTAATCTCAGACGTAAAGGTGTGCAATATGAACTGCACGAAAACGATTTGAGAGCGGGATGAGTTCGATAACGTATAAAACTTTGGAAAGTCAACATCATTCGGTGTTGGCTTTCTTTTTCTGCGCATCTTCTTGACAAAAAGTAAATGCTATGGTATGATAAGGCCATATTAAATAATCATAAAATAATCTATATCTGCTATCCGTTTTCGGTTAGCGGATTTTTTGTTTTATGAAAACAAAGAGTCATATCTTCGCTTTTGGCGAGGTTATGGCTCTTTTTGTGTTTTGAAAGGAGATTTCACAATGGAAAAGAAGAATCTGTTTATCGACATGGACGGTGTACTTGCAGAGTGGCGTGAGGACCAAACAGCCAAAGACACATACCGAAAGGGCTATTTCGAAAACTTGCGTCCGTACAGCAATGTTGTTGGCGCCGTAAGACAAATCATATCTTTGTATCCGGACATTTCTGTCTATATTCTGTCTGCGGTTTACCCGGACAACAATCATGCGATTTCGGAGAAAAGATGTTGGCTGAAGAAATATTTGCCGGAAATTGCGGACGAAAACATATTTTTTGTTGACTGCGGCTGCAGAAAATCCGTTATTTGCCCCGGTATGTCGTTCGACGACGTGCTTTTGGACGATTACAATGCAAATCTTGACGACTGGAAGCAGCACGGCGGCACGGCTGTCAAGGTATACAACGAAGTTAATTCTCCTGTGAGTACCTTCTACCAAGTGATTAGCAAGAACGACCATCCGGACGCTATAGTGGTTGACATTTTCCACGCTATCGGCTATTCACCGTTCGCCTTGGAGAAAACGGCCATTTCCGCGTAAATGTGTGTTATTTATAAACAGTAAGACAAAATTTAGCCTTGCTCATATGTTCATGTATGAGTAAGGCTTTTGTTGTTTCTGAAAGATTTACCCACGAAAGGGCAAATTTACAGAAAAAAATTTCATATATAAGTGAGCAATAGACAAGCTCGAATATTTCAGAAGGGAGGACAAAAGTATGTCTACAAAATCAGTAGCACCTACAAAAAGGAGCTTTAACAAAAGCATCTGTGTAGACGGTGTTGAATATCCCATCGGAGTTACCGTTTCGCTTATTAAAGACAGAGGTAATCTCAAGGGCGTGGTAGGACTTAGCTATTTCGGCTTTTTCCTTAACGATATTCGCATTAAAGAAGACTGGCAGGGTAATACGTTGGTTGTATTCCCGTCAAGAGAATTTACAGTCAAGGCTACACAGAAAGTCAGAAGCGCAAACGTGTATATCCCGACAAACAAGTTTAAAGCACCCGTAAATCAGGTGATTGTAGCTTGCTATCAAGAACTGCTTGCCGATGTAGGCCCGATGACGGAAATACTTGAAGACGATTCGGTGGCAGAAGCCAAAGCAGCATAAGCTAAGCATAAGGCAAGAGCCGTCCTTTACGGACGGCTCTTCAAGACTAATACTAACAGAGAAGAAAGGACGGTTCTTGTCATGAGCCAAAAGAAACGAAATTTGCAGAACAGAGTCAAACTGGAAAGATTCTTACTATATAACAAAATTACAGGCACCCCGATAGCCCTTGCGGGAGTCGAAGAGTTAGTAGAAACAAAAGGCGGGAAAACAAAACGAACATTCGGTGCGGATGTTAGGCTTATCCCTAAAGTCATTTCGGTTAACGCAATCGTCTCTTTACAAAAGACCGTGGACGGTGTTGTTCCGAAGAATATCAATTGGGGTATAGGCGACACCGAACTCTTGCCGTCTATCTTCAGCGAATATGAGGACATACCTTTTGTAAAAGCATTTTCCCATGCCAGCTCTGACGGCGCGGCTTGTGGGTTGATTAAGTCTGCGCTCATCGAATATGGTTCGTTTTTCACCGTGGACGAGAACGGCTTTTGCGGCGGTGCAGACAACGAAGAAGGCCTCGATGCCTTGTTCGACAGGTATCTGGCGTCGTTCAGTCTCAGAGAAAAAGACAAGCTCGGAGCCGTCAAAGAAACTGTAACCGGAAGAGGAAAGAACGAAACAATAGTTCGTGTAAATCTTGTAGAAAGCGGAGGTGAATGGATTTATGTTGAGTAAAGTAAAATATGTAAAACAACAAAATATTGAAAATCCGAACGAGGGCAAAAGAAATGCCAATCTTGACAAAGTTCTGATTTACAGAGCTGCGATTAAACAAGTCGCAAATGACGTCAAAAAAAGCAGGGACGACCGTCGTGATGACTGGGCGTTTTATATAGTAGCCCTTCTTTCCCTTGTTATAGAAGACATTGAGGGTGATGTCTTGATGGACCCGGAGGGCTTCCACCAGCATTTTTACGCTTCAACGAAAAAACTCCGTGAGTTTTTCGGTGTCGAAAGATTTGTACAGGTGACAAGAATTTTAAAAGAGCTTGAAAAGGCGGGCTTTATCAAGTATCGCCTCGAAGGCACTTGCCTCAACAGAGGCGGAATAAGGTTCAATGTACAGATGTTAAAGTACACCGAATACCTTTTTACAAATTCGGAAGGTTCCGGATGTGACCGCGATGCAAGAATATACAACGCGGTAAATTCACAGGGCTTTTTATATGTTCCGCTTAGAAGAATTATCAATGATGTAATGAAAGCTTTCCCAAATTACGCACCCGGAAATAAAGACATTCTTGTTCACATTTTTAACAACGTTGTGTTCAAAGACGAAGAGTGCATGAATTATGATGCTTTTAAACATCATTTGGCTCAATTCGGACAGACGTATATTGCTGCTGACGGAGATACTGTCTCTGAAGCAAACTATGTTGTTCGCATTGGGGAATGGGCGGAACATCTGAATCTGTCATATTCGGAACTTAACGAAACATTAGATTATCTCCAAAGATTAGGCTACATAAAGAGACGTTTTGTCCGGAATAGGGGAACAGCTATTATCTTCTCAGCGTTGGATTCCGACAAGGATGATGAGGATTATGATGCCACTATAAACCGTATTTTTAAATTCATAGAACTCAACTCTTACAAGTATAAAATGAAGCGCGCCGAGAAACGTTTCACAAAATATAATTATGTCAATAAACGAACTAAGGGCCATATTAAGGTTTACTTTGCAAAAAAGAAAGCGGACGTTTTTGCGCGTCTTGACGAGATTTGCAATCGCCTTGCTCAAAATATACCTCTTCCGTTCGACGAGCCACGTATGACAAATTCAAATACCGTACTCGCAACGGCGGCAGGACCGGATATAACTCCGCCGCTTTCTCCGAATGTAACTTTAATACCGGAGGCAACTTATGACCCGGAGAAGGACGAAGAATTGAAAGAGAAGATGGAACGGGATAAGAGAGTTTGACTTCGGTGATGAGAACCCACCGTTTTAAACGAACTCGGTCCCGATAAATTCTAAATCAAAATCGTAAAAACAATATTTTGAAAAAAGACTGCTTCAGGCGGTCTTGTTTTGCTGTCTTAATATAACCGTTTTTGCTTTGCTGTCGGTCGGCTTTGCAAGACGGCTCTTTTTTTGTCGTTTTTTCGCTGAAAGAGCATCATCTTCTCCGAAAGCCGTTATTTTCAATAAAGAAACGATTTTTCTCAACAAAGTAACGGCTTTTCTCAATAATTCAAGTGTTTTTCTCGACACGGTTTTATTTCTGCATATATAATATATATAATATATAATATAATATATCTGTATTGGATTTACATAGTAATGTTCTTATTCAGTAGTGGCTTTAAGCCACACTTGTAAGTAGTAGAAGCAAAACAGAAAAGAAGAGAAAATGCAAAGCGGCATCTTCTTATCTGTCTATAGGTGCTTACACTCCACTCAACTAAAGCAGATGGCTTTAGACTTTATGTCAGTATGTCAGGGGGAATTGCAATTGCAAAAGTTTCGAAAAAACTCTTGACAAACGAGAAATACTATGGTATCATATGGGTACGATAAAGTTCTTATGCTTTGTTGTTTACGACATTTGATTCTACTTTTCTTGACATCATTTGCGACTTGTCTAATCGCGGTTCTGTAAATCAAAACTTTATCAAGATTGGCATTTCTTTTGCCATTGTTCGGATTTTCAATATTTTGTTTTATGTGTTTGACTAATCACATTTCCGCGAATCAAAACTTTATCAAGATTGGTGTTTCAAAACAAACCCCCTTGTCATAACGATGACAAAGGGGTTTTCTTTTACCATATTTTCAAGAACGACGACCGTAAAAGTGATGTATGCAAGCAAGTATCACTTTTGTTGTCGCTACGGTTCTTTTCCTGTAAGCCGTAAGCACTAAAACTGCCGAAGAAGCAAACAAAACGAGTTGTATTTTCCTTTAGCTTCTCTTTTACATCCTCAGACATATACCGGTATACATTGTCCGTTATCGTAATTTGGTACATCGCTTTTCCCGTGAGAGGACTTGATAAGACAAGTTCTCTGCCGCTCTCGTCTTCTGTGCGGCTCACAGAGACATCTACGTTTCCGTAATACATAATCAGGTTGCCGGATTCGGAACGCTTTAGAGGGAGCGTGGCGAGCTTCAGCGGCAACCGTTTAAACTCGCTTACGCGGGATTTGGTTTTGGTTCCGCAATATACACTTATAAACTCGTCAATAGCTCGTTCTATGAAAGCTACGTTTCCGCGTTTTAGGTTGCTTTTCAGTTCCGCTTGAGTATATTCTTCTTTCTTCACGTAACAACCGTCTTTGTGAATAGCTGTTTCGGGCATTGAGAAGTGCGGATACTTCAATTCGTTAACATATTCGCATTTTGCTATTTTGCAAAACGGGCAAACCAGAAAGCTCAAGAATTGTTCTTCGTCTTTGCTTCGCAAGTTCCGCAAAACTTCCTTGATTTCTTCTGACGAATAGTTCCTGTTGTCTACAAGACTGTATGCTGTTTCTATTTCCACACTCAAGGTTCCTTTCTCTTTTCTTGTATCCAATTATATTGTTTTCCTGTTCTTTTGCAAGAAATTTTGAAAAAAAGCTGACATAGACCTATGAAAAAAATCGTGAAAAAAAGATGACATTGACTCCAATATAAAGCCGCGATATAATAATTATAGTGATAAGTGCGAGAAAAAAACAAACATAAAAAGCTTTTAAGCTTTTATTTTTTTACTTGACAAACAAAAAATACTATGGTATGATTTTGGTATAAGATAATTATATTAAAAAATAAAATTGCTTGAAGTGTTCACACTAATACAGTCTCCTTTCTAAGAAACACATAAATGCTGATATTCAATTATTTGAATATCGGCATTTTTTTGTTTTGAAATAAATCAGAAACAGAAGGGAGAGCAACAAGTCGGTATACCGACAATCTAAAACAGCCAAGTGTTCATTCTCCTTTCATAGCGAAATGCCGACACTCGTGCTTCACAAATGAGTGCGGGTGTCAGTATTTTCGTTCACTTTAGGGCAGAAAAAGTTGTCTAAAGGGCAAATTTCTTCAATTCTCTGTCATATATAGGCGGAAGGAGAAAACATATCATCTATCACATTTACAAGGAAGGGGGGATTCGATGTACCTGAGAAAAAGAAAAAGCATCAAGATAATAAACACACTGCTTGTGATTGCACTTTTAAGTGTTGTTTTGACGGTATCTGTGTACGCTGCAGATGTCAGCGTTTCATATAGCGGAAGTAATGATATATCAATGAGCAGTATCCTTCATTCGGATGTTGTTAAAACTATAAAAAATATATTAGTCACTCTGGTAAATCCAATCGCCTCTGTTTCTATGGGAGCGTCGCTTATCGGTTTAACGCTTTCTTCGTCTCAGAAACAGTCGGAGAGATTACTTAGAGCTGTTAAAGCTATTGTGTGGGCTTTTGCTCTTGCTAATTTAATAGGGCTTATTTTTACTGCCGCAGGCAATATTGTAGGCAGTAACACTTATACGTTCAGCTAATTCCTAATTCGGTTACTACACATTTTACCATGTGTGTTTCATAGACCAAAAAAATTAAGAAAGGAGGAATTCTTGTGAACAAGACTTTAACTTTACAGACTTCACAGGCGACCAAGTTGCGTAAAACAAGCACTCTCGCCGTTGCGTCTGCGTCTGTAGCTTCACTTTGTTCCGTTTTATCTTCAATGGCTTTCGCAGCCGGTGAAGAAATTTCAAATGCGGTAATTAAAGTGTGCAAGGATATAGGCGGTATAATGACGGCGGTACTTAATCCTATCTGTGCTGTTGTAATCGGCATTTGCCTTTTAAGCCTTATCTTTGGCAAAAATTCAAAAAGTGCCGACTCTTCTATTCAGTGGATTAAAAGAGTTGTTATCTGCTTTGTATGCTTTAACTGTATAGGACTGTTCCTTTCTTACGGTACAAGTCTTATGGCAGGTATCGGCGGTCAGAGCAACTGGGGTTGATTGCTTGATTAAGTTTGAGAGTCGTGTGATTCATTGGTACTGAGATTGCACGAACACAACCTGTAGTAAAACTCAGAATTAACGCTGCGTTTGCAGCCTCACAAAAGGTGGGTACTGTTAAGGTCTGCTTGCAAGCGATTGTGAGCAGACCTTTTCTTGTTTTCCAAGACTGAAATTTTCCCCAAAAGGGCAAATTTGCGAAAAATTACTTCATATATTAACAAATCAAAGAAAGGAGGAAAATTCAATGTCAAGTATATGCGTTAACATTCTTTTCAGCGTAATACTCGGATTTGTTACGCCTCTTATATTTTCGGGAGCTTCGGCTGTCATGACTTTTATATTCGACACGTTCACGCGGCCTTTTCAGTTTACTTATGAACAAGGGCAGGGGACAAACTGGTTTGTCGAGATGCTCGGCTCGGACTTGCTTAACATCGTTGTTAAGATAATGATAAGCGCCGGAGTCGTGCTTGCAATTTTTATGCTTGCCGTCAACATCTTCAAACTGTTTTTTGCGGGCTTTTCAAAAAGAGTAGAGTCTCCGATTGCTTTATGTATTCGTGCCGTGATGTCTATATTTCTCTCCTATTGGATTATAGACATAGTGTATAAAGTCGTGTTCCCGATGTTTCAGTGGATGCTTGATAAAGTCAACAATATAACTATTAACACCGGTAAAACAGTCTCTCAGTCAATATCTGATATGTATTCGCTTGTGGAACAAACATCAGCCAGCGATTTTGGCTTGTCCGAAGGCACAAACTTTGTTGATAAATTGGCAGGGGCTATATCGGGAACTTCATACGGTTCAGTCGGAACAATTATAACCGCTATAGTGTTTATTGTCTTTTTCATAAAATCAATTATAGCGTTGTTCAGGCTCATTGCCGAAATGGCTGAAAGATATTTGCTTGTAAACGTGCTTACGGTTTGTTCTCCAATGATTATGCCTACCGTGATAAGCGATAGCACTATGCAGATATTCCTGTCGTGGATACGAATGATGATTGCTAACTGCTTGGTTCTTATTTTTAATTCACTCGGTATGATTATGTTGAACGTCGCTTTTGTAAACGTAGGCTCGGCTTGTACGGCTATAGTCGGAATGAGCGGAAGCGGCAGATGGATGAGACCTATTACCGCTATGGTTGTTTTTGTAGCTTTAATCAAGGTCGTGGAAAAGTTTGATGTATACCTTGCTCAGCTTGCATTTAAGATACAGGCTATAGGAGGCAACGATACAGGACCGACCCTCGGCGGACTTATTGCTCTTGGCGGTAAAGCTAATAAAAATGCCGCGCAAGTGGCTCAGGCAGGAGGCTTGGGTAATTACTTAGGTGAAAAAGCCGGCAATGTGTTAGGCTTCTTCGGTGGCAACAGAAGCGGTTTGGCTAAGAACTTGTCTCAAAACGCAACCGAATACAGAGCAGCAAGCAAAGAAGAGGCAAGACAGCTCGGTCACGGTGCTTTAGCTGATAGGCAGAATGAGGACGAGATAAACGAAGAGAATAAACGGCTGAGAAATCAGAAGGATACTCAGGAAACGGACGACAATAGTCCGGACGAAACCAAGCGGGGTCCTACTCCCGACACCGGCGGTGGCGAAGACGAAGGCGGAACGGGCGACAATAGTTCGGACGAAACCAAGCGGGTTCCTACTACTGACGGCGGTGATTTGGGTCAAAATACTGATACTGGCACTGGCGGTAATGATGGCGGCAATCCGGGCGGTGGCAAGGACGAACCCAATCCTGTTTCTACTACTGGCGAGAATAATAATGGTTTTGTACCTGTACCCGAACGTTCAGGAACATTTGACCTCGACAGACCGGGCGAAAGCGGTACACACGGTCAAGAAGTTGTATCAAACGATGTAGAGCCTTTCCAAAATACAACCCAAGATACAACCACAACTGTAGAGACCGTCGAGCGTAATATTCGTGAGCGCGCCGAAGGCGTTAATGTTGAGAAAACGTTGGACGATAGTTATAAGGACAACAGTCTAAGTGACGCGGATGTTACACGTCGCCAAGAAGAATATAAGCGTAAATTCTACGAACAGAAATCGCAAGAAGAAGAGAAATACGCAAAGGATAATCCGGAATATCCGGAGGATAAATAACACGGAGTCTTGCTCTTTGCGTTAATAGCGTGAGGGGCAAGACTTTTCGCATTTATTCGCACTTATTTTGAAAAAAGAAAGAAGGAAAAACTATGACTATTATAAAAACACATACAGGAAAAATCTATGTTGATACTCGCCGGAAGTTAGAATTTTTGACTGTCGGCGATTACGGAAAAGAAAACAATATTAAGGCTGATTTTTTAGGGCTAAAAAAGGAAATTTGTGGCGTGGAAAACACTCCCGTTGATTTGCAAAAGAAATGGGTCGCAACTATCAGCTCACAAAAGGGCTGTCCGATGAATTGTCAGTTTTGTGATTGCCCGAAATTCGGATTTTTCGGCAATGCGACAGTTGAAGAGTTGGAATTTCAGATAAGAACTATTTTGGAAAATGAAAACATTGACAATACAGAACGCTTTAATGTTCACTTTGCTCGAATGGGAGAACCCACTTTTAATAGGAATGTTATTTACTTTACGACATTTGAACTTGATAAAATCGTAAATTCATATATAACAGCAGATACAATTCACCCTGTTGTTTCTACTATGTTACCAAAACACAATAAAAATTTGGAAGAGTTTTTACTGTGCTGGTGTCATATAAAGAACGAACTTCGTAATGGTGAAGCGGGGTTGCAGTTAAGCATCAACAGTACAGATAACGAACAGCGTAATAAACAGTTCAACAATATGAGCCTTTCATTGGAGGAAATTTCAGAGTTGTCAAAGAAATTACCGATGCCTGTCGGTCGAAAATATACTTTAAATTTTGCTGTCACTAACGATACAATTCTTGATGCAAAAAGACTTACTGAACTTTTCGATAAAGATAAATTCATTGTCAAAATAACACCGATTCACGAAACAAAATCGGCGGTTGAAAACGGCTTTGATGTCGGCGATACATATACAGATTACGATGTGTATAAGAAGTTTGAAAGCCCTTTGTTAGAATACGGCTGGGATGTTATTGTTTTCGTTCCAAGTAAAGAAGAGGACGAGGACAGAATAACTTGTGGTAACGCTCTGATTTCAACTGTATCTAAACAGTAAAACACATACATAAAACGCATATATCAAATACGGCAAAAACCAGACAATACGCCGTAAATTCTTTGAGAAAGGAGGAATGATATATGGTTGAAAATAAAAATAACGGTAATAACGGTAAGAACGAACTTGACAGTTCAAAAAGCTTTAACAACTCAAGCAATTCAAATCAGTCTAATCAGTCTAATAATTCCGATTCACTTAACTCGGACGGCTTTAACAATCCGAATGGCAACGAAGATTTCGGAAATGATTTACAGGCTCAAAACAAGCCTATAAATAACGGAAATAGCGGTAAAGAAGGAAACGGAGAAAACAAGGCTCTTGAAGACGGTTTTGACGGTAACGCTTCTCAGACTGCACAAACCGCTAAAGACGCCAAAACCGCAGAAGACAATGCCAAAGATGCCAAAGACGCCAAAGATACAGCAAAAGACGCTGCGTCCGAAGCAAGCGATGCGGCAAGCGATGCAGCCGGTAAGGGCAAAGTTATGACCGCTTTTAATGTGACGGACAATCTCAAGGCTTCGGCACAGGAGGCGGAAGCTCAAGATGCGGAACAAAGCATGAAGGACGTAGCCAAGGATACTGTTAAGGCAGCTCCTAAAGTTGCGACGGATGCGGCTTCGGGAAACGTCCCCGGCATTGTAGCCGATGCTGTTGATTATGCGTCGAAAACACTTCCAAAGCTGGTAAAGATACTTCCGGTGTTGCTTCTGTGTGTATTGCTTATCGGTGCATCTATATTCAGTATGGTCGGGATGTTGCCGTCAGTTATGTACGGAGGTCTTGAAGAAAAAGTTGAGGAACGACAAATCAACAAGGCTCAAAATGTTATCGAAGAGGAATATGAAAAAAGAATATCTGCTGTTGTAAGCGATATTATTAAACAAACTAAAAACGAGGCGGAAATCGGTACTTTTTCAGCGTGGAAACGTATTGTTGCCGGAAAGAACGATAACTACACCGTTACTGTTCAGCGCAAGAATGAAACAGACGCTGTTATTACCGTTAAAAACAACAAGACTTCTACCGGACTTAAAATAACCGTTAATCAAATTTACTTGACGGATTATTCTCCGTTAAAAGCCGATAAGGTAGCTTTGATAAATTCTTACGCTTATAAAGACGCATATAAAGACACTAATGAATATCTGTCGGGTGAAGCTGTACCCGACGAAACACTCTTTGAGACAACAAGCAATACCAAATGGAGAAGCAAAGACACTTCAGGTCTAAAAAAATGGCTTGAAGATAATATGAACAGCCTTGTTACATACAGTGTAAGCGAAGAGTCTCAGGTAACGGAAGACGGGTTTACGTATAGACAGCTTACGTACTCTGTAAACGGTATCTTTACCGAAGACGATATTTATGCGGCTTATGGCTTCTCAGATGCTCAAAAGGAACAGCTTAAATCATTGAATTTTGCCGGAAATATGTACCTCGCCGCGTGTGATGACACATCTCCGGAAGGCACGGAGAAATTATCATCATCCAACATATACCCGAAGCTTGATGTTTACACAAACCTTGTAGGCGGTAATGACAACCTTATCTGGTCTATGCTTCCGTCAGATTATAAACACTTGATTGCCGATAACGATGAAACAGGCACGGCAACAATTATTCGTGAGTTTATAACCGCTGCAAAAAATCAAGTTGGTTTTGTTGCAGGAGAAAACAACAACAATCCCTACAGTGAATGGAACAACACTAACAGTGCCTATTGGAACGCTGCGTTCCTAAGCTATTGTGCGAACACGGTGGATTCGGTTCTTAATACCGGTACGAAACTGCTTGACAATGTTATACCGAACACAGGCAGTGTCGATTACATGACAGGCTTTTTGTTTAACAACAACTATGTGTGGCATTACAAAAATGATAATTATGTACCCCAAATGGGCGATATTGTAGTTTTGTATGCTCCACAGCAGACTATAAACGCGGATGGCAGCATAACTACTGTTGATACTCCGACAGTGGCGAAAACGTGTCCGGAACTTAACATCTCAGATACAGAACTCAGAGCAACCGCTCTGGGCCTCGTAGAAACGGTTTCGGGCGGAACTGTAACGTTTATATGCGGTGATACGGCAAATCACGCTGTGGAACGTCTGGCTCTTGATTTGAGCGATTATAAGATAGTGGCTTATGTTACTCCCGATTACGGTAGCATTACAAACGGGACGGACGACTCGCTCATATACGACGGCGAGGTTTTTGATAAGGGTTCTTTTCTTTTCCCCGTTAAAGGAACAGTAACCGTTTCGGCTCTGTATCCTTTGTATCCGAGCGGTACGCCACATTCGGGACTTGACCTTGCTTGTCCTATCAATACGCCTATCGTTGCGGCAAATTCCGGTACTGTTGTAAAGATAGACAACGCTTGCAAAACTACTTACGGTAAATTTATTAAGATACAATCAGATACACCATCAGGTACAGTCTACTGTATATATGCTCATCTTAATCAAATATGCGTGAAAGAAGGCGATACCGTTTCCGCAGGAAGTGTTATTGCGCTCTCAGGTAATACGGGTAACACTACAGGCCCACATCTTCATTTCGGTGTAAAAAACAGCGCCGGAATTAACGTTAATCCTGTTCCTTATCTGGCTAAAAGCTCGGATATTCGTCTTCATGCAACTATTGTCAATTAACAAGAAAGAAAAGAGGTGTTTTTATGACAGAACAAGAAAATCTTTCACCTGCATATGTTATACCACGTAATTACGAAGATAGCTTTATTACCGCCGGCGGACTTTCGTTCAGAAGTATTGGCGAGGGGGCCCTGCTTGCAGCTTTAACAATTCCTATCTTTATTTTCTTGCCTATCAGATTGCTTTACAGAGCTATTCTTATAGCTGTATTCGGCGGTGCATTGTTTGCTTTCGGCGTTATAGGTATTAAACACTGCTATCTTTCCGAGTTTATAACGAAGTTCTTTAAGTTTAAAAGAAGCTGCCACGTTGTCGAAAGAGACGATAGTCACGTTTTTGACAACCTGATAGCCGAAACTGAAGATGCAGAAACACAAAATGATAACGTAGAAGAAGTCGTCGAGTCGGAAACAGTAGAGACGGATGTTCTTGATTCAGATTCGTCGGTTTCCGAGAAAGAAACCAAAAAGAAGCCCAAAAAGGGCAAAAAATCGAAAAAATAATTCATATATAAAAAAAGAAAGGAGGTGCTTTTCATGAAAAAACCCGAAACTTCAACTGAAAGAAAAAACGAAAGTGATAAGAGAGGTTTTAAAGAGTTCTGGGCTAACAAATCTACACGATGGGCGTTTTGGGCGTTTATCGCTGTTGTTCTTGTAACTATCGGTGTTTTCATTCTTAATGCAACAGTCAATATTTGATTTGCCGGTTGTCAAGGCTCCTTACTTACAGTTTTGTTTTTTTAAGACTAAAGACGCTGTGCTTTTGCATGGCGTCTTTTGTTTTGTGCATTTGTTCATAAATTCAAACAAAAGGGCAAATTTGTAAAAAAACTTTTCATATATAGGTGTAAGCAAACAATCACCGCAGTAATTACTTACAATAATTACTGCGGCATTAAACAAGAAATTACTTCTTGGTTATTTCTTTACAGCAAGCGACAATCGTCAATATTGACGCCATCAAACTTGCATTGGTGGTTAATATTTTAACCAATTCACAAAACTGTGAATAAACATCCATAGAAGCACCTCCTTTATTTTAGATTTAGAAACAAAGTTTCCTTCTTCATTAAAACCTTGTTAACGTAAATCAAAAAAAGAGGTTAATTTCTTGCTTCGTTGATTTTAGCACAGTCTGTAATTCCTTGCAAGATTGTTTGCTTACATCTACATTTATAAGTATGAGTAAAAGCAAAAAACAAATTCAAATAAAAGGGCAAATTTCTTTGATTTTCGGTCATATATAAATGAAAGGAGAACCTCAGAAAAAACAAAAACCGTGTGAAGATAAAGCGTAAATCTCTATTTTATGTGTGCTTTGTCTTGACACAAAATCAAAAATAACTACAATATATCTGAGGTGGTAAAAAACTATGAAAAAATTTAACTTAAAAGAAGCGGTCAAAAACCTTAACGAAAAGCTTAAAAACGACAAGAAGTTTAAAGCTCGTTTTGCTACTCTTACCGTAGCGGGAGTAATCGTTATAGCAACTGCGATAACCGTTCCTACGGTTGTGCATAACAACAAAATCAAAGCGGAAGAAAACACTACGAATGTTGCCGTGCAGGCTGAACCGGAAACCGAGACTACAACATTGCCCGACGGCGTTGAAACTACCGTCGATGCGGAAGGTCACGTTGTACCCGTAACCGACGAAAGCGGTAACTTTGTTTATACTACCGCTACACCGGAAACAACCATAGCTGCCATTGATAATACAGCAGTCGAAAACAATAACGCAAATAATGATAACGCCGGAGGCAACAAGGGCAGTTCAAGCAATACAGGCAGCTCAAATAATAAAAGCACGGGCGGCAAGAAAAACACAGGCGGCAATAAAACAAACAGCGGTAACAAAAACAACTCTGGCAATAAGGGCAACTCCGGTGGCTCAAATAGCAGCGGTGGCAGTCAGCAACAGGGTACTCGTCCTGTGACCGAAGCCGATGTCAAGGCTATTGTTGAAGAAGCTAAAGCTTACGCCAGAAGCAAAGGCATTACTATAGATTCGTCATTAACAAAGTACGGCACTTCTTGGGGCCCGGAAACAGGTATTGGTTATGACTTTACTCCTGAGTGGAAAGCCAAATATTCAAAGGATTTGCGTGACAGGATTGATGATATGTATAAACAAATGAAGGCTAACTTTACGGACGAGGAGTGGGAAAAAATAAAACAAGAGCATCCGGAAGCTATCGCTGTTAATATTTTTTACGAGTATCGCCCCCACGACAGCGCGGAACCTTATTATATATATGTTGTAATGTAAAAGTCGCGTGAAAATCATGAAAAAATTTAACTTAAAAGAAGCGGCCAAAAACCTTAACGAAAAGCTTAAAAACGACAAGAAGTTTAAAGCTCGTTTTGCTACTCTTACCGTAGCGGGAGTAATCGTTATAGCAACTGCGATAACCGTTCCTACGGTTGTGCATAACAACAAAATCAAAGCGGAAGAAAACACTACGAATGTTGCCGTGCAGGCTGAACCGGAAACCGAGACTACAACATTGCCCGACGGCGTTGAAACTACCGTCGATGCGGAAGGTCACGTTGTACCCGTAACCGACGAAAGCGGTAACTTTGTTTATACTACCGCTACACCGGAAACAACCATAGCTGCCATTGATAATACAGCAGTCGAAAACAATAACGCAAATAATGATAACGCCGGAGGCAACAAGGGCAGTTCAAGCAATACAGGCAGCTCAAATAATAAAAGCACGGGCGGCAAGAAAAACACAGGCGGCAATAAAACAAACAGCGGTAACAAAAACAACTCTGGCAATAAGGGCAACTCCGGTGGCTCAAATAGCAGCGGTGGCAGTCAGCAACAGGGTACTCGTCCTGTGACCGAAGCCGATGTCAAGGCTATTGTTGAAGAAGCTAAAGCTTATGCAAGAAATAAATACGGTTTTGTTATAGATTCGTCTTTAACCGAGGTTGGCACTTCTTGGGGTCCGGAAACAGGTATATTGGCTAAGTTTGATGATGCGCGCAAAGCTAAATACTCCAAGGATTTGCGTGACGAGATTGACGGGGTGTATAAGGGCGGTAGGCAAGATTTTTCGGAGTTAAGCGATGAGGAATATGCTGAATTGTGGAAAAAACACCCAGCTCGAATGAATATTTTCTACAAATACCGTCCTAATGACAGCGCCGAGCCGTATTACATTTATGTTGTTTATTGATATTTTTTGTAGAAAAATACTTGTTTTTCACGGAAAATAAAGCATAATAAAGTAAAGTGTTATCCGCACCCAGCGATAACGTTTCTCACGAAGATAAAGCCCTCCCCAAAAAGGGCTTTATTTTTTTGTTTCAAAATTCAAAATGAAAAAAAGTTGACATTGACACGTGAAAAAAAATGTGAAAAAAAGTTGACATTGACTTTAAAGAAATCCATATGTTATAATAAGTACAACAAAAAGTGCGAAAAAACAAAGCACCGAAAAACAATCAAATAACAAATATCAGACCGTTTCCTTATGGGAGGCGGTTTTTTTGTGCCTTTTTTTACATCGAATTTTCGTAAAAAGGGCAAATTTGAAAAAAACCTTTTCATATATAGGTGCAAGCAAAAATCAAATTTTCAAATAAGAGGAGGTATCAATATGCTCTTTGTTCCGAATTTTTCGAATTACGGTACGGGCTTTTCGTAGCACCGCAGCACATATGCAAAATGCAAAAAATATTACTGTAAGTGTTTAAAAAAACAAAATTTATACGAAAGGAGAAATCCAACCATGAACACTACAAGTATTCATTCAAACAACCGAAAACAGACAAAAATCGTAAGAATCGTGTCCGTCTTTCTTGCCGTGCTGATGATGTTGTCGGTAATACCGCTGACTTCATCGGCTATAAGCGACGGAGAAACCGTAAGAGTTACCGGCAGAAACGATTGGATAAGCGGATTTTATTATGACTTTACTTCACATAAAGAGTTAGGCTTGGGCGGTAAACACGGTCAGCATCAAAGACTTAAAGCCAACGGTCAGGTTGCCTATTGCGTTGAGCCGGGCGTGCAGGTGCAGGAAGGTAATAAGACGGCAAGTTCAATTATTAGAGGTTTGTCAGATAACCAACAGCAGCTTATTAAATACGCCTTTATCTACGGATATAACGGTACTCCGCGATACGGATATTCCGGTGACGTTGAAGAAGTTTCCACACAGGCTATTATGTGGGCTATTGTTAAAGGTCTGTTTAACACCGACAAAACTGAGACGTTCCTCAACTGTGCTTTCGGAGGCAAGACAAGCTCGGCAAACAGAGATGCTTGTAAAGCCGTGTATTACAAGATAGAAGCACAGATGTTGAGTCACAAAACAAGGCCGAGCTTTACAGCACCTTTAGAAAATTTAGCTTATAGCAAAACCATAACCCTCGATTACAACCCGAACACGGGCAGATACGAAAAGAGCATATTTGATGATAACCACGTTGTATCTGGATATACGTTCAGCATGCCGGGCGTTGAGTTTGAAGTTGTGGGCAACTGGCTTAACATATTCACAACAAATGAGTTTGACGGTTCGGAAGTAGTTACAGGTGAAAGAACCAACAACTCGTTTTCAAATCCGTTGCCTCAGCTTACGGCTATGTACTGCGTTGGTCCGGGTCAGACTACGGCTACGGCAGTATCAAGAAACGACCCTGTTAATGCGTACTTCTCTCTCAAAACAGAGGGTAGAGGAAAAATACAGATAAACAAACATGCCGAACAAGGCGATAGTCAGGGAATGGTATTCAATATAAGCGGCAACGGCATCAATATGGATGTAACGATAAACAGCGGAAATGGATATGACGGATATGTTGTTATAGACGATTTGCGCCCCGGTACATACACAGTTACAGAAAAGGCAACGGGCGAAAAGTATTATGTAGAACCTGATTATCAGTATACAACCGTTACGCCGAACAACACTTCAAATGTTTGGTTTTCAAACAACCTTAAACGCGGCAACATTGAAGTCAGAAAGAACGCTGAAGACGGTATTAAGTCAGGATACCAATTTAACATATCCGGCACAGCAATTGACGGCGAAACAATAAACGAAACAATCACTACAAACGCTGAGGGTGTTGCTACCAAAGAAGGCTTACCTATAGGTACATACACGGTAAAAGAACTTAACTGTCCTTCCTATATGGTAGTGCCGTCAGACCAGACTGTTACCGTTAAATATAACGAAACCTCTTCTGTAACCTTTGACAACAAATACAAACGCGGAGATTTGGTTCTTTCAAAAACAGACGCGGAAACAGGCGATATAATACTTGCTGATGATGCCGTATTTGCAGTAAGCGAATATAACAAAAACACAAACGAATATGATTTCGTGTGCAACTTGTCTCATTCGTCTACACTTGACAACGACAGATACGGTTGTACCGACGGTTATTATGTCAACAAATTGCCCGTAACGGAAAAGAATGACGGAAAGTACAGAGTAACCGAAAAAACAGCTCCTACCGGATATGTAACAGACGGTAGGTCTTATGACGTTGTAATATCAAATGACGGCGATGTTATTAAGGTAAACGACGGTACTGTAGTTAACAAAATTCAGAGAGCACAGATTAACCTTACTAAAACCGACAAAGAAACCAACAAAGCTCTTAGCAATGCTGTTTTTGATATATATGCAAGAGAAGACATAATTGCTAACGGTGTTACAATGTTTAAAGCCGGAACAAAAGTCGGTACATTAACGACTGGCGAAAACGGGAAAGCTCTTTCAAATGCGCTTTATCTCGGCGAATATTATCTCAAGGAAGTCAGCGCTCCTACGGGATATGTCCTTAACAAAGACAATCACAATGTTTCATTGAAATACGACGGGCAGAAAGCTGAAGTATACATTCAATCGGAAACAGTTTCAAATATGCCGCAGAAAGGCATTATTGAAATTTCAAAGATTGACGCCGAAACCGACCGCCCGATTATAAAAGGTGCTGTATACGGTGTTTACGCAAGCATTGACATAGTTGTAAACGGCGATGTTAAGTACAAGAAAGACCAGCTCGTAGATAAAGTCTCTACAGATAACGGTAAAGGTGACAGCAAGAAATTGTATCTCGGAACATATTATGTCAAAGAATTGACGGCTCCGGAAGGATACAACAAGAACAACAACGTATACTATGTTCCCCTGATGTATCAAGGTCAGGATGTAAGCATCTTTACGTTTAAAGTTACTGACAAAGACGTATCTCAGAAGGGCAGAATAACAGTAACTAAGACCGATTCGGAAACGAATAAAACTGTCAAAGACCTTACCACAGAATTTGAAGTATATGCTAAATCCGACATAATCGTAAACGGTGAGATTTTATATAGTGCCGGTCAGCTTGTAACAACAATAATGACTAAAGACGGTGTGGCTTCAACGGAAAATCTTCCTCTCGGTGATTATTTCGTTAAGGAAAAGACGGCTCCCGTCGGTTATTCCGTTAACACAGAAAGGCATGATGTAAGCCTTGCGTATGATGCGGAAAAGGAAACTGTATATGCAGAAACCACAGTCTCTAATGCACCGCAGAAAGCTACAATAACAGTTCTTAAAGCAGATAAGGAAACGAATATCCCTGTAGAAAACGCCGTCTATGTTATTAAGGCTGCCGATACTATTAAGGTAAATGGAAAGACCGTATACAGAAAGGGCGAGAAGGTAGCCGAATTGACTACCGACAAAAACGGTAAAGCCACAAGCGAACCTCTGTATATAGGACAGTATATCGTTACCGAGAAATCAGCTCCAAAGCCTTACGTAAGAGACAAGAACAGCTATACGGTTGACATTACGCCCGTAGACCAGAACATTACTCTGTATAACAAGAACTGTGAGGTCACAAACCTTGCGCAAAAAGCTACTATCAAGCTTACAAAAACCGACAAGGAAACAAACAAAGCTTTGAAGGGTGCAACTTTCAATATTGTTGCAGCAGATGACATAACAGTTAACGGTGATGTTAAATATCACAAGAACGACATAGTAACGTCGTTTACCACCGATGAAAACGGTGTTGCAATATCACCCGAACTCTATCTCGGTTCATACAAACTTATTGAAACAACTGCTCCTAACGGATACGTATTAAATACGGATGAAGTATTGGCAAACCTTGAATATCAAGGTCAGGAAGTAGAAGTGTTCCAGAACAGCTACACAGTGCAGAATGCTCCGCAGAAAGCCAACATTGAAATTACCAAATCCGATGTTGAAACCGAAAAACCGATTAAAGGTGCTGTATACGATATATTCGCTGCGGAAGACGTAGTTGTTAACGGCGAAGTTAAATATACCAAAGACCAATTGGTCGATACCGTAACTACCGACGAAAACGGTAAAGCGGTTACAAAATATCTTTATCTCGGCAACTATTATATTGTTGAAAAAACCGCGCCTTACGGTTATGTTATTAACAATACCAAACAGAATATATCATTGACATACAAGGGTCAGAATGTAGTTACATTTACCGACTATGCAAGCTTTGAGAACGTCGCTCAAAAGGGTGTTATCGAAGTACGCAAGTCAGGCGAAGTGTTAAGCAGCGTTGAAAAGAATGAAGATAAGAACGGTAAAATATACACTCCCGTATATGCCGTAAAAGGTCTCAAGAACGCCGTATATGACATTATTGCTAACGAAGATATTTATACTTCTGACGGTACAAAACGTGCTTCTGAGGGCGAAATTGTCGATACTGTGAAGACAAATAGTGAAGGTGTTGCAAAGAGCAAAGAACTTTATCTCGGCTCATATAAAATCGTTGAAAAAACAGCACCTTACGGTATGACCCTTAACAATATTCCGCAGTATGTTACACTCTCGTATGCAGGACAGAACGAAAGCATTGTATCTGACTCCGTATCGTTTACAAACGAAAGACAGAAGGCTACCGTTACAGTTGACAAGCTTCTTGAAAAAGATGACCTTTACAACATAGGTAACGCAGATGAGATAACAAATGTTAAGTTTGGCCTCTATGCTAACGAGAATATTCTTGCCGACGATAACACGGTTCTTCCGAAAGACGGACTTATAGAAATCGCTTCGGCGGACAAAGACGGACATATAATATTTAACAGCGATATTCCTCTTGGTAAATACTATGTCAAAGAAGTATCAACAGACAAGCATTATATACCGTCCGATGTTAAGTATCCTGTAGAGTTCAATTATGCCGGTCAATCCGTTCTTGCCGTTACCGTAACGGCCAATGACGGTAATGCCGTGGAAAACGATATTATTCGCGGCAAGATATTGGGACATAAGGTGGACGATGACGGCAATCCCGTCGCAAACGCTACAATGGGATTGTTCTCAACAACCACAACCGAATTTACTAAGGACACGGCGTATCTTGTAAGCAAGACCGATGAAAACGGTACATTTGTGTTTGATAATGTTCCTTACGGAGACTATATCGTAAGAGAAATTGAAGCTCCTGAGGGCTTTGTATTAAGCGAAAAGTCTACCCCGGTATCTGTTACGGATAATGCTCAAACTGTTGAAATCAAAGTTCTGAACAGCATTATAACCGGAAATGTAACCGTTACAAAGGTTGATAAAGAATATAAGGATAAAAACATTGCCGGCGCGGTATTTGACATATACCTCGACGTAAACGCCAACGAAACTTATGATGAGGGTGTCGATACGTATTACGGAACAATGACAGATAATCACGACGGCACATACATAGCCGAAGGGTTGCGTTATAACGGATATTTCCTTCACGAAAAAACAGCCCCTGAAGGTTTTGTGGCGGACGACGAATATTATTATTTTGAAATAAGAAATAATAACGAGACTGTTACTGTTTCAAATAATGACGAAAATACGTTTGAGGACCGTCCTATAATCGGTACTGTTGAAATTACAAAGACTGATGTAGCTACAGGTGCTCTTATTCCGAACGCAGGGTTCAGAATTTATGACGCCGACGGCAATGTCGTTGCCGAAGGGTATACCGATGAAAACGGTGTAGCAACATTCACATTAAGATATGGTAAATACACGTATCAAGAGTTTGATGCTGCTCCCGGTTATATTCTTGATGAAACGCCGCATGAGTTTGAGATTAAAGAAGACGGCGAAATCGTTAAAGCTGATATGACTAATGAGGCAATACCAGCCGTTGAAATACCTCAAACCGGTACAGCCGGAAAAGCAATCGGTGCTTTCACAGGACTTTCAGCTCTTAGCGTTATCGGAGTTTATTTTGTTAAAAAGAAAAAGTCCGAAGCGTAAGTAAGTGAAAGCGGTATTCAAAACAAATCAAAAGTTAAGAAGGTCAATGCCGATTGGTGTTGGCTTTCTTTTTTGCAAAAGGGCAAATTTGCCGAAAAATATTCCATATATTGTTGTAATAACATGATTTTTTAGGCGGTGATAAAATTGAAAAAAGACAACAATGTAATGAGCTTTGAAGACGTTATCGGGAACGTCGAAATCAAAGACAACGTTATTATAACGCCGGATAAGAGGTATGTAACAATCGTTGAAATTGCCCCTATTAACTTCGACTACAAGACGGCGTTGGATAAAGAAAAAATAATTGAGGGCTTTGCTCAGCTGACTAAGATAGGCCCGGTAACGATGCAGATAAAAAGTCTTTCGCGCCGTGCTGACGTAAACAAGTATATAAACGTTTTGAATCACGACTTTGCTCTCGAAAAAGACTCTCATTTAAAGCCATATCAAGATGATTATATGCGGCTTATAAAACGCTTGGGAGTTTATTCGGGTTTATCTCGTCGTTTTTTCATAGTTCTTGAAGCCTGCGGCAATGACACAGAAAAAATAAAATCCTTTGATGATGCTGTTTATTATCTTGACAAGGCTAAACAAAAGATAAGGCGTTTTATTCGCAACTGCGGAAATGCTGTTATTCGACACGGTGACGAAAAGAACTTCCTGATTAACACACTTTATGAGTTTGCCAACAAAAACAAAACAATATACGACCTTAAAGAACGCAAACAAGCGTTCTACGATGAAGCAAAGCGCATTACGGATAATGACGAAGAACTGCTTGATAACTTTGATGTTCCCGTTTCTACACTTGTTTCACCTGAGAAAATAGAGTTCTACAGCGAATATTGTGTTGTGGACGGGACGTATTATTCGTTCCTGTACATTCCCTCTAAGGAGTACCCAAGCAGAATTTCTTACGCTTGGCTTACAGGGATAATATGCGGCGCAGAAGGTATAGATGTTGATATTTTTGTCGATAAAAAAGACTCTAAATCAATGAAGAATAAATTGCGTACCAAGATACGTATTAACAAGGCTCGGATGAATACTATGAAAAACACCGAGGGCGAAAACTATGAGGAAATCGGCAAGTCTATTCAGTCGAGCGCATACATAAGAAACAGATTAAACAGCGGCGAGGACTTTTTTTATGTCACAACGATGTTCACTCTTTCCGCTTCTTCTTTAGAAGAGCTGTATGAAAAAAATTCAGCTGTTAAAGATATGTTCGGAGCCATTGATGTTGACTTGAATGAGTGCGAATACAAAATTAAAGAAGCTTTTTCTTCTTACATGCCGCTTAATACTCTTGACCCATACATATACGGTAAGGGCAAGAGGAACATGACAACATCGGGACTTAGTGCCTTCTATCCATTTAATTCGTTTGAGGTATCCGACACAGACGGAATCCTTCTTGGTATCAGTGACAACAAGACAATGCTTGTTGTTGATAACTTCGACACTTCTAAGTATTCAAACGCTAACATAACTCTTTTGGGTACATCCGGTGCAGGAAAAACATTTACCTTACAGACGATGTGTCTTAGGTTCAGGCTAAAGGGTGTGCAAACTTTCGTTATTACACCCGAAAAAGGTGACGAGTTCGAGCGAGGCTGTAAGGCTGTTAACGGGGAGTTTATTACCATATCGTCCGGTTCTAAGTCGAGAATAAACATAATGGAAATACGTCCGAACAACAGCGACAATACCCAGCGTCTCGGATTTTCCTCAAAGAAAGACAGACAGTCTATATTAAGCAGCAAGATTGACAGCCTGCTTACGTTTTTCTCTCTGGCTATAGGCGACATGACGGGAGAAGAGCGCACATTCCTTGATGACGCCATCCTTAAAACATATGCCCAAAAAGGCATTACTAAGGATAACAATTCTCTTGTCGCCAAAGAAGAAAACTTTACTGATGATACCGGTCACGTTATCACAAAAACAGTATACAAAGAAATGCCGGTACTTGGCGACTTATATGATATTCTTCGTTGCCAAAAAGGGGCAGAGAGAATTGCAAATATCTTGCTTCGCTTCGTAACCGGTTCGGCAAGTGCATTTAACGGGCAGACGAACATTGACCTCAGCAATAAGTATATTGTTTTCGACCTGTCGGATTTGTCGGACGAACTAAAACCGCTTGGTATGTTTGTGGCTCTTGAATTTATTTGGGACGCAGCTAAACAAGATAAGACTCAGCGGAAAATAATAGCTATAGACGAAGCTTGGATGCTCCTGTATAAGAACGCTTTGGCGGCTGACTTTGTACTAAACGTTTTCAAAATGATACGTGGCTTCGGCGGATGCGGTATAGCGGCAACACAGGATATAGAGGATTTCTTTGCTTTGGACGGCGGCAAGTACGGTAAAGCTATACTTAACAACAGCCGAATAAAAATGATACTTAAAGTTGACGAGGATGAAGGCAGAGTTATTCAGCAGCACTTCAACTTGACGCACAACGAGCTTAAAACTATCACAGAGTTTCACAGAGGGCAGATACTGGTTAAGGCAAACGAAAACACTTTTGCCGTCAGCTTTAAAGCTTCCAGAAAAGAGACCTTGATGGTTACGACCGACAGAAAGCTTCTTAACAAGCTTGCCAACGGTGAGATTATAACAGAGGATGACTTGGCTGCGTAAAACAATTGCGGAAAATGAAAAAAAGTTGACATTGACACGTGAAAAAAATCGTGAAAAAAAGACGACATTGATTTTTCAAACACAGCCTGTTATAATAAATATAACAAAAAGTGCGAAAACAATATGAAACCGTTTCCCATTTCGGGAAGCGGTTTTTTATGTCCTTTTTTACATTGGATTTTCGTAAAAAGGGCAAATTTTCTCGTGATTTCGTCATATATATTCGAAAGGAGAATTTTTTTATGGAGACCAAAAAAAGAAAAAAAGTTATGGTTGCATGTTGTATTTGCTGTGGGCTGGTCGCTTTAATAACAATAGGGGCAGCTGTTACAAAGCAAAACAAAAGTAAATGTAAAGCCGACGAAACGCTTGGCAGCGAAGTTCTTTCCTCTTGTAGTTCCTCTTGTAGTGATACTACGAACGAAACGGAGATTACTTCTGAATCCATAACAGAGGCAGTAAGTGTCCGAATACAGGATACACTAAAAGACACTTCTTCGAATAATGAGACAGGCGAAAAAAAGAGTTGCCCCAACAATATTTCGAAGATGAAAACAGCAACAGTCAAAACAGAAAAATCAGAAAAAGCAGAAAAAGCAGAAAAAACAACAGCATCAAACGCTTCTGTTACTGCTGCTGCGACAACAAAAAGGCAAATTCCTTGCGGGTCAAATCAAGATATAAACCCGGAACAGCTTAAAGCAGAGGCAAACAAGCATCTTGGGTCATTTAGCAACGTGGAAGTGTCTTCGGCACTCAACAAGAAAAACTCATGCTGGACGCTGACTGTTAATTCATTTAATAATCAGAAGGTCTTACAAGACATAAAGGAATGTGCAGAAATCGAATATAATGAGTGCGTTAACGCCGGATATTTGAATAGAGGCGCACCGATAAAAATGTATGTCGATTATGAAGCCAAGGCGAGAGATGACCTTGGTCCGGGAGTGTGTTACTACACTTTTTATATTTTCTATTTGTAATAAGTTAATAAGTTAATTGCCGTATCTACTACGGTTTGTGCTTAGCAGTTATATGTTAAGAAGTTGCTCGTAAGCAATGGTTAATGGAGAAAATGTGTATTTGTGTTGGTGCTTTTTGGCTTTGCCAAAAATTACCAACAAGAAAAATACTCGTTTTCTCTTTTTTTATTTTTTAAGAGAGTTATCATTATATTTTACACGCTAAAAGGTATAGTCACCAAACATCCAAGAAAGGAGGGAAATGTTTTGGTTATAACAACGATAGAGACGTTCATAACATTTGCGCTGTTGCAACAGCTACAGTGCCGTCCGCCGTGAGCCGACGGCTATGCAACATAAATGAACAGTATTATATTAACCAAAAAAAGAAGAAGGAGGTAAAAAATATGGTTAATAAAAAGCAGAAAGTTTTTGCAAGAGTTCTTTGTTCGATACTCTCTGTGCTTATCATACTTGGGTCGTTTTCTTTGTCTGCTTTTGCGGCGAATGTAAACAACAAATACACTATCAAACAGTCGCCTACTCATTATAAATACATAAAGTATTGGGGCGACGACGGGTCTGTAGCATCTCCGTCTCAAAGAGGTTGGGAAACGTTTTACAAAAGAACGGTTACAGCAACAGGCGAGGCGGCTTACTGTTTGGAGTTTGGCAAAGATTTTGCCAATGGTACATCTACAGACGCCGTAGACCTTGTTGATACAGCCGCTTGGCAGAACGCAAGTAACACGGCCAAAAGAGGCGTCGTCTTAGCTTCTATATATGGTTATCCAAACTCTTATTCAGAATACGGAGACGCAGGCTACTATGCAACTCAGGTAATTATTTGGGAATACATGCTTGGTTATAGAACAAGTGCTTCTTCGGATATTTACGCCGGAATTACCGGTGGATATGACGAAAACAATAAGTGCTGTCGTTTCATTTTGAGTATGCAGACAAAAGGATACTCAGATATTCTTGAGGCATATCGAGGCATATTAACCGAAATGTCTAAGCATACGGTAAAGCCAAATTTGGGTGACTCTTTGAATTTGAAACTTGATTATGATGCGGCTACCGGTAAATACACAAAGACGTTTACAGATACGAACGGCATTTTATCCGAGTTTAATATTACAAGCACGGATGGGTTGTCAGTTTATAAAAACGGAAACGTTATAACTATAACTTCGGATGCTCCGATAAACAGAAAAAGCCTTAAACATATCGAAATGATGAAAAATCTGACCGATTGTCACGGCGGCGTGGCTCTGTATGCTACCGCTAACCCTGAACTTCAGACTTTGATTTGTGGTTCAATACCCGACCCGCAAGTTGTGATGTTCAACGTTTATACGGATACAAGTGCGTTAAAGATAACGAAACATTCCGATGATTCGAACGTAAACAATGTCGAATTTAATGTTCGTTGCGATGCCACGGGCTTCAGTCAAAACGTAAAAACCAACGCAAGCGGTGTAGCTGAAGTGAATAATCTCCCTGTTGGCTATGAGTACACCATTACCGAAATTACACAGAACAACTACATACCCGTAGCTCCACAGAAAGTTACTTTGTCTTTCAATACAATTCCGAACGTCCATTTTTATAACGTTACTAAAAAAGGTTCTGTGACGGTTAATAAGGCGGACGCTGAAACCGGCAGAAAGCTCAGTGGAGCAGAGTTTGTGATTTGTAAGGGAACGTCTTGGGACTGGGATAATCTTATGTGGAATGACACTTTGAACGACGATTATTTTGTAACAGACGAGAACGGAACATTTACAGCAAACAATCTCCCGGCAGGCGATTATATTTTGAGAGAAGGTCAGGCACCGGACGGATATATGCTCGATGAAGAATTATATCCGTTTACCATCGCCGACCAAAATTCAAACATAACGCTTGATTTGGTTAATAAGCCGAAAGAAATTCCCTTTGACGTTGATGTTGAAATCAATAAGGAAAATGAGGTTGGCAATAAGCTTAAAGGTGCCGAATTTTCTGTTTACAAAGCCACATCTTCGTTTGAAATATCAGACGAAACACCTGTCTTTACGGGCATATCCAAAGACGACGGAACGTTGAAGATAGAAAATCTTGCCCCCGGCTACTTTGTTATTAAAGAAACAAAAGCCCCGGACAGATGTGCTCTCCCTGCGAATGAAATTGTTGCTTGTCTGACAGTACAGCTCAACAAAGAAGGTACTGCGTATGAAGCAAAGTTCGGTCAGCTATCGGACTGCTCTTCGGCTAACGGCAATGTGCTTACGGTCGTTGACAATCGTATAGGTGTAACTCTTCGCAAGGTTGACGCCGATACAAATGAGGCTCTGCGCGGTGTCGAGTTTGAAGTTAAATCTTCTGACGACGACAAATTCACAACAATTACAGACAAGAACGGAATAGCTGTTGTTAAAGGATTAAAAGCCAACACAACCTATACGTATCAAGAAACAAAAGCTCCAAACGGATATTATCTTGACGATACAGTGTATTCGTTTACTACAGATACATACGGAAACATTGATGTATCAAACAATGTTAACGAATCAACAGGGTATCCGGAAATCGTTGTCAAAAACAGCGAGACTGTTTTCACAATAAAGAAAGTAGACGAAAACGATAATCCTCTTTCAAATGCAATGTTTGACTTGTACAACAAAGAAAACATATGTGTAAAACGTGGTCTTGTTACCGATGAAAATGGTTTGATAGTTCTTAAAGGCTATTCGGAAGGAGACTATTATCTCGTTGAAACAAAAGCTCCTGACGGTTATCTTACAACTGCTCAGAGCAAAGACGAAATGTCCTTCTCAATTTCTGCAAAGGCAGCCAAGACTATAACAATTCATGACAATTCAACTGTTATCTCTCTGAAAAAGGTAAACGCAAACGAAAATATAGAAGACAGAATAGCGTTATCGGGAGCAGAATTTAAGCTGTACAAAGTTACAGATACCGGACTTGAAGCCGTAAAGGATGCTGCAACCGGACAAGATAAGATTTACACTACAGATAAAGACGGAATAATTACCGTGAAGAACTTACTTGTTAACGTTACTTATTGTTTTGTAGAAGTAAAAGCTCCCGACGGGTATTATACCAATCCGGAAAAGCATTACTTTACAATAACCGAAAGCGGAAAAGCCGTTGACGAAAACAATGAAGTAATTGCTAATAATGAAATTATCGCGGTCAACGCAAGAACATCTTTCACGGTAAGAAAAGTTGACAGCTTAACAAATCAAGGAATTGACAATGCGCTGTTTGTTGTTTACAAAGCAAATGCCGACGGCAGCTTTAATCCGAACGGCAAGGTAGCGACCGGCAAAACAGATGCATCAGGTCTTTGGAAAATAGAAGGCTTACCGGAGGGAACTTACTATGCTGTTGAGAAGACGGCTCCGACAGGTTATGTGCCTAACCTTACTCCGATAAAGTTCACAATCGGATTTGCTAACGACAATGAAATGACGGTAAACAACGACAGAATTTCAGTAACTCTTAAAAAAGTTAACGCAGATAATGCCGAAATTACCCCGTCAGGTGCTGAATTTGACCTTTATGAAAAAGGCACGTTTAGTGACACAAAAATCAATAAAACATCGCTCAAACCGGACGAGAACGGCGAAATTACAATATCTGACGGACTTGAATTAAACAAGGAATATTATTTCGTTGAAACATTAACTCCGAAAGGATATTATACCGATTCCACCAAGCATTACTTCAAGATAAACAACGACGGTAAATGCACCGACAAGGACGGTAATTTACTTAATGAAGTAGTAATAAGCAACGTTCCCACTCGCTATACCTTAGCAAAAGTTGATGCCGATACTAACGAAAAAATATCCGATGTAACATTTGCAATCTACGCAGATGACGGCACTTATAAAGGCAGCTACACCACCGACGAAAACGGTACTATCGTTCTTTATAATACTCTCCCTGAAGGCAAGTATTACGCTGTGGAAACAGCTTTCCCTGACGGATATATTCAGGACAGTTCGCATTATGACTTTGAAATAAATTCTTCGACTAAGGACACAGTGCTTACTATAAAGAACAAGAAAACAAGCGTTACGCTATCAAAAGTAGACCTTGTTAACGGTAAACCCGTTGAAGGAGCTACCATTGAAATATATGACAGCACCGGCAAATGTGTTTACGCAGGGGTATCAAATTCAGAGGGTACAATCACCGTAGATTACTTACCTGTGGGTACTTATACTTTTAAAGAAACAATAAATCCCGACGGGTATCAAATCAACAGCGAAACTTATGAGTTTACTTTAAATGCCGACGGAACAATAACAAACGGATACGCCATTACCGATGCACCGACAGAAGTTATAATCACTAAAACCGATGCAGACGGAAAGCTTCTTAAAGGCGCAACAATCGGTATTTACGATTCGGAAGGCAAAGAAGTTTATCGCGGTGTTACCAATGAACTCGGTCAGATTAAAGTCCAGTATCTCAAGAGCGGCAAGTACACGTATAAAGAAATAGCTGCTCCTGACGGCTACAAGCTTAATAAAGAGACGTACTCTTTTGTTATCAATCGTGACGGCTCAGTCGAAGGCGAAAACGTAATGATTAACGAATCGACAAGCGTTACAATCACGAAGACAGACAAAGACGGTGTACCTCTTAAAGACGCGTTGATAGCTATTTACAACTCAAACGGTGATGAAGTATATCGCGGAACTACAAACGAATTTGGTAAGATTTCAGTTTCCGGCTTATATGCGGGAGATTACACTTACAAAGAACTTGAAGCTCCCAACGGATATATTTTGGATAAAACATCTTATAAGTTTTCTATTGACAACGAAGGTAATGTTACCGGAGACAATGTAATCGTTAATGCGGAAACTTCGGTTGTTATTACTAAGACTGATACAGACGGAAATCCGATAGAGGGTGCTACAATCGGCATCTACAACGAGAACGACGAACTTTTGTATACGCTTGTTACCGACAAAGACGGTAAGGTTTATGCTTATAACCTTTTGAGAGGTAAGTATTATTTCAAAGAAATACTTCCGGCAGAAGGCTATGAAATCAATCCCGAAAAGCACGAATTTGAGATTGCTCAAGATGGATTGGTTAAGGGCGAAACCACATTGGAAAACGCGTTGTCAAAGGTTGTTATTACTAAGACCGATACAAAAGGCAATCCCCTAAGCGGAGCAGAAATTGGTATTTATAACAGCAACAACGAGCTTGTAAAGAGCGGCACCACAGACGAGAACGGAGAACTTGTAATATACGGACTCAAGCCGGGCACTTATTATGCACAAGAGCTTAAAGCTCCTGATGGTTATGTTCTCTCTGACAAAAGAGTTACATTTACAGTAACCGACTATGGTATAGCTGAAGGCGAATTCGTAATCACTAACGAAGCTGTACCCGTTACAGTAAATCTTCCTCAAACCGGTTCTACATTAACGGTTCGTGTGTCTGTTCTTGCTTTTGCATCGTTAATGATTAGCGGCGCAGCTATTTACGTCATTGTCAAGAGAAGACAAAAGAAATTAGTTGCATTTGAGAAATAAATTCAGACAGTGAGTGATGCCGTGAGGGGCAAAACTCTTGCGGCTCACTCCATAAAATTTACAGAAAGGAAGGGATTTTTATGCTTAATAAAATAGCTCAAATTGACGTTTTCAACGGTGTCGTACTTGTCAGCAACGCGGAAATAATGAAGCTGACACAGTTGAAACAATACTATAAGAATCAAGGATTTAAAGAAAAAAGAATTGACAGCATCATTAACATTATGCTCAACAATCACCTTGCGTATCAAATAAAAGGTACAGAGTATATCGTGAGTTCTCCGATGGTGTCATATCAGAAATATAACTCATCGCTCGAAAAAGCAATTTGGTTGTATATCGACAGCGTTAATACGAATGTGGAAAATGATATATTCAATTTTCACTGCAAATATCCGGCCGTGTTGTTTTTATCAAACAAGGAAAAGTTGTTAAGCGACATTACTTGTTTCTACATCAGAGACGGTGAAGAGGCGACTTCGTGCCGTACTATTGATACTAATTACAATATATACGGAGATAAGCAGCAGAATATCATTGTCATTATTGATGATGTTAAACAAATTGAAAAAATCAAATTGCCGGACGTTTTCAAAATTTTGTATTACGTCGTAATTTCAACCGATGGCAATGTTACTTATTATAATTTTGATGAACAAAATAGGGTATAAAGAGAGGAAAAAACCATGAAAAGCGGTACTAATAACACTAAAGGTGTTTCAAAAGAAGAAAGTGAAATCTTCGAGCAAATCGAAGGAGTGAATGAAGCGGTTAATCGTTATTTTGAAATAAATAACGCAAAACAATACGATAGAAAAGAATACGAAAAAGTGATAAATATGGAGGAAAAATTGGGGAAAATAGTTCTTAACATACGAGGTAATATAAACAATTTGTTTGTGTCAGCTAATAAAAAGATTATGCCTGTTACCTCAAATGTTATAGATTTTAACCTCAATAAATTCATAGCAAATGATTTTAAAGTCGAAAAAAACGGGTCGGTAATTAAAATTAAAATACCTCCGTTGCTTCACAAAAAAGTCTATAAAAAGACTCAGATAAGCGAGAAATATTACGAGGATTATTACACAAATGAATTAGTGGACGGTGAGTTGTACGCATATTTACGCAACTATAAATTGACAAAACATATTTCAAAATACAAAGAAAAAGTCCTCATTTATGTAAAAAACGTAATATCAACTAATAGGAAAAGAAATGATATTCCGGATACAGACAATCACGAATATCATGACTTAATAAACACGATTACGACGGTTTTTCTCGAAGACGATTCACCCGAACATGCAGCATTTATGTTCGATACTGAATACGGCAGCACCAACAAAACCGAGATATATATTATACCGTACAGCGAGCCTGAAGAGATAATGCGTGTTGCTCTTGAAGCTCCTGCTTCGGCTCAATCGGAAAACAAAGAAAAAGAAAATATTATTGATTTCAGACTTGCTGTTTAGGTCAAAAAAACAGAATAAAATGTGTGCTAAAATCAAGCACTTTTTCGAGAATTTGATTTTGGCACACAAAAGATGCGATAAAAAGGTTGGCTTTGTGGGCTTTTTGGGAATTGCAAATAGCAAAAAATACAGAGCAATGGAGAGACGAGGCTACTTGTTATTTTTTCTATTTGGATTGGCGTGTGTCTTTACGTTTATACAAAAGGGAAAAGACAAAGACGTCAAACAACACAGCCACCGCAAACAAGAAATTAAGCAGACCCAATAAAGGCCCAATAAAGAAAACAAGAGAGACGGCACTCGAAACACGGCAGTGAACTAATCCTTTGCGGTAAACTAAAAAGGGCAAAGAAACCCAAATAAAAAAAAGGAAAAGAACCGCACTGCAAATAAGCAAACAAAACGAGCAGAGAGAAAGCCGAAAAAAACTCTCTACAAGCTTTACACATTTCTTTACACAAATCAAAAAAGAAAGGAGATGAAAAGAGAAATGAGAAACGAAATAACTGCAATGAAGCTAAAGATAATGCAAGTCCTGTACGTAGAGAAGTGTATACCGTCATCGCAGATAGAACTGTACGCAATGTACTTACGAACGAAAGGGATACAAATAGGTCCGTCATACTTGTACCGAATACTAAGAGAACTGATAACTGTTGGATATGCGGAGCGAATACGAGTAGGGTATCAGCAAAAGGGAGTGAGTATAAAAAGCCTTGAGGGAAAGAGCGGATATAAAATCAAGAATATATACCGGCTAACGGCAGCGGGTCGGCACTATATAGAGAGTGAAGACCTAACGATATTAAACAAGGAACTTCGGGAGGATATGTGTGAGGAACTCGACATACGTCTCAAAGAAGGGCAAGTGGAGCAAGGAAACCGAGAGAGGGAAAAAAGCGAAGCCAACGAAGAAAAGGAAAATTTGATAATACTCAAAGGCAACCTTGTGGGTGACACGGAAAAGGCAAACGGACAGGTAGCAAAGGAAAGCACGGGGTTTGTGTTGCAGAGTGCGCTTAAAAACGAGCGAGCTGTTCGACTTATGAAGACAGAACTGTTAGGCAAAGTCAGCGAGATAGGTAGGAAGAATATAAAGTACATAAGCAATGAAAATCTGCGAAGCAGCATAAAGAACAAAGGGGCGTTGGCGTCGAAAACAACGGGACTTATGCAAATACGTGATGCGGAAAGCAATGCACATTTTCTTCCGATATACAATCTCGGTGGAAGCGTAGGGGCGCAAAGTAAGAAGACCGAGCGAAAGATGAAAGCAGAAATAGAGAATAAATACAATACAGAAATAAGCGAAGAAATCTTGCTTGGAGAAAACTACGAAACGCTGCTATATAACATAGAAACGTTGTTGACGAGAAAGCGTGCAAAAAGGGAGGACGGAGAAAACAGAAGAATAAAAGCACTGATGATAGAGACAGACGAAGCACATCACACCTCAAAGCATTATCACAACATAGACGTGAGCGGGGCGAAGCAGATGGAGATATATACCATTCCGCAGGAAATGCGGAGAGTGTACTATCAACAGCGATTGCGAGAAGAACAAGAGACAAAGAGATATTTCAGTCGCGAAGCAATAGAGAGGGCAAGCGGTAGCATATACAGTGCAAAGACGGAGGCAGAAAACGTGTATGTTGGATATGAGGTAAACATAGGCGAGCTGGTGCAGTTTATGACGCAGATGAATGAAGCGGCAGGCGAAAGGAAAAAGACTATCATAATATGTCAAGAGAGCCAAAGAAGCTTATATGAAAAACTGACAAAGAGAGTAGGCGTTGAAGAAGACACAAAGATAATAGCAACGCCATACTACATATAAGCTTATAAGGCGAGAGAACGAACGAATATTCATCTCAACATAAAAAAACAAAAATAATCAAGGGAAGGAGGTAAAAACCTTGAATAAAAAAAGCACAAACAAAGGGAAGAAAGCAAAGAAAGCAATACCGTTAAAAGAAAAAATAGTAACGGAGATAAAAGAGCACTTTTGGCGAGATATGGTGATAGCGTTATTCACGATGTGGTTCGCGGGCATCTTGGGGCAAGCGTTGAAATTGCCGATTGCAACAGCGGCTCTGCGAGAAAAGGGGTTCACAGGAAGTGTAAGCGAAGCTGTTAAGATGTGTTTCTCTCTTAATCCCTTAAAGTGCATGTGGGCAAGCATAAGCACCGTGAGCGGTATACTCAGTTTGCTTTTGACGATAGCCTTGGTGTGGTTTGGATACAATTACGGAATTAAGCCGAGGATAAAGCAGGAGACAGGATATAAAGACGACAGGAACTTTACCGTAGCAGAAGAAGGCACATACGGAACATCGTCTCTAATGCGAAAAGAAGAAGTCGGTAACGTCTTGGATATGAAGGAGGTCGGAGAGCAGGAGGGCATAATACTCGGACAGCTTGACGGCAAGGTACTAAGCGTTCCCTCGGATAAAGAGTTTGATGAAAAAGTCAAGCGGCTTAATTGGGGTATAGAAGAAATCATCAATAACAAACTAAACAAGAATGTTCTTGTAATGGGTGCTCCGGGAACATTGAAAACGAGAGCAGTAGTACGAAATTCAATCATACAAGCGGCGAAGCGAAATGAAAGTCTTGTAATAACAGACCCAAAAGGAGAGCTTGTTGAAGATACTGCAGTTTTCTTGCAGAACAAAGGGTATAAAGTACGAATATTCAACCTTGTTAATCTACTCAATTCTGATAGTTGGAATTGCGTAGCGTGTATAGGAAACAACAGCCTTGTGGCAAAGATATTTGCAGACGCAGTAGCCGACAACGCGGGAAAGGGAAATGATACGTACTTTGTAACAAACGCCGCAATCATCCTCAAGGCAGTGTCACTGTATGTTATAGAAAGTCCGAATGAAACAGTAAAAACAATGGGGAGAATATATGACATTCTGTCAGAGAAGACCCCGGAACAGATGGACGAATTGTTTTGGGGCTTGCCGGAACGAAGCGTAGCAAGGCGAGCATACAATGCGTTTCGCCGGTGCAACGATAACGTAAAAGGACAAATTCTAAACAACATCAGTGCAATGCTTTCGGTGTTCCAAGACGATGCAGTACGAGATGTAACCAACACAGATGAGATAGACATAGAAGAAATATGCTATGAGAAGTGCGCGTATTTTCTGATAACCTCAGACCAGCACACATCGTTTGACTTCCTTGCAGTGTTGTTTTACGCAATGAGCTTTATCAAACAGGTAGAGTTCATAGACAAAGAACGAGGCAAAAAAGAAGCGGGGTTAGAATACAGAGAAACGTTGCCAATCAATTACATTATGGACGAATTTTCGAACCTCGGACAGATACCTGATTTTGTAAAAAAAATATCGACGGTCCGAAGCAGGAACATCAACATAACAATCATCATTCAAAACATAGCGCAGTTGAAGAACCGATACCCGAACGACCAATGGCAAGAAATACTCGGCTGTTGCGACATCAAGATATTCTTAGGTTGTACAGATATGATGACAGCGGAATACATATCAGATGTAACGGGTATAGCGACAATAGAGGTTGAGAGTACGAACAGCACATATGACAGACAGGTAATGATATTTAATCAAGACACAGACTATCATGAAGTAAAGTCGAGAGGTCAGCGAAAGGTAATGAACAAAGATGAAGTTCTGAGGATGAAAAACACAGATGAGCTCATCTTGCTTCGATGTCAGAAGCCGATACTCTGTCAAAAGTTCGATTATACATTACACCCTGAGTCGAAGAACTTCATAAAATCCTCCCCGGCAGACCACATACCGGAGTGGCGCAGGAAACGAATGGAAGAAGAGGCGGAAAACAGAAAAAAGGCGGAAGAGATAATGAAGGAGGCAAAACTGCAGACAGAAAGGAAGGTAGAGGAATACAGGAACAACAGAGAGAAGTATATGCAAGATATACGAAACGACGAATATAAAAACTGTATAACGACAACCGAAAGAAGTGAAGTAGCAGAAAAGGCAAAAGTAGTTCAATTATCTCCAAAAGACAGCAAAGACAAGCAGAGGACGGATGCGTTCATCAAAGACTTTTTCGCACCGACAACAACATCGACGGAAAGTAAGACCGGCGATGAAGACGACAGCTACGATTATGACGATGAAGCAGAAGGAATAGCGGAAGATGAAAGAGAAGCCGCATAAAGCAAAAAACAAAAAGCAAAAAACAAAAAAAGACCTCAAAAAACAGAAAGGAAAAGTGATAACAATGGCAGAAATTTATACATTACCGAAAACGCAGGAAGAGTTGACAACGCTCGAAAAAGAGCGAATGGCTGTCTACAATGAACTCTTGGAAAGCCGAAAGGCGCAGAGGCCGTTAACAGGTAGAGTGATACAATGCAAACCGAACGACAAAGCATCAGATTCAAAGATGCGGGTAATGGCAGTGGTTAATTATAAAGGCTGGAAGATACTGATACCGATAGGGCTTATGGGTCTTGACTTATCGTCAATCGAAGAATACGGGCGAGAAAAGAAAGAAAGTCTGTATAAACGATACATAGCGTCAATGTTAGGAACGGATGTCAAATTCATGGTGTATCCGAAAAAAGAAATAGACAGTATCAGTTCGGCTCTGCGAATGGCAATAGGGGACAGAAGTGCAGCGATGAAAAAAGAGCAGCAAGACTTCTATCTTAAAGTAAACAAGACAAGCGGCAAAAGCAAAATGGAAAGGGCATATGAAGACGGCATTATAGTCAAAGGGCGAGTCGTATCCACAAACAAGTCAACGTGCTTTGTTGATGTATACGGCAAACAGGTGCAGATACCGAAGAAAGAGATGTCGTGGCGATACGTAGCTAATGTCGGAGATGTAGTGAGGAACAATGACATAGTTAACGTAAAAATAACAGATTTGGCTGTAAATCACGAAACCGGAGAAATAGATATGCAGGCGAGCCTAAGAGCTGCACAGGAAAACGTGGTAAAAAACAACATGAAGCTGTACAGCGAAGGAACGATAACTCTTGGAGTGGTAACAGGCATATCAAACGGTTACTGGATACAAGTCGGCGATACAGAGACAGGAATAGATGTCTATTGCAAGAAAATCAACTGTATGGAGCTTCCCGAAGTCGGAGATACTGTAGGGGTAACGCTCTTTAAGATGGACTACGAGAACGGAATGACGTTCGGGTCTGTTGAGAACATAGTCAGAAGAGCAAACCGATGGGGAAGTGTAGCAGCGTAAACGCAAGCAGCAAATAAATCAAATCGGCTTAAAGCAAAAAACAAAAGAAAGGCGGTGAGACTATGGCAAATAAGGATGCAAACTTTGCGGAAAGCTTAGAGAAGTTTAAAAAGCTTCCTGCCGCAACGCAGAAGAAAGGCTTTGACACAATGCTTGAAAGCATAAAAGCGGACAGTAGCGACAAAGAGATAGCTTCAACAATTAAAGAAGTAATCTATTGGGTTGCAAAGGTCGGCTAAGATGTCAAAGTAAAGTAGGAACAGTGAAAAGGAGGGGATAAAAAGCTCCTTCTTTTCAGCTTTTCCTGCTTACCAAGGGCAAAAAATAAAAAAATCAAGTCATATATAAGAGAAAAGACAGATATTAAAATCATTTATTTCGGGGGTAAAGATATGAGTAGTTCGAGCAATCCATATATATCAGGAGTAAACACAAAAGGCAAATACTACCAAAACACCAAGCGGCTTTTAGACAACTATGACAATATATCCTTACAGGTAAAGTCATTTGAGGCGATTGTAAAGAAGCGATACAAAAAAGCGTTTGTGGATGTTAAGATAGAAGAGTTGTCAGCGGAAGAGATAGCGGAAATGATGACAACCAAAGACGAGTTTACACGAAGCGAGGTAAAGCTTCTCGAATGCAGAAGAACGTATCTGAAGAGCAAATATCTACTTGAGCTGATTGATGCAGCATTAGAAGAATTAAAGACACGAGAAGGGGGAGCGATGCAGTATGAGATAATAAAAGCTATGTCGATACACGGCATAAAGTTAGACGAAATGGAAGAGTATATGATGTCTAAAGGACGGCCTATGTCGGCAAGCACAATATACCGGGCGTATGTGCAGGGAATATCAACAATGTCAGTGTTGCTGTGGGGGTACAAAGCAATCGCGACGGACATCACGGATGAGTTGTACAACAAGCGTATGCAGGACTTGTTTGATTTGGTAGCGTAAAAGGTATAAAAACATAAAAACAAGCGAATTCCGACTGAAAGGAGGTGTTTCAATGGGCGAAGACAAAAAATCCTTAAACTATGCAGGAGGTTACGGAGAATACGAATACAACTACAACAACGCAGAAAAAGAACTATTATTGGCAGTACAAAGCAAAAACATCAACCCCACAATCATCATCACGCAGAATATAGCACAGTTAAAGAACCTTTATCCAAGCGATAAGACTTTTCCTCTGTGTTTGCCAAAACAGTTGGAGTGATTAAAAAAAGGCAAAGTAAAGCGGAACAGATAAAAATGACAACGGATTGTATTCAATCAAGCAGGATGAAAACTATGAAATTTTAACAGGATACAATCTTGATTGACGAATAACAAGAAAGAGGAGAAGAAAAATGAGTACAGTAAACATTCTAAGCACGATAATAGCTGTTGTTTTCGGCATAGGAGCATTGATATGCTGGATAATCAGTATTTTCACATACAAAGAAATCAAAAGCAAAATATTAGGTACACAAGAAGTCGTCCTTTCGATGCAAGCAGGAACATGCGTGTTGAGCATAGGCCTGCTGTTGATTATACTTGTTCAAGTTCTTGCGGGCTAACATTGCAAAGTAAAAACGTAAAATCAACTAAAATGTTGATTAAGGTGGTTAATGAGCTTATAATAAGACATGAACTTTCTGGAAAATGTAGTTTTCAAAGAAGCACCTGTTATAAAAAAGGAAGTGTTGTTATGAAAAAAATATATTTTGAAACGAAGATGACGGAGCTGCCAAAAACTTGTACTGACTGTGAATGTCAGTGGTGTCGTAAACCTTGTAAAAAAGGGCAGTATGAATCGATAATTAAAGTTAAGTACACAAAGCAAAGACATGAGGATTGTCCTCTAAAAGAATTTTCTCAAAAATAACAATTGGTGTTATAAGCCAAGTTATTGACAAATGATTTATTGTGTAATATAATAATCATATAATAAAAATATAAAAAATAACACATATCTGCTATCTCTTTTGAGGTGGCAGATTTTTTTATTTTACAGAAACAAAAACATAGAGTCGTATCAGTACAAATTGTGCTGCTGCGGCTTCTTTGCTTTATGGCAAAAAAAGAGTAAAAAAGCTCATATATAGAAGAGCGAAAAAAATAAAGAAAGGAGAAAAATAATGGCAGCAGCAGAAGCAAAGGAAGTGCTTATTGCCCCGGAAAAGCACATATGCAAGTGTGCATATATCATAAATGTAAGCAGCGACAAAAGCTTTGTAGTTGCGGACCTAATAGATGAAGGCATGAAAAAGAGGTTCAAAGCAAAGGGAAAGAACACGATACCGCCGTATGTAGCGCCGATGTTGACAGTTGAAGTCACAGGGGTGTGGGAAGAATACAAAAGAGACGGCAAGACGTGCAAGATATTTGACGTAACAAGATTTGAACCTTTGCAATATGAAAGCACAGAAAGCTTTGTAGGTTATCTTCAGACGTGCTATAAGGGCATCGGGCCGAAGACGGCGGCAAAGATTTTAAACGCGCTTGACGGGCAGTACACAAAATTCGGCGAGAAAATAAATGAAGAAGGATATTTCAACAAAGCAATAGGCAAGAAGCTTGCGAAGTCGCTTGTAGAACAATACAAGAATCATGAAAAGCAAGACGAAGTATACAAGATAATGCAGGCAGCCGGAATATCCGAGAAAAAAATCAACGGATTTAGAAATGCTTACGGAAAAGGCGCAATGGAAGTGCTTGAGAGCAATCCATATGTGTTATATACGCAGTACAAAACGAGTTTCAACTCTGCGGAAGCAGTATGTATGATGATGCTTGGAACACATCCTAAATTGCTAAAATCACAGGAACGGATAGACGCTTGTGTGCACTATCTTTTAAGGAACAAGGTAGCACTTCAGGGACACACGTATGTAAACTCGCGTCAGCTACTCGAATACACGTTAAGGAAACTTAACGAAAACAAAGTGAAAGAGCTTTGGGTGAAAAAGGAAGACGTGTCTAAAGAGCTGTATGATATGTGCAAAGTATCAGAGCTTGTGTGTGGAAAGATAAAAGTAAAAGGACAGCTTGCCGAAGCAGATAAAAGCTGGTGGGTGTACGACGCTTATTATTATAAAGCTGAAGAGTACATCTCGAAGCGAATAGCGGAGATGGCAAATTTCCGGTACAAATATACAGAGGCAACAAAAGCAAAGTATATATCGACGATAAAGGAGTGTGAAAAAGACGCCGGAATAGAGCTCGAAGCAAAGCAAAGAGAAGCGGTGATGTCCGTATTAAGCAACAAAATCAGCGTAATAACGGGCAGTGCAGGCACGGGAAAAACGACTGTCCTTAAAGTATGTATAGCAGTGTTAAAGAAGCTTCATAAAGGACAGTGCAAAGTAACGCTGACAGCACCGACAGGGAGAGCGGCAATGCGAATGTCGCTTGCAACAGGGCTTGAAACAGGAGCGTCAACGATACACAGTCTTTTGGGCCTTACAGGGCAAGAGGATGAAAATGTAGAGGTAACGCCAAACCAAGTTTCAACAGATGTGTTGTTCATAGATGAAGTGTCGATGTGTGAATTGAGTTTGTTTTACAAGCTTCTTTATAACACCGATGAACACGCGAAAATAGTGCTGATAGGCGACCCTAATCAGCTGCCTCCGGTCGGGGCAGGAGAAGTGCTAAAATCAATAATCGAAAGCGAATCGGTTCCGGTGACAAAGTTAAGCGTAATATACAGGCAGCTTGAAACAAGCTCGATAGTATATAACGCAACAAAGATAATGACCGGTAAACGTGATATACGCTTAGATGACGATTTTGTGTACTACCGATATTCCGACCCGAAGCAAATAAAAGCCGCTGTTCTATACGCTTTTGAAAAAGAGCTTGAAACGGTAAAAGACGTAAGAGAAGTTCAGATAATAACGCCACTTCGGGAGAAGGGCGAATTATCGGCACTGTCTTTTAACAAAGCTGTTCAAGAGATGTTAAACCCACTTCACACGGGCGTGTCTTCGGCCGGTAATACAATCTATCCGTTGTCGTACCAAACAGGAACGGGTTTAAGAATAAGAAAAGGGGATAAGATAATCTGCCAAAAAAACACACCGGAAATTAAAAACGGTGAAATAGGGATAGTTATGAGTATGACATCAGACGATAGCAAAAAGTTCAAATCTGCTGTAATTTCTTTTGAGAGAAGAGACCCGATAGAATTTACACGGGAAGAACTCTCGGATATGAATGTTACTCTTGGCTATGCAATAACCGTACACAAGGCACAGGGTTCAGAATTTAAATCAGTCTTAATGCCTATAGCTGAGGAAAACAAAACAATGTTACGCCGAAATCTTTTCTACACGTCCGTAACGAGAGCGAAAGAAAAATTCACTCTTGTAGGAGACGAAAAAGAGATAACATATGCTATTAAGAACAATTCACAGGACTACCGTAGAACGTGCCTTGCGTCAAAAATTAAAGAAAAAGTCAACAGCTTAAAGCCAAAATCTTCTAAATCATCCGATGAAACAAAAAAATGTCAGGAATATCAGTTGACTTTGGTGTAAAGCGTAAAGATTTATTATAAAAAAGGAGTAAAAAATCATGAAATTTAATATTGACAAATACATGGGCAACTATGCTATGCACTGCAAAACCGAAGAAGAAGCTAAAATCTTCTTACGCTATCTTGATAGCGTAGGCAGAAAGTGGGTTGACGGAACCTCGTATATGTCAATGACGAAGTGGAGCGCTTATGGCCCCGATACCTGCTATGATTTTTACAAGGGGACTTATTGCAATAAAACATATTTCTTAACTTGCTATGGTTATACTATTCTTGAATTCAGTGATTTTGAATGGGATAACAAAAACACAAAGAGGAAACCGGTAATTATTTATCGGAACGAACAGGATGTTATAGCTCTTGATAAAGAAACAGGCGAAAAGGCTGTAGCAAAATGTCATCCTAATGATGAGTTTGATTTTGCTATCGGCGCCAAAATTGCGTTCGGAAGGCTCTACCATTCACAGGATTACATTCCGGAAGACAATAAAACTAAATGCAAACCGAGATTCCAAGTTGGCGACCGAGTTCGTTTTATTAAGAGAGATTATGAAATTGGCGGCATAAATATTGTTAACGAGCTGGGCGTAATAAGAGAAGCAGAAACAGGGGCCAGCAGTGTTTTGGTTGAATTTGACAACAATATTGGCGGACACAGTGGTAACGGTAAAGGCAAAGACAACCATTGCTGGTGGATTATGAATTCTTCCATATCTTGAGCTTGTAGACAACAAGGATGCTAAAGAAATCAATGTTGGAGATAGAGTTAAGGTTACTAATCCCGGTCATGCGTATAGCTCTTATCCAGAATGGGTAACAAAAAACGCACCCGAATTTGCAGTATATTATGTGTACACCTTGTACTATGCTGATATATACAAAAATTTTGGAACATCCACATTCACGGTTGTTGCAAAAGCCCCTCATGCGGATTTCGCCGACAGAATGTTGTATCTTGTACAAGACGAATTTGCCCGTTGTTTTCTTTTTGACGAAGAAGGACTAAAAAAATGCGATTGACATAACATAGAAAGAATGTTATACTAATCACATAATATAAAAATAGAAAATAACTTATATCTGCTATCCATTTATTTGGGTAGCAGATTTTTTATGTAAAAATCAGAAAGTCGTATCATTGCGCTTGCAGTGCTGCGACTTTTTTATTTCGTGGCAAAAAAATAAAAAATTTGTTCATATATAAATGAACAAGAAAGAAAGGAATAATTTTATGAGATTTAATATTAACAATTGCAAAGGGAAAAAGGAGAAAATGATATGAAAAGCGTAATGATAAGCATTAAGCCTTATTGGGTATTTTTAATCATTGCCAAAACAATGGGCTGGGCTATAGATAAGCAAAAAACCGTTGAAGTTAGAAAGACTTACCCTCAAGATGATGAGTGGAATAAGGTGGGAAAGATATATTGCACCAAAGATAAAAAGTCTTTTAACCATATTCCGAAAGAATATCAACGTTTTATGAAGAGATTCTTGGGCAAAGTCATAGGTGAGTTTGTGTGTGATAGAATCGACACAATCAGAAAACGAGGAATTGATGATAATTTCGATTATTGCTATTTGTCGCTTGATAAATGGGGAAATGATGATATTGAACCCGAAATAACCGCTGTAAAAAACTCTTGTGTTCTTAGAGACGACCTCAACGATTACGGCGAAAACAGTCGTATGCTTTACGGCTGGCATATATCTAACCTAAAAATATATGACGAGCCGAAAGAGTTAAGCGAATTCTACAAAAAGGATTTTGAAGAGGCTTTATCTAATTGGGAGGATTTATTCAGCATAGGGACACCAAAAGGTTGTGTTGTTGAATATCCACCTGAACCGAAAGAAGAAGATTATATTTTAACAAAAGCACCGCAGAGTTGGTGTTATGTAATAAAGGAGAATTGAAATGAAGACTTGTAGAGATTGTGTAAATTATGCCAAGTGTGTAGAGAATTGCAACACTTATCACGCATCGAGACTTACACCGGATAGTGATGTGAGTGATAGGTGTGAGCATTTTGAACATAAAGCTGCGGCAGTCAATACTGTTGTTTATTGCAAAGACTGCAAATACTATTCTGTTGACAATGCATTATTGGGGAATGTATGCGCAAGATTATTTACTGTATTTCCTATGCAGGAATATGATTTTTGCAGTTATGGAGAAAGGAAAGATGAGGAATGACCGATAAGAAACTTACTGATGAGGAAATTATAAAAGCCTTAACTGAATTGAGCCGATATACAGGTTTTCAAAAAAAGTACACACAAGTGTTAAACGCGACTCTTGACCTTATCAAACGCCAAAAGTCGGAAATTGAGAGGTTGAAATCAGCTAACGATGAAAAATTTCGCCAATGGAATATGCTTGCAGAAAAGACAAAAACGCATTATGCCAACTTATACAACGAAGCAAAGGATAAACTTAAAGCCGAAGCATACAAGGAGTTTGCTGAGAGACTTAAACAGTCTACTGTAATGGCAGTTATGGGTAATAAAATTTATGCTGTCGCTACATCAAAAGGCGTTGACAATCTCTTAAAAGAAATGGTTGGCGAAGAAGAATGAGAGTGACAATGTTCATTTGGCTCACAAGTCCGGCTTTCGGGCAGGTACTTGTATGGTTTTAACGGAGGTGCTCTTATGACAATCGAAGAAATTAAGAATATGGTTGAAAAAGAGGAGTATGATTTTTTACGAACCAATCCGCATTTATCAGGAAGATTGGTTTTCCTGACACTTGGCGGAAGTTACGCATACGGAACGAACGTAGAAACCTCCGATGTAGATATTCGTGGCTGTGCTCTGAATCGCAAGAGCGATTTGCTTGGGCTATCTAATTTTGAACAGGTGGTTAATACCGAAACGGATACCACCGTTTATAGTTTTAATAAGTTGGTAAACTTACTGATTAACTGCAACCCGAATACAATCGAGCTTCTTGGATGTAAGCCTGAACACTATTTCCTGCTTACCGATGTTGGTAGACAGATGATTGAAAATAGAGGGCTTTTCTTATCACAGAAGGCGGTTGCGTCTTTTGGCGGTTATGCTACGCAGCAGTTGCGTAGGCTCCAAAATGCTCTTGCCAAAGATAGGGTTTCTCAAGCCCAGACGGAAGAACATATCAAAGGGGCACTGGAACGTTCCATTAAATCCTTTGAGGACAAGTTTACCTCGTTTGAAAATGGTGGCATTAAACTCTTGACTGACAAAAGTCAGCGTGACGACCTTGATTTGGAGGTTTACTGTAACATTCATATTGATAAATACCCGGCGAGGGAATTTCAAACATTGCTTAACACGCTTTCCTCCGTTGTCGGGAATTATGAAAAGCTGAATCATAGGAATCGCAAGAAAGACGATGCACACCTTAATAAACACGCTATGCATCTTGTCAGGTTGTACCTCATGTGCTTAGATATTCTCGAAAAACAAGAAATATGTACCTATCGTAAAAATGATAGAGATTTTTTGCTGAGTATCAGAAACGGCGCGTTTCAGAATGAGGATGGGACATACAAACAGGAGTTCTTTGAACTGATTTCTGATTATGAAACCCGTCTTCAGTATGCGAAAGAGAATACCAGTCTCCCGGAAAAGCCTAATATGAAACGAATCGAGGAATTTGTGATGAGTGTAAATGAGAAATCAGTCAATGCCTAAAACCAGTTAGTAAAGCAATTGCCATTAACTGTTTTGAAAGATAAAATTCTCACATACAGCGGATGGCGTCACGCATCAAAGTATTACAACGAAACACATTTCTATGATAGAAACGAAAAATATAAATAGGAGAAAAAATCATGAAACCGATTTACGAGCCGAAAGGCAAAGCAAAAGAATACGGCGATTTAGCCATAAACATTTACACAGGCTGTCCTCATTATTGTTTTTACTGTTTTGCACCGAATGTTTTGCATAAAGACAGAAAAACATTTCATTCGGAAGTAAAGCCGAGAGAAAACATAGTTGAGGCTGTAAAAAAGCAACTTAAAGACGAGAATATCAGCGGAAAGCTGATACACTTGTGCTTTACTTGCGACCCGTATCCGACAGGTTATGATACAACACCGACAAGAGAAATTATCCAAGCTATCAAAGATAGCGGAAATAATGTTCAGATACTCACCAAAGGCGACGGGAGCAGAGACTTAGATTTGCTTGACGAAAACGATTGGTATGGTATCACCCTCGACGGTATCGGGAACGGACTAAACCCGTTATGGAGAGCAAGAGTTGATGCTTTTGCAGAAGCACACAAGAGAGGAATAAAAACTTGGGTGTCTTTTGAGCCTGTGACAGACGAAAAGGAATTCTTTGTCAATTTACATTTGGTTGCACCGTTAGTTGATAAAGTAAAAATCGGCAAACTAAATTACCACAAGTCGAATATCGACTGGGCTGAATTTGGTAAAAAAGCCGAAGACCTCTGTATCAAACTCGGACTTGATTATTACATCAAGGAAAGTTTGAGAAAGGAAATGGAGAAAGGAATTTAAAAATGGTAAAATTGTATGTCAAAGACAATACAACAGGTAAAATCCACGAATACGGAACAAGCCCGCACGATAGTCTGGTTTTGAAGGAGGATGGTAGTATTCACTATCTCAACTTGCAAACTTGCACAGGTACACGCTTTCCGAGTGAAGGTTATTCCTTCTGTTTGGAGGACGGTAGTGACCCACGGGAAAGTGCAATGTGTAAAATATACAGTATGGAAGCGTTTTTAGATGTTGGAGGAAATTGACAAGATGAAAGCAACAGGAGTTATTCGTAGGGTCGATGACTTAGGCAGAATAATCATACCTAAGAGTGTTCGCAAGGAACTCAATATCAAGGAAGGCGAGCCTATGGAATTGTTTATAGACGGCAATGATGTCGTTTTCCGAAAATACACATTTGATAACTGCGAAAATGAAACATACAACTGTGATGCTTGTGTAAAGAACGGCGATTGTATCGAACAGGGCATTGACGGTAGACCAAAGTGGATGGAACAACAGGAAAGTAGAGGTTAAGTAATGATGCGACAGTCTTTTTCAAAAGGAGTTTATGTACAGGTAACGCTTAAAAGCGAGATTGCAACAAAGCAGAACGGCGAGGTCTTAAACAGCGAAAGTCACAGCTTCGCTGACAGCGGAAGTGTGTATGACTTTTTGATTGATATGTTTCCGCACGAAATTGCCGCAGAAGCTGAAAGCTGGACTGAATTGGCAAGTGCCGGAGACTTTTATGAAAACGAGTATTTTGAAATTGAAATGATGGAGGACAAAAAATGAAAACTTGTAAAGATTGTTTGCATTCTAAAGTCTGTAGAGATTGGTGGAGCGAACAAGAAGAAAATTTATTTTCGGAAAGTAATGTCGCTTGCAGAGTATTCACCGACCGTTCCGAATGGGTGCATTTGCCGAGCGACGACTATACATTCAGAATTCGTGGCGACATAGCAAAAGGTATCATAGTTGCCAATTGCAGAAATGCGGAGAAAGAGTTGAAAGGATTTAATGAAGAATGAGAAATTGTGAAAAAACAGCAAAGCTGTTAAAATTAGCAAGTGAAAATCCTGAATTACCTATCATATTTGAAGTTGACAATGAAGTAGTACCAAATGATGAATACGGTTGGTACTTAGGTTCTATGTCAAGTTGTCGTGTAGGTGAATACGCTATATTGAACGAAATGGTAATTGACGATAGAGAAGAGTTCAAAGAAAGATATTATGATTACAATTACGATGAGCTTGATGAAATGTTCCCCGGAGATTGTGGAAATGAGAATGCGGAACTTGAAAAATATCTTAATAAAATTGCAGATGAAAATTTCAAAACAGCAATCATTGTTTCAATATCTCCTTATTCGGAATAAGAAATAATCTACTTGTCAAATTACGGTCAAATATTGTATGATATAATAAACTTACTTTGTAGAAAGGAATTGCTTGCTATGTTTTGCTTAAAATGTCAAAAGGAAACGCCTGAAAACAGTGTATATTATATTTGGGCGAATAAAAACGATTTGAAAGAATGGTGCGTGTCTGAAGCTCCATGCTTGTTTGAAGATTTTACGCAAATTGCAACTTTGAAGAGCATAATAGAGGAAACGTCAAGCAACTTGAAAAACATTATTATAGACGAAGTAAAATAACATAGAAAGTCGGCATCTTTTGATGTTGGCTTTCTTTTTTTTGCGCATTTTCTTGACAACACTTGGCTGTTGTGATATACTTAATACATAATAAAAATATAAAAAACAAAGTATATCTGCTATCAGTCTTGGTTGGCAGATTTTTTTATTTTATAGAACAAAACATAGAGTCATATCTTTGCTTTCGGCAAGGTTATGGCTCTTTTTTTAGGAAAGGAGGCTTTTTGTTTGTGACTCTATTAGAACGCCTTGAAGCTTTTGAGCATAATCAAACAGAAGCTTGGTATAAAGACATATACATACTTAACAAAGGGAAATACGCTAAGGCTCCGGTCGTAAATGTAGACGGAGAAAAAGCGGTGAAAATGTATGGAAATGTATATGTAACGAAATATGACGAAACACGAAAGGCGTGGTTGGTAAACACAAAATACGGGCTGTACCGTTTTTGATAAAAATTAAAATAAAAAGTAAGGAGATGATTATAAATGAGTTTTCCCTTGGCTTTTGCTTTGAATACGTTAACTAAGGAAGAAGTCGTCAATAAAATCAGAGACTATATAAAAAATAATATGTATTTGAATGACGAACACGACGGAGAATATTCTTTCGATACTTACGTTGATTATGATGATGAAATTTCAACGGAAAGGTTGAAAAAAATCTTCCAAAGCGACGAGCCTATGGCAGAGTTCGAAGAGCAAATAATTGATATGTATGATGACTATTACGACTATGAGTGTGATGAGATAACAACTCAAATTCAAAAAGAGTTTGACGAGGGTTATCACGACTTCATTTACGAGTGGGTAAGAGAACACATACATATAAACTTCCCGTTTGACGAGTTCCTGAAAAGAACTGTTTGCGTTGATATAACCGTGGATACGGGTGATGCAAACTACGATTTTACTCTTAACTCGTTTTACGAAGGAAAAATAAACGATTTGGCTTCAACAGTATGGCTGTCTAAACAGCAAGGATACAGTAAGACACAACTTAACAAGGCTTATAACGAAGGTGATTACAGTAAGAACAGCTTTTTAGAAAGTCTTGTTGCGGAATACGTTAATGAATGTACCGGTATAAATGCACTTACGTTTCTTGTTAAGATGCCATTAGGGCAGGCTATAGCAATACTGGAAGCGAAAAAAGAACTTGAAAAAACAATAACGAAAGACGAAAAATATTGTCCCAAGAAAATTAAAGACAGGAAATACCTTGTTTTAGATAAGGATGTTAACTGCGGGCTGATAGACTTTTGGAACGGCTCAGGAAGTCTTTTAGAGCTTAAACTTGAAAAAGATGTCAAGCTCCCGATAAAGTTTGTTCACGAGATTTCGCCTGACAGCTGCTACAAATGGGGCTTTAAAAACATTTACGGCTGTGACGATTCGTTTTATGAGGAATCATTGATAAGTCTTAGTCTGTAAAAAAAATAAACCAAGTAATTATATATAATAAAAAAGGAGAAAAATTTTTATGAAAGTAACGTTTACAAATTCAGCAGAATTCAAAAAAGCTCTTGTCACTTGTGCGAGAGCAGCGGCGAGCAAAAGCCCCGTTCCGGCGTTAGAGTGTTTAAAAATAACCGCTACGGCGGACAACAAGGTTATAATAACAGGATACGACCTTGTAACGGGTATAACAACAACGCTCTGTGATTATATAACGGTGCAGGAACCGGGAGAGATATTGACAAATGCCAAAACGTTTGTATCTCTTGCAAAGAAGCTGCCGACAACGAAAACAATAGTTATTGAGACTTTTGATGATAAAAGCGTCAAGGTATCAAAACCCGGTATGGAATTTAACCTGCCTACGGTAGATATAAAGACCTATCCCAATTTGCCGTCGTTGGAATCAGCTAAAAGTTTCACGGTTCCGTTCGGTGATATGAAGGAAAGTATTGAACAGACACTGTTTGCGGCAGGAGACAATGACGAAGCGAGTCTTGCCAAGGGCTGTGCTTTCAGTCTTGAAGTAGAAAAAGGCGAAATGAAAGCATTTGCGCTTGACGGATTCAGGGTTGCTTGCCGTAAGACGAAGATAGCTGACGACTCAGTATCGTTCAAAGCAAAGCTGCCGAAGAATGTGTTGTTGGAGCTTGCGAAAAGCAACACCAAAGATGATGAAAACGTAATCGTGTCATATGACAAGAGGAACATTATCTTCGATATAAACAACAGCCGAGTAATAGGAAGGCTGTACGGCGGAAACATATTTGACGTGGACGCGCTGACGGAAAAAATAACAAAAGACAACACAGTGACCTTTAATGTAAACACATCTGAATTTCAGGATGCGGTTGACAGTCTCATTCCTCTTTGCACCGCAACGGAAAAAACTATCGTTGTGAAGTTTACAAAGAACGAGATTGAGTTTTCAATAGCCACAGCACTCGGAACAGCAAAGGTAAGTGTTGAGGCGAAGTCAAATGCCGAAGCAGAGTTGGTTATGGGATTTAATATTAACTATCTGTTAGAAGCAGTCGGAGCTGTAGAAAGCGAAGACTTTGAAATGACAGTAGGTAATGCATACAATCCCATTAACATTTTGGACGGTAAAGCTAATTTCATAACCTTGCCGGTTAGAATAAAGACCGCTGCATAATTTATGCTTGAGAACGGTTTGAGAGTAGTGCAAATCATTGATACTTGGATTACGCAATTAAACCGAACGTACAATTTATAATGAAAATTTAGAAAGTCAACATCAATTAGGTGTTGACTTTCTTTTTTTGTGTGCTAAAATGATGTGTTCTGAAAAAATATGCGGTTTTTTGCTTTTTTCAGACACAAAAGGAAAAAAGAAAAAACATTACGGAGGGCCATTTTATTTATGAAAAATGCGACTACAACAAAAAAAGAGTATGAATATTATCGGTTGGCGAAAGAAGCAATTGATAGAGGAGAGGCGGAAAATGCACTCTTTAATATCAGAAAAGCTCTTGAAAGAGTTGTAAAAGTTCTTTGCGGCCAATGCAACATTGATACTTACAAGGTGGATTTATGTGACTTAATCCAGAAAATCAGAGAAGCAAATATGATTGACGAAAAAGAGGAATCTCTTCTTCACCGTATAAGGATTAAGTCTAATTGTGGAGTCCACGCCCAAGAAGAGACTGAAAGAGAAGCGACTATTGATGATGCGGAAGAGTGTTTGCATCTTCTTAACCAAGTGCTTAAAGCTTTTGAAGGAAAATTAGAAAACACGGAAAAAATTGAAACAGCCAAAAAGAATAATAATGTACCTATGTGTAATCCCGATTATTATTCACCCAACCGCCGTTATTACGGAATGTGGTATAATTGTTACACTAAGCCTGACCTTATGCGTATACCTGAGTACGTTGATTTAAACAACAAAGCCAATAAAGGCGATATTCAGGCAATGCTTGATATTGCTGTCGGTTTTCTGCCGAAGCAAATTCAATGGGGTGCTTTTCAATCTGTTTGCGTATCTTATGATTATTTCCGTGGATGTTGCGATGCGAAAGTGTATTTTTCTAATAATAACTATCTGTACGATGTGAGATATTATTATTGGATTGTTAAAGCTGCTACTCTTGCAGCTAAAAGGGGACTCGCAAATGAATTTGTCCCGCTAAAATATATTGCTACGGCGTTACTTGAAGCCTTAAAAATTTCATGTTTATATAATAATAACACTTGTAAGAGATTTACTAACAGAAACCATTATGATATGTTTGAAAAAATTTATGACGTAAAATATTCCAAAGCTTTAAGTTGTTCCGAACTTGCGGTTTTTAAATATCTTATAAGTCTTATTAACACGTATGGAAATGATATTATTTCTCCCGTACATGAGGAAACAAGCATAAATCAAATTAAATATGTTGTCATTATTTCTCAAGCCCGCAATGATTTGTTGTGCTTATATTGGGGCAATCGTATGAAACAATACATAGATAATAGTATTGCTATATCGGAAGACGATTTAAAGAAGCCAGCTTTTTACAGTATTGATAAATATAGGAACGACTGTCGCTCAAACAAATGTTACTACAATACACTTATATCGGAAGCCCCGAAAGTCTGTATAAATGATGTACAAATTTCCGCAGAACGATTAGTTTTGGGGAGCGCATGTATGAGCTGTGGAAATGTCAATATGGATACGGCAAACTTCTGTGTACAATGTGGAAAACCCCTGTACAGCACCAAGAAAAAGACGGGAGAGCTATATTACATGAAGGAAATAGTTTACCTTAACAGTATTGCTCAAGAAAGCACAATAGATAAGAAACGTCGCAATAAGGCTTTATGTAGCATTGGCCATATTTACAGGTACGGTGAAGGCGTAGAACAAGACTATACAAAAGCACTTGAATGGTATAACAAAGCTGCTAATGCCGGTAATGATTCTGCAATGTACAGTATCGGCTATATGTATGATTACGGTGAAGGCGTAGAACAAGACTATTCCAAAGCACTTGAATGGTATAACAAGGCTGCTAATGCAGGTAACAGTGCTGCAATAAACAATATTGGCTATATGTACGAGTTTAGTGAAGGCGTAGAACAAGACTATTCCAAGGCTCTTGAGTGGTATAACAAGGCTGTTAATGCCGGTAATGCTGCTGCGTGGTATAACAAGGCTGTTAATGCCGGTAATGCTGCTGCAATGAACAATATCGGCCGTATGTACGAGTTTGGCAAAGGCGTAGAACAAGACTATACAAAATCACTTGAATGGTATAACAAAGCTGCTAATGCCGGTAATGCTACTGCAATGTACAATATCGGCTATATGTATGATTGCGGTGAAGGCGTGGAACAAGACTATTCCAAAGCTCTTGAGTGGTATAACAAAGCTGCTAATGCCGGGAATACTGCGGCAATGAACAATATCGGCTATATGTATGATTACGGCAAAGGCGTAGAACAAGACTGTTCCAAGGCTCTTGAATGGCTCAAAAAAGCTGCTGATGCAGGGAATAGTGCTGCAATGTACAATATCGGCTATATGTACGAGTGCGGCAAAGGTGTGGAACAAGACTATACAAAGGCCCTTGAATGGTATACAAGGTCGTACAACAGCGGCTATAAGGACGCAAGTAAGGGCGTTGAAAGAATGAAAGAATTATTGCAAGTGTAAAGTAAAACAAATATAATTAAGGCTCTCTGAGGTGTGATACTCAGTGAGCCTTTTTTGCTTTTTTTACTTGACAGTAGTAAAATACTATGGTATAATTTAAATATAATAAATTATGTATATTAAATAAATTTAATGTTTTGCTGCTATCTTTCGCGTTCGGCGATTGGTGGCGTTTTTTTATTTATATTGTGTATTTTACGGGAGCTTGCTGTTATCTTTCACGATTGGTGATTGGTAGCAGCTATTTTTTTATCAACCGTCACATGTAAAGTGTAAAGGCGGCTGTTATGGTCTTTTGAAGACCGCTTGTTGTAGTAATATGGCAAGTATAATATATCAGCCGCCTTCTCCTTGGAGAGCGCGGCTTTCTTTTGTTTTCCGGCTGTTCTATATTTTACAGCCGTTTATATATATCTTACTTTTACTTCTTACTGAAAGGCAGATATTTAATCATGAAAAAGACGTCTAAAATAATAATGACAGTGGGCATTTGTGCTGTTTTAACAGCAGCACTTACGGTAGCTTTCTCTATTCAAAGGAATAATGATGAAGATATGGCGGAAACAACGACGGTTGTTACGACATATGCAGATGCTTCAGATGTTGAGGCTTCTGTTCCTGAGAGTACGTCAAGCCCGGAAAATGCTAAGACAGAAACCAAGGCCACAACCAAGCGCAGAAGTGTTAACAATTCGGTTGTGTCGGTGAAAAGTAACGAGGCAGACAGCAACGACGAGGTTGTAGCTGTACGAAGCAACGATGAAGATTTCGAAGCATCCGTTACCAAAGCCGAGAAAAAAGCCGAAGTTGAAGCTTCCAAAGCAGCCGATGAAATACCGGATGCAGAAGAAGTCGAAATAGCACCGAGTGAAGTTCAAAGCTTGTTGAGGCAAGAACAAAGTAATGCCACTTGCGAACATAAAGGAAAATATTCGAGTATGCACGGTTCGGTTTGATTGTTTCATTACATAAAATAATTTAGAAAGTCAGCATCTTTTGATGTTGGCTTTCTTTTTTTGGCTTTGTAAAAAACGTGAAAAAAATGTGAAAAAAATCGTGAAAAAAAGATGACATTGACTTCAAAATAAAGCCGCGATATAATAGTTACAGTGATAAGTGCGAGAAAAAAGAACAAACGCAAAAACAACCGAATAACGAACATCAGACCGTTTCCCTATGGGAAGCGGTTTTTTTATGTCCTTTTTTACATTGATTTTTTGTAAAAAGGGCAAATTCCACGATTTTTTCATCATATATAGATGTAAATACAACAAGGAGGAAAAACAAAAAATGAATGAAAACAAAAAACTAACCACATCAGGGAGTTCTGATGTTGAACAGAGCAAAGAGCAAAAGACGGATGAAAAAAAGATATACTTCGCTCGCAATGTGCAGGACTTGGGCGTAGGGTATAAAAAAGGTGAATACAAGCGTGAAAAAGAGAAAAAAGAATATCAGTATCTTACACGCAAGCAGTTTAAGCGGTTTAAGCAGGAACAGGAAGAACGCGGTAAAGACTATCCCATTGACGGCTTTGCAAAGATAAAAAAGAAGTTTAAGGACAAAGGCGACAACATACTGTCTATAAACGGAGACAAATTCGACCATTACAATAAGCGAAGATTTTTCTCGTATACAAAACAGTATGTAAGGACGGGAGAAAACTCCTTTACAAAGATACAGCGTTCGTTAGCCGTAATTATAATTCCGATTTTACTTGTGACGTCTATGCTCGTCGGATTGACGTTTATACCGTCAAAGCCTGACAAACCGTATATGCCGTGGACGCCTGTGATAGAAGACACTACAGGGAACAGCGACAATAACGGTGAGGAACAGCGACTGGCAGGCATCCAAGTAAAAGGTTTCACCGAATGGACGATACCGGCAAATAAAACAGAGGGATTAGGTATAGACCTCGAAAACCCTGATGGCAACCCGTGCTATTTCTCGTTTGAAATTAAGCTCAAAGACTCAGGAGAGGTAATATACAAATCAAACATGGTGCCGCCCGGAGAAAAAATACATAAAATAGACATTTCGCGTGAGTTCTCGCAGGGTGATTATCCGATTATCATACACATTTACACAAACGAGCTGGAAACCGGCGCCGAGATGAACTCGCCGGAGATGCAAGTAACTATGCACGTCAAGTAAGATTGTTCAGAGACGTGCAATGAAAACAAGACCGTATACAAAAATCTAAATTGAAAGGAGAATTGCTTTGAAAACCAAAGTCTATTACAAGGTACGAGCAGAGCCTTCTTGGGCTGCATTTCAATGTTTAAGTGTTGTGTGATTCATCAGAGATTACACAATCAAATTACAAAAGACAAAAAAATTCAAGAAAGAAAAAGAGGTAATTAACAATGCATTTTAAGAAAAACGTATTAAAGAAGGCAGTAGCCGCAACTCTTTCACTTGCGACTCTTTGTTCACTCAGCACAGTAGCTTTCGCTGCTGACAAAACACTTAATCAGGACACCCCGACCGGTACTGCAACCGTCTATTATCAGGCAGGTAAAGTAACCGACCCCGGTACTCCGGAGGACCCGACCGATGATACGGTCAACGGAACATATATAGTAACCATTCCGGAATACATTAAAGCTGCCAAGGTCGGCGAGACCCCGGTAACAGAAGATGTAACTGCCAAAGAAGTCCTTATTCCGTTCGGCAAGACCCTTAACGTAAAGGTTGCATTTGCGGATTCTCTTGTACTTGCTGACAACGCAGATACTAAGATTACTTACGACCTTCAGAATCAGGGTACGAAGATAGCAACAGGCGACACCATTCTCAGTGTGGCCGCCGGTAATCCGGATGCTGTAACTTCTACGGCTCTCGGTGCTGTACTTACTCAGGCTCCGTCCTTTTCAGGAACCTATAACGACACAGCTACATTCACTGTATCTGTTGACTAATCTTGTATTCGTAATCGGTCTTGATTGACCCGATTCCATTTTTTCAGCGGCTCCTATATATTGCCCCGAACAATTATAGGGGCCGCTTTTCTTATTTTCTAAGAAAGGATTGATAAATTTGAAAAAGTTAACAAAACAGATTATATCTATAGCTCTCGGAGCAGTAACAGCCGCAAGCTGTGGCACTATGGCTTTCGCGGCAGATAAGACACTTAATCAGGACACGCCTTCGGGCAGTTCAACAGTTGAGTATTCAGAAGAGTCTACATATACGGCGACTATACCGGCATACATCAAAGTACAGAAGATGTCCGAAGACGTCGATACCAACGCCAACAGCGTAACATTAAGAGATGTAATTATCCCGGATGGTAAGTCCCTTGTGGGAACAGTTACGTATAACGGCGTTGTAGCTGAAGAAAACAATGTGAAAATACCATATAAGCTCGCTACCGCCGAAGGCGATTTAACAAGTGGCTCGACAATCATAACTCAGACGTCCGGTAAGTCTACTGAAGAGAAAACCTCGCACTTTGGTGCTGTTGCAACCGAAAAACCTAAATATTCGGGTTATTATACTGATACAGCTACGTTTTCATTCGATGAGGTTGGTGTTACTAATGCCTTTTTTGAACAAATAAAAGCCAACAATTACACGCTTAATATAGGCAAAACCAAACCTGAGTATGTTGTTGCTAAGTTCAATAAAGATTTTACAAAGGTAACAATATCTAAGAACGGCAATGACTCGGATGGATTGATGAAAAATGATGCTTTTGCCTACGTTAACATGGAAGGCATTACTGAGCACCATCTTCAACAAACGCTTAAAGAGGCTGAGGTTCTCGATGGTGTAAAGAGCATTGGAAATCTTACATTTTATAGTTGTTTACACCTTACAGACGTTAATATTTCTAATAGTGTAATAAGTATTGGAAGAGATGCTTTTTCTGCTTGCGATAAACTTGTAAATGTCAATATTCCCAATGGCTTGACAGACATAGGAATACGCGCGTTTGAAAGTTGCATCTCTCTCAAGAATATCATAATACCGAGTAGCGTTACAAACATAGGTAATTCCGCGTTTAATGGTTGTTATAGCTTGAAGTCAATAGAAGTTGCAGAGGATAATTCAAACTATTCAAGTGAGGATGGAGTGTTGTTCAATAAAAACAAATCAAACTTAATATGTTGCCCCGGCGGAAAAGCTGGCGAATATACTATACCTGATTTTGTAACAAGCATGAGTTCGGGTGCTTTTAGCAATTGTAGAAGTATCACAAAAGTCGTTATACCAAACACAATTACAAGCATTCCATACGGTGCCTTTACTCAATGCTATGCCCTTACTGACGTTGTAATTCCCAATTCTGTAACAAGTATTGAAGACAGCGCTTTCAAACAGTGCTCTTCTCTCGCAAATATTACTATACCAAGTAGTGTTACTAATATAGGAACAGACGCTTTTAATGATACTTACAAAAAGCAAGAAGGGGAGCCTCGCAACAACAAAAACAGGTATATAACGCTTTTCGTTACTACCGGTTCATATGCCGAAACTTGGGCAAAGACTAAGGGCTGTAAGTTTGTGGCTCAGTAAAAGAAGTTGCTTAATGCTTAATAATGTTAAAAACACCCCTACTTTCGTTTTGAAAGTAGGGGTGTTTTTGTATGTTTACGGGTGTCGCTTATATTATACTTATGCAGTAGCAAAACATTTTAGAATTACAGTATCGTCGTTGTAGTCAATATTGACAAATTATCAAAATAATAATATAATATCTTGTACATAAACAACGAATTGCGGAAGTAACACAACATTGTGTTCTTTATAAATTAACAATTGGGGGAAAAAAATGAAAGCAAAACGGTATTTTAAAATTTTGTCGGTATTTTTATCAATGCTTATGTTGATAAGTGTGATACCGATAAACGGGGCAGCAATTGAAAAAATTGATGCGAGTAGCGATACTCAAAACGAAGCAGAAACAAAGTTGGCTTCAGATGGCGAAATTTTGTATGAAATTAACGACAAACGTACTCAAAATAGCAAAACATACAAAAAAAGCGACGGTTCGTATTGTACTTATCTATCTTCTTCAGTGCTACATTATTTTGATGGTGAAGAATGGCGTGATATAAACAATACAATAACTCCTGACGGAAATGGTGCATATAAGAATGTATCTAATTCATTTGAAATAAAATTTCCGGAAACCTTGAAAGAAAATAATAGCATTGATGTTTTAAAAGATGGACATGCTATATCTTTTGTGATTAACGGTGGAGATTCTGATAAAAAAGCTGACATTCAAAATCCAAAAGAAATAGCTGATATAAGCTCTCTTCAGGATAAGTCAGACTCTTCAGTAAGTTATAAGAATGTATTAAAGAATACTGATATACAATATAGTGTTAATGGTAATGTTGTAAAAGAAAACATTATTATAAAAAGTAAGAAAGCAGTTGAAAAAACGTATTCTTATACTGTTTCAACCGACCTTTCTATTGAAAAAAATAATGATGGTAGCCTTATCTTTAAAGATGCTGAGGGTAATAACGTATTTAAAATACCATCTCCGGTTATGTATGACAATGATAAAAACTCGTCTTCGAAGATTGCAGTGACGCTTGAAAAAATATGTGATGGACAATATATATTAGAGTATTCTCCTGATGAAGCTTGGCTGAAATCTAAGGATAGGTCGTATCCGGTAGTTCTCGACCCTGTTATTTCAGAAGTTGGGGATTCTGTTGTTACTAATACTTGTGTAACGAGTTCAGACCCGGATGCCACAGGAGAAGATGCTTTGCTCTGTCTGTCGGCAGATAATTATATTCCTGATAATTCGTCCGAACCTATAACGGCTATTACATATCTCAATTTAAATAAAAGTCAAATTTTAGATGCTATAGATGGCGCAGTTGTTACCGAAGCTCAACTTATCGGAAAAGGCTGTGTTAAAGGAAAAATTGCAATAAAGGAAGTCTCGGACTCTGTTAATTTCTCTAATGTCACTTTTAATACAAGACCTAAGTTATCGAGTGGCATTTTGGATTATTATACAGGGTTTAATGTGTTGCCCGAAAACCCGACAACAGTCAACTTCAACATAACGGACTATATAAACAGAATTGTCAATAATTACTCAAGCAACAAAGGGCTTGCACTTGTTCCACTCGACAGTTCTTCGTATGGTGTGCTGCTCGGCAATACTATTGTGGGAAAAAATAAGCAATCAAACATAGGATTGCTTTTAAGTTATACTGAAGTTAAGGGATATGACAGCCGTTATCAATATCATACTCAAAGCATTGATAATGACGAAACGGCATATGTTAACGATTTTACGCGCGATATGTCGATTATTAGAAAAGATATGGCTCTTGATGGTAATGTTATGCCTGTGAACATTTCTTTTGTCTATAATTCAAATGTCGATTTAATTAAGCACTATGCTGTATCAATTAAAGAAAATGCAGTTCCTGATGTGTATGGAACTAATTGGATAAGTAATTATAATAGGTGTGTTGTTCCAGTTGTAAACGATTCAAATGTTATAACATATAACTATTTAACTGATACAGGAGCGATAATAGCTTTTAATGCAAGCGTGAATACGACGGAAGATAATGATGTAATTGTTTTCGACGAAGAGAAAGCGTCCGTGATTGGCAGTAGTGGGTATTCTATGGAACTTTTGGATGTACCCGATGATTATGATGGCGATTTGCTTGACTATATAGTTGTAAAACGTCCTAATGGGCAAAAGGAACGTTTTGACAAATATGGTAGACTTATTTCTGTAACAAAAACAGTTAAAACATCAAGCGGATATGCTGAACAAAGTATCAATATCGCTTATGTTAGTGACCTTAGTACAGATGGTAATTATTTTGCAATAAAGAGCATAACTGATGGCGTTGGCAGAAAATATCTGTTTTCATATAATACTGCCGGAAAGCTTGAAAATATCAAGTGTTTTATGCCTAATGGAACACAAATACATAGCGCAAATGAATTATATTATATGATGAGCACTTATAAATATGATGGAGAAAATCTTGTTTCTGTAACAAAGAATAGCTCCAAGACATATTCTTATGAGTACAACTCAAGCAACGAAATGGTTTCGGCAAGTGTTGCGTCTCAGTATAAAGTCGGTTTTGGATATAATGATAATGGGAAAATAAATTATATAGAAGAACTTGCCAAAAAGGATTCTTTGTTTGAAAGAGGAAACACAATTGTAGTTAGTTCTGATGGCCCTTATGGAGTGGAATTTAAGGATTCTACCGGGACGATAGTTTATGAGCAGTTTGATAACTTTGGGAAAAATATAGGAACATATGATAACAAAGGTTATTACACATACTTGACAGGTAAAAATAAGGACGTATCCGGTAATATAACTTCGGCTTCAAACCTTTTGTTAAACGGAAGTTTTGAGTCAGGAATAAATTCGTGGGACGGTGAGAATGTTGAAGCGACTGATGTCGTTGATACAACTTTTGATTCGGGTGCCCATTCCATTAAATTCGCCTCGGACGATAAAACAGATAAATACATTTCTCAAACAGTTAATATTTCTAAAAATGCACCCTATACTTTGTCTGTAAAAGTAAAGTCCGCTGAGGCGAATGCTGACAGCAAGCTTACATTGCTTTTGGAATTTTCTGATGCTCATGGCGAGATGCAAAATATTGAAGAGAGAGTAATAACCGCAGTTGGCGGAGACTTTCAAACTTATTCTTTGCAAATAGCACCGAAAGCTTTTGTTGGCTCTGGAAAAATAACTGTTTCGATAGGGCTTGGAGACTCAAACGGTGAGTTCTATGTTGATAGTGCCATGCTTGAAGAGGGTAATGGTATTGGAGAATATGACTATTTGCAAAATGGCAATTTCGAAATTGGTACAGATAATAATATAAACGGTTGGAATAGTGAAAATAGTTATATTAAAAGAACCGATTCTATTTGCAATCGCTCCAAGACAATGCTTAGTTTCCCTCAAGCAAGTATAAACAATAATGTCGAGTTTTCACAAAGCATTACATTAAACGGAAAAAAAGGTGATGTGATTTCATTTGGAGGCTGGTATCGAGGGAAATATGTGGCATCAGATACTACCATGAATTTGAAAACTGCAAACGGACAAGATGTTACATCTGCTTTGCGTTTGTTAAAGGATAGAAATGCTGGCTTTAAAGTTACATATAATTATGTAGATGACGATGGAAAAACCGCAACGGACTCGATTTTTGTTTCTGCAAAGCAGTATATTAAAAATTGGCAATATCTTGCTGATGATGTTACCTTAAAAGGTGACTGTACTGAAGTTACGTTTAGTTTTGTTTACGAAAATTTACCCGGTACTCCATCCATCGCTGAGGTTAGTTTGCATAAAAACTCCGCTGTAACAGACTCCTTAAATGCTGAAAATACTGCCGATACTTCTACTGGAGAAGTAGTTGAAGAGCCTCAACAGTCTACTACCATAACATCTTGCATTTGTGGGGAAGACTGTGCCTATGGCGACGGCTGCATATGTAGCTGTAAAAGTAAGGACTCCTGCAAGTGTTTGCAGTGTAAAAAACGGTTTGACATTGTTTATGATGATTTTGGAAATCTTTTGTCACTCGCGGTAAATGGATATGACCTTAACACGTTGGTTTCAATGTTTAACAAGCGCTCATATACTTCGGACGGAAACTATCTTATGTCAACGGTTTCTGAAAATGACAAGGAAACTACATATAACTATAGCCGAGAGAACGGTTATTTAAAATCAAAAACAGAACCGCAGGGAAAAACAACATCATATTCATATTCGGCAACCGGTAATCTTACAAAATCATCTGTTGCCTTATCCGAAAATTCATCCCTTGATGCAACATATGGTTATGACAATTTGGGTAGAATTACATCCATAGGTCATAATGATTTCCATTATATTATCAGTTATAATACATGGGGTAATGTGTCACGTGTAATGGTAGGCCTTTCCGGGTTGCTTACAGGGAAAGTGCTTGTTAATTATACTTATGACGAGGGTGCATATCGAAATCGTCTTTTAAAGGCATCTTATGCGAATGGTGGTTATACCTCGTATAATTATGATAATAGCGGTAATATAATTGAAATAAGAAATGCCGACAGCGGTTCTGAAAATGCAAAAGTAAACGTCTACAAATACTCATATGATTTGTATGGCAATATGCTTTCTGAAACTGATATTATAAATTCTGAAATAACGAGAACGATATATTATAATGGAAATTCAACCGAAGTTTTGGTCGGTGATAGGCTGGAAAGTTACGAAACGTATGATTCCGATGGTAATGCTGTTGAGATTGTTAATGGAACAGAATTTGTAACAAAGTCTTATGACTCTGAAATATCTACGGATACACAAAACACTAAGAACAGCTCTGCACTATTAAGTAAAGATGCATCCGTCGGCTTTACAGTAACAAATGATTCGTTTGGAAGAACAGTGCAAAAAGAAGTTCTCATGTCTGACCCATTAACTCTTTCTTCAAATTATGCAGAAATAAAGACGGACTATTCTTATCAAAGCTTTGAAAAAGATGGAAAGCACATGGCTTCGAGCAAGACGGAAACGCTGTATAATACCGTGTCTTCTGTTACAGACGGAATAAAAACAGTTGTTTCAACTGAAGGATGTTATTACGAATATGACGACAATGGTAATATAACACACGAATATTCGGTTTCTGCTGATGGTACAAAAACGCTTCGTTATCGCTATACTTACGATAAGGCTGAGCAGCTTGTCCGTTTTGATGATAATGTTAACGGAAAATCATACAAATATAGATATGATGCAGGTGGAAACAGAACAACAATTTATGAGTATCCATTTACTCTTAGTGCTTCGTTCCCTAAATTAAAAAAGTGGACTACGGCTTCATATGGGTTCGATAGTGGCTCAAATTATATGCTTTGGAATGACCGGCTAAAAACATATGATGGTAAGGACATAAAATATGACCTTGAAGGGAACCCTGTGTCATATGACGGTAAATCATATGTTTGGAACGGAAAACAGCTTACAGAAATTAAAGCAGCAGACGGGTCATATACCCAGTACAATTATGATGCAAGCGGACTTAGAACGCAAAAAAAGCAGTATAAGTCAGACGGAACCCTTGAGTATTCGGTTGACTATATTTGGAAAGACGGTAAGATTTCTGTACAAAACATGGTGTATAATATAGAGCAGGAGAAAGATGGCGTAGTAACATATAAACCTATAACGTTTACGTCAAAATTTGTCTATTTCAATAATGAAAATACACCGAGTGCCATTATCTTGAACGGACAGACGATGCTTCTCAAAAAGAATATTCAAGGCGATGTAACCTCTATTATAGAGCCAAGTGGCGAAACTATGATTTCGTTTAGCTATGACCCATGGGGAAATATAACTTATGTTGCTGATGAAAGTCTTGATGAAACCGCAAAAGCCGTAATTACAGCGATATGTCCTGTAACATATCGAGGCTACAACTATGACTTCACGACAGGACTCTACTATTTGCAATCGAGGTACTACAATCCGGAATGGGGTAGATTCCTGAATGCCGATGATACAGAAATTATGCTTGCAAATCCAGATGATGTTTTTAGTGCAAATATGTATCTGTATTGTGATAATAATCCAGTTAACAAGGTCGACTATGATGGATATTATAGCGCAAGAAAGGCAAATGAATATGCTAAAAAATGGTGGAACGGTTTTAATCCTAAATATAAAACCTTTGATAGAGCGAGGGACTGTGCAAATTTTGTTTCTCAGTGCCTGTATGAGGGCGAATTCTCGCCTATGACACTATCTTGGTATAATGTAGGATATGGTAATGTTGGTAAGATTGGTTCATCTTGGGGAGCGGCAAATGAGTTGAAAAAATGGTTGGAGGTACGAACAACAACTGCAACTATTTCTTCTGTTATTGAAGTGAATTTCCTTGCTTTGTTATTACTATTATTTAAGCGTTCTTACTGCTCAATTGTAATTATTTTTGATAATGATAACGATGGGAAATATGACCATGCTGCTATAAATGGATATATAGACCCATTCAAATTGGACATATACTTTTATGCACATTCAGTTCCGAGAAACGGACAAAAGTATTATGGCAGTAGAGCAAAGAGAAATATTTCGCTTATTGATTTTTTGAATAAATATGGGGGCACAATCTTTATATCATTGCTCTATTGAATTTGAAAGGAATATTATATGAAAAACAAGAAAAATAAGAAAGCTGTTACTGTTGTATCGGTAATTTTAATAGCGCTGATTTTGATTGCGGTTGCTGTAATATCTGTGCACAAATACCGTGAGGCAACCACAAATAAAAACATTCAAAAAATCAATATTTCGTGGTCTGAATTTTATCCGACGAATGAAAATGATTTGAGCAAATTTCCCGCTTATACCGTTAACGACTGCGATGTTTTTTGTACGTATAAAATCAATGATAACGGCACAGGCGATACTGTGGTAAGAACAGATTTAAAAATCAGTGACTATGTTCCGTATACAATCAAATACACTTTAAAAAATGATTCGGATTATAACATTGAAAGCACACATATTTGCGGACAGTATTCTTCCGATGTCGTTATTACAGAGGTTAATACAGATTGGGGCTATTGGTATGGTCCTTCCATAAGCTCGCACTCACAGCAAACTTTTGAATCGCTTGTTTGGGTAAAAAAAGATTTAACCCAAAGTCAGGTAGACGAAATTTTCAAAACATTGGAATTTGATTGCGATATATCGGTTGACTGTACATCCGGTAACGAATGGAATCCAAAGACTGTTACATTGAAATGTTCACATGAATAATTCTCTGTTTTAGTCGCACGTAACGTGTTTTTATGTATATATCATTGTACTGATTGTACATATAACAAAGCACCCTCTACTTTCGTTTGAAAAGTAGGGGGCGTTTTTTGCATTTAAGGGCAAATCGGACGTTTTTTTCGTCATATATAGATGTGAAAACCAAGTAGTCCCTCTCGTATGACTTGCGTAAAAGCCGCCGTAAAAACAAGCGGAGAGTTTGTGGTGAAACCATCTCGTCAAAAAAACCACGTTAAATATGGCACGGGGAGAGCTTGGCTCCCCACCTTTATATGCAAGATTAGTGTTAACGGTCAGCACATCAGTTTTCCAAACTGAGGGTGGGAGTTCAAATCTCCTATCTTGCTCCAAAACGCTCCGTAAAAAAGTAAAAAGGGGAGATTTTTTTGAATACAGAAGCCAAGTTCCAAACGGTCGGGAAATACAAAGTTGACGTTGCAGATGAAACGAATCAAGCAATACGTTTTGTGAAAAGCAATCCGTGTTGTATTTGCTCATGCGAAAACTTTTGTCCTATAAAATACAAGGGTACGTGTAAGATTTGGGTTAACCTGAAATCTGCATTATTCGCGGTTGAGGAGGTAAAGGAATGATGAGAAAAAGAAAAAGATTGACAGCGAGTGAAATTCAGGTAAATCAACAGTTCGTTAGCTATACAGTCGGTAATTCTACTTGTATGCCTTGGATGGACTATATAAAAGAAATAAATGATGACTGTATTGTAATATACGACAAGACAAGACCAAGCGCCGGTTCTGAAGAAATACCAAAGGCAGCTATATTTGAAGTTGAGTTGTCCGATGAAGAATATAACGCCCAATATTATGATGCCGCCAAAGAGGTGTTTGACATTTTGTCCGGCAGCGAATATTTGGGCGACCATGGTTATCACGAAATGTGGAATGCTTGGATAGGATGCAGCTGCCAAGAAATGTATAATAATCTTAGAGAAGAGAAATTAACTTTGATAGGCTGGTTTTGGTTATCTGAAGTAAAGCACGGGTTCTTTTCTGATTGTGATATTGGCATTATAGCTGAGGACGAAAATGGCGATAGATTTTGGTGTCATTGGGAAAAAACCGCTATCGACGAAATGTGTGAGCGTTACAAAGAACAAAAGAACAAGTAAAATGGAGGTACATTAAAATGGCAAGTTTAGAATACATACCTGTTAAAAATCAAAAATTTGATATAGGCAGAACAATAAATCCTTTTAAATGCGACTGCAAGCAGTGCGATTTCTTACATTGCCCTAAAAACAATTACGCCGTTAAGATGAAAAGAAAATCTTTTACTGTTAGCGATTTCTTTAATAATAACAGAGAAGAAATTTTAACTCTTAATAATCCGCAAGAAGTCGGTACAATAAAATCCTTTAATTTAGAGCTAAATTATGCGTTAATTGTAGAACTGTTTGACACCATGAATTTCACTTTCCCTAAAGGAACATATTGGGCAACTGATGATTATAAGTGGCTTGCAGATGATGTCAATGAAACAATTTACAAAAAAATAACCATCGTCAAGTTCTCACGAAAGGGCAAAGAAATAACTTTAGGTAAGGTCAATATAGGCGATGGCAAAGTCTTTGATATTGATTTGTCTCAAACACAGGAAAAACTCGCAAACAAAATTTCAAAAGCACTCAGAGAACTGAAGGACCTTATTTTGTGTGTTAACAAGGAAAGAAAAGAGGTATAAAGAATGTCATTTGATATATCAAAAATAGACACGCAAGATGTTGTAAATGCTATTAAGCTTTTCATGAAAGAACAGGAATATGACGGCTTTGCCGTGAATTGCCAAACAAGAGAAGAAGCAGAAGTGTTTTTATCAGGTCTTCACGCGATAGGGAGATATTGGAGTGAAGACCAGCCGATTATAAAAGACGGCAATGTAATAACTTACTATAAATATCGAAGCGAAACTTGTTATCGTTTTTTCCTGCAAGAGAAGAATGTAATGAAGGCTCAAAAGTCTTACTACGAAAAGAAAGGGATAACGATATATACCTTCACGGAGCTTATAGAAAAGTATCTTAACCTTACCCCCGATAAGACAAATAAAAACAGCGATGCAGAACATCAGGCTGAATTACTCGAAAATACAAAATCAAAACCGGAAACGCCGAACACAACGACTGCGACTGCAGCCGAAAACGAAAAGACGGTTAATAACGATGAACCTAAAGATGTTCGCAAGGAAATGGCCGCCAGAACGTCTCAGGCGGCTCAAAATGATGCTTTGCCGAACATATGTAGAATTCTTAATGTAAAGGTAAAAGAACCGTTTTACATAGAGTGCAGCCGTATTTTGCTATTTCTACCAAACACCCCGTATAGAATCAACGAAAACGGAATGAGAGAGTTCTTGGCGGATGCAAAAAACGAAGCTTGGGTTCCGTGTAACGACGAAAGAGAATTGGCGTACCTTATATGTCATCCGGAGATTGTTATTGTGAGCCACTCGGCTTAAAAAAAACCGAGTTTCCTCGCCCACTATTCACCAGAAAGGATGTGAATGGGCAAACCCTCCCACCACCTAAAGAGGTTGGAGTATCTTTGCCTTGATTAGATGACTAATAATGATAAAGAACTATATTTACAAGTAAAACATAGTTGTCGTGAGATAAAAGAAGCGGTAAACTTTGAAAAAATGAAAAGTTTTGAGGAAATGGAAAGGAAAAGAGAAAAAAACAAAAAAATCAAAGTAAATTTTCAAGAAAAGTTCTTAATCAATAAAGCATGTAAATTATCGTATGAAAAGATGCAATATATACCTTTGACAAAAAACGAGCTTGCGAGCCTCAATATCCATAATGTAAACGATTATGTACATTTTCTTAATGACTTCCTAACGAGTGAAGTCATGTATTTCTCGTATTCGCAGTCCAAAATTCTCACTATTCGTCAAATAGCAAGACCGCCACAACAGCTTCTCAACGAGATAAACAAGTCTTTGTTTGTGTATCTTGACAAAACGCCCGACAAACCAATTCGCTTCAATAATGTGTTTAAAATTTTTGAAGCGAGATAATCAGCTTGGTTTGCTCTGATAAAGTACAAGGGAGAAAAGATTATATGGAAACAATAAAGAAAATATTTTGTTTGTTAGCGATACAGTTAGCTGTTTTTGCGATTTTCGGAATTGTATGGCACGTAAATTTTCCCAACATACCGTTGCTCAACGAGAACGGTGTGCCGAACTTCTTTTGCGTGCCGATTTAATACTTCAGACAGGTGATGTTGCGTGAAAAGAATTTTTAAAACTCAGAAAAAGAAGTTTATATCTGTTGTGATTGCGCTTGCGTTATTACTGTGTACGTGTTGCTTTGTCAGTTCTGCTGCGGCCACAAGTATAAGAATAAACGTCAGTCAGGTTACAATCCAATCAGGCGGACAGTATCAGTTATCGGCTATAATTATGCCCTCAAATTCAAGCAAAACATTAAAGTGGAGCAGTAGCAATAGCAGCGTTGCTTCTGTTAATAACAACGGGCTCGTTACCGGAAGAAATTCCGGTACGGCAACAATAACGTGTACTACAACAGACGGAAGCAATTTGTCTGCTTCTTGTACCGTAACTGTCGCTCAGTTAATATCTTCGATAAGCATGCAAGGCAATCTTGAAATATATACGGGCAACTGCCAGAGATTATCAATAACAATTACACCTTCAAATGCTACAACCAAAGGCTTGAGGTGGAGCAGCAGCAATAACAACGTGGCTTCTGTTAATGACGGAGTAGTAACCGGCATAGCACCGGGAACAGCAACCGTAACGTGTGTTACAACGGACGGAAGCAAGAAATCTGCATCTTGCACGGTCGTTGTAAAACAGGGCGTAACCGGCATAACACTTAACAAGACAAATGTCACGTTGGGTGTTGGAAACTCGGCGCAGCTGACAGCTTCGGTGCATCCGAGTAATGCGTCAAATAAGAGTGTCAGTTGGAGCAGTAGCAATAACGGGGTAGCTTCGGTTGACAATAGCGGACGTGTAACGGGTAACGGAGTAGGAACAGCGACTATAACCTGTAGAAACGGCGATATAACGGCATACTGTAATGTTACGGTAGCAAATGTATCAAACGGTAATACATATGTACCTTCGGGTGCTCACAGAAACGGAAACAGCGGCTCTGCGGGACCGGGAAATACTGTTACCGTTTCAAACGACAGCAGCAACAGCGGCGACGACGGCAACGACGTAAACAACGTCCCTGAAAACGAGGGTGATGTTATAGAATTACCCTCGGATGATTTTAGCCAAGCGGTTGAAGATTTGTTTTCAAAGAACAACGATGATTCCTCAAAAAAATATGAAATAACGGATGTTATGAAGCTTCAAGTAAGGCAAAGCAAGAAAGAAAATCCTATAACGATAAGTTGGACTGCTGTTAAAGGCTTTACCGGATATGAAGTGTATGCTGCTAAAAAGGATGGTAAAAAAGAAACTTCCGATGAGGATTATGTTTTTCTCGGCGAGACAACGGGGAGTTACTATGAAATAGTGAACTTTAAGCATAAAAAGACATATCAGGTTAAAATCAGAACGTATATGATAAACGAAGAAACAGGGGAAAAGAACTATTCTGATTTTACGGATATTGTAACAATAAAGACTAAAAGCATGAAGTTTTCTCAATGGATAAAGAGTCTGTTCGTTAAGATGTACTAAAGCTTTTAATGATATTTATGTAAAGTGCCGAAAGCGATATTTGTCGTCTGTTTTTTCGTCTTAATTGCTTGACAAGAAATAAATACTATGGTATCATATTGACATAATAAAGATATTAAAAAGTAATTTGTTGCTGACATCCTCTTTAGGGGCTGTCAGCTTTTTTTGTTTATAAGTTTTACTTAATTTCTACTGTGGTAGATGCTGCTATCTTTCACGATTGGTGAATGATGGCAGCTATTTTTTTATCAACCGTCATATGTAAAGGCGGCTGTTAGGGTCTTTTGAAGACCGCTTGTTGTAGTAATATGGCAAGTATAATATATCAGCCGCCTTCTCCTTAGAGAATGCGGCTTTTTGTGTTTTTTACGCAAAAAATCGTCGCAGTGACTACTTAGATAATCACTGCGGCATTAAACAATTTTATTTCGCAACTTTAATAAATTAAGGAGAATTATTATTATGACAACAGATAGAAAAAACATTATTGATGAGGATATTTTATACGTGTTCGACATGGAGGGAGAAAACAGAGCGTTCAGCCGTAAATCTGTCCTTGCTTGTGCAGGAGACGAATATTTCGGTGATGACTATTCATACGACGAGTATGGAATTAACAAAAACGACGCTGCGTGGAACGACGCATATGTTTTCTGATTTTGTTCACAGCTTTTCACTTAATATCTACTGTGGTAGATAATTTTAATTTAAGGAGCTTTTATCATTATGACAACAAATAGAAAATCATCAAAAAAGGCGAAGAATGCATCACTTCACATGGATGCGAAAACAATTAGGCTTTCCGACACTACATCTTTCAAAAAGTCGTTTTTGAAAAATGGTTGGGGAGTAAAAACGAAAAACGGCCAATGGTTTACAGTTACAAAGATAACCGGATACGGAACGGCCTTTGTTAACGCAGAGACGGATGAGGTTATCTCAGCTCGTCAGTGGAATTCGGTTATGAAACATAAAACCGACAAAAACCTTGACATCGTGCTTGTGGCACAGCCGTGCAATATAGATGATTTTATAGAAAAGAATTTTGAATCATACGCGGTGGCGTATATTTACAAGAATACGAAGAGAAACAATGGAAATCCTAAAAGGGTTTCCGATGTCTAAACGTCTTTTTCGAAAGCCGGCACTATTTAGGTGTTGGCTTTCTTTTTTTAAAGTTTTTTGAAAAAATCGCGCAAAAAGGGCAAATTGGCGAGTTTTCTTGTCATATATAAACAGAAAGGTAAATCCTATCACTACAATCAGAAAGAAAAAAGAGGTATTAAAGCAAGATGATGAGAAGAGCAGTAAAGACACGCAAAATTGATTACGATACGGCCGTCTCGTTGTTTAAGAGACAGTTTGATGAGTTGAAGAAAAGCATTGAAAAAACAGGACTTGCATCCGATTGGGTTGATAACAAACCTATGATTACGGATAAAACGAACTTTATTCCTGCCGGTACAGTGGAAGGTATGGGAAGTAAATGCAAATGCTTTCAAGGATTCTTCATAACCAACGAATACGGGGCAATCAAGTGTGCGTTGGCAGACAGCCCATTGCCCGGAGCTATATACAATATAGTATGTTCAGACTACAAAAGGAAAAGCTGCCCGCTATACGAAAACCGCGATATTGCCAAGAGGTGTGCGGAAGACGGGTTTATGGAAGAACAGATAAGCAAAATAGAAAAGACAAGGGGAAAATAATATGCGACATTTGCGAAATGTTATCGTCTGTGCTATAGTTATAGCAGTGTTTGTCGCTCTGTTTTCTTTGCTCCGAAAAGAAAATACGCCGAAAAGCTATGAGCCGCCGATAAGCGAGACAACTCAGACGGTTGTAGCCGAAAAGACGAATTTAGAAAAAGTCAAATTTATCAGGGTGGTTGACGGTGACACGGTTATCGTTCGAAAAGAGGATGGTAACAATGTAAGGGTTCGCTTGATAGGTATAGATACACCCGAAAGTGTTAATCCAGACAATTCGAAAAATACGGCATCCGGGAAGGCAGCTTCTGCTTTCTTGAAGAGTAAAATGGAAGCAGGAAAAGACTACTTTCTTGAATATGATGTTGAAAGAGAAGATAAGTACGGAAGAACTCTCGCATATCTATGGGATACCGACCACACACAGAGCGATAAGGAATACATAGTTTCTCATATGGTTAATGCCATGCTTATAAACGAGGGCTATGCTACAACAATGCAGATAGACCCTAATGTCGAGTATTCAAAAGTGTTCGACGAAATTAAGGACGATGCAAAAGAAAACAAGAAAGAATTGTGGACCGCAAAAGATACACATTGGTCGTAAAAGAGGTAAAAGAGGGCAAAAGGGAAAATTATGTTTACATCAACACAAGTCAGCAAATATATTATGTATTTGTGCGACGAAAACAATATAGAATTAAGCGCCGGACGGCTGCAAATCATACTTTTCCTTCTGCAAAGGTATTACTGTGATTTCCATTGTGAACGGTTAATATCTGACCCCTGTTACGCCTGTGTAGGACCGGTATTTGACGATGTAGACGTTTTGTATCCTGACAGAAACGCAATTGTAAAATCCGAAAGTTTTGCAAAAGAAAAACAACCGCCAAGGAAATATCAAAGTAAAATTAAGATGTTCCTCTCGATTTTCTTCCAGAACAACGGCGATAAGTCGGAATTTCGGTTGATACAGGATATACAAAAAGACGCAGCGTTCAGAAAAGCACGAGAGAACAAAAAGGACAACGAAATTTACTACAAATATTTCTACGAAGAATTACAGCCATACGACGACTGAGAAGGAGGTGTTACTTGTGGCAAAGAAGAAAAGTTTTACCGATATGTTAATCAAGGTGTTTGTTGACGGTTCAGATAAGGCGTGCAAAACGGTATACGTGTTGGTTGCGTTGTTCAGCATAGCTGTTTTCGCTTCCGCTTTAGCTTTGATGCTTCTTCCGGTAACACCGGATAATCTTGGGCTTTTCCAAGTAATAGGAACGTGTTCGCCTTTTGCGAAAATCGGTCTTATGGTAACTATTATATTTATGTTCTTCGTTGCTGGGAAATAATCCTGCTACCCCAGCCATGGCACCGTTTTTTAATTATCAAAATTTTTAAATCAAAACCCCACCGGCGGCAAGTGTCATCGGTGGGGTTTGTTATTTATAATTTAATTTTCACGCGTTTATAAGAGCGTTTATTTTTTTCTTCTTTGGTCGGTCCACGGCTCGCTTTCTTTGATAAGCCACATTTTCCCAATCTTCATTGCCGGTAACAACCCTCGACTTATTTTGTGGCGGACGGTCGAGGTATCAACCCCGTGCTTTCGGGCGTAGTCAGACACGGACATCATTTTATCTCGGTGACCGTAAAGCGCAATTTCGCTGCGCTCGACTATATCTGCTCCGCAAGCCTCGACGGCTTCGGCAAAGGTTTGAAATTCTGAGACAACGCCTGCGCCTATTGATAAGCAATTTTTAAACGCTTTGGCGCAGATAAATTTTCCGTCCGCGTTTATAAAAACCGCGTAATCGTCACTGACCTTAATCGCAAAAAACTCGAACGCTCCGTCAACATAAATAAAATGCTCGTTAAGTGCTATTTTGTCAAAGTTAATATTTTCAAGTCCATTTTCGTTAAGTGTTTTCATTTCTTGTCAGCTCCTTTAACATAATCATCAATCCATACTGTTTTGCCGCTCTTATAGTGGCGAAGGTGCCCTTTTACGCCGAAAACACCTTCTGGCGACAAATGCGAGCCGACAGGAACGAGTATTGGTTTATTGTTCAACTCTCTGATTAGCCAATTTTGGTCCTTTGAATATAAATCAACTTTTCGATTCAGAATTTGAAGCTCAAAAAACAAGGCGTTAACATCAGATGCAACTGTAATGACTGTGTTTACAATTTCGTTCAGCATTTCGTATTCCAAGGGTTTAAGAAGTTTATATTTAATGTTGAAGTCGTTTTTTTCACTTTTATCGAATTCAACAAACAACTTGATTGCGGTGCCTTCTTCGTTAACGATATTTATTTTGTATCCTTGCTTTTTTACTTCGCAAAACGCTTTATAAGCGTTTTCGAAAATTAAAACAAATTTGTTAAAAAATCGGAATTCATCCCTCGCGTAATATAAAACAGTATCTTTGTGCGTCGGGGTCCATTTTTCAAGGGCGGAATGTCCGCACTTATCAATATAAATGTTAATTGCCACTAACCACAAGCTCCTTTTATTTCAATCTCGCAAATCCTGTCGGTGCATAATGTGTCACTTAGTTCTCTTATATAATACCACGTTAGCGTGGTATTGTCAACAGAAATAAAAAAAGCAAATCAGCATTTTGCATTTTGAGAACGTTCCCTTTCCAAGAAGATTTTGCTTACAGCGTTGACAATAGGTGGATAATATGGTATAATTCCACTATAATATAAATATAAAATATAACATATATCTGCTATTCGAAAGGGTGGCAGATTTTTTTATTTTAAAAGAAAAATTCAGAGTCGTATCGGTACAAGTTTGTACTGTTACGGCTCTTTTTTTATTTTAGAAAGGAGAAATATTATGTCAACAAAAAAATATAAAATTGTAAAAAGCAAAAGCATTGTTTACAACGGAAGAACGCTTTATAGAATAAAAGCATTAAGGGATTTCAATACCGTTACCGGAGAAACAGTTTTCAAGGGCGATTTAGGCGGTTTTATTGAAACTGAAAATAATCTTTCACAAGAAGGATATTGCTGGATATTTAACAATGCAAAAGTCTATGACGACGCCAGAGTTTCAGAAGATGCTAAGATTTGTGGCGGCGCCGAAATCTTTGATAGTGCAGAAGTGTTTGGCAATGCAGAAATCTCCGGCAATACTCAAATTTTTTATGGTGCTCATGTTTGTGGTAATGCTAAAGTTTACGGCTACGCTAAAGTCTGCGGCAAAGCAAGAGTTTACGGTGAAGCGAAAGTTTACAATTTTGCTAAAATTCTTGATAATGCTCAAGTTTATGACAATGCAAAAATTTACGAAAATGCAATTGTTGCCGGAGATGTACAAATTTACCATAATGCACAAGTTTACGGTAACGCTTGGATTTATGACGACGCCTTTATTTGTGACAACGCTCGAATTTATGGTTTAGCAAAAATCTTTAATAAAGCCATCGTTTATGGTAATGCCAAAGTTTATGGCAACGCACAAATATTCGGAAAAGCCAAAGTTTATGGCAACGCAGAAGTTTACGAAAATGCAGAAATTTTCGATTATGCCTTTATTTTTGGCGATGCTAAGGTTTTTAGTAATGCGAAGATTTTTGGCACTACTTGGCTGTATTGTGCTGCCAAGATAGGTGACAAATTAAGTCTAAATAAAGGAAAATACATTTTTGCAACACTTAATATTGATGAAACATTAAGCGAAATTGAACCTATTTGCTATAAAATCAGTTTTGCAGTCAGAGTGATAGAATTGAAACTTCCTATCGAACAAGGTTATATTGAAAGCCTTGTTTCTGAACTTGCTAAATATGATGAGCTGATAGATTATTTTCATAGCAATGAGTGTGAAATAATTTTTACACCTAATGAAAATAAAATCTATAAGCTGTTATTACAAAGCAAGCAAAATATTGAAAACTTTTATAAGTAGGAAGGAAAAAAGATATGTCGAATGAAACTAAAAAATATGAACTTGTAAAAAGCGAAAGCATTGTTCACAATGGAAGAACGCTTTATAGAATAAGAGCATTAAGGGAGTTTACAATTTCAAGAGGTGTTGCAATAAAAGTTGGCGATATTGGTGGCTTTGTCGAATCCGAAAACAACCTTTCGCAAGAAGACATTTGTTGGATTTTCGATGATGCAAAAGTATATGAAAACGCTAAAATTTGTGGTGATGCCAAAATTTGCTGTGATGCCAAAGTTTTTGGTAATGCCAAGGTTTGGGGCGACGCCTTTGTTCTTGACGACGCAGAAGTTTGGGGCAATGCTAAAATTTGCGACAAAGCTGAAGTTTACGACGAAGCCGAAGTTTGCGGCGATGCCTATATTGGTGGAGAGGTTCAAATTTATGGCAATGCTAAAATTTGCGACAAAGCCAGAATTTTTGGTAAAGCTGCAATTTTTGAAAATGCTGAAATTAGCGACTACTCTCAAGTTTATGAAAACGCAATTGTAAGCGACACTGCTTGGGTTTTCGGCAATGCAAAAATTTATGGGAATGCGAAGATTTGCGAAAAAGCCCAAATTTACGGTAATGCGGAAGTTAAAGGCGATGCTTGTATTTGCGGTTCTTCACTTGTTTGTAATGTAGCAGAAATAGGCAAAAATAAAAAAATCAAAAATGGGAAATACATTTTTAAATCACTTAATGTAGATGAAACATTAAGCAAAATTGAACCTATTTGCTATAAAATCAGTTTTGCAGTCAGAGTGATAGAATTGAAACTTCCTGTCGAACAAGGTTATATTGAAAGCCTTGTTTCTCAATTCGCTGAATATAACGAATTGGCTGATTCTTTTCGTGGACGAACATATTTATCCCCAAAAGAAAAAGAAATTCTTGCAATGCTGTCACAGTGCAAGAAAGATGTAAAAATTTTAAAAAAAGTAAAGTGAAAAAGGAGACAAAATGAACGAAGATTGTAAAATTCATAAAATTGTAAACGGATTGTGGAATGGCACTGTAAAACTTATTTCCAATCCGAATGACGGCTGCTTAGCTTGCCAAATAGGAGACTATTGGTTTTACTTCATAGGAAGTGAGGACGAAAATCTCACGCCTGAAGAAGCTAAGAAAAACTATGATGTCTTCACTATCGCAAAACTTATACTTGAAGCGATGGATAACATCAAAAACATTGATGAAAATGAGCATAGTTATTATTACAATATGCTTGGACTTGAAGGATAATGAGAAAATAAAACAATGAAAAGAACAAACGGGGACATTATAAAATGAAAAAATATGACAGTATTTGTTGTTATTGACGAATCTGTTTATCAGATGGAAAATGATGTTTTTGTAAAAGTCTTTTCAAATTACAAGTCAGCGAAAAAATACTTCGATGATACGGTAAAAGAGAGAAAGAAAAACGACCACTTGTTTGTTGATTTGGAAGATGAGGATTTGGTAGTAGAAGAAAGCGAAAACAGTTTATGCGCTTACCGAGATGGTTGTTACTGTACGGACCACATTAACATTTCCATTGAAGAACAAGAAGTAATTGATTGAATATTAGGAGAGTGAACTACCACACACCGTAAAGGTATGTGGATTTACGGAAAAATATTTTATATTTGCAAAAGAAAATCCTGATTATGTGGTAACGCTTGTTGACTGCCACATATAAGTTCGGACGAATTATATCTGACAAAGGAGAATAAGTAATGAAAATTATTGTTGATGAATTACCTCGCTATGGTGAAAAATGTCCTTTTGATTATCAAGACAGTTGGGGTTATCGTCTTTGCTACAAAAAAGATTGCCCGCTCAAAGAAAAATATAGGCATTGTACATTGTCTGAATGCGATAAGCTTATAGCTTTCAACAAATTTATAATGTCAAAGGTTACGGAAGAGAAGGAGGAACTGTAATCATGGCTAAAAATAATGAAAAAAGAGTCTTTGAAGTTTCACAGGAACTTGACAAAATGTCAAGACTAATTTGCTTCAAGTATGACGCAGGCATCCATCTTCCGGAATCGGTAATAGATTGGATGACGCAAGAGTTTATTTGTCTCTATGATGCTGATGAGGATTATCCTACTCTTATGCCGGATGAGGTAATTACTCTACGCCTTATGCTTCGCTATATACAGAGGGAAGATTTATAAATAACGGTCGCTGTAATGCGATTTTAAAGGAGAGTTTTATGGATAGTGAAAGCATAATTCTTAACAAACAGAAAAATCTTGCTGAAACATATAAGTATAAGCCCTTACCTCCACTGATTTCAGTACAACAAAGGCAGGAATACTTGGATGCTCTTCCAGAAGGATTTGATGTTGACGGAAATAAAAATTGTAATCTTTATTCAAAAGGCGGCACATTGATAGCAACAGGGTATAACAGAGTTGTTATTGGCGATTATGGCGCTTTTGTTGAGTTTGATAAAACTCAAGCAATAAAGCAAAATATCAAAGTAAAAGTAGGGCAGGAGTATCGCTATAGTGACAAACAATATTCCGAAAATGTAAAATATCTCTGGCTTACAGCAAAGGATAATTCTGATTGTAAAATTTACTTTCAGAAAAAGACTGTAAATTACGCAGATTATAAAGAAGGGATGTTTTACATAAGCCCTTACGAAGTAAAAATTGAAGTAAAAAAATAAAAGGAGCAAAATATGAAGTTTAATACTGCACAGGAAATGCTTGACTTTATCGACGGTAAAAACGGTGATGTCAGCCACGACCTTTACAGCCCGAAAGCAGAAGTTTATGTTTTCGGCTATAATGATGCAGGCTCAATAGCAACATACCACATAACCGAAAAGGATGCGATGGAGCTTTCAGACCTTGCAAATAAAAACGACGATTATTGGTGCGCCTTCCTCGGACCCGGCGGCGAGATATGGGATGACCCGTCATATGAAAACTATAGTGAGGGCGAGACAACTAATCTTGACCGCTGTGAAGAGCTGTTAGAGTTTGGCGATTGGGTCGATACACGTAATTTTATTAAGTCGAGCGGGGTGGTAATGTGAAACGCAAAATTTCACCTAAAGACGAATTGAATCGTCTTGTGTACGTACTTATGGATGACCGTGACCGTTGGAATGAAATTTACGAAAACGGAACAAGCGACCCGTTCTACTGCGACGGTACTAATCTAAACCTTGTGAGAAATCATATAATTTACGGAAAAAGACAAATTAAGGCGTTCGTAACCGAACATCCCGAATTGACAATTCCGGAAGAAGTCAATAGTGTATTTGACCCGGATGAGGTCCCGGATAATTATATGGCAAACCCGGAAAAGATTATCAAAGAAGCAAAAGAAAGCCTTGCGCTTTATGAGCGTGACGAAAATTATCTCTATCTTCTATCAATCAACAGGGAATTGTCTGACAAGGAAAGAGAAAAAACATCAATATCGGCAGTTTTGGGCTATCATAACCGCTTAGTTGAGGCAATCGCAAATAACGATTTAGTCTTAATGAGGCTGCATCGAAAAGGCAGCACATATCAAGAATCGTTTAAGACTTGTGCCGAGAAGGTTAAAAAGTGCATTTCCGAAAGAAAAGATGATGAGCAAGAAAATGTTCAGTTGTCGTTGTTCGAGTAGGATATGCCGTTCAATGTAACCCGTAAGACAGCTTTTTCTGCTAAGAAATAGTTTATAACTTAGAAAGCCAACACCGTTCGGGGTGTTGGCTTTCTTTTTTCGCAAAAAGCGCACAAAAAGTGCAAATCTTTTCGTTTTCCGTCCATATATAAGTGTAAACAAACAAAGTATGTTTAAGCTGGTGAAATACCTTGCACCTATATTATAGTATGCTGATAAATCACAGTTGTAAAATTGCAGTAAAACTGCAGTAAAACTAAAAAATCAATTTTTAAAACATCGAAAAACAACGCAATATCAAGGACTTTCGGGCATCAAGGAAAAATCAAGTCTTGTCACTCCGACCATAAAAGGATTTAGCATAAGCTAAATCCTTTTTTAGTTTTATTAGATTTTGTTTTTGTAGAATCGGAAAGTAAGATGTGATAAAATAATAATTATTGTTGAGCGAAAGTATTTAGCTTTTTGGAATATATTGTTGCATTTTCCAAAAAAAGCTCGTTTGGTTTTTGCTTGTTGAAAAATACTTGCATCGTAACAGGTGTTCAGTATAATTAATATACGAAAACGTGAAAGGGGTTGAAAATTATGAGCAACAAAAAAGAACGCCGCAGAATAGTAAAGGAATTGCTTGACGTTACGGATAAGGAATTTACGGATGAGGAACTGATACATCAGCTTATCAACACCGAGCTTTCCAAGGATTCGGATAAAACCGACAAACTATCTTTCGGTCAGCGTGCGGCGGATGCTGTTGCGCGTTTTGCCGGAAGTTGGGCGTTTATATTCAGCTTTATAGCTATAATGGTTATTTGGATGGTTCTGAATATAGTACTTAAAGATAAGGCTTTTGACGCATATCCGTTTATCCTTTTGAATTTGGTGCTTTCTTGTATTGCGGCAGTACAGGCTCCGCTTATTATGATGAGCCAAAACAGGCAGGAGGCCAAGGACAGAGAACGTGCGGAAAATGATTTTAAAGTCAATTTAAAAAGTGAACTTATAATCGATGATTTGCACAGAAAGATGGATCTTGTTCTTGAAAACCAAAAGAAGATAAATCGCCGCCTCGATCTTTTGGAACAGGCGGAAAATATAAGTCCCGAGCAAAAAAAGAACATCGTTTCTTCGTCGAAAAAAACACTTCCGCAGGATAATGATTCTCTCACATAAAAGTATTATATTGAGCAATGAGATTTTTTTGGGGGTGAAAAATTATGACAGAAAAGGATTATTTAAAACAAATTGATTACGTTATCGAATCGGGACCTTATACAGACAGTTGGCAATCTTTATGTAAACATAAAACACCGGAATGGTATAAGAATGCTAAATTTGGAATCTTTATTCACTGGGGAATTTACAGCGTACCTGCATTCGGCAATGAGTGGTATTCGCGTGAGATGTATGATAAATCAAAGCCGGCATATCGGCACCACCGTGAAAAGTACGGTAATCAAAAGGACTTTGGATATAAGAACTTTATACCGATGTTCAAAGCCGAAAACTTCAATCCCGAAAAGTGGGCGGAGCTTTTTAAAAACAGCGGCGCAAAATACGTAATGCCGGTTGCTGAACATCACGACGGCTTTGCCATGTATAATACCGAGTTTAATCGTTGGAACAGTGTAAATATGGGACCGAAACGAGATATTCTCGGAGAACTGAAAACGGCTGTGGAAAATGTCGGACTTGCATTTTGTGCGTCAAATCATCGTGCCGAACATTATTTCTTTATGAATATGGGCAGAACATTTGACAGCGATGTGTGCGATGAAAGATATGCCGACTTTTACGGACCTGCTTATTATTGTAAGGAGCTGTCATCCGATAAAATGGGTGTAACGACATCAAATTGCCGTTCTGTACCTCCGACGGAGGATTTCTTAAAAGATTGGCTTGTCCGCATATGTGAGCTGATAGATAAATACAAGCCGAAAGTTGTTTACTTCGATTGGTGGATACATAACAGGGCGTTTAAACCGTATTTAAAGAAATTTGCGGCATATTATTATAACCGTGCCGCAGAATGGGGAACCGAAGTTGCGATAAATTATAAGCTTCAGGCTTTTGCTCCGGGAAGTGCTACGTTTGACGTTGAACGTGGAGCTTTGACAGATATTTCGCCCGTACCGTGGCAGACTTGCACTTCAATAGCAAAAAATTCATGGGGATATACCGAAAATAACAAGTTTAAGTCGGCATACCATGTTATATGCGATTTAATCGATATTGTAAGTAAAAACGGCGTTATGCTTTTAAATGTCGGCCCGAAACCCGATGGCACGATTACAGATGAAGAAACTGCGGTTTTGAATGAAATCGGCGACTGGATGAAGACTAACGGTGAGGGGATATACGATACGGTTCCGTGGAAAACCTTCGGCGAAGGAAAAGTCAATACAAAGGACGGGTCCTTTAAGGATAATAAGACAAAAAAGTATACCGAAAAGGATTTTCGTTTTACATATAAGGACGGAGCGGTTTACGTTTTCCAAATGAAACCGACACATGACGGTGTAATAAGAATTAAGAACTTTAAAAAGATAACGCAGGACGCAATTGTATATTCGGTAAAGCTCCTCGGTAATCACTCACCGATAATAATCAGCCGAACCGAAAAATATATGGAACTTAAACTTATGGAAATTCCGCAAACGACCTTGCCGTTATGCTTTAAAATTGTTCTTGAATAAAAAGAGTCTCAATGATTGCTTATAGCAACCGTTGAGACTCTTTTTTTAGCTTATTCGGTAATTTCGGCATCCTTTGTAAGTCTGCCGTGGTATATAGCGTTTGATATATTTGTCGGTGATAAAAAGACCTTGAGCTGTTTAAACTTTGTATCAAGTTTATTATTACTGAACGGTATGTCCGAGAGGGAATATGCCGTAATACTGTTTCTGAGCTCGGTAGTTGAAATAGACGTGTCATTTTTAATCGTTACAGTCTTTTTCTGACCCGGAAGCAGGTCGAAAAAGTTATCACTGAACGGCAAAGTGCTTTTGCTGCTTTCAACTTTGACAAGGCGAGCATATTTGTCGGATGACACAGTAACATTCAATCCGTCTGCCGTTTCCTCAAAAACGGTTTTAAGCTCGGCTTTTGGCAAGTGAAGCTCGTTTTCGCGGCAGAAAAGAATAGCTTTTTGCTGAATAAGGGCACTATTTTCATAAAGTCTTACTGCAATGCCTGTTCTTTTCTTATCGTATTCCGAGCAAATGAACGGAACATTTAAATCAAAAACAACAGAATTTTTTACGGCACCGACGGTTAATGTTTTTTTGTTTGTTTCAAGAGTTCCGTTTTCAAAATCAAATATTTCATATTCCGCATCAACTGTTTTGCTTTCGTTTAAATCATTCAGCACAAAAGCACGTATATAGTCGCTTGTATTCTCAATCGATATGCTGAGCGGCGCGTTAAAGTGCTTTGCACCGTATTGTAAGGCTTTGTAATTGCCATAGTAATCAAGACTTGACCAAGAGCATACACCCCAACAGTCATTAAACTGCCAATACATTGAACCGTTGCATCTGCCCTTGTTTCTGCGCCAATGTTCGGTGGCATCTGCGATACATTCGTTTTGCGTTACCTGTGACAAATAGACATAATCCTTGAACTCCTTTGGTAAATTAAACCTAGATGCTATATAATATATCATTTTGTCATTGCCGTTGGCACATTTTTGGTGAGACTTAAACACATCGCTCGAAAGGGAGTAGTCGGAAGGCTTTGCAAACTTTTCGATAGCCTTCATATCAGGCAGGCTTTCAAAGCCGAATTCGCTGCAAAAACGTGTCATACGTTTGCGGTAATAATTCATCGGCTTCAAACCGTGCCATACGCCCCACAGATGGGTGTCGCCTACATTGTCGCTTTCTACTCCGACGTTATGAGATTCACCTACAGGCGAACCGGGTGTGTATGGAGTATTTTTGTCATATTTTCTTATTTCGGGTTCAAGTATATGATAGAAGAATTTCTCTGTCCATTTGACATACTTTTGCATATGTACCCAAGCCATATGCATATCCTCAATTTCATTGTTGCCGTTCCATACAGCGAGAGAGGGATGATGACAGAGGCGTTTTACATTGTATTTAACCTCTTCTTTTACATTGTCAAGAAAGTCATTGTCAAAGAACGGATAGGCTTGACAGGCGAATTGAAAATCTTGCCAAACAAGTATTCCTTTTTTGTCACAGAGATTATAAAACTCATCGCTTTCGTAGTATCCGCCGCCCCAAATGCGTATCATATTTATATTTGAAAACAGGGCTGTGTCAATTAAATATTCGAGCTTGTCGGAAGTAAACCTCGTTATGAAGCTGTCGGGCGGTATGTAATTTGTACCCTTGATGAAAAGAGGGACACCGTTTAATCTGAATTGGAAATTTCTTCCGTATTCATCTTTTTCTCTGTTTAATTCAATTTTTCTGATTCCTATTTTTTTAGAAGTGGAATCGACTTCTTTGTCGCCGGATGCTACTGCTGCACTTATTTCGTACAACGGCTGCTCTGCTTTGCCGGATAATTCGTATGTCCACCAAAGCTCGGGATCGGTTATTGTAAAGTCAGCTTCTGTGCCGCTTTTTTCAAGTGTGCTGCCGTCCGGCAATACAACCTTTAACGAACATTCGTAATCTTTATATGCCTTTATATCGGCTCTTACGGAGATAACGGCAGTACCGTCGGCATTGAGCGCTTGTGACGCAAAAAGATATTCAATTTTTGCACCGTTCACAAACTCAAGACTTATTTCCTTTGTTATACCGCTGCACGGCAATACGGGACCCCAGTCCCAACCGAAATGGCATTGCGGTTTGCGTATATGAACAATACCGTTCTGACCGTTTGAATTTACGGGAGTAGGACAGGACTTGTATTTTTCTTTAACATAATTTACCGGGGAACGAAACAATATTCTTATTTCGTTTTCGCCTTTGACAAGACGTTCTTTTATTGATGCGCTGTAAGCTTTAAAACAATTCCTAGCGGAAAAAGCAAGCATATTATTTACAAAAACATCACATATTGTATCAAGCATTTCACAGGTCAGCAGTATATCATCACAGTTTAATTCTTCTTCGGTTATTTCAAAAGTCTTTTTGTATTCCCAATTTGTTTCGCCGACCCAGTATACATCCTTTTCATTAAGCCCGATAAATGGGTCCGGAATATCCCCGTTTGCCATCAGGTCAAGATAGTTGCAGCCGGGTACGGTGGCTTCCTTGTATAGCTTATCACCGACTTTTCTGAATTGCCATTTCCCGTTTAGTGTCTTTTTCATTTTTCCAAATCCCTCTCTTTGAAACATCATTGGTATTATACTTTATCCCTCTGTATATTGTAAATGCTTTTATGCACTTTTTATTTTATGATTTTTTACCTGTAAGTCTAAATGCAACTCTGCGGCGGATATTTCTATTGACAATTTAATATATTTCATTTAAACTGTAATGGTATTTTGTGCATTATGCCAAAAACAAGAATGGCGTTAGGGAGTTTTTTATGGCAAAGTCAAAGAATAAAGTCGGTAATGTTTTAAAATCGGTAAAAGAGCATTGGAAAAATCCGCCTGAGGGCCGGTATATACCGTATAAGGAGACTTTGTCTTATTCGATAGGCGGTATCGGAGTCAAATTTGTATTGTACACGGTCTCGTATATCGGACTTTCGGCAACAAGCCTTCTTGCCGGAGCTGCGTTAGGACTTAAAAACGGAGATCTTGTAAAGCTCAATCTGATAGCAACGGTAATTGGTATGTTTTTAGGTCCGCTTCGCGGTATGATAATTGATAATACGCGCAGTAAAAACGGTAAATTCAGACCGTATCTTATCTATGCCGGTATACCGTCGGCAGTTGTAACCACGGTGTTTGCTTTCTTACCGTTTGAAAGTATGAGTTATGACGGAAAACTATGGTCGCTGTTTATTACCTATATGATGCTCCAGCTTTGTTATCCGTTTTACGACCAAGCGTATACAACTCTTGTGCAGGTTATGAGCCCGAATTCGACGGAGCGTGCGGATGTTATAACAATATCGACATTTATATACTCTTTGGCACCATCGGTAATGGGCTTTGTTGTACCGATAGTTGCCGGATTTGCCGGCGGACTCGAGCATATAAATGCCTATCGCGTAATTATGCCTGTTTTTGGCATAGGTGGTGCTCTTTTGGGAATTTTCAGTTATGCCGGAACTAAAGAACGTATAATTGTATCCAAGGATTATTCACCTAAAGTACCGTTTTTCCAAGGAATCGGAGCAGGTATCCAGAATAAGTACCAGTGGGCGCGCTCAATAACTTCATGGTTTATTCTTTTACAGGCTGGCGTCGGCAATGTTACAACATGGTATTTTTATTACGGCATTAAAGATACTTTAGGTCTTACAACGGAACAACAGGGCGTTTTAAACGGCACTCTTACAACAATTATTGGAGCAGCTGCAACACCGGCTATGCTTTTGTCTCCTTTTTTGATAAGAAAAATCGGTAAACGCAATTTGTTCATTATGTATGTTGTTTGTTCTGTTTTCTGCTTTGCCGGTATGTATGTTTTTATAGAGCAAATATGGGTGCTGTTTGTTTTTATATGGCTTAGGGGATTTTTCTCGACATTTACGCTTATAACCGATGGTGCTATGAATGCCGATGTGCTTGATTATCAGCAATACAAGACGGGGGAGCGCCTTGAAGGGCTTATGAGTCAATTTGTAGGTATAATCGGAACATTTGTTTCTATGGGTGTAACTTATCTTATACAGACGATAATAATGCAAAATCATTACGGTCTTGTAAATAATTATGATGACCTTTACAATGTGTCTTTCAGAGAGCCGCTTTCAAAAGGTATGATTGCTCTTGCGGCGGTGGGATATGTAATTTCACTCATTCCGTTTATTACAATGTACACTCTAACAGAAGAGGAACACGAGGCACATATTTCCGTTCTTAAAATCAGGGCGGCACTTGAAGATTATGCGACAGAATGCTTATCGGAGGGTGAGCTTGAAGAAGCCAAAAATATTTATGCCGATGCAGTAAACGAACTCGAGATTTGTCGTGACAGAATAGACATCGTAAAGGGCAAGGAGAAGAGAAAGCTTAAAAATAAAATGAAAGCTCTTCAAATTGTTATAAACGAAAAAGATCGTTTTAATGACCCTAAAATGATAAAGAAAACCGAAAAAGCAAAAGAGCTTTTGTCTCATTCGGTAGAAGAGCTTTACGGAATATCAGAGCCCTCGATGGATAAATACAACGCCGCAAATGCAATGAGCGAGTCTACAAAAGAAGAAATACGTTCAAAATCAGCGGCACTTAAAGAAGCGTCAAAAGAGCTTGATCATTTCCATAAAAAAGCATATGCGTATATTCAGGCGCGAAAGCTTTTAAAGCAGCTTGAATACTATTCGCATTGGTCTGATATCTTTAGTTCGGAATCGGTTGAGATTTCGGAATGATTTCAGTTCCGTATTTCAGAGCGGTGTTTAACAACACCGCTCTTTTTAAGAAAAAGTTGTCAAAATGTTAACAATTTTTATTGCACACTTTAAAACAAAGATGTATAATAATTTTCGGTGATGTGAAATGAGTAAATCAACAATTATTGCAGTTGCGGGCAAAGGCGGTGTAGGCAAAACTTCATTATCGGCTACTATCGTCAGGTGCCTTACAGAAAAGTATCCTGATAAAAAGATACTTGCCATAGACGCTGATCCGGCAGTAGGTCTTTCGACCGCTCTCGGAATAGACGTCAAAATGACCATTGATGATATTCGTAAAGAGATTATAGCTTCCGTGGACGAGGGTGATACCAGAGGAGCCGTTGAGCTTTTAGGCGAAGCCAAGTACCGTATTTTCGACGCTCTTGTCGAGACAGACGGATATTCGTTTATTGCTGTTGGAAGACCCGAGAGCGCAGGGTGTTATTGTAAAATAAATTCATATCTTAAAGAGGTTATCTCCATACTTTCCGACGAATTTGACTATGTTGTTATTGACGGTGAGGCGGGAATAGAGCAAATTAACAGACGTGTTATGGAGAGAGTAACGCATCTTATCTTAATAACGGATCCCAGCAAAAAAGGCTGCCAAGTAATAAAAACAATAAAAGGTGTTGCCGATGATCTTGTTATGTATGATAAAATCGGTGCAATAGTTAATCGTATGACGGACGAGTCTTTAAAGGATTATATTAATATCGACGGTGTTGAAGTTCTCAGTTATATTCCGAATGATACAAATCTCGCTATGTTTGATATACAGGGCGAAAATGTATTTAATTTGCCGGAATCTTCACCGGTGGTAAAGGGAGTACGGGAGACTTTAACTAAAATAGGGGTGCTGTAATGAAAGATCTGAAACATCTGATTTATTTTGAGAATCTGCTTCAAGAGGCAAACAATGAACTTGTGCAGCGGGCAATAAGCGATGGCAAAAAAGCGATTGCGTATACCTGCTATCATATCCCGGAAGTTCTGCTCAATGTCGATAATTGTTTTTCGGTAAGACTCAGAGCTCCGAGAACAGGTTCTATGGATATTGCAACTTATTATCTCAGTTCGTATCTGTGCGGATATTCCAAGGCTCTTTTGGAGCGCGGTATTGAAGGCGGTTATAATTTCCTTTCCGCTCTTATAGGCTCGGAATCATGCTCGGAAATGAATCGTACATATGAGCATTTCATGCTTTTGAATCTTGTACAAAACGATAAATTTTTCGTTTCCATTGCCGATATTCCTTTTAAAATTGAGCCGCATACAGTAAGGCATTATACAGAGCAGATGAGAGTCAAGGTGCTCGATAAGCTACATGATGTTTACGGTGTTGATACAAGCGATGCTATGCTTCGTAAAGCTGTTGAAGAGCATAACGAAGTTTGTCGTCTCATAACAGAAATAGGTGAATATCGCAAAGAGGAAAATCCGCGAATAACGGGATATGAATTTCACGTCATAAATCTTGTTACATATTGTTGCCCCAAGTATTTGATAATCGACAAGCTCAGAGAAACCGCAGAGGAGCTTAAAACAAGGGTTCCTGACGAAAAGAAAAATTATCGTGCTAAAGTTGTTGTCGTGGGTTCTGAAATGGACGATCCGGATTTCACAAAGCTTATCGAAGAATCCGGTGCTCTTGTAGTTGCCGATCGCTTTTGCTTCGGTTCGCTTCCCGGCAGAGAAGAAATAAAACTTAACGATACCGATGATGTTTTATCTCAGATTGTATTGCATTATATGGAAACATGCCAATGTCCACGCTATATGAGCAAGGAAAAGGTGCAAGGCAGAAAAACCTATGTTCGTGACCTTGTAAACACGTATCACGCAGACGGTGTAATATATGAGCAGATAAAGTTTTGTGAATACTGGGGATACGAAAGGGCACTTGCATCACATATAATAACAAATGAATTCGGAATTCCGTCGGTTTCGGTTGACAGACAGTATACGGCAAGTGCATCCGGTCAGCTACGAACTCGTGTTCAGGCATTTGTAGAAAGCCTTGAAATTAAGAATATTCAAAAAGCAAAGGAGGCGAAGTAACGTGGCAAATCAGCCTAAAAATCTCGGTCTGTTGCATGAAGATAAGACCGGACTTTTAAAGCACCGCGAGTGGCGTGGGCTTAAAGACACTATGTATGATTACTATCGTTGGCTCATAACTTGGAAAGATATGATAGTTATGGTTTTAAAAGCACCCGTGTCGACGATAAAGGGTCTGTGGAATTATCGCTGGATGGCAAGTTATCTTGCGGCTCCTGCGTGGATAGACCGTCATACGGAGGGTACGCGCGGAACACACCTTCGCATAGCACATCTTCATTTTAACGCGATGATTAAGCATACATGTAATATGATACATATGCTTTTTAAACATGATAAGCATTTTCATCCGAATGACAAATTTTCAGATAAAACAGTTTGTATGGATGAACTTTTCTCTTTTGAAATAATGGCGGGTTTTCCGAACTTATATGGTGTTCCCGTACAGACTATACCGATTTTTTTGTCATCGATGGTTGATCAAAACATAACGCCGCCGTATCTTGATATAACCGAGAGTTACGGTGTTCCCGCCGATGTTTGTCCTCTTCCATCCGCGGAGGCAGGCGTGGCAATAAACGACGATTACCCGATGTTCGGTAAATGCTTTTTATCATGCAATATGCCGTGCGACGGCTCAACAATGAACTCGTCATATATCGACAGGCGTTTTAATCTTCCGTCTCATGTTGTTAATGTTCCGCTTAGATACACCGAAGAAGAAGTACAGAAATATGCCGTTGACGAGGTTAAATCTTGCATCAGATTTATCGAGGAACAGACAGGCGAAAAGTTTGACTGGGACGCATATTTTTCCGCTATGAAGATATACAACAAACAGCTTGAATATGAGCTGCAAAAATGGGATGTCAACAAAACCGATTATCCTCAGATGACCGGTGCCACATTTTGGCTGTACAGACTTTTTTACTTCCATCTCTCCGGCGGAATCGATAAGATATTTATTAAAACCGATAAAAAGGTTAATAAGCTTATGATGAAAGGCTATGAGAGAAAAGAACATGTTTCCAAGGAAATGCGACACAGAGCTATAGTTTGGTCGTGTCCTGCAAACTATTATACGAGCCTTGCAAATTGGCTCGAAAATTGCTGGGGCATAAATGTTGTTATGGATATGGAGACGATGATATCTTATATAATGTATGATACCGAGGATAAAGAAAGATCGCTTGCCACATATGCAAAAACTCTTCAGCGCACCACAATGCGTAAGCATACCAAGGGCGGTTATCAAAACGTACTTGATGAACTTTGGCGCATTTGCGATGAATATAATGCCGACACCGTAATAATGTATAATCAGATTTCGTGCAAGGGAATGGATGGCCTTAACGGTATATTTGATGACCAGGCAAGAGAAAGAAATATCAATTTCATTTGGGTTGATCAGGACCTTATGGATCCAAGAACCGTTTCGCGTCGCGATATGCGTGAGCAGATCAATAAATATATGACAACTGTTCTTCAGGAAGAACCCGTTGACCCGACGCTGGTTGATTTCGACGATACAATGGCTTGGTAAAAAGATAGGAGAGTGTTTATGAAATATTTTGGCGGATGCGACGTTGGTTCAACGTATGCAAAATGTGTAATTTTAGATGAAAACGGTAAAATTATTGCCGATGCTACCGTAAGAAGTAAAATAAATCCGGTGAAGAGTGCCGAGCTTGCTCTCGGTGAGGCTATATCGAAAGTCCCGGAACTGTCTTCTCCAGAGGATCTTACGTATCTTATAGGTACCGGCTACGGCAGAAATAAAGTTCCGTTTGCCGACGAAAATATATCTGAAATCAGTTGCCACGCAATGGGTGTACATGTTACAGACCCGAGTGTAAAGGCGATTATAGATATCGGCGGTCAGGATGTAAAGGGCATTGCAATAGACACCGACGGTACGGTTAAGAATTTTGCAATGAATGATAAATGTGCCGCAGGTACAGGGCGTTTTTTTGAGGCAATGGCAAACGCATTTGAAATGTCACTTCCGGATTTCTGTAAATTGTCTCTCCAAGCCAAAAATACTATTCCTATAACGGCACAATGCACTGTATTTGCCGAATCAGAGGTAATTTCTCTTGTAGGCGAGGGCAAACCCATGGATGAGATAGCGGCGGGTATTCAGCTCGCAGTTGCCAAACGTTGTTTCGTTATGGCAAAAAAAGCAGGTGCTACCGACAGTATAACGCTTACCGGTGGTTGTGCTAAAAACGAAGGTCTCAAGCGTGCTATTGAACACGTTCTGAAAATTAAGGTTGTTGACCTTCCAATCGACCCTCAGCTTATGGGGGCGCTAGGTGCTGCTGAGTATGCAAGACAAAAGGGGATGGCGTAAATGAAAGCTTTAATTATAATTTTAATCGTTCTTGCCGCGCTTTTTGTGCTCACATTTTGCATCTATTTTTTCAATCTCGATATGAAACTTGTTCGTAAGATATATGATGCGCTCGGCAAACATTATGACTCGCTTGAAAAGGACAGAAAACTTTAATGAAGCTTTATGACAAGCTTATCGGGCAAATAAAAAACCTTTTGCCGGAAAACGCCAAAAGGTTTTCTTACAGTGAACCGACGCTTAAAATAAAAAAAGACAATTCAATACTTTTATTGAAAGAAACGGCGTATGAACTCGGCGGAAGTCAAAAGCCGTGTGTAAGCACGGTCGCGGTGAGCGACAGTATAAAGTTTGACAATTGCACATATCTTTACGGAAAAGATATTCCGGAAATAAGGTCTGATTGCTGTTTCGGAAAAATAGTTTTTCTTGAAATCAAAGATATTGGTGAAGAGCAATCGGCTTTTGATAAGATAAAAGAACTAGAACGTCTTAAATATAGCTTTTGCCCTGAGGAATTTATGACAAGAGCATCTGCATTTAATATGCGGGAGCAGATAAGAGTCAGCAAAAAAGCGGTAAAAAACGGTGTGACATTCTCGGACTACGGCTCATCGCTTATTAAGGCTTATCTTGAATTCCCTGTGGTGAAGAGTGTGCAGATAATATTTATTACCGATTTCGACCGTTTTAATGAACTCGGTATGATTTGTGATAAAGTAAGGCAAACAACCGATGCTTTGAATCACATACTTGACAATGTGCTTCTTGATTGCAACACATGCAATTTAAAATCAATTTGCGACGAGGTTGAGGGTATGAAAGAACTGCATATGAAAAACGCTGCAAAGAAACAGTAAAAAAGCAGGCAAGGCCTAAATGCTTTGCCTGCTTAAATTTTATTTGAATTCGTTTTCAACAGCCTTTTCAAGTTCTTCTTCTTTTTCTTCTTCAATTTCAAGGCGGATAAACATAATGATAAAGCTTATAAACAAAAATGCACATGAAAACCAAATCGAGCGTATACCCCATCTATCTGCCGCAAGACTACCGAATCCGGCACCTACAGCAAACATGAATATAATGCTGAAATATTCAATTGCCTTTATAAGCAGTATTTTTTTACGTGTTTTAAAATAGCCGCACAAAGCTTCCGCGCCGCTTCTCATATTGCCGATGCACATTGTGCTTGCATAGGCGTTTCCGCGCAACTTGCGGAATGTTTGAACCTGCATTGCCGCTACAAAAGAAACAAGAGCATTAGCGAGTATGTTTAAGTTAATCGGGATAAAACCGACGGCCAAAAGTATAACTATTTCAAATGCTAAAACTATTTGACGCCAATGTATCTTTTTGTAATTTTTAAAGAAAATATGCTGTATTTCGGCAACGCATATCCCGAATATAAAAGAAATTACCGGTATAAGATAATGCAATATTAACCCGAATTCTCCCTCAAAAAAATGTGTGCTCATAAGCACAATATTTCCGGTTTGAGCGTTTGCAAAAACCTTTCCGCGGCAAAGATATGTATAAGCGTCCTGAAATCCTCCGGAAAGAGTCAGAAAAAATGCATTTGTAAAGGTGTCTGACATTTGATTAGATTTTAATCTTTCTGCCATTTTGGTTTTAATCATATTTTACCTGTCCCCTAACAAAGTTTGACAATCCCAATCTTTATTATTATAATACATACATATCTATATTTAAAATATATTGTTGATATGGCTAATATGTAATTTTTATATTGAGAGGAATTAAATGTTGGTAAATTACGAATATTACAAAATTTTTTATTATGTTGCGAAATATCAGAATTTCACAAGAGCTGCGGTTGAGCTTGATAATAATCAGCCCAATATATCAAGGTCTGTTAAAAATCTTGAAAACACACTCGGATGTGTACTATTCAGTAGGACAAGTCGCGGAGTTAAGTTGACACCCGAGGGTGAAACCCTATATTCTCATATAGTTCCTGCTATTTTACAAATTGAAGCAGGAGAAAAAGAACTCCTGATGCAAAAAGAACTTAAAAGCGGCATTGTTTCAATCGGCACTACCGAAACTGCTCTGTCCGAGGTGTTGCTTCCGGTTCTTGATATGTTTCATAAGAAGTTTCCGGATATTCGCATAAGGATAAACAATTCCACAACGCCGGCGGCTATGAACGCGCTTAAAAGCGGCGCTGTTGATTTTTCGGTCGTAACATCTCCGGTTGAATATGACGATGAGTTTGAAATAGTTAATATTAAAGATTTCGACGATGTACCCGTTTGCGGAAAAGAAATGGCTTTTTTGAAAGAAAAGATAATCGGCATTGGAGAGCTTAAAGAGTATCCTCTCATAAGTCTTAGCAAAGGTAGCTCGGCATATGATTTTTATAGCAAAATATTTGCCGAAAACGGGCTGAAGTACGCTCCCGATACTGAAGTTGCGACAGCCGATCTTATATTACCTCTTGTCAAAAACAATCTCGGCATAGGCTTTTTGCCGAAAAATCTTGTAAAGAGCGATCTTGAAAGCGGCGAAATATTTAAACTTAATTTAAAAGAGAAAATTTCGTCAAGACAGATTTGTATTGCCGAAAATAAAAATGTCAGTCTCGGCGTTGCTGCGAGTGAGTTGAAAAATATGCTGCTTGATTATAGCCGCCGCTTCGGTAATTAGCGTTTTATAAACATATTAATAATTTGCTGTTGCTTTACTGAAAAAAGAAGTATAAAAATGAATAAAAATCTCGAAAAAATCTGTGCTTTTTATTGACGAATGCACGCAAAACAATTATTATTTATTTATTATTTTTTATTGAGAGGATGATTTTTTTGGGAGCGACAACAGAGAAGCATATGAATTTTAAAGAAATTGCGGCATATTCGCTCGGCCTTTTCGGGTTTCAGGCGATAGTCGGTCTTTTGAATTCATATCAAGCGGAATTTGATGCATCTATTTTAGGAGCTGACATTGCGGTTGTCGGCATACTTATTCTTGTAGCAAAAATATTGTCTGCGGTTTTTGATCCGGTTGTAGGTAGTATGATAGATCGTTCAAAAAGTAAACGCGGAAAGTTTAAGTCTATGATATTGAAGTCAATTATCCCTCTTCTTGTTATGACGGCAGCCGTTTTTATTAATGTTCCGTTTAAAGAGAATCGCACGACAACGTACATTTGGATATTTGTTACATATCTTGTATGGAGTCTTGCTATGACGCTCGGCGATGTACCGTCTCAGGGTATTGCTTCGGTTTTAACGCCTAACCCCACAGAGCGCACAAATGTAGTGTCGATATCAAACACATTTAAGCAGATAGGTTTTTCGGCTTGTGTTGTTATTGTGCCGATAGCTTGTCTCATAATTCCCGGAGGGTCAAAAGTATTTGTTAAATCCGGCGAAACCGATATGCCTATGATAGCTCCGGAATATCTTTGGACGGCTATTCTTACGGCTGTTTTCGGCTGTGCGTTATTTGCACTTATACCGCTTTTAAACAAAGAGCGTGTTCCGTATGTATCCGGTGAAAAAACTACTGCCAAGGATATGTTTAAAGCTCTCAAAAACAACAAGCCGCTTATGCTTGTTATTGTATCATATTTCCTCGGATTCGGCAGACAGATGTCAATGGGTATACAAGTGCAGGCCGCCAATACAATACTCGGCTCACAAAATCTTGTTGCGGTACTCGGTATAGTTACTGCTGTCGGCTCTATGATAAGTATGGCGATTTGTCCATTACTTATCAAAAAGATGGGTGAGAAAAAGGTGTATATCCTTCTCTCGGTATATGGCTTTGTTGCATCGGCACTATCGTTCGTTGTAGGGCACTTCTGGTTCAAAAATCCCGATAATACAGTGCTTACTGTATTATTCTATGCATCGCTGTTTTTAATCGGCCTTCAGTTTGCCGCTGTTACGCTTATGCCCATGATAATGACAGCCGATTGTGTCGATTATTATGAGTTTGAGACCGGCAAACGCATGGAGGGCGCAGCATACTCTATTTTAACCCTTACCATAAAGGTTTGCCTAGCACTCGGAACTGCTCTGGGCCTTGTGTTTATACAGGTATCGGGCTATTCGGATACTGTTGCTCAAATTGCTGCCGGTACTGCAAGCGGATTTAGTGAGAAAACAAAAGACGTTGTGTTTTTTGCTTATACCGTGGTGCCCGGCTTTCTTGCTCTCATTTCTATATTCCCGATTTTTAAATATGATATAGTCGGGAAGAAAAAACAAGATATAGCCGATGAGCTGCAAAAAAGAAGAACAAAAGCAACTGCGGAAATCGATAATTGAGATATATTATGCTTAGGGCTGTACCGTTGAAAAAGCGGTACAGCCTTTTTGCTTCTATATATTTAAAATCCCATTGTTTTCATGATATTTTCCGGAAATCAGAAGAATTCCGGCCGCAGTTAGAAGAGTGTGAATGTCGGTAATATCTGATGTTTTGGATTTTATTTCACACGGATATATATTTTTCCCGGATAAATCCTTGATAATCGTTTGTATTCCGAAGTAAATTTCTTCGTCATTTAAGCTTGACAGTGTTATATCGTCTTTGAAATCTGTCCCAATGTTCAGCCTTTGTTTTATCCCGGCAGAATCATTATATATTAACGCTTCGTTAATGATATCGCCGTTTTTTGATATTTCCACGGAAATTGTATTTTTGAAACTGTTGTCAAGTTTTGCACTGATGTCTGTAATTACATATTCGGGTGTATCAACATAGCTTGCCTCTATTATATTATTTCCGAGCAGCAATACGCCTCCGTGCTTGCTCAGTAGCTGAGAAAGTTCACCTGATAAACGGCTGTTAAAATCCTCGGAGACTACAATAAGCTTCACTTTATCACCCCGAAATATTATTTTCAAATAACATAAGGTTATTCAATGGTTAGAAACGTTTAAAATACTAGCTCAAAATATTAAAAAAATGCTAAAAAGCTATTGGAAAGTCGGTAATAATAGATTATAATATTACATTATAACAGTTAAATAAGGGAGGCTATGGGTTGGCTTCAAAGTATTCCGTTTCATTAGATAAACTGATAAAAGAATTCGGCTTTGAAACATTGTATTTGCCGGAAGACGCACACGACCTATCCGTTACATCGCAGGACGTTAATAGGCCGGGTCTTATTCTTGCCGGACGTGATGATTATTTTGATCCGGAACGTGTGCAGTTTTTGGGGCTTTCGGAAATAGAATTTCTTAAAACTCTAAGCGATGAAATGCGTTATGAAAGCCTTAAACGGCTTGTCGAAACTCAACCGCCGTTTATTTTAATTACACGAAATTTAGAGATCCCGTCGCATCTTTCTTCACTTGTAGAAGAATACAAGGTGCCGCTCTTACGTACCGGTGAATCCACATCGAGCTGTATGTCTGCGCTTATTTCTTTTTTGGGAACAGAACTTGCCGAAAGGATAACACGACATGGAGTGCTTGTAGAAGTGTACGGCGAGGGCGTGCTGATTGTCGGCGACAGCGGCGTAGGTAAAAGTGAGACTGCGATTGAACTTATCAAGAGGGGACACCGTCTAATTGCGGATGATGCCGTTGAAATTCGTAAGGTTTCTTCAAAAACACTTGTCGGTTCTGCACCGGACAATATCAGACATTTCATCGAACTTCGCGGTGTAGGAATTATTAATGCTCGCCGCATTTTCGGTATGGGAGCCGTAAAGCTTACCGAAAAAATAAATATGGTGGTTCAACTTGAGCCTTGGGATTCCGCTAAGGTCTATGATAGGATGGGCCTTGATAATGACTATATTTCAATTATGGACATCAAGGTGCCTGTTACTGTTGTGCCTGTAAAACCCGGCAGGAATCTTGCGATAATCATTGAAGTTGCCGCCATGAATAACAGGCAGAAAAAAATGGGATATAATGCCGCGCGCGAGCTCCTTCATCAACTCGGCATGGAAGAGGGCGAGTCAAAGGACGAAGAGCTTGAGATTTGGCAAAATTATTAAAGAGAATATAAAAACGGAGGATTATGATGTATAGAATTGGTGTTGATCTCGGAGGAACAAACATTGTAGCCGGAGTTGTTGATGAGTATTATCGCATAGTGGGCAAAGGAAAGATGCCTACTGCTTGTCCGCGTCCGTCATGGGAGATAATCAACGATGTTGCTTTGTCAATAAATATGGCTCTCGAAGAAGCAAAAATTTCGCTTGATGAGGTGGTTTCTATTGGCATAGGAACTCCCGGCTCGGTAAATAAAAAATACGGAATTATTGAGTATGCCAATAATTTAGGATTCGATAATGTTCCGGCAAAAGATATTCTTCAATCTAAGTTCAGCAAACCTATTTATCTTGAAAACGATGCTAACTGTGCGGCACTCGGCGAAGCAAAAGCAGGTGCCGGCGAGGGAGTTGCAAATTTTGTTGCAGTTACTCTCGGTACCGGCGTTGGCAGCGGAATTGTTGTAAACGGCAAGCTGCTCAATGGCTGTAATGATGCAGCAGGCGAGGCCGGCCATATGGTTATTTTTGCTGACGGAGAGCAATGCACCTGTGGCAGAAAAGGCTGTTGGGAGGCATATTCCTCAGCAACGGCACTTATTCGCCAGACGAAAGAAGCTATGGGCAAAAATCTCGATTCTGCTATGTGGACTCTTGTTGACGGAGATATAAATAAGGTCGACGGCAGAACAGCCTTTAATGCTATGCGCAAAAATGATCCGGCAGGCATAAAGGTTGTTGATACATACATACATTATCTTGCGATGGGTATTACAAATATGATTAACCTTTTCCAACCGGAAATACTCTGTGTGGGCGGCGGTATCGGTAATGAGGGCGAGTCACTTCTTGAACCTGTACGTAAAATAGTAAATCAAGAGCATTACAGCGTGCACAGCGTTGTTCAAACAAGAATATGCTCTGCTAAGCTCGGAAATGATGCCGGTATAATCGGAGCAGCACTTCTTGACGAATAATTTTGAGGGGAAATTATTTTGCTGAGTAATATAAAAGCTGTTGCAGATAAGTTTGGCTGCGAATTTCGCGAAGATGCTCCTATGAGCGATTATACGTCGTTTAAAACCGGTGGGCCTGCCGAGCTTGTTATAATGCCTAACAGCATAGAAGCTCTTTCGGCACTTATATCTGCTTGCCGTGAGAGCGAAATAAAACCGTATATCATAGGAAATGGCAGTAATATACTTGTATCTGACAGCGGTTTGCGCGGAGTTGTTTTAAGGCTTGCAAAGGGTTTATCTGAGCTCAAGTGCCTCGGTGACGGTGTGATATATGCCGATGCCGGTGTTTCTTTGTCAAAGCTTTGTGCTTTTGCTCTTTCCAACAATCTCTCGGGACTTGAATTTGCCTATGGAATTCCCGGCACAGCCGGCGGAGCCGCATATATGAATGCCGGAGCTTACGGTGGGGAAATGAAAGATGTTCTGTGCTCTGTGTCGCACATAAATTTTGACGGTGAGGTAGGGTGCTTTGAAAAAGAGAGCTTAAAGCTCGGCTATCGTTGCAGCGCGTATACCGACAGTAATCTTATTATAACCGGGCTTACACTTAAACTGAAAAACGGCGATTATGATGAAATTAAGGCTGCAATGAATTTAAATCTCAATAAGAGGAAGTCTAAACAGCCGCTAGAATATCCGAGCGCAGGCAGTACTTTCAAGCGCCCCGTGGGATATTTTGCCGGTGGACTTATAGAGCAGTGCGGTTTAAAAGGATACAGTATAGGCGGCGCCGAGGTTAGCGAAAAGCATGCCGGTTTCATAATAAATAAAGGCGGCGCAACAACTAATGATATTTTAAGTTTGATAAAATATGTACAGAATAAGGTGTTTACCGAAACTGGTGTGCATCTCGAAACGGAAGTGAAATATATTGGGTAAGAAATCTGCAGAAAAGACAGAGCTTGTTATTGTTACGGGACTTTCGGGAGCAGGAAAGTCAAGAGCGGTTGACGCTCTTGAGGATATAGGCTTTTTTTGTGTTGATAATATGCCTCCGAAGCTCATACCTACTTTTGTCAAGTTGATTTTTAATTCTAACGAAAAACGTGACAGGGTAGCCATTGTTGCCGACATCAGACTCGGCGACTCGTTCTCTGATATTTTCGGAGTGTTGGATGAGTTAAAAGAAGATGAGATTAATTACAAAATTCTGTTTATAGATGCGGACAACGATGTAATTATGCGCCGTTACCAAGAGACAAGGCGTAAGCATCCTCTTGCCGATGAATTTAACACACCTTCAATACTTGAAGCCATCCAAAAAGAACGTGAGATACTGTTGCCTGCACGTTTACAAGCGGATTATATAGTAGATACGTCGAATGTTACAAGCTCTCAGTTTAAGGAGCGTATTGCAAAGCTTTTTCTTGATAATGCTTCGAGTTCTCTTAAAATTTACAGCATATCATTCGGCTTTAAATACGGCATACCGAAGGAAGCTGATTTGGTGTTCGATGTCAGGTGCTTACCCAACCCGTTTTATATTCCCGAACTTAAAGAGCATACCGGGCTTGAGACTCCCGTGCGCGATTTTGTTATGAAATTTGACCAGTCAAAGGCTCTCGAGAAAAAGCTGTTTGATCTTCTTGACTTTTTGTTGCCTCTTTACAGAACGGAAGGGAAAAGTCAGTTAACTATTGCGGTCGGTTGTACAGGGGGAAAACACAGGTCTGTTGTATTTGCCGAAGCAATAAATAAACATCTTCTTGAAAACGGAGCTAATTCAAGCGTTTTCCACAGAGATATTAAAAGGTAGTGCTATGACTTTTTCATCCAAGGTTAAAGATGAATTATTAAATGTTGAGACAATAAAGCCTTGCTGTATATTGGCTGAGTGTTACGGGCTTCTGCTTTTCGGCAGGGGCTTTTCGGCAGGTGAGGTTTATATATCCACAGAAAATAGAAATGTTGCGCTCAGATATAAAGAGCTTGTTGAGCGTTTTACGGAAAATCCGTGTAATGTTTCAGAGTCGGCATCCGGTAAAATTAAAGTCAGCGTCGGAAATAAACAGGATCGCTTAGCTGTTTTAAACGCTTTCGGATATAACGGCAAGGAGCGAACACGTAGGCTGAATTGGGCAAATATATCAGAAGACTGCTGTATAGGTTCTTTTCTGCGCGGAGTCTTTTTGGCGTGCGGAACGGTCAATTCTCCTGAAAAGAATTATCATCTCGAATTTGTTGTTCCGCATATGTATTTGAGTCGAGACCTTCAGAAGTTTTTGTCTGATAACGATATGGCGGCAAAAGAGGTTACGCGGAACGGCGCCTATGTTTTGTATTTTAAGGATAGCGGCGAAATCGAGGATATGCTGACGGTTATGGGCGCTTCAAACTGCGTTCTTGAGCTTATGGGCGTAAAAATGTATAAAGATATGCGAAATAATGTTAATCGTCGGCTTAATTTTGAAAGCGCAAATCTTGATAGAACCGTAAATGCGGCACTTGTTCAAATTGATGCGATTAACAGACTGAAAAAATGCGGAATGCTAAACGATTTGCCATCGGAGCTTCGTGAAATTGCCGAGTTGAGAACAGAAAATCCGGACTTTTCGCTGAAACAGATAGGCGACAGTATGAGCGTTCCAATGACTCGATCCGGAGTTAACCATAGGCTTAAAAAGCTTTGTGCGTTAGCGGAAAAATGTAAGTAGAATATTGCTGCGAATTCAGCCGTAAACTTGAGTTGTTTACGGCTGTTTTTATGTAGGTATAAGAAAATGTACAATTCGTTTTTGCTGTATAAGACGTTTTAAAATATAACCAAAACATCATAATTCGGGCAAAATTCACAAAATATATTGACAATACATACATATATATATTATAATTTGAACAAGGGGCGGGGAATTAAAAATATATGATAATTATTAAGGCTCGCTTTTCTTATAAGTGCGGCTTTATTTTTTAGGAGGAGCTTTTATGAAATAATTATACGGCGGCGGTTATTAGGCTTACTTTTTACAGGCAAAGTTTTTTATATCTCTTATGGCAAAAAATATCAGATGGGAGTATATAAGTGATGAAAAGCAAAACATATAAAATAACACTTGTAATTGAGGCGACAATAGCGGTGCTAATCGCTTTTTGCTTGGCTTTTTTCGGACCGCTGTCATTAAATGATATGACGTACGGCGAATTTGACATGCAGGTTTTTGAACTCTGTTTTACATATCCGGCAATCATAATTTTTATTGCTTTATTTGTTGTGCTGGCGGTAATTTCGTATAAAAAAGAACACACGAAAAAACGCTATGCAACCGAAATCGTTTTGTTTGCTGTTTTGTTGATATTTGTATATTTTTTAGGCGTGTTTGTGCCTCGTACATTCAGATATGAAGGCGTTGTTATGAATATCGCCGAATACACTGATATTATGCATGAATTAAAGCCGTCTGAATGTTTCGAGGGTGAAAATACCGACTATATAGAAAAAATCGGAGAAAACCTTTCCGGTGAGTCTTGGTCCGTTTACGGTATGCGATATACCGAGGTCAGAAAATATGATTGGTCCATGGCGGATACCGGATACCAAGATTTATGCTCCGACTACGAATTGATATATTACAGCGGTATACCGAAGTTTATTTCCGGTGAAGTTGATTGCGTTGCAAAAATGCAAGACAGCCTCAGAGTTAAGGATATAGACAACTCGCATATCAAAGGTGATAACGCAACAAATATCGGAATATACACAAACGGAACTTATGAAAATATGAAATACAGTATGTATACGAAGGACTATAACGGTCAAAAGGCAATTGTTATCTACGCCGATGAAGGTGATAAACATATTTTCCTGACGCTTCAATTGTTGGATAAATCTGCGGAATTGTCCTTAGCTGACGAAAATACTCTTTTGCAGCATATATATAATGTGTTTGAAAAAGGAAATTGATTATCATCAAAACCATAAAATTTGCCGTGTGAATTTGCTGTGTAATAATATCTTATATTTTGCGTTGTTTGCTATTGATTTTTTTTGCCGGTTCGGTTATAATAGTCTCCGTCAGTTCGCCGGTGTGATGGAATTGGCAGACGTGCTGGACTCAAAATCCAGTGGTAGCGATACCGTACCGGTTCGACCCCGGTCACCGGCACCAAAAAATCGGCATTCTTTGTAAAAAGAGTGCCGATTTTTTATTGTATTTTTTACAAATTTTTACATAAAGATTTTTATCCTATATTTTTGTTTTTCACTTACTTTTTATTACTGTTTGTGATATAGTATTTATTAAAGTTAACTCTATTGGCTCTGTTTTGAGAGAGGAGAATTTATATGGGAAAAATCATAACAGTAGGACGTGAATTCGGCAGCGGAGGACGTGAAATAGGTCGTAAGCTGGCTGAAAAACTCAGGTTTGCTTACTATGACCACGAAATCGTTGTTGAGATTGCCAAACGTACTGACCTTGCAACTGAATACATACAAAGTGTTGAGGAAAAACGTCCGTTTCCGCTTATGAGTATTACAACCGGGCATACTTTTTGGGCTTCGCCGAATCCGGTAATGGATCAGCAGCTTGAAGTACTTAAAACAGAGAGCGTTATAATAAAAGAAGTTGCCGAAAAGTCTGACTGCGTTATCGTAGGAAGATGTGCAGACTATGTTTTGCGAGACGAAGAGCCGTTTCGCATATTCCTTTATGCGGAACTTGAGTTCAAAATGAAACGCTGCCGCGAAAGAGGAGACGATGCTAAAAAAATGAGCGATCGAGAGCTTCAAAGACATATGGCTCAGATAGATAAAAAGCGCGCCGAATACTATGCGTTTCTCAGCGGACAAAAGTGGGGAGCAAAAGAGAATTACGATTTGTGTATCAATACCTCGACGGCTGATGAGGATAAAATTGTAAACAGTATAGCTGAGTTATATCGGTAAAATAACAACAATATTAAAAGGAGCTGTAAAGTTGTTTTTACAGCTCCTTCTGTTTTTTATAGGCCCGCCCGACCGTACACGGCAATAATTAACCTGCATTCAAAAGCAGGTGGGGATCTATCGTCAGCATTCGTGCTCCCAACATCCGCCGAATGGGCGGGAGGTCTGCTCCACAGCATCGGAATCCGAACCCCTAAAATATAAGTGTTGGGTCAATATTGTCCGTATATTTATCGCATCGGGCAGGTATGTATATTTTACGATTTTAATCAGCTTTTATTCTTATCATCATCTTTAATAAAATAAAGATCTTGAAGTCTATCCTCAAAAATTTCGGCTATTTCGTCGTATTCTTTTTGATTTTCGATAGGCTCCAAATAAATGTCATCGCTTTCATCATTTACTTTGACAATAATAAGTTCACCGTCACCGTCAAGAATTTCTTCTGCGTCGTCATATACAGGTGTCAGCGCAAGGTATTTCCCGTCATCGGTTTCTATTCTGTCAAGCTCTTCAAAAGTATGCGTAACGCCGTCTTCATCTTCAATTGTTACAAGATCGGCAGTAAATTCGTTATCAGCCATATATTTCACCTCCGATTGCTTTATATTTTACCGCGAAACTATATTTTCGTCAACCTGAAAAGGCTTTTTGTTTCAAAAAACATGATTTAATGTTGAATCATTTTTTATATTTCTCCAAACAGCAAGGCCATCACAGTATCGCTCTAATTGATGTTTTTTATTATTGCGAGATTATATTGTATGCGGTATAAAAGTTTAAGTATAAAGAGATAAAATCAATAAAAAATATAAAAAAATTATAAAAAAACTATTGACATTATATAGATATGAGTTATAATATAATCAGACAAGGGAAAGAAAAGAAAAACAAAATAAATCCCTTGAATATTTTAAAGGAGGCGTTTCCGATGTACTGTTCAGAGGGCATAGAGCCGCAGACATCATGTTTCGCCGCTCATCCGATCTCGTAGAGACAGAGTTAATAAAGTGAGTACTTAAATATCGTATAGGCAAAATTATTGAATGTTCTACTTCGGTTGACCGGTACATAATAATAACGAATTTGCGTTACTGTAATGTGATCGGATGAGTGGCAAAGTAAAATTCAATATATATGTAAGATGGAAAGTAAACACAGTTTATAAAGTTAGAGGAACCGATTAAAAACCGGTTCCTCGTTTTTTAGTCTTCTTTAAACTCAGCACTCCACGAAAATTCAAATTTTTCACCCGAACTCAGCTTTTGAATACCTCGTTTTTTTGAAAAATCCGTAGCTTTTTCATAAGAGTCGTTTACACCGTACCACGGTTCTATGCAGACAAAGGGTGCAGCCGGCTTTGCCCATATTGCAAGGAACGGAGAATCGCCGAACGTGAACCTTATGTGTTTACCCGCCTTTTTTTCGTTAAGTATAACGTAATTGGATTTTACATTTGAGAAAATCAGTGCGTCCTTATCAAACAGATGCTCCGTTATTTCTATTATATTGCTATTTTGCAATATAAGATCCTTATCTCCCGTAATCACCGAATCGCGGTCGATTCTCTCGGAATAAAGAGTCTCATCATATTCGAAAGTTAATGTGTCCCCGAGATTGCAGTTAAATGCAGGGTGAGCTCCGATTGAAAAATACATTTCTTCGGCGTTTGTATTTATGACCTTGTGAGTAACAGTCAGTTTATTATCGGTAATTTTAAAAGTGACATAAAGCTCATATTTGTAAGGATAGCATTTCAGCGTATCCGCATTTTCCTTTTGTAAGAATACAATCTCGTTTTCTGTCAATACTACCGGTTCAAACTCTCTGTGCCTTGCAAGACCGTGACGGATTACGCTGTATGTTTTCCCGTTGATAATACATTCATCATTTAACAGCTTACCGATTATTGGAAACAGAATAGGGGACTGACCGTTCCACACCGTCGGATTGCCTTGCCATAAAAACTCATATCCGCTTTTTTTCGAAACGATACTTGTAAGGGTGGCACCGAAGCTTTTAACGCCGACTTTGATAATACCGTTGTCAATATAATTTGTCATATAATCAACTCCTTTTTGAGTGTTAATTAATATTATCATTACTGATTGAAAAAGTCCATAATATATAAAAAGACGCTGTATTTTTACAGCGTCTTTTTAGGAGCGTTTTAAATTAACTTATTCCGCAGCGGATATTTCCTTATCCTTTGGAAGGATTGAGTTGGTAATTATACCGAGGATAAGCGCACAAGCGATGGAAGTGAGCGTTACGCTGCCGAAGTTTATTGTGAGTCCGCCTATGCCGGCTATGAGAATGACTGCTACAACAAAAAGGTTGCGGTTTTCGTCAAGGTTTACCTTCTGTATCATCTTAAGACCGCTTACGGCAATGAAGCCGTAAAGAGTAATGCAAACGCCGCCCATTACACAGTTGGGTATGGAGGCAAGAAATGTAACAAACGGGCCGAAGAATGAAATGATAATTGCCATTATAGCAGTAGCGAGAATTGTAACAACAGAAGCGTTACCGGTAATTGCGACGCAACCAACCGATTCACCATAGGTTGTGTTCGGGCAGCCGCCGAAAACAGCACCTACCATTGAACCTACGCCGTCACCGAGAAGAGTTCTGTGAAGGCCGGGCTCCTCAAGAAGGTCTTTGTTAATAATGGATGAAAGGTTTTTGTGGTCGGCGATATGCTCGGCAAAAACAACAAATGCAACCGGAACATAAGCTACGGCGATGGTGGCTACATACTGGCCGGTTATTTCTTTTGTTCCTTTAAGAGCCTCAATAAATGTGAAGTCCGGAACAGCAAAGAGCTTCATATTTGAAAATACACTGAAATCAATTATTTGAAGAGCGGTATTGTTTGTTTTTATGCCGATAGCGGTAAATATGGCAGCGGCAACATAGCCTGCGAGAATGCCGATGATGAAGGGGATAAGCTTCATCATTTTTTTGCCGTATACGGAGCAAAGAATAACGGTGAAAAGGGTGACAAGTCCGCAAATGAGTGCAACATACGGGCTTGCAGTCGATACTTGAGTCACCTTATCAACAATAGTACCGTTTTCAACAACCTGCTCTACCGAGTCTGCCATAACCTTGCCCTGTGTAAGGTCGGAAATAGCATTGCCGGCAAGCGAAAGACCTATGATTGAAACTGTGGGACCGATGACAACTGCCGGCATAAGCTTGTTAATCCATTTTACGCCGGAAATCTTTACGGCAATGGCAATTACAACATAAACAAGGCCTGCGAAGAATGCACCTAATATAAGGCCTAAATATCCAAGCTGCATTGAGATGCTGCCTGCAAACGCCGCGAGCATTGATCCTATGAATGCAAATGAAGAACCAAGGAAAACCGGGCTTCTGAACTTTGTGAAGAGAAGGTATACGATTGTGCCTATGCCGGCGCCGAAAAGTGCTGCCGATTGGCTCATATCGTGACCGATTATCGCCGGTACTGCAATTGTAGCTGCAAGAATCGCAAGCAACTGTTGAAATGCAAAAACGATTACTTGCCCGAATTTGGGTTTGTCTTTGATGTCGTAAATAAGTTTCATTTACTACGCCTCCTGAATATATTTAGGTTCGGATAAAATCACGAGACCTTATTAACTGTTTTTGTAAAGCTCAGCTCTGAATGCTCCGTCAATTTCATTTACCTTAACACTTACAAACTCATCACTTGATGTAGGTATGTTTTTACCGACGTAGTTTGCACATATCGGAAGTTCTCTGTGCCCTCTGTCTATTATGACTGCAAGTTGAATTTTAGCGGGTCTGCCAAGTTTAATTATTGCATCCATTGCGGCTCTTGCTGTGCGACCGGTAAAAAGCACATCGTCCACCAAAATGATATTTTTATTTGTTACATCAAAATCAATTTGAGTACCGTTTAACTGTGGAGAGGAATATTTTTCTGACAAATCATCTCTGTATAAAGTTATGTCAAGCTCGCCGAGGTGCACTTTCAAATTTGAAAAACTCTCAATATTAGTTTTGAGCATTTTAGCAAGCGGTACGCCGCGTCGTTTAATTCCCACAAGATAGACCGCTTCATAGCCTTCACTGTGTTCAATTATTTCATGAGCAAGGCGGGCTAATGTTCTTGTCAAAGTTTGGGTGTCAATAATTATCTTTGAGCTCATCTTTAATACCATCCGCGCAACAAAAAATACCTTGACGCAATGCGACAAGGTATACCTACACAAATATTTCTTCGCGTTACCTTGTCGGCATCTCGTACCGAATTAAAGGACTGCTTTACTTTTTGGTATAATACCATATCAAAGTGTAAAAGTAAATAGGAAAAAGTCGTTTTTTGAAACTTTGTGTAAACCTATTTTGCTTTTGGCCTTTATGCGCGATTGACAAAACCGATGTGTGTAATTATAATTAAAGGACTTTAAATAATCATTTGAACGGGAGGGTTTTTATGCAGCCCATAATCAATTATGCTATATGTGCCGTTTCGGCCTATCTTATAGGCTCGCTGAGCTTCGGTATAATTATATCAAAACTGTTTTATCATAAGGATATTCGCAATTTTGGCTCTAAAAGCGCGGGTATGACCAATATGCTCAGAACCTTCGGAAAAGCCCCGGCAATAGCTACTTTTATATGTGATGTCGGAAAAGGGATAGTTGCTGTTGTTTTGGCAAAAAAACTGCTTTGTGGAGATGCTGACCCACTGGTCTGTGGATATATTGCTGCCGTCTTTTCAATACTCGGCCATATGTTTCCTATCTACTTCAAATTTAGAGGAGGAAAGGGTGTCGCTACTGCTCTCGGAGTTACAACAGCTCTCGCATGGCAAACATTTCCGATAGTGATGATTCCGTTTGTTATTATTGTTGCCGCCTCTAAAATGATTTCTCTCGGTTCAATTATTTCGGCGGTAATATTACCGATAGCGACTTACTTTGTATATTACTTTTGGTATCCCGAATGTTCTCCGGTTGTTCCGACCGTTGCAACTGCCGTTATAGCCTTGCTCATAATTTTTATGCATCGAACGAATATTAAGCGATTGGTTCGCGGTGAAGAAAACAAGCTCGGAGCCAAGAAGTCGGACGAATAATGAATTAATATAACAAAAAGCCTGTTCTTAAGAACAGGCTTTAACTATTAAGATTTACAATATGTAAACGCCGGATTCAAGCACGGCTATTTCTCTGCCGCAGACTCTGAGATAACGATAAATCGGTTCGTCAAAAAGACGAAAATCATTTACCGAAAAATCTTTAAGGTTGATAGTTCTTATCTTGCAAGAGCCGGCATTGCAGATAAATAACTCGTTACCGTATATACTGAGCGAATATGGATTATCAAAGGCCGTTGAAGAATCTCCGCCGATACGTAAACTGAATTTTTTGTGTGTAACAGAGTAATTTATAATTGCATTTTGCTCCGGTACGGTACACCAAATTAAAGGACCGTCGGCAGCGACGCCTTGAACAGGGGAGTCATGATAAAATAAATCCCCGCTCCATTTACTGTTGCCGTCCTTGTCAAAAATTCCGGTTTCGCCACTCGGATAGACAACTGCAATATCCTTATTTCTCATTACGGCCGTGTCGCAGGAGATATAATCACCTATATTATCGCAAATCGCCTTAAAAGCATTGCCGAATTTATTAAGCTGATAAACGCTTTTTGTGACCGGAATCGGTTTCGCTCTTTTTATATCATACCCATAAAACGTAACCTTGCATCTGTTATCGTCAAGCATTTCTTTTTTAGCAAAAATAATTCCGTTTGAATACGGAACTATATCGCAGATTTCAAAATCCACTATTTTTTTCATTTTTATATCACCGTTATATGTAAAAAACTAATATTATATTTAATTACATAATATAATACTCGTTTTTTTCCCTTCGGTCAACCGCATTTGACTATTTTTGCGTAGTTTTTGAAAATTTGTAATATTTTAATCTCTCTATACTCTTGCAGTTGCTTTTACAATCGGTACAACCGCGACATTTTAAAATCCTTTTACCGTCATTCAGTATTCTTTCTTCAACAACTATATTTTTGTCAAGCTTTTTGCAAAATTGCTCGAATGTGTTTATTATTTCTCTCATAAAATCACCTACTTAAAATATAGCGGTATTTCACCGGTTGGGAAAAAACGGCACTTTTGTCATAAAAGCATATGTTGTCCTCATAGTATAGCGTATGAAGGGGAGAATGTAATGACAACTGCAATATATATTGTTCTCGGTATATTCGGTTTTATCATAATTATTTCGATGTTCCGCACAAAGAAATTTTTATTATCGCTTTTCATGACGGCTTTACAGGGTATAGCCTCGCTTATAGCTGCAAATTTTATTGGGGGATTTTTCGGTGTGCATTTAAGTGTTAATGCTTTTTCACTCGGTGTGTGCGGCCTCGGCGGACTGCCCGGAACCGTAATGCTGCTTATAACCGATACACTTTTTAAAATATAGAAAAACCTCTTGATTTTTATTGATGCATATTGTATAATAACACCCGTCGCCGATATGGACGTTTAGCTCAGTTGGTAGAGCATTCGCTTGACGTGCGAAGGGTCAGCGGTTCGAGTCCGTTAACGTCCACCATTTTAAACAGGACTTTAATTTGTTCGTAAGCAAAAAGTGCCGTTTTTATAGCATCCGCTTTAGCCGGGTGTTATTTTTTTGCCTGATTTGTGTTGACTGTGATTATTTGAAATGGTAATATTATTCTTAATATTTTGTATGTGAGGAGTAGCCTATGGGGCCAAAAAACAAGTTCAAAGCAATATTTTTGATAGTACTTGCTTTTGCGGTGTCTTTAATTCTTGTTTTCGGGACGATTGATTATATAGCAAATCACCGCACCTTTGAATCGGGTGTTATAGCCGGATGTTTGACAGAAGAATATAATTTTAATAAATGAAATTTGCTTTAAATGTCTTTTCAAAATGAAAAGGCATTTTTCTTTTTTTGCTTTAATATACATTATCGGGTGATTTAAATGTATAACGCTTACGAGCAAGAGTCTAACGGTATCGCCTCCGGCAAAAAATACGATTATTGTGAATACCGAAGAGGACACGAGTCCGGGAAATCCAAAGTGAAAACAGACTTCTTGCTGCCTGTTTTGAAGGTGCAAATTATACTCTGCATTGCAATAGGAATTTTTATGATTATAATGTTTAAAACTCAATCGTCTGTCTTTTTATTTCTTCGTGAGTCCTATTATAATATTTCATCTACCGATATTCCGTTTGCGGAGGTTGTGAAAAGCATTAAAAAATCTGCCGATTTTGTTTTTGAGCCTATAAACGATACCGACAAAGTCAAAAAAAGCGACGAAACCGAATCGTATAGCCAAGAAGCTTTCTCACTTGCTTCGTATGATGATAACGAGCTTACCGGAATCGGCGGAGAGGATATATTGACCGCAAAAGAAAAAACATCATTTGCGCCGGTAAGTATGTCTCAAAAAGCTGTAATGCCGGTAGAAAATGCAAAAATCACATCAAAATTCGGCTATCGTGTAAATCCTGTTACGGAGGAATATGGCTTTCACACCGGACTCGATTTGGCGGTGCGGGAGGGGACGCCTATAAGAGCGACCTTCGGCGGAACCGTCATAAAAGCACAGGAATCCAAGCTTCGCGGCAACTATGTTGTCATTTCTCATTCAGATAATGTCGAAACTGTTTATTGCCACTGCAAAGAGCTTTTTGTTTCGGAAGGGGACATCGTTTCGGCAGGTGACATCATTGCGCTTGCAGGCATGACCGGGCAGGCTACAGGACCGCATCTCCATTTTGAACTCAAAATAAACGGGTTGTGGTGTAACCCTGTTTGGATACTTGATATCTGATGTCTTTTTTTATTAAAGATACCGAAATTAAAATCGGCTTTTTGTTCGCGGCATCTGTTGCAGCACTTTTGTGTTTTGATGTCGGACCGCAGGTGCAATTGTCCGTCCTTTCGGGAATTCTCCACGAGGGCGGACATGTTTTTTCACTTTTGCTTTTAGGAGAACGTCCGCAGAAAATCTGTTTCGGCCTTTTCGGTCTCACCGTTTTGCGTCGTAACGATATTAAGCTAAATTATAAAAACGAAATAATTACCGCTTTTTGCGGACCTTTTGTGAATATAGCGATTTGTGTATGTGCACTGTTGTTCTATCTTAATTACAGAGATAATCAAGCTTTGTTTTCGGTTGTTGCTATAAATGCTGCACTTGCTTTGTTTAACCTTTTGCCTGTGTCGGGGCTTGATGGCGGCAGAATACTCGAGTGTGTGCTTTTGAAAAGACTTTCTGTAGAAAAATCCGAAATAATATTATGTGTTACGTCGCTTGTTGTTTTAATTCCGATTACGGTGGCGGGATTTTTGACGCTTGTAAAAAGCAGATATAATTTTTCGTTGTTATTGCTGTCTGTTTATCTTTTGATTCTTCTTGTTTTTAAAGGGTTAAAATAAGCTTAGCGGTTGCATAAAATCTGCATTTGTTGTATGATATCTCTACTAATTTTTATGAGGTATGGTATGCTGTCAAAAAAACAAGAGTTTCTTTTGCAAAAAGTGCAAAAGCCGGCACGATATATCGGCGGCGAAGTAAACAGCGTTGTAAAAGATAAAAGTAAAATTAAATTCAGGTATGCCTTTTGCTTTCCGGACAACTATGAAATAGGTATGTCACATCTCGGTATGAAAATACTTTACAGTCTTGTTAATGAACGCGAAGATGCATGGTGTGAGCGAGTCTTTGCTCCTTGGGTGGATATGGAAGAGGAGATGAGAAGGAACAATGTTCCTCTGTTCGCTCTTGAAAGCGGCGACAGCTTGTCTGAATTTGATATGATAGGATTTACGCTGCAGTATGAGTTGAGTTATACTAATATTCTTAATATGTTGGATTTGGGCGGCATTTCGGTTAAAAGTAAGGACAGAAAAAGTCTCACTCCGCTTGTGGTGGCCGGGGGTCCATGCGCCTGCAATCCGGAGCCTATAGCGGATTTTATTGATTTGTTTATGCTCGGAGAGGGCGAAGAGGTTACAAACGAGCTTATTGACCTTTTGGAAAAACACAAGGAAATGGGCTCGGATAAATATGAATTTTTATGTGAAGCGGCCAAAATACAGGGCGTATATGTACCGTCACTGTATGATGTAAGTTATAACGCCGATGGTACGGTTAAAAATATTGAGAATAAAGCCACTGCACCGAAACGAGTAAAAAAACGTATTATCAGTGATCTTGACAAGGTTTATTATCCTGACAGGTTTGTTGTGCCGTTTATTGATGTTGTGCACGACCGAGCTGTTTGCGAGATTTTTCGCGGATGTATTCGAGGTTGCAGATTTTGTCAGGCAGGGTTTATCTATCGTCCGATTCGTGAAAAAAGCTACGAAACCGCAAACCGTCAGGCCAAAAGACTCTGCGACTCCACCGGATATGATGAAATATCGCTTTGTTCGCTCAGTACAAGCGACTATACGGGAATAGACAAGTTGATACCGGAAATGTTTTCTTGGGCGCTAAAAGAAAATATAAATGTTTCGCTTCCTTCGCTCAGAGTCGATAATTTTTCTGATGAACTTATGGACGAGCTTAAAAAAATCCGTCGCAGCGGTCTTACGTTTGCGCCGGAAGCCGGTACGCAAAGATTGCGTGATGCCATTAACAAAAACGTAACGGAAAAAGAGGTTATAAACACTTGTGAAAAGGCTTTTGCAGGCGGATGGACTGCCGTAAAGCTGTATTTTATGATGGGCTTGCCAACGGAAACTCTTGACGATATCGCAGGAATAGCCGAGCTTGCTCAAAAGGTGGTTGAGCTTTATTACAGTAATCCAAATAAGCCTAAAGGCAAAGGTGTTACCGTCAGCATAAGTGTAGCCTCATTTGTTCCGAAGCCGCACACTCCTTTTCAGTGGGAACCGCAAGATACCATGGATATGCTCGTCGAAAAACAAAAGCATTTGTTGTCTTCCGTACATTCAAAAAAAATTCAGGTGTCATGGCATCAGTCTCCCACAAGTTTTCTTGAGGGCGTTTTGGCTCGCGGTGACCGAAAAATCTGTGACGTTATTTATTCCGCATGGAAAAAAGGTTGTAAATTCGACAGCTGGGATGAATTTTTCGATTTCGATAAATGGATGAAAGCGTTCGAAGAGTGCGGCGTCAATCCTTCGTTTTATGCCAATCGTAAACGTGAGTATGATGAGATCCTTCCATGGGATCATCTTGATTACGGTATAAGAAAAGAATTTCTTATTGATGAAAATAAGAAAGCGCATATGAGCGTTACAACTCCAAATTGCAGACAAAAGTGCGCCGCCTGCGGTGCAGCAAAGCTTAACGGAGGAAAATGCGATGCAAAATGTTAGAGTCTTTTTTGAAAAAACAGGTATGACGAAATACATATCGCATCTTGATCTTATGCGTTGTATGACGCGTGCCATAAAACGTGCGGCGATACCCGCATGGTATACGGAGGGCTTTAATCCGCACCTTTTTATTACGTTCGCTTTACCGTTGACTCTCGGAGTTGAAAGCTTGTGTGAATCCATGGATATCAGGCTAACGGAGGAAATGGGCTTTGAGGAGGTTAAAAACAGACTGAATGTTAATTTGCCTGACGGTATCAGAATAACTAATGTTGCCGTGCCGGTTTACAAAGCAAACGACATAGCTTTTGCCGAATATAAAATTACGTTTCACACAAGAAAAAACGAAAAGATAAAAAATGAAATAGAAGAGAAACTGTTATGCGATGAACTGCTTGCCGAAAAGATGGGAAAACAAGGGAAGAGAAAAGTGCTGAAAACAATCAATCTGAAAGAGTTCGTCAATTCATACAGCGTTATTTCTTTAAATGATAAGACGGTGCTTACTGCAGTACTTACGGCAGGCAGTAAAAATAACATCAATCCAAATCTTTTTGTTGACGCGCTTAAGCTCGGAGATGATGTTGGTTTTTGCGAAATATTAAAGCAAAAAATGATGACTGAAGATCTCAAAAGCTTTGAATAATATTTTTCAAACAATAAATTTTATAATCATTTAAAAAGTGCTTGCTTTTAGAAAAACAATGTGATAATATATATAAGCATTTTGTGCGTTGGGTTTTTATAAACACTAACGGCAGTTAATGGCAACATTAAAGCTGACGGTCCTCTGCATTTGTATTTAGTGCACGAACGTCTGATAAAAATTAGGAGGACATTATGGACGCATTAAAAGTTATTACCGATGGTATGATCAAGGAAGAACGCCCTCATATCAAAGTCGGCGACGTTGTAAAGGTACACGTTAAGATTCGCGAGGGCGAAAGAGAAAGAATTCAGGTTTTTGAAGGTACTATAATAGCTCGCAAGGGCAGCGGTGTTTCTGAGACGTTTACCGTTCGTCGTGTTTCTTACGGTGTTGGTATTGAGAGAGTATTCCCCGTAAATTCTCCCAACGTCGCTAAGGTAGAACTTGTCAGAACCGGTAAGGTACGCAGAAGCAAGCTTTATTATCTTCGTGACAGAGTCGGTAAGGCTGCTAAGGTTAAAGAGCGTATATAAGCTGATTGAAAAAGAGGGTGGCTTTTTGCCGCCCTTTATTTTTTTAAAATGCTTTGCTTTTTCAGCGTTTTTGTTGTAAAATATTTGATAATGCTAAAGTGTAAGTTGGTGAGTTTTTTGAGAAAAGTAGAGCAGTTCGAAGTCGATTATCGTGAGCTTTGCAGAGCTCCGGCGGAACACACAAAGCACATAAAGGCTGTATTTGATTGGTTCGATTCGGTTATATATGCTCTGCTTGCTATTTTTGTGATATTTGCTTTTCTTTTTAGACTCGTCGGTGTGAGTGGGCAATCTATGGAACCGACCTTACATAACGGCGATTGGCTTGCGGTGCGCGCTGTTAATACAAAAATAAACCGAGGGGAAATAGTGGTTGTGACGCAGCCCAACAAGCTGAATGAGCCTATTATAAAACGTGTGATAGCTGTTGCCGGTGATACAGTTGATATTGATTTTCTTACAGGTAAGGTTACTGTTAACGGAGTTGTCTCGGATGAGCCGTACATAGCGGAAAAAACCGAGAGATCATTTGATACATCTTTTCCGTTGACTGTTCCGCAAAACTGTGTTTTTGTGATGGGTGACAACAGAAATCACTCGCTTGACAGTCGATCATCCGTGATAGGATTTATAGACACGAGGTATATTCTCGGTGTTGCTGAGTTTAGATTAATCCCTGTGGGAGATTGGAAGATAGATAGCAATGGAAAATAACAAAAAAAGAGCAAGCGGTATTTATGATTTTGCTTCGGTGCTTGTAAGCGCAATTATCGCGGTAACGTTTATATTTACTTTTCTGTTTAAAATATCTTCGGTTAACGGCCCGTCGATGTTGGATTCGTTTCACAACGGAGACAGAGTATTTATTACTGCTGCCGGATATCAGCCGAAGTACGGTGATGTTGTTATAATATCTCAGCCCAATCAATATAATGAGGTGCTTATTAAAAGAATCATAGCGGTTGGCGGTCAAACTGTTGATGTGGACGCGACTGCGGGTACTGTTACGGTTGACGGCAAAGTTTTATATGAACCGTATATAAGAGAGCAAACTTTAACGCAGGGCAATATGAATTTTCCGCTGACGGTCCCTGAGGGATATGTTTTTGTAATGGGTGATAACCGTAATCATTCTACGGACAGTCGCTATAAATCAATCGGACTTATTGATGAAAGATATATAATGGGCAAGGCTTTTTACAGGGTAGGGGATAAAACGCTTTTGCCGAGCTATGGTGTTAGTTATGAATGATACTATAAAACAAAATGTACAATGGTTTCCCGGGCATATGGCGAAAACGCGCCGAAAGATAAAGGAAAGTCTGCCGCTTGTTGATGCAGTCGTTGAAATACTTGATGCTCGCATTCCGCGAAGCAGCCAAAACCCGGAAATTGCTGAAATAATCGGAGAAAAGCCGCATATAGCAATACTTAATAAGTGTGATATCGCAGATGATGCGGCTACAAAAAAATGGCTTGAATATTTTCGGCAAAACGGTATATATGCTTTGGCACTTGATTGTAAAACCGGTAAGGGCTTAAATCGATTTGTTCCGCTTGTAAATGAAGTCCTCAAAGATAAAATACAGAGTAATATAGATAAAGGCATGGCCGGTAGACAAATACGTCTTATGGTAGTCGGTATTCCCAATACAGGTAAATCGTCATTTATAAACAAAATGGCCGGCAAAAAACGAGCCGAGGTTGCGGATAAAGCGGGAGTTACAAGGCATAACCAATGGTTTGCAATAGGCGGAGGGCTTGAGCTTCTGGATACTCCGGGCGTTTTGTGGCCTAAATTTGAAGATCCTGAAGTCGGCGATAAATTAGCTTTTGTCGGGTCGGTTAAAGATCAAGTTGTTGATATTGAAACGCTTGCTGTTCGTTTTCTTCGCGTTATGCGCGATTTTTATCCCGAAAGGCTCACCGAAAGATATAAAATTGAAAACTTTGAAGAGCTTGAACCGTATGAAATACTTGAGCTTATAGGCAAAAAGCGCGGTATGATTATGCGCGGCGGCGTCGTCGATACCGAGAGAGCTGCTGTAATGCTGCTCGACGAGTACCGTGGGGGTAAGCTCGGAAAAATTACTTTGGACGGAATTTATTGATGGTGAATTTTGAGATTGAAAAAGAATACATTTCCGATGGCTTTAACTGTATTTGCGGAGTGGACGAAGCAGGACGCGGACCGCTTGCGGGACCTGTATGTGCTGCTGCGGTTATACTGCCTGTGGGAGCCGTGATACCCGGGCTTGACGACTCGAAAAAGCTGACCGAAAAAAAGCGCGAGGCACTCTATGACGTTATTAAAGAAACGGCTGTGTCTTACGGTATCGCTTTTGCAAGCGAAAAGGAAATTGACGAAATGAATATACTTAACGCAACTTTCCTTGCTATGAAACGCGCCGTGGAAAAACTTGGTGTGAAACCTGATTTGGCACTGATAGACGGAAATCAAAAGCCGCATACGGGCATTAACGAAGTTACCGTTATTAAAGGCGATGGCAAGTCGATGTCAATAGCGGCAGCGTCGGTCCTCGCCAAGGTAACGCGTGACAGATATATGATTGAACTTGATAAGAAGTATCCGCAATACGAGTTTAAAAAGCACAAGGGTTACGGGACCAAGCTCCATTATGAGAAGATCTTAGAATACGGCATTTCGGATGTACACCGCAAGACTTTTCTTAAAAATTTGGAGGACAAAAGGTGAATAAGGCTGTTACGGGAAAGCTCGGTGAACTTGCGGCCGGCAGATATCTGCGTGAAAACGGATATGAAATAATTAACGCCAATTACCGATGCCGTCTTGGAGAAATTGACATAATTGCAAAGCAAAACAAATATATATGCTTTGTTGAGGTTAAAACGAGATCTGAAAATTATAAGTACGCACCTGCCGACGCCGTTACTTTTTCTAAAAGGAAAAAGATAATAGCGGCGGCAAAGCTATATATTGCGTCACACAATGTTGATTTGCAACCGAGATTTGATGTCGCTGAGGTGTTCGTTGAAAAAAATCAGGTTGCAAAGATTAACCTTATTACAAATGCTTTTGACGGAGAGGGAAAATGAATCTTATTGATTTTCATTGCGACACCTTAAGTGAATGTTATAACAGAAAGTCCGAGCTTTATAAAAATGACCTTCATATAGATTTAGAGCGCGGAAAAAGAGTATTCAATAAATATTGTCAGGTGTTTGCCGTTTGGATACCGGATGAAAAAAGAGGCGACGAGGCATACGACTATTTTAATAGTGTTTACACTTTCTTTGAAAAACAGCTTTTAAAGAATTATAATACTGTGGCATTCTGCTGTTCTTCCAGTGAAATGGACAATGCCTTCGGCGAAAATAAAATTGCTGCGTTTTTGTCTGTAGAGGGCGGTGCGGTTCTCGGCGGCGACATAGATGTGATCGATGCATTGTATGAAAAGGGCGTTAGAATTCTTACCCTTACATGGAACGGTCAAAACGAGCTCGGTGACGGTTGCTTTACCGAAAATGCAAAAGGACTCTCGCCGTTTGGTGTTAACTGCGTCAAGAAATTGCAGAAAAAAGGAATCATTGTTGACGTTTCGCATTTAAGTGAACGTGGCTTCTATGACGTGGCGGAGTTCTCCGAAAAACCTTTTATTGCAACCCATTCGGATTGTGATATTGTTGATAATCCGTTTGCCGAAAAACGCAATCTTACAGACGCTCAGATTAGAATTATTACAGAGCAAAAGGGTATAATCGGACTTAATCTTTATGAGAAATTTCTCGGTGTGGAAAACGGAGCAGGCCTTTGTTCGGTTATCAGACAGATAGAGCATTTTTGCTCGCTTGGAGCTGAACACTCTATTTGCCTTGGGTGCGATTTTGACGGATGCACAGTAAGCGATGACCTTTGCGGGATAGATAAACTGTACAAAATAGCTAACGGGCTTGCGAGAGAAAATTACAGCGATGAATTGATAAACGGCATTTTCTTCGATAATGCAAACGCTTTTATCGTTGCAAATATGTAATTTATATGTTAAAATACATCTGATTTTTCAGTTAGGAAGTGCAAATTTATGTATTACACAAGTACGAGAGACAAATCAATCAGGATTTCTTCGGCTGAGGCTATTACAAAAGGTATTTCGGCCGAGGGCGGACTTTTTGTTCCCACGGAAATTCCGCATATTACGCTTGATGATATAAAGAGAATAGGTACACTTCCGTATACCGGCAGGGCAAAAGAGATTTTGAAGCTCTATCTTACCGATTTTACCGAGGATGAGCTTAATTATTGCGTAGAGGGTGCATATAAAAAGTCGAGCTTCAGCTCCGAAAAAATTGCGCCGCTTTATAAGATATCTGATAAGGAAAGCATACTTGAGCTTTGGCGCGGTCCCACATGCGCTTTTAAGGATATGGCTTTGCAGCTTTTACCGTATCTTCTTTCCGTATCTGCTTCCAAAACTCTCAAGGATACTAAGATTGTTATTCTTGTCGCAACCTCGGGTGACACAGGAAAAGCAGCACTTGAAGGCTTTAAAGATGTGGATAATACTCAAATACTTGTCTTTTACCCTGTTGACGGTGTGAGTCCTATGCAAAAGCTTCAGATGACTACACAAGAGGGTAATAATGTAAGTGTGTGTGCTATCAAAGGCAATTTCGATGATGCACAAAGCGGAGTTAAGTCTATATTTACAAATTCGGAAATTAAGAAGAAATTTGCAGAGAACCATCTCGCGTTTTCATCGGCTAACTCAATTAACTGGGGCAGGCTTGTTCCTCAGATAGTATATTATGTATCGGCATATTGTGATATGGTCGAGAACGGTTCGCTAAAGCTCGGTGAGGAAATGAATGTTGTAGTTCCTACCGGAAATTTCGGCAACATCCTTGCCGCTTATTATGCCAAGAGAATGGGCGTGCCGATAGGTAAGCTTATTTGTGCATCCAACTCTAATAATGTACTGACAGATTTCCTTAAAACAGGTACATACGACAAAAATCGTAATTTCTATTGCACGGCATCTCCGTCGATGGATATACTTATTTCAAGTAATCTTGAAAGGCTTTTGTTCCACCTTTCGGGTGAAAATGATGCTGAAGTAAGAGAATATATGAAATTGCTTGCAAACAGCGGTAAATATACTGTAGGGGAACAGCTCTTTGAAAAAATCAAAGAACTATTCAGAGCCGGCTATTGTGATGATACCTTGACAAAAGCGACTATCAAAGAAAACTTTGATAAATATCATTATCTTTGCGATACGCACACGGCTGTCGCTGTCAAAGTTTATGAGGATTATGTCAGCAAAAGCGGCGATAAAACGCCTACAGTAATAGCGTCTACTGCAAATCCGTATAAATTCTCCGCAAGTGTTTTGTCAGCTCTTACAAGCGATGTTCAATCCGCCGACGAATTCTCAATGGTTGATGAATTGCACACGCTTACAGGCGAACCCGTACCGCCGCAGCTTGCTACGCTTAAAGATAAGAAAGTAAGATTCGGTGATGTAACGACTAAAGACGATATGGCAAATGTAGTATTCAAAATGCTCAACATTTAATTTGTTCATTTCCGGATTTTTGTTGTCTGAACGGAGCTTTGGTATGTCATTATTTGCTATCGGCGATACCCATTTGTCGCTCGGCACAGATAAGCCGATGAATATTTTTCGCGGATGGGACAACTATGTTGAAAGACTCGTTTCAAATTGGAATAGGGTAGTTGACCCGGGTGATACTGTTGTTATAATGGGTGATGTGTCTTGGGGAATGTCTCTTTCCGAAGCATACAAGGACTTTGAACTGCTGAATTCTTTGCCCGGCAAAAAGATAATAATGAAGGGCAATCACGATTATTGGTGGAACACCAAGAAAAAAATGGACGAGTTTTTTTTCAAAAACAAATTTGAAACTCTGTCTGTTTTGCATAACAATGCATACAGGGTCGGTGACATCAGTATTTGCGGAACGAGAGGTTGGTTTTTTGACGCGGAGAGCGATCTCGACAAAAAAGTTGTAAAACGTGAAGCCGAAAGACTTCGCCGCTCAATAGAGTGCGGAGAAAAATTAGGCGGTGAGCCTGTTGTATTTTTACACTATCCGCCGATAAACAACTTGCAAATCTGCGACACGATTTATGATGTGCTGGTTGAAAAGAATATAAAGAGATGTTATTATGCACATCTTCACAGTGCCTCTGTTCATAATTCTTTTAACGGTGAAAAAGACGGTATTCATTTTCAACTTTTATCGGCAGATTATCTTAAATTCTGCCCTAAACTGATAGAAAAAATAAATTAATAAAAAAGTATGGTAATTTAAGGTCTTATCTGTTATAATACCATAGTTACTGTAAATATTCAGGAGGAATTTGTATGAGTTTAAAATCTTCAAACAAGGTGGATACCAATGTTTGGGAGCTTGAAGTAAGCGTAGATGGCGACACTTTTAAGGATGCCGTTACAAAGGCTTATCTTAAGCAGAGAAAGAACATTACCATTCCGGGATTTAGAAAAGGAAAGGCTCCGCGTGCTTTTATTGAAAAATATTACGGCGAGGGTGTGTTCTATGAGGACGCTCTTGAGGCTATATATCCCGATGCGGTAGCTTCCGCTATTGAGGAAGCGAAGCTTGAACCGGTTGATACACCTTATGACCTTGAAATTCCCGAGATGGGCAATGACGGTGTAACCATGAAGTTCAAAGTAACTGTTAAGCCTGAGGTTGAGCTCGGCGAGTATAAGGGCCTTAAGGCTACAAAGAAATCTACCAAGGTTACTGCAGATGAAGTTAAAGCTGAGCTTGCAAGGATGCAGGAGCAGAATTCAACTGTTTCGGATGTTGATGACAGAGCGGTTAAAAAGAACGATATAGTTGTTATCGACTTTGAGGGCTTTGTTGACGGCAAGGCGTTTGAGGGCGGAAAGGCTGAAAAATATGAGCTTACCATAGGCTCAAATCAGTTTATTCCCGGCTTTGAAGATCAGATTATCGGCCACAAAATCGGGGACAAGTTTGATGTCAATGTTAAATTCCCTGAGGATTATCAGGCTGATCTCGCTTCTAAGGATGCTGTGTTCAAAATTAAGCTTCATGGTATAAAGGTTAAGGAAGTACCGGCACTTGATGATGAATTTGCTAAGGACGTCAGTGAATTCGATACTCTTGACGAGCTTAAAAAGGATATTAAGAAGCAGCTTGAAAAGAGAAAAAATGATGATGCCGAAAACGAGCTTCATAATACACTCCTTGAGGAAGTTGCAAAGGGTATAAAAGCTGAAATTCCCGAGGCTATGATAGAAAAAACGATTGATGATGACGTTAATGAGTATTCATATCGTCTTCAGTCACAGGGATTAAAGCTCGAAACATACCTCAAATATACCGGTATGGATATGAAGGGCTTCCGCGAAGGCTTCAAAGAGAGAGCAGAAACACAGGTAAGACTTAATTTGGCTCTTGAAAAAATAATTGAAAAAGAAAAAATAGAGGTTACCGAAGAGGATATCGAAGCGGAATACAAGAAATATGCAGATGCATATAATATGGATATAGACACTATCAAAAAGGCTGTTTCCGCTGAGTCTCTTAAGCCGGAGCTCGCTTCCAGAAAAGCAATTGATTTAATTGTTGACAGCGCTGTTGTCACAGAGGAAAAAGCTGCAAAGAAGACAGCTGAAAAGAAGCCGGCAACAAAAAAGACCACCGCAAAGAAACCGGCAGCCAAAAAGACTTCTGAAAAGGCTGATGATAAAAAGTCGGCTGATAAAGCGGAATAAGATTCGAATTTTATTCCAATAATCTAAATGCTATTTTATGCGGCGGGCGCTTTTGCGTTTCGCCGCAGGATTTTAGGAGGAAAAACCATGGCTTTAGTCCCCTATGTAATTGAACAGTCATCTCGCGGAGAGCGTTCGTATGATATTTTTTCACGTCTTTTAAATGACAGGATAATAGTTTTATCCGATGAAGTAAATGATGCTACTGCAAGTCTTGTTGTTGCACAGCTTTTATACCTTGAGGGGCAGGATCCCGAAAAGGATATCAGTCTTTACATTAACAGCCCGGGTGGTTCTGTTACTGCCGGATTTGCCATATATGATACTATGCAGTATATTAAGTGTGACGTATCGACAATCTGCATGGGTATGGCTGCCAGCATGGGAGCATTTCTCCTTTCTTCCGGTGCAAAGGGAAAGAGATTTGCGTTGCCCAACAGTGAAATAATGATTCATCAGCCCTCAGGCGGAGCTCAAGGGCAGGCTACCGAGATTGAAATTACCGCAAAGCAGATTCTTAAGATAAGAGAAAGACTTAATAAGATACTTGCCGATAATACAGGTAAGCCCATAGATATAATTGCTAAAGACACAGAGCGCGATAACTTTATGTCTGCTGATGAAGCACTTGATTACGGTCTTGTTGATAAAATACTTTACAAAAGATAATTTCGGAGGATTTTTTGATGTCAAGAGATAATGACAGCAAAGGTAAGACCATGCGTTGCTCTTTTTGCGGTAAAACGCAGGATGAAGTCGGTAAGCTTGTTGCCGGTCCCGGCGGTGTATGCATTTGTGATAACTGTATTGAACTTTGTCTCGAGATAATTGAAGACGGCGGCGGATTTAAACAAGTCAGAAAAAACAGAGCGCAAACCGATAAACCGCTTCCGAAGCCTCACGACATAAAAAAACTTCTCGACGAATACGTTGTAGGGCAGGACGACGCAAAAGTTGCATTGAGCGTTGCGGTATATAACCATTATAAAAGAATATATTATGGCGCTAAAAGTGACGTGGACATACAAAAGAGCAATGTTATTCTTTTGGGTCCCACAGGTGTAGGCAAAACAATGCTTGCCCAAACCCTTGCTAAAATCCTGGATGTTCCGTTTGCAATTGCTGATGCCACAACTCTTACCGAAGCGGGCTATGTCGGCGAAGATGTTGAAAATATTTTGCTGCGTCTTATTCAGGCGGCCGACTACGATGTTGAAAAAGCCGAAAAGGGCATCATATATGTTGACGAAATAGATAAAATTGCAAGAAAGTCTGAAAATCCGTCAATTACACGTGATGTCAGCGGTGAGGGCGTTCAACAAGCCTTGCTGAAGATTCTTGAGGGAACTGTTTCCAATGTTCCGCCTCAAGGCGGCAGAAAGCATCCTCAGCAGGAGTTCATTCAAATAGACACAACTAACATCCTGTTTATCTGCGGCGGCGCTTTTGACGGAATAGAAAAAATCGTCGAAAACCGTACCGGCAAGTCTACTCTCGGCTTTGGCGGTAAAGTTTTGGACAAATCCAATTTGGATACTGAAAAGATATATTCGAAGGTTATTCCTCAGGATTTGGTCAAATTCGGTCTTATACCGGAGCTTGTCGGCAGACTTCCCGTTATAACAACGCTCAACAATCTTGACAGAGAAGCACTTATAAGAATTTTAACCGAACCAAAGAACGCGCTTCTTAAACAGTTTAAGGAACTCTTTAAAATGGATGGAGTTGAGTTGGAGTTTTGTGATGACGCACTGTCTGCGGTTGCGGATTTAACCCTTGAAAAAAAGACCGGAGCAAGAGGTCTTCGTTCGATAATTGAGAAAACTTTATTACCTATTATGTATGATATTCCGTCCGACAGCGATGTAAAAAAGGTTGTTATAACAAAGGAGTGCGTACTGAACGGTGAAAAGCCGCTCACCGAAACAGCTAAAACATCTGTTAAGGAAAAATTCAAAGCTAAAACTTCTGCCGGACCTAAAAATGTTGGTTGAATGTATGACCGGTTGCTTTTGCAGCCGGCCTTTTTTGTGTTAGCAGCTTCTTTACTCTTTACGGCAAAGATTAAATTGCCTCTATAACATCTTTAATTATTGCTGTATTTGTGTTATAATATAATCTAATTATTATAGGGCGGTGAGAAGATGAAACCTAAGAAAAAAATACGTAATTTGGATTTTTCGAGTGAAAAACAAGCCAAACAGAAAAAAATGCGTTCTTTTATCATCGCCTTTTCTTCTTTTGTTATCATATTGGGAACAATTTCGGTATTTATATTTATGAAGTCGGTTGATTTTAATTTGAACAATTTAGTTCAAAGTACGACCGTCTCGGACGAATCAACTTCGGATTTGACAACCGCATCATATGCTTTATCGGGTAGGGTAGGTATTTTACTTGTGTTTACCGATGATTCCGGGGAATTGATTAGCGTTTCAGCTCTCGACTGTAATATGGACATCAAGTGTATTTCTGTGGTGCAATTGCCGGCTGAAACCTCAGTGGGTCCCGACAGTCTTAAAGCCATTTATCAAAAGGGCGGTGCTGCCGCACTTGAAAAGCCGCTTACGGATATATCGGGGCTCAGCTTTACTAAGTATATTAAAATGAGTCAGACACAGCTTAAAAAGGTTGTATCGAAAATAGGTGATGTTACTGTTCGAATCCCGTCGGACATTAATTATAAAGGTGCGGATTTTTCTCTGTTGCTTGATGCAGGTGATCAAAATCTTACTTCCGACTTGTTTTGTAAGTACTTTTTATATGCCGATAATTCAGGTAAGCGAGATGCAACGGTCTCCTTACTGAATGCTTTAATGACAGCAAAGAATGTTACCGCGCAGGATACCTTATTTAACTTTATAATGAATAATACAGATACTGATATTTCCGTTGTGGATTATTCGAAGGTTTCCTCCGCTTTGACACTATTTGTGCAGGAAAAGAGCGGAAATGTTGCTTCTGCCGCAAATGAATTTCCGGAGGTAACAAAGAAAAATGAAAAGTAGAACCAGCTTTTTGTTACTGTTTTCCTTGTGCTTGGCGTTGTTATTATCGTCGTGCGGATTTTCGAATTATAACCTTCCGACCGATTTTTCATCGGTCAAGTTAATATACGAAAATGACCCGTCAAGATATTACTATAATCAGCTTACTGATGACGGTAAGACAGCGTACACTCTTATTGTAAATAATATCAGCGAACATCCGGAAAAAATTGAAATTCCTCAAATTGATGAGGATGAATTCGGCAAAGTGTTTTATGCGGTTACATATGATAATCCGGGAATTTTATGTTTCGGTATGACAAGTTCTGTTAAAGCTGACGGAAATAAATTCTTTTATGTGCCGGAATATTCGGCAAATAAGGAAGAATGTGACAAAAAAACAAATGAACTTAATACAGCTGTTTCGGAGTTCTTAAAGACTGTTCCGGAGAACAGCAGTGATTATGAAAAAGAATTGCTTACACATGATTATATCTGCGACAAGTGCATTTATGTATATAATGAGGGTGAAAGCTTAAAGGGTTCGTCTTATGATGCGATTATAAACGGCGAGGCTGTGTGTGAAGGCTATGCGCGGGCTGCAAAGCTGTTTCTTGATAAACTGTCTGTAATCAATTATTTGATTTGCGGTGATGCTACTAATTCGGATGGCAAAACCGAAAGTCATATGTGGAATATTGTAAATATTGACGGTAAAAACTATCATCTTGATTTAACTTGGGACGATTATGATAACGATAGTGCGGCAGTAAGTCATTCATATTTTAATTTATCCGATGATATGATTAAAGCAAATCATTTCAATCTTGCTCCGAGTGATAACAATTGTGTTTCGACTGATGCAAACTATTTTAAAGTAAATAATTTGATGTTCGAGAGTTTTACCAAAAACGAAAAGAAAGCTATGACTTCTACTGCGGTAAAAAATGTGAGAAACAGCTGTAACCAAGTAGAAGTGTGTTTTGTTAACGCTTACGCATTCAATAAGGCTATTACCGATTTAGCTGATAAAAGCGGTATTTATGATGTCTTAGATGATGTCAATAAGCAATGCGGTAAAAAGTTCTCTTCTGTTACATATGCCGAAGACGATGATATATATACGGTACAGTTTGTTTTTGAATAGAGGTTAATTAAATGGATAAAGCAAGAATCGAAAAAGCTGTCAGAGAAATTCTGATAGCAATAGGTGAGGACCCCGACAGGGAAGGCCTTGTTGAAACACCTAAACGTGTAGCTAATATGTATGAAGAGATATTTGCAGGACTTGACAGTGATCCTCATAGGTTGCTAAAGGTGTTTGATGAGGGCGATAATGATGAAATGGTTGTAGTTAGGGATATACCCATGTATTCTATGTGTGAGCACCATTTACTTCCTTTTATCGGCAAAGCTCATATCGCATATATTCCGGCAGACGGAAAGGTGATAGGGCTTTCAAAGCTTGCAAGGATTGTTTCGGATTTTGCTAAAAGGCCACAGCTGCAAGAACGTCTTACTTCGCAGATTGCCGATTTTCTCGAGGAAAATCTTTCTCCGAAGGGCGTTGCGGTGGTTGTTGAGGCAGAGCACCTTTGTATGACAATGCGCGGAGCGAGAGCGGCAGGAGCCACTACCTTTACGTCGGCACTGCGTGGTTCAATGCGAAAAGATGCCAGAACGCGCGCAGAAGTAATGTCGCTTTTGAGAGGAGCAAAATAAAGTGTTCTTTTTTCGAGGAAAAAACTTCAGCTTTGAGTTAAATACACGTACATATGTAATGGGTATTTTAAATGTAACTCCGGATTCGTTTTATGACGGCGGTAAATGGAATTCGCCCGGTGCAGCACTTAGCCACGCTTTACAAATGCAAAATGACGGAGCTGATATAATAGATATAGGTGCGCAATCAACAAGACCGGGGCACAAAGAGCTTTCGGAGAAAGAGGAACTTTCAATTATCAAGGAGTATATTGATGCGATAATTCCGAAGCTCTCGGTACCGACTTCTGTTGACACTTTTTATCCGGCGGTAGCTGAATACTGCTTAATGCACGGAGTGGCTGTTGTAAATGACGTAAGCGGAAGATTCAATCCGGATATTGCTTCCTTAGTGAAAAATTTCAATGCCGGTTGGATAGTCATGCATACAGGCGGCGGTGATGCCGACAGAATGACCGATTACGAAGAAAATGTTGTCGGAAATGTCAATGCTTTTTTTGACTATATGTTGGAAAAGAGTGAAAATTTCGGCATAAAAAGAGAACAGATATGTCTTGATATGGGCATCGGATTCGGTAAAGATTATGAGGATAATCTTACCCTTATAAAAAATATAAAGCGGTTGAAGAGGCCGGATGTTATGTTGCTTACCGCTCTTTCAAATAAACGTGTAATTAAAGCAGCATCACACTCCGACGCGGAAAACTGTTTGTTTGGAACGATAGCCGCAGATACAGCTGCTGTTTTCGGCGGAACGGATATGATACGTGTGCATGAAGTGAAGGAATCGAAAATTGCGGCGGATATGGCTGATGCCGTTTTCAGAGGGCGATGCAATGGATAAAATAATCGTAAACGGATTAAAGCTTTATGCATATCACGGTGTAAATCCCGAAGAGAAGGAAGACGGACAGCTTTTTATTTTAGATATAACCGCGTTTCTTTCTCTGTATGTTCCTTGCCAAACGGATATGGTAGAGAATACCGTGAGCTATGCTAAAATAATAAAAACAGCGCGTAGAGCTTTTTTAAGCGGAAAATTTGATTTGCTCGAAAAGGCGGCACAAACAGTTGCCGACGCTGTATTAAATGAGTTTTCCGAAATTAAAGCTTTGAAAATAACTGTTAAGAAACCTCAAGCGCCTATTAAGGCTGATTTTGATTATGTTGCGGTTGAAATTGAGCGCAACAGAAACGGAGTGGCAGTATGAAAGCAGTAATCGGTGTCGGAACAAATATAGGAGACCGACTTCAAAATATCAGAGACGCAAAAAAAGCGTTTGGGCTTGTTCCCGAAACAAAAGTTACGGAGGTTTCTTTTGTTTACGAAACAGAACCTTGGGGATATGACCAACAGGATAATTTTTTAAATTGTGTTATGACCGTTGAAACAAATCTGTCTTCACGTGCTTTGCTCGGTGTTTGCCTCGGAATTGAAGCGGGGATAGGAAGAGTGCGCACAATTAAAAACGGGCCGCGTGTTATTGATCTTGATTTGCTGTTTTATGAAAATGAGACAGCGGATACACCGGAGTTGATGTTGCCGCATCCGGGTGTAAAAGAAAGAGCGTTTGTTCTTTATCCGCTGCATGATGTTTTTCCGGATATGAAAATATTTGGATATGATTATTCGGAAAATTTCAAAAACTGTGATGGCAATACGGTTACTTTTTATTCGGAATTATAAGATGATTAAGGAGCATTAAAGCTATTTATGCAGTTTATTATAATGGACCTCGAATGGAATAATGCATATTGCAAAAAGCTAAAGGGGTATATCAATGAAATTATAGAATTCGGTGCCTGTAAGGTAGATAAAGATTTTAATGTGATTGATGAGTTTTCGGTAATTGTAAAAGCACAGGTCGGAAAGAAGCTACAAGGTAGGGTAAAGGCGCTTACGCATATTACTAATGAGGATATATCTAACGGAGTTCCGTTTTTTAAAGCCCTTTCAATGTTCAGAAATTGGGTCGGCGACGATGAAAATGTGTTCTTTTCTTGGGGAGACGGAGACATCAGAACTCTAATAAAAAACTATGAGTTCTTTTTAAAGAAAAATCGTATTCCGTTTGTTAATAACTATTGTGACGCACAAAAATATTGTCAGTCTTTTATACCCTCGGCTTCGTCTTCGCAACAAATCGGGCTTTCTGCCGCTGCTTTCGAGCTTGGAGTTAATCCGGATGAATTTCCGCATCACAGGGCACTTGATGACAGCTTGCTTACTGCAGCTTGTTTGAAAAGGGTAAATGACTCGGAGAGACTAAAGCGGTTCATTACCCCGTGCAATCGCGTGTTTTATGAAAAGCTTGCATATAAACCGCACATTATACGTGATATAGATAATCCGATAGTTGACCGTTCGGTGTTTAACTGCGTTTGCGATGTTTGCGGTGGAAAAGTTAAAAAGAAGAAGGACTGGCGTTTTGTCAATCAATCTTTCAGAGCGGATTTTTATTGTCCTAATTGCGATCGCAACTTTAAGCTGTGCGTAAGATTTAAGCAGTATTATGACCGCATTGATATTAAAAGAACTTTTTCCGAAATTGTCAAAGTAGATAATTCTCAAGAAAATGTTAAAGCTTAATAAGTGTTAAATACAAAAAGAAACCGGCTTCAAAATGAAGTCGGTTTCCTTTTTGTATTTTTTATTTAAAGTAGCTTTTATTTGATGACTCTTACTCTTATGGCGAAGTCCTGAGACGAAATTGCGGTTATTGCATCGTTTGATACCTCCGTATCGGTATCAAGCATGGTATATGCATATTCTCCGCGTGATTTATTCACCATATTATCAATGTTTATATTTTCTTCGGCGACGATTGCTGTAATGCGGCTGATAACGTTAGGGACATTTTTATGAATGATGGTAATTCTTGTTTTGCCGCTTCTCGGTACAGATACAGCGGGCATATTTACGGAATTTGTTATATTGCCGTTTTCTATATAGTCCTTTAATTCGTCAACGGCCATAACGGCACAATTGTCTTCAGATTCCGGTGTAGAAGCTCCGAGATGCGGGATTGTTATCACACCGGTTGCGTCAATTAATTCATCTTTAAGAAAATCTGTGGCGTATGCGGCAACTTTACCGTCAGCGAGAGCGTTAATAATATCCCCGGTATTGACGAGATCTCCTCTAGCAAAATTAAGTATGCGTACCGAGTTCTTCATTTTGGCGATTGTTTCGGCATTTATAAAGCCGCGAGTTTCGTCAGTCAGCGGAACATGAAGCGTTATATAGTCGCAATTAGCATAAATATCATCAAGGGTAGCGGCGTGCTTTACCGCGCGGGAAAGCTTCCATGCCGCATCTACAGAAAGAAAAGGATCGTAACCGTAAACTTCCATTCCGAGAGAATGAGCTGCGTTTGCTACAAGCACCCCGATTGCGCCAAGGCCGATAACGCCGAGCTTTTTACCCTTGATTTCCGGTCCTGAAAAAGCGGATTTTCCTTTTTCGACAAGCTTGGAAACTGCATCTCCCTCACCCTTGAGCGTTTTTGACCATTCGATTGCGGGCACGATTTTTCTTGATGATAAAAACAGCGCACACAAAACAAGTTCTTTAACAGCATTCGCGTTAGCACCGGGAGTATTAAAAACTACTATTCCCTGTTCGCTGCATTTTTCAAGGGGAATATTGTTGACTCCGGCTCCGGCTCTTGCTATTGCAAGAGTATTTTCCGAAAAATCATATTCGTGCATTGATGCCGAACGGACAAGTATCGCATCCGGGTCTTTGACGTCATTCGAGCATACATAGCGTTCACCGAATCTGTCAAGTCCGTTTTTTGAAATTTTATTTAGTGTTAAAATATTGTTCATTGTGAATTTCTCCTGAGTTATGAATTAGCTTTTTCGAAATCGGACATAAATTTAACCAGCTTTTCTACGCCATCGTAAGGCATGGCATTATAAATTGACGCTCTCATACCGCCCACTGTTCGATGTCCTTTAAGATTAACAAGACCGTTTTTGGTTGCTTCTTCAATAAATTTTGCGTTGAGCTCGTCACTGTCGGTAACAAAAGGCACATTCATTAAAGAACGATCCTCCGGAACAACCGTACCTCTGAACATTTTACTGTTATCGAGGAAATCATAGAGAAGCTTTGCCTTTTTATCATTGCGTTCTTTCATTTTTTCAAGACCGCCGAGCTTTTCTATCCATTCAAGAACAAGCTTACATATATATATTGTGTAGCATGGCGGTGTATTGTAAAGCGAATTTGCGTCTGCGTGAATTTTATAGTTGAGCATTGTTGGTGTTATGTCTCGTGCATTGCCAAGCATATCTTCTCGTATTATGCAAATCGTAAGACCTGCGGGGGCAACATTTTTTTGTGCTCCGCCGTAAAGCATGGCGAATTTTGTTACATCTATAGGCTCCGAAAGGAAACAAGATGAAATATCCGCGATGAGAGGAATGTCACCCGTATCCGGAATTTCGTGATAAACGGTTCCGTAAATAGTATTATTCATACAAATATATACATAATCCGCATCGCTTCTGAACATCGATTTATCAAGCTTTGGTATATATGAGAACGTTTTGTCAGCAGAAGAAGCAACGGCTTTTGCATCACCGTATTTTTGAGCCTCGGCAAATGCCTTTTTAGCCCACTGACCGGTGATAACATAATCGGCTTTGTTTGAACCGTTCATAAAGTTCAGCGGTATTGCCGCAAATTGCGTCGAAGCTCCGCCTTGCAAAAACAGAACTTTGTAGTTGTCGGGTATATTCATAAGCTCCCTGAGAAGCCTTTCAGCTGTTTTTATGATATTGTCATAAACTTTGGATCTGTGGCTCATCTCCATTACCGATTGACCCGAACCCTCATAGTCAAGCATTTCGGATGCAGCCTTTTTTAAGACCTCTTCCGGTAACATAGACGGACCTGCTGAAAAATTGTAAACTCTGGACATGTTGATATTGCCTCCAAAAAATATTTCTGCTACATTATATCAATCTGTGTTAATAAAAGTCAACGAATTGACAAAAAAATAACAAAGAAAAATGCATATTCTGCGTTTTGTACATAAAAGTTGTTGCAAAAATTAACAATCTTACTAAAATTTTAGCTTATTCTTTATTTGTTGACACTTTTTTATTGCAGATAAATCTTATTCATTGTATAATAAACTCTAATTAATTAAGTAGGAGATTACATAAATGGACCTTTTTGACAATAATGCTCTTAATATGCCTATGGTTGCATTGAGAGGATTGGTTGTTTTCCCTAATATAACATTGCACTTTGATGTTGGCAGGAAAAAAAGTATTTCTGCCGTCAAAACAGCAATGATAACAAAGCAGGACATATTTCTTTCTACACAAAAGGATATGTCGGATGAGGCCGAAAATATTGATGCGGTGTACGATATAGGTGTTGTTTGCGAAATAAAGCAAATTGTAAGAATACCCTCAAGCGATTGCTTAAGAGTAATAGTTGAAGGAAAGTACAGAGCAGAATTGTTAGCTTTTTCGGATGTGAATCCATATCTTACGGCTGTTGTCAAACGAATTGACAGTATTCCTTATTCGGAAAAGTACAATTTGAGAGCAGAGGCACTTGTCAGATATGCCAAAGGGTTGTTTAACGAGTATTCTATTATAGCTCAGAAACTCCCAAATGATATAAATATGGGTGTTGCCAAGCTGTCTGAGCCCGGTGCGCTTGCCGATTATATTGCCGGCAATATTCCTCTTGATTATCCGCTGAAGCAGGAGGTTTTATCCGAAATTGATTCGCTTAAGAGAATACAAAAACTTGTTGATGTACTCGGCAAAGAGGTTAAGCTTCTTCAGCTTGAAGAGGATATAAATGACCGAGTACAGAGCCAAATAGATGAAAATCAAAAGGAATATTACCTTCATGAGCAGTTAAAGGCTATTAACGCCGAACTCGGCGAAGGGGACAATCCCGCTTCCGAGGCTGACGGCTATCGCGAAAAAATACTAAAGCTGCATCTTGATGCCGACAGCGAAAAGAAGCTGCTAAATGAGTGCGACAGGCTTAAATATGTGCAGCCGAGCAGCCCCGAAAGTGCAGTATCAAGAAATTATCTTGATAAGATTTTGGAGCTTCCGTGGCATATTTACTCAAAAGAAAATCTTAATATCGATAATGCTCGGAGAATACTTGACAGAGATCATTACGGACTTAAAGATGTTAAAGAGCGAATTCTTGAATTTATTGCTGTGAGAAAACTGTCGCCAAATATTAAGGGGCAGATAATATGTCTTGTCGGTCCTCCTGGCGTCGGTAAAACCTCTGTTGCAAAGTCTCTTGCAAAGGCACTGAACAGAAAGTATGAGAGAATATCTCTCGGCGGTGTTCACGACGAGGCAGAGATAAGAGGTCACAGAAAGACTTATATCGGTGCAATGCCGGGCAGTATAATTGAAGCTGTTATCAGGACTAAAACCTCCAATCCTTTGATTTTACTTGATGAAATTGATAAGCTCTCGAACGACTATAAAGGTGATCCGTCAAGTGCTTTATTAGAAGCTCTTGACCCCGAGCAGAACAATACATTCCGTGATCACTATATTGAAATCCCGTTTGATTTGAGCAAGGTGCTTTTTGTTACAACAGCTAACGATAAGAACGAAATACCAGCTCCCTTATTGGATAGAATGGAAGTTATCGAACTTTTCAGTTATACGCACGAGGAAAAGTTCAATATAGCCAAAAAACATCTTATACCGAAACAACTCAAGGAAAACGGCATCAAAGCGTCACAGCTTCACTTTACCGATAATGCCATACACAGTATAATAGACGGTTATACAAGAGAAGCCGGAGTCAGAACGCTTGAGCGAACTTTTGCAAAGGTAATGCGTAAAGCTGCTGTTAAAATAACCGAAGGCTATACCGGAAAAATCTCTGTGAAGCCGACCGGTCTTGAGGCCTATCTCGGTCCCAAAAAATATAAGCCGGAATCTCAGGGCCATAAGGATGAAGTCGGTGTTGTAAACGGTCTTGCATGGACTTCTGTAGGCGGAGAAATGCTGAAGGTCGAGGCAGTTAAGATGCCGGGAACGGGAAAGCTTGAACTTACCGGTTCTTTGGGCGATGTTATGAAAGAATCCGCAAGGACGGCATACAGTTATATCCGGAGTATTTCGGAAGCATTGCCTCTTGATATGGATTTTTATAAAAACACTGACATTCATATTCATTTCCCCGAGGGAGCTGTTCCTAAAGACGGCCCTTCTGCCGGAATAGCAATAACAACTGCGGTTGTTTCCGCACTCACGGGTATACCGGTAAGAGCCGATATTGCTATGACGGGTGAAGTTACTTTGACCGGTAATGTATTGCCGATCGGCGGATTGAAAGAAAAAACAATGGCAGCATACAGAAACGGAATTAAAACCGTTCTTATTCCGGAGGAAAATGTTTCGGATTTGAAAGAAATCGATGATGCTGTTAAAGAAAATGTCGATTTCATATCGGTGTCAAAAGCCGACGAGGTATTGTCTCTCGCGCTATCCAAAAATGTAGTTTTCAAAGATAATAAACAAAGGAGCATAAAGCTCAAACAGGACAGAAGCCAAACGGCCTCTGTATGCCAACAGAACTAAGAGGTAAAAAATGAATTTGAATAAAGCTGAATTTGAAGCGGCATTTGGAACATCGTCGCAGCTGCCGTCTTCCGATTTGCCGGAAATAGCCTTTGCGGGTAGATCTAATGTGGGAAAATCATCTTTGCTTAATCGCCTTTTTAACAGAAAGGCACTTGCAAGAGTGAGCTCAGTTCCCGGCAAAACCGCTACGATAAACTTCTACAAGGTTGACGATGCCAGATTTGTGGATTTACCTGGATACGGATATGCAAAAGTATCGAAATCCGAGAAAATAAGATGGGCTGAAATGCTTGAAGGCTATTTTAAGACGGGTCGTAACATAAGACTTGTCGTTCAGCTTATCGATATGAGGCACAAACCGAGCGCAGACGATCTTATGATGATTGAATTTTTGCGCTCAACCGGTTATCCGTTTGTTATTGTTATGACTAAGAGCGATAAACTTAACAAAACGCAGTTTGCCGAAAGATCAGCGGCAATTTACGATGAAATACCGGATTCTGAAAATGTTACTATTATTCCTTTTTCTGCAACTAACGGATTGGGCAGGGAAGAGATAACCGAGTATATAAATAATGCACTTTAAAAGGAGAGAACCAAATGTTTGTATCAGACGGATTAGGAGTTAATGAGAGCGGCCATTTGACCGTCGGCGGTTGCGATACCGTATCTCTTGCAAAAAAATACGGAACACCGTATATGTGCTATGATGAGAATATGATAAGAAAAAACTGCCGTGAATTTGTAAAATCAATGGAAGAAAACTACGACGGTAACGGGCTTGTATGCTATGCGAGCAAGGCTTTTTCCTGCCTTGAAATGTGCAGAATATGCAAAGAAGAAAAGATGGGATTAGACGTTGTTTCGGGCGGAGAAATTTTTACCGCCGTTAAGGCCGGTTTCCCGTCGGAACGTATTTGTTTCCACGGCAACAATAAGACTAATGATGAGCTTACAATGGCTCTTGACAATAATGTCGGCAGAATAGTTGTCGATAATGTGGAGGAGCTTAAAAGGCTGAGCACGTTGGCTTCGAAAACCGGTAAGGTTGCAAAGATAATGCTGAGAATCAAACCCGGTATAGATGCGCATACGCATTCTTTTATAAGAACCGGTCAGATTGATTCTAAATTCGGCTTTGCTCTTGAGACGGGCGAAGCTATGACCGCAGTTAAGCTTGCGGTTGAAACCGACAGCATTGACCTCTGCGGACTTCACTGCCATATCGGTTCGCAGATATTTGATATTGCGCCGTTTGAACTTGCTGCAAAGGTTATGATTGATTTTATTTCTGAAATCAAAGAAACCGTAGGATATGAAATCAGAGAACTCAACCTCGGCGGAGGATTCGGCATTAAGTATCTTGAATCGGATACCCCGAAGCCGTTTTCGGAATATATGAAGAGAGTTTCTGTTGTTGTCAAGAATGAAGCAGGGAAGAAAAATGTTAAGCTTCCGTTTATACTTATTGAGCCCGGACGTTCTGTGGTCGGAGCAGAAGGCGTTACCGTTTATACAGTCGGAGCCGTTAAGCATATTCCGAATATCAGAACCTATGTTTCGGTAGACGGAGGAATGACCGACAATCCGCGCTATATTCTCTATCAATCGGATTATGATGTAATGTGCGCCAACAAAGCAAACGAGCCCAAGACTGAAAAAGTAACCGTTGCCGGTAAATGCTGCGAAAGCGGTGACCTTATACAGGAAAATGCTCCGATACAAAAAGTTGAGGCAGGAGACCTTTTAGCTGTGCTTTCGACAGGTGCTTATAACTACTCAATGGCTTCAAATTATAACAGAATTCCGCGTCCTATAGTAATAATGGCAAAGGATGGGGAATCGCGTATAATTATAAGACGTGAAACATACGAAGATATTACACGTAATGATGTTTAAAATGGAAGGAATTTAAATGTCTTTTACTCATTTGCATCTTCACACAGAATACAGTCTGCTCGACGGCACCTGCCGTATAGGACAGCTTGTTGATGCTGCAAAAGAGCTCAACATGGATTCTTTAGCCATAACAGACCACGGAAATATGTTCGGTGCCGTTGAGTTTTATAAAGCAGCTAAAGAGAATGGGATAAAGCCCATTATCGGTTGTGAAGTTTATGTTGCTCCACGTTCGCGCCTCGATAAAGTTCACGGTATTGATAACGAGCGTTTTCATCTTGTTTTGCTCTGTAAAAATAATACGGGATATGAAAATCTTATCAAAATTGTGTCTGAATCGTGGGTGACGGGATTTTATACAAAGCCGCGTATTGATAAACAGCTCCTCGAGAAATATCACGAGGGGCTTATTGCTCTGTCTGCCTGTCTTGCGGGAGAAATTCCGAGAAAACTGTTGCAAGACGATTATGACGGAGCTAAGGAAGCTGCACTTTGGTATGACAAGACTTTCGGTCGCGGCAATTATTACCTCGAAATACAGAATCACGGAATTGCCGAGCAACTCAGGGTTTTGCCTCAGATAGTTAAAATTTCGCGAGAGACTGGTATACCGCTTGTCGCTACAAACGATGTCCATTATATAAAAAAAGAAAACGCAAAAGTACAAAAAGTTCTTATCTGTATTCAAACTAACCATACAATAGATGAAGATACGGGTTTGGAATTCGGAACCGATGATTTTTATCTCAAATCCGAAGATGAAATGCGTGAATTATTCGAAGATTATCCGGATGCGGTTGATAATACTTCTGTTATAGCTGATATGTGTAACGTTGAGTTTGAGTTTCACAAAACCAAACTACCGCATTTTGATGTTCCCGATAATATGGACCATTTTGAATATTTTCGTAATGAGTGCTATAAGGGCTTGCGCAGAAATTACGGAATTGCTCCGGAGCAGAAATATATCGACAGACTCGAATACGAACTTTCGGTTATCAATAAAATGGGCTATGTTGACTATTTCCTTATTGTTGCCGATTTTATCAGCTATGCAAAACGCCATGGTATTCCCGTAGGTCCCGGCAGGGGGTCGGGAGCCGGCAGTATAGCCGCTTATTGTATGGGAATTACGGGTATAGACCCAATTAAATACAATCTGCTGTTTGAGCGTTTTTTAAATCCGGAGCGTGTAAGTATGCCGGATATTGATGTTGATTTTTGTTATGAACGCCGCGAAGAAGTAATTGATTACGTTATAAGAAAATATGGCTCGGATCACGTTGCGCAAATAGTGACTTTCGGTACTTTGGCCGCAAGAGCGTCTATTCGCGATGTCGGCAGAGCTCTTGGGATACCGTACAATACCGTTGATACGGTTTCCAAAATGATTCCGCGCGAGCTCGGCATGACAATAGAAAAGGCTCTTACGAAAAATCAGGAGCTTAAAGCGCTTTACGATAAGGACGCCAAAATCAGGGAGCTTGTCGATACGGCAAAATCAGTTGAGGGTATGCCAAGGCACACCTCAACTCATGCGGCGGGCGTTGTTATAACCGATAAACCTGTTGATCGATATGTTCCGTTAGCAAGAAATGATGAGTCCGTGGTTACGCAGTATACCATGACTACCATTGAAGAACTCGGACTGCTTAAAATGGACTTTCTCGGTCTCAGAACACTTACGGTAATAAGTGATACCGTAAAATCGGTAAGAGAAAACAATATTCCCGATTTTGATATTGAAAAAATTTCGCTTGACGATAAGGCGACATATGATATGCTGTCGGCAGGGTATACTTATGGTGTATTTCAATGTGAGTCGGCGGGAATAAGAAATGTTATAACCCGTCTGAAACCGCAGAATATAGAGGATATAATTGCTGTTATTTCTTTGTACAGACCCGGCCCTATGGATTCGATTGATATGTATATAAATAACAGACATAATCCGAAAAGCATCAGATATAAGACGCCGCAACTTAAAAATATTCTTGATGTTACTTACGGCTGTATGGTATATCAAGAGCAGGTTATGCAAATATTCCGGGAACTTGCGGGATATTCTTTCGGACGAGCCGACGTTGTAAGACGAGCTATGTCAAAGAAAAAGCACAAGGTAATGGAGCAGGAGAGGGAGTATTTTGTAAACGGATTGAAAAATTCCGACGGTACTTATGCGTGCGACGGATGCGTAAGGCGCGGAATACCTGCCGAAGTTGCCAACAGCATTTTCGACGATATGTCATCTTTCGCTTCATATGCGTTCAATAAGTCTCATTCTGCCGCATATGCTGTCATTGCATATCGTACGGCATATCTGAAATGCCATTTTCCGGCGCAATTCACTGCCGCACTTCTCACGAGTGTTATTGATGATTCAACAAAAATAGCACTTTATATAGACGATTTGGCAAGACTGAAAATAAACGTTCTGTCACCGAGCGTCAACGAGAGTTTCAGAGCATTTACCTCTGACGGCAAGAGCGTTCGTTTTGGGCTACTTGCTATTAAAAATCTCGGCTACAATTTTATTGACACTATTGTCAAAGAAAGAAGCTCTAACGGAAAATACAAATCACTTTATGATTTTTGTAAAAGAACATATGGCAAGGATTTTAATAAACGAGCCGTTGATGGCTTAATTAAAAGCGGAGCACTTGACGGACTCGGACTTAATCGTCGTGAAATGCTTACAAATTTACCTCTGATTGTTGAGAATATCGAGCGTGACAAGAGAAATAATGTTGACGGACAACTCGGCTTGTTTGATTTGAGTGGAGTGGCTTCTGGCGGCAATGAACCGCAATGTAAGCATTGTGATGAATTTCCGACACTTGAACTTTTATCGATGGAAAAAGAAATGACCGGTTTGTATCTTACGGGGCATCCTATGGTTCAGTACGAGACGCTTTCTAAAAAGCTTCATTCCGACAGCGTTCTTGAAATGGTGAATACGGAAGAAAATGTTTCGGGAAAATATACGGATAACAGCCCTGTACGTGTCCTCGGAATAATAACTTCTATAAAGAAAAAAGTTACAAAATCAGACAGTACTATGGCTTTTTTAGGCTTTGAAGATGTTCATGCGGCTATTGAAGTAATAGTGTTTCCCAAACTTTTGCTCAAGTATTCAGAGCTTTTAAATGTCGGAAGCGTTGTATTGCTGTGCGGCAGATTGTCTCTCAGAGAGGACGAAGAACCGAAAATAGTTATGGACAGCGTTTCTTTACCTCCGGATGAAAACAGTATTGTTACCGCTGACACAGCTTCCCCAAATTCCGACAAGCCGAAAAAATCGGTGAGAAAGGGCCTTTTTGTGAGATTTTGCACAAAGAACTGTGAGGAAGTTAAAAAGAGTACAAATCTGATTACTATTTTTGAGGGGATGTTACCCGTATATTACTATTTTGATGATGCTAAAAGCTACGAGAGACAGCTATTTTCGACTACTGCCAATGACCCTATGATTTCAGAGTTGAAAAGAATTAACGGTGAAAAAAATGTTGTTATACAACTCTGAGAAAAATGTCAAAAATGCTTGACAATATTTTTCATTAGTGTATCATTATATTTCGAATGTATTTATTTGAGGTGATTTTTAATGAAAACGATTGGCGTATTGACAAGCGGCGGAGATGCTCCGGGCATGAATGCCGCAATCAGAGCCGTTGTAAGATCGGGTTGTGAAAACGGCTTCCGTGTAATGGGAATCAGAAGAGGCTGGAACGGTCTTATGCATGGTGATATGTATGAAATGAATCTTCGCAGTGTTTCTAATATTATTAACCGAGGCGGTACAATTCTTTATTCTGCAAGAAGTCCAGAATTCAAGACCGAAGAAGGTATGAAAAAGGCAATTGAAATATGCAAAGAGCATAATATGGAGGGCGTAGTTGTTATAGGCGGAGACGGTTCTTTCCGCGGCGCTCGTGACCTTTCGCTCAGAGGCATCCCTTGTGTGGGTATTCCCGGAACGATTGACAATGATATTGCTTGCTGTGATTACACAATAGGTTATGATACCGCAATGAACACGGCTATGGAAATGGTTGACAGACTTCGTGACACGACAGAGTCTCATGATCGTTGCTCGGTTGTTGAAGTTATGGGAAGACGTGCGGGTTATATAGCACTCAACGCCGGTATAGCTTGCGGTGCAACAACAATTCTTATTCCGGAAGTTGATTTCGATTTTGAGCGTGACGTTATCGACAGAATGAAGAAAACTCAAAAAACAGGAAAAAGACACTTTATAATCATTGTTGCCGAAGGTGTCGGCGGCGTAGAAGAAATGGCGAAAAAAATCGAAGCGGAGATGGGCGTAGAATCCCGTGCAACTGTTTTAGGCCATGTGCAGCGCGGCGGCTCGCCGACAGTTCGCGACAGAGTTGTTGCAAGCCAAATGGGTTATAAAGCGGTTGAGCTTTTAAAGCAGGGAATAGGTAATCGTGTGGTAGCTATGCAAAAGGATGAAATTGTTGACTTTGACATATTCGAAGCTCTCAATATGAAAAAGTCGATTGATCTTGACCTTTATAAGATGGCTCACGAGATATCTATCTGATGAAAAATATTGTTTTAATCGGAATGCCGGCTTCGGGCAAAAGCACAGTCGGCGTTATTCTTGCAAAGACTCTTGGTATTGGCTTTGTAGATACTGATCTTGTAATACAGCAACGTGAAAATGCACTTTTGCAGGACATTATAAACGAAAAAGGGCTTCAATGCTTTCTTGATAAAGAAAGAGACGCAATATTGTCGCTTGAGTGTGAAAATTGTGTTGTTGCGACCGGCGGAAGCGTTGTTTTTCGCGATGAAGCTATGCAAAAGCTTAAGCGTAATTCCGTGATTGTCTTTATAGATGTTCCGCTTAAAAATGTAAAGGCAAGGCTTAAAAATATCAAAACGCGAGGCGTTGCTGCACCTAAAAATCAGACAATAGACGATATTTTTTTTGAGAGACTGCCTCTTTATAAAAAGTATGCCGATATTACCGTTGATACAGCGGATTTATCTCCGGAAGAAACGGTTTCAAGGATTATTTTTTCATTAAAAAATTAATTATATTATATGCAGGCTTTACGGTTTATTCGGAAATAATATTTCCGTGTAAATTAACCGTAAAGCCTTATTTTTTCATAACATAAAATCAGCAAAAAAGTGAAAATTATAAATGCAGTGATCACTGTATATACGGAGGTGAAAAATGAAAAAATTTTTTAAAGTTCTCAGCATTTTCGGATTGTTAGCTGCCTCTGTTATATTTGCATTTGTAATTTACGGTATAAAAAGCATTCCGGACAGTATTCACCTGGTGAGTGACGAAAAGCTGAAATTTAACGAGATATATTCATACCGGATATCAAGCGGTGACGTTTCGGTTTCCGTTAATTCCGAGAATGCGGCAAAGGGCACTCTGCTTAGTGAATACACTGTGGATATTTCCGCTCTGAAGGTTATTCCGGTAAAATCCGCCGATGTTATTGTTTCTGAGAGAAAATATGTAATTCCCTCAGGTGATGTATTTGGCATACGCATGTTTACAAAAGGCGTTGTGGTTGTCGGTTCTGATGATGTCTATACTGAAGAAGGAATTTCAAATCCCTCTAAAACTGCGGGCCTTAATGCAGGGGATATAATATTGACTGTAAACGGAAACAATGTGAACTCAACATTGGAAATTGAAAAAGCGGTACAAGAAAACGGCGGTAACGAATTGAAGCTGTCGGTAAAGCGCGGAAAAAAAGTTCTGAATCTGAAATTGACGCCAGCTCTGTCAAAAAATGATAATTGTTATAAAGCCGGCATATGGGTCAGGGACAGTATGGCGGGGGTAGGCACGATAACTTTTATTGACTCCGCCAGCAAAGTGTTCGGCGGACTCGGACATGCGGTATGTGATGTTGATACAGGTATAGTTATGCCGCTTGCCGACGGCGATGCCGTCAAAACAAAGATAACCGGTTGCTATAAAGGTTCTTGCGGTTCAACAGGTGAGCTTTGCGGCGTATTTCAGGATACTAATATAGGAACACTTTCGTTGAATACAGCTTGCGGTATATACGGGTTTTTGAATAATATCGTTTCAACAAATGAGGCCGTACCCATTGCAACAAAGCAAGAGGTTAAAACCGGTTCGGCAAAAATAATATCCACTGTTGATGAAAAAGGCCCGCAGTACTATGATGTAAGAATCGTGAGAATTTGTAATAATGACAGCAGCTCATCTAAAAATATGATAATTGAAATTACAGACAGCTCTTTAATAGAAAAAACAGGCGGTATAATTCAAGGTATGAGCGGCAGTCCCATTATTCAAGACGGTATGCTTATCGGTGCTGTAACGCATGTGTTTGTTAATGATCCGATTCGCGGATATGCTGTTTTTGCCGATAATATGCTAAAAGTATCCGAAGCCTTAAATGCTGAGAGGCTGCTTGAAAAAGCATCGTGAAAGGTACCGGAACGGTATTTGCCGTTCCGGTACTTTAATAACGGTATGATATTGCGTAAAAAATAACAGTTGCCTTTATTGCACTTTTTCTGTTGTTGTGGCGATAATAGAATTAATTTGAAAAAAATATTTGCTTTTTATAAAAAAGCTCTTGTCAAGATATAACTAATATGGTAAAATATGTCAGAAATAAAAAATTTGGAGGTATACAAAATGAAAAGCGGTTTAAAAGTAATGATGGTGTCAGAGGGCAATGATTTCGGGCAGACTTGTGCGGGAGTTCTGCGCTCTTACGGTTGCGATGTGAAAATGGTGCCGAAAAACGGTGCTGAAATATTACATAAAACCGAGACCGAAAAGCCTGATGTCGTTGTTATGGACGCATTTATGACAGCAATCGATGCTTTAGGTGTGCTGAAAGAAATGCCGAAGATGAAACTTGAAAAGAAGCCTTTAATGATGGTTATGTCAAGCGTCGACAATCAAAGATTTGAGCAGGAATTATTATCTGCCGGGGCAGATTATTATTTCTTGAAACCTTTTGATATGAATATGATGGCTGAAAGAATAACTCAGTTGACAGGCTGGAGAGACAATTCGAAGTTCGGGAAACTTCACCCTGCTGACAGCTCTGCTGATTTGGAAGTCGTTGTCAGCGATATTATGCATCAAATTGGTGTTCCGGCTCATATAAAAGGATATCAGTATTTGCGAGAGGCAATTATTTTATCAATAAACGACAGCGAAATGATGAACTCTGTAACAAAAGTTTTGTATCCAACTGTTGCAAAAACTTTTTCAACAACTTCTTCAAGAGTTGAACGTGCCATACGCCACGCAATAGAAGTTGCATGGGATAGAGGCGACGTTGACGTTCTTAGCTCTTACTTCGGCTATACAATACAAAACTCTCGCGGAAAGCCCACTAACTCTGAGTTTATTGCTATGATAAGCGATAAATTAAGACTCAGTATGAAAATATCATAAAACAGTTAATTAAAATGACCGCCCGGATTAATTTGCCGAGCGGTCATTTTTTTATAAATATTTGATTAAACCTTTGCTTTTTTCCACACGCCTGAGAGATACAGCGCAAGAGAAGCTAAGCTTGCGACTATCCAACCTATCGGCCATGACCACCAAATTCCGAGTTGCCCGATATGCGGTGTGAGAATAAATGCGAATATCACGCGAAGTATGAGGTCGGTGAAGGTCGAAACCATAAAGCTTAGCATAGCTCCGGATCCACGTAATATGCCGTCAACAATTATTTTAACTGTTGCTAAGAAATAGAACGGTGATACGATTTTTAAAAACTGGACGCCGGCTGTTATAACATCGGTATTATTTTGTGTGACAAATATCATCATCATATATTTCGGAAAAATGAAAAATGCTATAAAAAACGGAATAGCAACCAATAATGCGATTTTCAGTCCCGATCCGAACCCTTTCTTTACTCTTTCGGTATTATGTGCTCCGATATTTTGCGCTGTGTAGCTTGAAATGCCGTTGCTTAATGTGACAAGTGTTGTTATTGTAAATGTATTCAGCTTCATTGCTGCAGCGAAACCTGCAACAACGGCAGCACCGAAACTATTAATAAGGCCTTGTATGAATACATTGCCTACCGAGACGAAGCTTTGCTGCAATATGCTGGGTACGGCAACCTTTGTAATTCTCAGCAACATTCTTCCCGAAAAAAATTTAGGCTTTTCACTTTCGATATTACGTATCTTTTTCAGTAATGCAATAAAAGCTAAAATGCCGGATACTCCTTGCGCAATGAACGTTGCCCAAGCAACTCCGGCAACTCCCATTTTCATAGGACCGGCAAATATTAAATCGAGGGCAATATTAGTAAGAGAAGAAAAAATTAAAAAGTACAATGGTGTTTTTGAATCACCGAGAGCCGTAAAAACAGCTGTACTTATATTGTATATAAACAGAAACGCCATTCCGGCGGCGTAAATATTAAGATAAGTAACCGAATCAGCCATTATATTATCCGGTGTTCCCATTGCATTTAAAAGCACTTTTGATGATGAAAGACCGACTGCAGTCAGTATAAGAGATAAAATAAGAGATGAGATAATAGAGGTATTGACAGCCGTTTTCATATGCGTAATGCGTTTCCCACCGAACAACTGTGAGATTACAACAGAGCATCCGATATTTGAACCGTTTGCGACAGCGATAAAAAGCATTGTGATGGGATATGACGCGCCGACAGCGGCAAGTGCGTTAACGCCGGCAAACTGACCTGCCACTATACTGTCAACAGTGCTGTAAAGCTGCTGAAACATAACGCTGATTATCATTGGTAATGTAAATTTCCAAAGTGTTTTATCAGGATTTCCCTTAGTCAGATCTGTGACCATTTTTTTCCTCCATTGCTTTTGTATTAGTAATTATACCTAAAAGAAAGCAATTTGTGAACATAAAATGATAAATTCAGACAGATTTACAGTTTTCTCGAGTTTTAGTTGAAATGTTTGTAAAGTTAATGTATAATAATAATATATTTTTACGTGGGGCGATTTTATTGAAACTGCTTGAAGACAGAATTGTAAAAGACGGTATTGTTAAGCCCGGCAATGTACTCAAAGTTGATTCTTTTTTGAATCATCAGATGGACATTTCTCTGTTTAATGATATGGGCAAGGAATTTAAACGTCTTTTCAATGATACCCCTATAAATAAAATACTGACCATTGAAGCCTCTGGTATCGGTATAGCTTGTGTTGCGGCGCAGTATTTTGATAATGTTCCTGTGGTTTTTGCAAAAAAATCTCAGACTGTTAATATTGACGGAGAGGTTTATTCCACTAAAATTGAATCATTTACTCATAAAAGGGTTTATGATGTTATACTTTCAAAGAAATATCTTTCTTCAAAAGATCACGTCCTTATTATTGATGACTTTTTAGCTAACGGGTGCGCTTTGAATGGACTTTTGGATATTGCACAAAAAGCCGGTGCTACTGTTGAAGGCGTCGGTATTGCGGTTGAAAAGGGTTTTCAACGCGGTGGCGAACTTATTAGGCAAAAAGGTATACGTGTCGAGTCTCTTGCCATTATTGAGAGCATGGATGCGGATAGTGGAAACATCGTATTTAAGGAACAGTGACCTTTTATTTTGTATGATACAGGGGGAGAGCTTCTGTTCATAATATTATGTCAAAAAACTGGAGGAAACACAAATGAAAAAGGTTCTCAGCATTCTTTTGTCAGTTGCTATGATCGTTCTTTGTTTTGCAGCGTGCGGCAAGACTGACGGCGATAAAAGCTCGACCGGCAAAGCAGCAAATGTCAAAGTAGGATTCATATTCCTGCATGACGAAAACTCAACCTATGACAAGAACTTTATTACTGCAGCTGAAGAGGCTTGCAAAAAAGCCGGTGTTGAAATTCTTAAAAAGACCAACATCAGCGAAACACAGGCTTGCTATGATGCAGCAGCAGAGCTTGTTGACGAAGGATGCAATGTCATCTTCGCGGACAGCTTCGGCCATGAGCCTTATGTAATTCAGGCAGCTAAAAAGTTCCCGGAGGTTCAGTTCTTACATGCAACAGGAACTAAAGCTCATACCGAAGGCCTTTCTAATTATCATAATGCTTTTGCTTCAATATATGAAGGCAGATACCTTGCGGGTGTTGCTGCCGGAATGAAGCTTAACGAAATGATTTCTTCCGGTAAGATTACAGCTGACAAAGCTAAGATGGGTTATGTCGGTGCTTATACTTACGCAGAAGTTATTTCGGGCTACACTTCTTTCTATCTCGGTGCTAAGAGCGTTTGCCCGTCAGTTACCATGGAGGTTACCTTTACCGGTTCTTGGTATGATGAGACTGCCGAGAAAGAAGCCGCTCAGAAGCTTATAAACAATGGTTGCGTACTTATCAGCCAGCATGCTGACTCAATGGGTGCTCCGACTGCTTGCGAAGCTGCAGGTGTTCCCAATGTTTCATACAATGGTTCAACAGTAAGTGCTTGCCCCAACACATTTATTGTATCTTCTAGAATAGATTGGGCTCCTTATCTTGAGTATGCTATTGATTGCGTTAAAAACGGCAAAGCAATTGACACCGATTGGACAGGTACTCTCAGCACAGGATCTGTTGTTCTTACCGATGTTAACACTAAGGCAGCTGCCGAAGGTACACAGGCTAAGATTGATGAAGTTAAGGCAGAGCTTGAAGGCGGTAAGCTTCACGTATTTGATACCTCTGCATTCACTGTAACCGTATCTGACAGCAAAAACAAGAATGCTACTGTTGATGCTGACGGTCATCTTACCGGATACAAGGCTGATATTGACTCCGATGCAGATAACACCGGTGATACTGAGGTCGTTTCTGACGGTTACTTCCATGAGTCAGAAAAGCGTTCTGCTCCTTGCTTCGATGTACAGATAGACGGTATCACTCTTCTTGATACAAAGTTCTAAGATTAAATACACAGATTTATACTGTATCCGTGGCCGATGAAAATCGGCCACGGTATAGTTATTTATTGGGAAATAGTTTTTCAACTGTTTTCAATTATTTTTCAGGACCTTATTCTCGAATGAGCATGGTTTTGAATTTTAAATTTGCGTGAGAAAGGCTGTGTGGATATTTATGGGTTCTCCTTTTGCCTTGGAGTTGAAAGGGATAACTAAGACATTCGGCAGTACAATAGCTAACAAAGACGTTGACCTACAAGTAAAAAACGGTGAAATACTATCTATACTCGGAGAAAACGGCTCCGGTAAGACAACACTTATGAATATGGTTTCGGGAATATATTACCCGGATTCCGGCGAGATTTATGTAGGCGGTAAGGAAGTTGTTATTAAATCTCCGAAAGATGCTTTTGATTTAAAGATTGGAATGATACATCAACATTTTAAGCTTGTTGATGTTTTTAACGCTGTCCAAAATATTGTTTTGGGTGTAAAAGACGGAAACAAATATAATCTGAAAGAGGCCGAAAAGAGAGTTAAGGCTATATGTGATAAATACGGTTTCGTCATTGACTTCGATAAGAAAATTTATGAAATGTCTGTTTCGGAAAAGCAGACAGTGGAAATAATTAAGGTGCTTTACAGAGGTGCTGATATACTAATTCTTGATGAACCGACCGCTGTTTTAACACCGCAGGAAACTGAAAAATTATTCGACGTTCTCAGAAGAATGCGTGAGGATAATAAGTCGATTATAATAATTACACACAAGCTGCATGAGGTGCTTGAAATATCCGATAGGGTAACAATTCTCAGAAAAGGTATGTATGTCGGAACGGTTGAGACGAAAGATGCAACGGAACAATCCCTTACGGAAATGATGATGGGTGAAAAAGTCACTCTCAATATAAAGAGAACTGAGCCTAAGAATACCGAACTACGTATTGATGTTAAGAATCTTTCCGTTAAAAATCACGAGGGCAAGCTTGTGCTTGATAACATCAACTTTACTGCTAACAGCGGCGAAATACTCGGTATTGCCGGTATTTCCGGATGCGGGCAAAAAGAATTACTTGAGTCAATAGCGGGATTACAGCAGACTGTAAAAGGCTCAAGCATATTGTACAAGTCTAAAGACGGAGAAGAAAGTCAGTTAGTCGGGAAATCTCCCAAAGAAATCAGAAAGCTTGGAGTTGCTCTTTCTTTTGTTCCGGAGGACAGGCTCGGAATGGGTCTTGTCGGCAATATGGATATTATTGATAATATGATGTTGAGATCTTATAAGGGCGGTCATACGGCTTTTCTTGAACGCAAAGCCCCTAAGGATCTCGCAAATGCGATTATTAAAGATCTTGAAGTTGTTACGCCGAGTGCAGAAACTCCGGTTCGTCGGCTTTCCGGCGGTAATGTTCAAAAGGTTCTTGTTGGTAGAGAAATTGCGTCAAATCCGACAGTTTTAATGGTTGCATATCCCGTCCGTGGACTTGACGTAAATTCTTCATATCTGATATATGACCTTCTCAACAAACAAAAAGAGCACGGGACATCCGTTATATTTGTAGGAGAGGACCTTGATGTTCTTATTGAGCTCTGCGACAGAATAATGGTTATGAACAGCGGAAAAGTAACAGGTATAGTTGACGGCAGAACTGCGAAAAAAGATGAGATTGGCATTCTTATGACAAAAAATACTGACGTGGAGGGAAAAGCATGAGTAATAAAAGTGTTCGTGAACCTCTTTTTCACGTTGCAAAAAGAGGCTATGTTCCCAAATATAAATCTTGGGCTATACGCCTCGGTTCAATCGTTGCCGCTCTTATAGTATGTGCTGTTGTTACTATGATTTTAACCGGCGAAAATCCGATAAGTGTTTACAAAACTATGTTTGAGGGCGCATTCGGAACCGAAAGAAAAATTTGGAAGCTTTTACAAAGTCTTGCAATGCTTCTGTGCGTTTCGCTTGCAATTACACCGGCGTTTAAAATGCGATTTTGGAATATCGGCGGTGAAGGGCAAGTGCTTATCGGAGGTCTTGCTACCGCGGCATGTATGATTTTGCTCGGCGGCAAAGTCCCCAATGCACTTTTGATTATTATAATGCTTGTTGCAAGTATTATTGCAGGTGCCGTTTGGGCTTTGATTCCCGCGGTATTTAAAGCTAAGTTTAATACAAATGAAACTTTATTTACCTTAATGATGAACTATGTTGCAATTCAGATTGTTTCGTATTTCTGTATGTATTGGGAAAATCCCAAGGGCTCTGGCAAGATCGGCGTTATTAACAGCAATACCATGGACGGTTGGCTTCCCACAATCGGAAAGTATGATTATCTTCTGAATATAATAATTGTTTTGGTAATAACGATTGCTATGTATGTATATCTCAAGTACAGTAAGCACGGCTATGAGATTTCGGTTGTAGGTGAATCTGAAAATACGGCAAGATACATAGGTATCAATGTAAAAAAGGTTATTATGAGAACTTTATTTCTTTCGGGTGCTATTTGCGGTATAGCCGGATTTTTACTTGTTGGCGGAACCGATCATACCATCTCGTCGACAACGGCAGACGGTAGGGGATTTACTGCAATAATGGTATCCTGGCTTGCAAAGTTTAATCCGATTTATATGATTTTGACATCATTCCTACTTGTTTTCCTCGATGCGGGTGCCAGTCAGATTTCAATGGTGTTTAATCTCAACGAATCATTTTCTGATATATTGACCGGTATAATTCTGTTCTTTATCATAGGTAGTGAATTCTTTATTAACTACGAATTGAAGTTCAGAAAAACGAAAAAGGAGGTAAAGTAAAATGTTTTCTTTGATTACTTTTCTCCATAGAGCTATAATGCAGGGTATACCGCTCCTTTTTGGTTCGACGGGCGAAATTATGACTGAAAAGTCCGGAAACCTTAATCTCGGTATCCCGGGTGTTATGTACATCGGCGGTATGAGCGGTGTTATAGGTGCGTTTCTTTATGAAAATTCGCTCTCGTCTCCATCCGATGCAGTCGGATTTCTTGCGGTTATGATTCCGCTTTTGTGCTGCGCTTTGGGTTCTTTACTCGCAGGTTTGATTTATTGTTTCCTCACAGTTACTTTACGAGCCAATCAGAATGTAACGGGCCTTGCACTTACTACTTTTGGTACGGGCTTCGGTAACTTTTTCGGAGGATCTCTTATTAAACTTGTAGGTTCAGACGTTCCGTCGGTAGCACTTACAACAACAAGCAATTACTTCAGAACAACATTACCGGGAGCAGAAACCACCGGATGGTTCGGTAAGCTGTTTTTATCGTACGGATTTTTGGCATATGCAGCTGTAATAATAGCAATTATCTGTTCATATTTCCTGAATCATACCCGTCACGGATTAAATCTTCGTGCGGTAGGCGAAAATCCTGCAACAGCAGATGCTGCAGGAATAAACGTAAACAGAGCCAAATATCTCTCTACCTGTATAGGAAGTGTTATTGCGGGCTTCGGAGGTCTTTATTATGTAATGGATTACGCCAACGGCGTTTGGTCAAATGACGGCTTCGGCGACAGAGGCTGGCTTGCAATTGCGCTTGTTATATTCGCTATTTGGCGTCCGAATCTCAGCATACTCGGTTCTATAGTATTCGGCGGACTCTATATTGTTTATCTTTATGTTCCGGGTGCACTCCGCACACAGGAGCTTTACAAGATGATACCATATGTAGTCACAATAATTGTTCTTATCCTTGTAAGTGTAAGAGATAAGAAAGAAAACCAGGGACCGGCATCACTCGGACTTTCATATTTCAGAGAGGACCGATAATTCAAGTAATTATACTTTCTAAACTGTCTGTTGTTTTAAATAGACGGATTACAGCAAAATATTAATCAAAAAAGACAGCATAAAGAGTAATTTTTACTCTCTGTGCTGTCTTTTGCTATCTGAAAAAATATTTTATTTGCATCTTTTAATTTAAGTCTGTTTACGGTCGGGGAAAAACAAAAAAATTAAGTTACATCAACATGGTTTTTACCAAATCTTTACTATTTTGTTATTAAAAAGTAATACGAAAGACCTATAATCAATGTATGTAAAATAATAAATACTGGTAAACCTATCATAAATTTTTTGTGAAGAGTTTTATGCCTTATTGCCTTCATAGTTACATACATTGCGGCAGCTCCTCCGAGGGCGGCAAAAGTCATAAGAGTCCTTTCGGGAATTCTCACGGCTTTTTTTATTGCAGCTATTTTGTCGTAAACGGTTATAATTACCGACGGGATTGAAATAGAAATGTAGTAGACAAGTATGTATTGCCAAGCGTCCATAATATCACCGTTACTATAATATAATTTAATCATTTGCTTGTCAATGCGAAAAGGAAGGCTTTAAATGTTTAAAAAAGTTACTGTTATTTTATTTGTGTTGCTGCTTCTATCGTCATGCAGCCTGAAGAACATAAATCTTACTGAACCTGAAAGCGCATCATTTGACAGCGGTAACGACAACTGCCCTAACACCGATGATATTATCGCTGATGAATATCGCGGCGTGTGGATAAACTACAATGAATTGTCAATGAAATCAGTCGGTGGCGGAACTGCCGAAGACTTTAAAAATAAGATCGATACAATGTTTGAAAATATCAAAGCATTCGGGCTTAATACTGTTATTTTTCAGGTCAGACCCTTTTCTGACAGCTTCTGCTCCTCCGAAATTTTTCCATGGTCATCATATATAACAGGCGAGCAGGGAAAGAATCCCGGATATGATCCGTTTCTTATAGCAACAAATGAAGCTGAAAAATACGGATTGAAAATTGAGGCGTGGATAAATCCGTACCGCGTAAGCTATAAAGATAATTTTGACGACTTAAGCGAATCAAACCCGGCTAAACAATGGTACACAGATAATCCTTTGACAGATGATCTGATAATAACGGGCAGCGGAATTTATTATAATCCATCATCAAAAAGAGCACAGAAAATAATCATCGACGGCGTTCGCGAAATAGTGAAAAATTACAATATATCGGCTATACATATGGATGATTATTTTTATCCGACCGTCGATGAAGGAATTGATATTGATTTGTATACAAATTATCGCAATGAAGGGGGAGAGCTGTCTCTTGATGATTGGCGCAGGGAAAATGTTAATACTTTTATAAGCGGGCTGTATTCCTCCGTTAAGTCAATAAAACAAGACGTGAAAGTTGTGATAAGTCCTGCAGGTGATATAGAAAAAAATTACTCAATGTTGTACGCAGACGTTTTAAAGTGGTGCTCACAAGGGGGATACGCGGACATTATTATGCCACAGCTTTATTATGGTTTTAAAAACAGCAGTAAGCCGTTTTTAAAAATGTTAAATCTATGGTCGGAGGCGGTTAAAAGCGGTAATGTTAAGCTGTGTGTAGGTCTGGCGTATTATAAAAGCGGAAAAACAGACGACAATGCGGGGGACGGAATAAATGAATGGTGCGAAAACGGCAATATATGTTCCGAAGAAATAAGATATTCAAGAAGGAAGGATAATTACTGCGGTTTTTCCGTGTACTCCTATTCTTATTTATTTGCGGAAAACAAGTCGGAAAATGCCGAAAAGGAATACCTAAACATGAAAAATGTGTTATAATAATTAAAATTGATGTGGGATGTTAAGATGCAAGGATTAAAAGAATTGTTTAATAAACAACGTGTAATACTCATATTGTGTCTCGTTATTTTAACGGCGGCAATTGCATTGTTTGCCGTCAGTTCAAATAGTGCTGAGTCATTATCTGTTTTTCGTTATACCGATAATAATTCCGCCGCGAAAAATATTTCTTATACTGATAATTATGGATTGGGACAGGCAAAGCTGTGTATAATAAACGTTCCTTATTCCGAAACTATACCTGCCAACAGCGTGAGTGATAAATCGGATCCGCATTGTTCACCTCTTCCGGACGGTACGATTGATTACTACGTTGATGAAAAAACCATTGATAATAAAGAATATGTGTTTCTCGGTTCAGGCAAAATAATAAAAAAAGATGAGTGCAATGTTGTTGACGGCTTTGTTTTGCCTGAAAATTCAATAAGCGTTGCCTCCGTAAACACAGAAAATCAGACAGTTTTATTGCTTAAAACGGATTGGAAAGTACCGTTTAATGCAGATTTTCCCGATCAACAATACTATACCGGTTATCTTGAACGTGCATATAATGTTAAATCTTTTAATGCATCGTATTTGGATTTTACTTTTTACTATACTGACAGTGCTGTCGGAAAACTCAATTTTAACGGCAGTAAAATAATAGATCGCGGCGAATGGCTAAAATGTGATAACGGAACTTGTGTATTGCGTCTGTATCTTAAAACACCGGGTGTGTTTTACGGTTACACCGCTTCCTATACGGCAGACGGTAAGCTGTCAATTGTTTTCAAGGATGCGCCGGACAAACTGTCAGATGCAATCGTAGCACTTGATGCCGGCCATGGAGGTAAGGATTGCGGAACTATCGGTGTGAACGATATATATGAGTCGGAGGTTAACCTCAATATAACTCTTTCGGTTAAGGAAAAATTGGAAAAAGCAGGAGTAAATGTTATATTGACACGTTCCGATAATACTTTTTTGTCTGTTGATAAAAGACAGTCTATGGCTCGTTACAGCGGCGCTGATTTGTTTGTTTCGGTACATAACAATTTTTCCGAGAGTGTTTCGTCTCTTTCGGGTCCCGAAGTGTATTATTACAGAGCAAATTCTGAATTGCCTGCACGTCTTATTTTAAGCGGACTTGAAGAGAGTTGGAAAAATATTTATGCAGATAACCCCGGTATGAGAGCTAAAATTATACAGCCGGACGGCAGCAAACGCTTTTTTCCGTATAAGGTTACAAGAATTGAGGAATGTCCGTCGGTTCTTGTGGAGTGCGGTTATTTTTCAAATCCTACAGAGTGTACCGTACTCAGCAACCGTAATTCACAAGAAGTTATAGCTGACGGTATAGCAAAAGGTATAATTTACTATTTGAATGATGTGATATCTGAAAATAAGACTTGATTATTTGTCGATATTTTGTTATTTTATTGTTATAAATAATAAAAGGACAGTATTATGAAAAGCCGCAGAATTTTTAAAATAATATTAATTACAGCCGTATTGGTGATTGTTCTGTCTATTCCGGCTTTTGCGACTGCAAAAAACGGTGTAGTTAAAAGTCAAGCGAATGTCAGAAGTGGGCCCGGAACTTCGTATTCATTGGTTTATAAAAATCTTCCGGCGAACACCCAAATAATTATTATCGACAGGGTCAAGTGTAACGACGGAACAACTTCTAAAGATTGGTACAGAGTTGAATTTAATTACGGCGGTAAGTTTTACGAAAACTGTTATATTTCAACAGGACTTGTTACCGTTACAAGCGACAGCGGTATCTCGGACGAAGTCCCCGAACTCTATAAAAGCTATATAGATAATCTAAAAAAAGCACATTCGAATTGGAATTTTAAGTTTTTATACACCGGTCTTTCGTGGGATGAGGTGCTTGAAAATGAAAACGTTAGCGGCAGAAGTGCTCTTCAAGTCCCTCCGTACGATAAAAAATACTTATCAACGACCGATAAAACATATAATCCGTCAACAGGCACTTGGACACCGATTGACGGCAAGACTTGGTTTCAAGCGTCAAGCGATGTTGTCTCATATTATCTTGATCCGAGAAACTTTTTGACAAAAGAAAGTGACATTTTCCAATTCGAAACATTGTCCTATGATAAAAATGCACAAACGCTTTCCGGCGTCGAATCAATGTTAAAAGGTACTTTTATGGAAAAATCCAAAATCAGTACCGGAGAAAAAGAGAATGTCGGAGGCTCTTGTGATTTAAATTCGGACAATAAAACTGACATAGCGGACGCCATGATGCTGTTTCAGTATTCTGCAGGCAACCTTGCTGACTTAGGCAGCGGCAAAGACATTGCCGACCTTAACGGAGACGGTGAGATTGATGTTGCCGATGCTATGATATTATTTCAATATGTAGGCGGTTCAAGAAAAACAATCGGCAATAATGCAGAGACTGATGTTACGGTAACATATGCACAGGCGTTTATGAACGCCGCCGAATTGTATGACGTCAGCCCATATCATTTGGTATCGCGAGTTATTCAGGAGGTTGGCTCTAACGGCAGTCGCTCCGTAAGCGGTACAGAGCCCGGGTATGAGGGAATATATAATTATTATAATATCGGTGCTTATCAAAGCAGCGATCCGGTAATAAATGCGCTTAAATGGGCTTCAACGCCCTCATCCAATGAAAAATACTTGCGCCCTTGGAACAGCAGATATAAAGCGATACTCGGCGGGGCTAAATACATAGCTACGGGTTATATCAGTGTCGGTCAAAATACTCTGTATCTTCAAAAGTTTGATGTGGTTGCAAACGGCGGTCTGTATTCACATCAGTACATGTCAAACATAATGGCCGCAAGCTCAGAAGGAATAAGAACATATAATAAGTACAGTAATATGGGGCAGCTTTCAAACTCATTTACTTTTCTTATTCCGGTTTACGATAATATGCCGAATCTTCCTGCCGGAGTTAAGCCGACAAGATAATATTAAAAAGCTCTGAGAGATATCTCAGAGCTTTTTTTCGTAAAGCGTATAATCTTGCTTTGCCAAAGTGTCTAAAAGTATTTTATTCGAAGTAATTTCACGTCTGCTGATAATTCCGGCAAGTCCCTCATTTCCTTTTTGATGGTGGTCTGATCCGGCTGTCTTTTTTAGCCCGAATTTTTCCGCCCAAAGAGCAGCAATGTCGTTGTGTGAGTCATGTTCAATATTTCTGTTGCACACTTCAATACCGTCAAGATATTTGACATTTGTTATTTTCATTCCGAATCTGAACGGATGAGCCTGATATATCATTAAGCCGTTTTTTCGCGCAAGCGCGGAAAAGCTTGAAATATTCATATTTAAAAGATCTTTATTATCTCTCAGAAAACTCTCTTCTACGCCGTAAACAAGATAATCGTTCGGGTCACTATCGGAATCAAAACGAAGCTCCATACCCAGTAATATGTTTATTCGTCCGTTTGCCGCTTCTTTGGCTGAATTAAAGCCCTTCAAAAAAATGTCAACTTTATCCTGCCAATTAAGACTGTCATAATTATATTTGTAATAAGTGTGTGTGCTGAAATGATCGGTTACGACTATTGTATTATATCCGAGAGATATATAGCTTTCAACTGTTTCCGCCGCCGGCATTTTACCGCAATTACTGGTTTCTTTTGTGTGCAAATGCATTTCAGTTAAATATTTATTTATCATATATACACCTCTTAAAAAACTTATTTTATTTTACAACTTTTTCGTCTGTGTGTCGATAGTTGACAGTTTTTTCTGCTAAAGTTACAATATTTTTAAATTGCTTTTTTTGTGATTGTATATTATTATATTTTTAAGTTTAACTGACCTTGGAGGAAGAAATCATGAGTCCATGTAATTGCGATAAGAATAAAATCAATCTTTCGCTGATTGACGATGTGTTGAATGAATATGCAGCTGTTCCCGGCAGCCTTATTACAATACTGCAAAAAGCACAGGATATTTACGGTTATCTGCCGACCGATGTAATAAAATACATTTCAGATAAAACGGGTATAAAACCCGCTAAGATAATGGGCGTTGCGACTTTTTATACTCAATTCAGATTAAAACCCGTCGGCAAATACCTTATTATGTTGTGTAAGGGTACAGCGTGTCACGTAAACAATTCCGATCTGATTGAAAAAACTATTATAGAAACCCTCGGCATACACGACGGTGAAACAACCGACGACGGTCTGTTTTCGCTTAAAAATGTTGCGTGCCTCGGCTGCTGCAGTCTTTCTCCGGTTATGATGATTAACGGTGAAACATACGGTTCGCTTACCCCGGATAAGACAAAAAAAATAATCAACGATATAAGAGATAAGGAGTGCGCCTTATGAAAATTGTAGTTGGAGAAGGCAGCTGCGGTATAGCTGCAGGAGCAGCTAAGGTCTATGACAAGCTTGCGTCTGCTTTGGACAAGAGTAACGAACTTACCATAACAGGATGTATAGGTATGTGCTTCTTGGAGCCGATTGTTGACATTTACGATAACGGCACTCTTACGCGGCTTGTAAAGGTTTCGGAAAACGACTGCGAGAGAATAGCAAAGGCAGTTAACTCCGATGATTTGTCAACGGTAGAGGACCTTAAAATATCCGAGGACGACGAGCTCTTTTTAAAAAAGCAGACTCGAATTGCTTTGAGGCATTGCGGCATTATAAATCCTGAAAAGATTAGCGACTACGAAAATACAGACGGATATAAGGCTGTAAGAAAAGTCCTTTCCGAAATGACACCTGAGCAGGTAATTGAGGAAATCAAAATTTCCGGTCTTGCCGGTCGCGGCGGTGCCGGGTTCCCGACGTGGTTTAAATGGAATGCCGCGCGTTCTTCGGACGGCACGGAAAAATATTTGATTTGTAATGCGGATGAGGGCGACCCGGGCGCATTTATGGACAGGGCTGTTATCGAGGGCGATCCGCATAACCTGATAGAGGGTATGCTTATAGGCGCATATGCCATAGGTGCGAAAGAAGCAATTGTTTATGTAAGGGCGGAATATCCGCTTGCTATAAAACGACTCGAAAAAGCCATAAAACAAGCAACCAAAAAAGGTTATCTCGGCAACAATATTTTCGGCAGCGGATTTTCTTGTAAAATGCGAATTAAGGCAGGAGCCGGTGCTTTTGTGTGCGGAGAAGAAACCGCGCTTATTGAGTCTCTTGAAGGTTCACGCGGTATGCCGCGCCTCAAGCCTCCTTTTCCGGCACAGGCCGGTTACTGGCATAAGCCGTCTAATATAAATAATGTTGAAACCTTTGCCAATGTTTCGTGGATAATATTAAACGGCGGAGCCGCTTTTGCCTCTATGGGAACCGCCGACAGCAAGGGTACAAAGGTATTTGCGCTTACAGGTAAAATTAAAAAAGGCGGTCTTGTTGAGATTCCGATGGGAAAAACATTACGTGATGTTATCTTTGACATCGGCGGAGGAATTAAATCAGATAAAAAATTTAAAGCCGTTCAGATGGGCGGTCCTTCCGGCGGATGTATTCCGGATGACTTACTTGATACCGTTATTGATTATAAAGCACTCGGTGCTACTGGGGCAATTATGGGCTCGGGCGGTATGGTTGTTATGGATGAGAGCACGTGTATGGTCGGTATGGCGAAATTCTTCCTTGATTTTACCGCTAAAGAGTCATGCGGTAAATGTGTGCACTGCCGTCTCGGAACAAAGCGTATGCTTGAAATCCTTACGCGAATAGTTGACGGTAAAGGGGAGGAAGGCGATATAGAGCTACTAGAGGAGCTTTGCTATGCCGTTAAAGATGGTGCGCTTTGCGGCCTTGGGCAGACTGCGCCTAACCCGGTGCTTACGACGCTTAAATATTTCAGGAATGAATATGAAGCGCATATTAAAGATAAAAAATGCCCTGCCGGCGAATGCACAGCGTTGGTTACTTATAAAATAGATAAAAATAAATGTGTCGGATGTACATTATGTGCAAGGAACTGTCCTGTATCTGCAATAAGCGGTACTGTGAAAAAACCGCACGAAATAGATTCGCATAAATGCATTAAGTGTGGTAAATGTAAAGAAAACTGTCGTTTCGGTGCGATAGAGGTGTTATGATGAAAGAAATCAGTGTTATTATTGACGGTAAAAAAATAAAAGTACCCGAAGGCACTACCGTGTTACGGGCTGCTGCCGACAACGGCATAGAAATACCGAATCTCTGTTTTGACGGAAGAGTTGAGTTGTACGGTGCCTGCGGACTTTGTGTTGTTGAGGCTGAGGGAATACCGAAGCTTTTACGTGCTTGCTCAACAAAGCTTAATGACGGTATGATTATACATACTGAAAGTGAGCGAATCCTGCGTGCCCGTAAAACGGCTTTAGAGCTTCTTTTATCGGATCATGATGGAGACTGTAAAGCACCGTGTACACTTGCTTGCCCGGCTAATACGGACTGTCAAGGGTATGTGGGGCTTATTGCAAACGGGGAATATAAAGAAGCGGTTAAGCTGATAAAAGATAAAATTCCTCTGCCGTCATCCATAGGTAGAATCTGTCCGCATCCTTGTGAAAAAAAGTGCAGAAGACAATTTGTTGACGAACCTATTTCAATAGCCGGTCTCAAAGCTTTTGCTTCGGATATGGATATGGCAAGCAACGACAAGTATGTGCCTTACGTCGAGCCTGACACAGGCAAACGTGTTGCAATTGTCGGCGGCGGGCCGGGAGGACTGACAGCCGCCTATTTTCTCAGGAGGCTGGGGCACAGCGTCAATGTGTTTGATATGATGCCTAAAATGGGCGGAATGCTCCGATACGGTATACCTGAGTACAGACTGCCTAAAAAGCTTCTTGACAGAGAAATTTCACAGATAGAAGCCATCGGAGTTAATTTAAAAAATAATGTTAAGCTCGGCCGCGACATTGAACTTGAAGAATTACGACACGATTTTGATGCCGTAGTTGTAGCTGCCGGAGCTTGGAAAAGCAGCTCAATGAGAATTCCCGGTGAAGAATTGAACGGTGTTTTTGGCGGTATTGATTTCTTGCGAGAAGTGTCACTTGGGAATGCTCCGGTAATAGGCAAAACTGTTGCCGTTATAGGCGGCGGAAATACCGCAATGGATGCGTGTCGCACCGCAGTTCGTCTCGGGGCTGAAAAGGTTTGTGTTATTTATCGCCGTACAAGAAATGAAATGCCTGCCGAAGAGCTTGAGATAACTGAAGCAACCGAAGAGGGTGTTGAGTTTAAATTTCTTAATAACCCCATTGAATTTATTGGCGAAAACGGAAAGCTTAAAGCCGTAAATCTGCAAAAAATGAAGCTCGGCGAACCGGATTTAGGCGGAAGGCGCAGGCCTGAACCGATTGTCGGTGACACGGAAATGTTATATCTGGACTCTGCCATTATGGCTATCGGTCAACATCCGGATTTATCAGGCCTTGACGGTTTGGATACGACAAAACGTGATACTATATTTGCCGATGAGGGGACATTCAGAACGTCGCTTGACGGAGTTTTTGCAGTAGGTGACATTACAAATAAAGGCGCCGATATTGCAATTTCGGCTATCGGAGAAGCACAAAAAGCAGCCGTGGTCATTGACAGATTTTTAAATGGCGAAAGCGTAAAATACAAAAAGCCTTTCCGAGTTGAAAGAGAATTGCCATCGGATTATTTTGCCCGATTTGAAAAAGCAAAACGCCAGACTGCAGCTGTTTCACCTGCACTCGAGAGGAAAAACAGCTTTAAGGAAGTCTCTAAGGGATTTACCGAGGAGCAGGCCAAAGCCGAGGCGATGCGCTGCCTTGAATGCGGTTGCCATGATTTCTTTGATTGTAAGCTTATAAAGTATGCAAATAAATACGATGTTAAGCCGGAAAAATTTAATGGAACGAAGCACAGCAGAAACAATGAAAACAAATCTTCGCTTATAATAAGAAATGTTGACAAGTGCATTCTTTGCGGACTTTGCGTCAGAGTCTGTGACGAAGCAATGGGCAATACGGCATTAGGTCTTATCGGTCGCGGATTTGATACTGTTGTTTCGCCTGAGTTTGGACTGCCACTCGAAAAAACGGATTGCTCTTTTTGCGGACAGTGCGCGGTTGTTTGTCCGACGGGTGCAATTATCGAAAAGCAGCCGTGTGTCAAAAACCTTACCGTTAAGGAAGAAATCGTGAATTCCGTGTGTAATCTTTGCTCCGCGCTTTGCAAAACCGAAATCCACAAAATCGGAAATACTGTAATTCGAATTAAACCGTCAGGGGAGAACGGTCTGCTGTGCAAAGCGGGTAAGTTCTCTGTGTTTGCCCTTAATGACTTAAAATCCCAGATGTTACCCACCCAAAGTGAAATGCTGCATGCAGTCAAAAAGATTGTTTCGGAGGCTGACAGAAGTAATATTTCGGTTGTTCTCGGTCCATCTGTCACCGTGGAAGAAATCAAGTCTGCATTTAATATTACAGATAATGTTTTTGCAGAGCTTAATCCGTCTGCCGCTGCATTCAGAGCTTTTGAAAAATATGGGGTAAAATCAGTTGAGGATATGCCTTATAATGATGTATGTATTCTTGTAAAGAGCACATTCGGCAATGTTAAAAAAGGCACTTTAATTGCAATTGACTTTAAACAAAATGCGGAAGCCGATATTTCAATAGTATGCGCGCCTTTTGTCTCCGACAGCGGAACATATATTGATACTGATGGTGTTAAGCATTTGAATTGCGCGATAAAAAGTGCTCTGCCGACGGCTTTGTCGGTTATGAAGGCACTTATAATCAAAAACTTTGATGAAAAATCCGAAGATGTTCATGAAAGCTCAGCGATTCACAAAGAAATAATCAGGAAGGGCAGAGCATACAGGCTAAACCTCAATGATTCGTTAGTAAAGACTTTTACAGATATTTACTAAAATATTTATCTGTGAGATTTATAAAGGAGTTTTCACTATGAAAAGAAAAACAAGTAAATTTTTTGCAGCGTTAATATCGGTAATTGTTGCCGTTTCGGTATTGACTGTTACTGTTTTTGCTACGGACACAAAGGGCCTTTCGTCGGGTCTTAAAAAATATCTTTCAAATCCCGAAAACACACAATTTGATTTTTCGGATACCTCGGTTGTTGACAATGACGCCGATTGGACTGTTTTTGTACTTTCAAGATGCGGCGAAAAAGATGTATATCCGGAATATTCGGAATACATAAATAACGCAGTCAAAGAAAATTATGCGTCATTAAAGCCGAGTGATTTAGCAAGAATTACGCTCTCGGTTAAAGCGTATGGATTGGATCCTGAAAATATCGGAGGAAAAGACCTCATTTCCGCACTGAAGTCAGTTGATTATTCCTCTCAAACCTATATGAGCAGCATTACTTATCCTCTTACGGCTCTTAACTTTGCAGAGGAAAATATAAGTGCCGAGATGCTTGATACAATGCTTAAAACAATAATAGCCGGTCAGCAAAGCGACGGTGGATTTCCTTATTGCACCGTAGATACGGGATACGGAATATCATCTGACGTTGATACAACCGCTATGACCGTTCAGGCCTTGGCTAAATACTATAATACCGACGAAAGAGTTAAAGACTCTGTTGACAAAGCCCTCGCTTATATCAAAACCCAACAGTTTGATGACGGTTCTTTTGGATATGTGGCTTGGAACTCTAAAAGCGGCGAGAGCACCTCTCAGGTGATAATCGCACTTTGCATGCTTGGAATTGATCCCACGGGAAGCGAATATTCTAAAGCCGACGGCAACCCCGTGTCTGCATTGGCTCAGTTCGTCGATTCTTCTACGGGTGCGGCGCTTGACTACAGCAATCAGCCGAATACACTCTCTTCTTATCAAATGCTTATGGCTCTTAATTCCTACGAGAGATTTAAAAACGGCGAGGTCAACATTTACACATTTGAGCATGCTTCGACTCCGGAATCTGGCTCTGATAAGACGTCAGGTACCACATCGGTTACAAAAACCGAAACGGCTGAAGCAACAACCGTTAAGACTGTCGACATTCCGAGAACAGGCAGTTCAAACATAATTTTGATGTCTTCTGCCGCTTTAATGGTACTTTCGGGTGTCATTATTGCTTCAAAAAAGAATAATGAAGAGCAGTAATCTCAAAAGGCTCTGCTATGTTGTTTTAGTCTTTATATTAACATTTTCAATGTCTTCATGTAAACGTGAAGACATTGTTTCAAATACAGTTGTTGACAGCACTGAAAGTACGTCGCTGTGTGAAACAGAATCTGCAACCGAAAATGTCGATGAAAGCTTTAGTGCTGATTCGGAACCGGCGAGTGAATTACGCTCTATCGAAAAAAATTCATCCAAACAGAAGCACATAAAAAATGATAACGGCACTGTTAAGGAGACTGACGACAGCAATAACGTCGGCAACGATGCGGAACAAATTGAAAACAATACAGCTAACACTTATACATTATCAATAACCTGTATTAATGCAGTTAGCTATGCGAACAGCCATAATATGTCTTTGCCTGCCGCAATTCCGTCTGACGGTGTAATACTAAAATCTGTTACAGACGAATTTAACGCCGGAGATTCTGTTATGAAAGTGTTAAAAAGCACGTTAAAGGCTAATGGCATTTCTTATCAGATTACATCAGGAGGATATGTAAGAAGTATAAGCGGTCTTGCAGAATTTGATTGCGGTCAGGGAAGCGGATGGATGTATAAGGTTAACGGTGTGCTGCCAAATGTTTCATGCAAAAGCTACAAGCTGACGAACGGTGACAAAATAGAGTTCGTTTTTACATGTAACCTCGGTAACGATGTTTGATTTTTACTATAAAAAGCTTCGGGTGACATTCTTTTTACCCGAGGTTTTTCTTTTTTATCCATTGTTTTGTTAACAAAGTGTAAATTTCGTTGATAAATCAGTGTTTTTACTTGTCTATTATTTTTTGCTATGCTATTATATTAAAATATAAAAGTAAATTTGGAGTGACCGTTTTTGTTAATAACCGAGACATTTAAGGACAACGGACTGTCAACGTCATTTGAAGTTTTTCCGCCTAAAAATAATGCACCTTATAAGCCGGTAGAGGACGCCGTTGATAAGCTTGCCGTTTATCATCCCGACTTCATCAGCGTTACATACGGGGCTGGCGGGGGTACATCTGTTAATACTCCGAAAATAGCCGCTCATATACAAAATGACCTCTCTATTCCTGCACTTGCTCACCTTACGTGTGCTTCTTCTACCAAAAAAGAGCTTGACAAAATTATAAACGATCTCGGTGCTGCCGGCGTTAATAATATACTTGCTCTTCGCGGAGATCTTCCGGACGGATATGACCCTGATAATCCCGATTATTATCATTACGCATATGAATTGATTGAAGCTATTAAATCAAAAGGTGACTTTTGCATAGGTGCTGCATGCTATCCGGAATGTCACCCGGAAGCCGAAAGTCTGCAAAAGGATATTGAAAATTTAAAAATAAAAGTTGACAGCGGCGTCGATTTTTTAGTTACACAAATGTTTTTTGATAACAATGTAATGTACAGCTTCCTTTACAGAGCATTGAAAGCGGGCATAGATGTTCCGGTTATAGCAGGTGTTATGCCTGTAATTAACGCTAAACAAATTAAGCGTTCCTGCGCTCTTTCTCAGACCTCATTACCGCCGCGATTCAGACGTATGATGGACAGATTTATTGATGATCCGGAAGCTTTAAAGCAAGCCGGTATAGCATACGCCACGGAGCAAATAATAGATTTGATATCTAACGGCGTAAGCGGCATACACATATATACAATGAATAAACCGGAGGTTGCCGGAAAGATAATGGAGAACTTGTCCTCGGTACTTTCTGCGAGGTGATTTGCATGTTCGGCTACGTAAGGATTTATAAGCCTGAGCTTAAGATTAAAGATTACGAAATCTATAAAGCCGCTTATTGCTCGGTATGCCGTGCGCTCGGAAGACATTACGGCGTTATTGCAAGAGGTCTTTTGAGCTATGATGCAACTTTTCTTTATTTGTACAGAGCTGCAATTTCCGAAGCTGCGGATTGCAAATACGAAAAAGGTGTGTGTCCGTTTAATCCTCTCAAGAAATGCGGCTATATATGCGGGCAAGACAAAGCGTTTGAGTTTGTTGCATCGGTTACAGTAATTTTATCGTATTTTAAATTGATTGACAGTATTAACGACAGCGGCTTTTTCAAAAGAGCTTTTTGTCGACTCGCATTACCGTATATGAAAAGAAAATATAAAAAAGCAAAAGCTCTTTATCCGGATTTGTGTGCCGTTATAGAAAAAACTATGAACGAACAAGCTCAAATTGAAAATGAAAAGACCTTATCAACAGATCTTGCGGCTGATCCAAGTGCAAAGGCTTTGGCTGCTATAATGACTTACGGCATACAAAACGAAGAAAAGAGACTCATATCGAAAAGAGTCGGTTATTGCCTCGGCAGATGGGTATATCTGACCGATGCATACGATGATATTACAAAAGATTTAAAGAGTCATAATTACAATCCGTTCATTGAGAAATATAAGATTGAAAGCAAAGCGTTTGATCGTGAACCTATAATCAAATCATTGCGGCTTACCGCAAATGAAGCTGCGCTTGCTTTTAATTTGCTCGATATAAAATGCTATAAAGAAATTCTTGAAAACATTATTTTTGATGGTCTTGAGAATCAACAAAAAATGATTACTGAAAAAGATAAAGAGGTGAGCAGATAAATGAATACAGATCCGTACAGAGTTCTTGGTGTCGGCAGAAATGCCTCAAATGACGAAATAAAAGAAGCATACCGAACGTTATCCAGAAAGTATCAGTCGGACAATTATTCGAGCAGTCCGCTCTCCGATATTGCCGAGAAAAAAATGGATGAACTTGACAGAGCATACGATGCCATCATGGCCGAACGCTATGGAGACAACGCTGCATCTTATGGTCCTTCTTACAATACTTCCGCTCAACACAACGGTTATTACGGTGCTGATAACGGCTATGGAAATTCACAGTATCCGGATGTAAGAGCGCAAATTCGGTCTGGAAGAATTGATGATGCTGAAACGATTCTTGACGGTATTCCGAAGGATATCAGAAATGCCGAGTGGTATTTTTTAAAAGGGCAGGTTCAGCAGAGGCGCGGTTGGTTTGATGAAGCATATAAAAATTACTCCACCGCTTGCAGTATGGAACCTCAGAATCGAGAATACACAGATGCTTTTAACAATTTGAATAATAACGCATCAGGCGGATACCGTACTTCTCATGAAAAAGGAACAGGGTGTAGTGCTTGTGACATTTGTTCGGGACTTATGTGTGCCGATTGCTGTTGCGAATGTATGGGCGGCGATTTAATCCCATGGTGCTGAGCTATGAATAAGAGCTTTTATAAAAATTCGACGAAAACCGCAATCGGCGGTATTATTGCCGCTTTGTCAATTGTTCTTATGCTTTTGACTTCGGCGATACCGACACTTACGTATGCCATACCTGCTATTGCCGGCCTTTTGCTTGTTATAATAGTTATTGAAGTTAACAAAAAATGGGCTTTTGGTGTTTATTTCGTAGTCGGCGTGCTCTCGATGTTGCTTGTTGCCGATAAAGAGGCGGCCGTTATGTATGTGATGTTTTTCGGCTACTATCCGATTATTAAGGCTATGGTTGAGAAAAAACTCAACAAAGCTCTGTCTTGGACCGTTAAATTTATAATATTTAATATCTCAATGATATTGGCGTTTTTGATTGTCACCTATGTATTCAAGGTTCCGTTTGAAGAGATGAAAAAGTATGGTGCCGCAGCCGCATGGATTTTGTTGGCTCTCGGCAATGTTGTGTTTTTAATCTATGATATAGCTCTTACGCGACTCATTACTTTATATATGCTGAAGTGGCGTAAAAGCTTTAAAAGAATATTTAAATCATAAACGGAACTTTTTTTACGCTTGTTTCTCTTTTCAAAAGAGAAAATATGAGTTATAATATAAAAAAACATTTCGGAGGTTAATTATGCTTTCTAAAGAAAGAGTACTTGAGGTATTAAAAGAAGCAGGTGTTTTACAGGAAGGACATTTCCTTTTAACATCAGGCAGACACTCAAATAAATATCTTCAGTGTGCAAAGATTTTCTGTAATACAAAGTACAGCGAAGAGCTCTGCGCAGATCTTGCTGATAAGTTCAAAAAAGACGATGTGGAAGTAGTAATCGGCCCCGCCATGGGAGCAGTCCAAATGGCGTATGAAGTCAGCCGCGCTCTCAAATGTAAAAACTTTTTTACCGAGCGTGATGAAAACGGCAAGATGGCTCTCAGACGAGGCTTTGTTATTGAGAAGGGTCAGCGTGTTCTTGTTGTAGAGGATGTTGTGACCACAGGCGGCTCTGTTCGAGAAGTAATAAATCTTGTCAACGAAGCAGGCGGTGTTGTTGTCGGTGTTGGTTCTATTGTAGACAGAACCGACGGAAAAATTGATTTCGGCGTTCCGTATAAGGCTGTATATTCGGCTGATGTTGTTTCGTGGGAAGCTGCTAATTGTCCGCTTTGCCGTGAAAGCGGATTACCGCTTGTCAAGCCCGGCAGCAGAAAGATAAAATAAAATGTCCGACTCAAGCCGTAATTTGCACGAAAACCATCGAGCAAGAGTAAGGAAAAGATTTGAACACGAAGGTTTGAAAACTTTTGCCGACCATAATGTGCTTGAACTTTTACTTTTTTATTCCATTCCGCAAAAGGATACAAATGATATTGCTCACAGATTGCTTGACGAATTCGGCTCTCTTTCGGCTGTGTTTGATGCTCCCAAAGATGTGCTTATGAATGTTGTCGGTGTAGGAGAGAATACAGCTACCTTAATTAAGCTTATGCCGGAACTGTTTTCTCGTTATGAGCAGGATAAAATCAAAAACGAAAGTATTGTTCTTGATTCTGCTGAGGCTGCTGGTAAATATTTTATGTCGCGGTTCATCGGGGCTAATACCGAAAAGCTTTATGCTGTTTGTCTTGATAATAATTGCAAAGTGAAAAAGTTTGTTGAAGTTTCGGAAGGTAATCCTGATTACACCGATCTTAATATGCGAAAACTTGTAAGTGAGGCTATCAACACAAATTCCTCTTCGGTAATTATATCGCATAATCATCCGTCAGGAGTTGCGGCTCCTTCTGCTGCCGACGTTGATGCGACGCGAGCCCTTATTTTGATGCTGAAAAAGCTTGAAATTAGGGTAAATGACCATATAATAGTTGCAGGAAAAAATTATTTTTCAATGGCAACCAGCCGAAAATTCGAGTATTTGTTTATGTAATAAAAAACGCTCTCAAATGAGAGCGTTTTTTAATTATTGGTTAGAATCGATATTAAATATATTTTTTTATTTTCTGATTTATTTTTTCGCGATTTTCAAGCAGCCAAGAATTACTGTGCGGATATTCGGAAAAGGTTATAGGCTTGTCTGTAGAATCCTCCATAAGCTTAACAACGGCTTCTTTTCCGATTTTTGTTTCTAAAAGCTGCAACGCCATCATATCCTGCAGTCCGTCATAAAACACATTTAGCCTCAGGGAATTTAACGGCGTAAAGTTATCTCCCGGATAAACTACGAAAGAATCTCCCGAAGCAAAAGCTTTTCCGGCATCGGTCACCTTGTATGGGTCAATAGGTTTTCTGGAATACTGGCTGAAGTAAAAATTGTAGCCCCAGTGAAGAAATCCTTTGACTGAGTATTTGTACATTTGGTAACCGAGAATTCTGTTCCGGACAGACGGCATTGAAAAAAATCTGTTAGAAACATTTTTTGACGATTGTGCGCTGCAATAATATGTCCAAAGCTCTTCGGTTTTTCCTATAAAGCTATCAATATAGTCGTTAGCAGGTATCGGGTAGCGAACATTGCAAATTTTAGCAAGCGGATAAGAAGACATCGCATCTATTATTTTGTATTCCGGGAAAAGATGATGGATTATTCTGCTTGCTTTTTTATATGACATAAGACAACTGAACGGGGGCTCATCAGATACATGAACCAATACATTGTCTTCAAGATTTTCTTTTCGCAAAAAACTTTTTAACGCAAAGGCAAATTGACGTAAAAAGTGTTTGTATTCAATTCCGGTTGCTTTTGTGTTCCACCCGAAGATTTTCTCCTCTTTCCCATTTACGCAAGCTTCTATTTTAGGCGCGTGTTTCGCTCCCCATTGTGTGAAGAAGTGTGACAACTCAAAGTATTCGATTCCACACTCTTTAGAGATGCTTATCCACTTTTTCAATAGCGAAAAATCAAAAGAGTAAGCACCGTTTCCGGCAGTATTTATCTTAACGAGTTGAACGGTAGGACGTTCCTTGCCGATTTCGGTATCAAGCGGCGGTGTGAAAATCGGTGTTAAAACGCAGTTCATACCGTATTTTACGGCTTTATTCAAATAATTACGCAATGTTTCCCAATATTCATCGGTAAATGCTTTGAAGCCGTAATACGTCATAAGGCAGTCGGTGTGAATCCAATTTGTGTAAATAAGAGTTTGCTTTGGCAAAAGTGCGTCAATTACTTCAACAGATAACTCTGTTTTATATGTGGTGCTTTTTGTTCTCGTTGTTATTGCGATATTGTGGTTGCCGCTCGGTAAAAGTTTTTCCTCGTTGGGTGAAATTTCAATCCAAAAGGCGAAGGTTCCGGAAGAGTCAAAAGAACAGCCTTCGGAAACAGGAAGTAAAAGATCGGGATATAGTCCCGGTACTTTTTTTATGTAAAAGTTATCGGTTCTTTTCGGTGCCGCCAAGTCGCTAGGCACGTTTTTGACAACTGAGATATTAAGAAAATCATTTAGCGAGGAGGCTATATCAATATTTATAAATTCACTATCAGTTATATCTAAAGCTATTTGAAAAGACTTTTTTTCATTTTTCAGCATTGAAAAATGCTTTAACTCCGTGAGGTCCGATACATCTGAATCGATAAAAATTTTTTCAAGCGATGAGACTGCTTTAATTGATTTTAACAAAATTAACACATCCGGATACTTTTTTGTCTATTTTACAAAAAATTGAGTCGTTTGTAAAGCCGCAATTGTGTTATAATTTGCTTGCACATATTAAACAGTAATGGTAAAATATATGTCTGTGAAAAAATTTGTGAGGGTGAATAGTTTGAAATACAGAGAAAATCTCAGAAACGTAGCCATTATAGCTCACGTTGACCACGGTAAAACTACACTTGTGGATCAGCTCTTAAGACAGAGCGGTACATTTAGGGATAATGAGGTGGTTCAGGAGCGCGTTATGGATTCAAATGATATTGAACGCGAGCGCGGCATTACCATTCTTTCCAAAAATACATCTGTTCATTATAAAGGAATAAAAATCAATATTGTCGATACTCCCGGTCATGCCGATTTCGGCGGTGAGGTTGAACGTATACTCACAATGGTTGACGGTGTTCTTTTGCTTGTTGATGCCTTTGAGGGCTGTATGCCGCAGACAAGGTTTGTTTTAAAAAAGGCACTTGCACTTAATAAAAAAGTAGTAGTTGTTGTTAATAAGATTGACAGGCCGGGGGCTCGTCCTGCCGAAGTTATAGACGAGGTCCTTGACTTGTTTATTGAACTCGGCGCGAATGACGATCAGCTTGAGTTCCCGGTTATATATGCTTCCGCTAAAGACGGATATGCATCGCATAATCCCGATGACAGAAGCGGTGATATGCGACCGCTTTTTGAAGAAATTATCAGTGAAATTCAGCCGCCTGAAGGCGATGTTGACGATCCGCTTCAGTGTCTTTTCTCAAGCTTGGATTATGATGATTATATCGGACGTATAGGTGTCGGCAGAGTCCAGCGCGGCAGAATAACGGTTAATGATAAAGTCGTGCTCTGCAGAACCGACGGTACGCAGGAGAATGTTAAAATCTCTCGCCTTTATCAGTTTGAAGGCCTTAAAAGAGTTGAAGTTAATGAGGCGGCAGCAGGAGATATTATTTGTGTTTCCGGTATAGCAGACCTCAATATCGGGGAAACTATATGTGACCCGGAATGTGTAGAACCATTGCCTTTTGTTAAAATAGACGAGCCTACTCTTTCAATGAACTTTATGGTAAATGACAGTCCGTTTGCAGGAAGAGAAGGAAAATTTGTCACTTCTCGCAATCTTCGTGACAGATTGTTTAAAGAAGTTGAAACTAATGTCAGCATGAAGGTTGAGGAGACTGATTCCACAGACTGCTTTAAGGTTTCCGGCAGAGGCGAACTACATCTTTCTATTCTTATTGAGACAATGAGACGTCAGGGATATGAGTTTCAGGTTTCTCGTCCGCAGGTTATCACAAAGGTTGAAAACGGGCAGCTTTTAGAGCCTATTGAACTTTTGATAATTGAGGTACCCGAGGAATATGTAGGGACTGTAATGCAGAAAATAGGCTCCAGAAGAGGCGAACTCGAGAATATGGGAACGCGCGACGGCGGTTCAACACATCTGGAATTTAAAATACCTGCAAGAGGTCTTATCGGTTATCGTTCCGAGTTTATGACAGATACCAACGGTAACGGCATTATGAATAACGTGTTTTCGGGATATGAGCCTTACAAGGGCGATATTGAAACCCGTGAGCGTGGTTCGATAATCGCTCATGAAACAGGCGAGAGCACAGGCTACGGTCTGTTTAATACGCAGGACAGAGGTCGACTTTTCATAGGTCCCGGTGTTGAAGTTTACGAGGGTATGATTGTCGGCGAAAGCTCACGAAACGAGGATATTGTTTGTAATGTTTGCAAAAAGAAGCAGATGACAAATACCCGTGCGGCAGGCTCTGACGATGCACTTCGTCTTGTTCCTCATACCGTGCTCAGCCTTGAACAGTGTATGGAGTTTATCAAAGATGATGAACTTTTGGAGGTCACTCCCGAATCTTTAAGGCTCCGCAAACGTATACTCGCAAAGGATCAGCGACTTAAACAGCAATTCAGAAAGAAGTGATTGTTTGATTATAGATTTCCATACTCATGTTTTTCCCGACAAAGTTGCGGTTAAGGCACTTCCTAAGCTTGCTGCGGGTTCAGGTGGTATGGAGCCTGTTTATGATGCAACCGTTGACGGTCTTGAATCGTTTCTTAGTAAAAACGGTATAGACAAAGCGGTTGCCCTCAACATTTCTACTAATACGCATCAGCAAAAAAGTGTTAACGACTTTGCTGTTTCGCTTCTTAAAAGTGACAGAATAATTCCCTTCGGAAGCGTCCATCCCGACAGCCCCGATGTTTTCGACGAATTGGAAAGGTTAAAAGCGGCCGGTATAAAAGGAATTAAACTTCATCCCGACTATCAAGGCTTTTTCGTGGACGAAAAACGTATGCTGCCGATTTATAAAAAGATTTCGGAACTGGGCTTTATTACCGTATTTCACGCCGGTGTTGACATAGGATTTCCGGAGCCGGTGCATTGCACACCTACGATGCTTTTGAGAGTCTTAGACGCTTTCGGTGACGCACCGGTTGTTGCCGCGCATTTCGGCGGATATCTTCTGTGGAAAGAAGTTTATAATGTTCTCTGCGGCACCAATATTTATCTTGATACCGCGTTTTCATCGGGCAAAATGCCTCCGCGATACGCAAAAGAAATTATCGACAAACATTCTCCCGATAGGATTTTGTTCGGAAGTGATATGCCTTGGAGTTCTTCTGTTAATGAAGTTAACTTTATTAAAAGTCTTGGATTAAATGCTCGGGATGAAGAAAAAATATTGTCGGGTAACGCTGAAAGGCTGTTAAATTTATAATAAATAAAATAACCTCTTGACTAATTTCGGTTAAGAGGTTACAATTATGCCATTACGCTTTAACAGATAAAAGCTTTAAAGCACAAAATCATTAAAGAGGAATGAAGAGATGGAAAATAACACCGTTTTATGGATTACCATTGCAGCATACATAATTTGTCTTGTTGTAATAGGTATTGTGGAAGGCAGAAAGGCAAAAAGCATTGCCGATTTGACGGTAGGCGGCAGAAATGCAGGCGCATGGCTTTCGGCATTGTCTTACGGAACAGCTTATTTTTCGGCTGTAATGTTTGTAGGATATGCGGGCAAAACAGGTCTCAGCTTTGGACTTTGGGGCGTTCTTGCAGGTCTCGGAAATGCTGTTTTCGGCTCATTACTCGCATGGCTCGTATTAGCGAGAAGAACGCGCGAGATTTCCGGAAGACTTAAAATACATACAATGCCCGATTTCTTTGAAAAAAGATATAACAGCAGAGCCATGAGAATTTTTTCGGCTGTGGTTATCTTTGTATTTCTTATTCCGTATTCGGCATCAGTTTACAGCGGTCTTGCCAGCGTTGCTGATGTTTTACTCGGAATAGACGATACGATTTTCCTTATAATAATTGCCGTTCTTGCAATACTTTTGGTAACTCTCGGCGGCTATCTTGTACAGGCACGTGCCGATTTTGTGCAGGGTATTGTTATGATGTTCGGTGTTGTTTTCCTGATAGTTGCAATTGTAAGATGTGATAAGGTCGGCGGAATTGACGGCCTAATTGAATATGCGCATACAGACGCAGGTCTGCCGAAATTAAACGGTTCGCAATGGGTTTCGCTTATGGCAACGGTTCTTATGACGAGCTTCGGTGCATGGGGTCTTCCGCAAATGATACAGAAATACTTTGGTATAAAGGACGACAAACAGGCGAAAAGGGGAGTTGTTATATCAACCTTTTTTGCATTGCTTGTTGCGGGCGGCGGATACTTTATCGGTTCGCTTTGCCATCGCTTCTTCACGGTAGGTGTAGATATGCCGTCAGCCGATTACATTGTACCTAATATGCTTAAAGCCGCTAATCTTTCTTCAATACTTCTCGGAATAATAGTTGTGCTTTTGCTGTCGGCTTCGGTTTCGACGCTTTGTTCCATAACTCTTTCGGCAAGCTCTACGCTTACCATTGATCTTGTTGCGACGAAAATAAAGCCTGATATTGACGATAAAGGGAAAAGTAGGCTTACAAAAATTTTCTGCGTGCTGTTTATTATGCTTTCTTATGTGGTCGCAAATACAAAGACCCCGATACTTGATATGATGAGCTATTCTTGGGGCATAATCTCCGGCTCGTTTCTTGCTCCGTATGTACTCGCTCTGTACAGTAAAAAGCTTAATAAGCAGGGCGCGTGGGCAGGCATTATAGCCGGATTTGTAATTGCGATAATTCCTGCCGGATGCAAAATACTTAACCTCTGCGGTGTAAATAGCAGTCTTGTTTTAAAATTACTTGCACAAGGGCCGCTTTATGCGTGTATAGCTATGATAGCTTCAATAATTATGTGCCTTGTTGTAAGCTTTGTCACAAAAAACAAAACAGATAAAGAAAATGTCGAATTCTTTTATAATGGTGTTGTAGACAACGAATAATTATGCTATAATTATTTAAATTTATATATTCTGCCGCAGCTGATAACTGCGGCTTGTTGTCTGTATAAATTCAGAAGATTGGAAATGGTAAAATGTTTTTTCAAAAAGATGTCGAAACAATGAAAAGAAAGGATATTGAGGCTCTTCAGCTCGAAAAGCTTCGTCATATGGTAGATTATTGTTATCGTAATGTTCCTTTCTACACAAAAAAGCTTGATGAAGCTCATGTTACGGCTGATAAAATCAAGTCTCTTTCTGACATTAAGTACATACCTCCTACAACCAAGGCAGATTTGCGGGACAATTATCCGTTTGGGATGTTTGCAGTGCCCATGAGCGATATTGTCAGAATCCATGCTTCATCCGGCACGACCGGTAAACCGACCGTTGTAGGGTATACAAAAAAAGACCTTGATATGTGGTCGGATTGTGTTGCCCGAATCGCCGTAGCGGCAGGGGCAACAAAAGAAGATATAGTTCAGATTTCTTTCGGTTATGGTATGTTTACCGGTGCTCTTGGGCTTCATTTCGGTCTTGAAAAAATAGGATGTGCCGTTGTTCCGAATTCGAGCGGCAATACGGAAAAAGCTCTAATGTTTATGCGCGATTTTAAGACCACCGCGCTTGTAGCGACACCTTCGTATGCCCTTTATATGGCAGAAACCGCAAAAAAACTCGAATATCCAATGAGTGATTATCATCTGCGTCTCGGTCTTTTCGGTTCCGAAGGATGCACACCGGAAATGAGAACACAAATCGAAAAAGGCTGGGGACTTTTTGCAACTGATAACTACGGAATGAGTGAGCTTTTAGGTCCGGGTGTTTCGGGTGAATGTACCGAGAGATGCGGCCTTCACATTAACGAGGACCATTTCCTTGTTGAGGTTGTTGACCCGGAAACTCTTGAACCCGTTGACGAGGGTGAAGACGGTGAACTTATTGTAACGCCGCTTTCCAAGGAAGCTTTCCCGTTATTGAGGTACAGAACAAGAGACATTTCCAATGTTATATATGAACCCTGCAAATGTGGAAGAACATTTGCGAGGATGGAAAAAATTAAGGGCAGAAGCGACGATATGCTTAAAATACGCGGAGTTAACGTATTCCCGTCACAAATTGAGAGCGTACTTGTCGGAATGAAGAATGTCAGTCCGCATTATCAGCTTATCGTCAGAAGAGAAGGCTTTGCGGATACTCTTGAAGTTCAGGTTGAGCTTTCCGATAATTCTCTTCTTGAAAGTTTCGGTATGATTCAGGATCTTCAGAATTCCATAAAACATAATCTTCATACGGTTCTCGGCATTCAGTGTAAGGTCAGCATTGTAGAGCCGATGACAATTGAGAGATTTGTCGGAAAAGCAAAAAGAGTGATAGATTTAAGACACGAAAAAGACTAATTTGGGGTGAAATAATGAGTAAAAAACTTTTAATCGGTAATGAGGCTGTTGCCCGCGGACTTTACGAGGGCGGCCTTAGGGTAGCTTCAAGTTATCCCGGTACGCCAAGCACAGAAATAACGGAATGCATCGCAAAATATGATGATGTTTACAGTGAATGGGCTCCTAACGAAAAAGTAGCCATGGAGGTTGCTGTCGGTTCATCTATCGCCGGCGCACGTTCTTTCTGCGGTATGAAACACGTTGGGTTAAATGTAGCTGCCGATCCGCTGTTTACCGCTTCTTATACAGGTGTTAATGCAGGTATGGTTATAGCCGTTGCCGATGATCCGGGGATGCATTCCTCACAGAATGAACAGGACAGCCGCCACTATGCTAAGGCATCTAAGATATTGATGCTTGAGCCGTCTGACTCCGAGGAATGTCTTGAGTATGCCAAAGCTTCTTATGAGCTTTCGGAAAAGTTTGATACTCCCGTCATATTAAGATTGACAACAAGAGTCGCCCATTCAAGAAGCATAGTTAATATCGGTGAAAGAAACGATATAGGCGTTAAGGAATATGTTAAAAATCCGGGTAAATATGTTATGATGCCTGCCATGGCAAAGAAAAGACATATTGTTGTAGAGGACAGAATGGTTGCAGAGCGCGAATGGGCTGAAACCGCCTCTATAAATACCGTTGAATATAACGATAAGAAAATCGGTGTTATCTCTTCCGGTATTTGCTATCAATATGCAAAAGAGGCATTGGGCGACCGCGTTTCGTATCTTAAACTCGGCTGTGTAAATCCGCTTCCGATTGAACTTATTAAGAACTTTGCCGCTAACTGTGACAAGGTCTATGTTCTTGAAGAGCTTGACCCGTTTATTGAGGAGCATTGCAAGCAGATAGGAATAGATGTTATAGGTAAAGACGCTTTCACATTACAGGGCGAATACTCACAGAACCTTATAGCAAAAGTCATTTTCGGCGAAACAAAGCCGACTATGAAAGCGGATATTGATATTCCCGCACGTCCGCCCGTGCTTTGTGCCGGTTGTCCTCATAGAGGTCTTTATTATGCGCTGAAAAAATTAAAATTGACGGTAAGCGGCGATATAGGCTGCTATACTCTCGGTGCACTTCCACCTATTGGTATGATGGATACCTGTGTTTGTATGGGTGCTTCTGTATCTGCACTTCACGGCAGGAATAAGGCTGATGAAAACAACTGCAAGAACTCTGTAGCGGTTATCGGCGATTCAACGTTTATTCATTCCGGTATTACAGGACTTATTGATATTGCTTATAATCAAAGTAACTCAACCGTTATCATACTTGATAACAGCATTACGGGTATGACCGGTCACCAGGACAATCCGACTACTGGAAAGACAATTAAGGGCGACCCTACTACCGCAGTCAGCTTAGAGCTTCTTGCAAAGGCTGTCGGTATCGACAGAGTCAGAGTAGTAGACCCGTATAACCTTAAAGAATGTGAAGATGTAATCCGTGAAGAAGTTGCCGCAGACGAGCCGTCGGTTGTAATTTCAAGAAGACCTTGTGCTCTTTTAAAATATGTTAAACACAATCCTCCGCTTAAGATAAACAAAGATAAATGCGTCGGTTGTAAAATGTGTATGAAGATTGGCTGCCCGGCTATCAGCATGAGAGACGGAAAGTCGGAGATTGATTTTACACAATGTGTCGGCTGTAATGTATGCAGTCAGCTCTGCAAATTTGACGCAATAGAGGAGGGCAAATAACATGGAAACAAAAAGTATTATGATTGTCGGAGTCGGCGGACAGGGCACTCTTCTTGCCAGCAGAATACTTGGCGCGGCGCTTATAAGTAACGGCTTCGACGTTAAGGTCTCAGAAGTACACGGTATGAGTCAGCGCGGCGGATCGGTTGTTACTTATGTAAAATACGGTTCAAAAGTTAATTCACCCATAGTTAATGAGGGCGAAGCTGATTTGATTCTTGCATTTGAGCAGCTTGAAGCTGCAAGATGGCTTCAGTATCTTAAAAAAGACGGAACACTTATAATAAACACGCAAAAAATCGACCCGATGTCGGTAATAATCGGCAATTCGATTTATCCTGACGGTGTACTTGATGCTATTAATAAAGCAGGAGCAAAAACTACAAATCTTGATGCACTTTCTCTGGCTGTCTCGGCAGGCTCTGCCAAAGCCGTAAATGTCGTTCTTATCGGTGTTATGGCCTCACATATGGATTTGAATCGTGATGTTTGGATTAATGCTATTAAGAATACTGTACCTGAGAAATTCCTTGAGATGAATCTCAAAGCATTTGACCTCGGTTACAATTATAATAAGTAAGAAAGAACGGAGATATTCAAATGCAAAACTATTTCACCCCGGACATTGAAACCGCTTCAAGAGATTATCTTACTGCTATACAGTCTGCAAGACTGATTAAAATGGTTGAAAACTGCTACAAGCACGTACCCTTTTATAAGCAGAAGTTTGATGAGATCGGTCTTCTGCCCGGTGATATTAAATCAATAGCTGATATAACTAAGCTGCCTTTTACGATTAAACAGGACCTTCGCGACAATTATCCTTTCGGCCTTTTTGCCGTTCCAAAAGAAAAGCTTGTACGAGTTCATGCTTCTTCGGGAACAACAGGTAAACAGACTGTTGTAGGTTATACCAAGCATGACATTTCCATTTGGAGCGAAAGTGCTGCACGAGCTTTATCGGCAGCAGGTGCTACAAAAGGAGATTATATACATATATCTTATGGCTATGGCCTTTTTACTGGCGGCCTCGGACTGCATTATGCCGCTGAAAAACTCGGAGCAACCGCCATCCCCGTGTCATCCGGCAATACTAACAGACAAATGCAAATTTTGCAGGATTTCGGTTCAGACATTATTTGCTGTACTCCGTCGTATGCCATGTATATCGGCGAATCACTGAAAGCTGCCGGTGTCGATTCCACGAAGCTGCCTTTAAGAGTGGGAATTTTCGGTGCGGAAGCATGGAGTGAAAATATGCGCAAGGAAATCGAAAGGTCACTTAATATCAAAGCTTATGATATTTACGGTCTTTCAGAAATTGCAGGACCCGGCGTCGCTTTTGAATGCTCTGAGCAAAACGGTATGCATATTAACGAAGATTATTTTTATCCCGAGATTGTTGACCCTGATACGCTTGAAGTTTTGCCGGACGGAGTATTCGGCGAGCTTGTGTTTACGTGCATTGGGAAAGAAGCCCTTCCTTTAGTGAGGTACAGAACACATGATATTTCCGCCCTTACTCACGAAAAATGTGATTGCGGAAGAACACTTGTAAAAATGCTTAAGCCCAAGGGCAGATGCGATGATATGCTCATAATCAGAGGCGTTAATGTTTTCCCGTCACAAATTGAGCATGTAATTCTGTCTCTCGGCATGGAGCCGAATTATCAAATAGTTGTTGATCGAAAGAATAATCTTGACATAATGACGGTCAAAATTGAAATGTCGGATGCTCTTTTCTCGGACTCGGTTCGTGTGATTGAAGAACAGGAGAAAAGGATTAAAGACGCAATGCATGCAACTCTCGGTATCACTGCAATTATTAAGCTTGTTGAACCTCGCTCTCTTCCTCGTTCGGAGGGCAAGGCAGTAAGAGTAATAGATAATAGACACATTTAAGGAGGCAAATGTTATGGCAATTAAGCAGATCTCAGTTTTTGTTGAAAACAAACCCGGCAGGCTTGCCGATATTACGGGCTTTTTGGCTGACGGCGGAATAAGCATCCGTGCTTTTTCAATTGCCGATACAACGGATTTCGGCATTTTGAGACTTATTGTGTCGGATACCGATAAGGCTGCAAAAGTATTGAAGGAACACGGTGTTGCCGTTTCCATAACAGAGGTTGTCGGGATTTCTATTCCGGATGTTACCGGTGCTTTTGCCAAAGTTGTCAAGCTTCTTTCCGATGCAGGAGAAAATGTTGAATATGCTTATGCTTTCTTAACTCCGGAAGAAGGGCATGCCTATGTTATTTTCAGAGTTGATAATAACGAAAAAGCTTGCGAGCACCTTAAGGAAAACGGCGTTGATGTTATCGAAGAAAACTCTCTGCTGTAATTCAATCAGTTTAAAGCCCGGTGCTGTTGCATCGGGCTTTTTCTGCGAATTTGCGGACGTTTTTAATTTACTTTTTTTATTCGCTGTGATAAAATATTTAATAATAAAATTATAGGTAGGTGATTAAGAATGATAGGAACAAATATAGCAATTGACTTTGGTTCTTCCTCAACGGAATTATATGTTCAGGGGAAAGGTGTCATTCTTGATGAGCCTACTATGATTGCTGTTGATGTTGAAACCGGTATGCCGATAGCAATAGGCAATGCGGCATACACTATAAATGGTAGAACAGATGATAGTATTGAGGTTATAAGTCCGATTGTAGGAGGTATTATCTCAAATTATACTATGGCAGAGCATATACTGAAGTATTATTTGCAAAAGATTTTAAAAAACAGCGTTATAAAGCCGAATGTCGTAATATCGATACCGAGCGGAGCTACGGGGCTTGAAAGACGTACTTTCCTGGATGTTGTTACGGCAGCCGGTGCCGGACGTGCTTGCCTGATTGAAGAGTCACTTGCTTCTGCCGTCGGCATCGGAATAAAAAATGACTCTCTTTCCGGCAGATTGCTTGTAAATATGGGCGGCGGCTCAATCGATGTTTCGGTTGTAACCATGGGCAGTATTGCTGTGGCTAAGTCGCTGAAAATAGGCGGAATTTCAATTGATGAGGCAATAATGCGTTATTTAAAGAAAAATCGTGATATTTTAATCGGTCCTCAAACTGCTGAAAGACTGAAAATATGCTTGGGTAGTGCTGTTCCGCGTGAAGAGGAGCTTGCGGTTATAGCCTCCGGCAAAAGCTGCCTTGACAATATGCCTATATCCTTTGAAGTTACTTCCACTGAGATTTTTGACTCAATAAGCGAGCAAATAAATATGATGATACAAGGTATAAAAGATGTGTTGGAAAAAACACCTCCTGAGCTTGTTGGAGACATTTCGGATAACGGAGTTACTTTGACAGGCGGCACTTCTCTTTTGTGGGGAATGGATAAGCTTGTTGAAAACGAAACCGGTATAGAAACAAAAATTGCCGAGGACGCCATGTACTCAACAGTTAACGGCGCCGCTGCGGCAATCAATGATATTGAATATTTAACCAATAACGGTTATACATTTCAAACGGTACGCGAAGTATAATCAGATTTTGATGCCTTCGCTTGCATTTTTGAGAAGCTCACAGGATTCTTTGAGCTTCTTTTCTTCTTCAGCTGTTATGTCAAGAGTAACTATTTCTCTGACTCCGTCTCTTCCTATAATGCTCGGTATACCGGCATATACTCCGTTGATGTCATATTCTCCGCGGAACATTGAAGAAACGGTTAATACGCTTTTTTCATCGCCGAATATAGCTTTTACGATTCTTACCAAAGCCATTCCTATTCCGTAATAGGTGGCTTTTTTTGCTTCTATTATTTTTTGTGCAGCTCCTGTAACATCTTTTGCTATTTCATCAAGGTCTGTAAGCTTGAATCTATCCGGATTGTTTTCAACAATGCTCATTATGCTTTTTGTGCCGACGAAAGCTTGCGACCAAGGTACCATCTCGCTGTCTCCGTGCTCGCCGATAACGTATGCGTGAACATTTTTCGGGTCGACGTTAAAATAATCGCCGAGAAGATAACGAAGTCTTGCAGTATCAAGCGTAGTACCGGTACCTATAACTTTTTTGCAGTCGAATCCCGAAAGCTGCCATGTAATCTTTGTCATAATGTCAACAGGATTGGTTGCAACAAGGAAAATTCCGTTAAAACCCGAATATATTATAGGAGAAATTATTGTTTTGAAAACCTCTGTGTTTCGTTGAAGCAACGACAGCCTGTCTTCTCCGGGCTTTTGACCTACGCCGGCGCATATAACTACTATGTCCGCATCTCTGCAATCGGTATAAGAGCCTGCATATATCTTCATATTTGTTTTAGCAAAAGATAAACCGTGATTAAGGTCCATGGCCTCTCCTTCAGCTTTTTGTTTGTTTACATCAATCAACACAAGCTCATCGCAAACACTTTCGCAAAGCATAGCGTATGCAAAACTCATTCCTACAAAACCGGTGCCAACCAAGGCTATTTTCTTTGTAAATCCGTATGTGTTCATTTGTTTCATCCTTTCTTTGATTGCTGTTGTACGTATTTTGTACGCGTTGCATTTTTAGTATATCATTAAGCCTGTAAAAAATAAACAAAATTCACTTGTTTAGGAAAAGTTTCAGCATATTATTCATATGCAAGAGAAAAAAACAATTTATACTATTGAATATTATGAATAAATGATGCAAAATCCGCGGATTTTTTATCGCCGCTATTCTTTTATATTGAAATCCGGCATCGCTTGTGATATAATTAACAAAATGTTGATGCTGAGCAAGTGTAATTTATATAATTTGCTGCAATTAACGCAAAAATATAAAAAGGGGTTGTTATTTATGGTCTTAACAAAAGAGCAACAAGCGCTTTTGGACGGCGAAAAAGGCGAAACCAGGGCAAAGGTTATGAAAACTCTTGTTATGTACGGTGAAGCCTTCGGCGCAGAGCGTATGGTTCCCGTTACAAGCAAGTATGGGCATACAGTTATCAGCTTCGGAATAGGGGTTATGAAGCCGATATATGAGCTGTATGATACTCTTCTTGAAGCCGGTGCTGTCAGTAAGCAGCCATTTTCGGCCGACCCGAGACCGCTTGATAAAAACGTGCCGTCATCATTTTTGCAGGACATTGTATTTAAGTTTATGTACAGTCAGCAAGAGAGGTATGAGTCACAGCTCAAACACTTCGGACTGATGGGTGATAAGGCGTATACGTGCGCCTGTTATCTTCCGGAGGTTGGTAATACTCCTAAACGCGGCGAAATTCTGTCCTGGGCTGAGTCCTCGGCTGTTGTATATGCCAACAGCGTTCTCGGAGCGAGGTGCAACAGAAATTCAGGCATTATTGAGTTGATGGGTTCAATAGCAGGATTTGTTCCTGAATTTGGATTGCTTACCGATGAAGGCAGAAAAGCAGATTGGATAATAGAAATCAAAACAACCAAAAAGCCTGAGGCCCAGATACTCGGTTCTGCAATAGGAATGAAGGTAATGGAAAAAGTACCTTATATAAGGGGCCTTGATAAATGGATAGGAACCGAATTGAATGACGAGGCTTGTGCCTATCTCAAGGATTTCGGTGCCGCAACAGCTTCCAACGGCTCTGTCGGTCTGTATCATATAGAAAACCTGACGCCGGAAGCCGTTGACTACGGTAAAAAGCTTTTAAGGGATAATGCGCCTACATACATTATTGATGACGCGGAGCTCGAGCGAGTTAAAAACAGTTATCCTTGTATTTGGAAAGACCCGAATGCAACGCCTAAGCTTTGCTTTATGGGCTGTCCGCATATGACATTGAAACAACTTGAAATGTGGACGGAACGCGTTGAAAACGGCTTAAAGGAGTCAGGAAATAAAAAGGTTCTTGTTCCGACGGTATTTACGTCCGCTCCGGATATAATAGAAGAGTTTAACAAAACCGAGTATGCCGAGCGACTTAAAAATACCGGCGTTATATTGAGCTATATTTGCCCGCTTATGTATATGAATAATCCGTTATCTAAAAAAATGCCTGTCATTACTTCTTCCAATAAGCTTCGTACATATACAAGCGCAAAGTTTTATTCTGATGACGAAATTGTACGTATTATAACAAAGGAGGGCAAATAAGATGAGTAAATCATTTAAAGGTCGCGTTGTTACTCCCGGCAGAGTTAAAGCCGAAGCCCTCGTTTCACACGGCGGTTTTAATACGCTTGCAAGCTTTCAAATGGCTTTAATGTTCGGCGATAAGCAGGTTAAGTGCGGTGACCAAAATAACAGTGATATTTATAAAAAGCCCATGATAGGCAAAGCACTTTGCTTACCGGAGACCATCGGTTCAACAACAGGTGGAATGGTACTTTATGCGGCTTGTGCTCTCTCTAAGCAGCCCGCTTGTATGTTGTTCTCTAAGCCGATTGATTCGCTTGCTGCCTCCGGTGCGATACTTGCGGCAAATTGGACAAATGCGTCTATGCCGGTAGTTGATATGCTCGGTGATGAATTTCTTGACTATGTTAAGGACGGTATGACGGTTTCAATCGGGGATGACGGACTCGTCACGGTAGAATAACGATTGCAAAATTTTATAGGACGGTGATAATATGAAACAAGAATATGAGGCGTTGTTTACGCCGTGGCACATAGGTAATGTAGAAATTAAAAACCGTATTGTTCAATGCTCAATGGGCGGTACTTCTATATTTGGTTGGATGGAGCCTAACCATTTTGACAAAGAGGCCGCAAATTTTTTACTTGAAAGAGCTAAAAACAATGTCGGTTTGATTTTGCCGGGTATAGCACCTATACGCGACACCTTCGGTGGTAAATGGTTATATCAGAATACAGGGAAATTCAAGCAGCTTAAAGCTTTTATGGAAGAGTACCATAAAACCGGCGCAAAGCTTTTTATACAGTTAACGGCAGGCTTTGGTCGTTCTATGGCAGTAAATGACCTTATGGAAAAGGTATATTGCAACAAAGCTTTACGTGTGCTTGCAAAGCCCATTCTAGATGTTGAGTACCTTTGTGCAAGCGCATCTCCCAATCCGAACAGATGGAGCGATAAGGTCCCGTCGAGAGCCTTAACAATCAAGGAAATCGACGAAATGATTGACGCTTTTGCGAAAACCGCTAAATTATGTAAGGAAGCAGGAGTGGATGGCATTGAAATTCACGCTGTACATGAGGGCTATTTGCTTGACCAGTTCACGATGAAATATACCAATCAGCGTACGGACGAATACGGCGGTTCTTTTGAAAACCGTTTCCGTTTCCCCGTTGAAATAGTAAAAGCCGTAAAAAAGGCGTGCGGAAAAGAATTCCCGGTTTCCCTCAGATATTCGGTTGTTTCAAAGACCAAGGGCTTCCGCCAAGGGGCATTGCCCGGCGAAGAGTATACGGAAGTCGGCAGAGATATGGAAGAATCTGAGCGCGCCGCAAAATACTTGCAGGACGCAGGTTATGATATGCTCAACTGCGACAACGGTACATATGATGCTTGGTATTGGGCTCATCCTCCCGGATATATGCCGGAGAACTGTAATTTGGAAGATGTAGAACATATAAAAAAGTTTGTTGACATACCTGTTGTTTGTGCCGGCAGAATGACTCCTCAAGAGGGAGCGAGCGCTGTTAAAGAAAATAAAATTGACGCTATCGGATTTGCAAGACAGTTTCTTACCGATCCCGCATGGGTTACAAAACTGATGGAAGACAGAGAAGAAGATATCAAGCCGTGTATTTGCTGTCATAACGCCTGCTTTAATATGGCACATTATGAGGGTGTGCCGAATATTCAAGATATGGATGACACTTCGAATATGTCTCGCTGCGCGCTTAATCCTATGACAATGCAGTCAAAGAAGTATAAGATTGTCCCAGCAAGAGTTTCAAAATCCGTTGCTGTTATCGGTGGCGGTATCGGAGGTATGGAGACTGCTTTAGTTGCCGCTGCACGTGGTCATGCCGTTACTCTTTATGAAAAGACCGATAGACTCGGAGGTATATTTATTGAAGCTGCCGCTCCTTCATTTAAGGAGAAAGACCGTGATTTAATTGAATGGTACAGGCGAGCAATAAATAATTCGTCCGTAACAGTTAAGCTTAACAGTGAGATTAAAAGATTTTCGGATATTTCTGCAGACGAGATTATTGTTGCTACCGGCTCGGCAGCTAATAAACCTCCGATTCCGGGAATTGAGTATGCAATGGACGCAACAACATATCTTGACGGCATAGATGTAGGGGAGAATGTTGCAATTATCGGCGGCGGCTTAACCGGCTGCGAAATTGCTTACGACTTAATCCTCAAAGGCAAAAAGCCGACTGTTATCGAAATGAAAAATGACCTTATAGCAGTTAAGGGCGTTTGCCTTGCCAATTCATCGTTTCTCAGAGAAATGTTAAAATACAAAAAAGCTCCTGTTTATCTTAATACAAAGGTTAAAGAAATATTAAAGGACGGAGTAATTGTTGAAACAAGCGACGGTAAAACACAAAAAATATCTGCCGATTCAGTTATTTTGTCTGTAGGTTATCATTCAATGCCTTTGTTCCCCGAGAGCAAAAATGTCCATTTGGTTGGCGACGCGGATCACGTCGGCAACTTGCGTACCGTTATATGGCGTGCTTGGGACGTAGCTATGAAACTTTGATTTTATAATACTATAAAAACATTAAATCCCGACAGAGCTGTTATCTGTCGGGATTTTTTATCGGTACGTTATTGATTTATTTGCACTTTTATTATAAAATGTACAAAGATTTTTTATGAGGTTCCGAACGATGAAAAAAAGCTATAAATCAACAATGTGTGCTTGCTTTACAGGGTATATTGTGCAAGCAATTATTAATAATTTTGCGCCGCTTTTATTTGTAACATTTCAAAAAACATTTGATATACCGTTATCGCAGATAACCGCTCTGATTACGGTTAACTTTGTCATACAGCTGCTGATTGACCTCTTATCGGCAGGATTTATCGATAAAATAGGTTATCGGGCATCGGCTGTATTATCGCACGTATTTGCCGCGGTCGGTCTGATTTTGTTAACGGTACTTCCCGAGGTATTTACATCACCTTTTGTCGGGCTTTTAATAGCTGTTATCATATATGCCGTCGGCGGCGGTTTACTTGAGGTTTTGGTAAGCCCGATTATGGAGGCGTGCCCTACCGAAAACAAAGAAAAAGCTATGAGCTTACTTCATTCATTTTACTGTTGGGGACATATGGCGGTAGTTTTGCTCTCAACGCTGTTTTTTACGGCTTTCGGTATATCAAATTGGAGAATATTAGCGATAATGTGGGCTTTAATCCCAATAGTAAACGCCATATTTTTTACACAGGTACCTATATATTCTTTGCAGGAGGAAGGGGAAAAAGGATTAACGCTAAAGGAACTTTGCGGCAACAAGGTCTTTTGGCTAATGATGATAATGATGGTGTGCTCCGGAGCCAGCGAACAGGCAGTAAGTCAATGGGCGTCAACATTTGCAGAGCAAGGTCTCGGAGTCAGCAAAACCGTCGGTGATCTCGCAGGACCGCTTGCTTTCGCCGCTCTTATGGGAACTTCACGTTTGTTATACGGCAAATTCGGTGATAAATTAAATCTCAATAAGTGTATGTTTTTTTCAGCGTGTCTTTGCGTTATTTCATATCTATGTATTGCGTTGATTCCCGTTCCTGCAATAGGTCTTATAGGCTGCGCTTTATGCGGATTTTCTGTCGGCGTATTATGGCCGGGCACGTTCAGCAAATCTTCTGCAGCAATCAAAAGAGGCGGAACTGTTATGTTTGCAATGTTGGCTCTTGCGGGAGATCTCGGATGCTCCGGCGGTCCTACTCTTGCCGGTTTGGTTTCGGGAAACTTTAACAATAATCTCCATATTGGTATTTTGTCGGCAATTATCTTCCCGGCGATTATGCTTTTATGCTTATTGATAAGCAAGTATAAATTATCGAAACCATAATACTTTTCTATACAGTAGTTGATTAACGTGTAAATCCTGTCGCAATGAGATTCCGTAAATAGAGAAATAGAGAATATCAAAAAGGAGTAATGTTCATAATATAAAGGAACGACAATCTTACGTTGAAGATTGTCGTTCCTTTTTTGGTAGAGACAGGGGGATTTGAACCCTCGACCTCACGGATGTGAACCGTGCGCTCTAACCAACTGAGCTATGCCTCCGAATAATATATAATTATAGCACGAAAATAAAAAAGTGCAAGAAAAAAATCAACTGTTAAAGAGAGCACAATTAACTAAAATATTGAACATAATGTAATTTTATGTTATCTTATTAATTAGAAAATCCAAGCAGGATAAAATGGAAAACTTTGCAGATTATATCGACGGATTTATGACCGGTGCAGTAAAATATAAGCCGTATGTTTTGCTTTCGGCAACCTCTCTTAACGGTGAGCTTACCTTATCAATGTGTGTCAGAGAAAATGAAAAAGACAAAACTGTAGTTGAAAAGTTCTTTGATCTTATGGAAAAGAACATAAAAGTGATTGCTGAAGAAAAAATATAAACAATTTTTTGCTAAATGATTAAAATAAGCGGTTGTTTTGTCATACAATCGCTTGTTTTTTATAATCAGCAATTGTGTGTTGCATTTTTTTGTGTTATAATACAAAAGAGGTTTTGAAAATGGTTTTAATTTTATATGGTTTTGTTGTTTTTTTGGCGACACTTTTAGGGTCGTTTGTAGGACTCGGCGGCGGAGTTATAATCAAGCCGGTCCTCGATGTTATCAATGCACACTCTCTAACCGAAATTTCTTTCTTTTCGTCTTGTGCTGTTTTTGCGATGTCGATAACATCAACTACACGTCACATCATTAAAAAAACGCCGATAAAGCCGTCTATTGTGTTGTTGGTTGCTTTGGGCTCGGTCGGCGGCGGTCTGCTCGGAAATTATCTTTTTAATTATGCGTTAAGTGTTTCTTCAACTCCGAATACCGTAAGAGGCATACAGTCTGCAATATTGGCTGTTTTTTTAGTGTGCGTTATTATTTTTGTATCCGGTAATTTCAAAACATTTAATGTTAAAAATCCCATAGCAATTTTGCTGTCCGGATTACTGCTCGGTACCGCGGCGGCATTTCTGGGTATTGGCGGCGGACCGATAAATGTTGCTTTTTTAACTCTTATGTTTTCGTTTACGATGAGAGATGCAGCGGTGTATTCGGTGGCTGTTATTTTCTTTTCCCAATGCGCAAACATTATATCCACATATATAAAAACGGGCTTTTCCGGATTCGATATGAAGGTACTGCTTGTGATTATCCCTGTTGCGGTTATCGGAGGGTTCATAGGTTCGATTTTAAATAGGAAATGCAATGAAAAAGCAATTAAAGTCACGTTTACAATTGCCGTATCTTCGGTTGCGGCACTATCTTTATACAATGCTGTAATGTCATTTATGTAATATAACGGAGGAACATAATGAGGCCAAATATTATTTTTTATTTCAGCGATCAACAGAGATGGGATACTGTTAATGAAACCGTTACTCCAAATCTTATGAAGCTTGCCGAAAACGGTGTGAATTTTACAAATTCATACACGTGTCAACCGGTTTGCGGACCGGCTCGCGCTTGCCTTCAAACCGGTCTTTATGCGACGCAAAACCAATGCTATTGGAATGGAATTCCGCTTCCGCAAAACATTAAGCCGTTAGCGGAATACTTCAACGAAGCAGGATACGAAACAGCTTATGTCGGGAAGTGGCACTTAGCCTCCGACAGACTGCCGAACGTAGGATTCCACTGCGAAAAAAGCGCAATTCCGGAGAACCTGCGCGGCGGTTATAAAGATTGGTGGCGTGCATCCGATGTACTTGAGTTTACATCACACGGATATGATGGATATGTCTTTGACAATGAAAACAGAAAAGTTGATTTCAAGGGCTACCGCGCTGATTGCATAAACGATTTCGCCCTTCAATATCTTGAGCAAAAGACATCGGATAAGCCGTTTTTTATGTTTGTATCTCATATTGAACCACATCATCAAAATGATCATCATTGTTATGAAGGCCCTAAGGATACTGTCGATAAATTTAAAGACTATCCTATACCACCCGACTTGTCGTTTTTACCCGGCGATTATAATAAAATGTATCCGGATTACATAGCTGCAATAAACAGACTTGATGATAATGTCGGTAAGCTCGTTAAAAAGCTGAAGGAAAAGGGACTCTACGATAACACAATTATTATTTATACAAGCGATCACGGCTCTCATTTTAAGACCCGCAATCTTGAGTATAAGAGAAGTTGCCACGACAGCGCAACGCATACGCCGCTGATTATCAGCGGAGGGATGTTCAAAGGCGGTGTAGTTGATGACAGGCTTGTTAGTCTTATAGATCTTCCTCCGACATTGCTTGATATGGCAGGAATACCGATACCGAAAAGCTATTCGGGCATATCGCTGCTCAAGGAAATGCGTGAAAATAAGGAACGCGACTGCGTATTTATTCAAATAAGTGAAAGTCAGTGCGGAAGAGCTATACGCACCAAAAAGTACAAGTATTCCGTAAGGACTCTTGCTCCTACCGGATATGTTGCCCACAACTCAGATGTATATTTTGAAGATTATTTATATGATCTATCAGTTGATCCGATTGAGAAAAACAATCTAATAAAATCTCCGGAGTATGCTTCTGTAAGGGCTGAACTCAAAGACATGCTGATAAACGAAATGGTCAAAGCAGGGGAGCGTAAGCCAAAAATTTTACCGGCTTTATTTGTAAGAAAAAAATAACAGGAGTTAAGGGAATGGAAAAGAAATATTTAACTTTAAAAGAAAAAATATGTTTTCCGCTTTCTGCTTTCGGCAGAAGCGGAATATATACTATAATGACAATGTTCTATCTTGTCTTTTTGGTTGACGTTGCTAAACTAAACGCTGTTACAGCAAGTGCTATTATACTAGGCGGTCGTATTTTTGATGCGCTTAACGACCCAATAATGGGAATGATAGTAGATAAGACGAGAAGTAAATGGGGAAAAATGCGTCCGTATTTGCTTTTCTCTCCGATACCGGTTTGTGTGTCGACCATCCTTTTGTTTATTGCTCCTTTTCAAAGCATCGCGGCGGCTACTGTATATGCTGCGTGTACATATGTGCTTTGGGGTGTTTGCTTTACGATACAAGACGTTCCTTTTTGGGGACTGACTTCGGTTATAACACCAAACGAAAAAGAACGTACACAGTTTATTTCAAACGGACGTTTGGGTTCTACATTTGGCGGTATTCTTCCGGCACTTCTTATTCCTATTTTACGTCAGTCTTCTCTCGGATTGCGCGGCGGTTATCTTTTCGGCGCAATTCTCTTTGGTGTCATAGGCGCCCTTCTTTCAAGTCTTGCGTTCTTTACTACTAAAGAGCGAATAGAGCCGTCAACAACGACACCTACTTTTAAAGAGACTGTTCATGTTGTCGGTCAAAACAAACTGCTTTTACTTGTAATCGCAGCAGCGATACTCGGTTCTACAATGGTTATTGCCAATATATCTGCCGACTATATAGCTAACTATTTAATAATTCAAGGTTACACGGACTTTGATGTTCTTGCTTCTACAAACGATGTTGTAGCCGCTTATAAAGCGGGCGGATTTTGGATACCGCGCGGAACTATCCTCACGACTTTAACTGTTGCCATTGGTGCCGGTATGGTGCCGGCCATGGTCGTATTCCCGATGCTTCGCAAGAAATTTGATTTGAAGCAGATTTACATCGGCTCGTCTATTTTCGGAGTCATTGCACACTGTGTTTGCTATTTGCTCTTTATGAATGATCCGGGACATATTAATATTTATATTCTTTGGGTATGTCTGTTCTTAATGGGCTTCCCTCTCGGAATTTATAATGTAATTACCTATGCTTTCATAGCTGACTCGGTTGATTATATGCAATGGAAAACAGGCAAACGATCTGAAGGTGTGTGTTTTGCTTTCCAGACCTTCCTTTCAAAGGTTACAGCAGGTATAGCCGGAGTTGTAACAGGTTGGGTTCTTGAAATAGGCAAGTATCAAAAGCCGATTGACGGTAATCTTGATATAAACGGTAAACAGATTTTGGCTCAACAAACACCTTTCACTCAAAAATGGCTTCTGATTATGGTAACTCTTCTTCCTGCTCTTGGGTTCCTTTTAACTATGATACCGATGTTTTTCAATGATTATACCGGAAAGAAGAAAGAAAAAATACAAAATGAACTTGAAGAGATACGTAAAAAAGAGCATGAGTTGAGTTCCGCTGTAAAAGACTGAACTATTATTTATTTAAAATAGACAAAAAGACAGGCTGTATTTTTAGCAGCTTGTCTTTTTTTATAATTATTGCAAGAATTAAAAACAAATATTGCAAAATCGAGTAAAATATTATAAAATCTATAAGGTCAAAAAAGTATTTTTAAATCTTGGAGGCAAGAATAATGCAATACAGCAAAATGAAAAAGGAAGAACTTGAGGATTTAAAAAGTGAGCTTAAGAAGCAATACGATGACGTTAAGTCACAAAATCTTAAACTCAATATGGCGAGAGGTAAGCCGTCGCCCGAGCAGTTGGAGCTTTCCATGGATATGCTTAATTCGTCGATTTCAGCTTCTGATTGGATATCAGAAGACGGTACGGACGTGCGCAATTACGGCGGCCTTGACGGTATTCCGGAATGCAAAAAGCTTTTTGCGGATGAGCTCGGTGTCGCTCCGGAAAACATTATTGTCGGCGGCGCATCAAGTTTGAATCTTATGTATGACTATATTTCACAGTGTTATACGCACGGTGCAGGTGCCGAGCCATGGTGCCGTCAGGGCGACGTTAAATTCATATGTAATGTTCCCGGATATGACAGACATTTCGGTATATGCGAGCATTTCGGCATTAAAATGATAAATGTCAGAATGACAGAAACAGGACCTGATGTTGCAAAAATTGCCGAGCTTGTTAAAGATCCTTCTGTAAAAGGTATGTTCTGCGTACCGAAGTATTCCAATCCCGACGGAATAACGTATTCGGATGAAACAGTTCGTGCGTTGGCCGCTTTAAAACCGTCTGCGCCCGATTTCCGTGTAATATGGGACAACGCTTATATTGTGCACGACCTTTGCGATGATGCTGATACTTTGCTCAATATTTTTGACGCCTGCAAGGAATTCGGAACAGAGGATAATTTCATTGAATTTACTTCAACATCAAAAATAACCTTCCCCGGAGCAGGTATTTCGGCAATAGCTGCTTCACCGAAGAACATTGCGATGATTAAAGACAGATTAAAGTCGCAGACAATAAGCTATGATAAGATGAATCAGTTAAGACACGTTAAATACTTCAAAAATGCCGATGGTATTAAGGCACATATGAAGAAACACGCTAAACTTCTTGCACCTAAATTCAATATTGTGCTTGAAACGCTTGAAAAAGAGCTTAAAGACAATGATCTTGCATCCTGGTCATCTCCTAAAGGCGGATATTTTATAAGTCTTGACGTTAACCATTGCAGCGCAAAACGCGTGGGCGAAATTTGTAAAGAGCTCGGTGTCGTTCTTACTACCGTAGGTGCAACCTTCCCGTACGGAATAGATCCCGATGACAGAAATATCAGAATTGCACCTTCTTATCCTTCTACTGATGAGCTTCAAAAAGCAGCCGATATTCTTTGCCTTGCAGTTAAGCTTGCAACTATAGAGGCTTTGGTGTAAAATATACTCATAAAATCTATTTGTTTGCCCTAAGTATTACAAAGGGGTTATGAGTATGCTAAGAACAAAAAAATATAATAATGAGGCAGCTTCTTATCCGTATGTTTCCGCGATTATTGTAGCTGCCGGAAATTCAACAAGAATGGGCGGCGTCAATAAGCAGTTTTTGCTAATTGACGGCGTCCCTGTGCTTATCAGGACTTTGAAAGCATTTGAAAATTCGGATCTTATTAAGGAAATAATCATATCGGCACGCGAAGAGGACATCCCTCAAATATTTGCTATGGTAAAAGATTATTCGGTTAATAAGGTCAGTAATATCGTTAAAGGCGGCTGTACGCGCCAGGAAAGCGTTTTTAATGCTGTTAGGTGTTGCATGACAGAGTCCGATTATATTGCCATACACGACGGTGCAAGACCTCTTGTGGACAGAGAAACAATTGAAAAAACAATTTTTGCGGCTTTTGATTTTGATGCCGCTGCGCCCGGTATCCCGGTTAAAGATACAATAAAAACCGTTAGTGATGAAGGAATAGTAACTTCAACGCCGGCGAGAGATTCGCTAAGGGCAATTCAAACGCCGCAGGTATTTAATAAAAAAATGTACTTAAGCGCTATGCAGGGCGTTCCGAACAGTGAGCTTTTTACGGATGATTGCGGCTTAATTGAAGCATACGGTAAACTTGTCAAAATTGTTGATGGAGATAATACAAACATCAAAATTACGACTCCTGAGGATTTAATCATTGCCGAAGCAATTATCAACAAAGGAGAAAAAGATGAATTATAGAATCGGGCATGGATATGATGTTCATAAGCTTCAAAAGGGTAGAGAATTAATATTAGGCGGAGTTCATATTGAAAATGATGGAATTGGACTTTTGGGCCATTCAGACGCAGATGTACTTGCCCATGCTGTTAGTGACGCTTTACTCGGTGCAGCTGCGCTCGGTGATATCGGAAAGCATTTTCCCGATACAGATGAAGCCTATAAAAATGCCGACAGTATGGTTCTTTTATCTAAAGTGTGTGATTTGCTTAAGAAGAACGGTTATTCTGTCGGAAATATAGATGCCACGGTTTTGGCTCAAAGCCCGAAGCTTGCGCCGTATATTGCGGCGATGCGCACAAACATTGCAAAAGCATGTAAAATACCGTTGTCTGATGTCAGCGTAAAAGCGACAACAGAAGAGGGGCTTGGCTTTACAGGAGCAAAGGAAGGAATTGCGGCGCATAGTGTGTGTATTATAATCAAAGAGAAGGAGATAAAATTTATATAATATGCAAACTCAAAAAACATTGATGTTGATATTGAACTTTACCATAATATGTTGTGTTTTATTCAGCGCTGTTTTATTAAAAAAACTTTATAAAAAAACCAAAAGAGAAAATGCAACATCTCCGGACGATAAAAACGTAAAAAAATATCTGCGTTTTCTTATGGTAATTTTGATAATTATGATTGTTTTAAGTGTTATCGCAATGATGTTAGGTATATTCAGTAAAATTCACATTTAAAGCTAAAACCACTCTTTTCCGAGATTATCATTTGTCTTATTTTACCTCTATTTCAAGCTATTTTAGTGCTGTTTTAGAGGTGGTTTTTTGCTGTGTTATTTCCTTTATCATCACTCGTGTTGCAAAATATGTTGCAAATATGGTAAATGAACAGTTCCAAACGGCTTGCAGGTCATTATAATATATCAATCCATTGACCGTGATTTTTCAGTTGTATATGCTCTTGAACATCGTCATCAGTAAATACGTTGAGTATTTTATCAAAGTTTTCTGCAAGTTTCATAGACTCAAGTTCATCTAACTTTGCCCAAAACACTTTTCCCTCATCGGAGGATTGCAATGCGCCACAATATTCATTTGTTTTGAAAAGCAAAACTACATATCTTTTATTCTTGCTTACTTCCCACCATTTTATTCCGCAAATTTTAGGATACTTTACATCAAGACCTGTTTCTTCTTTTACTTCTCTGATTACTGAGTCGACAAATGATTCTCCGGTTTCAACATGCCCTCCGGGAAAAGTTATTCCACCCCAATTTTTATTCAGCTTTTCCTGCACAACAACATTCCCGTCATTGTCATATATCATACACATATTTGTTAGTTCGATTTTTTCGTATTTATGCATTGTTCGTATCCTTTTCTATTTCATAGTTCATTGAAATTACAGGAATTCCGTTATTTATTACTCTTTATATCGTCAAATATCATATTAACGACATCACTAATCGACATATCTTTCGATATTATTTTAACATTCCCTTTTCAATAAACCAATTCTTCTATTCGACATTGTCATTAGGTTCAACTAAATATAATTTCACATAATTAAATTTCAACTCCGCTTTCTTTAAAAGCAATGGCCTTATTATCTAAATCAATTTGATACTCAATTCCTAATGGTAATAATCCTGTTGGAGATGCATGACCAATATTCACATTGTAGATTATTCCTAAATGTTCGCAATCAAATTCTTTAATGATTTTTTTGAAAACACCCTTGTATTCTTCATAATACATCTCATCTTGAGGCTTGCCGACAATAATCCCCTTAATTGATTTCAATATACCTTGCGCCCCTAAATTTCTTAAATAGTACAGAACATAATCAGGCTTTGGCTTTTCTTCACTTGTTTCAATCAGTAAAATCTTGTCTTTCCATTCATCCGATTTAGGCCATATTTCAGTTCCGACAATCATTGGGAACACATCAAGGCAACCGCCGATTAACTCTCCGGTAATAACACCCGAACCGTTTATAATTTCATATCCGTGCTTTTCTTTACGCAATTTTTTAGAACGGTTTATGTTTCTCTCTTTCCAATCCACAAAATCATCCGACCAATAATTGCTAAACTTTACTTCGTAATTTGTTGTGTCTTTGAATAAAATGTTTTCCACAGCCTCTTTGGTATAATCAAACATTTTGACATATTCGCCAAATTCACACATAACAGACGGCCCATAATAAGAGACTAATCCCGCCTTTCTCATCATAAAATGACTTACTGTTGTGTCTGAATATCCCATAAAGATTTTAGGATTATTGTATATTACACCATAATCTATGTAAGGTAATAATCTTATTGAGTCGCTTCCACCGATGGCACAAAAGATACCTTTAATCGTCTCGTCTCTAAAAGCATTCATTAAATCTTTCGCTCTAAGTTCAGGATGGTTATATACAAAATCGCTACCCTTAAGCGCATTTGGCATAGTGACAACACTTAGCCCGAAATCTTTTTCCAATCTTTCTTTTGCGATATAGTACTTATGGATTAGCTTTTCATCACCTAATCCTCCCCAAGACAAACTTACTATTGCAATTTTATCTCCCTTTTTCAGTGCGTTCGGTTTTATCATCCCAATATCCCCTTAATGTCAATTACAAAAAGTATCTTCAAACAAATAATATCATAAAACGGTTAAATATAAAAGATATTTATATATATATGAAAAGCTACCGCCTCAAAACGAAGCAGTAGCCTTAAAAATTATACGATTTTTAGGTTTAGTTGCAAGCCAAGTGTCACTATTTCATCTGCCCGAAAACACGTTTTTGAAAAAAGGGTTGCAAAAGTGTTGCAAAAACGGTTGCTCGAAAACTGCTAAGTCCCGAAACCCTTGATATTACTTAGGTTTAAGCCACATCTAAACCAAAGGTCACTGTTCCCACTCGTTTATGGCGAGTGGTTTTGTATTTTATTGACAAATATTTGCTCTTTTGTTAATATGTTTATAAATAATTTATTGGGGAGCATTATATGGATAAAATCATTGAAATATCTCATTTGAGCAAGTCGTATGGAGACATAAAGGCTGTTAATGATTTATCCTTTAGCGTTTATCACGGTGAATTGTTTGCATTTCTCGGCGTAAACGGCGCAGGAAAGTCCACAACCATTTCAATTATGTGTGGGCAGATAAAAAAGGACAGCGGAAAAATAGTAATCTGCGGCAAAGATACTGAGAAAAATTTCAACAGTGTTTCATCGGATATCGGTGTAGTTTTTCAAAACTCCGTACTTGATAAAGCGTTGTCGGTAAAAGATAATCTGCGCAGTCGTGCCGCTCTGTATGGCATAACGGGCAAAGAATTTAAAAATCGTCTTGATGAGTTATCGGTACTTCTCGGTTTTGAAGATATTCTTAACAGAACCGTCGGAAAACTGTCCGGAGGGCAAAGACGACGTATTGATATAGCAAGAGCTTTGCTTCACAATCCCAAAATACTGATCCTTGATGAGCCGACAACAGGACTTGACCCTCAAACAAGACAGCTTTTATGGTCGGTTATAACAATGCTTCGCAAAACTCATGGGCTTACCGTCTTTCTCACAACACATTACATGGAAGAGTCGGCGGACTCCGATTATGTAGTGATACTTGATGCCGGGCAAATTTCGGCAGAGGGGACTCCGTTAGAACTGAAAAATAAATATACAGGTGACTTTATTACTCTGTATGGGGAATCAGCCGCTCTTGCCGAGAGTCTTGAACTGCCGTCGGAAAAATTGAACGGCGCCGTTCGCATTGCTGTTCCGAATTCCGAAAAAGCAACCGAACTGATAATTAAAAATCCTGATATATTTAAAGACTATGAGGTAATTAAAGGAAAAATGGATGATGTTTTTATGGCGGTTACAGGTAAAAACCTGAGTGGAGGTGACGTAAAATGATGGGTCTCGGCAATCTTATCAGAAGAAACAGCAAACTGTTTTTCAAAGATAAGGCAATGTTTTTTACTTCACTTATAACTCCGATTATATTGCTCATTTTATATACAACTTTTCTCGGAAATGTTTACAAGCAAAGCTTTTTATCCGCAATACCTACAGGCTTTGAGTTGTCGGAAAAACTCATAAATGCGGTCGTTGCAGGCCAGCTTGTGTCATCACTTCTTGCCGTATGCTGCGTAACTGTTTCGTTTTGTTCAAATATGCTCATGGTTCAGGATAAGGTCAGCGGCGCGCGTGCAGATTTAACCGTAACTCCTGTAAAAAAATCAACGCTTGCCGTAAGTTATTATATCTCGACGCTTATTTCTACACTTGCAATATGTGTTGCGGCTTCAGTTATTTGTTTTATTTATTTGTCAAATATTGGCTGGTATCTTTCATTTAAAGAGACGGTTTTATTCTTACTAGATGTGATATTACTTGTAATGTTCGGAACAGCGCTTAGCTCTATAATCAACTTCTTTTTAAACTCACAAGGTCAGATTTCCGCAGTAGGGACCATCGTCAGCGCAGGATATGGATTTATCTGTGGCGCATATATGCCCGTCTCAAGCTTTTCTGCCGGACTGCAAAAAGTTATTTCTTTTTTGCCGGGTACATACGGCACGGGACTTTTACGCAATCACGCTTTAAACGGTGTTTTCAGTGAACTGTCCGAAATGGGTATACCGAAGGAATTTGTCACCGTATTTAAAGACAGTATTGACTGTAACTTGTACTTTTTCGATAAATGCGTCAGTATAGAAGCGATGTATGCTGTACTGTGTTGTTCGGTGGTTGTGCTGGTGTTAGCATATATTATATTAAATGTTGCAGTCAAGAAAAGATAAATAAGTTTTCAATTGTTATATCACAGAATATATAAAAAGGTCACGGTAACTAAATTTGTTGCCGTGACCTTTTCTATAACTTAATAATTATTTACCAAAAGTAAGAAGTAAATATCCGGCTGCAACAGCAGAACCGATAACTCCTGCAACATTCGGACCCATAGCGTGCATTAAAAGGAAGTTAGAGGGATTGTATTTTCTTCCCTCAACCTGAGATACACGAGCCGCCATAGGAACAGCCGAAACACCTGCGGAACCTATAAGTGGATTAACTTTACCATGAGTTACGAGGTTCATAAGTTTGCCGAACAATACGCCGCCTGCGGTTGAGAAAGCAAATGCGACAAGACCGATTACTATTACAAGTATAGTTTTGGTAGCGAGGAATGTTTTGCCTTCTGCTGTGGCGCCTACGGTAGTACCGAGCATTATTGTTACGATATTGCAAAGAGAATTCTGAGCAGTATCACTGAGGCGTTCGGTTACGCCACATTCTTTGAAAAGATTGCCGAGCATAAACATACCGATAAGCGGAGCGACCGACGGAAGAACAAGTACGCAAAGAACAGTAACAACAATCGGGAAAATGATTTTTTCTGTTTTGCTTACGGTTCTAAGCTGATCCATCTTGATTTCGCGCTCTTTTTTGGTAGTTAAAAGCTTCATAATAGGGGGCTGAATCAGCGGTATAAGAGCCATATAAGAGTATGCCGCTACAGCAATGGGTCCTAATAGCTGCGGAGCGAGCTTACTCGTTAAATAAATAGCTGTCGGTCCGTCTGCACCGCCGATTATAGCTATTGAAGCTGCTTCCTGAGGCGTAAAGCCCTCAAAACCGGGGATAAGGTTGGTTGCGATTGAAATAAGAAAAGCAACATAAATACCAAGCTGAGCAGCAGCGCCGAGAAGAAGACTTGAAGGATTCGCAAGAAGCGGTCCGAAGTCGGTCATAGCACCTACACCCATAAAGATAAGGCAGGGGAATATACTCGATTTAACACCTGCGTAAATCAGTCGCAAGACGCCGGTATCATACCAATGGGCACCTTCAACAACTTGGCCGCTGTATGACGACATCATAAGCGGATCATACATAATATCAGGATATATGTTAACAAGTAACATACCGAAAGCAATCGGAACTAAGAGAAGCGGTTCAAATTTTTTGACAATAGCCAAATATAAAAGAACAAAGGAGACTAAAATCATAACCCAGTTTTGCCATGATAACGATACAAAACCGGAGCTTTGAAATATCTCCACCAAAGCATTTACAACAGACATTTATTGACCTCCTCAGTTCAAATAAGCAAGGACGTCATCAGTTGCAACCGAGCTGCCTTTTGCGGCTACAACCTGTGAAACTGTACCATCCGAGGGAGCTACAATTTCGTTTTCCATCTTCATTGCTTCAAGAATAAACATAATGTCGCCGGCCTTAACGCTCTGACCTGCGGTAACATTTACTTTAAGTATTGTTCCGGGCATGGGAGCCTTAACAGCGGTTCCGCTTCCTGAAACAGGAGCAGGTGCGGGAGTAGCAGGTGCCGAGGGCTGTGTAGCCACAGGTGCTGCCGGAGCAGAAGCTGCGGTAGGCGCAACGCTTGTTACTATTGCCTCACTTAACTCGTCAACTTCGACTTCATAGTCTTTTCCGTTTAAAGTAACTACATATTTCATATTGTTAACCCCTTACTTGTTTTCTATAAGCTTAATTGAATTGAATTTTAATCTGTTCAAAGGAACTCCGCTTTCTTTGCTGACTATTGCCATAATTACAGCCGCAGTCTTTTCATCGGTTTTATAAAGATTCAACGTTCCCAATGTTTGATTTTCCGGAAGAGCAACACCGCCTTGGGGTTTTACAACCTCTTTAACGGCATCGGATTTTTTTGCGTTCTTTGCATTCGGCTCCTTTACAAACAATCTGATGAGCTTAGAAAGAAGCTGAACAAGAACTGCCAAAACAACAAGGACAATGAACACAACTACAATGCCGGTTATTGAAACATTAAGAGCTTCACCTATGGACATAACACTGTCTAATAAATACATCTTAACACCCCTTAGTCAATTCTTTTTATTGAATATTTAAAAGTATTTTTTTCTTTTTCTTCGCGTTTATCAAAAAATGCTTCAGCTTGAGTCGGGAATGCAATATAAGAAAGAACATCTTCGTCGCTCTTTGCCTTTTCTCCGATTTCTTTTTTAGCCTTTTCAAAGCCGGGTTCGAGAGAGTTGGCAAATCTGCCCTTAATAGGTTCTTCGTCGCCGAGAACCTTTTTCATAAGGTCCTTATCGATTTCGCCGGGGGCACGACCGTATTCACCCTTAATATAAGCTTTTACTTCTTTGGAAATATTCTTATATCTCTCTCCGACAAGAACGTTAACAGTTGCCTGAACGCCGACCATCTGACTCATAGGTGTTACAAGCGGGGGATAACCGAGATCCTTTCTAACCTTGGGGGTTTCAAGGAGAACATCATTAAACTTATCCATTTTGTTCTGTGCGGTAAGCTGTGCAACAAGGTTAGAGAGCATTCCACCGGGAATCTGATAATTGAGTGCATTTGTGTCGGTTGAAAGCACAAGAGGATTTAAAGAGCCTTTTTTTAAATATTCATCTTTTATAGGCTTAAAGAAGTCGTTGATATCTTTAAGGACAGAAAGGTCAAGGTCAATATCATAACCTTCCTGCTTTAAAGCATATGCCATAGTTTCCGTAGGAGCCTGTGAAGTGCCGCCGGAGAATGAGGATATAGCAGTATCAATTACATCACATCCCGCTTCAACGGCTTTCTGAAGCGTAAGCATACCGAGTCCTGTGGTACAGTGTGTATGAAGAATAATGGGAGTTTTTACATTTTCCTTAAGAGCCTTTACCATATCATAAGCTTCTTTTGGACCTAAAATGCCTGCCATATCTTTAATGCATATAGTCTGGCACCCGAGCTCTTCCATCTGCTTGGCAAGCTTGATGTATGATTCAAGATTGTGTATTGGGCTTTGAGTATAGCAAATTGCGCCGGATGCAATGGCACCATTCTTTAAAGTCTCGTCAACTGCAACTTCAATATTTCTAACGTCGTTAAGAGCATCGAATATTCTTATGATATCAATGCCGTTTTCAATTGATTTTTTAACGAACATTCTTACTACATCATCGGGATAATGGTGGTATCCGAGCAAATTTTGACCTCTTAAAAGCATTTGAAGTTTTGTATTGGGGCATTTTGTTCTGATTTTACGGAGTCTTTCCCACGGATCTTCGTCGAGGTAGCGAAGGCAGGAGTCAAATGTTGCACCTCCCCAGCATTCAAGTGAATAATAACCCGCTTTGTCCATTGTTTCAAGAATGCCGTCAAATTCGGAGTAAGGCAATCTTGTTGCAATAAGAGACTGATTTGCGTCTCTTAAAACGGTTTCAGTAAACTGTACTTTCATATATATTACCTCCAAAAAAGTAACAAAATAATATCAAACACAATATAAAATCCAAATTGCTCCAATTTAAAATTAATTATACAATATATAGTTTTGTTTATCAACATAAAAAATACATCAAAAATAAATTTGGTCAAAAAGAAAAAAAGAGAGTCTTTACAGCCTCCCTTTTTTGTTAATTTTATAACGATATGTTTTTGGTTAAATATTTTTGCAAAGCTCATACGCCTGAGAGGTTGCATCTGCAATTCGGCCTGTTTTTTCTGCATCGCCAATGAGATAAACATTTTTAAGTTTGCCGTTTATATCATCGTAAAGCTTATTTTCGGGTCTTACGCCGAGAGACAGAACAACATAGTCCGCATCGACCAAAAGTATGTTCTCCGTATCCACCTTATTAAGCTCTATTCCTCTGTCGGTAATTTCCGTAAGCTTATGACCTACAATAAACTTAACGCCGTGTGCTTTAAGTCTCGGCATACAATCATCAATGTGCTGCATCCAAGTGCCGGGAGCTATCGAATCAGCCATTTCAACCACGGTAATATCATTGCCGTTTTCAGCCAACATTTCGGATGTTTCAAGGCCCGTCATGCCGGAGCCTATGACCGCAACCTTCTTATTTTTTAGCACTACCGAACCATCAAGAATATCGGTTGTCGTGAAAACGTTATCTTTATCGGAGCCCTTAATTGATTTAGGCTTAATTGCTTTACCGCCTGTAGCTATTATAACAGCATATGGATTGTATGACTTTATAATACTTTCGTCGGCAATTACATTATATTTAATTTCGGCACCGTAATGTGTTGCGTTTGTAACCAAGTCCTCAATGCACCAATTGATTTTTTCCTTAAGAGGCGGCTTATTAGCGAGTTGTAGTTGCCCACCGGGGAAAGCGTTCTTTTCAAGAACTATCGGTTTAAATCCTCGCTTAGCTAAAACTTCCGCGCTCATTAGACCGGCAGGACCGGCTCCGACAATTACAACAGTTCTGCCGTTGCCGTTGGCAATTGGATGCTCCGATTCTTTGCCCAATTTAGGATTCACAGAACAATGAGCATGTGTTCCTTTATATGCGTTTTTCTGCATACTTTCCATACAATACAGGCAACAGATGCATCTTTTGATTTCATCCTCTTTGCCCGCCTTAACCTTGTTTACCCAGTGCGGATCGGCTATGTGAGTTCTGCCGAGGCTGACAAAATCTTGAATACCTTCCTCGAGCTGTTCTTCCGCTTGCTTAGGAGAGCGAATTAGGTTAGCAGCCAATACCGGGATTTTTACTTCCTTTTTTACTGCTGCGGCCATATATTTTCTCCAGCCGGGCTCAAAAGAGGTAGGCTCCAACCAATAATTATATGTATCATAACCAGCACAGGAGACATCAATGGCATCAATTCCTTCTTTTTCAAGAACTTTCGCCATCCTAACTCCGTCTTCAAGCTTATAGCCGATATCGGGTTTACCAATCATAGAATAACATTCATCAACAGATAAACGAACAACAATCGGAAAATCATTGCCGCATGCCGCTTTAATTCCATTGATAATATCGATTAAGAATTTCATTCTTTTTTCAAAGCTTCCGCCGTACTCGTCATTCCGCGTATTCGTGTATGGGCTCAAAAATTGCTGAATCAAATAGCCGTGTGCCGCATGCAATTCTACACCGTCCGCACCGGCCTTCTGCGCACGAACCGCACCGTTTATAAACTCTGAAATTATCTTTTTGATTTCCTTAACGGACATTTCCCTGTTTAAACTCTCAGCAGAGTATGCTCTGTCACATTTTGACGGAGAAAATGTACGAAGCACAAGGTCTTTCTGCATGAGCATTTTGCCGGCAGGAGCAACCTTATAAAACATTTTATCATATAGCTTACCCATTATTCTTTCGGCACCTATCGATACCGGTACGGTACCCATAAGTAAGCCCAGATTTTGTCTGCCGGGGTGGTGAAGCTGAATGAACATTTTGCAACCATGTGAGTGAACTCTTCTTATCATTTCCGCAAGAGGTTTAATATGATAGTCGTGGCTGATTGCAAGCTGGGCGAAAGCCGATGCTCCACTGAAATCATCAACTCTCGTTATCTCGGTAATAATAAGTCCGGCTCCTCCGATAGCACGTTCCTCGTAATAATCCATCATTTCCTTTGTCGGACAACCGTTAAACTGACCGAAACCAAGCATCATAGGGGGCATAACAACACGGTTTTTAATTTGAACCGTACCGATATTCATAGGGGTGAATAGCATCTTATATTCCATTTTGGCACTCTCCTAATCTTTTTTCGGGAAATGTTTTCCTTTATCTTAACATAAAACCGGACACTTAACAATGATTTATTCTTTTTTTACAGACTTTATGAGGGAAAAGGTGCCGGACAGCAATAAAAATGCTGCAAACATCTTTCTAACAATCGCACTGCTAATATGAGATAATGCTGTGTAGCCGATAATAACCCCGGCAATTCCGCCTAAAACAATCGGCCAAATATATTTAAAGCTGATAACTTTCTTTCCGGCATAAACTAACACAGATATAACAGCGCATGGAAGAAAAAGCAATAAATTATAGCCTTGAGCAGTAAATTGCTCAGTGTCAGTAAAAAATGTTAGATATAAAATGTAAAAACTACCGCCGCCGAGACCCATCGAAGTTATTACCGAAGATACGAAAATGGCAAGCAAATTCACAAAATCGTTCATTTAAACAATAACCTTATTCCGGCATAGATCATAAAAAAAGAAAATGCTACCGACAAGAATCTGTTTGAAAGCTTAGAGAAAACAACCGTGCCTATAATCGCTCCCAAAGCCGAAGCGGGAAGAATTGTAATTATACTGTTAAAGCTTGTAAATCCCTTTTTAATATACATATAAAATGATATTACGGAGAGAGGCAGAATAATAGCGATCGTGTTTGCCTGAGCCTGTTTTTGTGTCATACCGGCAGCTTTAAGAATCGGAACCGATATGATTCCTCCGCCTGCGCCGAGAGTAACGTTTATGATACCTATCGGAATGCCGATCAGGAATTTCTTTATCGTACTAATATTTATCACCGATGTTATGTTTTACCGCAAAAAATATTATATTCATAAAAAACAGCGAAGTGAAAAATCACTTCGCTGAAAAATTATTATTTTACTATTTATTTTTTTTGCTGAACAAGGCATCTCTGATAACACTATTCGGGTCCTTTATCAGCAATATAATTATCCAAACAATGAGACCCAATGCAATAATCGAAAAACCTAAAAATGCATCGTTCAACATATCCTCCGGAGCAGGAGTAAAATATGCTGCCTTCAACTCGGAGTACTCAAAAACCGCATCAACGAACCACATAACGGAAGCACCCCAAAAGATATAGCACGGAACGTTAAGCAAATATTTTTTTCGTTCAGCACAAAAGTACCAAACAGCAGTTGAAATAATTGCTGCAAATACGCTGATAAGTAATGTCATTATTCCGTTAATTCCTTTTCTTTGGAAATTTTTGTTTCTTTAATCTTAACGACCAAAAGCATAATTCCCCAAACGGCAGTAACCAAAAGAGACATTGCAACACCGACGGTTGCCATTTCATGAAGCATTGTAGCTGTATCCTCGGCGTTTGATGCGCCTGTAAGGAAGGGGAAATAAGGAGTTAATTCTCCGTGCCAAAGGTGTTCAAAGGCAAGAAGTAAAACACCGCCCCAAAGTAAATTGCGAAGCCAAGAAAGTTTTCTTGAAACCGAAATTTTATACTCAGGAGCCTGGACAGCACCCTCAGGCAGCTTACATTCAAGCTTCTCCTGTGAAATTTCATGCTTTTTTGCAATTTGCACAGCTACGGTTGCAATAACAGCTTCTGCAGCCGGTACTACGAAACAAGCCATAATTTACCTCCGGTAAAGTAAAATTTGAATGATAAAAGTTTATCAATACTAATAATATAATAATTCTTTAATAGAAGTTTGTCAATTGAAAATTGTCTAAAATTTCATAAATAAACAGATTTTTTTGTTTTGACTTATTTTCTTATGATTATTGACAATTGTATGAATAAAAGCGTAAAATATATGCAAATATATTTTATCGGGAGAATATTATGGATAAAGTAAGAGTAATTGAAATAAAACAAAGTGTTTTTAAAAATAATGACGAACAAGCCGAAAAGCTGAGAGGCGAGCTTAAATCCAAAGGGGTATTTTTATTAAACCTTATGTCCTCTCCCGGTTCAGGTAAAACCACCACACTGAAAGCTACAATAAATGCGCTTAAAGATAAGCTGAAAATCGGTGTTATGGAAGCAGATATTGACAGCGATGTTGATGCAATAAAAATTGCCGAAACAGGTGTAAAATCAATTCAGCTGCACACAGGAGGGATGTGCCACCTTGATGCAGCCATGACTAAGCAAGGTGTTGAGGCTCTCGGCACCGATGGGGTTGAACTTGCAATTCTCGAAAATGTCGGAAATCTTGTTTGTCCCGCAGAATTTGACACAGGTGCCGTTAAAAATGTAATGATATTATCTGTTCCCGAGGGTGACGATAAACCGCTTAAATATCCTCTTATGTTTAAGGTAAGCGATGTTGTGCTTATCAACAAAATCGATGTTTTACCTTATTTTGATTTTGATGTTGAAAAATGCAAGGAATATATTAAGCACAGAAACCCAAACGCAAAAATCTTTCTTATCTGCGCCAAAACAGGCGAGGGGATTGAAGAGTGGGCTACTTGGCTTAATGATGAAGTCAGAGAATGGATTGACAAATAAAATAAATGATAATAAAAAACGCTTGATGAAAATCAAGCGTTTTTTATGTTTAGAACAATTTAATTTAATTGTTAAAAGCGCCTTTAATTGACTCTAACGTTGCTGTAAGGTCACTCTGAGGAACGAGCATTGATATATCTACTTCCGAAGTAGTTATCATTATTATATCAGTATTAGCTTTTGCGGCAGCCGCAAACACCTTGGCGGCTACACCGGGCTGACCTTTCATAGCTTCTCCGAAGACAGATATTTTGCAGTTTCCGTTGCTTACCGAAAGTTTAACATCGGGATATAAATCTCTTATTTTAGCGGAAAGCTCCAAAATTTTTCCCAAATCGTCACCGCTGACGGTAAATGACAAATGCGGCTTGTTGCTGTGCGGCGGTGTTTGAGAAATCATATCAACATCAATATTATTTGTCGAAATCATATCGAAAATTTTTGATATGGTATTCATATCGGCAGGTGAATCGTTGAGTGAAACAAGCGTCACATCTTCGACTACTGATATATTTTGAATGGTTTTCATACAAACGACCTCCTTATTTAGCATCAACAAGCTGACGCATATTGTATAGTCCTGCAGGTTTTCCCTCTAAGAAGAGAGCGGCATTTATTGCACCTGTTGCAAAAAGCTCCTTGGAACGCGCTGAATGAGAAATTGTAATTATCTCATCATGTCCCGCAAAAATTATTTCATGCTCACCGACTATTGTTCCGCCGCGAATCGAATGAATGCCGATTTCGTTTTTGCTGCGCTTTGCTCTTTTCGAGTGTCTGTCAAACTCATATTTCGGTTTAACCGACAATGCATCGGATATGCTGTCTGCAAGCATAAGAGCTGTTCCTGATGGCGCGTCAATCTTTTGATTATGGTGCGCTTCGACAATTTCAATATCAAAAGAGCCTTCAAGCACACGTGCAGCCTTGGCGGCAAGCTCCGATATTAAATTTACGCCGATAGACATATTTGCCGAGAAAAACATAGGGACTGTTTTTGAGCACTCATTTATATCGGCAATTTGCTCTTCGCTGAGGCCTGTGGTAGCTACAACCGCAGGGCACTTTTTTGCTGAAGCATATTCCAAAAGTCCGCTCAAAACAGACGGGTGAGAGAAATCAATTATCACATCGGCATCAACACCGCTGATTGAGTCAAAAGATTTAAACACCGGAAATTCCGCTTTTCCGTCACCTATATCTACGCCGGCAACTATTTCGCAGTCGTTTCTCGAGGAAACGCAGTCTCGTATAACATGACCCATTTTGCCGAAGCAACCGCTTAAGATTATTCTTATCATTTTTTCACATCCGTAAATCTTAATAATTACTTAACAAGTCCGTACTTTGCCAAAACTTTTCTCAAGTGTTCGGTCTTTTCCTCGGACATATCGCATAACGGCAGTCTGAGAGGACCGACGTCAAAGCCCATCATACGCATTGCAACTTTGACGGGGATGGGGTTAACATCCATAAACAGAGCGTTGCAAAGCTCGAGATACTTAAGCTGAAGCTCGGCACTCTTTTTAAAGTCACCGTCAAGTGCGGCAGCGGCAATATCATGAGCCTCCTGCGGCATAACATTTGAAAGAACCGAGATAACGCCCTTGCCGCCGAGAGACATAATCGGAGTTATTTGATCATCATTACCTGAATAAACGGCAAAATCATCGCTGCAAAGGGAAATAGTTTTTGCTATTGAAGACAAATTTCCTGTAGCCTCTTTAGCGGCATAAATGTTTTTATGCTTTGAAAGTTCGGCATAAGTTTCCGGTTTAATTTCACAACCGGTTCTACTCGGTACATTGTACAAAATAATCGGTGTGGAGACACGGTCCGCTACATAAGTAAAGTGTTTAATAAGACCTTCCTGAGAAGCCTTGTTATAGTAAGGAGTTACCATAAGCAGACCGTCAACGCCGGCTTTTTCGGCCTCATTTGACAAATTCAAAGCATATGCTGTGTCATTGCTTCCGGTTCCTGCTACTACGGGAATTCTTCCGGCAACAACATCAACTGTGTACTTGATTACTTCTGTGTGCTCCTCATGAGAAAGTGTGGCACTTTCACCTGTGGTACCGCATATAACGATACAATCGGTTGAATTAGCTATTTGGTATTCAAGAATTTCTTTAAGTGCCGGATAGTTCACCTTACCGTCAGAAGTAAACGGGGTAATTATCGCAACACCTGCACCTGTAAAAATGGGCTTTTTCATTGTTATCCCTCCGAATAAAATCAGTCCATGTAGCCTTCGGCACAAAGAAGTTCCGCAAGGAGAACAGCTCCGCCTGCAGCGCCTCTCAGCGTGTTATGAGAAAGGCATACAAATTTATAGTCGTACTGGGTATCTTCACGAAGTCTGCCAATTGATATAGCCATACCGTGTTCAAGCCCTCTCTGCAGTTTCGTCTGAGGAAGATTATCCTCGGTAAAATAGTTAAGGAACTGTTTGGGAGCACTGGGGAGCTCGAGCTCCTGAGGTCTGCCTTTGAAATTCTTCCAAATTTCAAGCATTTGCTCCTTAGTGGGCTTATCTTCAAATCTTACGAAAACCGCGCCCATATGACCGTTTGAAACGGGAACGCGAAGACACTGAGCAGTAAAATTGGGGGAGGTGGCGTCAACAATTTTGTCGCCCTCAATGTGACCCCAAATTTTAAGCGGTTCTTTTTCGGATTTTTCTTCCTCGCCGCCGATAAAAGGTATTACGTTATCAACCATCTCGGGCCACGTATCAAACGTTTTTCCTGCTCCGGAAATAGCTTGATAAGTGCAAACCAAAACATCTTTTACACCGAATTTCGAGAGCGGGAACAAGGCGGGAACATAACCCTGAAGCGAGCAGTTAGGCTTAACGGCAATAAAACCGCGCTTTGTACCGAGACGCTTTCTCTGCGACGGTATAATTTCTATGTGTTCGGGATTAAGCTCGGGAAGAACCATAGGAACATCGGGGGTGTGTCTGTGAGCACTGTTGTTTGAGACAACGGGGCACTCGGCCTTTGCATATCTCTCTTCCAATGCTTTTATCTCATCTTTTTTCATATCTACGGCACAGAAAACAAAATCAACCATAGAAGCGATTTTTTCAACATCTTCCGTAGCATTCATTACTACCATATCTTTAACGGCGTCGGGAATATCCTCATCCATGCACCATTTGGCTCCTACAGCCTCTTTATACGGTTTGCCGGCTGATCTTGAGCTTGCGGCAAGTACCTTTATGTTGAACCAAGGATGTTCGCTCAGCAATGTGATAAATCTTTGTCCTACCATGCCGGTCGCACCGATAATACCAACATTATAATTTTTTCCCACTTGTATTTACCTCCAAAAAATGTTATTCTATTGTCTGCAAAAAAAGACCGGTTAAAAAACCGGTCATCATTTGTCAAAATAAGGCTTGCATTATCAGGAAAGATAATGTCGATAGCTCTCCATCACAACAAAATGATGACAGTCGCATTGCTGTTAACAATGTGCCCAAAAAGCATTGCCCGGAGCAATTGCTTTTTTCGGCAAAAATCCCTTTCACATATCGGTTATCAACGTCCGGCGTCTGTCAAAATGCTACTGATGATTTCTGCACCTCTATCGCAGTTTTACTTATAATATCATTTTTATTATATATAGTCAAATATTTTTGAAAAATTTATATACATATCGGAGATAAGCCATGAAAAAGCATGATTTTTATTATGATTTACCAAACGAACTTATTGCGCAGACTCCTATTGAGCCTCGTGATGCGTCAAGAATGATGGTTGTCAACAGGCAAACAGGGGAAATTGAGCACAAGCATTTTTATGATGTTGTAGACTATTTAAATCCCGGCGACTGCCTTATTTTAAATGACACCAAGGTTTTGCCGGCACGACTTTACGGTATTAAAGATGAAACCGGCGCAAAGGTTGAATTTTTGCTTTTAATGCAAAAAGAAAAAGACGTATGGGAAGTAATTACCGGCCCCGGAAAGAAAGCAAAGACCGGCTCCAAATTTACATTTAACGACGGTATATTATATGCCGAAATAACCGCTGTGCTTGACAACGGAGACAGAATCGCTAAATTTACGTACGATACCGACAAATTCGGTAATTTCTTTGAGGTACTTGACAAAATCGGTGAAATGCCGCTTCCGCATTACATCACGCACAAGCTCGAGAACGCTGACCGTTATCAAACGGTATATGCTAAGGAGCTCGGATCTGCCGCAGCTCCTACGGCGGGTCTTCATTTTACGCCGGAGGTTTTACAAAAGATAAAGGATAAAGGCGTAAAAATCGGCTATGTAACCTTACACGTAGGCATAGGCACTTTCAGACCGGTTAAAACCGAAAATATCGAAGAACATAAAATGCATTCGGAACACTATCATCTTCCAAAAGAGACGGCAGATCTAATAAACGAAACACACAATAACGGCGGAAGAGTGGTAGCGGTCGGAACTACCTGCTGCCGTACTCTCGAAAGCGTAGCAACATATTGCGGTGAAATATGTGAAAAGGATGATTGGACAAGCATTTTCATATATCCGGGTTATAAATTCAAATGCATTGATGCGCTTATTACAAATTTTCATCTACCGGAAAGTACGCTTATAATGCTTGTATCGGCTTTTTATAACAGAGACGACGTTTTGAAGGCATACGAAGAAGCAGTTAAAGAGAAATACAGATTTTTCAGTTTTGGCGACTGTATGCTCATTGTTTGATTTAAGGAGATTTTATGTTAAAAGTTATTAAAAAGGTCGGCAATGCAAGGCTTTGCGATTTTGAAACCGTACACGGAACCATACACACCCCGGCATTTATGAACGTAGCAACGGCGGGCGCAATAAAAGGCGGTCTTTCTGCCGTTGATCTTGAAAATATCGAAACACAGGTTATGCTGTGCAACACATACCACCTCCACGTAAGACCGGGGGATGATTTAATTCACGACCTCGGCGGTCTTCACAAATTCACGGGGTGGAGCGGTCCTATTCTTACAGACAGCGGCGGATTTCAGGTCTTTTCGCTTGCTAAACTCCGCAAAATAAAAGAAGAGGGCGTCAGCTTTAATTCTCATGTAGACGGTCGTCGTATTTTTATGGGACCGGAAGAAAGCATGCAAATACAATCTCATTTGGGCTCTACCATTGCCATGGCTTTTGACGAGTGTGTTGAAAATCCTGCTGAATATTCATACTCCAAACAGTCATGTGCACGAACTGTAAGATGGCTTAAAAGATGTAAGGCTGAAATGGAAAGACTAAATTCTCTGCCTGACACCATAAACAAAAACCAACTCTTATTCGGAATCAATCAAGGGTGCACTTTTGATGATTTGCGCATAGAAAATATGAAAGAGATTGCCGATTTGGATCTTGACGGATATGCCATAGGCGGGCTTGCCGTCGGCGAACCCAAGGAAGATATGTATCGTATCATTTCGGCTGTTGAGCCGTATATGCCTGCGCAAAAACCGCGGTATCTTATGGGTGTAGGCACGCCCGGCAATATAATCGAAGGTGTAAGCAGAGGCGTTGACCTTTTTGACTGCGTAATGCCGAGCCGCAATGCAAGGCACGGTCATCTTTTTACTCACGCCGGTATTATAAATCTCAATAATGAAAAATATAAAAGAGATGATACCCCGATTGAGCCGGGCTGTAACTGTCCGACCTGTCGGAATCACTCAAAGGCCTATATAAGACATTTGTTTAAAGCAGGGGAAATGCTTGCATTCAGACTTGCCGTAACGCACAATCTTTATTTCTATAATAAATTGATGGCCGACATCAGATTATCTTTAGAAAATGATACATTCCCTGAGTTTAAGAAGCAATATGTTGATATACTTGACACAAGAATATAATTCGTCTTATTTTATATCTATGTTGTATTTATCTATAATATAAACATAAAAAATAATTCGTATCTGCTGTTCGTTTTGAATGGCAGATTTTTTCTTTTAATATAATCAGTAAAACGCCCTCCACTTTCATTAAAAAAGCAGAGGGTGTTTTAATTGTTGCGTTAAGAGTTAAGTATATTAACGATTAAATTATTTCAACTTCTTTTCTTGCTAATATATCCTGTAATACATATTATAACAAGCCATATGCCGCCTATTGTTAAAGTTACATCAGAGCTGACATTATATAAATGAGTATCTGGTGCGTATTCCTCTATAACTCTGTTTATGGCTATAGCAATCAATGTAACCGGTTGTAAATATACTGGCACTTTCCAAAGAGCCTTTACTTTCCTGTACTTTATAAGAGAGTAAACATCCAATCCGAAAATTACCAACAACATAATCATGTATGTTGGCATATCCATAGAATTTATTAATGTCAATATATAATCCTCCTTTTAATTGCCAATCCATGATTTTTTCCACAGAGGTACTTGCTTGAATAGCACAAATCAATAAAAACAAACCTTATGCCAATCTCTAAGATGCAATAACGGTCTTGATTTTTGGTTGTAAGGCATAATAATTTGATTGCCCTTGGCACTTGCCCCTTTGCAAACTGCAGCAAGACCGCTGCCGTTTCGATAAGGGGAAAACTCCTGATTAGATAATACTATGAAGTCAGCTCTTGAATCTCCTTCAATCAGCGGCACAATTTGATAGTAAATAGGTTCATCAGAATTAACGGCACGTTTCCGCTTTCCGCTAAATGAACACTGAGTAAATTGATTATTGCTTACTTCAACATAATCAAGAAGGTATATTACTCTTGATTGCACATAGTAAGTAAGACCAATAAGAACTAATGAACAGATTATCAAAAGAATGTTCTCTTCATCTCTATATTCAATACAAAATGCAGCAGTTGCAACGACAATAACCAACTCCACACATACCAAACTTATATGGCCCGCTATCCAGTATTTTGACAAATATATTTTCATACAATCACCTCTGATTAAAACAAGTCAATAATAGATTGCAGTATGGAAATGTTGCCACCCATCGCAAAATTAGCCGCAAACCCTTTTACCGTCACCATTATACATTTTATAATACAAGCGGTCAAGATTATCGTATAAAACGTATAAAATCCGAGTTGTCATTTTGCAAAGAAACTGCTTACCGGTAGACAATTTAAGAAAGCATAAGGATATATGCGAAAATATTTAATAAACAGTTTATTAATTTTAATGTTAATAGTTGCAAATTTTTATATTTATATGTATAATAATTTGGAATTATAAATTGGAGGAACTCAAATGAACAATTATTTAATGTTATTAGAGGCCAGTACTTCAGCCTCGGGCAAAGGCTCTTTTCAAATGATTATTTTGATGGTCTTGCTTTTTGTCGGTATGTATTTTCTGATGATTCGTCCTCAGAAAAAACAGCAAAAAAAAGAGCAGGAGATTCGTGAGAATACTCAGGTTGGCGACGAAATAACAACCATCGGCGGTATAGTCGGCAAGGTTGTTACCGTTAAAGAGGATTCTCTTATAATCGAAACGGGCGCAGACAAAAACAAGATGAAAATAACCCGTTGGGCTATTCAAACAAATGTTACTGCAAATGAGAAGATTAAAGCCGAAAGGGAAGCTGCAAAGGCTGCCGCTCTTAAAGCTAAAGAAGAAAAGGCAAAAGAAAAGGCAGATAAAAAGAACAAAGACTGAGAATAAGCGTTATAAAAGAATTCACCCTCTCATAGTAATCTATGAGGGGGTGTTTTTATGCGTAAACAAAAAAATTATGTTTTACCGTTTTGGCTCAAAAGCATTATAGCGGGATTTATATCGTTCATTTTTGAATCCCTAATGTTTTTGGGCGCATCAGCCTTTATACTGAAATCAGAATCATTTTCGGCCAATCGTTATCCATTAATATCCTATGCTGTTTTTGCCGTTTCGGTTATAGTTTGTTCGTTATTAACTATGAATAGAACTAAAATCAAGGCGGCACTCTGCTGTTTTATATCGGAACTCTGCTTATTACTGCTAAATTTTCTGACAATAGCAATTATAAATGATTTAACGCTGAATATTAAAAGCTTATTGCTTATTCCAATCTGTTTTGTCTTGTCGGCTGTGATTGTTGTTATAGTCAAAGTAAAAAAATAATAGGCATTAACCGCAAGCTTCAGTCATAAAATGTACAAGTTTAAACAGGAGGAATTGAAATGGAAATCAAAGCTTTAAGAACAAAAAAGATAAAAGCCGCAAAGATTGGAATATTGAGCCAAAAAATGTTTTTGCTTATGACGGTTTTTATTATAGGACTTGTTTTTGGCACTATGAGCTTAAGAAATCCGGGAGATGATTATACACTAAAAATTCAATCTTTCATTAAGAATTATTTTCTTGCCAAATCGTCACAGTCGTTATTCACTATTTTTGCCACGACGCTACTTCGCGACTGCGTGTTTTTATTAATACCGTTTATATTCGGATTATGTCTTATAGGCGAACCTATAGCGTGGCTTGAGCCGGTTTTTCGCGGACTCGGAATAGGCTTGATATCCGGATATTTATACAGAACATATAATATTGACGGTATGAAATTTTACGGCATTGTTATGTTAATTCCGTTTGTACTGTCTTCATCAATAATGCTGGCGGCGTGCCATGAAAGCATACTTATGTGCAGAGACATAAACAGGAAAATTAAGGATAATACCGTGATGCCGAACAAATTTATAAAGCTGTATTTGATTAGATATGCGGTTTTGCTTGTATCCGAAATACTGATTTCAATAATTTCGACAATAAATATAAGATTTTTAGCCGAAAAACTCACTCTTCCTTTTTAGAAGGATTTTTATTCGCTTTACTTACTTTAACCTCAGCCAACGGATTAGCTTCGGAGGCTTTTCTTAGTTGTTCATCAACAATATGAGTATAAATCTCCGTTGTGCCGAGATTTTCATGACCCAATATATCCTTTAATACCAATACATCTACATGCCCGTGCTGGTACATAAGAGTTGCGGCGGTATGGCGAAGCTTATGTGCCGAAAAACCTCTGTTGCCGAGACCTGCTTTGTCCAAATACTCATAAACAATATGCTGTACGGTTTTAGGACTTATGCGTTGAAGCCGTGAGCTTAAAAACAACGCGTCTTTGTCCTTTTCTTTTAAACCGTCTTTGGGCCGAACTGCCATATAGTTTTTAATAGCATCCATACAAGCGTCATTTAAATATATTGTACGTTGTTTGTTGCCTTTACCTGTTATCGTAATTGTGTTATTGTCTCTTATATCATTATAGTTGATTGAAACGAGCTCTGACAAACGCAGTCCGCAATTTAAAAACAAAACAAGTATGCAATAATCCCGCTCTTTATGTTTTCCGTCAACGCTGCCGAGCAATTTAAGGCTCTCATCAAGAGTCAGATATTTCGGCTGTGATTTTTTGAGTTTAGGCGTTTCGAGCTCAAGCATTGGGTTTTCCTTAAAAAACATTCTCTGTACAGTCAGATATTTATAGAACATTCTGATTGAAGTAACTTTACGTGCTCTTGCCGCCGAATCATTATTGCGCTCATTTTTGCAATATGATAAAAAGGCATATGCATCCATTAAAGTCACATTTTTCAGAAAGTCTATATCAACATCTGTTATGTCAATCTTGTCAAACTCCTCGGAGGAGGGGACAAGCGCTTTTTGCCTCTTCAAAAAGCGCAAAAACATTTTTAAATCCAACGCATATTCATCAATGGTAAGCGATGATTTATTTTTAACAACATAAATGTGGTTTAAAAATTCTTTAAGTATAATAGGCAGATCGTCAGCAGTACTGTATTTCATTATTAAAGAGCACCTCCGTGTGAAACCGTTTCACATATGCTGATTGAATATATGAATTTGCCACAACACCGAACCGGAGTTCGTAAATTATGCCCAGGCAAATAAAGTAAGGATGATACGTTATTAAATTATTACTGTATCAATTATACAATAAACTGCAAGAATTGTCTATTTATAGAATAATTTAGCTTCTGCTAATTCTGCAAATCCAAACAAAAATAATCATTAAGACAATGCAATGAATTAACATAGAGAAAACTAATTAAGGAAATAATTATTAAAATAATTTATAATATTTTTTATAAAGTAAATAATGCCGTAATTTAAGTAAAATGTAGATAACATTGCAGATAAAGTTAACAACGCCGACTTAAGCCATATATTAACTTTACTTTAAAAGGCAAAAAGCCCATCAATAACCCTAAAACCACGTAATTTAAGGACTTTTCCTGTTTTGACTCCCCTAAATTATACAAAACATTTATTTTGTATAATTAACAATTTTAAAAAAGCCTAAGATCTTTAGCACCTGCTCCGGTTGAAGCAACTAAAAGCAACGCTATAAAACGAAAAATGGGATTAAGTCAAACACTGCGATTTAATCCCATTTACTTCATCTTTTTAATTATAATTACAGCTTCAGCTTATATCCGCTGCATTTCTGTTCTAACATGGCTTTAATCACATCTACAGCATAAGCAGCAGCTTCTACCGGCGGCATACCGAATCTGCTTATATTTGAAATTACCGTATAATCGCTTTCGCTCATTTCCGGATGAGGTTTGTATGCAATATATGCGCTCATACTTTCATCTGTAAGAAGTCCCGGTCTTTCTCCTATAAGCACGCAAACAACCTTTGCGTTTAGCAAAGGGCCTATTTCACGGGCTGTATTTACTCTGCAATACCGTACAAAGAACGGCTTTCCAACACTTATGCCTTCTTCTTCAAGTCCGAGATGCAGTATCGGTAACATATTTGGAACGTTTGCTTTTATTGACGGTGCAGACAACCCATCACCGCAATAAATTTGAACATCAGCACCGTATGTCGCGTTTTTTAGCAGAAAGTCTTTAGTTTTTTCGCTAAACAATCTTCCGTAATCAGGACGTGTTAACATCTCATATTTATCGTGACATTTTGTCCTTACTTCAAAAACACCGAGATCATCTAAGGTTTCTTTGCTGACTTCACTCATAACTGCATCGTTTGCCGCAGCATGTGCCGCCCTGAAGTCAAGATATGCTTTTGTTTTATATCTACTGCCTGCCCTGCCTATTTCCAATCGCGCAGGCGTTGCACTTCTTAGACTGTCAAAATAATCGCCCATACCTTACACCGTCCGTTTACAGAAATATTCGCGGATTCCCCGCGTTTTTGCCAAGATGGCCGTTTTCCCAAATACCGTACCCCTCAAGCCATTGCTTGAACTCTTCTATCGGCGATAGACCAAGCATTTCCCGTATTGCCGCGATATCATGGTAAGAGGTTGATTGGTACATAAGCATTACATCATCGCTCTGCGGAATCGACATAACATAATGACATCCCGCAGAAGCCAACATAACCAATAGTGAATCGCTGTCATTTTGATCAGCCTTCATATGATTAGTGTAGCAAATATCACAGCCCATAGGCAAACCGTGCATGTGTCCGCAAAAATTATCCTCAAGAGCGGCGCGTATCAGTTCCTTAGTATCATAAATATATTCGGGTCCTATAAAGCCTACGACTGTGTTGACAAGAAAAGGATTGTAATGACGAGCAAGGCCATAGCACCTACTCTCCATAACAAGCTGGTCTGCGCCGTTATGAGAATTAGATGACAACTCACTTCCCTGCCCTGTCTCAAAATACATATAATTAGGACCGATTGACGTACCCTTACTTGCCATCAATTCGTTCGCTTCCGCGAGCATGTCAACATCTGTTCCGAAAGAAGCGAGAGCTTTTTCGCTTCCGGCGATTGACTGAAAACAGAGATCCATGGGTGCTCCGCTTTTTAAAGCCTTTAATTGTGTCGTGATATGGCTCAAGACGCATATTTGAGTGGGTATTTTTAAACGGCTCTTTACATCGTTAAACAGATTGAGAATATCAGTTGTGCTCTTGACATTATCAATGGCAGGGTTAAGGCCTAAAACCGCATCACCTGCGCCGTATGATAAACCCTCAAGCAGCGAAGCTGTTACGCCTTTTACATTATCGGTAGGATGATTAGGTTGTAAACGTACTGCAAATGTTCCTTTTTTGCCTATCGTCGTATTACATGTAGCCTCGATATGCAATTTGCGTGAAACGTACATCAGATCGAGATTCCCCATAAGTTTAGCCAAAGCGGCTATAACTTCGGAGGTCATACCACGGGCTTTTTTTAGAATTTCATCTCCGCTAATCATATTGTCGAGTATAGCTTCACGTAATTCACCTATTGTAAGTGATTTGATTTTGTCATATTCTTTTGTGTCAAGATCACCGAGAATTATTCTTGTTACCGCATCTTCATTTGCAGGAACAGCAGGCTCTGCCGTAATTTCTTCGACTGTTAAATCGCTCAAAACTTCTTTTGCAGCTATTCGTTCTTTGGCGTTAGCGGCAGCAATCCCTGCGAGCGAATCACCGCTTTTTTGCTCATTGGCTTTAGCCAAAACCTCTTTAATTGAAGAGAATTTATACCTGTTGCCCAAAAGTACAGTTTCTAACTTCATTTCTTTTTTCCTCCGAAAACAAGGGTTTTAACAACTACCGGTACGGCCTTATTGCCTGCAATAGGTTCACCGATATCTATATAATCGTCTGACTTACACTCGATACCGTCAAGACAAATAAAGGGATACTTTGGAGGCAACCGTCTGCGAAGACATTGCCCCAAGGCTTTTGAAAAATCTTCTTTAAGAATCACAACTAATGTTGTATTGTTATTAATCAATTCTTTACAAGCAGTTACTATCTTTTCAGAAAGAGTATCGACATCTTTGAATGACGGGGATTTTTCTCCTCTTATGCATATGGCGCACGCCTTATCGGATACACGCTCAAGCGATTCGATACACGGCAGATTTTTAATCGGTAATGCAACATCGGCATACTGTATGGTGCTTCCCGAAATATCCATACTGAATTGGCCTGCTCCGATAACTGTCGCCCGTATAGGATTATCAAGTTCAGTTATAACCTTGCACGGATAAGTTTCGGTGTCGTTTCTAATTTCATCGGCAAGAATAACGCCGATATCACCGTATTTAAATAAATCATCCGTTTTTTCCTGCATACATTCAGAAACACCACCTGAAAAAGTAATGATTTCGGGGATGTATTTCCCAGATAGCAAACTATCGGTTATTAACTCGGTTTCAATAGTTTTTTCTTTACAAAAACCCAAAGCCTCTTTGATTTTTGAGGCAAGTATAGAGCAAAGCTTATGAATCGAATTTATGCTATCCGCATCATCAAAGCTTTTTATTTTTATGTCATTTGCGCGGCACAAATTTAATAACGACGATGATATAAAAATACCATCGTCGTTACTTTTTCGTACGAGTCTGCCGCCGATATTTAAGCAACAGGTTTCCACACAACTTCCGTTTACAAATACCGAGATGTTGGTAGTGCCGCCTCCTATGTCAACATTAGCGGTGCATTTTCCCTCGTTTTCGCTGATAACGTCTGCCCCGGCGCCTTTGCCGGAAAGATAAGATTCAAGCTCGCTGCCTGCCTGGGCTGCAATAAAATCGCCTGCAAATTCAGATACGGAAGAAATAACCTCTGAGGCGTTTTCTCTGCTGGCACTCTCGCCTGTAACTATAACAGCCCCGCATTTCAGCTCATCCGGTGTTACGCCGGCTTTTTTATATTGTTCTTTAATAATTGCTGTAACGGCACGGGCGTCAATTTTACCGTCGGGTAAAAGCGGTGTAAAAACAACATCACTTTTAAATAAAACCTTTTTTGATGTTATATGCACGCTCGGAACTGTACCGAAGCCCTCAGTCACACCTATGCCGATGCGGCTTATAACAAGATGAGTGGTTGTAGTGCCGATGTCTATTCCGGCACTCAGCATACTTTCCGTTTTCATATTAAGCCTCTTCGACCGCAGATGATGATTCTGCCGCCATTTCTGCTTCTATTGTTGATTTTTTTCTGCGATGAATAATAAATCTGTTGCACGGATAAGTCCATAATGTCGGAATCGTCATTCCGATAAGCTTTATAACCAGATCCCAAAGGTTGCCGGTAAGGTTGTGAGATTGTGCAAAGGTTGTCATTGCAGACCCTATCCAACCGTTGGCAAAAATTGTAAACACTACCATAATTGCATATAAAATCATACTAAGCGTCGGATTCACATCAGCTTTAAATGTAATTTTTCGATTGAGAATAAATGCAATTGCATATCCGATTGTTGTAGAAATGAGATAAGTATAAAGATAGCCTTTTGAGGTTATACCGATCATATTAAGTGCATCATTCACAACAGGCACTGAAGTAAGAACTTTAAATGCTGTATTCAGTAAAACCATATGTACAATCAACTCAACAGCAGAAGAACTGCCTCCGGCAATCGAGAATTTAATAAACTTCCAAAGCTCAGCGTGTTTTTTTGACCAACGCGTAAATCCGTTATCTTTTTTAGTTTCGCTCATTTTTATCCTCCGGTAATTATAAGAATTTTGCAAGTAAAATGATTAGAATTATAATTGCAGCAATAATACCGATTGTTTTAACAATCATAGGTATGGCTGCATCGACCGTAGTCGGAGCTTTGCTGGAAAGATAATCAAAAACAGGTCTTGACACTTTTTTGCCGACTAAATCTTCATATGTTCTCGAGTATGTCTTATAGCTGTCAGGTTCCTTTTCGTCAAGTATAAAACATCTGACACCACGCTTAGTTCTGTTACCGTAAGCATTAAATCCGGATGACGGGGTAAAACCGAGATCGACGTTTTTATAAGTACCGATAAAATTATTTTTATGGTCGTGACCTACATAGACTGCCATTATATCACCGCATTCTGAAAGGGCGTCGAATTCGCCGCTGTTGACATCGGGAATTGACGGCGGCTCTTTAAAAGTTCCGCCGACTCTGCATGTTTTTCCGAGTCTGTAATACTCGTGTTTATGCGTCCTGTATGCTTGAACAGCTTTTCTTTCATTCTTTTTAACTCTTCTTAGAATACAATAGTATTCCGGAAGCGGTATATGCTGGAAAACTATCGAAGGCACATATTTTCCGTTTTTCTCTTTAAGCTCATCACGTTTTGCTTTGTACCAAGAAATTATTTTTTTATCAAAGGCTTCATATCCGCCACCTTTTGCATCGGTTCCGCTGTCAAAAAGATACAGATTGAAAGCATCTCTGTCGGAACCGTCCGAGGCTTTAATAGGTATATTATATGTACCGCCGCCGTCTATGCCTTCGGCTTGAGTTCCTATGCAATTTGGCAGGGCTTTATATATATCGTTGAACTGGTCTTTATTGGAGATACCAACCTGCCTATCGTGATTACCGAAGGTTACGGCAAAAGGTATGTTGCGTTTTGTAACAGGTTCAAGTAAGGTGTTAATCGTTTTTGCAACGGCGTTCTCAAGTTCTTTCCCCTTTCCCTTGTACGACACTCCATATCCTTTGATTTGGTCGCCGGTATACACAACAAGATCCGGTTTTTCGTCTTCTATTGCCGCATCGAGCAGAGCCATAGTGTCAGGCGATACTTTAGGTATCTCCTGCATATCGGTAATCTGCATAATTTTAAATAGTCCGTCTTTGTTCATTCTCATAAGACATTTCTCCTGCAAACATAAAAATAAAGGGACACGATGAGTATAAGCAATACTCATTGCGTCCCCTTTGACGTTGTATATTCAAGTACTATAAGATAGTAACACGTTAAAAGCTGTTTTGTCAACCTTATTTAAGTTAAATTATTGTAAAATGTCGATTTTACGTGAATTTAAAATCATTCACGATTTTGCCGCAGACCGTTTTCGGAGTCTTTTTTATTTTTGCTGAGAAGCGCAAGCAGCTTTTCCTGAGCCTTTGCCCCATCGCCGAAAATCCTGCCTGCCGCATAGTCAAGAAGATATAATCCGTTAATGCTGATACCCTTATATTTCTGACCGTATTTCTTTGCAACGTGCTTTGCTGAAAGTGCGACGGTAGAGACGGTACCTATTGCCAAAATATCACCGAAAAGATTTGACCATCTGTTTTTTCTCATTATAATCACGTAGTCCTTTCTTTTTTATAACTGCTGTTCCGATAGAGGTATTATACTACCTATATCTGTTAGGACATCGCCGTTTAACGACTGCGGCGTTATTCTATAGTTTTGCAAAAATGCTTTTATTCGGTCTTTATCGCTGTGCATTTCAAAATTGCCGAAAAAAAGCAAAATATCTCGCGAAATCATCGCGGAACACCCGCCTATAAATCCGTAATCAAACCCATGCAGTCTAACACTGCCTTTGCTGACTTTTAAAACATCATATCCGTTATTGAGTAGGACTTTTTCTATGCCCGAGTCATCGGTTATTACGGCGTTTTCTCTTACGGGACACAGCGAACACTTTGTATAACCCTGTTTAACATCGATTATACGCAAATTTTTGGATATGGCAACACCTAAAATTTGCGGCGAAACTGTTTTCCTGTTACATATAAAATCGTTTCCGATAACAACGCAGTTAAAAGGCACGTCCAAAGGGTATTCGTAACCTAAATTTTCATCGTCGATAACAGCTTTACCTCCGACGGAATCAATCCACTCCCCTGTCCTGCGCTGTGTCTTGCTTAAATAATACAAGCCACTGCCAAACGACATAACTGACATATCAATATGCCCTCTCACGGGAGCTTGTAAAGCTTTTTCGGAGTCTCCGACAATAGTTTTAATACCCAAAGCGTTAAAATCGTTTATAAATGGCTCTGCGGCGGCACCTACTATTATTTCTTTTAAATCAGAGTCGGGCAAAAACGGATTTTTTAAAAAATGCTTCATGTTAATTTATTATTGCTTCAAACGCCTGTCTTATGTTGCTTACACCGATTACTTCAATATCGACTTTTAAGTTTCCGGCAATTTTCTTTAGATTGTATTTTGGAACTATGCATTTTCCAAAGCCCAATTTTGCCGCCTCTTTAATGCGCTGTTCGCAGGAGTTTACCGCTCTTATTTCGCCGCCGAGGCCGATTTCTCCGAATGCGAGAACATCCTCCGGCACAGGCTTGTCCTTAAGACTTGAAACAATCGCCAACGCAATAGAGAGATCCGACGCAGGTTCATCAACTTTAAGTCCGCCTATAATATTTATATAGCAATCCATATTGCCGAGAAAATAGCCGGCACGCTTTTCAAGAACGGCTATCAGCATTGACATTCTGTTATAGTCGACTCCGTTTGCCATTCTTCTCGGAGTGCCGAAGCCGGTAGGCGTTACAAGACTTTGCACCTCAGCCATTATCGGTCTTGAACCCTCCATAATGCAAGCGACGCACGAGCCGGAAGTGTTTTTCGGTCGCCCGGAAATGAGCATCATCGACGGATTTTCCACCTCGTTAAGTCCGCTGTCAAGCATTTCAAAAACACCTATTTCGTTTGTGGAACCGTATCTGTTTTTCACGGCACGCAAAATACGGTATGAAAAGTTTCGGTCGCCCTCAAAATATAAAACCGCGTCAACTATATGTTCCAAAACCTTGGGTCCTGCGATATTGCCGTCCTTATTCACATGACCAACTATTATTATGGGTATATTCAAAGTCTTTGCGGTACGCATAAACATATTTGTGGTTTCTCTTACCTGAGTTATGCTTCCCGAAGAAGAGCTGAGTTCCGCAATATTCATTGTCTGTATTGAATCTATCATAACAATATCAGGTTTTTCCGCGGAAATAAGTTCACATATATACTGTGCGTCCGTCTCGCAAAGAAGTGAAAGGTTATCGGCGGTTACCCCAAGTCTTGAGGCGCGAAGCTTTAACTGGTGTGCTGATTCCTCTCCCGAAACATATAAGATTTTAAGATTACTGTCTAAATACTGACATATCTGCAAAAGCATTGTGGATTTGCCGATACCGGGGTCGCCGCTTAAAAGGACAAGTGAGCCTTTAACCAAACCGCCGCCGAGGACGCGGTTAAGTTCGTGCAGTCCCGTGTCGTATCTATGTTCGGTATCAGTAACAATATCGTTTAATTTATATACTTTTCCGTGGAAATTGTCCGAATAGGCTCTTTTTGCCGTAACGGTTTGCGGAGCTTTCACTTCCTCGTTCATTGTGTCCCACTCATGGCATCCGGGGCACTGTCCGAACCATTTTGCAGACTCATACCCGCATTTTGAACACACAAAAACCGTTTTTAACTTTGATGCCACTATTACACATCCTTTGTATTTATATATTCCATTATTCCAAAAGCAATGGAAAATGCCATTTTTCTTTGATAATCCGAGTTTTCAAGCAATTTGTTTTCTTGAGGATTTGAAACAAATCCGCACTCAACAAGCACAGCAGTTCTTTTTGCGTAATACAGCAAATAAATATTACTTCCTGATTTCTTAATAACACGCTTATTATCATTTTGCAAAAGACTGCAAACAGAATTTTGTATGCAATTCGCCAAAACTGCACTATCGGTAGTGTTAGGCGAATAAAAAACCTGAGTACCCCAAAGCGAACTGTTGGAAAATTTATTTTGATGGATACTGACGAAGATATTGTTTTCGTCTGATTCCATTATCGACATACGCTTATGTATATCGGAAACTTTCTGCTCACGCAGAGTTTTTGCGTTACTGTCGTGTATCGACTCGTCGTCTGTTCTTGTCATAACGGTATTAAGCCCGTATGCTCTGAGGATATAATTCAGCTTATATGCGATTTCCAAATTGATTACCTTTTCCGATATACCGTCACTCGCAACTGCTCCGCCGTCGGCACCGCCGTGCCCGGCGTCAATCACGATTGTGTATTCACATTTTCCCGGTGAATTTTCAGCCGACACATTACTTGTGGCACGTAGAAATTCAAAAACATAAAAGCCTACACAAAAAAAGCATAAAATAAATATACATATGGGAAACACCCTTTTGCTCATAAAACATCACCCGTTAAATTTTATGAGCTTTTCGTGCTGATTATTATATCTATCAGTATATCATATTTTTTGCCGTTTTCAATTAAAACGTCCTATATATGTGATGGTTTTGTTCTTCACACAAAGGTGTTCTTACACGCTAAAATCATCATTATAAATTGTATCATAATGCACTTTTGTTTTCAACAAAAAAAGAGCAAGCCTCTTGGCTTGCTCTTTATCTTTAATATCAGAAAATATTAGCCCTTAACCATATTGGCAATTTCATCGGCAAAGTTTTCTTCTTTCTTCTCAAGGCCTTCGCCCTTAGCATAGCGGATGAAAGCGGTAACCTTGATGTCTGCGCCGAGCTTCTTAGCTACGGAGTCAACATACTTCTGAACATTCATGCTGCCGTCCTTAACGAACTCCTGTTCAAGAAGACAGTTTTCTTTATAATACTTGCCGACTTTACCCTCGGCAATCTTAGCAAGAACCTGATCGGGCTTGCCTGCCATCTTAGGATCCTCAGCAAGCTGAGCCTTTATTATCTCGCTCTCATGTTCAATAACGCTTGCGGGAACGCTTGCTCTGTCAAGATAAGCGGGAGACATTGCGGCAATCTGCATTGCAACGTCCTTGCCCATCTCCTTAAATTCAGCAGTAGCGGCAGTCTTTTCATCGGTATCAAAAGATACAAGAACGCCTACTGCACCGCCCGCATGAATGTAAGTTGCGGCAATACCGGTAACTCTTTCAAAACGGCGAATCTTCATATTCTCACCGATAGCAAGAACCATATCCTGAAGATTTTCCTGAACTGTTCTGTCGCTTCCGTCAAGCTTCTTTGTAAGAAGATCGTCAACATCTTTGGGATCTTCATTTATAACAGTCTTAGCAACGCTGAGAACAAAGCTCTGGAACTTATCGTTCTTTGCAACGAAATCGGTCTCGGAATTTACCTCGATAATAACGCTTGTCTGCTTTGCTTCATCGGTGTAAGCCATAACTACGCCCTCGGCAGCAATTCTGCTTGCCTTCTTGGTAGCTGCGGCAAGACCTTTTTCTCTGAGAAAATCTATTGCCTTATCCATATCGCCGTCAGACTCAACGAGTGCTTTTTTGCAATCCATCATGCCAACGCCGGTTTTCTCGCGAAGAGCTTTTACATCACTTGCAGTAAATGCCATAATTTATTCCTCCAGTTAATTAAACTTAAACAGAGCCCGCACTAAAGCACGGGCTTTGCTTCTTGTTAAGATTATTCAGCAGCAACTTCGGTTTCTGCATCGGCGTTGTCTTCAGCTTCTGCAGCGCCCTGCATACCCTGCTTGCCCTCGATAACCGCGTCAGCCATAGCACCGGCGATAAGTTTTACGGCACGGATAGCGTCATCGTTACCGGGGATAACATAATCGATTTCATCGGGATCGCAGTTTGTGTCAACAATAGCGATAATCGGAATGTGAAGCTTCTTAGCCTCTGCAACAGCTATTCTCTCTTTTCTCGGGTCTACTATAAACATAGCAGCCGGCTGTTTCTTCATTTCGGTTATACCGCCCATAAACTTTTCAAGCTTTTCGATTTCGAGCTCGAGCTTAGCAACTTCTTTCTTGGGAAGCATATCAAATGTGCCGTCCTCTTTCATTGCCTCAAGCTGACCGAGTCTCTTAATTCTCTGCTTGATTGTAGTAAAGTTAGTAAGCATACCGCCGAGCCAACGAGCGTTAACATAAGGCATTTCGCAACGAGCGGCTTCTTCTTTAATAGAATCCTGAGCCTGTTTTTTGGTACCTACGAAAAGGATTTCCTCACCGTTGGCTGCAAGATCACGAACAAACATATAAGCTTCTTCAAGCTTTTTGACCGTTTTCTGAAGGTCGATGATATAAATTCCGTTTCTTTCTGTGAAAATGTACTCAGCCATTTTCGGGTTCCATCTTCTTGTCTGGTGACCGAAATGTACACCGGCTTCAAGAAGCTGTTTCATTGATACTACTGACATTGTTTTGTCCTCCTTATTTTATCCTCCGCACAGATCACTTTAACGCAAGACATAAAAATGCAATTTTGCGATAATCACCATGCGTGCGAATTGCGGAAGCATTATACCATTATTCAAATGTAAATGCAAGTCTTTTTCACCTATTACCGAAAATTTTTTCCTGAAGAGAATAGGCTTGGGCTTTTCTTTTTTTCTCTTCGTCATTTGACAACGTAAATGTACCGTCCGATTGTTTTAATAAAACATTGCCCTCTCTGACTTTAAAAGGCAATGAATCAACCTCAACATTTAAGAACTTACCGTCGGGACACTCTAAAACCGCAATATTGTTTTCAACCCTGTCTACAACAAAAAACTCATCCATAGCTATTTCTCCGTTGATACATAAATGTGTTCACCGTCGCTGCCAACAACAATCGTACCGCTCACATCGGTACGATTATACTGAATACCGAGCTTGTCGAGCATATCGAGAGTTTTTTCAGACGGCAGATTATATTGATTATTCACGCCGCAAGATATAATTGCAAGCGTAGGGCTAACAGATTTCAGAAAAACTTCCAAAGAAGATGTCTTACTGCCGTGATGCCCGAGCTTTATCACATCCGCCGAAACATCAAATCCGGCATTTAAAATATCTTTTTCGGATTTTTTCTCGGCATCGCCCATAAACAAAAATGAATTTTTACCGTAAATCGCCTTAATAACCACCGAAGAATTATTCAGCTCCTCATAATCATCATTAGGTGCCAAAACAGAAAAACAAAATCCGTTTAAATCATATCTGTCTCCGGGAGTTGCGGCATAAGCCGTTGCACCGCTCTCTGATATAGTCTGAAGCAAATTTGTATAAATGTTTGTATCGGGCATATTCTGCTCTGTATAACGCGGCATAATTATATTGGAGATTTCAAAATTTTGAATAATTTTTACGGCACTGCCGATATGGTCGGAATGTGCATGTGTCAAAATAAAATAGTCTATTTTTTTAATGTCAAGAGCATTAAGATATGCGGCAACTTTATCGTATGCGTCTATATCTCCGGAATCAATCAGGACAGCTTGATCGCCGCAGGTTATAAGCTCACAATCAGCTTGACCGACGTCCAAATAGCTTACCATAAACGGATATGTGTCTGTACTCGCAGTCTCATTCACTCCGGCATAACGGTAAATCGAACTCCAAGTAGGAAATACCTTTCCCGGGAAATATGTAATTACAACGGAAACCATAAACAAAACAGCGATAATTGCGAATATCAATATCTGCTTTTTATTTGTTTTTCTTCTTTTTGCCATATCTGTTGTTACCATTTTTACCGTAAGATTGTTTTGCTTTGGTTTGTTTTGTTCCGGGACGCGGCTTTATAAGGCAATTGCTTCCGAGGCCGATTAAATCCTGTCTTCCGGCGCGTTTAAGTGCCTCTTCAACAAGATCGTAATTTTTCGGATTAAAATACTGCATTAGTGCTCTTTGCATGGCCTTATCATGCGGATTTTTCGCCACATACACAGGCTCAAGTGTATACGGGTCAAGTTCCGTATAAAACATCGCAGTTGAAATTGTTCCCGGAGTGGGATAATAATCCTGCACCTGCTCCGGGTGTAAATGTTCTTTTTTTATAAATTCCGCAAGCTTAACCGCATCCTTTAGAGTGGCTCCCGGATGTGAAGACATTAGATATGGGACAAGATACTGTTCCTTCCCAATACGCCTAGTATAATCAAAATACTTTTTTGAAAACTCTATGTAAGCATCTATATGCGGTTTACCCATTTTGTCGAGAACTGCAGCGGAGCAATGCTCCGGTGCAACCTTTAGCTGCCCGCTTATATGATATTTTACAAGTTCTTTGAAAAAATCATTATTTTTATCCTTTAGCATAAAATCATATCTTATACCGGAGCGAATAAAAACTTTTTTGATGCCCGGAATCCTTCTCAACTCTCTTAAAATATCTAAATATTCAGTTTCATCCGCTTTAAGAGCGGGACAAGCACTCGGAGCCAAGCATTTTTTACCTTTACACAAGCCGCTTTTTAACTGTTTTTCACACGAAGGATACCTAAAGTTTGCGGTTGGGCCTCCTACATCATGTATATACCCTTTAAAATCAGGTAATTGTTTCAGTTTTTCAGCCTCTGCGAGAATGGACTTTTTGCTTCTTGATGTAACAAACCGCCCCTGGTGAAATGCTAATGAGCAAAAGTTACACGCGCCGAAACAGCCGCGGTTGTGTGTTATTGAAAATTTAACTTCTTCAAGACCCGGAACTCCGCCGAATTCTTCATACATAGGGTGATACTCACGGGTATAAGGAAGAGAATAAACGAAGTCAAGCTCATCTCTTGTTAACGGAGACATCGGCGGATTCTGCACAAGCATCATATTACCGTGACGCTGCTTCAGAAGCTTTCCGCGAATATGGTCCTGCTCATCCTGCTCAATTCTCACGGAAACAGCATATTCCTTTTTGGATTTCAATACATTCTCGTAAGATGGACATTCTTTACCGTACAGCGGAGTTTCGGAAACGGGAACAGCATAGCATGTTCCGTTAATGTCATGCATTAGATGTATATCTTCACCGTTTTTCAGCCTGTTCGCCACTTCAAGCGTTTGCTTTTCTCCCATTCCGTAAATAAGCAAATCAGCCCCCGAGTCAAAAAGAATCGAGGGTCGTAGCTTATCTTCCCAATAATCGTAATGAGCAAATCTGCGAAGCGAAGCCTCAAGCCCGCCTATTATTATAGGGATGTTATTATAAGCTTCTCTGATTTTTTTACAATAAACGATTACGGCTCTATCAGGTCTTTTTCCCATTTTTCCGCCGGGAGAATACGCGTCCTTACTTCGAGGCTTTTTAGCTACGGTGTAATGAGCAACCATAGAATCAATATTGCCGGAAGAGAGCAAAAAGCCATACTTCGGCCTGCCGAAACGCATAAAATCGCATGTGTTTTTCCAATTAGGCTGCGACAGCATACACACCCGAAATCCTTGAGATGCCAGCACACGGGTAATTATAGCTGCACCAAAGCTGGGATGATCCACATAAGCGTCACCGGAAACATAAACAAAATCAGGGCTATCCCATCCGAGCGCAATCATTTCTTCTTTTGTTACAGGTAAGAAACCATTCATAATTTACTCCGGAATTTCCGTAACATCGTTTTTTTCATCGGAGGCAGTGTAATCTTTTGCAGCTCCACCCTGTGCCAAAGCATTCATCTCATACCACTGTTGCTTTGTTACGAGGACTTTTCTCGGTTTACTGCCTTCATACGGACCTATAATATTTCGCTCTTCAAGAGTATCTATAATTCTTGCGGCTCTTGCATAACCGAGCTTAAGTTTTCTTTGAAGCAGGGTTGTGGAAGCCATCTGCGCATCAACGACAACCTCTATTGCTTTCGGAACCATTTCGTCTGTTTCGCCGTCGGAATCATCACCATCCGAAACAGCTCCGCCGTTTTTCTTCTTTTCCATTGCAGCCTGTCGCTCGATTTCATTCATTACTTCATCGTCATAAGAAGATTTCTCCTGCTTTTTAATGAAGTCAACAACAGTTTCTACTTCTTTATCCGAAAGAAAACAACCCTGTATACGTTGAGGCTTTGCAATTCCTACCGGGTAGAATAAAAGGTCGCCATTACCTAAAAGCTTTTCAGCTCCTGCCGTATCAATTATGGTGCGCGAATCGATTTGGGAGGAAACCTTTAATGAAATACGACTGGGAATATTTGCTTTAATAAGACCTGTAATTACGTCAACAGACGGTCTTTGCGTGGCAATAACAAGGTGCATTCCCGCAGCACGTGCCATTTGAGCAAGACGACAAATTGAATCTTCTACCTCGTGCGGCGCTGCCATCATAAGGTCCGAAAGTTCATCTATAAAAATAACGATTTGCGGCATTTTTTTCTGACCGATACTCTCACATATGCTGTTATAACCGCTGATGTCGCGCACATTGTTATCCGAAAAAGTTTTGTATCTTGACAACATTTCGGTAACCGCCCACGCAAGAGCACCCGAAGCTTTACGCGGGTCCGATACAACAGGAACTATAAGATGCGGAATTCCGTTATAGACCGTAAATTCAACCTGCTTCGGGTCTATCATAAGAAGCTTAACTTCATCGGGTTTTGCATTATAAAGTATGCTGACAATCATCGAGTTAAGGCATACAGATTTACCTGAACCGGTAGTGCCGGCAACCAAAAGGTGCGGCATTTTGGCAAGGTCTGCATATGTGCAATTTCCAGCAATATCTTTGCCCAACGCGACAAAGAGCTTTGATTTCGCATTTCTGTATTGATCTGTATCTATAATTTCGCGCAGAGTAACCGTAGAACGGTTCTTATTCGGCACTTCTATTCCGACAGCCGCTTTATTAGGTATCGGAGCTTCAATTCTGACACCCGAAGCTGCAAGGTTTAATGCTATATCGTCCGATAGATTGGTTATTCGGCTGATTTTAACACCTGCGGCAGGCTGGATTTCATAGCGTGTTACCGATGGTCCCCTGCTTATATCAACAATTCTTGTTTCAACCCCAAAACTCTTAAGAGTATCAACAAGCTTAGTGGCATTCGCCTTGAGTTCGTCCTCATATTTAACATTTCGGCCGTTTTTAGGCTCGGCCAGACAATCTAACGAAGGCAATTGATATTCGGCTTTCGGTTTGTCATTTTCATCATCGGATAAGGTGCCTTTTACCGATTTTAACGCAGAAGCAGACGCAGAGCTTTTTGTAGCTTCTTCTATCGGTTTTGATATTTGTGAATTTGCTTCGTCACCGTTCATCTTTTTAATTATATCATCAAGAAGCACCGGTTTTGATTCCGTGAGTTCATTTGTTTCAGCTTCGTCTTGTTCTTTTTTATCCACATTCTCAAATTGGACAATATCGGCTGTTTTCTTTGATTTCTTTGCTGATTTTTCCGTAACCGGCTCCGGGCCTAAATCAACATCGGGATTAAATGACTCTCGATTTCGCTCTTCCGCACTCGCGAGCTGCTCAAGCTTTTCCTCACGATACTCACTGACTTTCTTGACAGGACTGTAAACACCCTTCATCAATTTTTTTAAGGTTGTCCCGGTCATCAGCATTAAAAACAAGAACATTAATATCAAAATAATAGCTATCGCAGCCGGCTTGCTGCTGCCGGTAGCAAGCAATATCGCACCGCCTATTATTGCGCCGACAGCGCCGCTGCCGACAAGTGAACCGTCAAATCTATAAGCATTGTAGGCATCTATAACATTTTCCGAAAAGTCAACAACCCCGTGAAAGCCGAAAATATGTATAGCAGCGGATAAAAGTATTATCAGCATTGCGGCCTCAAAAATCTTAACTCCGATTTTTTGGTCGGTCTTATCAAGCGTAGCCATAACTGCAATATATATTAAAATCAACGGCCATATAAATGCCGAGAAGCCGAAAAGGCCAAAACTGAGAGTCCGTAAAACACCCCACAAGCCTCCTCCGTTAATAAACGAAAGACATATAAAAAAGACCGAAACGGCAAAAAGAATTATTGCGGCAAGCTGCCTGTTAGCCGCCGCTTTTTCTTCATTTTGTTTTGTGCTTTTTGTAGAAGAAGGTCTTTTGCCTCTTTTCGGCGGAGAAACTTTCTTATTTTTTGTTGCCGGCATTTAATTCAGCTCCATTAAAATCATTAAAAGTGAATTTTGAATATCTGGCACGCAAGCGTAAATATACCGATTGCTATGCAATAATATCCGAAATATTTAAACATATCTTTTTTCAGTATCCATTGAAGAAGTTTAATGCAAAGAACACCTACTACCATTGCAGTAATTATGCCTATCACGGTAGGCAACACTTCGATGCTTTGATGAATTTCAATTGCATCTTTAGTCTGAGATATATTAGCGGCAATTATTGCAGGAATACCAAGAATGAACGAATACTGAACCATATACTCCTTGTTTACGCCGCACATCATACCGGTTGATATCGTCGATCCGGAACGTGAAAGCCCGGGAAAAGCCGCAGCAAACGCCTGAGCTACACCTACGGCAAACGCATCTGTCGTATTAACTTCTCTAACAAGCTTCTTTTTCTTTGATATATATGTAGAAGTGAGAAGTAATACAGCTGTTAACAGGAAACTGAATCCCTCGACCCAAAGGTTATCATCCTCAGCAAAACTGCCGCAAACGTCCATAAGTTTTTGACCGCCGCCCACAGGTATAAGCAAGAAAAGCAACGGAATACACGAAAATACAAACATGATCAGCATTTTTCTTGTTCCGGTAATTTCCTTAAATTTAAATTTACCGGTAAAAATGTCCTTGATTAGTTTAAAGAACTCAATAACAAGAGCCCAAATAGTTTTGTAATAAACAATAAAGACTGCGATTAAAGTTCCCAAGTGAAGCATTACATCAAACAAAAGGGATGTATCGCTTGTGGTTCCCAACAGATAATGAAAGAGTGATAAATGTCCACTGCTCGAAACCGGTAGAAATTCGGTAACGCCCTGCACTATGCCCAAAATAATAGCTTTTAAAACACTCATAATATCCTCCGATAATGAATTTTTGGATTAAAATATTTTGAAGATATATAATCATACGGATTTGTAGAACGCAAAGAAACTGCTGTACATTCTCCGTTAATATTCCTATATTCTACATAACCACCGTCAATAGACTTTACTGAATTTTCCGGCGCCGTAAACGGAAAAATCTCATATGGCGAAATCACAGAATAAAGAACCACTACCTATTCTCCTTTGTTATCATACCGTAAAGGCAATCAAGCGCATCGGATAAACCGCCGAGACTATCAATAAGGCCTTCTTTTACAGCACTTTCTCCGTCAAGAACCGTACCGACATCCATAACGAGTTCTCCGGTTGCAGTCATAAGTTCTCTGAATCTTTCTGATTTCATCGAAGAATTATCTGCAACAAATCTTACTATTCTTTCCTGCATCTTATCAAAATAAGATAATGTTTGAGGAACGCCGAGTACAAGCCCGTTCATTCGCACCGGATGCACAGTCATTGTTGCCGACGGCACAATAAAAGACTTTTTTGCGGAAACCGCCAACGGCACGCCGATTGAATGCCCCCCGCCGAGAACAAGCGATACAGTAGGTTTTCTCATACCGCTTAAAAGTTCCGCAAGTGCAAGCCCGGCTTCAATGTCTCCGCCGACGGTATTCAAAATTATAATCAGACCTTCTATATCTCTACTTTCTTCTATAGCAACAAGCTGAGGTATAACGTGCTCATATTTTGTTGTTTTGTTTTGAGGCGGCAATATAAAATGCCCTTCAATCTGCCCTATCACAGTAAGGCAATGAATATAATGACCGTCTTTGGAAACAGTAACCGAACCCGTCTCAACAATCTGTTTTATATCGCCGTCCGTATTGTCATCTCCGTCTACCGAAGCATCCGGAAATTCCGCGGGAGATTCTTTTGGAGAAATAGGTTCAATCAAATTACTATAAGTCATAACAATACCCCCATATAAAGTCAAATATCATTATGCCCATAATAACTCATTTTATAACTGTAGTTATTTTAGCACAAATGTTTTTTTATAGCAATAGCTGTTCCATGTTGATATTTAAAATACTGTTATTGCCATTAGTGTAAAAAAGCACTTATTTTTTACTTTTTCTCAAATTCGAATCAAAAATTCATTTAATTTATAAAAGAATTTAAACTTTTTTAAAATTTTTATTGACTTTTTCCATTATGACGTATATAATTTAGTTTATTGAGGTGATCAAATATTTTCTGGGCAAAAAAATATTGTTTACCGCCTTTTTAAGCGGTAAGCTTTATTTTTTTGCTTTTTTTAGGTTGTTTCGTTTTTAAGCGCAAAGCGGTACACATAAACCTCTTATATTTATGCAGACTTGCTATGATATAATCTCTATTTTCCTATTATTAAAGAAAAACAGATTATATGATAAAAATTCACTTGATAATTCATTGACAAAGTATTTTATATGGATTAAAATAAGATTGTTAAAAATGTGAAAAAGTTAGGAGCGATCTATATGGGTTACACAGTAGCTCAAAAGCTTATTAAGTCACATCTTGTCAGCGGAGAAATGAAAGTCGGCAGTGAGGTCGGTCTCAAAATAGACCAGACTCTTACTCAGGATGCAACCGGCACTATGGCATATCTTGAATTTGAAGCCATGGGCATTAAAAGAGTTAAAACAGAGCTTTCGGTTGCTTATGTTGACCATAATACCTTGCAGACAGGATTTGAGAATGCAGATGACCATCGTTTTATAGGCAGTGTTGCAAAGAAACGCGGAATTAGATTTTCTCGTCCGGGAAACGGTATTTGCCATCAAGTACACTTAGAACGTTTCGGCAAACCCGGAAAAACGCTTATTGGCTCTGACAGCCACACACCCACAGGCGGCGGTATAGGTATGCTCGCTATGGGTGCAGGTGGACTTGACGTAGCTGTTGCAATGGGCGGCGGCACATACTATATTACCATGCCGAAAATCGTCAATGTACATCTTACCGGGAAACTCAGCCCTTATGTTACGGCCAAAGACGTAATCCTTGAAGTCCTCAGAAGAATGACTGTTAAGGGCGGTGTAGGCAAAATAATCGAGTATACAGGCGAAGGCGTTAAAACTTTATCCGTTCCGGAGAGAGCAACTATAACTAATATGGGTGCTGAGCTTGGAGCAACAACGTCGGTTTTCCCGTCAGATGAAATAACCAAGGCGTTTCTTGAAGCACAAGGCAGAGTTGATGATTGGACAGAACTTTCTGCCGACAGCGATGCGGTATACGACGAATTTATTGAAATAGACCTTTCTTCTCTTGAGCCTCTTGCAGCTATGCCGCATATGCCCGATAAAGTTAAAAAGGTTTCTGAAATAGGCAAAATTAAAATTGACCAGGTATGCATAGGCTCATGCACAAATTCCTCTTTAATGGATATGCTGAAAGTCGCGGCTATATTAAAGGGACATACCGTTGCCGAAAACGTCAGCCTGAGCATCGCTCCGGGTTCAAAGCAGGTGCTTAATATGCTTGCACTCAACGGAGCACTCTCTGATATGATAAATGCGGGTGCCAGAATTCTCGAAAGCGCTTGCGGACCATGTATAGGTATGGGTCAGTCGCCTAATTCAAAAGGCATTTCTCTCAGAACGTTCAACAGAAACTTTGAGGGACGTTCCGGAACCGCAGACGCAGGAATATACCTTGTAAGCCCCGAGACTGCCGCGGTATCGGCAATCGCCGGTGTATTGACCGATCCGAGAGAAAACGGAGAACCGCTCCACATCCTTATGCCCGACAAATTTATTGTTAATGACAATATGATAGAAATGCCCGCTTCAGAAGAAGACGCAGACAAGGTTGAGGTTATTTACGGTCCAAACATCAAACCGTTCCCAAAAACCGAAAAATTACCGGAGAGCATTGAAGCTAAAGCACTTCTCAAAGTCGGAGATGATATAACCACCGATCATATTATGCCGGCAGGTGCCAAGATACTACCCTATCGCTCAAATATACCTTACCTTTCGCAGTTCTGCTTCGGAGTGTGCGACAAGGAATTCCCCGACAGATGTAAAAAAGAAGGCAAAGGAATTATAATCGGCGGCGCCAACTACGGTCAGGGCTCTTCTCGTGAACATGCGGCTTTGGTTCCGCTTTATCTTGGTATAAAGGCAGTTATCACAAAATCATTTGCAAGAATTCACTGTGCAAATCTCATTAATGCCGGTATATTGCCTCTCAACTTTAAAAACCCCGATGATTACGACAAGATTTCCGAGGGCGACCTTCTCAGTCTTAAAAATGTAAAAGACGAGATACTCTCGGACAAACCCGTGATGTTGCTTAACGAAACAACCGGCGAAGAGTTCGAGCTTAAATATGATTTGTCAACACGCCAAAAGGATATTATCCTTGCGGGCGGTCTTCTCAACTACACAAGAGAATCATTATAATAGGAGGATAAAAATGACTGAAGAAAATTTGCAGGAAGCTTTAAAAAAGTTTGAAGCACTCGTTCGCGAGCAATCGGAACGTTCAGACAGAATTAAAGCTCAAAAGGACAGTATTGACTATGATAAACTTGATAAAATAGTTATCGGCGTTTGCGGCGGAGACGGCATTGGACCGATTATAACAAAAGAATCGGCACGAGTTCTTGAGTATATGCTTGAAGACGATGTTAAAGCCGGAAAAGTTGAGTTTAAAGTCATCGACGGACTTACAATCGAAAACAGAATTGCCCATATGCAGGCTATTCCCGACGATGTTCTGGAAGAGCTTAAATCATGTCACGTTATTTTAAAAGGCCCAACAACGACACCGCAAGCAGGCAGCGGTATGCCCAACATCGAAAGTGCCAATGTTGCCATGAGAAAAGCTCTTGATTTATTTGCAAATGTTCGCCCTGTAAAAGTTCCTGAAAAAGGAATAGATTGGACATTTTTCCGTGAAAATACCGAGGGTGCTTATGCCGTAGGTTCAAAGGGCATAAATGTTGACGACGATCTTGCATTTGATTTTGTTGTAGCAACAAGTGAAGGTTCGGAAAGAATCGCCAGAATGGCATATGAGTATGCGCGTAAGAATCACAAAGATCGCGTATCAATTATCAACAAAGCTAATGTTATTAAAACGACAGACGGTAAATTCCTCAACATATGCAAAAATATCGGCAAGGAGTACCCTGAAATCACTACTGATGAATGGTATATCGACATAACCACAGCAAAGCTTATTGATGAAAAGCGCCGCAAAGACTTTAAAGTTTTTGTTCTCCCGAATCTATACGGCGATATTATAACCGACGAAGCTGCCGAATTCCAAGGCGGCGTCGGCACGGCAGGAAGTGCTAATCTCGGGAAAAGATATGCAATGTTCGAAGCTATACACGGTTCTGCTCCGCGTATGATTTCCGAAGGAAGAGGTCAATATGCCGATCCTTGCTCCATGCTCCGTGCTACAGTTATGCTTCTGTCGCACATCGGTAAACAAGACAAAGCAGATCTTCTTGAAAAGGCTCTGGATTACTGTATGTTCACCGATAAAAAATATGTTATTACCGGACGAGAAGACGGTGCAACATGCAGCGAATTCGGAGATTATGTAATGGAAACCGTTCAAAAGCTTTCAAAGTGAGGTGAATTGAGAAATGGCAAAAAATGATTCGGTATCGTTATCTGTCGTTAAAAGACTTCCGAGATATTATCGCTTTTTAGGTGAAATAAAAAAGAACGGAACAGTTCGTATATCATCCGGTGAGTTATCAAAAAGAATGGGTTTTACCGCTTCACAAATTCGCCAGGATCTTAATTGCTTCGGTGGCTTCGGTCAGCAAGGATACGGATATAATGTTGAACAGCTGTACAAAGAAATAGGTTCTATACTCGGTGTCAACAATCATCTTAAGACTATACTAATAGGTGCAGGAAATCTCGGTCACGCCATAGCTTCTCATATGTCTTTTGAAGCACGCGGGTTTAACCTCATCGGTATTTTTGATAAAAACGAAGCACTTGCAGGCAAGCTTGTACGTAACATACCCGTAAGACATATTAACGGTCTGTATGATTTTTGTCGCGACAACTCCCCTGCCGTTGCAGTACTTTGTATACCAAGCGATAATGCAAAAGAAATTGTTGATGAGCTTGTTAAGCTCGGTGTAAAAGGATTTTGGAATTTCAGTCATTATGATATTGCTTCGGATTACCCAAATGTTGCAGTTGAAAATGTACATCTTTCCGACAGCCTTATGACTCTCAGTTATCATGTAAGTAACCTTTAATTACAATCAATACAAAAAAACGATATCGAAGTTAAATCTTCGATATCGTTTTTTATTTATTCTCAATTAAACTTTTAAGAGACCTTAAAAAATCTTCATTTTGAAAATCTTTTCGTTTATGCGGTCCCTTTGTTCTGCCGCCAGACATACGAATTTCACGAGATATATGCCTTGACTGCAAAAGAAAGTCAATGTTATTGCCAGTATAAATCAAACCGTTTTGATTTATAGCCCTTGCATTCTTTGCAAGGCACATAGCAGCAAGACCATAATCCTGCGTTACCACAATATCGCCGGGTGATATAAGATTGACTATTTTGTAATCTGCACTGTCTTTGCCTTTTGAAACTGTAATAACACTTGCATAATTAAACGAAAATTCATGAGAAGTATCACATACAACATAGCACTCTATATTGTGTTGTTTGGCAAAATTAATGGCTGATTCGGTGACAGGACATCCGTCGGCATCAATAAAAATACGCATTTTATTCTTCTGCAAGTGCATTTAGTTTTTCAATACACTGCTTACAAATTTTATTTCCTTTATACTCTACAATATCATCTACACTATCGCAAAAAATACACGCCGGAACATATTTTTTTAAAACGATGGAGTCGTCATCAGTATATATCTCTACGGCACTTTTACCTGCTACGAGGTTCAAAAGCTTACGGGTCTCGGTCGGCAGTACCACCCTGCCCATTTTATCAATTCCACGGACCATGCCCGTAGATTTCATAATATTCACTCCTAACATTCAACAAAAAGCAACATTCGGAACTTCCTTTTGACATAATATAGCATTTTAAAATTATTATGTCAACGAAAATGCAACATCTATTTATCATTTCATATGAATATACATGGTATCGGTGATAGAAGTGATGAATTATATATGGTGTGCCATAATTCTTCTAAGCGTAATATTTTCATTTATTTGTGGCAGTACGGAGGGCTTATCAAGTGCTATTATTTCATCCGGCAAACAATCGGTTGAATTTTTGCTATCTGTATTAGGGGTATTTTGCTTTTGGGGTGGCATCATGAATATTATAGAAAAATCAGGCTTAAATAAATTATTTTCAAAGGCCCTGTCCCCTATTATTAAGCTTTTATTTAAAGATGTAAAACCCAAAAGCAAACTTTTTGACGCAATAAGTCTCAGCATGGCAGCAGGACTGTTAGGACTTGGAAACGCCTCGACTCCGCTTGGTATATTGGTTATGAAAGAGTTTGCAAAAGACAGATCTAACGGATATACAGCCACAAACAATATGGTTATGTTTGTAGTCTTAAACTCAACAGCTTTAAAGGTGTTTCCGTCTACAATAGCAGCTGTAAGGCAAAATAACGGTGCCGCAAATCCCTTGGACTTTGTGGCGGCTTCGCTCGTAGCCTCATTTGCATCGGTCGCAACAGGTATTATTTTGACAAAGATGCTCGGTGGTAAAAAATATGAATAAAATAGGTGCTTACATATTCATTATTTTCATTGCAGGGACAGTATGTTATTCGCTCTTGAAAAAGAGAAACGTCTTTCAGGATTTTACCGATGGCGTGCCGTCAGGACTCAAAACCGGATTGGCCATCTTCCCGGCGATTACGGCAATGATGCTGGCAGTAAATATGTTTACAAAATCGGGTCTCTGCGATTACTTCACAAAACTTATAACGCCTGTTTTTACAAATATCGGTATTCCTGCCGAACTGATACCTCTGATAACACTAACTCCGCTGTCAGGCAGCGGGTCCCTAAGCATATTTGAAAATCTGCTCAAAGACTATGGCTGCGACTCATTTATAGGCAGATGTGCTTCCGCTGTAATGGCGTCAACTGAAACCACTTTTTATGTAATAACCGTTTATTACGGAGCAATAGGTATAAAAAAGATAAGGCACACAGCTTTTGTTTCGCTGTGTGCCAATATGGTTAGTGTAATTACAGCAACCCTAATGGTGAAGCTTATTACTTTTCAATAAGAGAAACACCTGTCATCTCAGCAGGTTTTGCAAGTCCCATAATGTCAAGCATTGTAGGTGCAAGGTCGCAGAGTCTGCCGCCATTTTGTTTGAGCTTGCAATCATAACCTACTACAATCAACGGAACGGGATTGGTTGTGTGGGCAGTAAACGGTGTTCCGTCTTCGGCATACATTTTATCTGCATTACCGTGGTCCGCGGTTATAAGTGTAACGCCGCCCATCTTATTGACTGCATCAACAAGCTTACCGACGCATTCATCAACAGTTTCAACAGCTTTTACCGCCGCAGGGAAAACACCCGTGTGCCCAACCATATCACAGTTAGCGTAGTTAAGAATTACAACATCGTATTTTCCGCTGAGTATTCTCTCACAAGCGGCGTCGCAGACCTCATAAGCACTCATCTCAGGCTTCAAGTCAAATGTTGAAATTTTGGGTGAATCGATAAGGACTCTGTCTTCGCCCGGATATACTTTTTCTTCTCCGCCGTTAAAGAAAAATGTAACGTGCGCATATTTTTGTGTCTCAGCTATACGAAGCTGTGTTTTGCCGAGAGAAGAAAGATATTCTCCCATAGTATTTTTAAGAGCCTCAGGTGCAAAAGCGACCTTAACATTCGGCATAGTTTCATCATACTGAGTCATGCAAACATAATAAAGAGGGAAATACTTCCTTTCGAATCCCTTGAATTCAGGATCCACAAAAGCTCTTGTTATTTCTCTTGCACGGTCCGGACGGAAATTAAAGAATACCACAGAATCATTTTCTTTAATTTTTCCGTCTTCGGAGCATACTGTGGGCATAACAAATTCGTCTGTAAGATGCTTACCGTCACCATCGATTGTCTCATAAGACTTTTCGACTGCATCAACGGCGTTTGAATTGTGTACGCCTTCACCGTTGACCATAGCCCTGTATGCCATTCCGACTCTGTCCCACATATTGTCACGGTCCATAGCATAAAATCTGCCCATTAAGGTAGCAATTTTGCCAACACCGATTTCGCTCATTTTATCTTCAAGCTCTTTTACATACTCAACGCCGGATGCCGGCGGTACGTCACGACCGTCAAGAAGACAATGAACATAAACGTCCTTAATGCCGTTACGTTTAGCGAGTTCCAGTAAGGCATAAAGATGAGTATTGTGGCTGTGTACGCCGCCGTCGGATAAAAGGCCTATCAAGTGGAGAGCCGTACCGTATTTTTTGCAATTTTCAACCGCACCCATAAATGCCGGATTCTTAAAGAAATCACCGTCGGTTATTGCCTTAGTAATTCTTGTGAGTTCCTGATAAACAACTCTGCCGGCACCGATATTTGTATGACCTACCTCGCTGTTACCCATTTGACCGTCCGGAAGGCCTACATCCATTCCTGAAGCCCCGATATATGTCATGGGATCATTCTTCATAAATTCATCTAACCGCGGAGTATTAGCAGCTTTTATCGCATTGCCGTAATCGGACGGGTTGTGGCCGAAGCCGTCCATTATACATAAAACAACAGGTTTTTTCATTCAAATCACCTTATCTAACTATTCAATCATTATTTAGAAGTAGCGGCAACTATTACGGAGAAATCCTGGGCTTTAAGAGACGCACCACCGATAAGTCCGCCGTCAACATTTACTTTAGAAAGAAGTTCTTCGGCATTTTTTGCATTCATTGAACCGCCGTACTGAACTGTTACGCTCTCAGCAGCATCTTTACCGTAGGCTTCCTCGATAGCAGCTCTTACAAAGCCGTTACCTTCATCAGCCTGATCGGATGTGGCTGTTACGCCGGTACCGATTGCCCAAACAGGCTCATAAGCGATTATGACATTTGCAAGCTGTTCCTTTGTTACATTTGTAAGTGCCATCTTAGTCTGGAATTTCAAAAGAGTTTCAGTATAACCAAGTTCTCTCTGCTCAAGTGTTTCGCCGACACAAATAATGGTCTTAAAGCCAGCGTTCAAAGCAGCAAGAGCACGAAGGTTAACGGTCTGGTCGGTTTCACCGAAGTATGTTCTTCTCTCCGAGTGACCGACAATAACGTATTCTACTCCTGCTTCCTTGAGCATATCTGCCGAAACCTCGCCGGTAAATGCACCCGAAGCCTTAAAGTGAATATTTTCCGCACCGATTTTTATATTGGAACCTTTAGCGGCCTCAACAGCGGCGGGGATATCAATATAAGGTACGCAGAGAACAACATCACAATCTGCATTTTTTACAAGCGGCTTCATCTCCTCAATAAGAGCCTTAGCTTCACTCGGAGTCTTGTTCATTTTCCAGTTACCTGCGATAACAGCTTTACGAAGTGCTTTATTCATAATTATTACTCCTTTATCATAATTAACAGGTGAGTAAAAATACTCACCTGTATTTTTATTATTTCTTGTCGTTAAGAGCTGCAATACCGGGAAGTTCTTTGCCTTCAAGATATTCAAGCGAAGCACCGCCGCCGGTCGATATATGAGACATCTTATCAGCAAAACCAAGCTTCTGTATGGCTGCTGCAGAGTCACCGCCGCCTATAATCGAAATGGCGTTACTATCAGCAATGGCGGTAGCAACCGCTATTGTTCCGGCTGCAAAGTTATCCCACTCAGAAACACCCATAGGCCCGTTCCAAATTACGGTACCGGCATCTTTAACAGCGTCGGCAAAGAGCTGCTGAGTCTTAGGTCCTATGTCAAGTCCCATCCAACCGTCGGGAATTTCGTCGGAATTAACAACCATTGCTTCGGTATCGGGTTTATACTCTTTACCCACCTTATTATCAACGGGAATAAGGAATTTAATACCTTTAGCTTTAGCCTTATCCATCATTTCCTTAGCAAGGTCAACTTTATCAGCCTCGAGAAGAGAATCACCTATATTGTGGCCGAGAGCCTTCATAAATGTATAAGCCATACCGCCGCCGATGATAAGAGTATCACACTTGTCAATTAAATTTGTGATTACGCCGATTTTATCAGAAACCTTTGCTCCGCCGAGAATTGCAACAAGCGGTCTCTTCGGATTTTCCAAAGCTCCACCGATAAACTTAATTTCTTTCTGAATAAGATATCCGCATGCTGCGGGAAGATATGCGGCAACGCCGGCAGTTGAAGAATGAGCTCTGTGCGCAGAACCGAAAGCATCATTTACATAAAGATCTGCAAGAGATGCAAATGCCTTTGAAAGCTCGGGATCATTTTTAGTCTCGCCAGGTTCAAAACGAACATTTTCAAGAAGCATTACTTCGCCGTCTTTAAGCGAGGCGGCAAGAGCTTGAGCGCTCGGGCCGACAACATCGTCAGCCATTTTAACTTTCAGACCGAGAAGCTCAGAGAGACGAGCTGCAACGGGCTTCATAGAAAACTCGGGATTTACCTGTCCTTTCGGTCTGCCGAGATGTGAGCAAAGGATAACCTTGGCTCCGTTCTTTATAAGATACTGAATTGTGGGAAGAGAAGCTACTATTCTCTTGTCGCTTGTTATAACGCCGTTTTCCATTTTAACGTTAAAGTCGCAACGAACGAGAACTCTCTTACCTTTGACATCGAAATCTTCGACTGTCATTTTGTTTAAAGCACTACTCATTTTTTACATCCTTTCGGTTGTTAATTAACATTTTTCATCTTGTTTATTTTATAACAAACTTAGATTTTTTTCAAGTATCGCTATGGATAATGGACAGAAAATATTGATTATTTTTTGTAAATTTTGCACAACAATCAAATTGTATATGCAGACTTGATTTCTTCCGCCCTTTTAAGCACCATATTTTTCAGCTCATTTGGAGAGGTTACTTGAATTTTTCCTCCGAATTGAATAATCCATGAAACTAATCCGTCATTTACGGCTGAATTGGCATTTAAGACAAATTTTGACGGACCGTTTTTGTGTATATTAGCATCCTCTCCGAACCTATCAAGCACATTTTCGACAATTTCATTACTGCACAATAAGGAAATCGGCTTAGGTTCGCCGGAAAACATACCGAAGTGCTTGCTTGCATAATCGGCGGAATCAAAGCTGAATTTGTAAGGAGACACTTCCGAAAACGGTCGGGAAAAAGAATCGTCAATAATCTCTGTATGTTTGATTCTGTCAATTCTCATAATCATAAGATTATCGTATTTTTCTTTGTTACCGACAAGATAATAGTGGTCACTTGACCAAATTAAAGAATAAGGACTTATTATATGTTCTTTTTCCTCATAAGCTTGGTCAGGATTGTCCGATAATATACGTCTGCGATAAATAATTTTAACTTTACGGTTATCGTTTATAGCACGGTCAAGCTTATCAATTGTATAATACAGCTCTTCATTTTTACATTTCGGCCTATTATCAACATAGACCTGGGATTTGATTTTTTTTGCCTGCTCTGCGCTTGTAAGAGTAAATATCTTATTCAGAAGCTGTTTTGTTTTTTTAGCCGAAATAAAATTTGCAGCTTGAACCGCATCACTTAACAGTCTCAGCTCGGCAAGCTCAAAGTCACGACTTGCAAGGAAGTAGCCGCCGCCGGAACCGTTACTCTTAATTATATCATATCCAAAATCAATAAGGATTGAAATATCGCTGTATATTGATTTCCGCTCTGCGGCAATACCATGATTTAACAAGTAAAGCTTTATATCCTCGGCATGCGCAATGTGGTTCTCATCGGTATTCTCCTGCAAAAACTTCAGTATATAAAGAAGCTTAAGTTTTTGATTGTTTGTCGCCGCCATATATATCCTCTCAATATCTTAACTGACTGTTAATGTCCTTCAAAACATTCTCATCAATTTTTAAAACTGCTCTGTCATATGTATAAATTCCGTTAACTTCATTTTCAATATCGCTTACCTGAGTATAAACGGTACCGGATAAGCCCTTATCTATTATCGGGATAATTTGCTTATCAAGCAGCTTTTTATAAGCCTTCGTAAGACTTTCTTTGGATTTAAACATAAGATACCCGAATGCTTTTTTCTCGTTCCAAGTATGGCCCCGAACTATATTCGAATAGCCGCCGAATTCAGTAACGACAAAAGCACGCTTTTTTGATTTTCTCAGATGAATCGGGAGGATATATTTATGCATACTGTCAATATCTCCGCCTCCCTGATCATACCAACCGCTTGCGTGGTCAATAACACGATGGCTGTCAAGGCTTCTGACAAAATCGCAGACTTTCAAAGCATCAAACTGCCCCCATGCCTCATTAAACGGAACCCAGCAGTAAATTGACGTGACGCTGTAAAGCTGTTTTATCATTTCTTCAAGCTCTTCATAGTAGTTGCGACGCCATTTTTTATCGCCGCGGCTGAATCTGTTGTATTTGTTATCCTTGAGTTTGTAAATACCGACATTAGGTAAAACTCCCGCGTAGAAATCTCCGATGTACGCTCCGCCGCTTACCATATCCTGCCAAACAAGCATGCCGAGTCTGTCGCAATGATAATACCAACGCATCGGCTCAACCTTAATATGTTTTCTCAACATATTAAATCCGAGACGTTTCATTTCATAAATATCAAATATCATAGCCTCATCCGTAGGCGCCGTAAGTCCTCCGTCGCACCAATAGCCCTGATCCAAAAGCCCCTTTTGGAAATACGGTTCATTGTTAAGGAAAAGACGTGTTATTCCCTTTTTGTCGCGCCCTATTGAGAACTTTCTCATGCCGAAATAGCTTTTAACAGAATCTACCGCTTTATCTCCAACGGAAACGGTAATAAACAAATCATAAAGTTTGGGATTTTCGGGCGACCAATATTCGTACTTTTTAAGCTTGATTTCGTCATGATGCTTAACTGTTTTCTCGGCTAAAACGCTGTCGCCGTCCATTATCCGGGCTTTAATTTTAACGCCTTTCATTTCAGCGGATAAGTCTATATCGATTGATATAAGATTGTTATCAATATCGGGAACAACATCAAGCTTTCTGATATAACAGCTGTCAACCGCCTCCAGCCAAACGGTCTGCCAAATACCGGATGTAGCCGTATACCAAAAGCCGTGCGTCTTGTTAACCTGTTTTCCTCGTTGCTGCCAACCAGAATCCGTCGGGTCAAATACACAAACGGAAAGTTCATTTTCACCGTCACGTAAAAAATCTGTAATATCAAAAGTAAACGCGCAATAACCGCCGATATGTGAACCTACAAAGGTGTCGTTAATATATACTTTGCATTCCCAATCAACTGCTCCGAAATGTAAAAGAATACTCTTTCCTTTCAAATTGTCGTTTAATGAAAATTTTTTAAAATACCAAAGTCTTTCGGTGGGCTTTAATCCCTTTTCGACCTTTGACAAAAAACACTCGGGAGCAAACGGAACTAAAATCTTTCCGTCAATATCATTCGGCTTTTTCTCACTGCTGTCTGATATTTTATAATCATAAAGGCCGTTAAGATTTTGCCATCCGTCGCGCACAAGCTGAGGCCGTGGATATTCCGGCAGCGGCATCGTGTCTGAAACCTTGTCGGTGAAAATGCTTCTCATTGCTGCAACTCCCTTTTGTACAATAATTGATAATTATTATATAACAAAATGTCTAATTTGTCTATTGATATTGAAAAAAACATTTGGTATAATAACGGAAATTTGCGGATATGGTGAAATTGGCAGACACGCAAGATTTAGGATCTTGTGCCGAAAAGCGTGCAGGTTCAAGTCCTGTTATCCGCACCATCGCTTCGCGGCTGCAACCGTGAACTACGAAGAACAAGCGTGAATATAGGCGTATCAAGGGTTTTTAGATAATTTCACCCTTTCTATCCCTCACATTCACTCTTGTTCACTCCATAATTACAGTAAATCAGGGATATTACAGTAAAAATCATACCTGACTTATACAATTTTAAATGAGAAATTAGAAATAAAATCGGATCGTATGTCGGTTTTGTTTTTTTTGATTTTTTCTTTCGGTTAAGTGGTTATGTTAAGCTGTTTTCATTTAAACATGTATTCTATCAGCTTAATAGCACTTATATTTGTACCAATATGTAACACTATTAGTTATAACATAAAAGCGCCCCTCCTGATGTGCAACCTGCATCAAGAGGGGTATATTATATTACGAACGACAAAATTGTTACGTATCGCACAAATGTAGTTAATAAACATCTAAAGTGTGCTGATACGTAACATTTTATTAGCATTTACAACATCTTGCGTGTCTATTTTTGATATATCAAATGACATTCTTTATGCCTCTTCTTTCTCTTATCATTCCTTTACTTCCTCAACCGCGAATAATGCAGATTTCAGGTTAACCCAAATCTTACACGTACCCTTGTATTTTATATGGCAAAAGTTTTCGCATGAGTAAATACAACACGGATTGCTTTTCACAAAAAAACATTTAATTTGCCCTTAAATGCAAAAAAGCAGAGAGTGCTTTACATGGTTAAAAACAATTCACTTGGCCGCAAAGGCCGCAAGTATCAGCTATATTTTGTTATTGGCAGCTTTACATCTTCGCCATTAAGGGCAATAACATATTCGCTATCCATATTATTTATGCAAGCATAGTAATGATAAACCGGTTCAATATCTGCTGACTGATTCTGTATTACGGAGATGAAGTTGGAACCACGATTGTCAGTTATATTGATTTGACCGCCATCAGTATTAAACACCGCGATATAATAATCCGAAGAGTTTTTATATCTGTATATATGAATAGATATTCCGTTGCAAAAATACTGAAACATATCTTTTGTTGCCAATGTACTGCTAATTTTCCAGCCTTTTTGCGTTTTAGGGACAATTTTATAAGTATTCACATTGTTTTTGCTTGCAATCACAAAGCTTGTTTCTGTTCCGCTGACTATATTGTCTATATCCCAGGAGTTTGTATAATGAAATGCTTTCTCAGGAGAAGAAAAGGTAATAAATGCGTTTTCAAACGGAATCAGGTACAACAAGCTGACAGTTATTGAAACAGCTATAAATGCTGCAATACAACATTTACGCTTATCTATTGTTTTAGTATATTTAATAAGGACAAAGAGAACAATAGCAATTATGAACCCAATGCCTAATCTGAACATTCCATACAACATTTTTTTCTCCTTTCTTACTGTGCCGGCACCGGTTGTGGAAACGTTTCCGGAGCTTGGGCTGGCTCACCTGAGGTTAGAAAATAGGCAATGGCTAAAAGCGCATATCCACTAAAACCTACATCGGTATATATTGTTTCCGTGGTTTTATCATCCCGCTTAATTTCTGTAGTTCCAGTATACACAGCAGTTAAATTTGTGAAATTAACCTTTTGCCCAAAAAGGCGATGCTTGCGGGCATGGTATTACAAGCTTCATAACGGCCGATATTGCTACACATATAGCATATTCTATTGGTCATTCGATAACAACCGAAACAATTCTTTCATGTCGTTTTCAATATCATCAGTGTCTGAATATAGTGTTGTTTTTGCTTTTAAAAGGCTCCTTTCTATTGATGACACCATCCATGTAGCTGATAATGAATAGTAATCTGCTTCGCCATCAGCGCTTTTTACTTGTACTTCTTTGCCGTCTCTCAGAACTTCACAACATACATAACACGCATAACCAATACGAAATGGCAAACGACGGTTAGAACGTCTCTCGGTAGAAAAATCAATCCAAAAAAGTCTAACTTTAAGAGAACAATCGTATTGTTCAAACAATGATGTATAGGTACTAATAATCTTAGAATATGTTTTAAGCATTATATCTTCATGATTTATGATATGCTGTGCCTTACTTTTATCATATGCAAATTTCATCAAAATCTCCTCCCAAATAGTGTCCAGTGAATTGAACGTCCTGTAATTCCACCTGTTTTTGGATTCCATGTGTTCCGTTGCCAGTGCCATTGCTGGTGAGGACCACTTTTATGAGGAGAGTGGAATGGAAGTATGCGATATAACATCTCATAAAGTGTCATAAAGATTTTGTAATCTCAAAACACACTCTCCTAAAGCGGTATGAGACAAATCATTTAGTGAATCTGTTATCAAATATGATGATTCCAAAAGTCTTTGTTTCTTTCCATACTTGAAATAAATTTTACCTTTATTTGCATACGATAGCAATTCGCTTATTTCAGGAACGATGACTTTTTGTATTTGTTCTAAATTCCACAATGACTCTTTCCCATCAAGTATTGCATTTTTTTCTTTTTCCGCACAATCCAATATGTCAACCAACGAGTAAATAAATAAGTTATTTTTCTTCATCACATTATCCTCCTATCCTAATACAGATATCCGCCACTGTACACCACAGCCGGATTGCCCGAATAATAGTGTGGTTGCCCACTCTGCCCTATTTGGTACAATAAAATCGTTTCCTTGTGTTCCTACTTTTTATTTAAAGTTTTTCTATAATTAATCCGATAGAACCATCTTCTAAAGAATTTAAATCATCAAAATGAATATGAGTTCTAGAAGGAACACTATCTTGTGCTAATGTTAATAAATGTCTTGCTAAAGAAATCAAACCAGCCTTATTCGCTGAAATTAATATCTCCTTATCAAATGATGTATTAATTTCGAAACCATATTCCCAATTAAATTCTATTCCTTTTTCAGAATTGTATGGTATTATTTCAATTTCTGTTTTCAAAATATTAATCCTCCAAATAAATATGCATATTATCAATAACTTGCATTTTTCCCGGTTTTGCTGGATTTGGTGTCATGGTTTCAAAATTCATATGTGGTACACCACCATGTTTTCCCAAAATATCATTATCTCCCATTCTAACAACCTTTGTACCATCAGCCGAAATAAAACGACCATTTCCTGCATCCTTATATCCTTTTCCGAGAAAGTCTTCTGCTGCATCTAAAGCATCGTTTGTTTTGAGTTTACTACCATTTTTTAATCCAACATTTGTTGCCTCAGAGGTACTATCTTTAACAGCACTCTTAACAGCTTTATTATCCGTAGCACTATCAGCGATAGCATTTTTAACTGCTTTATTATCAGTTAAACTATCTCCAACAGCATCTTTAATAGCTCTGTTATCCGTAGCGCCATCAATAAGCTGATTTCTTGCAGTAGAATTGGTCTTTGCAGCACCGACTAAATCTCCGCCGAAGCTTGTTACAGCACTGAACAGAACATCATTGCCTGTTAATCCACCGTTTTCGGTAGCCGTCTGTGTAAGATCAAGCGCCATATCAACGCCGTCTTCAACCAGCTTTTTACCGACTTTACCAAGTACATTTGAGCCGACATCCTTGAGAACTTCAGTAGTTCCGCCGCCTACTGCACCGCCGATTGCACCCCACATAAATGCAACGGATGCTACCTTCTTCCAGTCTACATTCTGGATGAATTCCTTTGCATCCTTAACAATACGGTCTTTGGTTGTACAGACAAACTTCTTAGCCTCTTCGATGGCTTTCCGCATTTTCGGAGGTACATAGTCATTATAGAACTTCTGAACCTTGCCGCCTACATAGTTAGTAACTTTGTTGTAGGTTTGTTAAGATTTTTAGAGTATTTTGCAAAGCAGGGTGATTGCTCTCCCTGCCTATAGAAATTTTCTAAATAACTGTTACATATATTCAATTTAATATTTGACTTATTTGATTAATTATGTCCAATAAATCAGATTTATAATGCTTAAATTCATCTAAATTCACGATGTCCAATAAAAATAATTTTAACTCTCCAAAATATTCAGTAGTTGTTGTGTAATTTATATTACTAAACCATTTTAAATCATTATAATATTTACTATTTTTATCAGTTGAATTCATTATTTGAACTATTTTACTTTTTAATTCAGCAGTATTTTTATAAATCATATTTATTCTCCAATCATATTAAATGAATCCAATTTAACACCGTTTGGATTTGTAACAATTTCTATAGCCCCTCCTGAATTATTTCCAAGTCCAGGTGCTGATCTGGTTATAGAATCTGCATTTGGATCAAGTTTGCCTTTTATAACATAATCGGTATCTTTAAAATCAACTCCGTATTTATCAGCATATCCAGGGGACAAAGGACTTTCAGGTGCCCAAAGAAGTATCTATATATTTTGTAGTATTTTTACTTGCATCAGAAACACTATCTCCAACAGCATCTTTAATAGCTCTGTTATCCGTAGCGCCATCAATAAGCTGATTTCTTGCAGTAGAATTGGTCTTTGCAGCACCGACTAAATCTCCGCCGAAGCTTGTTACAGCACTGAACAGAACATCATTGCCTGTTAATCCACCGTTTTCGGTAGCCGTCTGTGTAAGATCAAGCGCCATATCAACGCCGTCTTCAACCAGCTTTTTACCGACTTTACCAAGTACATTTGAGCCGACATCCTTGAGGACTTCAGTAGTTCCGCCGCCTACTGCACCGCCACCAATCAATGCGCCAATACCAATTCCAATTAGAACAGCTGTAGATATTACAAACTCTCCTTAGGGTCAAAATTGTTAACGGGATTGTTGAAACAATAAGCATACACATTGTATCCAAGGATTTCAGAACCTTCGTCAAATTCACCATAATCAACATTAGGTTCAGGGCTAATCCACCGCCCGACTTCGGGAGAATAATGGCGTGATTTGAGGTGGTAATAACCCATCTCGGATGGGTTCTGTTATGTACCCGGAGGGGGTGTGTCTTTTCGGACGGTTACCTGCTGAAACAAAATGCCGTCTACCGGCAATCACCGCCGCTCGAATACCACGGCACTTGTCAGGAGTGCTGCCGAAATCTTAGAAACTCGGAATTATCCCAGCAGTCTGCCTTTTGCCCCAAAAGACGTTGCGTGCTGGTATAAGTTATTTAAGAACAGTTTAACAGAATTTCATATCCAACCGGATTTTTCTTTAACTGAATTAAACATTGCCATTATGGTAATTCCATTCAATACTCTATTCGTTGTGATAACCACCTCTCCACCGCAAAATACACCGCTTTTTGCGAACCTTTGTACGGTGTTGTCTTAATATTACTGTCAATAATACAGTATAATCTTTAAAGCCATGCTTTAAAATTGTCTATCATATATGTCTCGAAACGTTTCCAATTTACATTGTATGAATTTAAATCTTCATTATCTACTCGCTTGATATTACCTACATTCCCCAAAAATGTCAGTTGATTTTTAGGTATTGCTCTTGATGATGTGTTAAGTAGTGTTAATAAATATTGCTTTTTCATACCAGGATTATTTTTATATGCTATAGGCTTATAAAATTGGGGTATAAAGTCAATATTGCTTAACGAAGTTATGTCCGATAAAACATTATCAACTTTTTTGTAAAAATACACAACAGGTACTACGTGACCTGGATACCACGTGTTTTCGGCTACTTTCACAAAATAAACATACTTCTGATAAAAATCATTTTCTTTGGCATATTCGCTATTGAATTGATAGGCAAAAACATCCCCTATTTTCCAGTCACACTTATAAAGACGGTGCTGTGAAATTTTCTTTTCAGGAGGTTGAGGGGAATTTAGCTTTTGTTGCAATTCCTTCAATACCTTTTCTCTTGTGACCGCAAGTTCAGGATTTTCTTCTTGCCAAACCGCTAAATCTCCACCTTTGTCAAGCCATGCAAGAGCCTGTTCTTTTACCTCTGGTAATAACCGCCCTAAATTCCATTGAGTGTCTGCCAAAGCAAACCAGAAAACTGGTGCACAAAAGACATCATCTAACTCGCAAGTGTACTCTTCAATCAACTCATTTGTGATTTGCTGGACAGTTTTCCCTTTTCGCAAATCAGCGAATCGGTCTTTAATATCAAGTGCTGTATCATTTTCATATAATTTTGCTCCCCAAGCTCCCATTTTCTCATCTCCTTAATTTTCAGTCCAATAGCAGCATCCGCGTTAATAAATCTACCGATCTCAGGATCGTAATAACGGCTGGATACATAGTAGAACCCCGTCTCGCTGTCGTAATAGTAGCTTCTGTACCGCAGAGGGTTCGTTTGAGCCAAGGCGGTGTTGCCGGTTATTTGGGTTACGTTACCCCAAGCGTCGTAGTAATAGTTTGCAACTACGGTGCCATTTTTATCGGCTATTGCGACTATATCGTTTTGTACATTCTACATATCAGCACAAATGTTGTTAAATATCTCCGTTAGTTGGCATCGGCGGTTACGTGCTAACTTTGTACTACTTTTAACTTGCCGACGGAATGATATAGGCTTCTGAAGCCGGACTATACGTGTAAATGGATGTTACATACAACCATTTGTTTTGCTGTAAATCATATTCCAAAAGAACAGCATATGCACCGCCTAAATCATCTGTGCATTCACCGAACGCATAGATTTTTCCGTTAATATACTGAATGGCATTGTCAACGAAAAAATCGTTTATGAAGTTACAACCGGTAACACGGATTTTTCTGTCTTTAAAAGAATAAACGGTTGAAACTCCGGTGCTTTCTTGGCTTATGTCATAAAATGAAAACGTCTTTTCCCATTGCGGAGTATGAATCTTTATGGCATTATCGCCGGCATACTCGCCGTATATTTCCTGTACGGGAAATTCAAAATCGTCATAACCGTATTCTTTTGCCGAACCCGATTTTAAATCGTATTCCCAAACAGAATCATAGTCGTTGAGTACAATTTTACCGTCAAAATAATATCCGTTTCGCTTGCTGTATTCTGCTAAATTCATAAAATCGTCATACGCTGCGGCAGGATTTTCAAACACAAAATGAGTCTGAATAATATGCGTCTTTAAATCTACGGAAGATATACACCACTGCTTATTTGTTTTGTCCGACTCGGAACATATAAAATAAGCTCTGTTATCGTAAATACAAAGTGTATCATAATAAGTTTTATGCTTCTTTTCACACAAATCAAAAAGCGAAATTACTTTTTTGCCCTTATATATATTGCCGTATGCTTCAACATAAGGGATATCCTCGCTTTCGCAAGATATAGCGGTAATTTCCTTGTTGAAAGACTTAACGGGACGCGTTGCCGCGTTTGCAATATGCGGAATGGATACATAGAATAATACGGCAAGAACCAAAACACCCAATATAATCAGAAGTGTATAAACTCTTTTCTTGTTCATAATTATTCACTCCCCAAAATTTCCAATACTTTGGTTGGAATATACACATAAGGTCTACAATCACCTGTATATTCAATGTCAGCATCTGCTGTTGATTTGCGTTTAATATGTAATTCATAGGCAATGTTATGAAATAGCCATTCTGATGACATATTGAACATTCTTAATGTAGTAATATTCTTCGCCGTTATAGTTGAAACCGAAAGCAGCGCCGTTGTGATACCACAAAGGCAAAACTTGTCAGGAGTGCTCCTGAAACCTTTAAGGGCTTGGAATTATCCCAGCAAACTGCCTTTTGGGGACAAAAGGCGTTGCTTGCTGGTATAATTCATCTGAATTTTTGTAATAACATTTTTGCGGAAAAACATATTGTCGGATTGTCTGAACCAGCAATTATTTTTTCCAATGTAAGAATGGATTGCTCAACTAAGACCTCTGAATTTAAGCAGAAAGAAGCGGCGTTGACTTTTACTCTATCATCTTCGTGATTAAGCAACGCATGTAATGCGTCGTCACCGATGTTTTTCATCATTTCGTCTTGCAACTTGTTTAGTTTTTTATAAGCTGCATTATGTTTTTTTACTTTTAGTTTATTTCCATAGTCGTTTTTAGTACACTGTTGTAGCGATAACTCCACAAACAAATTATAATAATCTTTCATATACACCTTACATAAACATTTTGATAACATTAATTCCAAATTCATATTGCGCGTTAAAGCTTTGTCCGGCAAGCATCGCCGCCAGATACCACGGCACTTGTCAGGAGTACTGCCGAAATCTTTAGAAACTCGGAATTATCCCAGCAGTTGCTTTTTGCCCCAAAAGGCGTTGCTTGCTGGTATAAACTCTTTACTCTTTAGGATTGCCTTTACTGTTTGTGCAGAAGCAAACGCAAGTTGCTTTCCCAAACCTCATCCCTACACTTTTTTGCTTTTTTAATGCAAACATTTATTGCATTACATAGAGAATTTTCATCTGAGTATTTTTGCAACCTATTCAAGATGCAAAAAGCCCCCGGCCAATTCATGTCTTGCAACCATTCTAACATTTCAGGTAAGTGAGGCTTGATTTCTTCGTCGCTTCTTTCCGAAATGATAACAGCACAATTTTCCCATACATTTTTATTATGCTTTGGTGTTAACGGTTGTATAAATGGAATAATTGTTTCCGTGTTTCTTGCTAAGGATATTCCTTTGGATTGAATTTCAGAGGGCATATGCCAATCGAGCATATCCATAATTTCTGTAATATCTACCATTTTAATAGCCTCCATCCCATTTAACGACAACCGATTTAACCGCTTGTGTCCAAACCGAACCGAAACCTGCATTTATCCAATCTTCCATTGTTGCACCTACAGTTAACAGTGCATCGCCCGCGGCAGCAACAATATCCCCAAAAGGCGTTGCTTGCGGGCATTGTGTATGCTCATTCGCCATTATACGTCAGAATGATAGAACGCCTTATCCCCCATATGATTCTCGATAGAACGCCATCTAAACCCTGAAGCACAAATCAAAGTACCCGCATAATCATCTAAATCAGATTCTGACACATTACCACAGTCACACCAGTAAAAGTTTCCGTCTTTCATAATCATTGTAGAATCTAATATTTCGCAGGTATAACTTTCATCAACCGGAAAAAGTTTCAAGTGTTTTAATCCTTGAAATTCCATCTCTACCATAGAATCCTTTTCGTATTGTCGTTGAATTACAACTCGCAAAACCCTACGAACATTCAATGGATACATTGAAAGGTTTTCACTAACATATGCCCCACTTATATAACTTATCTCTTTTATACAACTATCGTGAAAATGGCATACACTCTCCATAAACTTCAATATTTCGTCGTTGGTGTGAATTGTCTCCCACATAAATGTTTCCTTTCTCAAACTAACCAAATATCAGAATCAAGCCCTCTCCAACACCGGCACCTAACGGTCCAAACAAGAAATCGTCAATAACACCGATTCCTGTAACATCATCTGTAGCTACAACAATTCCAATCGCACAAACGTCTTACTGCCGAAAGTGATGGGATTGCCGATTTCGTCATAGGTTACAGCCTGGCCGGTAAAGTATGCGTTACGTATCAGCACAAATATAGTTAATATATATCTAAAATATCCCGACACGTAACAAGGTTGAAAAACGTTGTCAAACTATGGCTTTTGCAATACTATTTCAGTACCGTTTACAGTTAAGCTGTATGACGAATCGAAGTTGGGAATATGAGCATAGTAAGTAGTATACGTCTGACCGAGAGAATCTTCGCCACTTATAAGAGGTTCAAATTCGCTATTGTACTTATCGGAAATAATCAAGTCTTTGTCGGTTTTATTAAGGATAGTTATAAAATAATCTTTTGTGCCTTTGCTCTGGTAAACATCTAAAAAACAGGAATCATAATTTTGTACAATTATTCTTTTGGCATTGATATTTTTACTTGCTTTCCATCCGTCAGCGGTTTTGGGCATAAATGCATACGTTACCTTGTCCTTGTCTTTTTGGCTGCCGACAACAAAATCGCAATCGTCTCCTTCTACAACAAGTTTCATGTCAGATTTGCCGTAAACATAATGATAAGCCGAGTCGAGAGATTTAAATGTTATAAAACTGTTTTCAAACGGTATAAACGATAACACCGTCGGCAATATTCCCGACAAACATAAAAAAACAATATACAGCGCTTTTTTATGAACGGTTTTTGACCTTTTTATCAACACGAAAGAACATATTAAAAATATACATCCGATTAGCAGTCTGATAAAGCTATACATTTTTATAATACCTCTCGATTAGTATATATGCGAATTGGTGTTTTTTGTGCCTGTGTCCGTTTTCAGTTTGACTGCATTCTCACTATTTTACCGTCAAACAGCTCTTCGAACTGCTCGATTGTGCCATTTGTTAAAAGGTCTTTTTCGCATATAAAGTACACGGAAACAATTGCACATATTCCGGGAAGGGTCATCGCATAGTAATCGCCGAAATCCTTTACCTTTTTTATGGCACAAATTTGTGCACTGCGTGTTCTTCCTTCACAGCTAACCGCATTAACCAAACCGTCATTTATATATATTCGCTGTGTTACATCACCTTTTGCAAATATCAAAATTAGGTACGGTGAAAAAATTGCAGTAAGCACAAATAGCAAAGCCGTGAAAAGCATAAATTCTAAATCCACGCTGCCTATTGAATTGAACACAAAAAACATAATAGGCATTCCAATGCCAAATGCTATTAAGAGCACTATTTGTAAAGTTTTTATCATAGTTTTTTTGTAGTATTTAAAAGCATTTCCTGTTAAACGACCCATAAATTCAATCATTATAAAACCTCTCTTTTAAATATTGTTTGTACGGCGTGCATAAATTTTTATTATCTCTGCTCTGAAATGTTTGAGGGCAATCGGTATTTGTAATCGGCAAAATGATACAGTTATTTTGCGCACTTTTTAGCTTTTGAAAATTCACGCGTTAACCCATATACCACCGCGCCCACAAACAACATCGCAAATGTAATTTCAAGGACAGTTCCCGACTTTTGAGCCTTGCTGACATCGTATATCATTGTTTCCTGCCCGTCGGGGGCTGTTATGATTATTTGCGAATAACCAGTTGCAACAATATTGAGTAAGCCCATATTGCTTTTCATTGTATATGTATTACCGTTTTGTGTTCTTTCTTTTGCAAACACATATTTGTTCCAATACGAATTGTTGGCTTCGGTATCGTCTATGATTTTTAATTCTTTGATATTGCCCGCTGAATCAACCAAAGCCGCAATATCGCTGCGAACAAAATAAATTATCAAATCAGAACCGTCCCATTGCAAGCCGTAAGACCCCGGATTATTAAAAGCATATCCATATTGAAATTTTCCGGTTGCATCATACACATATATGTATTGGTTACCGTAAGTAGCGGAGCCAACTGCTACCAATCCGCTCTCACTTACATCAAAACACGAAATTATATATTTTTTCGGTTCTTCATACGTCAGCGATATGGCATTGCCGGATAAAAAATACTGTTGCTTTTTTTCGTCAGGTTCGCTTGTTGAAAAACCCGTATTCATGGCAAATGAGCATATATTGAGACTTAAAACAATCAAAGAAATGATAGATAAAATAAATATAACCCTTCTGCGTTTCATAAAACATTTCTCCTGCCATTGCAATATTTAATGTACACGTCACCGATAATAATGCCGCTTTAACGCTTTTTCTTTGCAATATATGCCATAACAAATAGTACAATAAAAAATACTCCACCGGATACATATGTTGCAATACGGCTGATTTTACATAAAAGAGTATCGTATGGTCTATATTCTTCTAAAAGTCTGGTTACAATCAACATAATCATTGGAATTATTTCACAACCAAAAGCTATTCGCCCCGGTTTATTAATTTTGTATTTTTTGTATTTTATTAAATAGAATGTGAGTGTGGTGATTATCAACAATATTAAAGAAATATATGACGGTGTGTCTAAAGAGTTAATTATAGAGAACAATATACAAACCCCTTTTGGTAACCGAATTACTTTATTGCCGCAATAAGTAAAGTATCGAAAAAATAAAAAACGGACAATATCATAGATATTATCCGTGCGTAAATTTAAAGTTTTTTAATTTGCCGCACGTTTTTTATCAAGCCGTAAAATTTTACCGCATGGGGCTTGCACTCCCGTTCAGTTGTATTTTAAACGTTGTTTACTGTAACGGCATGTCATCATATTAACAGAATGTATTAAAAAAGTCAATAAATGTACGTATTATCAAAATCGATATCAAAAAGCGTTGTCAAACAGAATCATATAAATTATTGAATTTGCAAGCATTATTTGATAAAATATCTATAAAGGAGGTCTTTTGATGATACTCAAATTAAAACCCGCATTCAAAGATTATATTTGGGGAGGAACAAAACTTCGTGATGATTTCGGATTTAAAAGCGACTTAAAAAAAATCGCTGAGGGTTGGATGCTGTCTTGTCATAAAGACGGCGAAAATAATATTGACGGCGGAAAATTTGACGGTAAAACATTGTCCGAAGTCATTAAAGAAACAGGAAAAGATATACTCGGAACAAAGGCACAAAAATATGACTTTTTCCCCATTCTCATAAAACTGATTGACGCTAAAGACAATTTATCCGTACAGGTGCATCCAAATGATGATTATGCGCTTCGAGTTGAAGGCGAATACGGAAAAACCGAATGCTGGTATGTGATTGATTGTGACGAAGGCGCTGAACTGATATACGGATTCAAGAAAAAAATTTCAAATGAAGAATTCAGAAAACGCATTGAGGACAATACATTTTTAGACATAGTAAATCATGTGAAGGTTAAAAAGGGTGAATTTTTCTTTATCGAATCCGGCACACTACATGCAATCGGAAAAGGAATTCTTCTTGCGGAAATTCAGCAAAATTCCAATACGACATATCGCGTATACGATTACAACCGTTTGGGAGCTGACGGAAAGCCAAGAGAGCTACACACCGAAAAAGCCCTCGACGTTACAAAATGCGAACCACCGAAAAATAACGGTGTAATGCCACCTGTTGTTAAGAAAGATGGCTATGACGAAAAACACCTTACTTCGTGCGAACTGTTCTCGGTCAAAGACATTACCGTAAACAAAAGTTATTCCTCCGTAGCCGACAGCAATTCGTTTGTATCCATTCTCGTTATCGATGGCAACGGCTCTTTGATTTGCGAAAACGAAACATTTCCGTTGTGCAAAGGCGACAGTTATTTTATAAGTGCCGATAGCGGAGAATTCAAAATATGCGGAAATGTAAATTTAATTGAAACAAGGGTATGACTTTTTAAATTGACATATTGACAATATATCTGTACCGTCATATAATGTTAATGCAAAATATTGCTGTCTTCGAGGCGGGGTGAAATTCCCCACCGGTGGTAAAAGTCCACAAGCTTCGGCTGATCGGGTGCAACTCCCGAACCGACGGTACAGTCCGGATGAAAGAAGATGTACTTAAGCTACACTTTCACCTCGCAGGTTATATCTGCGAGGTTTTATTTTGTTTGGCAGCATATTTCAGCAAAAATATGAAAGGTCTGATACCATGTCAAACAACAAAAATGAAAAGAAAAAAATAATGTCGGGATTTCAAATCAGAAAAATGACTGTAACAGCCATTTTAGCGGCTGTTTCAACAGTCCTTATGTTTCTGAGCTTTAATGTTCCGTTTATGCCGAGCTTTATCAAAATGGATTTTTCAGAGCTTCCGGCGCTGATTGCTGCGTTTGCATACGGCCCGTTAAGCGGTGTTATTGTTTGTCTGATTAAAAATCTGATTAATCTTTTAAGTACACAAACCGGCGGAGTCGGTGAACTATCCAACTTTATTTTGGGATGTGCATTTGTGCTTCCCGCGGGACTGATTTATAAGCACAAGAAAACCAAAAAAAGTGCTGTTCTCGGCGCACTTCTCGGAGCCGTAATAATGGCAGCATTCAGTATGGTTTCAAACTATTATATTGTTTATCCGATTTATACCAAGTTTATGCCGATGGACGTTATAATTGCTGCATACAGTTCTATTTTGCCTTCGATTAAAAATCTTTGGCAGGCTTTATTTGTATTTAATTTACCGTTCACTTTTGCTAAAGGTCTTGTAAATGTTCTGATAGCAACGCTTATTTATAAGCCGCTGTCCCCTATTTTAAAAGGCAAGAATATTTGAGTCGATTTTATTGACAAACGTTGACAAAAATAGTAGAATATAATCAAATAAATAACAATCCTTATAAAGAGTGGCGGAGGGATCGGCCCTGTGAAGCCCGGCAACCTGCACTTAGATGCAAGGTGCTAAATCCCGCAGCATTTTGTGCTGAGAGATAAGGTGAGTTCTATGGGACGCCTTATGCGGATTCAGCACGGGCGTTCTTTTTTTGATTGTTAAACATAAAGGAGTAATTTTAAAAATGGCGAAACATCTTTTCACATCAGAATCGGTTACAGAAGGACATCCTGATAAAATATGCGATAATATATCCGATGCCGTTCTTGATGCTATTCTCGCACAAGATCCTGACGGCAGAGTTGCTTGCGAAACGACTTGTATAACCGACCAAATAATGGTTATGGGTGAAATAACCACGAAGGCAAAAATCGATATTGAGAAAATTGCAAGAGATGTTGTTTGTGAGATAGGCTACGACTCACCTGAAAAAGGCTTTGACGGACATACCTGTAAGGTTCAAATCGCTATTGACAAGCAGTCCCCGGACATAGCCCTCGGCGTAGATAAATCATACGAGCTGAAAGAAGGGTATGATGACAGTTATAATCTTCACGGTGCCGGTGATCAGGGTATGATGTTTGGTTACGCCTGCGACGAAACCGAAGAGCTTATGCCGCTGTCAATTTCACTTTCACATAAGCTTGCAAAGCAACTTACAAACGTCAGAAAAGACGGTACACTCCCCTATCTCCGTCCGGACGGCAAAACACAGGTTACCGTTGAATACGATGAAAGCGGTGCACCCAAAAGAGTTGACACTATTGTTATTTCCTCTCAGCACAGTGCTGATGTCTCTCTTGATCAAATCAGAAGTGACATAGTAAAATATGTTATCAAGCCCATTGTTCCCGAAAATCTTTTAGATGACGATACAATTATTTATGTGAATCCTACGGGCAGATTTGTCACAGGCGGCCCTGCAGGTGACAGCGGTCTTACAGGAAGAAAAATTATTGTTGACACATACGGCGGTATCGGTCGTCACGGCGGCGGTTGCTTCTCCGGAAAGGACCCCACAAAAGTAGATCGTTCTGCTGCTTATGCTGCGCGATATGTCGCCAAAAATATTGTTGCGGCAGGTCTTGCAAAAAAATGTGAAATTCAAATTGCTTACGCAATCGGCGTAGCACATCCTGTTTCTGTTATGATTGATACATTCGGAACAGGCATAATTTCCGACGATACTTTAAGTGAAATTGTCACCGAAACATTTGATTTGCGTCCGGCGGCTATAATTGACAGCCTCGACTTACGCAGACCTATATATCGCCAGCTCGCTGCATATGGTCACATGGGCAGAACCGACCTTGATCTTCCGTGGGAAAAAACCGATAAAGCCGTTGAGTTGAAGCAAGCGGCCGGAATTTAAGAAACTGTATAAAACTCTTTTTTTGGTTCATAATAACAATGAACTATTTAAAGGAGTTGAAAACTGATGTTAGACAGAATTGCGTTAATCCTTGTTATCATCGGCGGTATCAATTGGGGTTCAATCGGACTTTTCAAGTTTGATATTGTCGGATGGATATGCGGCGGTCAAGATGCAGTTATCAGCAGAATAATATACACTCTTGTTGCGTTGGCGGCAGTATGGTGTATATCATTGCTATTCAAGCAAAATGAAATTCTATCCTCCGATAACGGCGAAAAAAGAGCATAAAACTAAAAGTCCGGCTCAGCCGGACTTTTTTTCTGTAATCTTTGATTTATCTGCAATGACGTAAATCATATTATTTGTGTAATACACGACTTTACCAGGTAGTGCTCCCGACGGCTTTTTAACATTTTTTACTAATGTATAATCAACCGGTACTTTAGTATTTTCCTTTGCAGAACTATTACAAGCCGCTATAATCGCAGCCTCCGAAATTGCAAGGTCTGTAAATTCACGTTTATCGGAAACAAGTATTGTATGTGAACCCGGAACACCTTTGGTGTGAAACCACATATCATAATTTTTGGCTGTTTTAAATGTAAGTTTATCGTTTTGCAAATTATTCCTACCGACAAGAACCCTGAATCCCTCACTTGTTACATATTCAAGCGGAGGAAGCTCTCGAGGCTGTTTTTGCTTTGCGTTTTTATGCTTTTTTATAAAACCGCCTAAAACAAGCTCATTTCGTATACTTGCAATTTCACTCTCTGTTTCGGCACGCATAAGACTGTCTTTTACCGAATCAATATAAGATAATTCCTGTTCCCCGGATTCAATTAAATCGGCGAGCATTTTTTCTGCAGTATGCGCTTTTTTATACTCCTTGTAGTATTTCTGTGAGTTTTTTGCAGGAGATAAAGCCGGATTTACAGGTATTTTAACAAGACGATTGTTGTCATAATAATTTTCAACCTCATAATACGAACAGCCGGAGCTTAATTTATATTGGTTAGCACTTATAAGCTCTGCATATGTTTTCAACGTGTCTTTATCATCACACTTTTGCAATTCCGCCCTTTGGTTAGCTATTTTACGGACAAGGCGCTCTGTCGTATTATTCAGAATTTTTATTATATCCCTAGCCTTCACCTTCATACGCAACGCAAGGTCTCGTTCATAATAAAAAACATCAAGAGCTTCCGAAATCGACGCAAAAGTCTTTTTGCTAAAGAGCATACCGTATTGCTTGATATCAATTATCGAAAAATCATATGGTTGACCGTCAACATCAAATAATATGGTAACACCGACTTTATCGCTCACCAAATATGCCTTTAATTCGGATACAGCTTTTTTGAGTATATCGCTGTCGCACTCCGAAACCGCAAGATCTTCTTCAAAAGCTTCGTACGCAATTTCACGACACATAAGAGGCGAAGAACCCTCAATTGAAAACAACAAAGACTTGCTCATTTTTAAATGAGAATTCAACAGTACCGAAGTACAAATATCTTCGACTTCGTCCTTGAGAATATTGCATTTTTTCTGCTGCGGCGGCAACACATATGTTACGGAAGGCAATATTTCTCTGACGGATGATTTATTTTCGTCAACCCTTTTTACAGCATCGATTATTTTCCTGTCATTGCCTATAAGTATAATATTACTGTGTTGAGCCATTATCTCGACGCAAACCGAGAGATTAACCTTATCTCCTATTTCGTTAACTGCGTCAAAATCAAAAAACAGTATTCTGTCAAGGCCCGATTGACGAATGTTTCGGAGAATTGCTCCTGTAAGTTTTTTTCTAAAAAGCATACAAAGCATTGGCGGTTTTTGCGGGTTTTCAAGCGAATGAGAGGTCAAATGCACCCTCGCCGAGCTCGGTTCTGCCGACATAAGCAGTTTATATGCACCGTTTCTTGTTCGCATATTAAAGACCAATTCAAGCCTTGACGGCTGATTGACCCGTTCAACTCTCGCTCCTATTAACTTTTCGGCTATTTCGTCTTTAATAAAATGTAATGTAATACCGTCAAGAGCCATAATGATATATCCTCAAATATTCTTAATCGGAGTTTTTTGTTCCGCAACTTTAAATTGTATATCTTTAAACTTATCCTCAAGCAATTTACACAAGCTCACTACAGCCGGAAACTCAGTCTCATAATGCCCGGCAGAAACAAGTAATATTTCTTCATCGGTTGCATTCAGAAACTCATGATATTTTCCGTCTCCCGTAACAAGTGAATCAGCGCCGGCTTTTTTTGCGTCCGATGCAAAATCCGAACCTGCGCCGCCGCAAACCGCAACAGTCTTTATTTCTTTTGTACAGTCATTATATCTAAGATGCGCCGAAAGGCATTTGCTCACATATTCCGAGAACATATCCGAGGCCATCGGTTTATCAAGCTCACCTATCATAAAGCAGCTGTCATTACTTGAAACAACATTATGCAAATTAAGTTTTTGTGCCAGAACCTTATTTACACCAATGGGAGATAAATCATAGTTAGTGTGGGCGGAAATAACAGATATACCGTTTTTAAAGCAAATTGCTGCCGGTGTTTTTTCGGTAAGTGCAGACAAAGAACCGAAAATTACCGGATGGTGGGAAACAATAAGGTCATACTTTCCGTCAATCGCTTCATTCAAAACTTCAGCAGTAATATCAAGCGTAACCAGAGCCTTTGAAATAACACAGTCACCGCAATTTACCAAAATACCGCTGTTATCCCATTCAAGTTGTAAAGAAAACGGTGCAAAACTGTCAATATAATCATATATTTCGCTTAGCCTGCTCATATTTAATTTCCTCCAAAATTTTGCCTATTTTGTTTGCATCATAACCGGAATTTATAAGCGCCGTATACTTTTTTTCAAGCCTGTTTACAATTCTATTACAAAATTCTATTTCATCCGGATTATTGCTGTAAATCAGATTTCCGACATAGAAGTACCACTCGCCAAAAACAGCCTCTTCTTCGGTATATTCGGCTGACAGCGCTAGATACAGTCTTTTACCTTCTCTTACAACCGTCTCCTTTGTAATTTTATAACCGTTATCGCACAAAAAAGCCCTCAAATCTTCAAAATGAGTCATTGGTTGCATAATAATCTGTTTATTATTTTTAAGCCATGGTGCGTCACCGATTATTTTAGCTATAAGCTCACCGCCCATACCCGCTATAACAACGGCATCAGCTTCGGTTTCTTCAATATTTTCAAGTCCGTCGGAAAGCCGTAAAACCACTCTGTCTTCAAAACCGTATTGTTTAACGGTTTTTGCCGCATTATTTAACGGTCCTTCGTTTATATCAGAGGCCACAACAGTTTCAGCAAGATCATTTTGTAATGCGTAGACCGGTATGTATGCGTGATCGGTTCCGATGTCGGCAAGCTTTTTGCACGGAGTAATCAATTCTGCTGTTTTCAGCAAACGAGGAGTTAAGTTAATCATAATTACCGTAATTTAAAGGCTGTGTTTTGAGCACAGCCTTTTTAAGTCAGTTATTTTTTCCTTTTAAAAATTCGTTGATATTCTCAACAAGCACGTCCGGGTCAACACCGTGAACCATACAAGCCTGCTCTACTGTTTCGCCGCGCGAAGCCGGGCAACCCAAGCAATGCATACCCATTTCAAGGAAAAAAGGAGCTGTATCTCTCTCGGCATCAAGAATGTCGCCGATTGTCATATCTTTATTGATTTCTGTCATAAATAAAACCTCCGATTATGCTTTTGCGACCGCTAATTTGACTTTACCGTCGCCTATCTCAACTTCTTTGGTAAGATCCGCGTCAGAAAGAGTTCCGCCGAGGATAAGTTCATCGGCAAGAAGCTCCGACTTAATGTATTCGGTCTTTTCTTTGAGAGCACCAATAACGGCTGTGTCAAGAGACTCAATTGCCATTTTAACTCTCTGCTCTACCTCATACCCTGCTTCTTTTCTTATAAGCTGACACTGTCTTACCGTATCACGTACCAAGCCCTCTTTAATGAGTTCGTCGGTAAGCACGGTATCCAACGCCACAACGCCCTTATCATTCTGAAGCTCGGCAGATACAATACCCTCTTTAGTTTTTGTCTGGACACTGAATATATCAGCGGCAAATTTATCGTCCCAACCGGGAACGGAAACTTCATCTCCCTGTTCAACTGCAGAAACAAGCTTCGTCATATCATCCTTTGAAAGAGTTTCTAGGGTTTGCTTCATCTTGTTAACATTCTGCTTAAGAACAGCACCGGCTACCTTAAAGTTTACGGTCAGATATTTATCCTCAAGAACATTAACATCATCAATATATTTAATATTTTTAATGTTAAGCTCATCAAGTATTATCTTTTCAAATACACCTATTTTATTTGCCGTTTCGCTGTCACAACAAACATAAAGTGTTGAAAGAGGCTGGCGAACCTTGAGCTGCTGCTCATTGCGAAGTCTCATTGCGGTAGCTATTATCTCTCTTGAGACAGCCGTTTTTTCAACAATTCCGTCATCCTCAAATCCCTCAATCGGCTTCGGCCAATCGCAGAGATGTACGGAGATCGGTGACGAAGGCATAACTTTTCTCGTAAAGTTCTGCCAAATATGCTCTGTCATAAACGGAATAACAGGCGACATAACAAGAGTTGCAGTATTAAGTGCATAATAAAGCACCCAATAAGCAGTCATCTTATCTTTTTCATCGCCGGTTTTCCAAAAGCGACGACGATTTGTCCTTATATACCAATTTGATATATCGTCAACAAATACCTCAAATTCTTTTATAAGCATATAAACTTTATAGTCATCATAAAGCGCTTTAGCTTTTTTTAGGAATTCATTGGTACGAACAACAAGCCATATATCCGTAGGAGTCATCGCAGACTTGTCCGGTGTGTAATTTTCAAAATTAGGCTTATCGATTTTTGCATATGTCTCAAAAAACGTATAAATATTCCAATATGAAAGAAGCTTTCTTCTCGCCTCATCGCCGAGATTATAACCAAAACGAACATCGTTTGACACAGGAGCACCTGCATATAAATAGCGGACTGTGTCAGCACCTATTTTTTCGGCCGCCTCATCGAATTTAATCATAAATCCGGTTTTTGAGAACTTTCTGCCGTCTTCGGCTATTACGGCACTATTAGTGAGAACTCTCTCATAAGGAGCTTTACCCTCAAGCACAACACTCATAAAGAGCTGTGAATAGAACCAAAGTCTAACCTGCTCGTGCATTTCGGTAACCCACTCTGCAGGGAAGTTCTTTTTCCATTCTTCCTTATCACGGAAATAGCCGAATGTTGAGTAAGGAACAATGCCGGCATCAAGCCAAACATCACCGATTTCAGATATACGCGAAACCTCTTTGCCGCAATGCGGGCATTTAATTTTAATCTTATCCACCCAAGGTCTGTGAAGCTCGGGCAGTTCATCAACAAGTTTAGGGTCAACCGCAAGAGAACGAAGCTCTTCCTTAGAACCTACAACGGTTACATGACCGCAATCGCAAGGATAAAACGGAAGCGGCATACCGTAATAACGCTTACGGGATATGTTCCAGTCTCCCATATTATTTAACCAATCGTTCATACGTTTGCCGTTTGATGCAGGCTCCCACTTAACGGTATTGGCGGCTTCAATAAGCTTCGGACGTAATTCATCTGTTCTGATGTACCAAGCCGGTACAAGTCTGAACACAACCTCCGATTTACATCTCCAGCATACGGGATAGCTATGCTCATGCGGTTCAACCTTATAGAGCTTATCATCAGCTTTAAGGTGCTCAAACACCTCATCTGCAACGGTATGGCTGTCTTTTCCGGTCATCCAGCCGAAGCCGTCAAGATATATACCCATATCATCAATGGGCATTACTTTTGCGAGACCGAGTTTTTCACCAAGCTCAAAGTCTTCGACACCGCAACCTGGAGCTATATGCACTATGCCGGTACCTTCGTCTGCGGCAACATCATCCCAAGCAACGATTTTATGGTCAATACCGCTTTGGGCGGGAATATCCGGGAAGCATGTTTCATAATGATAGCCTACAAGCTCAGATCCCTTAAACGCACGAAGCACTTCGACTTTATCGTCGCCGAGATGACCTATTGCATTCTTAGCGAGAATCAGAGTTTTTTCATCGCTTTTAACCTTTACTTCAACATAATCAATTTCGGGATTGACTGCAAGCGCAACATTAGAAGAAAGCGTCCATGGAGTTGTTGTCCAAACAAGCATTTTGGACGGTATTTCTTTAATCGGGAGCTTAAAATATACCGAATTGTGCGTCATCATTTTGTATGAGCCTGTCATTTCGTGCTCGGATAGCGATGTTCCGCATCTAGGACACCAAGGCATAGGCTTATACTCACGCTGAATCCATCCGTGCTCATCACATTTTTTAAGGAAATACCAAATACCGCCTATATTTTCATCGGTGTTAGTATAGTAGGAATGGTCCCAATCCATCCATTGGCCGAGTCGTTTGGACTGTTCGGTAATAATCCCCGAAAAATGCTTGACACGGTCTTTACAAGCTTTTGTAAACTTGTCCATACCGTAGTTTTCGATATCCTTTTTAGTCTTAAAACCAAGGGCTTTTTCAACCTCAACTTCAACCCATAGTCCCTGTGAGTCAAATCCGTTTTGGTAACGGCAATCACAGCCTTGCATTGCATGATAGCGAATAAAAATATCTTTTATACTTCTACCCCATGCGTGGTGAATACCCATAGGGTTATTAGCTGTTATAGGGCCGTCAAGGAATCGGAACATTTTGTGACCGCGATTCTTTTCGCGGAGCTTTTCAAAGCACTTTTCCTTTTCCCAAAAGTCCATGACTTCATGTTCCATATCAACGAACATATTTTTTTCATCTGCCACTTTATTTTTTCCCCTTTCAGAGCACAATTATTAAAGCCATAATATTTAGATTATATCTAAAAAAGTCAATATTTACAAGGCTTTTTACTTATTTTTTTCATTAAATTTCGGAATGATGTTAGTTTCATCGACAATATATATAGGGCGGTTTTTCACTTCAAGATAAATTCGAGAAATATACTCGCCCGCTACGCCGAGAGACAGCAATATGAGGCCCCCTATAACAAACACGGCACATATCAATGAAGGATACCCGGGTACGTCAGAACCATAGATTAAAGTTCGTATAAAAATATAAATCGCATAAACTATTCCGATCAAGCTGAATGCAGACCCTATATACAGCGAAATCTTTAAGGGTGCAGTCGAAAATCCTATAATACCGTCAAGCGCGTATCGCAGCAATTTCCAAAATGACCATTTCGTCTCACCTGCCACGCGGCTGTTGTTCTCATGTTCAAACCATTTCGTCTTAAATCCTACCCAACTGAATATTCCTTTGGAAAATCTGTTATATTCCGGCATAGAAATTATTGCATCTACAACCTTGCGCTTCATTATTCTGAAATCCTGCGCGCCGTCCTCAATACCCGTGTCCGAAATTTTATTGATAAGTTTATAAAACTGCTTTGAGAAAACACTTTTAAGCTTTGCCTCGCCTTTTCTGTCTATGCGCCTTGCGGCTGCTATATCGTAATCTTCGTTAATAAGCACATTCATCATATCCGGAATCAAATTCGGTGAGTGCTGCAAATCGGCGTCCAAAATTCCGACATATTCTGCGTCAGACATCTTCATACCGGCAAGCATGGCGGCTTCTTTGCCAAAATTGCGCGAAAAAGAAATATATTTTACATAATCATATTTTTCCGCATAATCACGCAGTAAACCGAGTGTATTATCGCGGCTGCCGTCGTTAACAAAAATAAACCTTACCGAAACATCATTCATTTTATCTTTGACATCTTTTACCGCTTCAAAAAAAAGAGGTAAAGACTCCTGCTCGTTAAAGCAAGGAATCACAAGATCAAGCTTTCTCAAAGATATGCACATCCTTTAATTGGTCTTATGATAGTATAACATATTATACGTTAAAAAAAAACAAAAATATAAGCGGTATAAAAACCGCTTAAAATTTTAGTTTTATTGTTTTTTCTCGGATAAGTATTTTTGCTTTGTTGCCTGGCCGCCTCTTATATGTCGTTCAGCTTTATTAACCTCCAAAACCTCTCTGACTTCTGTATACAAACCCGGATTTATCCTCCTAAGTCGCTCGGCAACATCCATATGTACTGTTGATTTGCTCACCGAAAACACCTTAGCTGCCGCTCTTACGGTGGCTCTGTTTTCAACAATATATTCTCCCAAGATCACAGCGCGTTCTTCAACAGTATCGTTCAAAACAAATCCCTCCTTAGTCTATCAATAATTGATATGACAAAGGAGGGACAAATATTCTTAAATTATTTTAGGCGTAAATTACTTTGTGCCGAATATTCTGTCACCGGCATCACCGAGACCGGGAATAATGTAGCTGTGCTCATTAAGTCTCTCATCAAGAGCAGCGCAGAAAATATCAACATCGGGATGAGCCGTCGTAAGAGCTTCAAGACCCTCGGGAGCGGCGATAATACCCATAAATTTAATTGATTTCGGATGGAAAGTCTTTATCTGATCTATTGCATCAATAGCGGAACCGCCTGTTGCAAGCATAGGATCAAGCACGATTACTTCACGCTCCGAAATATCAGACGGTAACTTGCAATAATACGGAACGGGCTTTACCGTAACCGGATCACGATACATGCCGATGTGGCCAACCTTTGCCGAGGGAACAAGCGCCAAGACGCCGTCAAGCATTCCGGTTCCGGCTCTGAGTATCGGAACGAATGCGAGTTTTTTACCCGAAATAACTTTAGCTTTAGCAATGGCAATAGGAGTTTCGATTTCGACTTCCTCAAGAGGAAGATCGCGAGTAGCCTCGTAGCACATAAGCGTTGCTATCTCTGAAACAAGTGCTCTGAATTCTTTAGAACCGGTATTTTTATCTCGGAGCAACGTCAGTTTGTGCTGAATAAGCGGATGGTTGGTAATAGTAACCTTACCCATAATTAGCCTCCAATAATTTAAATTTCTAAAACATTATATAACAGCCGTCAATAAAAGACAAGATATTTTTATTTGTTTTCGATTTCGGTTATTTGGTCTATTCTTCTTTGATGACGGCCGCCCTCAAATTCGGTTTTCAAAAAGACATCAGCCAGTTCTGCAGCAAGGCCGGCACCGACTACCCTGCCGCCGAGACAAAGAATATTAGCATTATTGTGAAGTCTTGTATATTTAGCACTGAAATAGTCGGAACAACAAGCTGCGCGTATACCCTTGACTTTATTTGCCGCCATAGACATACCTATACCGGTTCCGCAACACAGAATCCCGAGGCTGCCCTCATCCGATAAAACACTTAAGCAAGTTTTTTCGGCAATTGGTGCATAATCCACCGACTGTGTAGAATCAGTTCCGCAGTCTATTACTTTATAGCCTTCTGCATCAAGATGTTTTTTCAATGCCTCTTTCAATTCAAATCCGCCGTGATCTGCTCCTAAATAAACCGTCATTTCTTAAGCTCCTTTTTCTTTTTTAATTCTCGCTCTGCCTGAGGCAGTCTTAAATAAACCGGTAAAAGCTCGTTGGCGCTAACCGGTAATTTACCTGAGTTGATATATTTTTCAGTAAGAAATGCAACGCTTGATGCGCGCTGATACCTGTTTTGTGCATCCGCCAATATGATATTGTCAAAGCTGCCTGAAAGCTTTTCATAGGTTACTGCGGCACCGTCGCCTGCAAATAAAATAGGCTTGTCTATGCTATTTAAGCTGTCAGCCAATTCCGATATGAGCATCGCGCTGTCGGGAGTCAATCTTTTGCCGTTTTCAAAAAGTGCCGTATACACCTGAGAGCATCTTGCGTCCATAAGAGAACAAACAACACAGTTTCGGTCAAAAAAAGGATACGCTATTGTCTCAAGTGTAGAAATGCCGTAGCATGGCTTGCCGACTCCATCGGCCATTCCCTTTACGGCAGCCACGCCGATTCTGACACCCGTAAATGAACCCGGTCCGTTTGAAACAGCAAATACATCCACTGAGCCTATATCGGTTTTAGTATTATCAAGTATATTTTTCACCATCGGCATAAGAGTTTCGCTGTGTGTCAGTTTAACGTTTGTGAACTCTTCACCTATAAGCACCCCATTATCAGAAAGCGCAACACTGCAAGAAGCAGCTGAGCTTTCAACAGAGAGAATTTTCATCTTTAACACCATCTATTCTAATAATACGAGCATTATCCGAATCGCCTTTTTCCATATATACCCTCACAGTATTCTCAGGCAATGCGTTTTCAACATTTTCACTCCACTCAACACACAAAACCGAGCCCATATCTATATAGTCAAAAAAGCCGGTAGAATAAAGATCGTCCCAGCTCTCAACACGGTACATATCAAAATGACAAAGCTCATTATGCTCACCGTAAACATTTACAATTGCAAATGTCGGGCTTGAAACATTACAAGTGAGCCCCATACCCTTTGCAATACCGCTGATAAGAGTTGTCTTGCCCATTCCGAGACCGCCGTAAAAAGCCACAACCGTTCCGCAGTCAAGCTTTTTTGCCAGTTTTTCGCCTAAGGCAATTGTTTCCTTGGCGGATTTACTTGAAAACTCTATCATTTAATCACCTTAGTTATTTTAGCATTAAATTTATTATCAGTAAATACTTTTTTGCTTGAAAATATCAGCTCTCCATAATATAATATTAAATAATAAATTCGGAGGTAAAAAAATGAAAAAGGTTTTTTCGACAATAAAAAGCTTTTTGAAGGAAACTGATATTTTGTTGTTTTCTCTTTGTGTGATTACCTCCGCATTTGGATTGTTAATGGTTTACAGTGCCACCCGATACACTCTTAAAGACGGAGCTCATTTTTCGAGAGAATTTATAATAATGCTGCTTGCGATTTTCCTCGGAATCATTGCTGCGTTGTTCTTATCATATTTCGATTACCAAGTATATACCAAGTTTTGGCCGGTTATAGCTGTTTTCTGTGTTATCATGATGCTTGTTCTCTTCAAATGGGGCACAGGGCCGTCTTCAAGACCGGACGCCAGAACGTGGCTTTCAATAGGACCTATAAATTTTCAACCGTCAGAACTTGTAAAAATCGGATTTATTATAACGTTCGGTGTGCATTTGGATAAAGTGAAAGAAAAAATCAACAACATTTTCAGTATCCTTCAACTCGGTGCACACGCTGCCGTACCGATAGTTCTTGTTGCGGCAACCGGCGATATGGGTTCTGCACTCGTATTTATGGTTATTGCCATTGTCATGATGTTTGTAGCAGGCGTTCATTGGGGATATTTTCTCGGTGGTATAGCTTTAGTCGGAGCGGCAACCCCTCTTATTTGGACTTATGTTTTAAAGCAGCTCCAAAAAGACAGATTTTTAGCTCTTATTTATCCAGATTTATATCCTGATATTATATATCAGCAGCAACGCGGTCTTAACGCCATCGGCGCCGGCGGTATTACGGGCCAAGGCTTGTTTAAGGGAGCTTACACACAGGCAGGAGCTGTCCCGGAGAGCCAAAACGATATGATTTTTTCCGTTGTCGGTGAAGAATTGGGATTTATCGGCTGCATAACCGCACTGCTTCTTATAGTTTTAATAACTGTGAGAATTATTTATGTCGGAAAAAAGTCAAGCGAACAATCCACCAATCTGATTTGTACGGGAATGGCTGCAATGATAATCGGGCAAATGATTATAAACGTCGGCATGTGCTTAATGCTGTTACCAGTCATCGGTATAACGCTTCCGTTTTTCAGTGCCGGCGGTTCTTCAAACCTTTGTGTCTATTTAGGTATAGGTATAGTTATGAGTATTTACAGACACAACTGCGATACGGGTGCCGTAAATATAAGAGTATATGATTCATTAAAAAAATAGTCTGCTGTTTATACAGCACCAAATAAAACTAAATAAAGCAAAAGAGCACGGACAAACTCATGTTTTGTCCGTGCTCTTTTGAGTGAGCGCAAAAAACAACCAGTCCAGCCCCTCAAAAACTAAATGCTGTCTTTTGCGCAAAATGCGGACTACCGTTTTTCAGGTAGCAAGTTTATTATAATCCATTAAAAAGAAAAGGTCAATATTTTTTCGACAAAAAAGCCTCTTTTTCGCAACTAAAATATTTTTACACCTTTTGAAGCTTTGCAAGACGTGCCATAATTTTCTTCGTGCCGGCTTTAACGAAGGCAATTTCGAGCAGCAAATCGTTTCCCATAGATGTTGTTTTTGTAATAACGCCTTCCCCGAACACCTTGTGAATAACCGTGTCGCCGACTTTATAATCAATATCTCCCGTTGTGACTTTCGGAGAAGCTTTTCCGGAACCGCTGAAGCCGCGATCTATATGGTGTTCTCTTGCAGAAGCAACATACGGCGAGTGTTTTGCGGCCCTATCGAGTCCCGCCATTGCTCTGAATCCCGTCTCCTGCCTGATATTCAGTAAATTCTCGGGGATTTCGGAGATAAATCTGGATTGATGGAAATAGTTAGTAGAGCCGTACAACATTCTGCTTTTAGCCTTCGTAATATAAAGCTTTTCTTTTGCCCTTGTTATTCCTACGTATGCAAGCCTGCGTTCTTCTTCAACTTCAGTTTCATTATACATACTCTGTATCCCGGGGAATATTCCCTCTTCAAGTCCGGGCATAAATACCACCGGAAACTCAAGCCCCTTTGCCGAATGAAGCGTCATAAGAACGACGGCATCCTCACCCGCGTTATAATTGTCAATATCGGTAAGTAAAGCTATTTCTTCGAGATAATCGTTGAGGGTTGCATCTTCATTATCTTCTTCGTATCTGACAAGGTTTGATTTAAGCTCGTTTATATTTTGCATACGGTCGTCGAACTTTTCGGGATTTGACCTAAGATAGCCTACATAACCGGTTTCTTCTATAATACTGTCATATAGCTCCGGCAAGCCTTCTGTTTCGGAGAGAGACATCAGTCTATCCATCATTGCAGTAAATTGAATCAGCTTTCCAGAGGTACGCTTTAACACCTCATACTGATCGGCGGTTTTTAAAACCTCATATAGCGTAATACCGAGGGTTTCGGCTATTTCGCCGGCTTTGGCAACCGTTGAGTCTCCTATACCGCGTTTCGGAACATTTATGATTCGTCTCAATCTTACAGAATCGGACGGATTGTTTATAACATTAAGATAGGCATGTATGTCTTTGATTTCGGCTCTGTCATAGAACTTATGACCGCCTATAATCCTGTACGGAATGGCATTTTTTACAAGTGCGCGCTCAATAGAGTTTGACATTGCGTTCATCCTGTAAAGGACAGCATGATCGCTCCACTTTCTGCCCTTCGCCACAGAATTTAAAATTTGCTCGGCAATATAACGCGCCTCATCTGTCTCATCCGCAGCGGTGCTCAGTTCTATTTTTTCTCCGCTACCGTTTGCCGTCCATAAATTTTTACCCTTACGTTCGGTATTGTTGGCTATAACCGCATTTGCGGCATCAAGAATGTTCTGTGTTGATCTGTAATTCTGCTCAAGTCGTATTACAACTGCATCTTCATATCTATTTTCAAAGCTCAAAATGTTTTCAATAGTAGCACCCCTGAAACGATAAATGCTCTGATCGTCATCACCGACAACACAGATATTTTTATATTTGTCCGCGAGCAGAGATGTAAGTACATATTGAGCATGGTTCGTATCCTGATACTCGTCTACCATTATGTATTTAAATCTGTTTTGGTAATAGTCAAGAACATCGGGTTCGTTTTGTAAAAGCGCAACTGTATTGGCTATAATATCATCAAAATCCATAGCATCGGCATTTTTTAAAAGTTGCTGATACTTTTTATAACACTCGCCAATTTTGCGAAGTCTGACATCATTACCTGCCGCTTTCAAATAATCGTCGGGAGATATTAACGAATCTTTAGCCTTGCTGATTTCATTAAGTATAGTCTTGTGTGACAGAAATTTATCGTCAACACCGAGCAATTTCTGACATTCTTTCATTACGCGCTTGCTGTCGTCAGTGTCATAGATTGTAAAATGAGATGAAAAACCGAGTTTGTCGCCGTTTCTTCTCAGAATACGCAAACAAGCAGAATGAAACGTGCATGCCCAAATATCCGCAGCATTATCCCCTAACATTTTAACGAGGCGTTCTTTAAGCTCATTTGCGGCTTTATTGGTAAATGTTATAGCGAGAATTTGCCACGGCATGGGAGCGTCATAGGATAATACATCACGTATTTCATGGTACACAGAGCTGTCACCTGCAAGATAGCGCTGCATTAGCTCAACATCATACTCATCCGGAGTCCTTGAAGATTTTTCCGTATTGTAAGCATCGCCGTATTTGAGCAGATTTGAAATTCGATTAACAAGCACGGTTGTTTTTCCCGAACCTGCGCCTGCGAGAATTAAAAGCGGTCCTTTTATTCTAAAGACCGCTTTTTTTTGCATATCATTCATTCGAGAAAACTCTTTCTCGATTATGTTTTTTCTTGTATTCAAAAAGTTGTTATAATCCATCTGTTTTATATCTCCGATATTATTGTTTAAAAAGATTTCCTCCATGACAGTCAATGGCAACGGTAAGCGGAAACTCGCAGAATTCAAGCTTTTTGACAGATTCGCAACCAAGCTCCGAAAATGCAACAACTTCACAACTCTTTATGCATTTTGACGCAAGTGCACCGGCACCGCCTACGGCGCAAAAGTATACAGAGCCGTTGCGTACGATAGCTTTGCAAACCTCATCGGAGCGCGGTCCTTTGCCTATCATCGCTCCAAGGCCCATATCTAAAAGTTTTGGAGAAAAAACATCCATTCTGCTTGAAGTAGTAGGCCCGCAGCTACCTATTGCCAATCCCTTCGGAGTCGGAGTAGGACCTGCAAAATACTGTACAGCCCCATTTATATCATAAGGAAGAGCTGCTCCTTTATTTATAAGTTCAAATATCCTTTTGTGGGCAGCGTCACGCGACGTATACACGATTCCGCTCAAATATACCGTATCGCCGACGTTAAGGGTTTGCGCAGCCGCCTTGATATTCTTTGTATTAATGTGGTAAAGAGCCAACCTTATCCCTCTTTATGTTTGTTAAAATTAAAAACCGTTGAGGAATCGAGATTAAACCCGTCCTCTATTTTCTTTGAATTATCATCTACTGTATTTTGCAGCGTTATATTGTTTTCATCATCGATTTTAATTGATACATCCGGCACAAAAGAAGGTGCATTTTTTCTCTTGGAAAGCTCATTTGCAGAAACGGACATTTTATTGGCAAGCGCAGCAATGCTTGAATGCAATTCATCAATAGAGCGATTAAATCTTTCGGATATCGCATTGACCTCTGCCGTAAGCTTACTTATCTCAACAGCTTGTTCCGATATTTCAGCCGAAGCCTTTGCCGAAATATCAGAGGCTTTAACATTGGCAGCCGATACAATTTCATCGGAATACTTGCGCGCATCCAAAAATGCCGCACCGAGCTGAGCCTCTGCGGTTTTAATTTTTTGCTCTTTAAGCTCAAATTCGCAGACGGACTCATCATATTTATCAGAAATACTCTGCAATTCGGAGACCTTGTTATTCAGCTCAACGTTTTCATTTTTCAAAGCTTCAACAGTATCGCACTGAACATTGTATTTCTCTTGCAGATCATTTAAAGACGTGCATTTCTCGGTTAAATCGCCGACTTTATCTTCAAGCTCATTAATCTTTGTTTCCTTATCGGCATACTTCCTTTGAAGATCACTTATCTCATTTCTCAGATCCTCAATATAAGAAATAACATCTGAGCGATTAAATCCGCCGAATACGGCAGAACGAAATATTTTTTCGGATGCCATCAAAATTCCTCCAATTTAATATTACATAAAATATTTTATCAGATTTCTACGACAAAAACAACACATATTTTAATTTCAACATTTGATTTTAATAGACTTTTGTTGTATAATAAAAAACAGTTAATGATTTAGAGGTGAGACTATGGCAAACACAACCGGCAAAAAAATTAAAGACGTTGCGATAATCGGTGGATGCGCATCACTGATATATCTCACAATCGGAGATATTTCTTACAGACTTTCACTTTCAAGAGGAGGCCTAAACAGCAAACTTATTACCGATATGGTGGCTAAAAGTGCCGCAAAAAAACCAAAGGACGAATACAAGGAAAAGCTTGACAGTATGATTGATGACGGTGCCGACTGGTTTATGCATCAAGATACAGAAAAAATTATAATCGAAAAAAAGCATAGACAGTCTCTTTATGCCGATCTTATTCGTCCTGATAAACCCAGTAACGTATACATTATATGCATTCACGGCTACACTTCTTCACCTGCAAATATGGGTATTTATGCAAAAAAATACCATGAATTGGGTTATAACGTCTTACTGCCGAGCCTTCGCGGACACGGAGATTCGGAGCAGGATTTCATAACAATGGGCTGGAACGACCGCCTCGATGTAATTGAATGGATAAACTACATTGCTGAGCGTCATCCAGAATCAAAGATAATTCTGCACGGAGTGTCAATGGGTGCTGCAACCACCATGATGGCAACCGGAGAAAAGCTGCCTGAAAATGTAAAAGCGGCAATAGAAGATTGTGGGTACACCTCTGCTTGGGATATATTAGGCATAAGGCTTACCAAGAGCATTAAACTACCGAGATTCCCGTTTTTATATAGTGCTAACATTGTAAATCTTCTCAGAGAAAACTTTAATCTGAGAAACGCTTCGTCTGTAAAGCAGGTTAAGAAAAGCGTTACGCCTACTTTGTTCATTCACGGTGAAGCCGATACCTTTGTTCCGTATGAAATGCTCGACAAGGTTTATTCTGCTGCCGCTTGCGAAAAGGAAATGCTGTCTGTTCCCGATGCTCCTCACGCAAGAAGCGTTTGTGCTCATCCGGAACTCTATTGGAAAGCTGTAACCGGCTTTATCAATAAACATATTTAATCATTCTTTGATATTTCAACAAAAACAGCTCTGTTACAAAAAACAGAGCTGTTTTTCTGTTAAATTGTTAAATCGTAGCTTAAATCAAGTAAATCACATATTTCGTTCTTTGGAACCGTACCGTCAAGAAAAATCGTAATCCATTTTTCCTTATTCATATGGTACGCCGGAAAAAAGCCATCTTTAAGTCTTAATGAACCGATTAAAATGGGATCACTTTTAAGATTTAATATATCAACCGCATTATCGCTCTTAATGCCGAATTTGCTTTTTGACACTCTCATAACAAGTGCAAACCACTTCCTGTTTTCCGGATGCCTCAACACCGCACTTGCATCGTCACTAAACGGGTAATCCGGCTCAATTCCGTAGTGCTCATTTACAAAACTAAATAAAGCATCTTTCCCGAAAATCTCACTCATTTAAGTTTGATTGCCTCTTTTGCTTTTTCTTCAATGTGAGCAGCATCAAGGCCGTAAATATGCAAAAGCTCAACAGCGGGACCGGATCTGCCGAAAACATCTTCAACACCTACTCTGAGGACAGGGGCAGGACACTTTTCGCATACAACTTCAGTTACGGCACTTCCGAGACCACCGATAATATTGTGTTCTTCGGCAGTAACAACAGTACCGGTCTTTTTAACACTGTCAACTATAATATCGCTGTCAATCGGCTTAATGGTTGCCATATTTACAACTCTGGCGGATATGCCGTCAGCCTTTAAATTCTCAGCGGCAATGAGAGCCTCGTTTACCATAAGGCCGGTTGCGATAATGGTAACATCGGTTCCATCAACAAGCACATTGCCCTTACCGATTTCGAAGTTATAATTATCATCAAAAACTCTCGGAACCGCAAGTCTTCCGAATCTCATATAAACAGGTCCGTCATGCTCTGCCGCAGCAAGCACACAAAGGCGAGCTTCAACGTCATCGGCAGGATTTAAAATAACCATATTGGGTATGGAACGCATAAGTGCAATATCCTCACAGCACTGATGGCTTGCACCATCCTCGCCAACCGAAATACCGGCGTGAGTGGCACCGATTTTAACATTGAGATTAGGATAAGCAATAGAGTTTCTGATTTGCTCAAAGGCTCTCCCGGCAGCGAACATTGCAAACGAACTTGCAAATACGGTATGACCTGTCGCAGCTAAACCGGCAGCAATACACATCATATCACATTCAGCTATGCCGGAGTCAAAAAATCTATCGGGGAATTCCTTCTTAAACTTTCCGGTTCTTGTAGCTTCTGCAAGATCGGAATCCATAACAATAACATTTTTATCCTTATACCCGAGCTCAATAAGAGCTTTGCCGTAAGCGTCTCTTGTAGCAGTTTTAATTATATCAGCCATTGTTTACGCCTCCAATTCTGCCAAAGCGGATTTAAGTTCATCCATGGCTTTGTTATACAATTCTTCGTTAGGAGCTGCTCCGTGCCAATTCACGGCATTTTCCATATAGGAAACTCCTTTACCTTTAACAGTTTTCATAATAACGGCAGTAGGCATTCCCTTGCAGGCTTTAGCATCATCAACAGCCTTTTTTATAGCATCGAAGTCGTGGCCGTCAATTTCAATGGTATTCCACTTGAAAGCAGCAAACTTTTCGGCTATCGGATAAGCCGAGTTAACTTCATCAATGGTACCGTCAATCTGAAGTCCGTTGTAGTCAACAAATGCGGTGAGATTATCAAGATGGTGGTTGCCGGCAAACATAGCTGCTTCCCAAACCTGACCTTCTTCAATTTCTCCGTCACCGAGAATTGTGTATACTCTGTAATTCTCTTTGTCTATTTTTCCGCCGAGAGCCATACCGACAGCGCACGATATACCCTGTCCGAGAGAACCGGTGCTCATATCAACTCCCGGCACCTTATTCATATTGGGGTGTCCCTGTAAATACGAATCAGACTTGCGGAGGGTTTTGAGGTCCTCTACCGGAAAATAACCTTTAAGTGCAAGAGTAGCATAAAGAGCCGGAGCTGCATGACCCTTTGACAAGACAAGTCTGTCTCTTTTGGGGTCTTGCGGATTTTTAGGATCTACATTCATTTCGACATTATAAAGATATGAAAGCAGATCGCATATCGACAAAGAGCCGCCCGGATGCCCTGCTTTAGCACAATAAATGCCGTCTATGGCACCTATACGAGCTTTACAGGCAAAAATTTTCAACTGTTTTTTTAAGTTTTCGTCCATAACATTAGTCCTCCTTATAATTATACATAATATAGTTTAACAAGCCTGCAACAGCGCCGTTATTACAATGACAAGCTTCAAATTTCACTATGTCATGTATTGCCTTTGGTGCTTGCCCGCAGCAAGCGGATAAATATACACTTTTAAGCATTTCATAATCATTGAAATAGTCCCCGATGGCTGCGGTGTGTTTGTGCTGAATTCCGTAAAGTTCTGCAATTTTCTTAACACCTACGCCTTTGTGTATACCTTTATCAAGCATTTCAAAAGAAGATATGCTCGATGACATAAAATTAACTTGAGGGTTTTCAATTGAAAGCAGGTATTTTTTTACGGAAGCGATTACTGTCGGTAGGCCTAAGAATATAACCTTGCCCCACTCTTCCGGCGGAACTTGACTGATTTTTGAAAATCTTTTATGCGGCAACAATCTGTCGGCATGCAGCATTACATTTGCAAACACATGTGCATTAACAGCATATGCTTTGTCCTTAGTTAATATTTCAACCTCCACCGAAGGGAATTTTTTCATAACAGCACAGACGATTTCATAGCCTGCGGGATTTATCTCTTGAAACCAAAGCATTTTTTCATGCTCGTAGTCATAAACTCCCGCGCCGTTTAATATAACAGCCGGTGTTGATGTAATCGGCAGTCCCATAAAAGGACCTCGCATTGTTGCAATATTTCTGCCTGACGCCAAAGTGAAATGCCCCTTTTTATTGACAACAAACTCTTTTATTGCATCATAATTTCGCTGCGGAAGTTTTCTGAATTTATTATTAAGGGTCCCGTCAATATCAGAAGCTACAAGCCACTCTGAAAAATCGGTTTTAGTTTCATTCGTCAACAGTCAAGCCCCCTATAAACTTTTTAAAGTACAATGGCAAATCAGATGTAAACTCCACATATTCATTTGTTCTCGGATGAATAAAACCGATAAGCCCAGCGTGCAGGCATTGTCCGTTAAGAGCAAGCTCTTCTTTTGTTCGCGGAGTTCCATAAACAAAATCGCCTGCTATCGGATGGCCTAAATAAGCCATATGTACACGTATCTGGTGCGTCCTACCTGTTTCAAGCCTAAGCTTCAACAGAGAATATCCCCTGTATTCTCGCAAAACCTCATAATTAGTGACGGCATTCTTTGAATTCTTATCAGTTACCGCCATTTTTTTGCGATCCCTCGGATTTCTTCCGATTGGTGCCACAACTCTGCCGGACGACTCCTTTAAATGGCCTATTGTAACAGCTCTATACTCACGCGTAAAACTGTGAGCCTTAATTTGCTCCGCCAAAGCCCTGTGAGAAAAATCATTTTTTGCAACTATAAGCAATCCGCTTGTATCTTTATCGATTCTATGAACAATACCCGGTCTTAAAACGCCGTTAATTCCCGAAAGGCTGTCTTTGCAATGAAAAAGCAAAGCATTGACAAGTGTATTCTCATAATTCCCCGGTGCCGGATGTACAACCATACCTTTTGGCTTGTTTACCACAAGCAAATCATCATCTTCATATACAATATCAAGAGGTATATTTTGGGCTTTAACTTCAAGCTTTACAGGCTCTAACGGAATATATTCAATTCTTTCGTCGGTTTTAAGCTTATAATTCTTGGCTACAGTCTTTCCGTTTACACTTACATTTCCACAGTCAATGGCTTTTTGAATAAAAGAGCGAGACAAATCGGGAAACACCACGGATAAGTATTTATCAATACGTACACCGTCAAATTCACTGTCGGCAAAAATACTGATGCTATTCATCTTTTTTTCCTTTTGAAGACCCGGTTTTTGATTCTTTGGCAGTATCATATATCAAATAAACTATGAGAATTGCGGCACCGACAGTAACAAGAATATCGGCAAAATTGAAAACCGCGAAATTCACAAACAAAGGCTCTATATAATCTATAACATACCCTCTGAATACTCTGTCAATGAGATTACCGAGACCTCCGGAAACTATTAAAGTAATCGCCGAATACGCAACTCCGAATTTAAGCCTTTTGGAGAGCAAGAAAATTATAAGTGCCGCCAAAATAACAGCTGTAAATACTGATAAAACAGCAGTATATTTACCAAAAGAACCGAAAGCTGCTCCGGTATTTTCAAGATATGAAAGCTGAATCACTTTCGGAATGACCGTTAAGCTGCCAATCGGTTCTAAGTATTTTAATACAGCGAGCTTTATCAACTGATCAATTACCACCAAAACAGCAATTATGAATACGGTGAGAAATTGAATCATCAGTTCACCTCAACTATTTATTTCTTATTTCTTTTTAAAGAAGCTTTTGAACGATACGGGCTCATCGTCCTCGTCATCATCAGCCTCACCGCTGTCATCGTCGGACAAATCGTTTTCCGCTACAGAGTTGTTCTCTGTCGAATCATCTTCATCATCGAACTCAGCATCCGAAACATTCAGAGAAAAACCTGAATCTGAATCATCATCGAAGTGTGAATCGGACGAAATGTCATCATATTCATCAGCGGGGCCTATATCCGAAAGTGAAAACCGCTCCAATCCTGAATCGTCGTCTTCTTTTTCGTCAGCTTCCTCCTGAATTGCCTCGGGTTCCGTATCCTCAGCGGGCTCATCGGGTTCATCAATTTTTTCCTGTTCAGGCTCGACCTCCGGCTTTTCATCCTCTTTAGGAGCGAGAGCAGCTTCTTTCTTTTCGATTTCCGCAAGCTTTTCTTCAGCTAAGGCAGGAAGATCGTTTATAAGATTTAAGTGTTCCTTGTACATCGAGATAAGCTTTGAGCGAAAATCCGAGGACTCCTTCTGCAGCATATCAAACGCGAGGCTTTCCTGAGTTACTTTTCTGTTAACCGTTCCGAGAATTTCGTCGGCTTGTTTTTTAGCCTGAAGAATTGTTCCGTCGGCTTCGTTTTTAGCCTTTGCCACTATATCGGCAGCCTCGCCCTTCGCGGACGAAAGCATACCGTCAACTTTATCCTGCGCATCGGCAAGATCACTTTTAATTTTCTCTTTAGCATCGGCAACAATCTTATCGGCAAGCTTTTGAGCCGCTAAAAGTGCTTCCTTCAAAGAATTCTCGTCCTTTTTATATTCTTCCACTTTATTGGCGAGAAGACTTATCTTCTTAACAAGCTCTCCGTTCTCTTTAAACATCTGTTCGTATGAAGAGCTCACTTCAGCCAAAAAGCTATCAACATCGTCGGCTCTGTAAGAACCGCGACCTGTCGTTTGAAATTCTTTTTCTTTGATTTTATCAGGATTGAGCATAGTTTTACCCCTTATTAAATTTATTTAAATTCAAATTAAAAAAACATACCGTTGTTCTCGAGTTCATCCAAAAGATCACCCATAACATCAACGTTGTACGGTGTGATTATAAACGTACTGTTTGCAACACGTTTAAACTGACCGCCGTTGGCATATGCAACGCCGCTCAAAAAGTCTACAAGACGTCTTGCTACATCTCTGTTTGCAGATTCAAGGTTTAAAACCACGGTTCTCTTCTCGTTAAGGTTATCCGCAACAGCCTTTGCCTCTTCAAAGCTCTCGGGCTTTGCAAGAACAACCTGAAGCTGAGCCGTAGTATTAATGTTTACAACTTTATTGGGATCGTTTCTGTCTCTATCTCTGTCTCTTGAAAAAGAACGTGATGAACGCGGTGCGGGAACATCGTCGTCATCGTCCCTGTCTTTTGATGAGTAATCGCCGGAGTCCAGATCATCATAATATTCCTCTTCAGATACATTGACCATATTTTTGACTTTGTCCAAAAAACTCATTTTTTCAGTCCTCCGCTTAATATATTCTCGGTCCGAATATCTTTGAACCGATTCTTACGTGATTTGAACCTTCAAGGATTGCGGTTTTATAATCGCCCGACATACCCATTGAAAGCACATTCATACATACATTATCTATTTTTTTGCTCTTAATGTCAACATACATATTGTAGATATTCTCAAAAAATTTACAAAGTTCAGTATTTTCTTCGCAAATAGGCGGTATTGTCATAAGTCCGCATATATGAATCCCGTTAATTTCTGCTGCTTCATAAAGTACAGTGTCAAGCTCCTCCGGCATTATTCCTGTTTTGCTCTCCTCGCGGCCGATATTGACCTCGAGTAAAACGTCGGTAACCAGGCCCTTTTTAACAGACTGCTTTCCTATTTCCTTGGCTATCTTAATCGAGTCAACAGACTCAATCATGTCAACCTCGCCTACTATTTGAGACGCCTTGTTTGTTTGTAAATGTCCGATAAGATTTTTTCTGACACCGGTAAGCTTAAGGTTTGGCTTTTTACGAAGCATTTCTTGCACCTTGTTTTCACCGATAAGCGTAATCCCGCAGTCGATGGCATGATTTATGTACATCTCATCTACGGTTTTTGTTACCGCCATAAAATCGATATCCTCAGGGCGCCTACCGCTCTTTATCGCTGCCTCGGCTATATCCTCACGGATTGCTTTAAGATTGTATTCGATATTGGAAAATTTCTCGTCAATCAAGGATTTTTCCGTCATAAAGATCAGTCCCTTCTACTATAATTTCATCATATTGCTTTAAATATCCGCTCTCACCGTCGGGAACGGAACAAATTGAATACTCAGAATCGGAATAAACAATGTTTATCTTTTTGAATTTTACTATATTACCGTTTAAAACATAAACACCTTTTTGCCCGTTGATTTCACGAACAGCCTTATTGTTTACCTGATATCCCGTATATGTATTAAAAATTAGTTTAACGGGATTTTTACGTAAAACCGCATATTTTTTGTTCATGAGATTGCATTTAAGAATAATTGACGTTCTTCCGTCCGCAGCGTCATTGATTTTTACAACATCAGCCGACAGCGGTTCGGCAGTCGTTCCCGTAAATTCAACGGTTATCTTTCCTCCGACCTTTAATGATGCGGCATCCTTATAATCTATAACACAGAGGATATACCAGTTAAAAGCGTCAACAAGCTTACCCATATAACTTGAATTGTCGGCATTCGGCAATGTACTGCCGTCAATCAATGCATCGATTTTGTCGGTGGTCAGATTTAAAACACCTGTATAAGATACTGCATTTTCGTACCCGTCAACAGTGCTTATATAATACCCGGGGTTGTTTGCCTGTATTTTTGTATAGCCGCCCTCATTCTTTTGGAGCTCGTTTAGTCTTGTGTTTAATTCACTCAGTTTTTGCGTTGGGTCTATAACTGTTCCTGTTGATAATTGACGTGAAGTAATGGCATCTCTCAGCGTGCTTTCCTTTTCCGAATAATTATCAACTTCTCCGGTATTTATCGCCGAAACCAAATCATCACAAGCGGAATAAATCCTGTTATCAAGCGTTTCAACATCATTTGTCTGAACGCCGACTTTGTTTTGAAGCGATGAGTAATACGCAATATCCTCTTTTACTTTTTTCAATTCATTATAATTTCTTGCCGCATTTTCGGAATCGAACACAACTGCAACGTCGTCGCCGTTTGCCACGCGCTTACCGTCTTCGACAAGCGGAACCAAAGTTCCCGTAACATTCGCCTTTATAGGTGTTTCGTCGCGCACCACAAATGCCGAAGTAGATACCGAATTTGACACAGTTTTTTCAAGGGCTATTTCGGTCTTTACAGGGCTGTAATTGATTTTATACACCTGATACATAAATATGCCGACAATAATCAAAGCAAATGCCGCATATAAAAACGGCAGATATTTTTTTTTCTTTTTTCGTCCGCCGAACTTTACGACTTTTTCATCGCTCAAGAATACCCGCCCTTTCTATAATTTCATAAACCTTGTTCAGCATTTTATCTCTTGTATCATACTCATCGGGATAAACCCAATTGATATTTTGATTTCTGCGAAACCATGTTAATTGCCGTTTAGCATAATTGCGCGTTGCACGTTTTAGGTTTTCAACGCACTGAGAAAGCTCGGCTTCACCCGAAAGATAAGGCTTTAGCTCCTTATATCCTATTGCCTGAACAGCTGTACTACCCATATTACCCAAATACGTCTCTGCTTCTTTTAAAAGACCCTTGTCAAGCATTAAATCAACACGTTTATCAATGCGTTCATACAACTTTGCCCTGTCTCTGTAATTTATCCCGATAAAAACCGGTTCATATTGAGACGGCTCCGATATTGATTTTTTCAATGCAGAGCTCATATTTTCTCCCGTAGAATAATAAATTTCCAAAGCCCTGATTATTCTTTTGACATTGTTGGGGTGTAGTGAAGCGGCATAATCCGGGTCAATCGCACGAAGCTTTGACAGCATAGCTTCGCTCCCCTTTTCTTCACATTCCTTTTGTAATTTTACACGTAATTCATTGTCAGTAGGCGACTGTGTAAATTTTATATTATTTACAAGACTGTCAATATAAAGTCCGGTACCTCCGACGATTATAGGTAATTTCCCACGCACATGAATATCTTTAATATACTTTTCTGCGTCACAGACATAATCTGCTACACTGTATGTTTTATCGGCAGGCAAAAAGCCTATCATATAATGCTTTATGCCGTGCATTTCATCTGCGGTCGGCTTAGCAGTAGCTATATCCAAGCCCTCATATATTTGCATTGAGTCCGCAGATACAATTTCGCCGCCAAACTTTTCGGCGCAGGATATCGAAAGTGCCGTTTTACCCGAAGCGGTCGGACCGACAATTACCAATATTTTAATTTTATCCATTACTGGATTCTCCCGAATTGCTTATCTAATTCATACTTTGTCATTTCAACAATAACAGGTCTGCCGTGAGGGCAATACCTGACATCTTTGTCGGTAAGCAATTTTTTTACAAAACGCATTAGCTCATAGTCGCTGTTATCGTTGCCTGCCTTAATAGCGGCTCGGCACGCTATTGAGTGATAAATCCAATCGAGTTTTTCGGGCAAAATATCTCTTTGATTTTTGAGCAAATATCCTGCTATTTCAGTAATCAAAGAAACAATATTTTCCTTTTCGAGATTTAAAGGACAAGCCCTGACAATCACGGTTCCTTCACCGAAATCGTCAATTTCAAACCCGCTCTCTCTCACGGTGTCTATATTCTCCAATATTGCAGTATACTCTTCTTTACTCAAAGTAACGCTTATCGGAGACAAAAGCATTTGGCTGCCGTTTTTTCCGTTTTCTTTTTTCAACTTGTTAAACAACATTCTTTCATGAGCCGCATGCTTATCTATTATTATAAGCTTCCCGTCAAATTCGGCAAATATATATGTCTTAAATGCTTCACCGATATAACGTATATCCACAGCCTTTTCATTGTCATCAACAATTTTAACTCCGAACTCTTCGGATATTTCCGTTTTGTTTTCGCTTATCGGAGGCGTAACAGGCTGAGTCGGTACAGCTGTTCTTACCGACAAATCTATTGTGTCGTCATCATTGCTTTTATTGTAATTCGTTTTTCCGCTGTCGTAAAAAATCTGTTGCGGTTTATTCGGAATATAAGCATTCCGGTGTTTCTCCGCGAAAGAATTATAACCGATATCGGAACTCGATGCGACAGGCGAAGTCTCATCAATTATAAGTCTTTCCTGTACGGGCTCTGATTTTGCAGGCTCAAGCAATTCATTGCGTTTAAAGCTTGCCTGCGGCCTTGAATCATCACCGTTCAACGCATTTTTCGCCGCATAATAAATTACGTCAAAAATCGCTTTTTCATTTGAAAAGCGAACCTCGGTTTTGGCGGGATGGACATTAACATCAACAGCCTGAGGAGGCGTTGTAATAAACAAAACACAAGCAGGATATCGCCCTACCATAACGGAGTTTTTGTACGCCTCGTTAAGCGCGGCGCACGCAGTTCTGCTTTTTATAAATCTGTCGTTTACAAAAAAAGTCTGCATTGAATTTGAGCCGCGTGAATTAAAAGGTTTGGATATATAACCGCGAACGGTTATTCCGTTTATGTCATATGATGCAGGAATCAATGTTTCGGCAAACTCTTTACCGAATACCGAATATATTGCTGAATAGAGCTCACCGTTTCCGGAAGTGCATAAAAGTTGCTTACCGTCTTTAATAAATCTAAAAGATATTTCGGGATGTGAAAGTGCGATTTTATCCACGATTCCCGCAACAGCCATTCCCTCCGAACGATCTGTTTTTAAAAATTTCATTCTTGCGGGAGTGTTGTAAAAAAGATCTCTTATAACTATTGTTGTACCGACAGGACAGCCTGCATCCTCACATTTTGAAAATTCACCGCCTGATACGGTCATTCTTGTGCCTATGTTACTGTCATTTGTCCTGGTGAGCATTTCGGTATGCGAAACAGCCGAAATTGAGGCAAGCGCCTCACCTCTAAAGCCAAGTGTACCTATTGAAAAAAGGTCCTCTTCCCTTGATATTTTACTTGTCGCATGACTTGTAAATGCAAGCGGTACATCCTCACGAGAAATTCCGCAGCCGTTGTCGGTTATACGTATATACTTGATTCCGCCGTTTTGTATTTCGACCGTAATGTCTTTTGCGCCTGCGTCGATTGAATTTTCAACAAGCTCTTTGACAACCGAAGCCGGTCGTTCAACAACCTCTCCGGCGGCAATCAGTTCATATATACTTTTGGGTAATCGGTTAATTTTCGGCATAATAACACCTATTGCTTTGCTTTATTTGAAAGTTCGTATAATTTTGACATAGCTTCAATCGGAGTAAGAGTATTGACATCCAACGCTTTAAGTTCGTCCAGGATTTCATCGTTATTGTTTTGCTCGAACGAAAGCTGAAAATCACCGCCGGATTCGGACTTATTATCATCACGGAATTCTTTTTTCGGAATTCCCTCTGCCTCAAGTGATTTAAGAATAGCTCGCGCTCTTCTTACAACGCTTTCCGGTACGCCGGCAAGCTTTGCCACGTCTATACCGTAGCTGCCGTCGGCACCGCCGCGTACAATTCTGCGTAAAAATGTTATGTCATCGCCGCGCTTTTTAACGGCAATATTGTAATTTTTAACGCCATCAAGAGTATTTTCGAGCTCTGTCAGTTCGTGATAATGCGTTGCAAACAGAGTTTTTGCACCGATTTTATGCTTGTCCGTAACATATTCAAGAACAGCCTTTGCTATACTCATTCCATCATATGTCGATGTACCTCTGCCGATTTCGTCGAGTATAATCAAACTCTTCTTTGTGGCATTCTCAAGGATTTCGGCAACCTCATTCATTTCAACCATAAAAGTCGATTGCCCCGACGCCAAATCATCGGATGCGCCTACACGTGTGAAAATACTGTCAACAAGCCCTATTTCGGCACTCTCGGCAGGAACAAAGCTTCCCATTTGAGACATAAGAACAATTATGGCAACCTGACGCATATAGGTAGACTTACCTGCCATATTCGGTCCGGTTATTATAAGCGTTCGATTATCTGTACAATCAAGAGTCGTATCATTCGGTACAAAGGGCGCACCGCCGAGCATTTTTTCTATGACAGGATGTCTTCCGTTAACTATGCTTATACGATCTCCTGCATTGACTGTAGGGCGAGAATAATTATTTAAAACAGCAACAAAAGCGAGACTGCAAAGCGCATCAAGGGTCGCTATTGCCTTTGAAGTGCGCTGAGTGCGCTCATACTGCTCACCGATTTTTTTACGCACAGAGCTGAATACTTCATATTCAAGGCTGACTATTCGTTCCTGAGCTCCGAGGACTTTGGTTTCAAGTGCTTTTAGTTCCTCCGATATGTATCTTTCACAATTTGTCAGAGTTTGCTTTCTTATGTATTCATCGGGAACAAGCTCTTTGAAAGCATTAGGTACTTCATAAAAATAACCGAACACCCGGTTGTATCCGATTTTAAGCTTCTTAATGCCGGTTTTTTCCTGCTCATTTTTTTCAAGCTCGGCAAGATAAGTCTTTCCGCCGTTTACTATATCGCGAAGCTCGTCAAGCTCGGCATTGAAATTATCCTTAATCATACCGCCCTCTCTTACGGAAAACGGTGCATCCTCACTTATCGCGTCATTGACAAGATTATAAACGTCTTCGAGAAGGTCAATATTATCATAGACAGATTTCAGCATAGAAGATGTACAGCCGGAGAGCAACCCTCTGATTTTAGGCAACGGAGACAGCGTAGACTTCAGCGACAAAAGCTCCTTCGCATTTGCCGTATTATAAAGGACACGGGTCATAAGCCTTTCCATATCATATATTCCACCCATAAGTGACATAAGTTCTTCACGTAACGGCGTGTTTCCGTAAAGCTCATCGACCGCATTTTGCCGCCTTATTATTGCGGCACAGTCATACAACGGACATTCCGTCCAATTGCGAATAAGCCTTTTACCCATAGCTGTTTTGGTTTTATCCAATACCCACAGAAGAGACCCCTTTTTCTCGCGGTCACGCATAGTTTCGGTGATTTCAAGGTTGCGTCTTGTGGAAAGGCCGATTTTCATAAACCTCGAATCGGAGTAGAAATTTATGCTTTTTATGTTATTGAGGTCATTTCTCTGAGCGTTATATAAGTATGAAAGTGCAGCGCCCAAAGCGCAAACGGCACTTTTCTTATTTTCAAGATCAAGTGAATCAAGACTGCTCTTCTCAAAATGGGAAAGAACGATATTTTTACATTTTTCAAAGTCGAATTCGGATGATGATAATGTTTCGGCGGTGGCCTCCGTCTTTTTGCTGACGAAGGTACAAAATCTTTTAAGAGTTGAGGTTTCTTTATTCATAAGTATCTCGCTCGGCATAAACCTCGCGAGTTCATCTACCGCTTTTTCATCATAATTTTCGGAAAACTCAGTTAAATACAGTTCGCCTGTTGAAACATCAACAAAACAAAGCCCTAAGCCGTCAAACAAAAGACAGCAAGAGCAAAGATAGTTGTTTTTGGTTTCATCGAGCATACTGCTTTCGATAACGGTACCTGCAGTAATAACACGTATTACATCGCGTTTTACTATACCTTTAGCCGTTTTAGGGTCCTCAAGCTGTTCACATACAGCAACCTTGTACCCCTTACTGACAAGCTTAGCAATATACCCGTCAGCACTGTGAAAAGGAACGCCGCACATAGGCGCGCGTTCCTCCTGGCCACAGTCACGACCCGTTAAAACAAGGTCAAGTTCTTTTGACGCCGTTTTGGCATCATCAAAAAACATTTCATAAAAATCGCCGAGACGAAACATAAGGATAGTATCGCCGTAATCCTTTTTTATTTCAAAATATTGTTTCATCATAGGTGATAATTCAGCCATTTTTTTACCTCGGTAAAATCAAATTTATCAATGATTGCAGCCGCTGCACGAAGAGCATTCGCCGCCGCAATCATGCTGATGAGCTCTCGGATCGCAGGTCTCGGGATCCTCACCGTTTACGCAAAGGCCGAGAATACCGGTAATATAATTCATCATATCGTCAACAGCCTGTCTCGCTTTTTCGTATTCCTGCATATTCTTGTTGGCCATTATCTGAGAATAAACACCCTGAAATTCCTGGTTAAAACCATTCATTTTATCCTCATCGGGCTCATCCTTGGCAGCCTCAACCTGATAAGACATCTGTATAAGTCTTATTTTGCCCATAAGGTCGTTGAGCTCCTCGTCAGCCTCATTTGCAAGTCTTGCTTTTTCAAAATTAAGATAAGCCTCGTCCTGCTGAATAGCAGCGCCGAGCTGCCTTGCCATTTTCTCAAGTTCCATTTTTAACTCCTTTAAAAGATGTTTTTAAATAACCCTCACGGGATAATTTACTGTTGCAATTCGCCCTTTAATATCCAATTAAGCGGTTCGGTAACTTTAACATTTCTGAATGACCCTATCAAACTGCTGTCACCGGAAAATTCGATAATAATATTTCCTTCGGTCCTGCCCGAAAGCATACCGGGATGATTTTTAGATTCGGATTCGACAAGAACCTTATATATATTGTCTTTCATCTTAGCGGTTCTTTTTGACGCAATTGACTCCTGTAGGTCACAAAGTTCCTTAAACCATCTTGATTTTTCATCTTTTGTTACAGGGTCTTCCATCGACGCCGCCTTTGTACCCTCTCGCGGAGAATAAATAAACGTAAAAAGTGATGTAAATTCTACTTCCTTTATAAGCGACAACGTGTCTTTGAACTCATCATACGTTTCACCCGGAAATCCGACAATAACATCGCTTGTAAGCGATAAATCAGGAATTTTTTCTTTTGCATAATTTATCAGTTCAAGATATTTTTTACGGTCATAATGCCTGTTCATCGCTTTTAAAACACGATCGTTTCCCGATTGGAAAGGTAAGTGTAAATGCTTGGCAATCTTGTCGTTCTCCGCCATTACATCTATTAGCTCTTTGGTACAATCCTTTGGGTGTGAAGTCATAAACCTTACCCAAAAATCGCCGTCAAGGTTAGCTACTTCACGGAGAAGTCCCGCAAAATTCATATCGGAAACATTGTTTTTTCCGTACGAGTTAACATTCTGCCCCAAAAGCGTTATATCTTTATATCCGTTTGCGATGATATCCTCTGCTTCGTTCAGAACTGCCTGAGGTTCTCTGCTTCTCTCTCGGCCGCGAACATACGGCACTATGCAGTATGTGCAAAAATTATCGCAGCCATACATTATAGGTAACCAAGCCTTAATACCTCTGTCACGGTAAATCGGTATGTCCTCCGCAATTTCGCCGTGACTATCCGGTGCATAGAAAACGCGTTTGTTTCCCGAAAGCGTCCTGTAAAGCAATTCAGGGAGCGATGTAACCGCGTGTGTGCCGAATACAAGATCGACAAACGGATAGCTGCTGTATATTTTATTTCTGATATGCTCTTGCTGCATCATACAACCGCAAAGGGCTATAATAAGATGCGGATTGTCCTTTTTATATTTCTTTACTGCTCCGACGTTTCCGAAGACTCTGTCCTCGGCGTGTTCACGCACGGCACAGGTATTATAAAGGATTAAATCGGCCTTTGACGCATCATTTGTAAACTCATAGCCCATCTCTTTAAGCATACCCATTATGCGTTCGCTGTCGGAAACATTTCCTTGGCAACCGTATGTATGAATAAATGCTTTAGGAGAGCGCTCGTAAAACTCAGCCGCCAAGACTGTCTTAACTTTATCCGCAAACTCTGCCTGTCTTATTTTTTCTTCTTTTGAAACATTATACTTTTCTGACAATTAAACAACCTCATTCGACAACATATTGTGAATCGAGCCAAGCTAAAACGTCATGGTACACAACGTCCTTATCGCTTTCCATAAGTATTTCATGCCTGTCGCCAGGGTACAGAACCACCGTAGGCTCTTTTCCGGCTAAAACCAAATTATCCGAAACAGCCATAACGCCCTTGCCGTTAAGACCCACAGGATCAAGCGCGCCGGAAATAATTAAAATCGGAAGATCAAGAGGAACCTCAGACGCCCACTCCTTGCGTGATGCATCATTGGCAATCGCAAAAAGGTCTCTGTAACCGCCGAGTGTGAATGTAAATCCGCAAAGCGGGTCATCCTTATATGCTTCAATATTATCTGCATTTGCGCTGATCCATGATAACGGCGAAGTTTTATCGGGAACCATCACATTAAAAAATGCATTCATAGCACTGCCCATAATTTCATATTTAGTGTGTGGACCGAGCTTTTCACAAAGTTTGTTTATCGGTTCCTGTAAAGCGGCGGCAACTGCCGGAAGCTCCCCGGTTCCGCAGAAAACAGCTCCGTTCAGCTCGCCACCGAAATGTGCTGTATAAACTCTTGCACAAAAAGAACCCATGCTGTGGCCAAAGAGGAAATACGGTAAATCCGGATATCTCTTTTTCATGATCTTAGTAAGTATATGCATATCGTCTACAAGCCGCTTATCACCGTTCTTTTCGGCAATAAATCCGAGTTCGGAAACATCGTTTACCGATTTACCGTGGCCTAAATGGTCATTTCCGCATACAACAAATCCGTTAGAAGCAATATACTTAGCAAACTCATCGTAGCGTCCTATGTGCTCAGCCATTCCGTGCGCTATCTGGAATACGCCGCGCGGAGTGAGTTCATCATCTTTCCAAATAAGCGTTCTTATTTTGTTAATTCCGTTCGAAGAATTAAAATATGCTTCGGTACGAACAATCGCCATGGCATTTTCCTCCACTTTATATACATTTTCATATTAAAGTATTATACATTATTTTCAGCCGTTTGTCATCATTTTTTAATTGCAAAAGATAAATTAATAGAAGTGTCTGTTTACTCGGCTTTTCTGTCGTCAATAATCGACATATTAAGCATTTTGTATATTTTTTGAATAAAATCTTAGTAATAATATATATAAAAAACGTCTGTTTGACGATTAAATAAACTTGCATACCATTTATCAAAGTGATAAAATTATATTAACAAATTAAAAAGGAGTTAATATTTATGACTTACGAACAAATCGTATCAAAAGTTAAAGCGAAATATGCAGATGCAGATGCTTCTTCTCTTAGCGGAACCGTTGCTATTCAGATAAATCTTACAGGCAAAAATGTGGAAGGCATTTTCTACATAGAAGCAAAAGACGGCAAGGTTAATGTTGAGCCTTACGATTATCATGACAACAAAGCTATCGTAACCGTAGCACCTACCAATCTCTTAAAGATACTCGACGGTAAGCTTAAACCCGCTATCGCTTATACAACCGGAAGAGTTTCGGTTGACGGTGATGTAAATGCCGTACTTCAGCTTATAGACCTTGCAGTAAAATAATAAATACAAATTCAACAAAAAGCACCACATGATTTCAAAAATCTGCGGTGCTTTTTTGTGTTAAGAATCTGACGTGTTAATATTTTTTGTGATTTTATCGTTTATTATTACCTTATCGCCCGTCCTGACTGTAGGACCGTCATTCCTTACCGTAACTCCGTTATAATCCACAATCTTTACCGAGTTGGAGATATTTTTGTATGCGGAATATAGGTTCCCGGCGGTTTCTGTATCTTTGCAAAACAGCGTTTCGCTATCATAGTTATAAACATTAATGAACCCGCTGTATGACAGACTGCCTCTTGATGCACCGTCGGTACCGTATGACTTACCGGATATTTTAATTTGCGGGCGCACATCTGATTTTAATATTTTAAGCTCAACTCTCATAACCGCACCGTTTACATTAAGGGCGTTATAGCTGTCAACAGAGCCGGTAAACCTAACGATGTTGCCGCCGGAAAGCACAGTTGATGAATTATAATTAAACCTGAGACCCGCAACAAATGTTCTCGCCGAAACAAATTCCAGAGCAGTATTGTCATATTCAAGGTCAATATAAACAGAACCGATATCTTTACCGCTTAAATACACATCAACATTTATTATATCGCCGGCGGCTCCACTCTCGCTTACCGCAAATGCGGAATCATTGTTTGAAGCCGCGAAAGCTACCGAACAAAGTACACATAAAAGTGCGGCTGACAAAGCCAATATTGAAACTGTTTTTCGCAAATGCTTCACGTCGTCAACTCCTTTGTGTTTTTTATATAATAACATACTTTTCTCACAGAAACAATTTTATTTTTCACATTATGACTTTATTTTGCAAAAAGATTGATGTATAATCCATTTAAAATATTTAAGGAGGTCTGTTTCGTGCGTAATCAGCCTATCACAGCCGTTATTGTGGGAGCCGGTCACAGGGCTTTTGTATATTCAAAGCTTGCCCTTACCGATCCGGACAAATTAAAAATTGTCGGCGTTGCCGACCCGGACAAAATTCGACAAAAAAAGGCAATGGAAATGTTCGGTTTCCCGAAAGAGAACTGCTTTGACTCGGCACTTGATCTCTCCAGAGTTCCTAAATTTGCAGACGCCGTAATCAACGGTACAATGGATGAACAGCATGTTGAAACATCTATTCCCCTGCTGAAAAAGGGATATGATATGCTTCTCGAAAAGCCCTTTGCAACAAATGAAAAAGAGATGCGCGAGCTTGTATCGTGTGTAAAAGAAAACGGCAACAAAGTTATGATATGCCACGTACTGAGATATACGCCGTTTTATCTGTCAATTAAAGAAAGAGTAGCTTCAGGAGAAATCGGCGACATTATAAACATACAAACCTGCGAGCACGTGAGCTATCATCACTTGTCAACATCGTATATAAGAGGAAAATGGGCTAACTCCGATGTTTGCCACACATCTATGCTACTTGCAAAATGCTGCCACGATATAGACCTTATGATGTGGATGATGTCCGACACACAGCCGAGTATGATATCAAGTTTCGGCAGTAAATTCCAATTCAAGCCGGAAAATGCACCAAAGGAAGCCGGCACAAAATGTCTTGTAGACTGCCCGCTTGTTGACACATGCCGATATTCAGCAAAAAGACTCTACCTTGATCAGCCTAAGCGTTGGGCATTTTATATTTGGGATAAGCTTGAGGGAATTGAAAACCCCACAGATGAAGACAGGATAAATCTGCTTAAAGGCGACAGCAACTACGGCAGATGTATATACAAATGTGACAACAATGTTGTGGATCACCAGTCGGTGCTCGTGAACTTCAAAAACGGAGCAACCGGTACGCATAATATGGTCGGCGGTTCGGCAGGACCGATGAGAAGAATACATATTATAGGCACAAAAGGCGAAATCTACGGTGATTTTGAAGAATCTAAATTCACCGTGGCTAAAATTCATCCTACTAAAACTGATGAAAAAACGGTCGAAGTTGTTGATCTAAATGTAAACGGTGATATGGTAGGCGCTTACGGAGGTCACGGCGGTGGCGACGAAAAGCTTGCGGCCGATTTCGTCGAGTTTTTAAGAGGAGGTAAACCCTCTCTCGCCTGCACCTCAATATTTGATTCGGTGGCAGGTCATCTGTGCGTTTATCTCGCAGATAAATCACGCGAAGAAAACGGTATGCCGCAAAAAGTAAATTTGTAATATAAAACGGCAGCAAATAACCCTCGGTCAACTCCGAGGGTTATTTTTATTGTAATCTCTTTAACGCATTATATTATTTTTTATTTTTAATATAGAGTGCCGCCCCCAGCGCTACTGCCGCAACGCCTCCTGCAATTGCGCCTTTTTTTATAAGCGGTAATACGGATTCAAAGCTCGGCGGAGCAAATTTGTAATAAGCATATTTCAGCTTATCATGTAAGTCCTTTGATGTGTAAAAGTCCTTATACATTACCGTATGTGTTTTGAACTCTCGCACATTGTTTTCGTCTAAGTCAATTACACGCACGCCTCTGTTTAAATCGGGACCGTAAACATTAAATCCGCAACCCTGTGTATAACCGAGAATAACATTTTTATAGTGGGCAATAAAGCTGTTATTATGGTCATGACCGAAAAACATGGCAAGTACATCGCCCTTTTCCGCCGCCGCATTAAATTCGCCGCTGTTTTTCTCGGGTGTAGCCGGAGTTTCAAGCAAGAAATCGCAGTTACCCGGGATAAGATATTTCTCATCCATCCAATAGTATTTTCCGTAATGAGATCTATATCCGACAGCGTGCGGCTTATGTGATTTCGGAACTTCTTTCAGCACGTTCCACATTTCGGGTACCGGTATATGCTGGAACAATAAAGACGGCACATAATCCCCTGTTTCGTCTTTTAAATAATCTCTAACACTCTTGTACCAAGCAATCTGCTCCTCGGAAACCGCACTGCAATGGCCGTCAAGACTCGCAGAAAGAGAGTCTATAAGATATATATTAAATAATATTTTTTTGCCGTCCGAGCTTAGAATATTTATGTAATGGTTACCGTATCCGCTGATAGAAGGATCGCCGGGTTCTGCAAGACAGGTAGGAAAGCTCTTGTATACTATCATCTGCTTTTCCTTGGAAATACCGAAAGCCTGATCATCATGATTACCGAATACAAATGTAAACGGAATGTTTCTTTCGGCAACCGGTGTTACGATATTACGTATTGCTTCGGCAACCTTTTTGTCGCGATCACCCGTGGCAAAACTGAGGCCGTAGCCTTTTATCTGATCACCCGTAAACACTACAAGGTCGGGGTTTTCGCTATCAAGCGCTTTACCGATAAATTCCACAGTGTTTTTTGACGTGATGTTTGTATCTTGAGTGTCGGCTATCTGCATAATGCGGAAAGTACCGTCTTTCTTAAATTTTAAGCTTTTCGCTTTGCCTATCGGAGAAGCCATAACGCACCAACTTTCTTTTTTATGTCAAAAGTATAACACATAATCGCGCAAAATAAAAGTCAAAACTCACAGCAGAACACACTTTATCTATATGAACATAAAAAATCACCGCACAGCAATAACTGTGCGGTGATTGAAAAATTTTAACTTATTTAAGGTTTGCCTTAAGAGTTTCGAGACTCTCTTTAAGCTCCTTGGGAAGCTTGTCGCCAAACTTCTTGAAGAACTCTTCAATACCGTTTGCTTCCTCTTCCCAAAGATTCTTATCAACATCAAGAATCTTTTCAAGCGATTCGAGTGAAACTTCACCTTCAAGGCCTTCAATGTTTATGTCTTTTGCATAAGGAATATAGCCGATGGCTGTTTCCTGAGCATCAACTTTACCTTCACAGCGTTTAATGATCCATTCAAGAACACGAAGGTTATCACCGAATCCGGGCCACATAAAGTTACCTTCGTCATCTTTTCTGAACCAGTTAACATTAAATATCTTCGGAGCTTTATCAGGGTCAAGAGTAGCACCGATATCAATCCAATGCTGCCAATAATCAGCCATATTGTAACCGCAGAACGGAAGCATAGCCATAGGATCACGACGAATTACACCGACAGCACCTGCAGCTGCAGCCGTTGTCTCCGAAGCCATAGTGGCACCTACAAATACGCCGTGGTTCCAGTCTCTTGACTGATATACCAGCGGAGCGAGCTTAGCACGTCTACCGCCGAATACAAATGCGGAAATCGGAACACCGTTCGGATTGTCAAACTCTTTGCTGAGGCACGGGCAGTTTCTTGCGGGAGCGGTAAAACGGCTGTTCGGATGAGCAAGGTTTTTGCCCTCGGCCTTCCACTCTACGCCGTTAACCTTTTTACCTGTCCATTCTTCTGCATTAACAGGCGGATTCTTGTCAAGACCTTCCCACCAAACGGTGTTATCGTCAAGATTTAATGCTACGTTCGTAAAAATTGCGCCTTTCTTTGTTGAAGCAAGTGCGTTCGGGTTTGATTTATCATTAGTTCCGGGTGCAACACCAAAGAAACCGTTCTCAGGGTTAATTGCATAAAGACGTCCGTCCGCACCCTTCTTAATCCAAGAAATGTCGTCGCCGACAGTCCAAACCTTGTAGCCTTTTTTACGATATCCCTCCGGAGGAATAAGCATTGCAAGATTGGTCTTGCCGCAAGCCGATGGGAAAGCCGCACAGATATATTTAACTTCGCCCTTCGGATTTTCAATACCGAGGATAAGCATATGCTCTGCCTGCCAGCCTTCGTTCTTGCCCTGGTAAGAAGCTATACGAAGTGCAAAGCACTTTTTACCGAGAAGAACGTTTCCGCCGTAAGCCGAGTTAACGGAAATAATTGTATTGTCCTCGGGGAACTGGCAAATCCATCTCTTTTCGGGATCCACATTGCATTTGCAATGAAGTCCGCGAACCCAGTCATTGCTGTCACCGAGAACGTCAAGAACCTTCTTGCCGACTCTGGTCATAATTGACATATTAAGAACAACATAAATTGAATCGGTAAGCTCAATGCCTGCCTTAGCGAGCGGTGAACCTACGGGACCCATCGAATAAGGGATTACATACATTGTTCTGCCCTTATAGCTGTCTTTTGCGATAGCATAGAGCATTTCATAAGCTTTGCCGGGCTCCATCCAATGGTTTGTGGGACCGGCATCTTCCTCTTTCTTTGAGCAAATAAGAGTTCTGTCTTCAACACGAGCAACATCGTTGGGAGCCGTTCTGTGATACAGACATCCCGGAAGTAAATCCTCATTTAATTTACGCATCTCACCTGACTTGCAAGCTTCCTCACGAAGCTTTTCAAGTTGCTCTTCGCTACCGTCAATCCAAACGATTTCGTCGGGCTTAACAAGAGCTGCTTTTTCGTCAATCCATGACAAAATGCTTTTGTTAGTTGTAAGTGCTGCCATAGTATTATCTCCTTTTAACTAATTCGGCACAGCCGAAATATTTAACTGATTCAGACGAATTTTCAGGGTTTTCCCAACCTCCGCCATTATGAATTATTATAGTCTAAAACTTTCATTTTGGCAAGCAAAAAAGTGTTAAATAGTTGTCAATATTTATCGTATTTTTGATGAACAATAAACAAATAGAAATGATATGACAAATATTACATAATGATATGGCAAAAGTTATTGAACACTGTCGATATCAAGCGTTGCTCTGGCGTTTAGTGTCATATCGCCGCGAGTGCCGGAAACATACTCAAAATACCCTTGTGCCCCGACCATTGCCGCGTTGTCTCCACACAGTGAAAGCTCGGGAAAATAGATTTCGACGTTTTTTTCTTTTGCAAGAGAGAGCATACGCTCTCTCAAAACAGAATTAGCGGAAACACCGCCTGCTAAAACAAGCTTGTCGTATCCGGTAGAGTCTAGGGCTTTTCTGACGTTGTCTTCCAAAGAATCCACAACGGCCTTTAAAAAAGATGCTCCGACATCGGGCACACTGACAGTCTCCCCTTTTTGTTCTGCATTATGAATCAGATTAATTACCGAAGTCTTAAGCCCCGAAAAGCTGAAATCAAGCGGAGAACCGTCAACGTGCGGTCTTGGAAATTTATATGAGTCGGAATTCCCGTTCTTCGCAATTTTATCAAGATTCACACCGCCCGGATAATCAAGATCCAATGTACGCGCAGCCTTATCGAGTGCCTCTCCCGCCGCATCGTCTCGTGTTCTGCCGAGAATTTTAAAGTCCGTATAATCCTTAACTTCTGTTATCAATGTATTCCCGCCGGAGACTACAAGGCACAAAAACGGAGGCTTCAAATTTTCATAAGATAAATAGTTAGCGGCAATATGAGAACGAAGATGATGCACGGGAACCAACGGTACTCCGGATGAAAGAGACAAACCCTTTGCGTAATTTACACCGACAAGCAATGCGCCTATCAGCCCCGGTGCATTGGTGACAGCTATGGCATCAATATCGGACATTTTGCAATTTGCGTCGGATAACGCTTGTTTTGTAACCGCACATATTGCTTCCGTGTGCATTCTTGAAGCTATTTCAGGTACTACGCCGCCGAATATTTTATGTTTTTCAATCTGTGTCGCCACTACAGATGAAACTATTTTTCTGCCGTTTTCTACAACGGCAGCCGCAGTTTCATCGCAGGAGCTTTCTATTCCGAGAATTAACATTAAACCACCACATTCCATTAAAAAGACTGACGTTCAGTTGTTTCTTATAAATATTTTGTCATTATCAACGCATCTTCACGCGGATTTTCGTAAAAGTTTTTCCTGATACCTATTTTTCCAAAACCCAGCTTACCGTAGAGCGATATTGCCGGTGTATTTGAACACCTGACTTCAAGAGAAACAAATTCGGATTCGGCCTCTTTTGCCAAATCGATAAGCTCCGAGAGCAAACCCACGGCTACACCCTTTCTCCTGTATTTGTTTTTTACGGCAACATTGGTTATATACACTTCGCCGGAAACAAAATATGAACCGACATATCCCGCCGTTTCTCCGTTTATTTCAGCCAAAAGAAATCGCGCATTTGCATTTTGGAGTTCTTCGGAAATTGATTTTATACTCCACGGCACGCTAAAGCACTCTCTTTCAAGCTCATACACCGACATCACATCTTTATCCGTCATAGAATGAAATGACAAAACATCATCATGCTTTAGCATCATACCAACTCTCTCCCGAATGTGCGTCGCTTTTAAGCAAAACTTTCATTTTACATGCGTTTTCCATTTCTTCCTTAACAATCAGCTCGGCTTTTGTTTTTTCATTCTCCGGTGCCTCTACTATAAGTTCATCGTGAATCTGCAATATAAGACGAGCATTGAGATTTTCTTCTTTAAGCCTTGTATATACCCTTATCATGGCAATTTTAATAATATCGGCAGCCGTTCCCTGTATCGGCATATTCCTTGCCACCCTCTCTCCAAACGCTCTCAACATACCGTTTGAGGAAGAGAGTTCCGGAAGATATCTGCGTCTTCCAAACAAAGTTTTGACATAGCCGTTTTTCTTTGCTTCTTCAACCACTTCGTTCATATATCGGTCAACACCGGAGTAATGGTGTAGATAATCCTTAATATATCTGTCTGCTTCAGCTCTGCTGACGCCTATATCCTTTGCCAAAGAGAACGCACCTATGCCATATACTATCCCGAAATTGACCGCTTTGGCACGACTTCTCATAAGCGGCGTCACCATTTGCAAAGGCATTTTAAATACCTGCGACGCTGTAATAGCGTGAATATCATCACCATTATTAAAAGCGTCAATCATAGCTTTGTCATCGGCTATATCAGAGAGAACCCTTAACTCTATCTGCGAATAATCCGCATCGACAAGCACTTTGCCGTCATCAGCAATGAAGAACTTTCGCATTTCTCTGCCCAGTTCTGTCCTGACGGGAATATTCTGAAGGTTCGGTTCGGTGGACGAAATACGACCGGTTCTTGTCTCGGTCTGATTAAATGTCGAGTGGATTCGTCCGTCGGCGGCTATTTCTTTGAGCAAACCGTCACAATAAGTAGACTTCAGCTTTGTGTAGGTTCTATACTCTAAAATAAACTTAACTATTTCATATTCATCGGCAAGCTTTTCCAAAACTTCGGCATTTGTGGAAAATCCGCTTTTTGTTTTCTTTTTAGTCGGTATGGCAAGCTTAACGAAAAGGATTTCTCCGAGCTGTTTCGGAGAATTTATATTAAATTCTTCACCTGCAAGTTCATATATGCGGCTTTGAAGCCCTTTTATTCTCTCACCGAGCATATCTCCGAAAGCTTCAATGCCGCTTTTATCTACTTTTACACCGATTTTTTCCATGGAGGCAAGAACCTCTGCCAACGGCAATTCAATATTGCTTAAAAGTTCCGTTTGGTCCCGTTCATCCAACAAAGCCGAAAGCTTCACCGTAAGAGGATATACGGTTTCGGAAAGTGCCGAAAAGCCGCCATCAGCTTCATAGTACACATTGTACTCTGCCGCCAATTTTTCAATGTCATAATCCTTAGCCGACGGATTAAGCAAATACGCCGCGAGCATTAAATCCATTTTTACATTTTTAATCTCAAATCCGTGAGAAAATGCATACGCATACAGCGGCTTTATATTAAAAGTATATTTCTCTGTATTTTTATCCTCAAGAATGTTTATAAAAGCTTCGACTTCGCTGTCATTCTCGGTATTTACTTCACATATGTCATCGCCGTTGCAAGTGGCAAGACTTTCAAATCTACCGTCTTTAACAGAGTATACAAAGTAAAGCTTATTCGCTTTTAACAAAAAGTCTTTTAAGCTGTTTACCCTTTTATATTCCTTTACAGTCGTATTTTCCGGCTTAGCGTCATACGTGACGGTATTTAAGCCGATTTTGTCTATCAGCTTATACATTTCAAGAGAACGCAAAATAGACAAAGCCTCGCCCTTGTCACCTTCGTCCGGAACATAAAAAGAGTAATCGGTCTCAATCGGAACACTTTTGCAAATCTCGCCGAGCTTGTAGCTCATAAAAGCCGAGTCTTTATCGTTTTTCAACTTATTGCGTAAAGTTTCCCTTATGTCAATAGTATCAATGTTATCATAAATATTTTGTATTGAGCCAAGCTCGGAAATGAGACTCTGAGCTGTTTTTTGCCCAACGCCCGATACTCCCGGAATATTATCGGAGCTGTCGCCCATAAGAGCCTTAATGTCTATCAATTGATGAGGAGTAACACCGTAATCATCTTTAATTCTTTTAACATCATAAATATTGGTTTCAGGTCTGCCCATTTTCGTTGACGCAAGCAATACCTTTACATTATCTCCGACAAGCTGTAAGCTGTCACGGTCTCCGGTGGCAATATAACATTCATCGCCGTCCTTACAGGAAAAAGCAAGAGTACCGAGAATATCGTCTGCCTCATACCCCTCTTTTGTTACTATCTTATATCCGAGCGCCCTGAGCAGGTCTTTAAGGACCGGCATCTGTTCCGCAAGTTCGGGAGGCATGGGCTTACGTCCCGCCTTATACTCATCATACATTTTGTGCCTGAATGTGGGTGCCTTTAAATCGAAAGCGAATGCAACGCTGTCGGGATGAAGCTCGTCGCACAGCTTATAAAATATATTCATAAATCCATAAATGGCATTGGTATATCTACCATCCTTGGTTGTCAGAAGCTTTATACCGTAAAAAGCACGGTTAATAATACTGTTCCCGTCCAAAACCAGCAGTTTCATTTGTCATTCTCCTAATAAATTTTCAATATATTGTATCATAAAACACATACGAATGCACTATATTTTTAAGTTGTTAATATTTTTAGTATGTGATATACTTTATAAAAAACTATTGAAAGCTGTTATTATGAATATCGGAAATTTACACATAGATGGATTTGCGGCATTGGCTCCTATGGCAGGCGTTGCCGACAGAGCATTCAGAGAAATTTGCAGAGGTTACGGTGCCGCTTTTACAGAGAGCGAAATGATAAGTGCCAAAGCACTTTCCATGGGTGACAAAAAATCATACGAGCTTATGCATATAACAAACGGAGAACGCCCGACAGGTATACAATTATTCGGAAATTCACCGGAAGTTATAGAAAAAGCGGTGAAATCGGTTGAAACCGAAAACCCGGATTTTATTGATTTTAACTTCGGATGTCCTGCGCCTAAAATAGCCGGTAACGGCTCCGGCTCGGCTCTTTTGAAAACGCCTGATGTAATCGGAGAAATACTGAAAAGTGCCTACTCTGTTGCAGATAAACCAATAACCGCTAAAATCAGAATCGGTTGGGATAACGAAACGAAAAATGCTGTTAAAACGGCAACAACGATTGAGAAAAACGGTGCGGTCGCAATAACAGTACACGGAAGAACGCGCGCACAAATGTATGCTCCCCCCGTTGATACGGAAGCAATTCGCGAAGTAAAGAATGCCGTTTCAATACCTGTAATAGGCAATGGTGACATTACAGACGGTCAAAGTGCCGCGCTTATGTTTGAAAAAACGAACTGCGACTTGCTGATGGTCGGCAGAGGTGCTCTCGGCAGACCGTGGGTTTTTGCACAAATAAACGCTTATATGACAGAAGGCAGAATTTTACCGGAGCCGCCCGTTTCAGAACGCATGCGCGTTATGGTAAACCATGTAAAAAAAATATGCGAATATAAGGGCGAAAAAATCGGCATAAAGGAAGCCCGTAAACACGCCGCATGGTACATAAAAGGCATAAGAAATGCCGCCGAATACCGCCAAAGCGTAGGACTCCTTGAGAGCATTGAGCAGCTTGAAGAAATTGCATATAAAATATCAATATCAAATTAAAGATTTTACATCAAAACAGCCGCCATAAGGCGGCTGTTTTCTCATATACAATGTTGCTTCTAAATAATTATCATCTTAATATGCCTATGGTGATAATTTCAAACGGCTTATAATCAATTTCATCTGTCAAATACAGTTTATCTTCGAGCATATTAAGGACATAAACCTGCTGTGGAAATTTCATTTTGCCGCGTCTGCCGTTCTGTTCGGATAAACGAACAACAACCATTTCGCCGTCTTCGGAAAGTTTCATCGCCTGCAAGAACATTCCGTCAAATGTATTTTGGCATGAAACATCAGCCCTTGTCAGCGGAATATTAAATTCAAATGCGATGTCATTTATATGAGCGTCAACCACCGAACCGGAATGCGGATAAATAAGGTAAGCGAAGCTGTGCTTGCCTATGTCGCTTTCAGGGTCAGGTCGCTCGGTAGCACGAAGCAAGCTAAGCGACAAAGTGTTTTCCGAAATACCTATTCCGTATTTTGAGTCGTTTATCACAGCTATACCGCCGTCAGTTTCCGAAACATCAAACCATTTGTGATGGCAACATTCAAAGCGGGCACTTTGCCAAGATGTGTTTTTATGAGTTTCACGCGCAATAAATCCCGCACCGGTATCACAAAGAACCTCACGGCTTAAAACATTCGGAGAAAACAGTACCTTAGCGAGCTTATGTTTTTCGTGCCAATCAACATTGTTTTCGACTTCGATTTTTGGAGAACGTCTGAATATCCTGACTATTCTCTCCCATTTGCTGTTTTCGGTGCCGAGTGTTACTCTAAAGGAACAAGCCTCTCCGCTTTTTTCCGTAAGCTTCAGCGGTGAAACTACCTTTAGCGGAATTATTTTATCGGTATAATTCGGTAAAATATCCCATGCATCATATACACCCGGATTATCCTCATATATTTCAAGGCGATTAAATACTCCGTTTACCCATTCCCTGTCAAGTCTCTTATCATACAGCCCGGTGATAGAACCGTCAGAAGCAAATTTAATTTTATAAAACGGTGTTTCTGCCGAATTACCGTTAACAATACACCAATCGTCGCTGAATTCTTCTTCAGGCTTTTCAATAACTGTACAGTCAAGAGGAGCTATATTGGGTACGGTCCAAAAACCCTTTTTCCCGAATCTCGTCTCGCTTCCGTCCTCATCTTCAAAGAAAGTCAATTCTTTACGCTTAAAGTTAAGCGAATTAAAATAAGCTTCGCCGTAGCCGATAATTCCGCTCAGAGTTTTATCAACGTATACATAATCTGCCAAGGCGTCATTATAAACAGGGTTTATATGGCTGCCGGGTAAAATATCGTGAAATTGATTGATAAGAAGCTTTTTATAGCATTCCTTGAGTTTTTCTCCGGGATAATCAAAGCCCGACATTGCACGTAACGTAGAAATGATTTCCGCCTCGCGTATTTTATACTCAAGCCTTCTGTTTAATTTTTTTAAGTTCGCCTTTGTTGTGAATGTCCCCCTGTGCATTTCAAGGTACAGTTCACCGTCCCACTTAGCGAGTGAAGTATTTCCTTTAAGATTTTTTTCCAAGAATTCGGCTCCACCCATATGCTTTGTTTTAGGCATAACGGAAATTTTATCAAAACGCCTCATAACCTCAAGCATTTCTTCGGTAACACCGCTTCCGCCGTCGCCGTAGCCAAACATAGACATTGTTTGTCCGCCTGAATTTTTATCCTGATACGCCTCCCAATTTTCCTGTATTTGGCTCGGCATATTCCAAGTAATAAAATGTGTGGGCGGAACGCATGCATATACTTCGCTGCCGTCTATTCCTTTCCATATAAAATTATTGTGAGGAAAACGGTTAGTATCGTTCCAAGTGGACATTTTATTAGAGACAAAATAATCCACTCCGCATTTTTTCAGTATTTGAGGAAGTATCCAACTGTTACCGAAAACATCAGGCAGCCAGCAATTGTTTATGGTTTTTCCGAAATTCTCCCTGAAAAACATTTGTCCGTAAAAACACTGCCTTATTAAGCTCTCGGCTGACGGAATATTACAATCAGGCTCGATATACATAGCTCCTACGGGTTCAAATCTTCCTTCTTTAACTCTTTTTTTGAGTTCTTCAAAAACTTCGGGATAATACTGCTTTAAGGATTCATAAGTATATGCCTGAGTATGCGTATATTTAAATTCGGGGTATCTGTCCATAAGGCGAAGCTGTATCAAAACAGTGCGCAAATTCTTTTGAACAGCATGAATTCTGCGCCAATAATACGCTATATCAAGATGTGAATGTGCTACAAGTGCAACATCGCCGCTACCCTTATAGTCTCTATTTGCAAAAATGACATCATTGACATATTTTTTTGCTTCTTTTATCCCTGTAGGTCTGCTGTCCGTGTCAAAATCAATCAGATTAAGCGCATTGTTCAGCTCGGTGTTTACAAATTTTCGATAGTCCTCGTTAAACAATTCCGATTTTGCTATGTCCAAAAGTGTTTCAATATCATATACAAGGCTTTGTACATCTCGGTCAATCGTTACGAGGTACGCGCCGTTAAAAATCTGCCTGCAACCACGAACTGCTAACGACTCCGGATTTCTTTCATCATCAGGTTTGGAACGGTTGTATCCCTGCATTTCAAATTTAATTTTATCCGGAGTACCAATATACGGGGTAAGAAGCACTCTGTCTCGGTTTGGGTCTATACCTCCAACGAACTTACCGTTAGCCTTGACGATAATTTCGGCAGCCGTTTTGAGGTAAAGCCAAAGTTCTTTGTTTTTTAAACTGTCGGGCACTTCCGTTTCTGCTTTTATAAATGCTGTGCCGTCCGGAGTAAAATACAAGTCTCCTTTTTTCAGCGGTCTGAATTCTTCGGAATAAAACTCATAGTTGTTTTCCGTAACCTGACGGGCATCTTTAATAACTATATTATCTATCGGTAATTTGTCATTTATAATATATCTTTTGAGCCAACCGAATCTGAGATCATTCCATTCTTCGGGACGCATACTGCGCCTGACGACTTTAATATGTGCCATAATTACTCCTCTCAGTTATCCCAAAAATACGGTTTTTTACGAACTGCCTTTATTTTTACAAGCTTACTTGTATTTTTCAGCACTTCCTCCGCTATCCAGTCAACACATCTGTTCAAGATAAGGCATTTAGAACATTCTCCTCTGAAAATCAAAGTTAAAGTCCCGTCCTCAGACAATGACTCAAATTCAACCTCACCGCCGTCGCCCTGAATTTTAGGTCTTATTATTTTTTTTATATATGTTTCAATATCCATACCCATTATTCCGTTTATAATTGTTCGGATATTCTGAAGCGAACGCTCGCACGTTGAAGAGTCAATACCCCTTACGGAATAATACATTTTTAATTTCGGCTCGGTTCCCGATGGTCTGACGGCAATCCAAGAACCGCCTTTAAGGAAAAACTTTAAAACATTTGATTTCGGTAAATCGCCGATGCCCGTACTATAGTCCTTAACATCTGTAATATTTGGAAAAACGGTTGCTTTATTAGCCCTGAAATAAGACATAATATTCTTTATACGCGAGGCACCGTCTTTCCCTTTTAGAACAAAAGAATCAAGCGCATCAAGATAAAACCCGTATTCCGAATAAAGAACATTTAAAGCGTCTACCAACGTCATTTTATTTTTCTTATAATATGCCGCCATCTCGCATATTAGCATTGAAGCGACAACCGCATCTTTGTCTCGCGCATATGTTCCGACGAGGTAGCCATAGCTCTCTTCATACCCTATCAAGAACTCGTTCTCGCCTGTTTTTTCATACTTGGTAATCTGATCACCGATATATTTAAATCCGGTCAAAGTCTCAACAACATTCAAGCCGTTTTTCCGTGCAATTTCCGCACCCAAATCATTTGTAACAATCGTTTTAACAAGTGTTGACTTCGGATTTAAGCTTTGTTTCTTAAATTTGAGATAAAAATCCACAAGCAATGCTCCGGTTTGATTGCCGGTAAGCAAAGTATATTCCCCGTTATGTAAAACACCTACACCAACTCGATCACAATCCGGATCGGTTCCTATAACCAAATCGGCGTTTGCACTTTTGGCCTGTTCAAGTGCCATATTAAGCGCATCCTTCTCTTCCGGGTTCGGTGATCTGACTGTTGTGAAATTACCGTCGGCAACAGCCTGCTCCTTGACAACAGATACGTCAAACGACATATCGGACAATACTTTCCTGACGGGAATATTGCCTGTTCCGTGCAAAGGGGTATAAACTATCTTTAAGTCGGACGCTTCTTTGGAAACAGCCATTTTTTCAACTTCCGAAATATAGCTGTTAAGCACTTCATCTCCTATATAGGTCAAATAACCGTTTGACAGTGCCATATTTAAATTCATATGCTTTACGGACTTTATATCTTTAACATTGTTGATATACGATATAACCTTATCGGCATATTGCGGAACAAGCTGACAACCGTATTTATCATACACTTTATACCCGTTGTATTCTTTCGGATTATGACTTGCGGTAATAACTATTCCGGCATTACAATTTAAGTATCTTACTGAAAAAGAAAGTACGGGAGTGGGCATAATCTCCTCAAAAAGAAAGGTCTTAATCCCGTTATAGCACAGAACCTCTGCGGCGCATTCCGCAAAAGCCTTCGAATTATTGCGTGAATCATAAGCAATAACAACGCTTTTTTCTCCTGCAAACTCGTTTTTTAAATACTCACAAAGACCTTTTGTAGCTTTGCCGACAGTATACTTGTTCATTCTGTTGGCACCTGCTCCCATAATGCCTCTCAAGCCACCGGTACCAAATTCCAAATCCTTATAGAATCTATCCTCAATCTCTTTTTTATCTGTTATTGATTCCAGTTCATTTTTGGTATTGTCATCAAATGTCAGCCAATACTCGTATTTTTCGTGAATATCCAATGTTGCTCATCTCCGATAGCTTTTTATTGATTTTAACACAAGGACTTTTCCTCGTCAAACAAATTAAAAAAATGATGAATATTATTTTTTGTTATGCTATAATAAAAAAGGTTTAGCATAAACTGAGCGAGACTATTAAAATTCTCACGGAACACAAAGGAGGAACCCATGGAAAAATTCAAGCTCAATTTGGAATACAAGGTAGGAAAAGCTGTTTTTTCCACCAATCTTTTTGAAACCGAACATTTCAAAATTACTTATAAAGCAACCAAAAGCCATATTTCACTTAAAATGGCAGCTTTTGTCCCATTGGAAATTTTAAATCTGACAGCAAGCATTCCCTACAACTTCAAAGCTGACAGCAGAGTTTTTGTCAATGGGTATCAGTCTTGGACTGAATGTCGTGAAATGTTTAAAGATGAGAGACAGTCACACACATTCGGACCTATAAGCTTTGCTTACAGGCGCACCCTCCTCGGAGCGGCGGGAGCTTATACATTCGATGACAATGTAAGTCGTCGCGGCGTCTTTCAGGGCTTTTCTTATATGTATGTAAGAAACGGTGAAGAATACGATCTTTTCGCCTCATTGACTGAGAGAACCGGATATACAATATTTACCGCCGATTTCAACAGCAATATGATAACCGTACAAAAAGACCTTGAAGGAGTAATTGTTGACGGTGAATATGAAGTTTTAAATTTCGCAGAATATGTGGGCGACGAGGATTCCGTTTTCGATAATTGGTTTGACGAGCTTAATATACCCAAGCCTTCTGTGGCCCCCAAAAACGGATATACCACATGGTATAACTATTACAGCAAAATTAATGAAAAAATAGTATCTGACGACCTCGAGGCGTTATCAAAGGTGAAATCCGATATCGATATATTTCAGATAGACGACGGATATCAATCGGCAACCGGTGATTGGCTCACTATAGACAATAAGAAATTCCCTAACGGTATGAAATCTGTTGCCGACAAGATTCATTCAAAAGGAATGCTTGCAGGCCTTTGGCTGGCTCCTTTCGGCGCAGAGTTCACTTCCAAAACCGCTACGCAACACCACGATTGGCTCATTCGCAAGAAAAACGGTCATCCGGTAACTTGCGGAATTAACTGGGGAGGCTTTTACGCCCTGGACATTGAAGTTCCGGAGGTTAAAAACTATATCAAACACTTTTTCGATGTCATTCTGAATGATTGGGGGTTTGATTTAGTTAAGCTTGACTTTTTATATGCTGCCGCAATAATACCGAATCACGGCAAAAGCCGCGGCCAACTTATGTGTGAGGCTATGGATTTTCTGCGCGAATGTGTCGGCGAAAAAATGATACTCGGTTGCGGCGTTCCATTGATGCCGGCATTCGGCAAAGTCGATTATTGCCGTATCGGTGCGGATATGGGGCTTAGATGGAAAGTTCCGTTCTTTTCTAACAGAGAATTCATCTCAACGTACCACACCCTCGGCAATTCCATATTCCGCCGGCAGCTTGACGGCAGAGCATTTCTCAACGACCCGGACGTTTTCCTCTTGAGAGATGAAAACATCCATTGCACGTTTGAGCAGCGCAAGATAATAGCAACTGTAAACAAGGTTTTCGGCAGCGTTTTATTTACATCTGATAATGTCGGAAAATATAGCGATGAGCAAATGTCAGTACTTCTCGACACATTTAAAAAGAGCAAAATCGATGTTAAAAGCGCCGAGTTTTTAAACGAGAACAAACGAATAATGAAATTCGTATACACACAGGACGGTATTGAACACACCTTTAAGTTTAATATTGATAAAGGCACAATAGTATAAAAAGGAATCCGCAGAGCCAAGGCTCTGCGGATTTTAAGTAATCATCTGAATTATTTATATTTTTAAACTGTGGTATTCTTCTCCGTCAAGTGTTTTCCAAATAAACTCTTCATTTTCAAGAAGCATATATCCGTGAGCACTGTTTTCTTTCGGAATTGAAACCGAACCGGGATTCAAATAAAGATTATTTTCTCCGAATTCTTCCCATGCTGGAATATGAGTGTGTCCGTGGAGCAAAATATCTCCTCTGCAAAGCGGCGGAAGGTTATTCAAATTAAAATTATGACCGTGAGTTGCATAAACAAGCCTATCGCCTACCGGTATTATGCAGTAATCGGCAAGTATCGGGAAGTTAAGAACCATTTGGTCTACTTCAGTATCGCAGTTGCCGCGCACACAGAAAAGCCTGTCTCTCACATCGTTAAGCATAGAAATCACCTTTTTCGGTGCATACTCTTCCGGCAAATCGTTTCTCGGTCCGTGATATAAAATATCGCCGAGCAAAAGAAGTCGGTCAGCCTTTTCACAATCAAACGCTTCCATTAAATTTTTGCAATACATCGCCGAGCCGTGTATGTCGGAGGCTATCATAAGTTTCATTTTACCACATCCGTTTAAATAAGCGGCAGGCTGCCACCTGCCACTTATTTTTTATTATTTTGTTTCGAGGATAACCTCATCGCCATCTGCAGACAAGTTAATAGCCTTCAACGGTTTATCATAATTGTCAACTAAATAATTAGATATTTTATCCTCAACATTACGTCGAATAACATTTCTGAGATCTCTTGCACCTCTTACGGTACCATCCATTTTTGAAACCAAAAGAGCCGGAACATCGTCGCTGTACCCGAACGATATACTTTTTTCCTTTAGAGAGTCGGAAAGCTCCGAAAGCATCAGCTTCGCAATATCTTTATAGTTATCCTCAGTCAACTCATTAAATACAACTATTTCGTCAACTCTGCCAATAAATTCCGGCCTTAAAAATTCTCTAAGCCCCTTAATGGCATTTTCTTTTTTTATATCTGACGGAGCTTTAGCAAAGCCGAGTGCACTTTCTCTTCTTTCGCTGCCGGCGTTGGAGGTCATAATAATAACGGTATTTGCAAAACTGACGGTTCTTCCGTGAGCGTCATTTGTCTTTCCTTCGTCAAGGATTTGCAAAAGTATATTCATAACATCAGGATGAGCTTTTTCAATCTCATCAAACAGAATAATGGAATACGGCTTTCTTCTGACCTTTTCGGTTAACTGACCTGCCTCGTCGTATCCCACATATCCCGGAGGAGATCCGATAAGTCTTGATACGGAATGCTTTTCCATAAACTCTGACATATCAAGCCTGATAAGAGTTTCAGGCGTGTCAAAAAGTTCTTTCGAGAGCAGCTTAACAAGTTCGGTCTTTCCGACACCGGTAGGACCGACAAAAATAAACGAAGCGGGTCTTCTCTGGACGGATAATTGCACCCTGTTGCGCTTAATAGCCGCAACAACAAGGTCTACTGCCTCATCCTGACCGATGAGATGTGCTTTAAGTCTATCCTCAAGCCCGGCAAGGCGCTTTATGTCGCCCTCCATAACTTTGGTAACGGGAATACCTGTCCAAAGATTTATAACCTTTGCCAAGTCTTCCTCTTTTACATCGTTGTGAGAGGCTTTTTCTTTTAATTCGTCTTCTTTTCCGTCATACGACAGTAATTCGGTCTTAACCGTTGCCAAGTCCTTATACACCTTATCGCGTTCGGTATCCTCTGTGGTTGTTTCTGCCTTAGACGTAAGCTCTTCCTCTTCGCTCTTTAATTCATCACGCTTTTTAAGGAATAACTCATAGTCACTTATAGCCTTGTTTCTAAGGTTCGCACAAGTGCAAGCTTCGTCAAGCAAATCTATGGCTTTATCCGGCAAAAATCTGTCGGTAATATATCTTTCGGACAAAGTAACGGCTCGATAAACCAAATCATCAGAGATTTTCACCTTATGATAATCCTCGTAATACTTCTTAATTCCAAGGAGCATATCATACGTATCGTTGATTGACGGTTCTTCTACCTTAACAGGCTGAAAACGGCGTTCCAACGCTGCATCTTTTTCGATATTGTTACGGTACTCATTAAAGGTCGTTGCACCGATGACCTGTATTTCGCCACGTGAAAGAGCAGGCTTTAAAATATTAGCGGCATTCATTGTTCCTTCGCTGTCGCCTGTTCCGACAAGATTGTGAACCTCATCGATAAAGAGGATAATATTACCCTCGTTTTTAACCTCCTCTATAAGTCCTTTAATACGGCTCTCAAACTGACCGCGGAATTGTGTTCCGGCAACTAACGCGGTGAGGTCTAACAAATGAATTTCCTTGTCGGCTATTTTTGCGGGAACATCGCCTGCTGCAATTTTAAGAGCGAGCCCTTCGGCAATGGCAGTCTTGCCGACGCCGGGTTCACCTATAAGACAAGGGTTGTTCTTTGTTCTGCGGCACAGTATTTGAATCGTTCTGTATATTTCCTTATCTCTGCCGATAATTCTATCAAGCTTACCCTCTCTTGCGCGTTCCGTAAGATCGGTACAATAAAGATTTAAATACTTTCTTTTCTTGTTTTTTGTACCTTTCCTCTTTTTGCCTTTTGTATTATCCCCATCGTTTGATGTATCTTCCGGCTCCGTGCCGTCGGAACCGTCTTCGGTATCATCGCTTTTCTCCGGAAACATTCCTTGTAAAAATGATAACGGCAAAGCACCGCCGGGTTGAAACCCTTCAATACCGTCCGGATTTTCCATCATCTGATTCATCTGCTCGGCAACGTCGTTCATCTCATCTTCCGAGATACCCATTTGATCCATTATTTGCTTTACGGGGCCGATGTTCAGCTCCATAGCACATTTTATACAAAGGCCCTCATTGGTGGTTTTGTCGCCGTCTATTTTTGAGATGAAAAATACAGCAGGATTTTTATGGCATCTGCTGCACAGCATATTTTTGTTCATCTGATTGTTAATCCTCTTTCTTAGTTTGCTTTTTTAATTTTTTCTCTTTAAATTGCTGCATGGTATTAGGTACATAACTGAGAAGAGCGGCAAATGTCAAAAGAGCGGCAATTATTACAAGAGCTATCATAACAGGATCAGGAAGCGTAAAATACGCTCTGAGAGCTCCGACTTCCGGTCCGAATGCAATAACAAGAATCATAACACCGTAAAATGCCGTTGTCGCAACCTTTCCCCACATTACCGCTGCACTCGGGCGAAGACCGATGCCTATCATAATTGCACCGACAAGCACCATAAGCAATTCTTTTGCAATAAAGAAAAGAAATACCCATTTGAACCATTTCATAGTAGGATTGGTTGATTTATTAAACTCGAGGAAAAGCACAACAGCTATAGTCATCTGTGTCAGCTTATCTGCTATGGGATCAAGTATTTTTCCAAGCTCACTGACCTGATTAAAGCGACGGGCAATCTTACCGTCGAACAAATCTGTAAGTCCTGACACTGCCAAAACTATTACCGCTGCCAATACATGCTCATGATAAAATAACACCCCGAATACGGGAATTAATATTATTCTGATAAGTGACAAAAGATTTGGAACGGTAAGACAGCCTGTAAACAGTCTTTTTAAATTTTCTTTCATAAGTTTACCCCTTAAATTGTTATTTTAATACTTAATTATGTAGTATCTCACCCGATGGGTACAACACTGTGGTTCTGTATAATTGTAATAATAGCAGAATTATTTACAGCTTCATAAAAAGAAGTATTTTGCTTGCTGTTCGCGGATAAAAGCAACAGAATAATACCGATAAAATATACCGCGATAAGCCCTTTAAGTATTCCGAAAACACCTCCTAAAACAGTATTTGCAGTCCCTATAAGGGGCAACTTGCATATTTTATTGAGCCATTTTGCCACTACACTTAAAAGCAAAGACAAAACAATGCTCAAAAGCAGAAAAATAACAGGCGACAGTACCGTTACCGCTATCGGTTTTGCAATATCACTGCTCAATTTTTCAGCAGCGTCGGTGCCGGAAAAATCCCCGTTCAATATTTCGCTCGTAATATTGTTTTCATCTGGATCTGTTCGTAAGATATAATCCTTTATAATCTTCGGTAAATTATCTACCACAGCAGATGCTTTGCCGGAAGATGACATAATATCAGAGTTTTCCGAAAGAGATGCAGATACTTTTTCGGTGATATTAGGGCCTATAAAAGTGTCATAAATACTATTCGCCGCGGGCTTGCACAAATTTGCGGCTGAAATAACGGCAATCGCAAAAACAAGCACCTCCAAAAGAGTAATCAAGAAGCCTCTTTTTGCCGAAACAATAAGAAAAATCAACATAATTGCTAAAAGTGCCATATCTATATAAATGCCCAAATTATCACCACCGTAACAAATATTATACTACCATACAACAGCCCAAAAGACAAATTAACAAAATGTTAACTATTATCAGTGACTGTTGCCGTGTCATCCTCGGAATTGCTGTTTGTACTATATGCGGAAATCTTAGACGTAGAATATACATACGTATAAGTACCGTCAGAAAAGCAGCGTATACCATCACTTTCAACCGAATGTCTGCTGACTTCGTTTCCCTTCATATCAAAACAAATCAATTCCGAATCGGTCAACACACTCACTCGTTGATTATCACACGAAACCGATTTAACGGCACTCGTTATATCAACAGTAAACAGCTTTTCCCCATTTCTGTTATACACATTTAAAATTTTGGCTGAAGAACTGCCGTATTTTGAGAGCACAGCCGCAACCACATTGTTATCCGAAACGGAAATACGCGAAAGAGAATTTAAAGAAAGGTCCTCATCTTGCTTGTCTGTCTTGTTTTTTACAATAGAAAAAACATTCTCGCCGGTTATAAGAAGTGTATCTCCTTTTAAGAAGTTCACTCCTGAGACAATATCAGAACCAAAATCAAATTCGCTTACTGCCTCTTCGTATGAAAAATCAAAAATAAGTACTCTCGAATAAAGCTCTCCGTTCTCAGCACCGACAACGGATACTGCAGCAAGCTTACCGTTATCAGATATGTCAATTGCTACAATATTTTCTTTTGCACACTTCCAACTGAATACCACTCTTTGATTTTTATTATAAACGGTTAAATCCGACTGCGAATTTGTTCCGCGCGTAGCAATTGCCGCAGTACCGTTTTTACCTATTGCAGCCGATATTATTTTCTTATCCGTTGTCCCCTCGTAAAGAGTTTTGGTCTTGGACATAATTTTAAATGTATTGCCTCCGATATCGGCAAGCAAAACTCTACCCGAGTTCCCATAACACAAAGGTGACGAATATGTATGCTGTATTTCACTTACCTTACGAGCTGTAGAATCAAGCACCACAGTCGAAGAATCATTGATGAGTATAAGGTCTGAGCCTATCGCTTTAACGTCCTTCACCTGCAAGCTGTCAAATAAATACGGGTAACCGTCTCCGCGTTTTGTCCCCGAAACTGCGGACGATATATAGTCGCCAACCGAAGAAAAAGTGATATTACCGAATTTATCAGCCATAATAAACAGCAAAATCAGTATTACCAACACAGTCGAAACAGATTTTATCAGTTTGACAATATGCTCCTGTCCCTTGTTCTTTTTTCTTGCAGACGCTTTTCTTTCGCCGTCTTTCATAATGCACCTCGTGTTCAGTCGTAATTTACACGATTAAGATAAAGCCCTTCCGGTGCCGCCGTGGCTCCGGCTTGGTTTCTGTCTTTACTTTCTATTATTTGCGGAATACTGCCGGGCACTATTTTCCCGCGATTTATATCAAGAAGAGTTCCTACCATTATTCTCACCATATTATAGAGAAAGCCATCAGCCTCAAAAGTAACCTCAATGATTTCATTATTTCTGATTACAGAAGCATTTTTAACAGTACGTATTTTACCTTCAACGCTGCTTCCTGCGGCACAAAAAGCTGAAAAGTCATGCGTACCGATAAAATCCTGAGCTTCACTATTCAGCATATCCGTATCAATATAATACGGATAATACAGCGCACGCTTAAACAAAAACGGATTTCTGTAATCACTGTTTAAAATCAAATATTTATATTCTTTTGATGTACAGTCATACCTGGCATGGAAAGAGTACGGTACTTCACCGCAGTTCTTAACGGATATACTCGATGGAAGTAATGCATTCAGCGCCTTTTTCAGTTTTTCCGGAGAGATATCCGAATCGGTTCTCATATTACAACAAAACATATTTGCGTGAACACCGCTGTCAGTTCTGCTGCAACCTATGATGTTCTCTCTTTTACCGAGTATTTTTTCAATTGTGTTCTGTAATGCCTGCTGAATAGTAACGGCATTATCTTGTACCTGCCAACCGTGATAGTCGGCTCCGTCAAACATCAATGTAATTAAAATATTTCTCATTGAGAAAAACATTCCTTTCGGAAGCTAAACTAAATCAGATAACGGCAGGGAGAAATTTATTTGCAACTATAATTCCGGCGGTAAGCAAAATAATAACGGCAACCGACACATAATCTCTGCCCTCAAGACGCATAACCTTAAGTCTTGTTCTGCCCTCTCCGCCTCTGTAGCAACGGCACTCCATTGCAAACGCAAGTTCATATGCCCTTCTGAATGAATTTATAAATAAGGGTATGAATATGGGAACAAGTGCTTTTCCGCGCTTGATAATTCCGCCGCTCTCTATATCGGCACCTCTCGCCTTTTGAGCTGACATTATCTTATCAACTTCGTCAATAAGAGTTGGTATAAATCTTAAGGCTATCGTCATCATCATAGCTATTGAGTGAACGTTTATTTTAATAACCTTTAGCGGCGAAAACAGACGTTCCATAGCGTCGGTAAGCATAGTGGGAGACGTAGTGTAAGTAAGCATAGAGCTTGCTATAACAAGACATATAATTCGTACCGTAGTAAAAATAGCCATATAAAGTCCGCCGGTATATAACGAAAATTTACCGATTGTAAAAAGCACAGTTCCGTCTTTATTGTAGAAAATCTGTAAAAGCGACGTAATAGCAATAATAATAAATATCGGTTTTACGCTTTTCCAAATCAGCTTAGGTGAAATCTTAGATAAAAGTATTACCACTGTTAACGCTACTACAATGGAAGCAAGTGAAACAAAGTTTTTACACAGAAAAACAATAACAATATATACGAAAGTTAAAACAAGTTTTATTCTCGGATCAAGCTTGTGGATAACTGAATTACCCGGAAAAAACTGTCCTATTGTTATATCCTTAATCACGATAAAACGCCCTCCTCTCGCAAAAGGCGCAACAACTCAACCTCGGCGTTTTTAATAGTATATATATCTGTACGGACAGCCAAACCGTTATGCTTTAAGTTTAAAAATATTTGTGTTAACTGCGGAACATTAAGTCCTATATCCGCAAGGCGCTCAACCTTGGAGAATACCTCGTTTACAGTGCCGAACATCTCAACCTCGGATTTATTCATAACGAGCACCTTATCAGCACTTTTCGCAACATCTTCCATACTGTGAGAAACAATAATAACCGTGCTTCCGGTAGTCTTACGATAGCTTGAAATCATTTCAGCTATCATATCGCGGCCGCGCGGATCGAGTCCCGCCGACGGCTCATCAAGAATCAAAATTTCGGGTTCCATAGCCATGACACCGGCTATGGCTACACGTCTTTTTTCTCCGCCGGACAAATCAAAAGGAGACTTATTTAACATATCCGGCTTTAATCCGACAAAATCGGCGGCTTTTTTCACACGATTATCAATTTCATCTTCAGACAATCCCATATTTTTGGGCCCAAAAGAGATATCTTTATATACGGTACTCTCGAATAATTGATATTCAGGATATTGGAAACACAGACCTACTTTAAATCTTGCCTGTCTACGTGTTATTTTTGATTCGTTTATATTTTTCCCGTCAAGCAAAACCTCACCAGAGGATGGCGTTAAAAGCCCGTTCAAATGCTGAACCAATGTACTTTTTCCCGAACCTGTGTGCCCTATTATGCCGACAAATTCGCCTTTTTCAATAGATATATTTACATTATTTATTGCAGTTACGCGAAAAGGCGTTCCGTCCGAATAAACATATGAAAGGTTTTTTGTTTCTAAAATGGGCATTATTTTCTCCTAAGTAGTTTTAATATTTCATCAGAAAATTCATCAGCCGAAAGTATGTCTTCAGGAAGAGGAGCTCCGCTCTCACGCAAGTCATTTGCAAGCTTCGCCGTCTCCGGAACGTCAAGACCGACTTTTTTGAGAAGCTCCGAATTATGAAAAACCTGTTTCGGTGTTCCGTCCAAAATTATTTTTGCATCATCCATTACAATAACACGGTTGGCTAAAACTGCTTCTTCCATAAAATGAGTTATAAACACAACGGTCATACCCATCTCTCTGTTAAGCTTTATGCAAGTATCCATTACTTCTTTTCTGCCGCGCGGATCAAGCATTGCGGTAGGCTCGTCCAAAACAATACACTCCGGCAGCATTGCTATTATTCCGGCTATGGCAACTCGTTGTTTTTGCCCGCCTGAAAGCTTATGCGGCTCATGGCCACGGTATTCATACATACCTACAGCTTTTAAAGCATTGTCAACACGTTTTCTTATTTCCTCCGGAGGCACTCCGAGGTTTTCGGGCCCGAACGCAACATCCTCCTCGACTATTGTGGCAACAATTTGGTTATCCGGGTTTTGAAAGACTACACCTACCGTACGCCTAATGTCATACGACAAATCCTCGTCTGCGGTATCCATTCCGTTAACGAGCACCTTGCCACTCTCCGGAATCAAAATCGAATTGGATAGCTTGGCAAGTGTTGATTTACCGGACCCATTGTGGCCGAGGATTGCGATAAAATCGCCTTTTTTAAAATTTAAACTAATATTATTTACAACAAGCGGCAGTTTTTCTTCGCCATCATCCGCCTCATATCGATAAGACACATTTTGAAATTCTATTATGTTATCGTTTTGCATCTTGACATCCTTAAACCGTTTTTTTGTTTGTCCAAATAGCTGATGCTCCGCACGGAAGCACCATTCCTGTACTTTTTACAGGCAACCCTATTTCATCACTTGATACGGTTCCGCCGAATTTTTTCGCTACAGCGGAGCCTAAAATATACTGCATAACAGACGGTGAAAGCCCCGTAGTGTATGAATTTATCAACATCAAAAGAGAATCGTCCGACAATACGTCTTTACACAAATCCACAAATCCGTATACTTCATTCTCAAGTTTCCAGACTTCTCCGCCAGGGCCTCTGCCGTATGACGGGGGATCCATTATGATAATGTCATATCGATTACCTCGACGTATTTCTCTCTTTACGAATTTAATACAATCGTCAACTATCCAGCGCACGGATTTATCCGCAACAGCACTTGAGGCAGCGTTTTCTTTTGCCCACTGCACCATTCCCTTGGAAGCATCAACGTGCACCACCGAAGCACCTGCCTTTAATGCAGCCACTGTGGCGGCACCTGTATATGCAAAAAGATTAAGTACTTTTACTTCTCTGTTTTGGGCTTTAATAAGCTTACTTACCATATCCCAATTGACGGCTTGTTCAGGAAAAATACCCGTATGCTTAAAGCCCATGGTTTTTACATTAAACGTAAGGTCCTTATAAGCGATTTTCCAACTTTGCGGAAGTGCTCCGTTAACCTGCCAATGACCGCCGCCGGTGTTTGACCTGTGATACACAGCGTCTGCCCTGCTCCAAAGTTGCATATCCTTAGGCGTATTCCAAATAACCTGCGGATCGGGTCTTATCAGAATTTTATCGCCCCATCTTTCGAGTCTCTCGCCGGAGGAGCAATCTATAAGCTCGTAATCTTTCCAAGCGGATGAATAACGCATTAAACTAACCTTTCTCTTACAACATCGGCTATTGCTTCGCCGAGCGACTGTATTTTAGCCTTATCTTTGCCCTCAAGCATTACGCGCACAAGAGGTTCCGTACCGGAAACTCTAACAAGCACGCGCCCGTCATTACCAAGCTCATTTTCCGCGCGCTTAATAGCATTCTTTATTTCCATATCGCTTGTGAAACGGACTCTGCCGTATTTTGATACCTTAACATTTATAAGAACCTGCGGGAATATTTCCATTTCTCCTGCAAGCTCCTTGAGAGTTTTGCCGGTGTTTTTAATTACTTTTAAAACCTGGAGTGCCGAAACCTGACCGTCTCCGGTTGTAGCGTAATCAAGGAAAATAACATGGCCCGACTGCTCGCCGCCTATTGAATATCCGTTTTCGAGCATATTTTCAAGCACATATCTGTCGCCGACTTTAGTCTTTTCACAATACATACCGTTATCATCGCAAAATTTGAAAAAGCCCATATTACTCATCACGGTCACAACCGCAGTATCTTTTTTGAGAGTACCGACGGACTTCATATATTTGGCGCAGAGCGCAATAACCTGATCGCCGTCAACAACATTACCTTCGTTGTCAACAGCCAACATTCTGTCAGCGTCGCCGTCAAATGCAAAACCGAGATCACAGTGATTATCGATTACACATTTTCTCAATCCGTCCATATGCGTCGAACCGCAATCGGCATTTATGTTTACACCGTTGGGCTCGGCGTTTATAATTATGCAATCCGCTCCGAGGGATTCAAATATACGTTTTGCGGAAACGCTTGAAGAACCATTTGCACAGTCTATGGCTATTTTAAGGTTTTCACATCTTACGTCAATAGTAGACAGTACATGTTTAATATAGTCATCTGCCGCCGTATCGGAGCGTGTTATTCTTCCGACATCTCCGCCAATCATAACAGGCGGAACCTTTGCGTCATCAAGGATAATACTCTCTATCTCGTTTTCAAGTTCATCCGGCAATTTATAACCCGTGGACTGGAAAATTTTTATACCGTTATATTCGCATGGGTTATGCGATGCGGAAATCATAACACCCGCATCGTACCCGTATTCCTTAACCAAAAAAGCAACAGCCGGAGTCGGCACAACACCTAAAAGAAGTACGTCCGCACCGACAGAGCAAAGACCTGCCGCTATTGAAGCCTCGAGCATCTCCGAAGAAGCCCTTGTATCCATACCTATCATAACTTTAGGCCTGTGAGAAAGATTTTCCGTAAGCACCATTGCTGCGGCTCTTCCTATCTGCATTGATAATTCACAAGTAAGTTCACTGTTCGCAACGCCTCTTGCGCCGTCAGTTCCGAATAATCTGCCCATTTTACATTCTCCTATCCGTATAATTAAATATCGAGTTTTTGCTGACCGTTCATCGGCAGCTTTAAATGCTCATAAGCTTTTACCGTAACAACCCTGCCGCGCGGGGTCTTTGAAAGAAATCCTATCTGCATAAGGTAAGGCTCGTATACATCTTCGATGGTTACCGCTTCTTCGCCTATGGTTGCTGCGATTGTTTCAAGACCTACAGGTCCGCCGTTATAGTTTTTTATCATTGAAGTCAAAAGAAGTCGGTCGATAAGGTCAAGACCCAATTCGTCTATTTCCATTCTGCCGAGTGCTATTTTAGCAGTATCGCCTGTTATAACTCCGTTACCCATAACTTCCGCAAAGTCTCTGGCGCGTTTTAAAAGACGGTTGGCAATACGCGGAGTGCCTCTTGATCTTGACGCTATTTCTCTTGCTCCGTCCTCGTCTATGGGTATTTCAAGTATTCCCGCACTTCTCTTTACTATAAGAGATAACTGTTCGGGCGTGTACATTTCAAGTCTCAATATTACTCCGAATCTGTCGCGCAAAGGAGCGGTAAGCTGCCCTGCACGCGTTGTGGCACCGACTAATGTGAATCTCGGCAAATCGAGTCTTATTGAGCGCGCCGAAGGTCCTTTGCCGATAATAATATCAAGCGCATGATCTTCCATTGCGGGATAGAGCACTTCCTCTACGCTTTTTGAGAGACGGTGTATTTCATCAATAAATAAAACGTCTCCGTCGCCGAGGTTTGTAAGAAGTGCCGCGAGGTCACCCGGTTTTTCTATTGCCGGACCAGACGTCACTCTTATTTGTACACCCATCTCGTTGGCAATTATACCTGCAAGCGTTGTTTTACCGAGCCCGGGAGGTCCGTATAGCAATACATGATCGAGCACGTCGCCTCGAGTTTTTGCTGCTTCAATATATATTTTCAGATTTTCTTTTGCTTTTTCCTGACCGATATACTCGTTAAGAGTGTGCGGACGAAGCGATAATTCAATATCCTTATCGGTTTCCTCAAGGTCCGGAGATATTATTCTGTTTTCGTTATCAAAATCCATTTATTATACCTGCCTTGAGAGAATTTTTAACGCCTGTTTTATTATTTCCTCTACCGATAAATTTTCATCGATTTTCGCAACTGCAACCGACGCTTCGCTTTGTGTATAGCCTAACATAGTAAGAGCACTCACCGCTTCGGCTTGATTGCCGGAGGAGCTTGCGGAATTCACCGCGGACACATCAATTGTATTCACCGATAAATCAAGACCTTTGGCAAGCTTATCTTTAAGCTCAAGTACAATTCTCTGTGCAATTTTGGGTCCTACCCCCTGCGCTCTTGTAATTGCCTTATTGTCACCTGAAGCTATACAAATTACAAGCCTTTCCGGTGTAAGCTCTGAGAGTATGGCAATTCCGGCTTTAGGTCCCACACCGGAAACCGAAATCAACGCTTTAAAGCACTCGAGCTCCTGCTCTGTCGAAAATCCATATAAATCAAGCGCATCTTCCTTTACGCTCAAATATGTATAAAGAGTAGCCTTGGCGCCCTTTTCACCGATTTGTTTTAAAGTATTAAGACTTGTAAAGCACCTAAAAGCTACTCCGTTGCAGTCCAATGCAACACTTACCGAATCGACATAGCATATAGTGCCTGTGATAGAATAGAACATTATCTTATCCCCATACTGTTAAGTTTACCCATAAGTGAGCCGCTCGCGTGAGCGTGGCAAATAGCCATTGCGAGAGCGTCGGCTGTATCATCCGGTTTCGGTATTTTATCAAGCTTCAAAATAATACGAGTCATTTCCTGAACCTGTTTTTTCTCCGCTCTGCCGTAACCGACAACACTCTGTTTAACCTGAAGCGGCGTATATTCAAAGATGGGTATATTATTTTTTTTTGCCGCAAGAACAGTTACCCCTCTTGCCTGAGCAACGTCGATAACCGTCTTGGCATTTGTGTTATAAAAGAGCTTTTCTATTGACATAGCCTCCGGATGAAACTTTCCCATAAGAAGATTTAAGTCATCGTAAATCAGCTCAAGTCGTCTTTCGAAAGGCGTGCCGGCGTTTGTTGTTATCGCGCCGTAATCAACAACCGAAAAGCGATTTGATTTGAATTCAATTACGCCGTAACCGACAATCGCATAACCCGGATCAATACCCAATATAATCATAACAGCCCTATTTCACCTAATAAAAATATTTTAAAAATTTTACCATACTTCAGCTGAAATATCAAGGAAAATACCTATAAATAAAAACATTCTGCCTTTGAATCAAGTCAAAGGCAGAATGCAACAGTAATTTTTCTTAATCAGCAATATTTATCAAGCTCTGTTTCACATTTTTCATATTTTTTAACAGGCTTTTCTTTATAGACCTTCCCTCTTGCCACTACCATATAAGGAACCGCCATATTTTTGAAATCGTCGAGAGGATTTTTGTCGGTTACTAAAATGTCGGCTGATTTTCCTGCCTCAATGCTTCCGGTTATCGCATCAAGCCCGGCTATTTCGGCATTACCGAGCGTGGCGGTATAGAGCGCAAATTCGGGAGTAACACCGACATATTTGGTGAAATATTTAAGCTCACGCCACATATTGTAATGTGTTGTATAAGGGCATCCCGTATCGGTTCCCAGCCCTACCTTAACTCCGTTTTCCAATGCAGCTTTTGTACCGGCTACCATATTATTGAACACAACATTTGAATTATACTGAACAACGTCGGTAATGCCCAATATTTCGCGTGGGAATTTTGCCATCGGCAGTGCCGGAGACAACGTGCAAACCAATGATGCATTTTTTTCTTTGAACGCATCAATTTCAGGCGAAGTTAAAACAGAACCGTGTTCAATGGTATCTACACCGTTTCGAACGGCAGCTCTTACTCCGTCGGGGCTTTGCACATGAGCCGCAACGGGCAGATTATGTTTATGTGCGGCGTCACAGCAAGCCTTTATCATATCGGGCTTCATCATAAGTATGCCGGGCTCACCCTTAACCTTGGCATCCATAACGCCTCCGGTTATCATTAACTTTATCAAATCAACATTGTGAGATGCAAGGTCTTCAACCATTTCTACGGCTTCATCAACCGAAGAAGCAACTCTTGATACCGAACCTGCCATATGACCGTTCGGTACACAGATTGCATAATCGGCAGCAAGTATGCGCGGTCCGTCCATCCCCTCTTCAATTTTATCTCTCAGACGAGTATCAAGATCTCCGAGACCTCCGACAGCCCTTACGGTAGTTACACCTGAGAGTAAATCCTGCATAGCATATGCGTGGCACATTTTCAGCACAACAGATTTTATCAACTCGTTTGAAAGAGCAAATTTCGCAAGTTTTTCAGCCTTCAGCGGCTTATTTTTCGGCTTCCCGCCCGCAGGTAAGTGAACGTGAAGATTGATAAGACCCGGCATAACATATTTACCGTTAAGGTCATAGCAAACATCGCCTTTTTTCGCATTAACCTTGCCGATTTCCGTAATCTTTCCGTTTTCAAACGCAATATCCATATCGTTTTGAATCAGCATATCTTTTGTACCGTCAAGTAAAGTACAATTTTTTAAAACAGTGCGCATACTATAACTCCCATCTTAAAAAACAGCTGAATACACAAGACGAAAATCCCACGTATTCAGCTGTTTAATCACTTCGTATCCTTTTTGCCGTTGCGCTTTTCACGCTCTCTTACGACATATCTTGTGGGCGTTCCCTCAAGCCCGAAGACCTCACGTATTTGGTTGTCAATATATCTTTGATAACTGTAATGGAACAGGTCTTTGCTGTTGACAAAGCATACAAATGTAGGCGGTCTTGTGGAGGCCTGCGTCATATAATATATTTTCAGTCTTCTGCCTTTATCCGTAGGCGGCTGAACTCGGGTAGTTGCGGCGGACAAAACATCGTTCAGTTTACCGGTGGAAATACGCATTGCATTCTGCGTATCAACAAACTTGATAAGCTCAAAAAGCCTGTCAAGTCGCTGGCCCGTTTTGGCGGAGATGAATATAATCGGCGCATAGCTCATAAATGAAAAGTCATTCATAAGCTTTTTGCGTTGAACATCCATTGTAGTACCGGTTTTCTCTACGGCGTCCCATTTATTGACGGCAATAATACAAGCCTTGCCGAGATCATGGGCGATTCCCGCGACTTTTGAATCCTGTTCGGTAAAGCCCTCATTCGCGTCAATCATAATTACACAGACGTCAGCTCTTTCGACAGCCATTCTGGCTCTGATTACAGAATATTTTTCGATTTGATCCTCTACCTTGCTTTTGCGTCTCAGACCTGCGGTGTCAATAAACACAAAATCTCCGTGAGAATTGTGTATAACCGTATCGGTAGCATCGCGAGTAGTGCCTGCAATATCGGATACAATTGCTCGCTCTTCACCCGAAATTTTGTTTATAAGCGAGGATTTGCCGACATTTGGCTTACCAATAACCGCAACTTTAACAATATCTTCATCCGTGTCGTCAAAGCTGCCCTCAGGGATATTCTTGATGACCTCATCAAGAAGGTCCCCTGTTCCGTGTCCGTGAACAGAAGATACCGCTATCGGATCGCCGAGTCCCAAATTATAGAATTCATAAAATTCCGGCGGAAGAGCACCTATATTATCAACCTTATTTACGCAGAGAATTATCGGCTTACCGCTCTTTTGCAGCATTGAAGCAACTTCGCTGTCGGCGGCTACAACGCCGGAGCGTATATCGGTTACGAATATTATTACATCTGCACTCGTTATGGCGAGCTCTGCCTGTCTTCTCATCTGAGAAAGTATAACGTCATCGGAAAACGGTTCTATACCGCCGGTGTCAACAAGAAGCATATTGTGCCCGAGCCATTCGCAATTTCCGTATATGCGGTCACGCGTTACGCCCGGTGTATTGTCGACGATTGAAAGACGTTTTCCGATAAGCTTATTAAAGAGTGTACTTTTGCCTACGTTAGGTCTGCCCACAATTGCAACAACCGGTCTTGCCATTCTATTTCACTCCCAATATATTATAAAGTAAATCCTGCCCGTTATTTTTTACGGGAATAATTTTAACATTCAGTGCTTTTTCCGCTTCTTTCAGCGTTATATCGTCAAGAAACTTATTGTTCTCTGTTGAATGAGACGTATAATCTATAGTCATAACAATAGGAATCAGTAAAACTTCGCCTCGAATTTTACCCTTCATCTGTTCAATAAGGTCAGTTCCCGTAAGAAGCCCAGCAACCGTAATATTTTCTCCGAAAAAATTATTGATTATTTTTTCGGTCTGTACATCAACACCGTACTTTTCATGCGCCGCGTCGCAAAGCTCTTTTATAAGTGGATAAGCCGCAACACCGGTTATAACGGTAACGCTTTTATGCGTCGGTGCTTTTTCACAGACAGATAATTCGTAAAAAAACTCGTCACGAAGCGATGTCCAAAGGCCAACACCATTGTCAATCTGAGGATAGTCATCGTAATACTCCTCGGATGGCATCGGGCGTTCCGCTTTTAAGAAGAACTCGTCCGACGGGTAACAAACACGTACTCCGTACTGCTTTTTAAATTTTTCCGAATACTCCTCGATTATGTCAATTACCTCTCCCGCAGTCTTTTTTGTATACGGCTGCATCGGGAAAAGCCCGTCTCTGTATTTTGTAAGGCCTACCGGCACACAGGCTATGCTTTGAACCGCAGGCATATATTTTGACAATTCTTCAATACTGTAACGAAGTTCGTCTCCGTCATTTATACCCGGGCACAAAACAAGCTGAGCATTCATTTTTATTCCCGCATCTGACAATCGTTTAATAATCGATAAACACTTACCCGCGTTTTTGTTTTTCATCATCTTTACGCGAAGCTCCGGATTCATGGTGTGAACCGAAATGTTTATCGGGCTTATATGCATACGTATGATACGGTCAACCTCATGCTCAGTAATGTTTGTAAGTGTTACGTAATTGCCAAACAAAAACGATAATCTGCTGTCATCATCCTTAAAATAAAGACTTTCGCGCATTCCTTTCGGCAGCTGGTCTATAAAGCAAAAGATACAACCGTTTTTACAGTGATGCTGCTGGTCCATCAGATAAGTGCGGAACTTAAGACCCGTATCGTCATTTTTAAACGGAATATCTATAAGCTTACCGGAGGCGGTTCTGAAATTCAAAACCACGGGCGTGAAGCTCAAATAGAAATCGTAGTCAAGGATATCGGTAACTTCCTTGCCGTCTACGGACAAAAGCTCGTCGCCGCTTTTAATACCGTGAAACCAGCATTTTGAAAACGGCTTAACACTGCTTATTTTAACCGACAACAAAGTCACCTCCCATTTTTAAAGACGACAAAAAGGCGGGGAAGAAAACCTTCTCCACCTTTTAACACTCAAACAAAGGTATAAGATAAATTATGCTTCTTCCTTTTTAGAGAGGACCTGTCTGCCGTTATACATACCACATGCCGGGCAAACTCTGTGAGCTCTCTTATATTCGCCGCAGTTAGGGCACTTCTGAAGCTCGGGAGCCTCCATTTTCCAAACGTTTGAACGTCTCTTATCTCTTCTTGCTGATGAAACTCTTCTCTTCGGTACTGCCATTTTTAGCTCTCCTTATGTTAAAATAAATAATTTATTCATCTATCAGCAGATCTGCCAGTGCCTGAAGCCTTGGGTCAATCGGCTTTTTGCACGAACAGCTGCCGAGATTAAGATTTTTACCGCAATACTGACACAAGCCCTTGCAATCGTCACGGCACAAAATCTTAGCCGGCAAGGCTAAAATCATATCTTCTCGAACAAGCGAATCAAGGTCAAGCTTCATATCCTCGACCAAAATAAACTCATCATTATCTTCATCATTAAGATGAGAAATAAGGATGTGCTCAATCGGGACCTCAGTTTTCCTTTCAACCGGAGCACCGCATCTGTCGCAATTTGTTTTCAGAACATACTTTGCAACAGCCTTAACGGAGACAATATCCGTATTGTTAACGACTTCGCCTTCTACCGAAACATTATCGGTAAAATCAATTCCGTCGGGAACAAAGCTGTAAGAAAACTTTTTTGAGCTGCCTACATTATTAAAAATCGGCTCTAATTCGATAAACATAACATACCTCGTCAAACTTACGCAAAGGATATTATATATTTAAAGGCGCATTTTGTCAATAAAAATTTATATTTAGCCTTTAAACGGCGTCAATCTTCGCCTTCAATCAGGATATCCCCGTCCTGAGACGAAACAGCGGTTTCCGTAAGACTGTCGTAAATCGTTGTTAGTTGCTGTTTAACTGACAAATCCGGATTATAATATTTCCCGTCAACACAAATAAATGCATCGGAAAATAAATAACTGTGACCGTCATAAGTAACCGTTATATCCGTATCTCCGGAAGTATAATCTGTTTTTTCGTGTGACGCCGCCGAATATGAGCAAGCTTCAACGATGCCTTTAATCTTAGCAGAATCGTCATTGTTGCTTACATTTTTATATTCGTTATTGCCCTTACCTATCACCAACGATACCGACGGCGTGTTTTCGGCTTCACTTCCGTCATCAGTAACATTTAAAGAAACTTTAAGCTTGTCTGATATGTCGGAAGCGTTTACCTGCACCAAGAAAAGCCTCAAGCTCTTTTCTGCATTTCCGCCGCTGCGTAATTCGGCATTTATGATTCCGCCGGTTTTACTGACCGAAAAGCTGTCAATAATCATTTCCGAATCGGTAGCAAAGTTTTTTCTTACAATTATAAGGCTTTTATTTTCAAAAAAGCTTGTATTGTAAACCGATAGTTTTTGAGAAACAGTTGCGGTACCGTCACCCTGAACGCCCTTTTCGGTGTCAACGGTAGAGGCAAGCTTTGTTTTATACTTATTGAGATCGTCCACAGAGCTTACAACCGTTATATCGTCGGAGGTTTCATACATAACGCTGTCGGTACATTTCACACAGGAATAAGTAAACACTATATCTCTTTCGGAACTGCCCGCTTCGGACACGGAATTGTCTTTTTTCGGCGTACAACCGAAAAATGCCGTAAGCATAAAAATTATTAAAAACAGAGATAAAACTTTTTTCATAAATAATACCGCAAAATATATGCCGCTGTGTTTTCGGCACAGCGGCAAGGAATTTCAGACTGTTGTCAATTTACCTTTTCGCAATACTCGAATATTCTTTCGGGAAGATTTTCAAGATCGGTTGAAACGGTAAATGTAAACGCTGTATCGGTAATCTTAGAAAGCTCATCAACCTTCTTAAGAAAGTCTGCAAAAGCTTCATAATCTCTGCCGCCTATTCTAAAGGTAGCGTCAACAAAGACGTCTGTAATATCATGGTCACCGGCGCAAAGACCGCTAAGGAAACCATAAAGCGAGTCAAACCCGGAAACAGAAAAACTGTCAGCTGCGACAAGTCTTGCACGATAGTTTACATCGTATGTAAGTTTAGTCTCTTTTTCGACACAGATAACATTGCCGTTTGACTTTTCAACGGCTGCATTAACTCTGTCAACCAAAAGTTTTGTTTTTCCTGAGCCCTTGTGGCCAATTATAAGAGATACCATAGAATCTCCTCCTGTTTATTAATATCCGCCCTTGCGGGATTTAACTGAATTTATTTGCCGAGGCGAGCCTCAAGCTCTGCTTTTTGATCTTCATAGCCCGGTTTACCGAGAAGAGCAAACATATTTTTCTTGTAGCTTTCTACACCCGGCTGATTAAACGGATTCACACCGAGAGTATACCCTGATACGGCACAAGCCTTTTCAAGGAAGTAAACAAGGTAACCGAAGTTATACTCATCCATTTTGGAAAGCTCCAAAATGATATTCGGAACGCCTCCGTCAACGTGAGCCAACACAGTCCCTTCAAACGCTTTACGGTTTACATAACTCATGGTTTTGCCTGCAAGGAAGTTCAAACCGTCAGAATTTGATTTTTCCTCTTTAATTGTTACTTCGTGCTTTGGTTCGTCAAATACAACCGCAGTCTCAAACATAAGTCTGGTACCGTCCTGTATAAATTGACCCATTGAATGAAGGTCGGTGGAAAATACCGCAGACGCCGGGAATATTCCCTTATGGTCCTTACCTTCGCTTTCTCCGAAGAGCTGCTTGAACCACTCGTTCATCATTGTATAATCAGGCTCGTATGAGACCATCATTTCAACCGACTTGCCTTTTCTGTAAAGAATGTTGCGTAATGCAGCATACTTATAGCAGTCGTTTTTATCTAAATCTTCGTCACAGTAAGCTTTTCTCGCATCCGCTGCGCCCTGCATCATCTTATCAATGTCACAGCCGGAAACCGCTATCGGGAGAAGACCCACCGCTGTAAGAACCGAATATCTGCCTCCGACATCATCGGGAACAACAAAGGTCTCATATCCGACTTTATTCGAAAGCTCCTTTAATGTTCCTTTACATTTATCGGTAGTTACATAAATTCGCTTTGCAGCCTCTTCTTCGCCGTACTTGCTCTCAAGCAGCTCTCTGAAAATTCTAAACGCAACGGCCGGCTCGGTAGTTGTACCCGATTTGGATATAACATTAATAGAAAAGTCCTTATTCTCACAAAGAGAAACAATATCGGAAAGAGCCGAAGAGCTTATACTGTTTCCGGTGAAGAATATCTGCGGCGTATCTTTGCATACCAAATTGTAATTCTGTGATTTACAAAATTCAACAGCTGCTCTTGCGCCGAGATAGCTTCCTCCTATACCTATAACAATAAGAACCTGCGAGTCCGAACGTATTTTTTCGGCTGCTTTTTTTATTCTTTCAAATTCCTCTTTATCATAATTCTCCGGAAGATCCACCCATCCGAGGAAATCATTTCCCGCACCTGATTTTTCAGTAAGAGTCTTGTGAGCTTTTTTGATTTCGGGTGCGATGCTCTCAAGATCGGTTTTAGACACAAAATCTTCAGTGTATTTTGTGTTCAGTTTAATAGACATTGCTGATTGTTACCCCTTTTAATGTTTCAACATCTTGTATAATTTGCTTTTATTTTACCCTAATCCCGGCAATATTTCAATATCATTTTGTTAATTTTCTAAAAATAAAAGTGTTTTTATAAGATATTAAACAATTCGGTCTTAAAAGGACTTTTAATAAGGATTATTCAAAGCGGAAAACAATCTTAAAACAACATCTTTAAATGACAGCTTTTCAACTCTTATCGGGCTTGTAAGCGGTATTTCACATTGTTTTTCTCCATCAAGCGACAGCACAACAGCACCGAGTTTTTGCCCTTTTTCAACAGGCGCGGAAACATCTTCCGAAAGAACAACTTCGTTGCTTAGCTTACTCATATCTTCTTTTTTCAGCACCACGGTCATTTCCTTTGACAAAAACGGTGTAATATAATCCTCGGTTCCCCCCAGTACTCTGACACTCGTAATTTTGTCGCAATCTACGGATACAGTCACTTTGGAGTAATTGGCAAAGCCCCAATCAAGCATTGCTCTTGCGGCGGAAAAGCGATCTTTGCTGTTATCACTTCCGAGGACTACCGCTATCAGCGACATTCCGTCGCGTTCCGCCGTCGCCGACACACAGCATCCGGCTTTATCTGTTGTTCCGGTTTTAAGACCTGTTGCACCGTTATAGAAGCGAATGAGCTTATTAGTGTTGACAAGCTGCGTTTTACCGCCGCGAAGAGTGTCCATCCATATTGTCGTATAATTCGTTATCATTTTGTGCTTTAACAATTCCCGTGACATCAAAGCTATATCATAACAGCTTGTGTAATGCTGTGTTACCGTGTCATCCAAGCCGGTGCAATTTTCAAAATTTGTGTCGTTCATTCCGAGCTCTTTGGCTCTTTCGTTCATCATTCGCACAAAAGCGGATGTACTTCCGCCGACATATTCCGAAAGTGCCGTACAGGCATCGTTGGCACTATATACCGCCGTCGCCTTTAACAAGTCGTCAACGGTCATAACCTCGTTCTCTTTAAGCCAAATTTGCGAGCCGCCCATTTTTGATGCCTCTGTGCTCACGGTGACCTCATCCGTAAGTGATATTTTTCCATCATCAATCGCCTCTGCCACCAACAGCAGAGACATAATTTTAGTAACGGACGCCGGAGGCAGTTTTTCGTGCGGATCAGATGCCATTAAAACCTTACCGGTCTCAGCCTCCATTAGTAAAGCGGCCTTGGCATTTATTTCAACCTGCATAGGTGGAAAATCTTCGGCAGACGTATTTGCCGCAAACGCGCCTACCGAAAAAATCAAAATAAAAATTACAGTTGTCGTAATTATAGATACTGCCCTTTTCATAGTTTACACCATACCCCTTTCAAGCGGTTACTTGCCCATAGTAAAAAATTCCTTGCTTATATTTCGCCGCACGATATTTTTCGGAAAATTTAATTTATTTTCCCGAAAAACATTCAATAATAAATATGAAAGCGGAATTGAAATAATTATATTTTATGTTACAATATCTGTAAACTGTTTTCGGAGGACACAAATGAATTACGAAGATACGGTAAAGAGAGCCGAAAAGCTCAGAAAAGATTTAAATTATTACAGCTATCGCTACTATGTTGACAATGAAAATGACATTGACGACTATGAATACGATATGATGATGCGCGAATTAAAAGCGATAGAGGAAGAATATCCTGAGCTTATAACACCTGACTCCCCCACACGCAGAGTCGGCGGCGAAGCGACAAATATGTTTGAAAGCGTAGCCCATACCGTAAAAATGGAAAGCCTGCAGGATGCTTTTTCTTTTGACGAAATAAGAGATTTTGACAGAAGAGTTAAAGACGCTGTAACAAACGCAACCTATGTTGTTGAACCTAAAATCGACGGGCTGTCTGTTTCTCTCGAATACCGCGACGGTGTATTTGTTCGTGGGTCTACAAGGGGCGACGGCTCTGTGGGCGAAGATATAACCGCCAACCTCAGAACTGTACGTGCAATACCGCTTCGTCTGAAAACAGATTTGCCGTTTATAGAAGTGCGCGGCGAAGTGTATATGCCTCACAACGTTTTTCACAAATTAGTTGAAGAACAGGAATTAAATGAAGAAAAGCCTTTTAAAAATCCGCGCAATGCCGCAGCGGGAAGCCTGAGGCAAAAAAACCCGAAAATTACAGCAAAAAGAAAGCTTGATATTTTTGTTTTTAATGTGCAGCAAATAGACGGTCACTCATTAAGCAACCACAAGCAGTCACTTGATTATCTCAAAGAGCTTGGATTCAAAACGATTCCGTTCTATACCGAATTTAAAAATATTGACGGTGCAATAGATGAACTGAAACGCATAGCAGATATTCGTTACACTCTCCCCTTTGACATCGACGGAGCGGTTATAAAGGTAAACGACTTTGAGAAACGGAGAATTCTCGGCAGCACAGCTAAATTCCCAAAGTGGGCCATTGCTTTTAAGTATCCGCCTGAAGAAAAAGAGACAAAGCTATTAAGCATTGAGGTAAATGTAGGCAGAACCGGCGTTCTGACTCCGACAGCGGTATTTTCACCTGTGCTTATAGCAGGATCAACCGTAAGCAGAGCGACACTTCACAATGAAGATTTCATTAAGGAAAAAGGTATTTGCATAGGCGATACAATAATTATACGCAAAGCCGGAGACGTCATACCGGAGGTTGTATCGGTAAAAGAGCACATTCCCGACGCAGTTCCGTACAGAATGCCGGAAATATGTCCGTCGTGCGGAGCAAAAGCCGTCAGAGAAGACGGCGAAGCTGCGATACGTTGCAATAACCCCGACTGTCCGGCACAGCTTCTGCGTATGCTCATTCATTTTTGTTCTCGCGACGCTATGGATATAGAAGGTCTCGGTGACGCTTTACTTAATAAACTTGTAGAGCAAAATATGATAAAAACCGCCGCAGATATCTATTCGCTTGACTTCGGCAAAATTGCGGAAATGGATAAAATGGGCAAAAAAAGCGCCGAAAATTTAAAGAAGGCCATTGAAAAATCAAAGGAAAACGATTTGAGCAAGCTGGTATTTGCACTCGGTATACGTCATGTCGGTGCAAAAGCCGCCAAGCTTTTATCCGATAATTTCAGAGATATAGACAGCATAATGAATTCGTCGGCAGAAGATATTTCAAAGATAGACGGCTTCGGCCTTGTAATGGCTCAATCCGTGGTTGATTTTATGTCTATGCCTCAATCACAAAAGCTTATTGCGGACCTTAAAGCTGCCGGGGTTAATATGAAAGCCGAGGATACTCATATTGACAACAGATTTTCGGGGAAAACATTTGTCCTTACCGGCACACTTACAAAATACACAAGAAGCGAAGCGAGCCGGATAATAGAAAACTACGGCGGCAAAGCCTCATCCTCGGTATCTAAAAAAACAGATTATGTTTTAGCCGGAGAAGCGGCAGGCAGTAAGCTTGCAAAAGCAACTGAACTTGGAGTTAAGATCATAAATGAAGATGAATTTGCGGAAATGATACAATGATATTTCTATTTATTCAAGCTTAATAAACAACATAAAAGAGCGAGCAGATTTTATTAAAAAATCTGCTCGCTCTTTTCAAATGTATTTATGCGTTACTGTCGGAGTTTGGAGTTGCGCCGAAATTTGAGTTGTCATTCAAAACCGCACCGTCTGTCTGTTGTTTGATATCCTCAGGCAACATTGATCCCGAAATGCACATGGCATATGCTGTTTTTTCATTTTCTTCTCCGACAATCTCAAAGGTCACTAAATAATCATCCTGAATACTAACTATATGACGCATTACCGAAACAGAATAGAGCTTGTCTATCACATTTTTATCTGTCGATTTATATTGATATTCACCGCCCGGATATACAGACTGACCAAGGGCCTCTTTGCCCATTGATAATCTCGATACATATCTTGTGTAGTTGTTACTGTTATAAAGATCGGATATTTTAGAAACATACACAGCTTTAATATTATTTTTTGTGTTGAGTGCAGCATCCAAGAAGCCGAGTTCTTTTAAATATGCAACGGTTTCTTTCATATCGGGAGTGATATATATAACAGGTGCGGATTGTGAAGGAGTATCAAACTGCGCTACTCCGGTGGCATAGGCAAGGCTGCCTGAATAATAATCGCTTGACATATAGGAATCCTGTGCTTCGAAGGAATTCGGTACTGCGGTAAAAGCCAACGCGCCGTATGTCTCGGTAGGATTATAGAGCTTATTAGGAGACAAGGTTGATATATCATTATAAATATGAGCCAAAAGGTTTTTCCTTTCCGCGGATGAAATTTCGAGCTCGGTACCAAACGCAGACTTGTTATAAAACGTAATTGTACTGCTGTCGTCCTGTAGTGCCCTTTTATAGGTATTAAAGTTGTATTGAGAGGTATATTCAAGATCGCGCTTTTCCACGGCATCTTTATAAGCCTTTATGTCATCCTTTGAATATTGAGCTTCGGTTTTGTATTTACCGAAAAAGGCATCATAAAGACGGGCAGTACGATAATCGGATTTGTCAAGGTCTAAAAGCATATTATAGATATCCTGATTCACTCCGTAATATGCGCGCTTAACCTGCTTTCCGTCATTTAGCGTATACACAATTTTGATGTACATAGGATGAATATCGCTGTTGTAGGTATCCGCAACCGTTAGCAAGCCGCATTTTGCGAGCGCATTATGAATATCCAGTATTTTTTGTTTATCGGCAGCCGATTCAAATTCGCCGCTCGGATAAAAGCATCCGCTAAAGCTGAAATTGTTAAGTCCGTAATAGCTGCTGTCGGACTCTGCATCATCAGAGTAGCTTGTGTACCCCGATGTTATTTTTATATTGCTTATTTTTTCAATTTTCGGTGTTTTGCTCGCTGCTCCGAAATATCCGGTAGCGAAGAATGTAAATATCAACAGAGCCGCTGCAAGATGTATCGGAAGCTTATATAGACCTTTGGCAAAAAGCTTTAGGTTTCTTATAAATATAATATCCAACACAAAATATATAACTGCAAATATCAAGGAAGAGATTGCAAGCGACGGCCATTTGCCGATATATGTCGACGAAAAGCTGTATGCCAATACAAATCCGTAAAATCCGATTGTAAAGGTGCACAGGAAATTAAGCACATTGTTTTTGCCGATAAAGCCGCCTATTTCCGCTTTACGTTTTTTGTAAACAATCATAGCGCAGAAAAACAATACAACCGTTATTCCGAACCATAATAATATGCTTCTGAAATCCGGAGTGGTCCAATCAACTAATTTCCCTGTTTCGTATCCGGCTATCTTTCCTTTTGCATTGGCATACATATTTTGATATAAGCCTTTGGAAAGATAGGTAAACGGTGTACACCACGGAAGCTTATTAAATATTGATTCTTCGCTGCCCGAATATCCCGACAGCGAAAAAACCACACCAAACGGCGTTCCCGGCACAAGTCTTATGATAAAAGACTGAACGCAATAAAGAATAATTGCGGGCATAGACACTATAATACCGGAAAATACCACGCCCTCAAAAACAGTTCCGACGGCGCTGAAAACCATCGCCGTAAGCGAATACGAAAGGGCTGACAAAGAAAATAAACCAAAGAAATAAAAAAGTGCGGAAAACAAGAGTTTAGAGGACATTCCGAGCTTTACGGTATTCATTATTACATCTGCCAATATCGGCAAAAAAATCGCAACCGCCATAAGCGTAAGTCCGGAAAGATACTTAGCTGTAAAAAGATGTGTCCGCTTTATGCCGAGACTGTAATAAACATTCATAGTTTTCTTTCCGGTCATAAACTTAAACGTCACTATTCCCATTATAATGCCAAGTATCAAAAAAGCAGCAATAAGTAAATAACGAAGATACTGCATATTATCGGTCAAATAAAAAGAGTAATCGTTTTTTACGATATAGCTTTCAATTTTGCCTGACGCAGAGTCAGCGGCGACCTTTTTAAACAGCACCTTAGCCGGTACATATACAAATGCCAACGCACCTATAAAAAACTGTATAAGTGCTACGGCAATGTTGCTTTTAAGACCTGAGCGATATGCAAAGCCGAAATTGTTTTTAAAAGATTTTTGAGAAGTCATAATTTGTTCCCTCCATTTCATCGAGAAATACCTCTTCAAGTGAAAGCGGCATAGGTTCAACCATTATCGGCGAAAGAGTATTAAGCTTCGCAGCGGTTTCTTTTTCACTGCCCTTAACTGTTATAACAACGATTCTGCCGTCACGCTTGAGCGACTTTACATTGATTCCGATGCTCTTTATATCTTCCTCTGTAACATCATCCTTAAAAACAATACGAAATTTCGCTCTTCCCTCGCTCAATTCTTTTATAGACGAATCAAGCACAAGCTTTTTGCCGTTGATAAGGCCGAAATGGTCACAAAGCCCTTCAAGTTCATGAAGGTCATGTGAAGAAACAATAACGGATGCATTTGTATCTTCCATATATTCATTAAGCAAATTCTTAATAAGTGCTCGCTTAGCGGGGTCAAGTCCGTCAAATGTTTCATCAAAAAGAATAAAATCCGGCTTTGTGGAAATACCGAGTACTATCTCTGCCTGCCTTTGCATGCCCTTTGAAAATCCGTTGATGCGTGCTTTTGTGTCAAGACCGAACACCTCCGATAGCTTTCGGAATGTGTCAAAGCTGAAGTCAGGATAAAAGCCGTTATAAAACTTAGCCATTTTTTCCATATTAGCATACGGAGCGAAATAAATGTCATCAGGCACATAAAACATATGCTGCTTCATTTTTGCATTGTCAAAAGCATTTTCTCCGTCGAGACGAACCTCTCCGCCGTCAGGCTTGTAAACTCCCGTTATAGTTTTTAAAAGAGTCGTTTTTCCGGCACCGTTATATCCGATAAGACCGTAAATAGAACCGTCACTGACCTTAAAATTTAAATCTTGTATAGCTGTGAAGTCTCCGAATTTTTTTGTAACATTAACAACCTCAATCAAGAGTTATTCCTCCTTTTGGTTTGGTTTACAAGCTCAATATATCATTATATATTTGTATCGTCAATTATAAACGCCGTTTTGTTATCATTTTTTAACAAAACGGCGTTTTATGAAAAAAATCTTAATATGATTGTAATAATTAAGCGATAAAAAGGTTATGCATAACTCATACCGATTTTGCATAACAGTAATCCTTGTCGCTGTCGGTAATTTTAACAAGTACTGTTTTACCTATTGTATCTTTGCTCACCTTAGCCATAACCGGAGTATAGTTTTCGGTATATCCGAATACAAAACCTTCCTTTCCGTGAGTTTCCGGAATGATACTTACGGTTTTACCGATTTGCGAGCGAAGAAAAGCACTTCTGATTTTTTCGGCTGTAACGGCAAGTGCAGCAGCTCTTTTCTCTTTAACGTGCTTTTCGATTTGCGGTTTCATAAGAGCCGCCCGTGTTCCCGTGCGTACCGAATAAGGGAAAATGTGTATCTTCTCGAACCCGACTTTTTCTGCAAAAGCCACAGTCTCCTCAAAATCTTTTTCCGTTTCGGTCGGAAAGCCCACCATTATATCGGTAGTAAGAGTACAATTTTTAAAAGTATTGCGAAGCTTCATTGCCAACTCGTAATATTCTTCGGCGGTATAATGCCTGTTCATTGCTTTAAGGGTAGAATTGCTTCCGCTCTGAAGAGAGATATGAAATTGAGGACAAAGCTTATCTATTTTGGCAAGATTACAGAGAACCTCATCGGTAAGGTGGTCAGGTTCAAGTGAGCCGAGACGGACTCTCTTTATGCCATCAACATCGGCGGCAGCCTTAACGGCGTCATAAAATCTATCTCCCGTATCCTTACCATACGCAGAAAGATTGATTCCCACAAGTACAACCTCCGTAAAGCCGGAAGCCGCTAAAGCCTCTGTCTCTTTAACAATATCTTCAATCGGCTTTGAGCGGACCCTGCCCCTTGCCTTCGGTATAATGCAATACGAACAAAACCTGTCACAGCCGTCTTCTATTTTTACTATTGCTCTTGTACGTTCGGAAAAAGCATTTATACTCGTTTTGTAAAACTTTTCTCCGGTACAATGCTGCTCAATATCAATCATTCTTTCATGTGAAGATAAGTAGCGGCGGAGCTTCTGAAGTATCTCTGCATTGTTTTTATTGCCGATAACTATATCAGCTTCCTCAAGTCCCTGAGCCATTTCCGGAAACGCCTGCGGCATACAGCCGGTAAGTATAACGATGCTGTTCGGATGATTATGTTTCAGTCTGCGAACAGTTTGGCGCGTTTTACGGTCGCTTTCTGATGTAACCGTACAGGAATTAACCACAAATATGTCAGCATCGTCATCAGATAAAGTTATTTCATATCCGTTTTTTAAAAAATCCTCGGTTATCGATTCGGTCTCATACTGATTAACCTTGCAGCCGAGAGTGTGCATTTTGACTTTCATTTTAGCTCCTAAAAATCCAATTTAAGCTAGTAATGTACTGTATTTTTATTATTGTAACATAATAGTAAGTTTTTTTCCATACTCACGGTATATAAAACGCCTAAGCTCACAAAATATTTTCGGTGATTTTAATGGCAAAGACACGTGAATATGCATTTGTCTACCTGTTCGGCGGTATTATGTACGGCCTTATGGAAGTAATATGGCGCGGACACACACACTGGACAATGACTCTGACAGGAGGTACAGCTCTTTTAATACTGTATATAATCAATATCAAGATGAGTAACTGCAATATTTTTTTGAAATGCCTGATAGGTGCATCTGCAATAACATTGCTGGAGTTTACGGTAGGCGTTATTATAAATATTATATTAAAATGGAATGTTTGGGATTATTCAAATAGGCCATTGAATATTTTGGGACAGGTATGCCCTCTTTTTTTCTTTTTTTGGTACTTACTATGTTTTCCGGGATTTACCATCTGCCGCCTTGTCAAAAAAGAAAACAGAAACAGATGTCGCAACAACCCGTTTTTTTATAATGAGTCTTTTTCGAAGGGATAACTATCAACATAACAACAAAATTCCCCGCGAATAACGACGATGCATATTCGTGGGGAATTTAGCGTTGTTAAACTAATTAAAAAGTATTGTGTCAAATAGATTTGACTCTGTAAACCTTAACACCGTGAGACGGTACATCTGCCGTTATCTTATCGTTGGTAACGGATATTTCATTATCCCAGAGCTCTGTGTACTGATAATTGCTGTTGTTATTAAGGTCTACAAACGCCTCATCGGCAATAGACTTTAAGGAAACGGTCATATTCAAAGTTGATGGGGATTTATTAAAAAGACACACAGCAACTTCGCCGCCTTCAAGAGGCTTTACCAAAACATCGGAAATTACATTTGTTTTTACTCTGCGGCATTGGCAGCCTTTTTTATCCTGGTCTATTGCAATAAGCTCTTTATTTTTGAGGATTGAAAGAACTTTATTGCTCTCATCAACTTTGCCGTCGGAATTGATAAAAGTTCTTATATCATTTCCCAAAATCAACGGAGCAGCCATCATACACCACAAAGAAAAATGGGATTTATTCTCTTCGTACGTAAGCTTGCCGTTTCCGACTTCAAGCATATCGGGATCATTCCACGCACCGACACTTGCATACTTATAAAGCCTGACATTTGCTTCATAAATAGCTAAAACCGATGGCCATATAGGTTTTATGTCCGGTGTAGTTCTCCAAAGGTTACCGGCTTCCGCTCCCCATTTCCACGGCTGATTTGTGCCCCATTCGCAAATAGAATAAACAATAGGTTTCTCCGGCACATTATGCTTTTCGGCATAAAGTTTTGTCGCACGTTTAAGCTCTTTTCCCATATTTTTGTATTGTGTAGCAGCACTGTCCATAGGTGAACCAATCGGATTTTTTAACTCTATTGTGTTATCACCCTTATTAAGAGAAATAAGCGTCTGAGTACGTCCTTCACGCGACCAAGCCTTTGTCTCCGGAAATTCCATAGGATAGCTTTCGTCGGCGTTCACGGTAATTTCAAGATATTTTTTCTTTTTATTTGCCGATTTCACAAATACAACCGTGAGAGCATACTCACCGTCTTCAGGAACATTAACAAAGCTGAATCTGACAGAGCCGTTACCGCTGTCAAGATGCGAAATATATGAGCCTTTTGCATCGGTTATAACCTTTGCTGTTCCGTAAAGCTCACCGTTTTCGGCTTCAAGAACAATGTCATCTGTAAGCTTATCTCCTGAAATGATTATTTTATCTATGTTAGGAGCAAGAGAAGAGATCAGCTTATGATGGCAATAATCATATTTAAAATATTCTATTCCCCAATCAGCAAACGTCTCGGCGTCAATTCTTTCATTTCCGAGAGACGCCGGCAAATCCTCACACGTAAGAGTACCGTTTGACGAATAAATACCGGCTTTAAAACCTTTTTCGTTTAATTGCTGCACAAGCGACTTAATACCCGAAGAAAATGACTTAAGATCGCCTTGAAGCCTGCCGTCCTTGTCGCGTACCGAGCTGTGCCAACAATCGTCAAGGTTCACATATTGATAGCCTACATCAAGCAAGCCGCTTTTTTTCATAGCATCGGCAGTATCAAGAATCAGCTGCTCATTTATATTGTTCCTAAAGGTATTCCAGCTCGACCAGCCCATAGGAGGTGTAAGAGCAGCATTATTTCCGTATTCTCCTGCGGCTTTAATATGCACACCGCATTTTGATATAAGTTTTTTCACCTCGCATACGGGGCAAATGTTCTTCTTTTTCATAGCTGTTACGCCTGCAGCCGCAGTAAAAACAGCAGCGGCAGAAATAATCTTTCCTATCATTTTATTCCTCCGTTATTCCTTTTTATACACAAGAAGGGAGTCAGCTAAAGCCGACTCCCCAAAATCGCAATAATTATTCTTCGGTCTTTTCTTCCTCTGCGGGAGCTTCATCGGCAACCGGAGCATCAAGCAAAGCTTTTCTTGAAAGGCTGACACGTTTTTTGTCAAAATCAACGTCAAGAATTTTAACCTTAACGGTGTCGCCGACTTTAAGAACCTCAGCAGGATTTGCTATATGCTCATGGGCAATTTCAGAAATGTGGATAAGGCCGTCAATTCCGGGAAGAATATTGGCAAACGCACCGAATGTAGTGAGTCCGACAATCTTAGCTTCACATTCGGTTCCGACGGGATAATCACGCTTGAGAATCTCCCAAGGATTGTCCTCAACCTTTTTATAACCGAGAGAAATCTTCTTATTCTCTCTGTCAAGAGCCTTTATGTATACTTCAACGGTATCGCCGACTTTAACTACATCAGACGGATGCTTAATTCTTGTCCAAGAAAGCTCTGAGATGTGAATCATACCGTCTACGCCGCCAAGGTCTACAAATGCGCCGTAAGAAGTAAGTGAACGAACTACACCGTGATAAACCTGGCCTTCTTCAGCCTGTGCCCAGAATTTTTCTTCGGCAGCCTTTCTCTCTTCTTTAGCAACAGCTCTGATAGAACCTACAACGCGCTTTCTCTTTTTATCTACCTCGATAATCTTGAACTTAACAGTCGTTTTAACCATGTCTTCAAGGGAATCGCTGCGATTAGCCTTTGCAAGTGAAGCGGGTATAAATACTCTTATTCCGCCGTACTGTACAAAGAGACCCTTGCCGTCTCCTACAACGCCTGTAACCGTTCCTTCTACGACCTGATCGCTCTCTTCGGAAAGCTCATCCCAAGCCTTAGCCGCGTCGTAACGCCTCTTGGAAAGCATCATAGTGCCTTCTTGATCGTTAGTCTTCATAATTATAAGATCAAGCTTGTCACCGACTTTAACTTCCTTCTGAGGATCGGCATTCGGGTCGGCACTGTATTCGTCAAGCGGAATATAGCCTGCGTGTTTTCTGCCGGCAATCTCAACCTGAATCTCGGTAGGTGTAACGCCTACTACATAACCGACAACTTTTTGGTCTGAGCTTGAATCTATATATTCGTCAACCAAATCAGCGAAACTCTCACCGGACGGCTTCTCTTGCTCCTCCTTTTCGACTGATGTTGATGCGTTTTTGATTTCTTCGTTTTCGGACATTGTTTTCAGTACCTCCTTAATAATACTGTCGGGAGTTGAAGCTCCGGCAGTAACGCCAACTGAATGAAACCGCGACAAATCAATATCTTGCAGCTCTGCGGCAGTCTCAATTAAAAAAGTCGGACAATTGGATTCGCAAACAGATTTAAGCTTCGCGGTATTGCTGCTCTGCCTTCCGCCAATTATGACCATTGCATCATTGGTCAGCGAAAGTGCCGCAGCTTCCTTTTGTCTTTCTTCAGTCGCACAACATATTGTATCAAAAATTACGGCATTTGTATATACCATTTTTATTTTTTTTACACATTTTTCAAAAATTTTTGTACTGAAAGTGGTCTGAGAAACCAAAATCAAGCCGTTTTTTGATAAATCCGGATGATTTTCAATGATTTTGTCAAGTTCTTTTTCACTGTTAAACACAAAGGAACGACCGTTGCAGTAGCTTCTGATTCCGATAACCTCCGGATGCGATTTATCACCTGCTATCAAGGTTACATTCTCTTTCAATGAATTTTCGCTTACTATTTTATGTATTTTTGTAACGAAAGGACATGTGGCGTTGCAATAATTCGGAGAAATACTCTTCACCTTTTCCATCATATCCTTGGGTATACCGTGCGTTCTGACAACGATTAAGTCGCCTTCTTTGCACTCGTCCGGACTGTCGATAATACGTACGCCCTTATTCTCAAAATGCTTTATAACCTGAGGATTGTGAATTATAGGACCCAATGTAAAAACATTTTGATTCTTTTTTACAAGCTCTTCAAGCAATTTCACGGCACGATTGACGCCGAAACAAAAGCCTGCACTTTCAGCTAAAGTTATTCTTTGCAATTCTCTTCCTCCCAGAGCGCGGTAATTTCCTCCATAATCTTTTCAGAGGCTTTTGTTACCTCTTCATGAGAATCGCTGTCGGTAAACCCAAACTCCTCATTTTTAATGACCTTACCGAAACGCACGGTAAGCAGCGTTCCGCTCTTGTAATTATTATCACTGTAAATGCTACAGGGAAGAACATCAGCATGGGTCACCTTTGCTATCAAAGCCGCTCCGGCTTTCGGCTTGCCCGGTTTTCCGTCGTGATTACGTGTACCTTCCGGAAAAATTCCGAGCACCCATCCGTTTTTTATAAGCCGCTCCGCATAATCAATAGCCGTCTTATCGTTATGACCTCGCTTAATCGGGAATGCATTAAGATGAGTTAAAAACCATGCGGAAAACGGATTTTTAAACAACTCCGATTTTGACATAAAATGTATCGGTCTGACATTAGAGCCGCCGAGTGCTATCGGATCAAAATTGCTTGAATGATTGCAAGCAAGAATAAAGCCGCCTTCCTTCGGAACATTTTCCTTGCCTATGTACTGAACCTTCATTTTTGTTTTACATACCGCAAGGCAAATCGGCATTAAAATATGATACATTTTATATTCTTTCAGCTTATCGAAATTGAACTTCATGGTTCACATATGCTCCCTAATAATATCTGTTATTTTTTTTATTGACTCCTCAAGCGTAAAAAGCGTCGTATCCACCGTAATGCTGTCTTTTGCAGGCTTCAACGGGGCTATTTTTCTATGTGAATCATTGTAATCTCGTTCTTTAAGGTCTGCTAAAACCTCATCATAACCAACCGAAGCACCTTTTTCCTTAAGTTCCTTATAACGTCTCATGGCACGTGACTCCGGCGATGCGGTTAAGAATATTTTAACATCTGCATTAGGCAATACGACTGTTCCTATATCCCTGCCGTCCATAATACAATTATTCTTTACCGCTATATCTCTTTGCAAATCAAAAAGAAAGCTTCTGACCTCCGGCACGGCAGAAACGTCGGAAGCCGCCATAGAAGCTTTTGGTGTACGTATTTCTTCTGAAACATCCTCGCCGTTTAAATAAACGTGCTGGACGCCGTCTTTAAAGACGAGCTCAACCTTTATATCGGGTAATGCCTTTTTAAGCTGTTCGCCTGATTTTGTGTTTATTCCGTTCCTCAACGCATAAACACCTACAGAGCGATACAACGCTCCGGTATCTACATATATAAAGCCCAGCTTGTCGGCAGCAGCTCTTGAAATAGTGCTTTTCCCGGCACCTGCAGGACCGTCAATAGCGACATTTATCATATTTTTATCTCCTGTATACATTATTGCGCGTTGCCTGCGGCAAATCCGGTAGAAAAGGCGATTTGGAGGTTGAATCCCCCTGTATATGCATCAACATCAATAACTTCACCGGCAAAATACAAATTTCGGCACAGCTTACTCTCCATGGTTTTGGGAGAAAGCTCATTAACATCGACTCCGCCCGAGGTTATAACAGCCTCGCTGATAGGTCTGAATCTGAGAACAGTCAGCTTTAAATTCTTAATTGTATGAGCAAGCCTTTTTCTTTCTTCCTTTGTGAGTTGATTGCACTTTGTTGAGTTTTTAATTCCGGAAAGGCGCACAACGGGATTAATAATAGCTCTCGGTAACAAAAGCCCCACGAGATTTGAAATAGCCTTATTGCTGTTTTCCGACATCTCACGTAAAATGCGAGCATCGAGCTTTTCGTCATCGAGTGCCGGTTTCATATCAACATATATTTCATAGCGGCAGGGCTCCATATTTCGCATATGTGCGCTTGCAGATAAAATCATTGGGCCGGACACGCCGAAATGTGTAAAAAGCATTTCTCCGAAATCAGAGTAAACCTGCTTTCCTGTTTTGGTGTCAATAATCTTCAAGGCGCAGTTACGAAGCGACAAGCCCATTGCCTCTCCGCAGAATCCCTCTCGGCATTCCAGGGCAACAAGTGAAGGCAGACAGGCAGTTACCGTGTGACCGGCTTGCTTTGCAAAAGAATACCCATCTCCGGTAGAACCTGTTTTAGGATAAGATAAGCCGCCTGTTGCGACTATAACGGAGTCTGCATAATGTATAAGACCGTCTTCGGTTTTTACACCTCTTACCTCTCCGTCGGAAATCATCAAGGATTTAACGCGCAAGGTTTTTCGCTTAACTCCGTTTACGGTTACAAACTTATTGAGCGCATCGACTATATCCACCGCTTTATCTGAAACCGGGAAAACTCTGTTTCCTCTTTCAACTTTAAGAGGCACACCAAGCTCTTCGAAAAAATCCATTGTATCTCTTGCGGAAAACTCAGAAAAAGCGCTGTATAAAAATCTGCCGTTCCGCGGAACATTATCAATGAGACTTTTAGTATCAAAGGTGGCATTTGTGACGTTACAACGTCCTTTACCGGTTATCATTATTTTTCTGCCGACCTTATCGTTTCGTTCAAAAAGAATTACGTCGTTACCGTTTTTTGCCGCTGTTCCGGCAGCCATAAGTCCTGAGGCTCCGGCTCCTACAACTATAACTTTTTTATTCATTTTCGGAAATATCCTCTGCTTTTTCGTATACCTGGTATTCGTCCCAAATACTCTCGAGCTTATTGAAATTGTTGATTACCTCTTCACGCTTACTAAGCGTTACAGCAACAATAAGCGCATTTATAAGACTAAGCGGTGCAACAAGAGAATCAACTACGGATGCCATATCGGAGCGCGCTACAAGCAGGCAATCGGCATATGACGCTATGGGAGACGTGTCCGAATCGGTTATCGCCACTATTTTGGCTCCTCTGTCCGATACAAATCTTATTGCATTTACAGTCTGCTTTGAATACCTCGGAAAGCTTATGGCTATGCACACGTCCTCTTTATCTATTCTGAACATCTGTTCAAACATTTCGGACGCGCTTGATGTATCTATAAGCTCAACCGAATCAAAGACAAGATTAAAATAAAAACCGAGAAAACTTGCAAGTGCCGCAGAAGAACGGACGCCGAGAATATATATTTTGCGAGCCTTATTTATGGTAGATACGGCTTTTGCAAAATCCTCCCTTGATGTCTTCTCGTAGGTTTCGCGAATCAAATCAATATCCCCGTTAAGAACGGTTCTGACAATATCGTTGTCACCTATAAGGCTTTCCGAAACCTCCATTCTTTGAACTGCTGTCAGCTTTGACTTTATCATCTGCTGAAGCTCTTTTTGAAGCTCCGGATAGCCCTTAAATCCAAGCTCCGTTGCAAACCGCACGACGGTACTCTCGCTGACCCCGACTTTTCGGCCGAGGGCAGAAGCTGTCATAAATGCGGCTTTATCATAGTTTTCTTTAATATACGAGGCGATCTTCTTATGCCCCTTAGAGAGCTTTCTAACATTTGAATCGAGCTTTGAAAGAAAAGAACCCTTCACTGTACAGCGCTTCCTTATCTTACATAATAATGCCGCATTCGATGCAGCAACACTATTATTATAATGTCTATTATACAAAAATCAAGCAAAAATGCAGGATTCGCTGCAAAATTATTCAATCCTAACTAAATTATCCGTCATATCAGTTCCGCTTTGCCTAATTTTAGGCAATGTCATATTGAAAATATCCGTAGTTCTGCATTCAAGGGAATATAATCTTTCAGAAAGACCTCCTGACTTTTTGACGTCTCCGACAGTCATAACAATCGGTAAGGATGCGTTTTTCCTCGCAATTCGCAATATGTCTTTGCCCTTGTGTGTAAATCCGAGCACACGAATATAAGGAGGGTCTGACAAGGTGATATCGTTTGTTATACCGAAAAACGAATTTAGAACGACGCGCCGAATACGAGAATGAGTAAAGCGCTTTGTTTTTGCAAAATCATAAAGCTCCGTTAGGTTTCGCGCGGATGCGGCTGCTGAGAGCAGACGGTTTTCTATTCCCTCGCCGATGCCGTAAATATTATTAAAATCAGACGGAGTTTTAAGCTTTAAGGACGCTATTACGGCGTTTCCTATTCTGTTCATATCGGACGGTGCCGCTCCGATTGCGATTTCGTTAGTTAAAACAGCTTGAGAGTCAAACGGCAAAAACAAGCCGGTATGCGCGTTGCTGCGTATCAGCTCTCTTATTTTAGAAGCGGAGGCGATATTACCGACGTATTCGTCCGAATCATGCGACGCACCGGTTCGCTTTACGGTATGAGGTTTTATATCCGAAGATAACGCTTTAAGCGCTTTTATATACTCTACCGCCAAAATGTTGTTAGGCTCCGAAAGGACTGCGGCTGTTTCCGCTCCGAACACATCTCTTACCGCGGCAAACCTCGCCGCCGGATAGCTTACACCGTTTTTAAGTTCGGCTTTCAGCTTTAAATTGACATTTTCATCGTATAAAGCCTCAACGGCTTTTTGTAAAAGGCTTATACTGCCGCATTCACTGCCGAATGAAATATCAGTAACCGCTCCGAGGGAATTTAAAATATGCACGGAAGAATAAGCAAAACGCTCAGCAGATGATATGGCATACGGCATCGGAAGCTCAAGCACAAGGTCAACTCCGCCGAGTAGGGCGGATTTTGCCCTCGCGTACTTTGACATCACAGCCGTTTCGGCTCTCTGAACGTAATTACCGCTCATCACCGAAACTATCGCGCAGTCCCCGGCCTTTTTGCGTATTTCGTCTATCTGGAATTTATGTCCGTTATGGAACGGATTATACTCTGCCACAATACCGTAAATCTTCATAAACAATCTCCGTAACATAAAATACGTGTCTAACAAGTCCTGAATCGCTTAAAATTAAACATATTTTATAATATCGGCGTAATTTAGTCAAATCTCTTCGGCATATATTATTTCTTGAAAAATCTGTCGAAACAGTATATAATATCTTCGATAACTTTATTAGCTATTTGGGAGGTATTATTTTTGAAAATTCTTGTTATCAATGCAGGCAGTTCATCGCTTAAATATCAGCTTATCGATATGGACGACGAGAGCGTTATTGCAAAAGGCATCTGCGAAAGAATAGGCAATGAGGGATCTTGCATCAGCGGTAAGATTCACGGTAAATCGGAAAAGTTTGAAAAGACCGTTGTAATGAAAAATCACACCGAAGCTTTCAACGAAGTTAAGAAAGCTCTTACCGAAGGTGAATACAAGGTTATAAACGACATTTCGGAAATAGCTGCTGTCGGCCACAGAATAGTACAGGGCGGTGCTCTTTTCAACCACAGCGTTTTAGTAGATGACGACGTTATTAAGGGCATTGAGAGTCTTTGCGACCTTGCTCCGCTTCACAACGCAGCGCACATTCAGGGTATTAAAGCAAGTATCGAGCTGTTCGGCAAAGATGTTCCGCAGGTAGTTGTGTTTGATAACGCATTCCACAGCACCATGCCGCCGGAAGCATATATGTTCGGCCTCCCCTATGAATATTATGAAAAATACGCACTCAGAAAATACGGTTTCCACGGCACTTCGCACCGTTTTGTAAGTGCTCGCTGCGCAGATGTTATGGGCGAAGATATCAAAAAGCTTAAAATCGTTACATGCCATCTCGGAAACGGTTCTTCGATTACGGCTGTTAAATACGGTAAATGCATAGATACATCTATGGGTCTTACCCCACTCGACGGCGAAATAATGGGAACAAGAACAGGCAGCATAGACCCGTCTGCCGTTCTTTACATTATGAAAAAAGAGGGTAAGACTCCCGATGAAATGAGCAACCTTCTCAACAAAAAGTCCGGTATTCTCGGTGTATCAGGTCTCTCTTCCGATGACAGAGACGTTAAAGTAGCTGCCGCCGAGGGCAACAAGAGAGCCAAGCTCGCAAGAGATATGCAGATATACGAAATAAAGAAATATATCGGTTCTTACACCGCTGCCATGGATGGTGTTGACGCAATAGTTTTCACAGGCGGTATCGGTGAAAATGCCGACGATATGAGAGCTACCGTATGTGACGGTCTCACCTTCCTCGGCATTAAAATCGACAAAGAATTTAACAAGACTCTTGTAAAGGGCAAAGAGGGAGAAATTTCCACACCCGACTCAAAGGTTCGCGTTTTCGTTCTTCCGACAAACGAGGAGCTTGTTATAGCAAGAGACACGAAAGAGTTTGTTACAAATCTTAAAAAATAATCTTCTTAAATAGATTGCAGTTATTCATTATATTTCAAGAAGCACCTCAGGCTTATACTTGAGGTGCTTCTTTTTTATTTAAGTATCTTTTTAAGATACATTCCGGTATATGATTTTTTGCAGGCGGCAACCTTTTCCGGCGTTCCGCAAACAACAATTTTGCCACCGTTATCGCCGCCCTCCGGTCCTAAATCTATAATATGGTCGGCAACCTTTATCACATCGAGATTATGCTCGATTACAACAACCGTATTACCTGCGTCAACAAGCTTCTGGAGAACGTCAATCAGCTTGTGAACATCGGCTGTGTGAAGTCCGGTGGTTGGCTCGTCGAGAATATATATAGTTCTGCCGGTCGGCCTTTTTGAAAGCTCGGTAGCAAGCTTCACGCGCTGTGCTTCACCGCCTGAAAGAGTGGTTGCAGGCTGACCGAGCTTAATATAGCCTAAGCCGACATCATACAGGGTTTGCAGTTTACGCGCAATTTTCGGCATATTACGGAAGAACTCAAGGCCCTCCTCAACCGTCATCTCAAGGACATCATATATGGATTTACCCTTGTACTTTACCTCGAGAGTTTCATGGTTGTATCTTGCGCCCTTGCATATTTCACACGGCACGTACACATCCGCCAAAAAATGCATTTCGATTTTCACTATGCCGTCGCCCTGACACGCCTCACATCTGCCGCCTTTTACATTGAAAGAAAATCTGCTCGACGTAAATCCGCGGATTTTAGCGTCTTGTGTTTGCGCAAACAGTGTTCTTATATCCGTAAAAACACCCGTATAGGTAGCCGGATTCGAACGCGGAGTTCTGCCTATCGGCGACTGGTCAATATTTATTACCTTATCTAAAAACTCAAGTCCCTCAATCGACTTATGCTTGCCTGCCGGCTTTTTTGCGCCGTTTAAATCATTCGCAAGCTGTTTATAAAGTATTTCATTTATAAGTGAAGATTTGCCCGAACCCGATACTCCGGTTACGCAAATAAATTCACCGAGAGGAAAAGAGACGTTTATATTTTTCAGGTTATTTTCGGCAGCTCCGATTACCTTCAGTACATTGCCGTTTCCGCTGCGTCTCTTTTCGGGGACCTCGATTTTTCGCTTACCGCTTAAATACTGGCCTGTAAGCGAACGGTCACATTTCAAAATATCATCAAGCGAGCCCGCGCAAACCACCTCGCCGCCATGAACGCCCGCTCCGGGGCCGATATCGACTATATAATCGGCCGCGCGCATGGTGTCTTCATCGTGTTCAACAACTATGAGCGTATTACCGAGGTCACGCATACGCTTAAGCGTTCCGATAAGCTTATCGTTATCGCGCTGATGAAGTCCTATGCTCGGCTCGTCAAGAATATACAACACTCCCATAAGAGACGAGCCTATTTGAGTAGCAAGTCTTATGCGCTGACTCTCTCCTCCGGAAAGCGTACCAGCAGAACGAGACAGCGTAAGATAATCAAGACCGACATTTTGAAGAAAGCTCAGACGGCTTTTAATTTCTTTCAAAATCAACGACGCAATCATCTGCTCACGGTCGGTCAAAACCAAAGTGTTTATAAAATCAAGTTCCTTTGTCACCGACAGCTTTGTAAGCTCGTAGATATTAAGTCCGCCCACCGTAACGGAAAGAGACTCTTTTTTCAATCTCGCGCCCTTACAATCGGGGCAATCGCAGGCTGTCATAACCTGCTCTATCTCCCAACGCGCCCAATCGCTTGTACTCTCTTTATAGCGACGTTCCATATTGTTTACGATGCCCTCAAACTCGGTATTGTAGGTACCTGTGCCGTAAACGTTTTTACGCTGCATTTTCAGCTTTTTGCCGCCGGTTCCGTAGAGAAGCGCATTATACGCTTCATTGGAGAAGTCGCAAATGGGTGTGTCGAGAGTAAAACCGTATTCCTTACCGAGTGCCTGATAGTACATTTCGGCTATTGTGCCGCTGTCGGCATTTGACCATCCGCTTGCCCTTATAGCGCCTTCTCTTATGGAAAGCTTTTTATTCGGAATTATAAGATTAGGGTCTACCTTGAGGAAAATGCCGAGCCCGGTACAAGTCGGACACGCACCGAAAGGATTATTGAACGAGAACATACGCGGCGACAACTCATCAATACAAGCACCATGTTCGGGACACGCGAAATTCTGTGAAAACAGCAATTCATCTCCGCCGATAACATCAACAATGACATTTCCGCCCGTAAGAGTTGACGACATCTCTATCGCCTCGGCAAGACGACTACGTATATCATCGTTTATAACAAGCCTGTCAACTACTATTTCAATGTTATGCTTTATATTTTTTTCAAGCTTAATATCCTCGGAAAGGTCATACAAATTACCGTCTATACGCACACGTACAAATCCCGACTTTCTTGCAGAATCAAGCTCTTTTTGATGTTCGCCCTTTCGCCCTTTTACCACAGGTGCCAAAATCTGTATTTTTGTGCCGCCATCAAGCGCCATAACCTTATCGACTATAACGTCTACACTCTGCTTTGATATTTCCCTACCGCAAATCGGACAATGCGGAATACCTATACGGGCATATAAAAGCCTTAGGTAATCATAAATCTCCGTAACCGTGCCGACTGTTGAGCGTGGGTTTTTTGAAGTGGTTTTTTGGTCTATGGATATAGCCGGAGAAAGACCGTCTATATAATCGACATTCGGTTTTTCCATCTGTCCCAAAAACATACGCGCATATGAAGAAAGTGATTCAACGTATCTGCGCTGACCCTCGGCATAAATTGTGTCAAACGCAAGCGAGGACTTTCCGGAACCCGAAAGACCCGTAAATACCACAAGCTTGTCTCGCGGTATTTCAAGGTCAATATTTTTTAAGTTGTGCTCTTTTGCACCTTTAATAATGATTTTATTACTTGCCATTATTTACCTTCTCTTAATTTTTGTATCTTATCGCGCAGCATAGCGGCGTGTTCAAATTCAAGAATTTTTGCAGCCGCTTTCATCTCTGCCGTCAATTTAACTATAAGAGCCTCACGTTCACGCGCGCTGAGACGCTTTTTGGGTTTATCGTCAGCGTGAGTTGATATTTCAATAATATCGCGCACGTCTTTTTTAATCGTTTTAGGCGTTATATGATGTTCCTTATTATAAGCCGTTTGTATCTCACGCCTGCGATACGTTTCGGATATTGCTTTTTCCATAGACGGAGTTACGGAATCGGCATACATTATTACCTGCCCGTCGGCATTTCGCGCGGCACGGCCTATGGTTTGTATAAGAGACGTTTCCGAACGTAAAAATCCTTCTTTGTCGGCGTCTAGTATCGCCACAAGCGAAACCTCGGGAATATCAAGTCCCTCACGTAAAAGGTTTATTCCCACGAGCACGTCAAATTCGCCGAGACGAAGATCACGAATTATCTCCATTCTCTCAATTGTATCGACATCGTAATGCATATAGCGAACCTTTATACCGTGTGTATCCAAAAACTCAGTCAGGCTCTCAGCCATTTTTTTGGTCAAGGTTGTTACAAGCACACGTTCCTTACGCTCGATACGGATATTTATTTCTGAAATCAAGTCCTCTATTTGACCGTCGGTAGGCTTGACAATAATTTCGGGGTCTAAAAGCCCTGTCGGCCTTATAACCTGCTCAACTATCTGCGAACTCTTTTCCCGTTCAAAATCACCCGGTGTGGCGCTTACAAAAATCTTTTGACCGACACGGGAATAAAATTCATCGAAGGTCAGCGGTCGGTTGTCGTATGCGGATGGGAGACGGAAGCCGAAATCAATAAGCGCGTCTTTGCGCGAACGGTCACCGCCGTACATTGCTCTGACCTGAGGCAAGGTTACGTGCGATTCATCAACAAAAAGCACAAAGTCTTTGGGGAAATAATCAAGGAGCGTAAACGGCGCCGAACCCGGTGCTCTGCCCGACATAATACGGGAGTAATTTTCAATGCCCTTACAAAAGCCCGTTTCTTTGAGCATCTCCATATCGTATTCGGTGCGTTGCTTTATTCGCTGTGCCTCCAACAGCTTTCCCTGTTTTGTAAACTCCTCTACCCGCTCTTCCATTTCCTTTAAGATTTCATCAATGGCGCGCTCAAGCTTTTCGGGTGCAACAACATAGTGCGAAGCCGGATATATCGCAACATGGGACACGGTATTTTTAACCTGCCCCGTCAGAGCATTTATTTCACATATTCGGTCAATCTCATCGCCGAAAAATTCAACTCTTATTGCCGTATCATTTGAATATACCGGGAAAATATCCACAACATCGCCGTGAACACGGAATTTATTACGGATAAAGTTAATATCGTTGCGCTCATACTGTATATCAACAAGCTTAGCAAGCAGCTCATCACGGGACTTTGTCATACCCTGCCTAAGCGAAATTACCATATTTCGATAATCTATCGGGTCACCGAGCGAATATATGCATGAAACGCTTGCGACTATAATGACATCTCTCCGCTCCGAAAGCGACGATGTTGCCGAATGACGAAGCTTGTCTATTTCATCGTTAATAGCGGAATCTTTTTCGATATAGGTATCGGTAGTCGGTATATACGCTTCGGGCTGATAATAGTCATAATATGATACGAAATACTCTACCGCATTTTCCGGGAAAAACTCGCGAAATTCAGAACAAAGCTGTGCGGCTAAGGTTTTATTGTGAGCGAGTACAAGCGTAGGACGGTTTATGTTTGCAATGATATTTGCCATTGTAAAGGTTTTTCCGGAACCCGTAACGCCGAGTAATGTTTGCTCCTTGTAACCGGCATTTATCCCCTCGGTTAATTTTTCAATCGCTTCGGGCTGATCTCCTGTCGGTTTATATTTTGAATGTAACACAAAACGATCCATACGCACCTCGTATTTACCAAACAAATGTTTACCAAAATTATACCATATACAATAATTATTGTAAACCAAATTATTTAAAATAAGGCAGCCAAAATAAGGCTGTGAATCGGTCATAAAATAAGCACCATCGGCAAATCGGCTCTCATTAGAGCCATAATACCGTTGATGCTGTAAAATAAATCGTCAGCCGCACTCGCTTGTATTGAAGTTGCATTTTCAAGCACTATTTACACCGCGATTTTGTATAATCAGAAAAAAATCCAAGCATATCGGAAATTGTTTCCTTACCCGGGACTGAAAACGGGTCTATAACCGAAAAGACGTGAGGCAAATTTTTTCCGTTATATTTATCGCGGTTTTCAAGCTTACACTTAACGCCCTCTCCGCACAATAAATTATACATCTTAATTGTGGGCAGTCTACCGACATCATCGCCCGAGCTCGTCACAAGGAACGTCGGCGGCATTGACCCCTTATTTAAAACGGCATCAAAATTCTCAAATCCGCGCAGCGCACTCTCCGAAAACTCCTTTCCCTTAACACGGCTGTAATACACATCCTGAAAAGTGTGCGTATTCATAAAACAAACTGGCGAAGTTAAGCCGCACGCTCTGAACTCAAGTCCGCTTTCGGTGACTCCGAATACTTTTCTGAGTTTTTCAGATGAATTCAGCAATGCGGAATATGCCGCCAAAAATCCACCGGCCGAATCACCGGTAACAAAGACATTATTTAGATCACCGCCGTATTTCTCTATGTTTGTGCTTACCCATTTAAAGGCGAAAAAGCAATCTCTGAGTTGGTCGGCCACTGAAAAATCCGGAGCTAATCTGTAATTAATATTGACAACAACATAATCGTTTTGTGCAAGGACAAGACAATAATTTTTATTTATTTCTTTCGTCCCGTACATCCACCCACCGCCGTGAATGTCAATTATGACAGGACGATGTGAGAGCTTACCGGATTTAGAGTAAACATCAAGTCTGTGCTGCCATAACCCGTCGTCTATGTATTGAATATCGCAGAATTGTTCGATTTCGGTAGGCTGGGTTTGAGAATTGATCCTTCTCGCATCCTTCCTTTCGACAGTTTTCCAAAAAAGCTTGAAAATCTCAGACAGCATAAAAGATCACTCCATTTATAATATATCAAGTAATTCGTGAAGGGAATTTACAATAAAATCCGGAATGCAGCCATATTTCTCGGGGCTTTGCAAACCACCGTACCCTTGCCTTATCCAAACAGTATTTATACCGAGAGATTTAGCAGGCGCAATATCATTATCAATTCTGTCGCCTATCATAAAGGCCTCGTAGGCGTAGCAACCGGCTTTTTCGAGTGCCGTTTTAAATATAACCGGATTAGGTTTTGAAACGCCTACATCGCTTGAGGCGAGAACAAATTTGAAATCGTCATATATACCGAAATTTTTTAATCTTTTATCCGTCCCCGCGAACTGATTTGCTATAACCGCCAAATCATATTTGTTTTTGAGTGCCGACAGCACAGATACTGTGTCGTCATAGAGCACTTCAAATTCCGCAGGATACGGTATGAAAACATCATCATGAGAAAATTTTGAAAATGCAGTAATAAAAGGAGACTTAAAATTTCGCGAAGCATTTTGCACTTCATGATAAAACTGCTCGTATGTAACACTTACACTTACAGAATTTAAATACGAAACAGCGTTCTCTATGCGTTTACGCTGCGACACATCTTCATTGACCAATGTATGACCGAGATCAAAAAACAACCACTTAATATTTTTCATATCTAACAAAAATCAGAACATATACCCGTCATAACCCCATTTATCGGAGAATTCGAATTTAACGTAAGATCTGTCGGACGGTACACCTGCATCTTCACTTAAAATGTCGCAAACAGCCGCCGTAAGATTTTCACAATCGGACTTTGCGGCAGAACCGAAAATACTGACGTCGGTAAATGCAGTCGGTTTGTCGTTTGTCCCTTTAAAATACAGCTTGCAATTATCCTGAATATTCACCATAAGCCAAGCTTCGCTTTTTCCCGGGATAAGAGAAATGGCTTCGCCGAGCCTTGATTTAATATTATCGACTTGTGTATCGGATAAATTCTCGGAAATCTTGACATTTATAAACGGCATAAAAACACTCCCAAAATTTAATAATATATAATAATTAAAATAACACAAAATATAAAAATATACAAGAAAAAAGGACCTGCAAATGCAGATCCTTTTTTAATTACACCCTAAAAACTGAACAAAGGAAAGAGAGAAAGGAGAAGAGGAAGAAAC